>Ga0209534_10000031_pt1 | contig 158130 bp, 130 predicted proteins | sample COG_07_FD_184751 | JGI IMG/M metagenome (GOLD analysis project Ga0209534, IMG submission 184751) | Pelagic Microbial community sample from North Sea - COGITO 998_met_07 (SPAdes) (version 2) | ecosystem: Environmental > Aquatic > Marine > Neritic zone/Coastal water | place: Helgoland, sampling...
CATTAATTGAGGATATTGCTGAAAATTATCTTGATGCATCAAACTTTCTATATCTAGGAAGAGGATATCATTTCCCAATTGCTCTTGAGGGGGCTTTAAAACTTAAAGAGATTTCCTACATTCATGCCGAAGGCTATCCTGCTGCAGAAATGAAACACGGCCCTATTGCTCTTATTGATGAAAATATGCCGGTAGTTGTAATTGCCACAAAAAAGGGTAATTACCACAAGGTTGTTAGCAACATAATGGAAATTAAAGCTCGTGGGGGTAAAATTATAGCGGTTGTTAGTGAAGGTGATGAAGAAATAGAACAATTAGCTGATCACATTATCGAAATTCCAAATTGTGATGAACTTATTGCTCCAATTTTAGCTAATATTCCGCTTCAACTTTTATCTTATCATATCGCAAATAAAAAAGGGTGTGATATTGATCAGCCTAGAAATTTAGCAAAATCCGTTACAGTAGAGTAGGTTTATGGGTTGATAAACCTTACCCCTATAAATGGGTGGTAAAGTTCTCATTATCAATTATTACCACCAACCTTTGGGAGTCAAATTATAGTGAATACCAAGAGTATTTATTCAACAGAATTTGTAAATATAAAGAGTGTTTTCTTACCCCTATTGGGTATAGAAAGATATCTCAAATCTTTAACCAGGAGGGGTTAAAAACACCACGAGGGAGTACCTTTAAGAACAACCATGTTCACTCCATTTATAAGAAAGGTAAGATTCGAGAGGAACGAATCAATCGTGAGGATGTTGTTATTATAACTAACCCCATTATTGAAATATTTTAAAAAACTAGTTAATATGGGAAGGTTTTTGAGTAAATCATAAAAGAAAATATGAAATGGATAATAACCTACTTACTACTTATCTTTATAAAGGTTTAATATATCAAGAAGACGTCAAAATGACGTCTTGATGACGATAGTGTTTTGAATAGATAAAGATATTTTTGAATAATGAAATTAGGAAGTAAAATTAAGGAACTGAGAAAAAAGTATGGGTTAACACAAGTTGACCTTTCTGAAAAATCAGGGTTATCGTTGAGGACAATTCAGAGGATTGAAAACAATGAAAACAAACCATCTGTATATTCATTAAGAATGATAGGTGAAGTTCTTAATTATAAGTTTAATCTAAAAAAATTTAATATTATGAGAAATATTTTTGAAAAAGAGAACAGAAATTATTTAATCCTAATATTAGGACTAATTTCTTTTTCTATAGGAGGTTATTTTTATTATTCAAAACAGTTAGATAATTATGTTGAAGTTGTTGACATGAAAATGGAGTCTAATAAAATTGAGGACTTTCTCAACTTTGAATGGGACAGTATGAAAGAGATTGTAAGTTTAGATTCAGATAAAGAAATTGTGGTAAGGTTAATGTATTCAAACAAAGACTCTATTTCATCAGGAATTAACAATTTTGACCTCAATTATAAGTTAACAGAAAGTAATTTTGAGGAAGATATTAGAACAATTGAAAATCAAATACAAAAGTTAAACTCAATAAAATTTGAATAAAAAATAAAAGGTAAGGTTAATCAACCCATATTATTAAACCACTACTGTGGAATGAGTATCATAGAGGTTATATACTAACTACAAGAACTAGTGTCTAATCTGAAAACAATTCTAAAAACCCCACCCCATGTTTAGAAATCAGATAATGTTTAGAAACTTTTAGCTTTTTATATCAAATGGTTAGTGAAAAAAGATCTAATTTGTTGCCAATATGTTGCCAATTAAACAATAAAAAAACCGCAACATATTTTAAAACAGTATGTTACGGATAATTAAAGTACCTTGGGTGGGAATCGAACCCACACTCCCGAAAGAACTGGATTTTGAATCCAGCGCGTCTACCAATTCCGCCACCAAGGCTTGAGGCTCAAAAGTAATAAATTATTTATTTGATTTAATTAAAATCAACAATAATGCTATCCGTTAATTTATTTTTAAATTTACAATCTTAATGATCTCTATGGAAACTCCCGCTAAAATTTTTTCTTGTACTCAAAGCACAGAACTTGCTAACGCTATTGCAGCCAAATACGGTGCTGAAATTGGAAAAGTAAATTTTTCACGTTACAGCGATGGAGAGTTTCAACCTTCTTTTGAAGAATCTGTTAGAGGTGCTCGTGTTTTTTTAATCGGATCCACAAACCCCTCATCTGAAAATTTAATGGAATTACTTTTGATGTTAGATGCAGCAAAGCGTGCCTCTGCTAGACACATAACCGCAGTAATGCCCTATTTCGGATGGGCGCGACAAGACCGAAAAGACAAACCTAGAGTTCCCATTGGGGCTAAACTTATTGCTAAATTATTAGAAACCGCAGGGGCAACCAGAATCATAACTATGGATTTACATGCAGATCAAATTCAAGGTTTTTTTGAAAGACCTGTAGACCATCTATATGCCTCCACTATTTTTCTACCCTACATAAAAGACCTGAAATTAACCAACCTGACCATTGCCTCACCTGACATGGGAGGTTCTAAACGTGCCTACGCTTACTCTAAGTTTTTAAGCAGTGATGTTGTTATTTGCTATAAACAAAGAGAAAAAGCAAATATAATTTCTCATATGGAGCTCATCGGAGATGTTAATGGGAAGAATGTTATTCTTGTAGATGACATGGTAGATACTGCTGGAACCCTTACTAAAGCAGCTGACTTAATGATTGAAAGAGGAGCCATCTCAGTTCGAGCTATTTGTACCCATGCCTTACTTTCCGGAAATGCATATGAAAAAATTGAAGCCTCTAAACTTGAAGAGTTAATCGTAACCGATTCTATCCCTGCAAGAATTAGCCACCCTAAAGTAAAAGTATTATCTTGCGCCCCATTATTCGCTGATGTTATGCATAATGTGCATTCAAATAAGTCGATAAGTTCAAAATTTATAATGTAATCTTAATTTAAAAAAAATAATGAAATCTATTACCATTAAAGGATCTAAAAGAGAAAGCGTAGGCAAGGTAGCTACCAAAGCCTTACGCAATGCTGGCAGTGTTCCATGTGTATTGTACGGAGGAGGCGAATCCCTCCACTTTTCAGCACCGGAACTTGATTTCAGCAAACTAGTTTACACTCCAAACGCTCACACTGTTATTATAGCTTTAGATGACGGATCAAAAGTAAATGCAATTTTACAAGACATCCAGTTCCATCCATTGAACGATAAAATTCTTCATGTAGACTTTTATAGAATGTTTGATGATAAAGAAGTGGCGATGAACATTCCTGTTAAAGTTGAAGGAGCTGCTCCTGGTGTTTTAATTAGTGGTGGAGTTTTATCTCTTAACAAACGTAAGCTTAGAGTAAAAGCATTACCAAAAAACCTTCCTGATAGTATTGTAATAAATATTTCAGAATTAGAGCTTGGGAATAAATTATATACCGCAGAACTACAAAAAGAAACCTATAAAATTCTTCATCCAGACAACACGGTTGTTTGTCAAGTAAGAACATCTAGGGCTGCCATTTTAGTTGAGGATGAGGAGACTACAACAGATGCAGAAGCTTCAACTGAAGAAGGTGCTGAACCAGCTGCTGAGACTCCCTCAGAAAGCTAAACCATTATTTTCAACAGAAAAGATAAAGCATGTGGCCTCAAAACCACATGCTTTTTTTTATTTTAGCAAGGATGTTTTCTCTAAAGCGTATATTTTCAAAAAAAACACCTTCTTTGGCTATGAAGAAATTCTTAATTGTAGGACTGGGTAATATTGGTGATCAATACCAAAACACTCGTCATAATATTGGCTTTTCTATTCTAGATCATATAGCCTCTATAAATGAATGCCTCTGGGAATCAAAAAAATTAGCAAACTATACCGTTTTAAAAAAGAAAGGACGACAGTTTATTCTCATTAAGCCTACAACATTTATGAATAGAAGCGGAAAAGCAGTAAGGTATTGGGCACTAAAAGAAAATATTCCACTAGAAAACATTCTCATCTTAACTGATGAAATTCACCTTCCCTTTGGAACCCTTCGAATTAAAGCAAAAGGAAGCCCCGCAGGTCATAACGGATTAAAAGACATCGAAAGTGAACTAAACACTCCTCACTATGCTCGTTTGCGCTTTGGTATTGGACACGACCCAAAACCTTTTGACCAAGTTAAATTTGTACTAGACCCTTGGAATGCAACTGAAGAAAAAGTCTTAACACAGCGTATCGAAAAATGTGGTGAGGCGATTATTTCTTTTGGTTTGGAAGGCTTAGCAACTGCTATGAACCGTTATAACGGAAAATAATGCACTACTGGGTTTGAAATTGATATATTTCTGATGCAGATTGATTTCCCTGAAGATCTTTACTGATAATCTGCCAAAAATAAACTGTATTTGGGATTAATACCAGTGTTACTTGTTGTGAGGTGATTGCCTCACGCTCTGCATTTAAAGAACTGCTAGAGGTGCCTAAATAAAGATCATAGCCCTGAATATCATTATCTAAATCATTTCCCTCCCATTCAAAAGTAAAACCATTACTAGCATTCAATGATACTATTAATTCATCTGAAGGCGCTACTAATATTGCGGGAAAGGGGAAATGACTTGCCTGAGGATTACCTTCCAAATAAAAATGCCAAATAGAACTTTTACCTTCTTCCAGTGTAAGAGAAGATTTGGAAATAACGTACCATTGATATGGAGCACCACTGGTTAAAATAATAGATTCTGTGAGTAAGGAAGTAGAAACGGTTTGCTGTTCTCCTGTTAAAGTATTTTGAACTATCAAATTATAGGATTCCGTATTTAAGGTGGCTGTCCATTGAAAACGTACTTGCCTTTCTAAGTCATTAATTCGGGTTGCGGTATTACATGTATTCAAATTACTAGGCGCAAGTAATAGTGAAGGCTCAGGCACTGGAATAGGATCAGGCCCACAACTAAAAAAAACAAACAATAAAAAGAAAGCTAGATACCTCATCGTTTTAATAATTTAAAAGTTTCAGTATAGCTACCGTACTCTATTTTAAGTAAATACAACCCCTTTTTATACTCACTCATTGGAATCGTAATAACTTTATTTTCAAAAGATTGTTGCTCTTGTTTCCATAGTAAGTTTCCTGTCCCAGAAAACAGCGAAATCTTGGCAGCTTGATCCTTAGGTAAAATAAGAGTTGCCTTGTTAACTACTGGATTAGGAAAAACGGCTGCCTGCTTATCTAAATTGATCCATTGCTCAAAGGTTCCTTGGCATAAATTGTTTGTAGTAACACGAATAAAATTAACTTTTTGCGTTAAGGGTATTTGAATTTTATCAGTATCTATTGCTGAAATAGTTTTATCATTCACTGAAATAATATAGTCACTCCCCCCCGTTAAAGAAAGATTCAATAAAGAGTCTTGAGTATTTAAAACCGATTGAACATCTAGTGAAGGAGGTGCTGTGATTTCAGTTTCAAAACAATATTCAAAATTGGGAAAAGAATCTGTACGAACACATATATCATAGCTTCCAGCTGCTAAATTTGCTACTATTTTTCCCTGGGTCGAAAAAGTAACTTCTTTTTGAAAGCCGAAAGGACCTATAATATCTGCTTTATAAAAGTACTCTGCTCTTGCACCAAAAGTTAAAGAACCATTATCCTTATCAGGACAACTAGTATTGGTCTTGGTCAATCCTATATTTTGAGCAGAAAAAACATCACAAACATCTCCAATACCATTTTCGTCAATATCTGCTTGATCTTCATTGTTTAACAAAGGACAATTGTCCTGTGCATCAACAATAGTATCAAAATCACTATTAATCATTGGAATGCCTTGTAAACAAAATTCAAGAGAAAAGTTTATTAACCTACCCGTATCTTCAGTGTACTTATCAAGTATAATTAAAACCCACCTTCCTTTAACTGAAGTCCCATATAGAGAACTTATATTTTGAGAAGGAATAAAAGAGCCTGTAAAAGGGGCAGAGGATTCGGAAATATTAACGGCTGCTTCTTGATCAAAAAGTGTTTGTGAATAGTTATCGTTAGAATCTCCCAGCTCATTACTCAATAAGTATCTAGTCCCTCCTGGGGACTCTAAATAAAGAGTTAAATCACTTACCCATGTATGTTCAATATCCACTAATACGTTCACATCCAAAATAGGTAAATCATAATTTATAATAATATCAGCTGTTGTTTGTCCTTCTTGGGAATCAGTCGAATCTTGTAATGGTTTTGGCAAGCTTGTAGCCTCAACTTCTAAGCAAGAAATTTCGCTTGTGCGGAAAGAAAAAATTTCCGAAAACATTGCTTCATCACAGATGTTTTTATGTTTTACTTTCCAAAAGTATTGAGTGTCTTCAGTTAGATTTCTTATCATTAGCTGACTCTTAGAAACAATCGTATCTGTAAGTAATTCATTGAAATTTTCATTTAAAGAAAGTTGAACTTGTGCTAAATCTGAATTTATATCACTTTCCCATAAGAGTAACATATTTAAATCTTGAGCAATCGCATTGTCAGTTGGTGAAATTAATTCTGCAGGCTGTAAAATATCTGAACGTTGCTTCAATATGAAATCAAAACCTTGAACCTCATTACTTGTAATAGTTTCTAAAACAAAATTATAATCAGCTGGTTCCAACGATGTAATGCCAGTTAAAGTTATTGAACCAAAGGTATTAGCTGTTGAATAGGTGTCTCTTGAAAATTGTGCTTGGACACCATTAGGCAAATCATTTAGTTGGAGTGAAAATGAACCTGTAAATGCCTCTTTACGTTCCAACGTGAAGTCATATTGAATTGAATTTAAGCCACAATTTTCTTTAAGGTATTCTTCAAATTGAAGAACCAGATCACTTGACTGAATGATAAAATTAGTTTCATTTATCGCAAAAAATATACCTTCTTTAGCTTTGATCTTAAGTCGTGCCTGCGAAGTATCAATGGTATTAGGAATTAAAATTTCTGCTAAGCCTGTATTGGGAATATCATCTGCTAAAAGGTTTGAAAAAGTCAATCCTCCATCTGTAGAAAGATAGATTGTTACGGTTGAAGCATTAATTGGGCTTTGGTCAGTATTAGCTACATTCCATTCAATGGTTTGTCTTGTGCCCCCCCTCCAAACCTCTGATGGGTTATTCTGTGAAGTCACCTCAAAAGGTCCTGCAGACCCTAAAACATTAATTACTAGCTGATCTTGTGCCAACTGAATACTACTACCGACTGGCTTTCTAACACTCAGGCCCCATTTCATTGATCGCGCTACTAATGGAACTGTTTCCCAGGTATCATCTGGTCCTGGATTTTCTTGTGTTAAATTGCCCAATAAGATTTGATTCATATTGGGGAGTGTTCTGGTCGGACTCTCAGATGGAGGAAGAGAACGAGCTAAAGCTCCAATTGCGTCATAAGGTCCGAAGCTAGCAGAAGTTACCTGGCCACTATCTAACTGTTCCCAACAATAGGTCGATCCTGATTCGCTTTCAACATTTGCTGGACTTAATTCATAGGCAGTACCTATAGGAATGGAATAATCAATCCCTGCATCTACAGTAAAGGCAGGAAAGCTGTTGTTTTCAGTACTAGCACATTGAAAAGTAGGTAATTGCTCTAATATATTTTGAATACTATAATAATGAAAATATGGATCGCCATGTAATTGTACATTATCTTCTCCTGTAATTCCAGCATAGGCCATTATGGTAGAGCCACTTCCCGGTTCAGCATTAAAACCAGTTCCTTCAGAGTCAAAAGAAAAAGAATGAAATGCACCAAATTGATGACCAATTTCATGTGCTGCATAATCCAAATCAAAATAATCATTTCTATATTCGCCTCCAAAAATATCTCTAAAAGGGTGAGTAGAATAACCACTTCCCTTTAGTCCTGATTCACACACACATCCAATACAACCTGCGTCACCGTCTGGCTGTCCATAATCAAAAAGATGGCCTACGTCATAGTTATCGTTTCCTATAATTTCATCTAATGTTATTTGAAGTTCATCCGCAAAACTTCCCGTAAAAGGATCAGTTACTGGATCTTCATAAAGTATATTCTGATCAGACACCAACTGAAGTCTTACACCTAGCTCATCTTCAAAAACACTACTAATTCTATTAAGAGTGCTTATTACAGCTCCTAATGCATCTGAAGTGTTCGTGCCATTATCATCATCATTATCACCCCAAAAATCTGTAAATTCAGCCGTAGCGGCAATGGCAATTCTGAAAGTTTTAAGCTGATTATTTTCGGCAGTAATCTTGGAAGTATGTCCTCTGTTCTTTGAATTGTGTAACAAAATATCAGTCTTACATAGTAAAGCCTGTGAAAGATTTTCGTCTGTTTTCGAGTAGGTGTAGTGAAGCTGTTTTTCTCCTTTTACTGTTTGAATAAAAAAATCTTGAGCATCAGGAAGCTTCAACCAGGCATTTATTCCATTAGGATGTGAACTTAACCGAATACGAACCTCAGGTCTACTATTACTTATTCCTTCATAAGTTTTAATTCCAGGGTACTTCTTAGAAAGTTTTAAAGAAAGCATAGGAATAGAGACAACCTTAAATGTTTCTTGTATTCCATTTTCGTTAGGTAAAATAAACGTTTCAAAAGCACCTCCTTTAAAAGTATTGTCTTTATGTATTGCCTTAAGATCATTTAATTTATAATAGGCCTGTCCTTGAGAATTCATACTACCCAAAATACCACTAGGACTAGATGTCATTTTAGACCAAAGTTCTTGAGCATTTAAGTCAGATGCAAAAAAGGCCATAAAAACCGATACACACAAAAGTCTATTAAGACAATCCGTAATATTATTTCTCACTAATTATTATTCAGCTTATCAAAAGGAAGCATATTTGAGTTTAAAAATAGGTAAACAAATTAGTCTATGTATTATAATGGCTTATTTTTGTAGTGTAAAATTTAATTTGTTCTTCATAGAATGAAAGTTGTTCAAGACATTCAAAATTACAGCTCTGACACAAAATCCATTCTCACAATTGGAACCTTTGATGGAGTTCATGTTGGCCACCAAAAAATCATTAAAGCCTTAGTTAAAGAGGCTCATAATAAAAAGCTACTTGCAAATGTCTTGACTTTTTTTCCACATCCTCGAATGGTTTTACAAAAAGATGTGCAAATTAAACTCATTGATACACTTACCGAAAAAGAGACTTTCCTTAGAGAACTTGGAGTAGACACCCTAATTATACATCCATTTTCAAAAGAATTTTCAAGATTAAGTGCTCTTGAATTTACTAGAGATATTTTAGTGAATCAACTTAAAATTTCCGAATTATTCATTGGTTACGACCATCGCTTTGGGAAAAATAGAGAAGCAACTGTTGCCGATTTAACTTCATTTGGAAAAACATATGATTTTAAAGTAAACATCATTCCAGCACAAGATGTTTCAGCCATTACCGTTAGTTCTACCAAAATTAGAACTGCTATTCTAGATGGAGATTTTATAAAAGTAGTTGATTTTTTAGGTCGCTTTTTTCAGTTATCAGGAACTGTAACTAAAGGCCAAAGCTTGGGTAGAACCATTAACTTCCCAACAGCAAACCTACTCATTGATTCTCAGCATAAAATCATTCCACCAAAAGGAGTGTATTTGGTGTCCATTTTCCATCATCAAAATCAATACTATGGAATGATGAATATCGGAACAAGACCAACCCTTAATGGAGACAAGCAAACCATTGAAGTTCATATTTTTGAATTTAATAAAAATATATACAGCAATTCTTTAACCATACATTTTATTGAGAAAATCAGAGATGAACAAAAGTTCGAATCCTTTGATGCCCTTAAAAAACAATTAATAAAAGACAAAGAAATTTGTAAAAGAAACCTCTCATTAAAAGGATGGAATTAAAATTACTTTATTTTTACAGAAAATTATCTCCATGTTAGGATTGCACTTCATAAGAGAAAACAAAGATTTCATTTTAAAAGGTTTAGAAAAAAGAAATTTTAAACAGCCCGAACTGATTAATAAAATCATCGAATTAGATCAAGACAGGAGAAGTCTTCAGTCTAATCTGGATCAACAGCTTGCAAGTGCAAATAAATTAGCAAAAGAGATAGGAGATCTTTTCAAAAATGGTGAAATAGCAAAAGCCAATATTCTTAAAGAAGAAACTTCTAGCCTAAAGACAAAGACTAAAGCCCTTCAAGAACAATTACAAGATACAGCAGCGACTCTTTTTGACTTAAGAACCCAAATACCAAACATTCCCCATCAAAGTGTTCCAAGGGGTAGTAGTGAAGATGATAATCAAGAGATTTTCAAAGAAGGTACCATCCCGACTCTAGATACTGGAGCACTCCCCCATTGGGAACTTGCTAGCAAATATGATATTATTGATTTTGAATTAGGTAGTAAAATTGCTGGTGCTGGATTTCCCGTTTACAAAGGAAAAGGTGCACGGTTACAACGAGGACTTATTAATTTCTTTTTAGATAAAAATACTGAAGCTGGATACAAAGAAATGCAAGTGCCGCACTTAGTAAACGAAGCCTCTGGTTTTGGAACGGGACAGCTACCTGATAAAGAAGGTCAAATGTACCATGTTCAAAATGATGATCTTTACCTAATTCCAACAGCTGAAGTCCCTTTGACAAACCTCTACAGAGACACTCTCTTAGACGCCTCAGAGTTACCCATCTGCCTAACCGGATATACACCGTGTTTCAGAAGAGAAGCAGGGAGTTATGGTTCTCATGTTAGAGGCCTTAACCGCTTACATCAGTTTGACAAGGTCGAGATTGTTCGTATTGAAGAACCACAAAATGCAATGCAAGCACTTGACGAAATGGTTGATCATATTAAATCCATATTAAAAGAACTTGAATTACCATACCGTATTTTACGATTATGTGGTGGCGATCTAGGTTTTACTTCTGCGCTTACTTACGATTTTGAAATTTACTCAACAGCTCAAAAGCGGTGGTTAGAAATTAGCTCGGTCTCAACTTTTAATAACTTTCAAGCAGAGCGCTTACAATTGAGATACAAAGATAAAAGCGGAAAAAAACAAAGTGTTCATACATTAAATGGGAGCTCTCTGGCACTTCCAAGAGTGGTTGCGGGGTTATTAGAAAATTGTCAAACGACTGAAGGTATTTTCTTACCAAAAGCGCTGGTTCCTTATACTGGTTTTGACAAAATAAGCTAATGATTATCTATAATGTTACTTCGCAAGTTACTCCTGAAATCGAGAAGATTTGGATAGAATGGATGGAGAAGTATCATCTTCCGAAAGTATTTGCCACTAACTATTTTGAAGATATTTCAATTTTAAAAGTTAGCGTAGACCAACCTTCAGACCCAACTTTTGCAGTTCAGTATAAAGCAAATTCGAATCAAGCACTTAAGGAATATCTCGATAAGGATGCGCCTTTTCATAAAAATGAAATTCGTCAAAAATTTGGAGAACAAGTGTTGTTTTTTGAGACTTACCTTGAATTAGTAAGCAAGCTAGTATGAAACCTGTAAGAGCAAAAAAAAAATTAGGCCAACATTTTTTAAAAGATCATACAATTGCTGAAAAAATTGCTGACCTACTTACCTTTAAAGACTATGGAACAGTTTTAGAAATAGGTCCTGGAATGGGTGTTCTAACCCAATTTTTAGTTCCAAAAAAGAAAAAATTACACCTTATAGAAATAGACAGAGAATCTGTTATTTATCTTAAAAATACTTATTCAGAAATAGAAGCTTCACTAACTGAAGGAGATTTCTTAAAGTTAGACATACAAAAAATAATAGGAAAAAATCCTTACGCAATTATAGGTAATTTTCCTTATAATATTTCCACTCAAATTGTTTTCAAAACTATAGAAAACAGAGAGCAAATACCGTTTTTTGCAGGTATGTTTCAAAAAGAAGTTGCCGAAAGGATTTGTGAGCCTGCAGGTTCTAAAAAATATGGAATTCTTTCTGTTTTAGCACAACTATTTTATACTACAACCTATTTATTTACCGTTCCTCCGGAGGTCTTTAATCCACCACCAAAAGTAAATTCCGCAGTAATGCAAATGGTTCGTAAAGAAGATTTTAGCTTAGATTGTGATGAATCATTACTCTTTAAAATCATCAAATTAAGCTTTCAACAAAGACGCAAAACATTACGCAACAGTTTAAAAACATTGAATCTTCCTGATTTATTAAGAGAAGATGTTATCTTTGACTTACGCCCAGAGAAGCTCTCTGGAGTAGACTTTATCCAACTGACAAAAAGGATTGGCCATGGCAACATTTCAAATTGACACGCCTTTTTTAGATAGTATCAAATCTCTTATCGAGCAGGGAAATAATGCCTTGTTAATAAAGAAACTAAAGCCAATTCACTATGCAGATATTGCTGAAATAATAGAAACACTTTCTATAGAAGAAGCTACTTATATCATTAAGCTATTAAAAAGTGAAACTACTGCAGATGCCTTAACAGAAGTTGACCCAGATACTCGTGAGCAAATTTTAGACAATCTATCAATAAATGAAATTGCAAGAGAAGTTTCTGAACTTAAAACCGATGATGCTACAGATTTAATTCTTGAATTACCAGAAGCAAGAAAAGAAAAAGTAATGTCTCAAATACAAGATAATGAACATGTAAAAGACATTCGTGATCTTCTTCGTTATGACGAAAATACTGCAGGTGGTTTAATGGCAAAAGAACTCGTTAAGGTTGAAGAAGATTTAAGTGTTTTAAAATGCCTAAATAAAATGCGGGCACAAGCAGAAAACGTAACCCGTGTTCATTCCATATATGTTGTTGATCAAAATAACGTATTAAAAGGCCGTCTTTCCTTAAAAGATCTAATAACAGCAAATTCAAGAGATAAAGTTAAGGATATTTACATTCCTAAAGTTGATTTTGTAACTGCTGACCAAGAAAACGAAGAGGTTGCTAAAATCATGTCTAAATATGATCTAGAGGCTATACCAGTTGTGAATAACAAAAAGGAACTATTGGGCCGTATTACAATTGATGATATTGTTGATGTAATTAAAGAAGAAGCCGATAAAGATTATCAACTTGCTGCAGGTATATCAAAAGATGTTGAAGCAGATGATACTATTTTTGAATTAGTAAAAGCTCGTCTCCCGTGGTTGTTCTTAGGGCTTTTAGGGGGTCTTGGAAGTGTATTTATTTTACAAGATTTTGAAGCGATAATGGAACAACCTCGTTTAAGGAATTTATTTTTTTATACTCCACTTATTGCTGCAATGGCAGGTAATGTAGGTGTTCAATCTTCTGCAATTATTGTCCAAGGTTTAGCAAATGATGCGGTTAAAGGCTCACTTTTCAAACGATTAATTAAAGAGGTTGGTTTGAGCCTAATTAATGGATTTGCTTTGGCATTAATCATTATTTTTTTTGGTGCACTAATTAACCAAGAATTATTGGTAAGTTTTACAATTGCAGGGTCTATGATACTGGTGATTGTAGTCGCTGCACTTGTGGGAACTTTTGTTCCTATCATACTAGATAAAAAAAATATCGACCCTGCAATTGCTACAGGTCCTTTTATTACAACTGCTAATGATATTTTTGGTATTTTTTTGTTTTTCTATATCGCCAAACTTGTTCTAGACTTTTAAATGAATGCACCTTTAATCCTTCATGTAGACGAAAATCATCCTTTATTAGTTGAAGGATTGGAAACATTGGGATATAAAAATATCCTAGCTTATGAAACCCCCATAAAGGAAGTTTTAAAAAATTTACATCATTACTCAGGAATGGTAATTAGAAGTAGATTCCCAATTAATAAAGAATTCATAGATGCTGGTAAAAATTTAAAATTTATTGCCCGCGTGGGAGCAGGTATGGAAAATATTGACGTAGAATATGCACAAATTAAAAATATACTACTTATTGCAGCCCCAGAAGGAAATAAAAATGCCGTCGGGGAACATACATTAGGGCTTTTGCTCAGTCTTATGAATAAACTTAGAAATGGCCACCAGAGTATTAGACAAGGAGATTGGTTAAGAGAGGAACACCGTGGCTGGGAATTAGAAGGAAAAACAATAGGTATTATTGGGTATGGGAATACAGGGAAGAAATTTGCCGAAAAATTAAAGGGTTTTAATGTAACCATTCTATATAATGATATCCTGCAAGGTATTGGCGATAAAAATGCCACAGAAGCATCCATTAAAACTTTACAAGAAAAATCAGATGTTTTATCCTTACATATACCACAAAACGATAGCACCTATCGAATGATTAATACTTCATTTATTAAGGCAATGAAAAAGCCGTTTTGGTTTTTAAATACTGCAAGAGGGAAAGCAGTGGTTACTGAAGATTTAGTAGAGGGTCTTAATTCCGGAAAAATTTTAGGTGCAGGACTTGATGTTTTAGAATATGAATCTTCCTCTTTTCGTTCTATTTTCAAAAAAGCTAATCGCCCTAAAGCACTAGAACATCTTCTCTCAGCAGAAAATGTATTGTTAAGTCCTCATGTAGGTGGCTGGACTTTTGAAAGTCATCGAAAACTGGCACAAACTATTTTAAATAAAATCAAAATATTATGAATTCCCCAAAAAATGTTTTAGTTGTTTGTACTGGAAATTCATGCCGAAGTCAAATAGCACATGGTTGGTTAAACTATTTTACTGGGGGTACTGCCTTCATTTATTCCGCTGGAATAGAAACTCATGGAGTGAACCCTATGGCTATAGCCACAATGGCAGAAGAAGGAATTGATATTAGTAGTTATACCTCAAATTTAGTGGAAGAATATGATAAGATTACTTTTGATTTTATTTTAACAGTTTGTGATCATGCCTATGAAAATTGTCCAATTATTCCTTCAAAAAATGCAATAAAATTACACCATAATTTTTCTGATCCTTCAAAACTAAAAAGTACTGACGTGGAAGAAAATAAAGTTGCTTTTAGAAAAACACGCGAAGAAATAAAAAAGTATTGCAATACTTTTGTGAAAACCAATCTAAGTAGCTCTTAGGCTCTTATTACGAACTGAGCCGTTTCACTTGTTCGTTGCTCTAAGAGAACTTCTTTTCCAGTTTTTTCAATATATTGAGTTGCCTTTATGTCAAAATGACGAATCGTAAACAAATCGACACCTTCGATTACTTCTACATTAAATCTAGACCTTAAAACGAGAACTAATTCTTGTAGTCTCCTATATTTGTTTGTGACACAAACAGAAAAAGTAATTGCAGAGTTTTGTATTAATTCAACCGGCATTTGATATTCATGAAGTAAGCTAAAAATATAGCTGATATTTTCTTCTACAATGAATGAAAAATCAATAGAAGAAAGTTGAATTAAAACCTGATCTTTTTTAAAAATATAACAAGGCACATGGGGCTCTAATGCTTTGCCCTTAGAGACTGATGTGCCATCATCTAATGGGTTTTCAAAAGACTTTACAAATAATGGTATTTCTTTTCTTTGTAAAGGCTGAAGTGTTTTAGGATGAATCACAGAAGCTCCATAGAAAGCTAATTCTATAGCCTCTCTGTAAGAAATTTGATGAAGAAGTTGAGTATCTTCAAAAACACGTGGATCTGCATTAAGAATCCCTGGAACATCTTTCCAAATGGTTACAGATTCTGCATTTAATGCATATCCAAAAATAGCTGCAGAATAATCTGATCCTTCCCTTCCTAAGGTAGTTGTGAAATTATTTGAATTACTCCCTATAAATCCTTGAGTGATAACCAAAGAAGCATTCCCTACCTGTTTCTTCACGTTTGAGAGCGTAGCATCCCAATCAAGATTAGCTGCACGATAATAATCATCTGTTTTAATACAATTTCTAGCATCTAACCAACAGCAATCTAAACCTTGGTAGACTATATAATGATGGATAATAGTGGTTGATAAAAGCTCTCCAAAACTGACAACTTGATCATAAACATAGCTATAATCTGGAGATTTATTAAGCCTTATAAACGCATGGAGTTCCTCAAATAATTCATTTACTACCGAGCACACCTCAACTTGATTTTCTTTGAAAAGATCTTCGATAATTTTAAGATGAAATACTTTTAACTCAAGAAGACCCTGTGGGGTTTTTGTCCTATCATTGAAATATTGATCTATAATTTTTTCTAAAGTATTAGTGCTTTTTCCCATTGCGGAGACCACTATCAGGGTGTTTTCAAAGCCCACTGAGTTAAGGACTTTTATAATATTTTTAACTCCAGCACTATCTTTAACCGATGCCCCTCCAAACTTAAATACTTTCATAATCAAATTAATATTTGGCTAAATAACTTTTCATAGTATCTGTATCCATTTGAACATTACACCACTCTTGAAGGACATTTGCACCACTTTTTTCATAGAATTTTACGGCTGGAATATTCCAGTCCAAAACATTCCATTCAATACGTTGAACTCCTTTTTTGTAAGAATAGTTGATAAAAGCTGAATACAGCTGGGTACCATAACCTCTTCCCTTATAATTCTCAGTAACAATCAAGTCTTCCAAATGAAAAGTAGGTCCTTTCCAAGTAGAAAATCGGGAATAAAACAACGCTATTCCAATCACTTGATTATCTACTTCAGCAACCAAACATTCAAATAAAGGTTTTTTTCCAAAACCATATTCTTTAATATTGGCTTCTGTCAATGCAACACTTTCAGGTTCCTTCTCAAAAAGAGCTAATTCTTTAATCAATGTTATTATTGCTTTACTATCTGAAGCTATTGCCGGTCTTATAGTTGCATTCATATCTGTAATTTTCAGTGTAAAAATAGAGCATGTTAATGGTTCTACCGAATCTTCCAATAAATATCACATATTTAAATATGACTGTTAAAAATCATTATTGTTGCTGAAGCCAGTCATTAACTTGATCAAAAAAGAAAATTGGCTTTTCGGAATGAAGCCAGTGACCCGCTTTAGGAACCAAAATATGATCTGCTTTAGGGAAATGATACTGAATAATAGGATAATCAGTTTCAAGAATATAATTTGACTTTTCTCCTTTTACAAAAAGACAAGGTATTAAGGAGGTTGCTGAAAGATCCAAACCCTCACTAATTGTTTCACTTACATTTTTCAGTACTTCAATATTAAGTCGAAGACCCAATTTTCCGGGAGAAATCCAATACAAGTTTCTGAGTAAAAACATTCGGGTTCCTTCATCTTTCACAAAAGGGGATAAACGAAGACTTGCCTCAGAACGATTTGAAATCAATGTAAAATCAAGCTGTGCTAAACCATTTAATAATTGTTGGTGATGGGGAACATATTTTTTTGGGGCAATATCTGCTACTATAAAAGCCTTTAATAACTGTGGCGCTAAAATTGCTAAATTCATGGTTGTTTTGCCTCCCATAGAATGCCCTAAAATATATACCTCTGATAATTTGTGGTGGTCACAATAGTTTATAACATCTTCAGCTAAAATTTTATATGAAAAAGATTCACTCCAAAAACTTCTTCCGTGATTTCTTTGATCTATTAGATGAACTCTAAAGCCAACAGAAGCCCATTTTTTAGAAAGAGTCTTCCAGTTATCACCCATCCCTAAGAATCCATGTAGTATGATTAATTCCTTCTCTGCTTCACCTATAATATTACTGTATAGTATCCTCATAAAGAAAGGCGATGAAGGTACATAGGAATAACATTTTCAAAACCTAAATATAAACTTTCACAAATTAATGAATGGCCTATAGAAACTTCTAAAAGTTGAGGAATATTTTTTGAAAAGAAAGCAATATTCTCTAAGCTTAAATCATGACCTGCGTTTATTCCAATTCCAAGTTCATTAGCTTTTTCTGCTGCAGAAACATAAGGATCTATCGCTTTTTCAGGATCGATAGAATATCCAGAAGCATATGCCTCTGTGTAAAGCTCAATACGATCTGTTCCTGTCTCTAAAGCACCTTCAACCATCTCGATTAAGGGATCAACAAAAATAGAAGTTCGAATTCCTTCAGCTTTAAGTTGGTTAATCGATGATTTTAAAAAAGCTTTGTGTTTTAGGGTATCCCATCCAGCATTTGAAGTAATAGCATCATAAGCGTCAGGCACTAAGGTAACTTGAGTGGGCTTAATTTTTAGTGCCATTTCAATAAACTCAGGAATTGGATTTCCTTCAATATTAAATTCTGTTGTCACAACACTAGGAAGTGCAAAAACATCTTCATAGCGAATATGACGTTGGTCAGGACGAGGATGAATTGTGATACCCTGTGCTCCAAAACGTTGAAGGTCTTTGGCAACCTCTAAAAGATCTGGAGTGTTCGTGCCTCGGGCATTTCGAAGAGTCGCTACTTTATTGATATTAACACTAAGTGAGGTCATTCCTTTTTTTATCAAAAATAAGGCTTCTACAGAGACTTGAAAAAAAAAAAATACTAAACTCTCATTATTTCTGGTTTTGTACCTTTAGCGGAAGTTTTAAATTTATGAACATAGCGATTTACAATGCATTTTTTTCGCCTGAGACTCTGGCCTATGTTAAAACGGTAGTTTCTTATTTAGAAGAACACGGCCATCAATTTATTATAGTAGATCGATTAAGAAAACATATTGGAGAATATCAAGATCGTTACCGCTATTTTAGTGATAATAAAGTTTTAAAAGAGGATATTGATTTTTTATTTTCTATTGGTGGTGACGGAACTCTCTTAAGATCAGTAACAGTAGTTCGTGATTCTAAAATTCCAATTTTAGGAATTAACACTGGTCGGTTAGGATTTTTAACTTCTCTGCATAGAGATGCTCTAGAAGAGGGGTTAACTTTATTTTTTAAAAAAAAATACACCTTCATAGAACGTTCATTACTTCAGGTTACAACTAATGATTCGGTAATAGCGTTGGAAGAATTTGGTTTTGCTCTAAATGAAGTAAGTGTTAATAGAAAAAACACTACTTCTATGCTTAGCATTGATGCAGAATTAGACGGTAAACATTTAACCACCTATTGGGCAGACGGACTTATCATTGCTACCCCCACGGGTTCTACTGGATATTCTTTGAGCAGTGGAGGGCCAATAGTATCTCCAGAAACTGCTTGTTGGGTTTTAAATCCTATTGCGCCACATAACATCAATATTCGCCCTTTAATTGTGCCGGATACTACTAAAATAAAAATATCGGTTTCGGGTAGGGATAAAACACATTTACTATCCTTGGACTCAAGAATTCTAACTCTTGAAAATGGCAATGATTTTTTCATCAAAAAAGCTGATTTCACGATTCAAACGGTCCAACTAGAAGGAGCTTTTTTTTACAAGACATTGCGAGAAAAACTTTTTTGGGGACAAGACACTCGTAATACACAATAAAAATAGGGTTTTTGGGTTTATATATCACGATCAATTCTTGTGTAAACTTCAAGACTAAACTCAATGCGAAAACAATTTTCGATCTTATTTTTTTGCTTTTTTTCAGGCTATGTCACTGCACAGTTTCACGAATTAGGAGCATTTATTGGAGGTAGTAATTATATTGGAGATATTGGAACAAATAAATATATTCATCCTAACTCCCCTGCGTTTGGTATAATTTATAAATGGAACGCAACAGATCGCTACTCTCTAAGAGCGGGAGTATCTATTTCTAACATTAAAGAAAATGAATTTAGAAATGATGACTTAAATCGCTTCAGTAGGTCTTTAAAACTTAAAAATAGTATTCAAGAGGCAATGGTTGGGATTGAAATTAATTTTTTTGAATTTAATCTCCATAATGAAACTATTACGTTTACACCCTACATTTTTTATGGTATTAGCTACTTTAAATACACTCAGTTTTACTTAACTCCAAATGGATCCTTTAACCCTCCAACATTTAATGATTATGGAAAAGATCAAAAAATTGCTATTCCATTTATTTTAGGATTTAAACTAAACCCAAATCCTTTATTTGTTATTGGAGTTGAAATGGGAGCGCGCTATACACTTACTGATAATTTAGACGGAAGTAATCCAGAAAATGAATTTGCTGATGTACCCACATATAAATTTGGAAATATTTCCAATAATGATTGGTATATTTTTACAGGTTTAACAATTTCATTTACCTTTGGCGATCTTCCATGTTATTGTAAGGATTAAATGAACAAACTACCAGAACATGTCGCTATCATAATGGATGGTAATGGACGTTGGGCCAAACAAAAGGGCAAGCAACGTTTCATGGGACACAAAAAGGGCGCAAAAGCAGTTAGAGAAGTTATTGAAATAGCCGCTGAACAACAAATTAAATTCTTAACACTTTTTGCATTTTCTTGTGATAACTGGAATCGTCCTGAGGATGAAGTGAGCCTGTTAATGAAACTTTTAGTTAGCTCATTAAAGAAAGAATTTAATCACCTCATTAAAAATAATATTCAACTAAAAACAATTGGGGATTTAAACAAGCTTTCTTTGACAGTAAGAGAGGAACTTTATCATGTTATTGAAAAAACAAAAAAAAATACTGGAATGATACTTACACTAGCACTCAATTATGGTGCTAAAGAGGAGATTACTAATGCTGTCAAAGTAATTGCTGATAAAGTTAAAAATAGTATAATTTCTCCCGAAAAAGTTGACCATTCCACTATTAATGAGCATCTTTACTCCGGTTATTTACCTCCTGTTGATTTGCTAATAAGAACTAGCGGTGAAGAACGAATAAGTAATTTTTTATTATGGCATATAGCTTATGCTGAATTATATTTTACAAAAATATTATGGCCAGATTTTACTAAAGAAAATCTACTAGAAGCATTAATAAATTTCAATAAAAGAGAACGGAGATTTGGAAAAACGAGCGAACAACTCACTAATTAATATGAAGTACAAATCTATATTTATTATCCTATTATTACTTGTAGGAGGATATTCTAAAGCGCAAACTAAAGATTTTGTTAAAGGAAAGAAATATGTTTTGGACTCCATTGGAGTCTCAGGACTCAAAACATATAATGCCCAGACTGTAATTTCATTCAGCGGATTACGTAAAGGCCAGGAAATAAGTCTACCTGGAGACGAAATTAGCGGGGTACTCAATAAACTTTGGGGTCTAGAATTGTTTAGTGATATTAGCTTTTTTGTTACTAAAGTGGAGGGACGTAAAATAGCTGTAGAAATTGAAATTGAAGAACTCCCTACCCTTTCAGATGTCAAAATAAATGGTATTAAAAAGGGACAGACTGAGACAATAATTTCAGATACAGAGCTAAAAGCTGGGAAGAAACTTTCCGAAAGCTTTATGACTAATACACAAAACTATCTTGAAAATAAGTATCGAAAAGATGGTTTTTTAAATACTAAAGTCACTCTTAACACTATCAAGGACACCATAGACAGTAACACTTATAAAATGGTGGTTAATATTGATAAAGGCCCTCGTGTAAAAATTAAAGAAATTAAATTTGAGGGAAATCAGATTTTCTCTACAAAAAAATTACAATCAAAATTAAAGAATACCAAGCATAAAACTTCGATTCGATTCTGGAAAAGGTCTAAGTTTATTAAAAAAAACTTTAAGGAAGATCTTGCTTCTTTAATTAATTTTTATAAAGAGGAAGGGTACAGAGATGCTAGGATACTTTCTGATACTTTAATCAAAAATGATGATTCTTCAAATACTATTGACCTAAATCTAAACTTAGAAGAAGGAAATAAATATTATTTTGGTGATATCAATTTTATTGGAAATACAATATATTCAAATGCGATACTACAGCAAATACTTGGATTAAAAAAAGGAGATGTTTACAACGGTGTTTTACTTAAAGAACGTATTGCTGACAACACTAAGCCAGATGCCAATGATATAACAAACTTATATCAAAATACAGGATATTTATTTTCTAATATTAATGCCGTAGAAGTAAGTGCAATTAATGATACTATTAATTTCGAAATACGAATTACTGAAGGCAAATTAGCCAATTTTAATAAAATTGTTGTAGAAGGAAATACCAAAACTAATGATCATGTAATTTATAGAGAATTACGAACCAAGCCAGGTGAACTTTATAGTAAAGATAAACTTGTTCGTACTGTCAGAGAAATAGGGCAATTAGGCTTTTTTGATGCAGAACAAATTAGTCCTGAATTAGAAAATGTAGATCCAAACTCTGGAACAATTGATGTGCGTTTTGATCTTGTTGAATCTGGAGCAAGTCAAATAGAACTTCAAGGAGGATATGGTCAAGGTGGCTTTATCGGTACCCTAGGACTTTCTTTCAATAACTTCTCAATGCGAAATATTTTTGACAAGAAAACATATAAACCTTTACCTATGGGAGATGGTCAAAAATTAGCCTTACGACTTCAAGCTAGTCAATTTTACAGTACTTATAGTTTTAGTTTTACAGAACCATGGCTGGGCAATCAACAACCTGTTCAGTTTTCTTCTTCACTGCAACACACGACTCAGTACCGATATGATTACTTTACTGGACTCGCGGATAAAAGTCAGTCTTTTGTGATAAGTGGAGTGACCTTTGGGTTAGCAAAAAGACTTAAAGTACCTGATGACTTTTTTCAATTATCACAATCAATATCATTTCAATACTATAATTTGAATAACTACTTCACGGGGTTATTTACTTTTGGAGATGGAGAAGCAAATAATTTAGCTTACACAGTAAGTTTGTCTAGAGATAACACTCGGATTAATCCAATATTCCCGACAGGAGGATCTTCATTTAACATTAGTGCAAAATTTACACCACCATACTCTCTGTTTACTGGAAGAGACTTTTCTAATCTTGAAAATCTTCCTGAATTTCAGGATAGTAATGGAAATCCACTAATTGCACTCATTGATCAAGAAAAATTTAAATGGTTAGAATTTTATAAAGTAAAGTTCAATGGGACTTGGTACACTAAAATATTTGCTGATTTGGTTCTAAAAACACAAGCAGATTTTGGTTTTATTGGGACATATAATCAAAGTAGAGGAAATATACCCTTTGAAAGATTTTTTCTTGGAGGAGATGGAATGGTGAATTATGCTTTAGATGGAAGAGAAAATATTGCATTAAGAGGGTATCCAAACCAATCATTATCTAATAGAGATGGTTCTGTTATTTATAATAAGTTTTCTCTTGAATTAAGATATCCAATTACCTTAAAACCTAGTGCTTCGATTTATGCATTAACTTTTTTAGAAGCGGGTAACGGATATGACAGCTTTAGAACGTTTGACCCATTTAACTCAAAACGATCTGCAGGAGCAGGAGTTAGAATATTCATGCCTGCCTTTGGATTGCTTGGGATTGATTTTGGATATGGCTTTGATAACCCAAACCCTAACACATTTACTCCAAATGGATGGGAAACACATTTCGTTATTGGACAACGTTTCTAATTTAGAATATTATTTATCCTTTGCCAAAAAATAAGTTTAACACTTTTACGTTTTAAAAACTATGAGATCAAATCTAAACGTCATAATAACTTTTAGTATTGTCCTTTTAATGAGCTTTCAAATTAATGCTCAAAGAGGAACTCGTGTAGGTTATATAGACATGAACGTTATTTTAGAGAGTATTGACGAGTATCAAGAAGCAGGGCTATTGTTAGACAAGAATATTAGTGCTTGGAAAAAAGAAATTGAACTTAAAAAAATTCAACTTAAACAATACCAAAACCAATTAAATACAGAACGAATTCTATTAACACCTGAACTAATAGATGACCGTGAATTAGAGATTAAAGATTTTGCTTCTGAAATAATAAGCCTTCAGGAAAAGCGATTTGGTCCCAGAGGTGATATGATTGTTCAGCGATCAAAACTAATACAACCCGTTCAGGATCAAGTCATGAGCATTGTAAAATTAATTGCAGAAGAGAAAAAATATGATTTTATTTTTGACCGATCTTCCAATATAACCATGTTATATTCCGCAAAAAATTACGATATTAGCGACCTAGTTATTAAAAGAATAAATAGGCAACAAAAAATACAAAAGAAAAAGGATCAAATTGAGGCCTTGAAATCAAAAATTACAACCTCAAACAATTAATATTTTAAAAAACACTATGAAACACTTATCAACTTTAATCGTTAGCTTGTTATTATTAGTTGCTCCATTGAATGTAATGGGACAATCTAAGGTAGCGCATATTGATACGCAACAACTTATCAGTGAAATGCCGGAAGTAATTGCCGCTCAAAGCGAACTTAAAAAATTAGAGGGTCAGTATGCTCAAGAAATGGAAACATCTGTAAAGGAATTTCAAACCAAAGCACAAAATTACCAAGGTGATGCTCAAAATCAAACTGATTTAATAAACCAACAACGCCAAATTGAAATTCAAGAGATGCAACAACGTATCCAAGAATTTAGAGAAACTGCTGCTCAAGAATTACAAAAACGTTCTGCAGAAATGATGCGTCCTTTGTATGAAAAAGCGCGTGTTGCAATTGAAAAAGTTGCTACAGCGAAAGCGTTTGACTATGTATTAGATTCTAGCCCAGGAGGAAGTGTTATTATGGCATCTGGAAAAGATCTCATGGCTGACGTTAAATCTGAATTAGGATTTTAGTCAAATTTTTAATTAAAAAAAGCTACCTATATGGTCGCTTTTTTTATGTCTTTATTTAAACCACGATGCGTATTTTAAGTAGTTTTTGGCAATTCGCTTAATTTCATTATTTTGTGAAATAGCGTCAATAACTTTAATCTTTTTAGCAGGAACTCCAGCATAAATTGATCCTGAAGGAATTATGGTGTTTTTTGGTACTACAGCTCCAGCTGCTATAATGCTATTACTACCAATCACACAGTGGTCCATTACAATACTTCCCATTCCTACTAAAACATCATCTTCTATCCTACAACCATGAACAATTGCATTATGCCCTATAGATACCCTATTTCCAATATGGGTCGGAGCGGTTTCAAAAGTAGCATGAATCACAGCACCATCTTGTACGTTAACTTCGTTACCTATTTTAATAGAATTCACATCACCTCTAATGACTGCTTGGTACCAAACTGAACAATGACTCCCCATAATTATATCTCCAATAAGAGTAGCATTTTCAGCAAAAAAACAATCTTCTCCATAAGAAGGTGAATAACCTCGAACTGATTTTAATAACATATTAAGTTCTTTGAGTCCAAAGTACAAAAAGATACTTGTTTAAAGATGTCTTTCTTTTCGAGCTATAATTCACTTTTCTTTCATTATTTTTGAAAAAAAAGATGAAGATTTATCGCCTCACTGCAAGTGCTGAAAAAGGGAATCCTTGGGCACAGTTTGAATTAGATCAACCTATTGGTCCAAAAGAGACGCGTCAATTTAAAAATATTGATGAGGCTAAGGGAGCGCCACTTATTCAGCAACTATTTTACTTACCCTTTGTAAAATCTGTAAGTCTTTCTGAAAAAATAATATCTGTTGAGCGTTTTGATATCCTTGAATGGGAAGAAGTTATAGAGGAAGTTAAAGAACAGTTACAGACCTATTTAAATGAAGGTGGTGTGGTGTTAGAAGCTCAACGAAATGATAGAATCCCAGTGAGTGTCTATGCAGAAAGCACCCCCAATCCTGCAGTAATGAAATTTGTAGCCAACAAACCTTTAGTACCTCAAAGTGTTGAATTTAAAAATATTGATGAAACTAAAAATTCTCCATTAGCAAAACAATTATTCCATTTACCATTTGTAAAAGAAGTTTTCTTAGATACCAATTATGTATCCATTACAAAATATGAAGTGGCTGAATGGGAAACAGTAGTAATGGAGGTGCGTGAGTTTATTCGTTCCTTTATAGAGGAGGGAAATATTGTACTTACAGAATCCCCTACCCCCTTAAACATTGAGAAAAAAGAACAGCCTGAGGCTAATTTAAATCCAATAGAGCAACAAATTGTATCCATTTTAGACGAATACATTAAACCTGCTGTTGCCTCTGATGGTGGAAATATTGTTTTTGATTCTTATGATGAAACTGAAAAATCAGTACACGTAGTATTACAAGGTGCCTGTAGTGGTTGTCCTTCATCAACTTTTACATTAAAAAATGGAATTGAAAATATGTTAAAAGAAATGATGCCCGGAAAAATTTCAACAGTAGTTGCTGTTAACGGTTAGTTATATTTCTTTGCAGGGATCGTTTGAAAATCCTTAAGATAAAAAGGCTCAAAATATGCTAAGTCTTCAAAGTCTTTTGCATTAAATTTACTCCAGGCCAAAGTTATCATATCTTTTGCTAACGGATAATGAATTTCACTTGTATAAGATGCGTTTAATTTTGGCTGTAAAGTTTTAAATTTTATGGCTCCATCTCCTATAATTAAGCAAGGTTCCTTCCTAACAATAGAGTTGAAAGTTTCTTTAGTCAACACCTCAGCTGTAGTTTCTTGAATCCATTTTCTAGTTCCATCAAAAATTGCTGTATATACTTCCATTCTTCTGGCATCTAACATTGGGATGATAAACGAATATTGGGAAACTTCATGAGGCTGTACCATAATTTCCAATGTGTTTAATGCTATTAAGGGTAAATCTAAAGCAAAACATAATCCTTTTGCGGCTGCTACACCAATACGAAGTCCAGTATATGAACCTGGACCCTTACTAATTGCTACTGCACTGAGTGAGGAAGCCTTCAGACCACTCTCTTTTAAAACTTCTTCTATAAATGGATGAAGCTGCACACTATGACTAAATTCTTCAGACAAAAGCTCTTTTTGAATCATTAACTCACCGTTTTGAGCCAATGCTACAGAACATTTTTTTGTTGTTGTCTCTAGGTGTAAGATATAATTCATCACTCAATAAAAAGGTTTAAAATACACTTCCAGTGCTTCCACCATCTACTCTTATCACTGTTCCGTTGGTAGCACTAGAAAGTGGACTACAAAGATAAGCAATCGTAGTTGCAACCTCGTCAGTTGACGCAAAACGTTCCAGTAAAGATTGTGTCCTTTCTTTTCTAAAAAAGTCTCTCTCAACTGTTTTAGGGTTACTTCCTTCTTTTACTGCTTTATCTGCTATAAAGTGTTTTGCACCTTCGCTTAAAGTAGATCCTGGAACAACTGTATTAACCGTTACTCCTGTTCCCCTGGTTAGCTGAGACAATCCTCGAGACAAGGCGTGAATTGCGGCTTTGGTTGCGCTATATGATATCATATCATTAGGAACCAAGTAAGCACATTCACTCGAAATGAAAATAATACGTCCCCATTTTTTACAGAGCATTTTTTGAAGGCAATGATTGGATAAACTTACACCACTCATTAAATTAACCTGAAACTGTTCTTCCCATTGTTTTGAAGTAGTTTCAAAAAAGGATTGAGAATTATATATCCCAACATTATTAACCAACACATCTATTTCAGGTAATTCTTGAAGTAGTCGCATGACTTCTTCAGGATTTCTAAAGTCTGCCACTATCCCATATACTTCGTTACTTTCTGTGGTGTTTTTCAATTCAGTAACTGCGGTATTGACTGTTTCTTCTTTTCTTCCATTAATATACACCTTCATACCTTCTTCCAAAAGAATACGAGCCGTTGTAAAACCTATTCCAGAGGTAGAGCCTGAAATAAATGCAATTTTACCTTTTAAATTGAGATCCATTTTTTTTGCAGCTAGTGTTTTACCAACTTTTAACACCTAATAGTTTTTCACCCAGCAAATTTAATTGTGCTGTAGAATAACGTTCTTGTTCCCAGTTTCTTGGGTCACCAGGAAATGCATAACCTTCTGGCGCTATTCTATGTTGCCATGAATTGATTCGCCATTCTTTAAGTGATTCATTTTGCTCTTCTGCAGGCATCATTGAAATATATTGAGCAATACGGACTTTGTCTTTTGATTGGTTTGGACGAATACCATGGGCTAACAAACTATTAAAAATAAGAAGATCGCCTGCATGCATTGATACTTTTTCTATTTTGTCTTCTAAACCCTTAATGTCTGGTTGAAACCGATTACGATTTTCTGGCTGGGTTGTTTTCCAGCTATCATAATTTTGATACAACCAAGGAATGCATTGAAAGCCACCCATATTTGGGTCTATTTGGTCGGATAAAGCAATAACTCCCTGAACATTTTCAGGTTTGGTTTCAGGATCATAATCCCAATGAATAAATCCTTTATACTCAAACCCTTTTTTTATGGGAAAATTAAGATTTGCACGATCAATGGTTACCCATAATTTTTCTGTACCCCAAACATCTACAAAGGCATCGTAAACTTTTTGAGACTGTCTATTAGTCCATAAATATTGATGATTATAAACCTCAACCATTCCTGTACCTGCTAGTTCTTTCATTTGCATTTCAGCTCTAGGTGCGTGATACCATGATTCAGGATTATTAGGTGATTTCTCCTCAAATTCCCACAAAAAAGAAGCCGTGTTATTGGCTTGTTCTCTTGAAATTGCATTTTTAATGACAACGTACCCATTTTCCCTCCAAAAATTCCACTGAGTCTCATTTAAAACACGTAATGGCTCATTATTTTTTCTTCTATTGAGCTTTAATGTACTTGTTTTTGATGTTGAAGGATTTCCTGGAATATCTTTATGATCGTTTTCATAATCTGATTTAGCAGAAGTATTCATAAAAGTCAGTATTTAATTATATTAATTTTTACTGAATTCAAGATATAAAAAAGTTGTGATATATAATTCTTACTAAAATTTAAGCTTAACTATTTGGAGGTAAATATTACAACTTAAGACCGAAATAAAACTCCAAGACCTTTAATTTAAAAATATAATCAAATTTAGCACGAATGATATCTGAGCTTGAAATTTGATACCTCTGTTTGGCCTGGATGAAATCAAAAGAATTCATCACACCTGCCTCAAATCGGTTTTGTGCCATCTCAAAAGCTTCTTTGCGAGCTCTTACTGTTTTCTCTGCAGCTTCATAAAATTTAAGCGCACCTTCTGTATTATTATAGGCTTGATTGATGGTGTTTTCTAAATCAAGTTTAGTTTGTTCAAACTGATTTTCAATACGTTCCAAATTCAACTTTCTTCTTTTAATATTATTTCTAATGGACAGTCCGCTAAACACTGGAATATTTAAAGAAAGCCCATAGCTTTGACCATCATTTTGTCCAAATTGGGTAGCAAATGGGAGTGCTCCCGCTACAGAGCGTTCTGGAAACTGCGTTACCACTAAAGATCCGTCATTTTTAACAAAACCAATCGGGGATTCAATCACATTTCCTGTTTCCGTAAAACGATCAGAGTAAGAAATACGAGTATTGTAGTTGAAAAAGGCAGACAACGAAGGCATTAATGCTCCTTTGGCAATATCAATGTCTTTTTTGGCGACTTCAATATTAGCAACGCCCAACTTAATATCATTTCTTAGAGTAAGTGCTTTTTCAAAAATATCTTTTGGTTTTTGTATTAAAACATCTGAAAAAGGAATGTCAAAATCTTCTGCTGCAATATTAAAATTTTCGTAATCAGTAATTAATAACAACTGTGCTAAGCTGATTCGAGAGAGTCTATAATTATTATCTGCTTGAATTAAAGCTTGCTCTTGAGAGGCAAGGTTTGCTTCAATTTCATAAATATCTGCTATTGTTAATACACCTGCTTCAATTCTAGCTTTTGTTCGCTCAAGATCTTCTTGCGTAAGTTCTAATTGAAATAGCTGGACTTGGGCTAACTCTTTATTAAACATAACTTGTAAGTAAGCATTTGCCACAAAAAGACTAATGTCGTCCTTCATGTCATCTAATTGATATTGACGTGCAATAATACTCAGGTTAGCTCTTGATAGTTGATTTATATTTTGTCTTCCATTAAATACAGTAACTCCAATGTTCCCTCCAAAAGAAGAAAATTGGGTAGTTAAATTTTCGATTAATCCATTGGTGATATTTTGACTCAATCCATTATTCCAAATATGTTGTGATTGGAGACTTAACCTTGGCATAAAATTACCTATGGCATCGTCTTTATCGATAGAAGCTCCCTCCAGATCTAATTCAGATTGTTTGATACTGATATTTTTATCTAAAGCTATGAGTACACATTCTTCTAAAGTATATGCTGTTCCCTGTGCAGAAACTACAAAGGATATTATTGAAAGCAAAAAGGTTACAAATGTTTTCATCTGTTGTATTTTATTATATTAATTAGCTTTTTTTTATTAATTATTTCTGCGCGATTCTACTGCACGAAATCCTTTCACTTTGATTCATCTTCTTCATCATCACCCTTTTTTATGGGTTCTGTTTTATTCCAAACTTTTATTAAGTCGTCTTTAGTAATTCCTGAAATAACCTCAACATTTACGCCATCAGAAATTCCAACTTTAATATCTCTACGTTCAAACTTTTGTTCTCCAATAGAAACTTCGACATAAGGTTTTTCTGTTTTACGATCAAATTGTAATAATGATTCTGAAATTGCCATGATACTATCTTTTCTTTCTAATACCAAAGAAGCATTAGCACTATATCCTGCTCTAATGAAAATAGAATCGTTTAAAAACAAATCAGCTTCAATAATAAATTGTACTGCACCTTGCTCTTCATTTCCTTTAGGTGCAATAAACTTTAGTTTAGCCTCAAGGGATTGGTCTTCAATAGCACCTAAATTAACTTCTAAAGGCATACCTACTGTTAACTTTCCTACTTCAGCTTCATCTACTTTACCTTCAAAAATCATTTTATTAAGATCTGCAATAGTTGCAATGGTTGTACCTGCGTTAAAACTATTACTCGCAATCACCTGAAAACCTTCTTCTACAGGAATTTCCAAAATAGTTCCTGGAACAGTTGCGCGAATATTTGTATTGGCAGAAGCAGCACCTCCAGCAGATCCTAATCTTATAATTTGCAGATCAGAGCTCGCATTGGAAACATCAAGTTTTGATTGACTATAACGTAATTCAGAATTCTCAAACTCTTGTTTTGAGATAATACCTTTTGCATATAAATCTTTATTACGATTAAAATCTACCGTAGCGTTTTTCATTACAATTTTTGAATTAGCTAATCTACCTCGAGCACTATTTAAGCTTTGCTCATTTGGAACTACTTTGATTTTCGCTAAAAGATCTCCAGCTTCAACTAAATCACCTTCTTCAACAAATAGGTCTTCTATAATTCCTTGAATTTGAGGTTTAATTTCTACTTCATCTTCCGGAATCACCTTACCGGTAACCACTGTTTTTCTCTCAATTGAAGTTACAATAGAGGTTTCTGTTTCAAACTCAATAATAGATTTGTTATTGGTTTTAATAAAATAGGCAGCTGCAAATAAAGCGCCGCAAATTAAAAGTGCAATTCCAATATATTTTAAAATTTTCATAATAATTAATTGTATATAGTTATTTTATTCTTCTCTTAATGCGTCAATTGGTTTTATACTTACCGCACGTTGTGCTGGTATAAGTCCTATTAATGTTCCTAGGAAAACCATAATAAATAATGCTCCTAAAACAAACGGAATCGGTACTGTTGGATTTGTGTAGGGGAAGTCTGTCATGTCTTGGGTAGCCGCGTTTATTCCTGCTAAAACAAAAGCGCCTAATATAATTCCTAAAATACCTGCAATAACAGTCAAAAAGACAGATTCTAATATTATTTGATTTCGGACTTCTGAAGGGGTTGCACCCAGAGCTCTTCGAACTCCTAGCTCTTTAGTCCGCTCTTTTACTGAAATTAAAAGAATGTTTCCAATACCTATCACACCTGCGATTATTGTTGCTATTCCAACAATTAAAGAAAGAAGAGTCATCCCTTTTGAAAAGCCAACAATTTTATTAAAAATCTCTCCCAAATTAAAACCTCCGAAAGCACGCTCATCATCTGGAGAAACACGATGAATTCTTTTAAGAGCTACTTTAATTTCCTTTTCAACCGCAACCACATCTGCATCATCATAAGCAGCAATAGTAAACCACCCAACTTTATCACCAGTATTATAAATTTTTCTAAAAGTCTCAAAGGGTATAAAAATATCGCCATCACTTTCAAAACCACCACCAGGCACAAACTTGTGAACTCCGACAACTTGGAAATAAATATTGTCAATTCTTATGTATTGTCCAATTGGATCTTCATCTTCATCAAAGAGTTCAGTTTGTGTTCGTTCACCTATTACGCATACTTTTCGCCGATATCGAATATCATCATCATTTATAAAACGTCCACCTGTATAAATCTTTTTAGTCGCAATTTTTGTTAATTCAGGATAATCACCATACACGTTATAATTACTAGATTTATTATTTCTAACAACCAGTGGAACTCCACCACCAAAAACACCTCTAGCATTTCTAGGAGCGATAAATTCAACTTGAGGGACACGTTGCTTCAAGTAATCTATATCTGAAAGCTTAAGCTCAACTCTTCTGCCTATTTTGAATCCATCATATGGAATACTCGTTCTTTGAGCCCAAATAAACATGGAGTTCATAGCTATATTTTCAAACTGTCTTTCAAAACCATTATCTAATCCTTTTGCTGCTCCTGAAAGTGCTATATAAATAAAAATTCCCCAAAGAACACCAATTACGGTAATAATAGTTCTTGTCTTATTTTTAGATATGGACCCAAAAATTTCCTGCCATGTATCACGATCAAATATTACTTTTAAACTATTCATCTCGTAAGGCAATTATAGGTTTAATTCTAGCGGCTCTTTTTGCAGGAATATATCCTGCAATTGCTCCAAAAATAATCAATATGATAGTAGCTGCTATAGCAGTACCCAAATCTATATATGGATTTTTAATGAAATAGTCTTCTAATTTTAAGCCAATGTTTTTTAAAAGAAATACTCCTAAGATTAGTCCTGTATAGCCTGAGATTGTGGTAATAAAAACTGATTCTTGAAGAATCATTTGAATGACTGATTTTGGTGTAGCTCCTAATGCTTTTCTAATGCCTAATTCTTTTGTCCGTTCTTTAACTACAAACACCATAATATTTGAAATACCAATAATTCCTGCAATTAATGTTCCTAACCCAACAAAACTTACAATATATTGAAGTACCACTGCAAATTGCTGGGTTTGCTTTAAATCATCAGTAAGGTTTCGAAAATAAATTCCATTTGGATCTCTTGGATCAATAGATTTTTTGTCCTTAAAATATTTTTTTAAAGAACTCTCAAAAGCTAAAGCACCAGTATGTCCTAAATCCTTATTAAAGGTTACAATTATTTCATCTACCTTATCATTTCCTTTTTCAAGCAACTGGCGTGTTGAATAAGGGATATAAATATTTCGTTCTTCGCGATCTCCACCATCATCTTGAAAAACCCCTATTACTTTAAAAACACTAGATCCAATATCAATATACTTTCCAATAGGATCTTCTGCTTTAAAAAGATCTTTAGCTACTAAACGGCCTATTACTGCATATTTAGCTCTTATAGCAATGTCTTTTTGATTTATAAAACGTCCCTTCATCAAAATTGTTTTTTCTACAAATTGATGAGCAGGTCCAACCCCTCGAGTAGTATATGAATTGCTCTGACTTTTATATCGTGTTAAAGCACTTCTTGAAATTCTAGGTGTAACGTATTCAGTGAATAAAGTGAAATTATTTTTAATGTCTTCAACATCTTCGATATCAAATTCAATTCTTCTGTTTTCCTTAAACCCATTATAAGGCATCGATGTTTTTCCAGGATATAGAAAAATAGCATTACTAGCATCGTCTAAAAAAAATTCTTGAAATGAATTTTTTAAGCCGTTTCCTAAACCAAATAGAATAATAAAAATAAAAATTCCTAAGGCAACAGTAAAACCAGACAAAAATGTGCGTAGTTTATTTTTACTTATTGTGTCAAAAATTTCTCTCCAGCGATCTCTATTAAACATAAGAAGAAGCTAATACTTGTTTTACTTTTTTATCTTCAACGATAACGCCATCTTTAAGTTTGACAATACGTTTACACATTTGTGCAATATCTAATTCGTGGGTAACAACTAGAATTGTTTTTCCTTCTTGATTAATTTTTTGAATTAAATCCATTACCTCATGAGAGGTTGTTGAATCTAAAGCACCTGTTGGCTCATCTGCCAAAAGAACTTTGGGTTTTGAAGCTAGGGCACGAGCAATTGCCACACGTTGTTTTTGACCACCAGATAATTCACTAGGCAAATGTGTTGCCCAATCTTTTAATCCAACTTTTTCTAAATAATTTAATGCAGATTGTTGTCGCTCTTTACGAGGAATTCCTTGATAATATAAAGGAAGTGATACATTTTCTAAAGCAGTCTTGTAATTAATTAAGTTAAAGGATTGAAAGACAAAGCCTAAAAATTTATTCCGATATTTCGCTGCTTTGGTTTCATTCAAATTTTTAATAGGAACATTGTCTAAAATATAGTCTCCCTCTTCAGCAACATCTAACATTCCTAAAATATTTAATAAAGTAGATTTTCCAGAACCTGAAGATCCCATAATGGCAACCAACTCACCCTGCTCAACATTAAAGTTGATTCCCTTTAAAACATGAAGAGAAGAAGTTCCCATTTTATATGATTTATGTAGGTTTTTTATTTGAATCATTGGTTTTTTTAAATTAAAACTTGAGCGAAAATACAATCAATTCTTTAGTCTCTTAAAATAATTAGACTAAATAAATAGCTAATTGTTACACCGTGTATCAAAAAATAATTTCTATTTTCCATTCTCTTTAAGTGTAATTAAATTTTTGAAAAATTCTTCAAATTTAATCTTTCCTTTTTCTGTGATTGAACAACTTGTTTTAGGGTAATTATTAATGAATTTTTTTTTAATGTTGATGTATTTTTCTTCTTTTAATTTTTTAAGCTGAATACTCAAATTACCTTGAGTTGATTCAGTGATTTTTTTTAAGTAATTGAAGTCACATTCACTATTATTAATTAAAGATGACATGATTTTTAATCTAATTGGATTAAATAATAATTTATTCATCGGATTTATTATGAGGCTTAGAATAAAAAAGTGATAGTCCTGGGACTAACATTCCAAGTGAAACTCCGATTATATTTACAAGTAAAAGATTAATTCCTGGGTTAAAATTTAAATAAAATGTAAATATTGTCAGAAATATTCCGCCTAACGTAATGGGTTTGAATTTAATAATCAACCCTGTAATAATTAATATCATACCTAATAAAAATAAAATAGGAGGAACTGGATGAAAACTTTTTATAGTAAACGAAAGAGCGATAATGTATATCCATGATAGATTAAACACTCCCCAAATAATTTTTATAACCCTATTTAGATAAGTTTCATATCCTGTTTTATTTCTGTACTTAATATTGTAATAAATAGTTAATATCATTCCAATTAGAGGCAAAACTGTCCAAAATAAAACATCACCATATTGAGTTGATTCAATTAATGACGGAAAAGCATAGTTAAATAAACTCATCACAATAACTAAACAACCCCAAAAAATGAAATTAATACTTAAAGGTTTTAAATTTTCTCTTGTGTTATTGATTACACTTGCTATTGCTTCAATTTGATCTCTAGAGGAATTCATGGTAAAATTTTATACAAAAGTAAACTAGTTTATTATATAAACAAAATTAATGTAAACTATTTTTTTAATATCTGAAAAACTTTCCAACCCACTACTCCAACTAACAGATATGGAATTGCCATAAGGTATAAGATACCTTTATTAATTCCTTTGGCTGTTTCCTGGCCTTCTTCAGACTCCAAGACCGCTCTACACATTGAACATTGTCCGTAGGAAGTCTCTATAAAAAGGAGAAACATGATAAATAAAATAACAGGGAAAGGATGTCGCATATTAAATATAGTATGGGGAAATCATGAAGTATACAATAACACCTGTTACTGCAACATATAACCATATTGGAAAAGTATAACGTGCAATTTTTTTATGATCTTCAAACTGTCTATTAAATGCTCGTACATATGTGAATAAAACCATTGGAATGATTCCTATGGAGAGAATAATATGAGATATCAAAATGAAAAAATAAACATAACGAATAAATCCTTCTCCACCATATGGAGTAGAATCTGAAGTCATATGATAAGCTACATACATCAATAAAAAAGCCAATGATAGCGCAATGGCAGTCTTCATTAAGTTTTTATGAAGATTTATATTTTTACTTTTAATAGCCTTCAAAGCAAGTAGTAAAATAACTGTTGTTATTCCATTAACTGTAGCATAAATTGGAGGTAAAAAACTGAGGGATACTACGTTTGGAATTCTAACGGTAAAAAGAATGGCAACAACCACAGGAATTACAATGGATATGAGCCAGATATAAGGGGTGAATTTATTTTTTTGGGTCATGACTTATTCGTTTAATAATTTTTTAATATCCTCCTTAAGCATATCTACGTCTTGAATCTCCACATTTTCTTGGTCTAAACCCATATAGTATACAATTGGATTCCCAAACTGATCAGTTCGTGAGCGAATAAAACCTTGTTTGTCAATCAGCGCAAAATATCCTTGATGCTCAAAACCACCTTCTACTTTAGAGTTTATTGATGCAAAGATATTAAAACCTGTATTTGCTAATGAATAAATATCCTCTTTTTCACCAGTTAAAAAATGCCAGTTTTGAGAAAATACGCTATAATCTTCTGCGTATTTTTTAAGTACTTCAGGAGTATCATGCTCAGGATCAATTGTAAAAGAAGCAATACCAAAATCATTTCTTGTGCCATAAAAATCTTCCAAACGTTTCATGTTTTTATTCATGATAGGACAAATGCTTGGACACGACGTAAAAAAGAATTCAGCAATATAAACTTTCCCCAAAAAGTCTTCATTTGAAATAAACAAGTTGTCTTGGTTTGTAAAAGCAAAAGAAGGAACCTTTTTAGATTTACCATTTAAAACAATATAGCTTAAGGGTTCTGCAGATTGTGTTCGGTTACTTTGAACTATTGTGTTTGAAGATACACGATCAATAATTTTTGGAATAAATAAAATACCAAAAATAATGATGATTAAAAAAAGTCCTACATATTTTAAATTAGGCATAGGAATTACTTTTCACGATTTGAGTTGTAAATTTTTAAGGCTAAACGATATTCTGCTAAAATGACTTTAACATCGTCTATCATTTTTTTATTTAATTGAGCTACAGAGCGTGCATCAAATCCATAGAGGGTTCCCTCATCCTCATCATCGTTTCTTCCTCTCAGATTACGATCTTTATCAATTATGAAAACATAGGGTACACTTCCACTAGTCTCAAGTGATAATGGTGTTTTAAGTGAGTTAAAGTGTGTTTGAATTTCTTGATTTGTGGCAAAAATAAAATTCCATTTTACAAGCTTAGTGCCAACCCCTTCTTGGAGGGCTGTTTTTAAACTATCTACTTGGCCTAAACGCTCTTCATTGACTAAAATAACAAATTGAAAGTCTTCAAATTCGTAAAAGCGTTTATATATTTTTTCATTCAGATTTAAAGCTTCTGCTTTTTTGGTGTCTAGACTCCCCCCCCAGTATCCTAATACCGTTATCCTATCTTGTAATTTAATAGAATCATCTGTTACAGAAGCTAAAGAAGAGAGTTCATTTACTTCATTTGTGAGTATAGGAAGCTTTGCAAAATTATTTTTGCCAGAAGCAAAAAACAAGTAGACCACAATAGGGAAAACAAATAATAATCCCAACACAATTTTTTTCTGAATCTCTTCCTTCTTCATAATACAAAAAAAAGCGGTTTTGAAACCGCTTGATTATTTAATTTAAAATTATTAAAAATTCCATGCTACAAATCCAGTTTCCATGACATCAAAAATATAATCCGCTTCTATTAGAAGAATAAAAGCTAAATATGGAATTAAGATAACTAATGGAAGTACAATCGCATTTTTTAAACCACCTTTCTCATCTCTAATGTGCATAAAGTCCCAAGCAATATAATAAGCCTTTACAATGGTTAGTATAATGAAAATCCAATTTAAAATTTTCATTCTTAAAAATGATCCTGATAAAATTTCAGGTTTAATGATCCCCAATGCTACTTCAATAGTAGTAACAATAGAGAGGAAAATTAAAACTCCCCAAATCTTTTGTTGGTTTGATTTGAACTTTAAAAGTCCTCTAAAGATGGCTAATTTATGTTCTTCTGCGGCCATTTATTTTGTTTTAAGTTGTGTTAAACTAGATAGAAAAAAGTGAAAACAAATACCCAAACTAAATCGACAAAGTGCCAATATAGTCCTACTTTTTCCACCATTTCATAATGTCCTCTTCGCTCGTAAGTACCTACAATTACGTTAAAGAAAATAATAATATTAATAACGACCCCCGAAAAAACGTGAAAGCCGTGAAAGCCAGTAATAAAGAAGAAGAAATCTGCAAAAAGACGATTTCCATACTCATTACGTATAAGATTTGCCCCTTCAACTACTATGGTGGCATCTTGAATCTTCAGGAGTGATTCTCCCCTGGAAAGAACTACTTTACGTCCCTTTTCGTCAAGCTGCTCTGTACGAATCACTAGATTACTACTTGCAGCAAATCCTTTATTAACCTCTGCTAAAGAAACGGTGGGTAAAGAGGTTTCGCTTTTATACCAAATACCATTGCTTAATTGATGTGTTGTCCTAGGGGAATCTATGCCTTGGGCAAACTCTTGAATAGCAGCACGTTTTCCTGTATCTGAATTTACGAATTGTAAAATCTGACCCCCTTTTGTTTCTAATGCACCATATTCACCTTTAATAAAGTTTTTCCATTCCCATGCTTGTGAGCCAACAAAAATAGCGCCTCCAATAACAGTTAATAACATGTAAAAAGTAACTTTAGCTTTTTGCATATGATGTCCAGCGTCAACTGCAAGTACCATTGTTACGGATGAAAATATCAGAACAAAGGTCATTAAGGCAACATAATACATCGGCGCATCTATACCGTGCAAAAAAGGAAAGTGTGTAAACACCTCGTCTGCAATGGGCCAAGAGTTTATGTTTTTAAATCTTGAAAAGCCATAGGCCACTAAAAATCCTGTAAAGGTTAATGCATCTGAAACTATGAAAAACCACATCATTAGTTTACCATAACTGGCGTTGAATGGCTTGTTGCCTCCCTCCCATACAGGTCCTTCTTCAGTAGATGCTTTAGCAGTTACTTCCATATTATCATTTTAAATTCTGTGCAAATTTATTAATTTTTAACCGTAGAATGAAACGAATAAAAATAAATATACCCAAAGAAAATCCAGAAAGTGCCAGAAAGTTAGAGCAAGCTCAAATCCTAAGGTATTAGCTGGGTTATATTTTTCTTTCAAAGTGTTGACAAACACATTCAATACAATCACAATTCCGGCTGTTAAGTGCAACAAATGCAATAAAACCAAAACATATAAATATGATGTTGTAATTGAGCTTTCTGGCCCTGTAAAATAATATCCTTGCTCTATAATTGCTGCAAATCCTTGGAACTGAAAATATATAAAAGCTAATGCTAGGGCAAAAGTAATTGCGAGCAGACTCTGTGTTGCTATTTTATTCTGAACTCTAAGCATTTTCAATGCCAAATAAAAGGTACCGCTACTTAATATAATAAGAAGGGTGCTTATAGTAAAAGCAAAGGGGAGTTCAATTTGCTGAATCCAATCAGATCGTGAACTACTTACCACATAAGCACTCGTCAAACCAGCAAAAGTCATACTCATACTTATCATGCCAAACCACAGCATCATTTTTTTTGCTCTATTATTTTTTTCTATTAAAGAATCGTTTGTATTCATTGAAATAAAAATTTGTCTAAAACATACACTAATTGTATGCCTGTTATATATAAAATACTTGCTCTAATTAAAAAGCGAGCAGCTTTATCGTCTTTTAAAAACATTAGCCTAAGGGCATAAAATAAAAAAAAAGAGCCTAATACCCCCACCATAACTGCTGAAGGAAATGTCAATATTAAAGAACCTGTAGAATAAAAAGCAGGTAATAATGAGATAAGAACCGTCCAAAGAGTATAAAAAACTGTTTGAAAAGCGGTAGACTGATCACGTGCTCCAGAAGGAAGCATCTTAAAACCAGCAGCTTTGTATTGATCATGCATTAACCATCCAATAGCCCAAAAATGTGGAAACTGCCAAAAGAATTGAATCATAAACAAAACACCTGGTTCAATTCCAAATTCATTCGTAGCTGCAACCCATCCCAACATAAAAGGAATGGCACCAGGAAAAGCACCTACAAATACAGATAACGAAGTTTTTTGCTTTAATGGGGTGTATACGCAAGCATACAAGAAAATGGATAAAATCGCAAAAAAAGCAGTCTTGAGGTTTATTAAATATAAAGTAGAAACCCCAACTAAGGTTAAAACAACCCCAATAAACAAAGCCGTACTTGATTGCATTCGCCCAGCTGGTAATGGACGGTTTTGAGTTCTAAGCATTAATTTATCCAAGTCCTTTTCAAATACTTGATTAAAAGCATTTGAAGCTCCCACCATTGCATAGCCACCAATAATAAGCAATAAGAGGGTAGGGAGATGAACTACTTCTACAGCTAAAAAATACCCTGCGATAGATGATATCACAACGGTAATAGACAACCTGAATTTTGTGAGTTGTGAAAAATCACTTAAAGTTATCTGTCTATTAGGCGAGGAAAGGATTTCATTTTGGTGCATGGTGCATCATCTTTCAGACGATAAAGATAGTCGAGAAAAAACCAATGAACAATCAAAAATAGTATTTAGATATAAAATCTTTTAAAGGTTAAACAAAGTCAAAGTTTAAAGTAATATATTTTTTAAGAATGTTTTATCTGTTAGTAATAATTGGTGGGAATAAAGATTTATCAGTAATTTTATCTAACTTTTAAATATAGTACATTAAAAACCCTGTGCAGTACTGAATACTTTTAAATTGAAATGATCTTTACTGTAATCTAAAGGTAATTGGGATACTAAAAGGAACACGTACTGGTCTTCCTCTTTGCTTTCCAGGTATCATATTTGGTAATTTAGCAATAATTCGCTGTGCTTCTTTTTCTAGATTTTTATCTGGTCCACGCATTCTAATATTTGTAATCTGACCATCTTTTGCTATAATAAAATTCACATATACACGTCCTTGAATCCCCATTTCCTGAGCAATTTCAGGATATCTAAAGTTTTTACGAATATGCTTATTCATTTTTTCTTGAAAACAGTTACGACGCTCTGATTTAGAAACCTTTTCACAACCAGGGAAAATAGGTACATCTTCAATAACTGCAAAAGGAACATCAACGTCATCATATTCTTCTTCTACTTCAACGATCTCAACTATTTCATCTTCGTTTGTTTCCGTAGATTCAATAACAGTCTCTTCAACTTCCTCTTCATCTTCTACAACCTCAATAACTTCAGGTGCTGGTGGTGGTGGTGGGGGTGGTGGTGGTGGCGTTTTAAGCTGTTCGGTGATAGGAATTTCTTCGTCATCTTCATCATCTACATTTAGAGCCTCATACCCATAAAGATCTTTCTCATAGGTTTTCCACTCAATAGCTTGCCATGAAATAAATAAAATTGTCGCAAGTCCAATAACAAAGTATAGACTGCTGTTTTTAGTTAAATCAACTTTTTCGTTTTTTTTGGATTGCATAGTAAAACGTTATTTAGATAGCTAAACTAAAAAAAAATATACTTAAAACACATTATTCTTTTAGAGAATCGGCAAACAATATTTGAATCAATATGATTCCACATAAACTACCTATAAAATTAGCTGCAATGTCGGCAACATCAAAGGTTCTCTCAAAAAATGGGATTAGTTGCAATAATTCCATTAAACACCCAATAAAAAAAGAAAGTAAAAATGAAGTTTTAATCGCTGATTTGTATTTAAATAAAGCAGTAAAATAAATAACTGTAAGTGAAAAATAACAACTAAAATGAAGTACTATGTCTTGTCTAAAAAAAAGAAAAGTCCAAGGGTTAAATTCTTGACCTGGTTGCTTTAAACTTAAGTAAATGACAATGAAAGTCGTAAAAAGGGCTAGTACTTTAAAAAATCTATCAGCCTGTAACCAACTTAGTATAATCCGCTGCATCAAGTAAATCTTTAATCGCTAAAGGGTCTGTCAGTTTAATCTTAATCATCCATCCTTCTCCGTAAGGATCTTCATTTACAGTCTCTGGAGTATCTTCTAATGCCTCATTAAAAGCAATTACCTCACCTGATAAAGGCATAAACAAGTCTGAAACGGTTTTAACAGCTTCAACTGTACCAAAAACAGCATCTGCCTCAAGAGTATCATCCAAGGTCTCTACCTCAACATACACTATATCACCTAATTCACCTTGAGCGAAATCAGTGATTCCTATAGTCGCTATATCACCTTCTATTTTTACCCATTCGTGATCTTTGGTGTATTTTAATTCTTGCGGTACATTCATTAGTAAAACTTTAATATGGACAAATTTAATTGATTTATTTTATGAAAAAAGACTTTTAATTTCCAAAATTATAACGAATTGTAAAACCTGAACGAATACTTGTTTGAGGAAAGGCTGTGGAAATAGCAAATTCAGAAAAATTATGGTCATAAAAAAATTGAGCTGTTAAGTTTCTTGTCAATGCATAATCCGCCGTAACCTTAATAGCCATTATACTTTGCCCAGCGGTAACTTGATTGTTGTCATATTCCAAATTACGCAAGACAGTTATATTATCACGATATGAAACATCTGCTTTAATATTTAAATCACCTTTTAAAATTACACGTCTTCCACCTATACTTGTTCTAAATCGAACATCTTTAACGCGATAACCCATTCCAACGACATATTCGTCTCCCCTAGACTCTGTAATAAGGTTGTTGTCAAGACTTAAAGATATAGCACGTTCTTTTCTTAATTCAGCTAAAAATTTAAAGGAGTTTATCAACTCCACATCTAACCTAATAAGTGGGTTAAACTGTTCTACTAAATTGATATTAGAAAATAAATTTTTAGGAATTAAATTTCCCAATTTATCTGTTTGTTCTGGAGCTAGTGGATTATAATCAAAATTAGATTGAAAATTTGTGAGAGTATAGCTTGCTCTGTAAGCATGATTTAAAGATAGCCGTTTAAAAATTTTAGCTACGGGCTTTAACCCTGTGAGTCCGGTAAACTTAATGTTCCAATTAGGTAGTGGTGTGTTTCTTAGTGGATTTAAAGATATATTTTCTGGATTTACACCTGAATATGCAGATAAAAAAGAGTTTATTAATACCCCTTGTTGGTTCTTTCCAAACCCAACAGGGTATCCATCAATGTTTTGTTCAAGACTTGTTGAATTACTGTTTTGTGCTAGTCTATTTGCAATAATTTTTCGTGCATCTCTGAATTTCTCAAAATTTGATCTCCCCGATCCTCTGGAACTACTAAAAGCAGTTTGAATTAAAATAGTAGACATTCCAAAATTTCCATATAAATTTGAATTTTGAGATATATAATTTTGTGATTCAACTATAAAATTTTCTAATGTATTTTCAGAATAATCACGCTCTGCATTTAAATCAATTATTAAACCTTTAAAAGGTACTACTTGTGCTGATGCTTGAAGCCTACTTGAATGCAATTGAGTAAAAGGCTGATTAAAATTCGGATACTCCGTTAACCATCCCTGTCTGGCAGCTTCATAACGAATATCTGCTTGACTCCCAAAGGTATACCCTAAAGTGGGTCTTAGTCCACCAGCAAAACCTACTGTAGGAAGGTATCCGGGGAGAACGGAGCCGTTGTTTTCTTTATAACTGGCTTGAACACGTTTTATAGCTGTTAAAATATCAACCAACTGGGTTAAGCCTTTTTTCAAAAATGGGTACTTTTTCTTTGCTATACTATCATTCGGAACACTTTTTTTGACTTGAGCATTAAATGGAACCTTTTTAGACTTTAATCCTAAAATAGAATATAATTTTGCAAATGACAAAGCCCCTGTTAAGGTTTTTGTGTTATTATTTTGAATAGTGTTGACAATTCCTAAAGGAATTCCATCTTCACTTACCACTTGCGAGAGTGCTTCTGAACCCCTAATCCAATTAAAATTACCTGTATAATTATAGGTAGCATCAATGAAGCTAAGTAAAGGAATGTACTGAAAGGGTAGTTTATAATTAACAACTAAAGATTGAATGTGAGTGTTTGGTTCTCCTGGATTTAGAATTCCCTCCCATAAAGCTCTTGAATTAGATTTAGACACAGCAGCACCTAAACTACCTCCAAAAGGATCTAATTCTCTTATAATACTACTTGTTGCGGCATTGAAATTTACACGTAGCGAACGACTTAGATTGTGGGCAAAGGAATAATTGTAATCAAATAAAAAGTTACGTTGCTGTAAATTGGGTAGATCGCGTTGAATTTGTGAATCTACTCCCTCTAAGTATACTTGTCTAAATTTCTGATTATTTAAAATACGATTAATATTTACAGCTCCCTCAATTGAATTAGGGAGTAAATTAAAGTTTAATTCCTGAAGCCATTGCAAGTATTTTTTTTGATTCAAAAAAGTCACCTTCTTGAAAGGTTCTATCGGTTTGCTAGAAAAAGAATGCCCATAATTTGCTCCTAAAAGGAGATTTATTTCTTCATGGTTTTCAATTTCATAATCATGATGCTCTAACTCATTATATGCATAGTTAAAATCAAAATTTTGGGAGCTATAAAAGCGCGTAGGACCATCGCTATTACTGTTCTTTCTGATGCCAATTAAACTAATACTTTTACGTCTTGTATAATCAATAGATTGATTTCTGATAGAATCACGTTGTGATTTTCTTTGAGTCGTATCTAGACGATCACTTAATTTTATATCTTGATAAAAAGGATCATATTCTGGGGTAATTAAGGTTTCTCCACTAGCAAAACTTAAAGGAATTTGAAGACCCCACTTTTGAGGTGTTAATTGCCCTAAATTAACATTTGAAACAATATCATATTGTAATAAATCTTCTCTTGTTCTTTGATTGGGTGTTTGGTCTATACTACCAAATCCAATTGTAGAATAACGCCCTGTGGCAGAAAAAGATGCGAAATCAGCAAGATTAGCATCTAAGGCTCCAATAGCTGCCCACCCCCCTTGACTATCTATACCTGAAATTCGTAATTCATTAAACCAAACTTCTCCACATAAAGACTCTCCTATGTTAGTAGATGGATTTTTAACTCCAATCATTAGTGTTCTAATAGCTCCTAGGGAAGGATTTCCTCTAATAGCAAACTTATACTTATGATCTCCTGGAAGACTACTAATGGGTGTGAATTCATTAATAGGATTTAATGTTTCATCAAAATATAAAGTTTTTCCAAGTCCCAACTGCTGCAAAGCAAGTGCTTTGAGTTTCGTAAGGATATCAATGGGAACTTCCAGTGAATTAGAATCTGGATTCCAAACTTCTTCTGCAGAAAGTTTATTGGAATTATTATCAGCATAAGCCGAAGGCTTTAAAGGTACTTCAATTTGATAAAAATTATCTTGGTAATCTGAACCTAATCTAATAAAAGCCACCAAACGTTTGTCAAATTCTTCTTCTGAACCTTCTCCAGGCAAAGGTTCATTTCCTGGAAGAGATTCTGCATGTATAAACATTCGAAGTTTACTGTATTGTCTCATGTCTAAATCCAAACCTTTATATACTCCACGAGAATCTGAAGGCTTTAGATCACAGACTCTAAAAGCTAAAGATTGTTCATTTTGACGAATAATGGTATTGTTGTTGTTGATTTGCTCCCTTCGTATTTCAGGTGGCAATACGTAGTTAATAGGAATACGATTTTCATTTTCAAGAATGTTTACGGTACTAATATCTACCGTGGTATTTTGATTAACTAAAATTTCTTCATTTAAAGGCTTATTATACCTTCTCCAATCACCACGAACAAGATCTAAGGTTCCGAATCGAAAAACTACTTTTTGCTCAAAACCATTTAAAACCATTCGCATAAAACGAATAGATCGCAAATCGTTAATTTCATTGACTGACTTGAAATATCTATTGTAAGATGTGTTTTCATAATAATCTTTCTGGATAGGTATTTTAAATTGGATCCAACGTACCGAAATTTGATCTCCATTGGGAGTATTTACATTAATATTTTCACGAACATCTGTAATAAAAGGGTGGTTTCCTACCTGCATGTTTTTGGAAATAGGAACGCGATATTCAAAATAACTATCAATCGTATTCATACTCTGATCACGATTAATATCTTCTGTATCAGGTTCTGTTGTATTTCCTCTATCCGAATCACTAAAGTTTATTGGGGTATTACCTTCTAGTCCATTATAGTTTTTATACCGATCTAAAATACCTCCTTCCCCTTGTAAAAAATATTGATAATTATCCCCTGCAGGGTCATTACTTGGTCCGTTGGTGAAAACTGTTTGTTCTTGTGAATCTGCTAAACCATCAAGACCCACATCTTGAATAGAACGGTCTTCAGCCACAGAATTAAAAGCATAAACTAAGGATTGATTTGCTGGAACTTTTCCCCAGGGCGATTGATAGGTTGGTGTTACTTCGGTCGATGAAGGGAGACCGTTTTCAAATTGTTTTCTTCCATCGCGTAAAATATCTTCAGATATATTTCCTAAATGAAAAACCAACTCTCCCAAATCATCTGATGGTGAAGTATTTTCAGAAAATGTGTCTAATAACCAAAACTCAATAAATTCAACATTAGATTGCTCAAAGTTAGTAGCATTTAAAGAACGCATAATACCTCCCCAATTATTTTTGGGATCCATTGAAAACTTATCTAAAGTAGCATTATTATAAGGACCTTTTTCTTCGGGATAATAAGCCAAATCAAATGTAGGTAAAGTACTTGGTGTGCCCTGAACTATGTCCTGTTCAGGAAATAATTCGTTTATAAAAATACGCCGAGTTTCATTAGATGAAATGTCATCATTATTTATTCCTGCTGGTGGCCTAAAATAGAATATTTGGTCTATAGAATACCAAGCTAATTTGGACCGTGCAAAACCACTTGCCAAGCCATCTAGAGTAGCTCCCGGAACATCATTAACGGGAACACTTGAAAGATTCCAAGCATTAAAACCCTTTACATCAATATTAGTTTGAGCCCCTTCAAAATCATCAATATACACATTGGTTTCGCCATTCAATTGAGTGTTTCTAGGATCTTTGGCGGCTAAACTTGCAACTTCTCCTCTAAAAGAAATTTGAGAAGGAATGGTAGATTTAACTGTTGGCAATTTATTAACTAAACGTGTTAAAAAAGGAATTTCAGTAGAAAAATTAGTATTGAAACCCATCATGGTATTATTAACCGGTTCTGTTCCATAATTAGCTTTTTGAGTTAATGGGTTTTCACTCAAATTAATTAAGGTTCCTCCTACAAAAATTTTATCGCTAATTCGATGATTAATGTTAAATCCGGAAAAACGCTTGTTTTGCTGATTAAAAAACGAATTGTTCTCTACCGAAATATCAATAGGAATATTAGAAGCTTTTAACCCTTCATCTAAGATTTTCACTCTTCCTATTTCGTAATTAACAGTATAATCCATTCCCTCTTGAAGTACTCTTCCGCCTGCTGTTACCTTAACAGAACCTCTAGGAACATTAAATGCACCGATATTAATACCATCTCCTCCTTCAGACTTGTACTTTCCTTTAAGTTGAAACTTATTTTTTTCTGTAAACTCTAATGCAGATGCTTTTGTAGAAGAATACATTTGATTAAATACATACTTCTTTTGATTCTTATTAAAACTACTTTCAATATCATAATCCTCTTTAGAAGATTCTGGATTGTCTAATAAATTAAAAAGAAATTCTCCGAAAGGTTCTGCTTTAGGAAAAATAATACGACCATACCTAGGATCAATAGTTATTCCCGGTATATAGTCAAAAAAACCATCACCACGGGCCACTAGATCTTGATATGCATTTAATCGGTCTAAATCCATGGTGTTTAATAAAACCTCTTGATCTAAAGATTCTGGCCAAATAGAAGCATCAACAGGGGTCATGTAATTGATTGGTGAAGGATCAGTATATAAAATACTAAGTTTGAAATCTTCTTCAGACAATTGAAAAGCACCGGTGTTATAAATATTCTTCATCATCAAATCCCACAGAGGTTGACGTACATCGGTCAAACTACTTTTAAGCAATTTAACCACCAGATTGTTTGTTTGAATAATAGGTGTCTGCTGGGGTTGTGGCGAAACATCATTTTGTAACAAAGAAGTGCCAGGTATGTCGCCATTGGCAAACTCTCCTACTTGATATACTTTTCCTAAATAAGTATACTGAAAAGCGATTCCTAAAATCTCATCATTACTGAGACGTTGATTTAAAGATATATATCCTAACTGTGGATGAAAAGTGTATTCTTGGGCATTTAATTTTCTTGCACTTTCTAAAACCGCATAATCCTTACCTTCTGTTACTTTAGTTGCACCAAATCCATTTTTTACTTTCGCAATATCACGAATATTAGATGTTAAAATTCCTCCAAAATCAATCTCATCAGGGTCTAGTTTGTTAACTTTATTACTTGGAGGGAATAAAGGATTTCCCTCAATAAAAAAAGAAGAAACTGAATCATCCAATCGAGTATTTTTAGGATTAGCCTCTCCTAAATCTTGTAGAGCAACAATATTTCTAACATTTTGAGTTTGATAGCCTCTATTAGTAATCCAAACCTCAATTCTAGTTATCTGAATAGGTGAATTTATATAAGGATAAGTATCTAAAAACGCATCGTAATTATCTCTAAAATAATGACTAATAAAGTAATGTCTATCTTCTTCGTAATCTAACGCAAAAAGGCTAAAATCCTCAAGCTTTCCCCCTCCTTGTGAAGTAATATTCTGAGACTGGGAACGTTGCTCCGAAAAAATTCCTGAAATTGTAGTATTACCAAATTTCAAATCTGCTCTAACACCAAAAAGACTTTGTGCCCCTTGTATTAAGTTACTATTTAAGGGCATACTAATATTACCAATATCAATATTCTGAAGAATAGCGTCTTCTGTAACCTTACCCTTTAAATACTCTGCCACTCTATTTCCGACTTGTTCAGAACTGTTTGGAAGTTTGTTAAGGTTCTCTTTTAAATCATCAATTTTCTGTCGTGCTTGATTTAAAGTACTTTTAGCTTCATTGATTTTTTGTTTAACATCGGACACTTTATTTTGGATTGATTCAGCCTTTTCTTGGAGTCCACTCAATGTTGAACCTACTTTTCCTGGTATCAAATTCTTAATTTCTGAAAGCTGAGGCTTATTAAATTGGATTTTAATTAAATTTTGAAAATCAAAAGTAGATTCAGTATCATAATTTGCAGTAATTTGAAGTCGTTCTCCAATTTTTCCCAATAAGCTTAAACTTATCCGTTGGTCAAAATCAAATCCATTATTTCTTCTATTTACTGGTGATGCATTTGGATTATCATTTTTTTGATAACGATATCCTAAATCTATTCCTATGGATCCTTGGGGAGAAATATTAATAGCATCACTACCAAAAATGGATTGAAAAAATTTATTATTTACATATAATTCGGGTAATAAATTTTTTTGAATCTCCTCTAGATTAGAACCTCTTCCACTTAGTACTTGTAATTTATCCTGAAAGTATGTTTTCATTTGTTCTTTAAGAACTAGAGCCTCATATTCTTTTACAGAAAGCATCAAAGGAATACTTATAGGATACCCACCAATTTCTTCTGTGAATATATATCGATCAGTGGCAACATTATACCGATACTGACTAGAGATGTTGCTTGAATTAGGAGGAGATATATTTCCTAAAACAGCACCTTGTTGAGCAGACAAAACTCCACAGGATAAAAATATCCATAATAGGATAACAAATGAAGTATGGGATGCCTTTAAAATTACATATCGAGTTGTCTCAATCAAAGGGTTTTTTATAATTTATTCAGGGCTGCCTTTATAAGATCTTCTACAGAACTATCAGGAGCACTCTGAATGGCGTTATCTATTACTTTTTCAGATTGCTTTCTTGAATAACCAAGAACCTCTAATGCTGATAACGCTTCTTCTTTGATTGTATTGTTTGGAAAAGGCTGAATTTCTTCACCTTCGAAGAGATTCAACATTTTATCTTTTAACTCGATTAACACCCGTTGTGCCGTTTTTAAACCAATTCCTTTTATAGATTTAATAGTGGCTAAATCTTCGGTGATTATAGCACGTTGAATTTGCTGTGGCTCTAAAGATGATAACATCGTTCTGGCTGTACTTGCTCCTATTCCAGAAACAGATAGTAAAAGTCTAAATACAGAGCGCTCTAGAGTAGTAAAAAAACCAAATAGTGTGTGTGAATCTTCTTTAATCTGAAGATGAGTATAGAGTTTAATTTTTTCATCATCACCCAATTGAGAAAAGGTATGTAAAGAGATGTTTACTTGATATCCAACACCTTGGCAATCAATTACTACATGAGTGGGCAATTTTTCTACTAACCTTCCTATAATTTGTGTAATCATTTTTATTTATTTTTTGATTGAGCGTCAATAACTGCAACAGCCGACATGTTTACGATTTCATCTACTGAAGCTCCTAATTGTAAAACATGAACAGGTTCACTAAGGCCCATCAATATCGGCCCAATAGACAATGCTTCGTTTAATTCTTTCATTAATTTATAAGTAATATTTGCCGAATCTAAATTTGGAAAAATTAATACGTTAACTTTTTTATTACTCAATGAAGAAAATGGAAATGTATTTTGAAGTAAATCTTTATTAAGAGCAAAATCTGATTGAATAGGTCCGTCAACAATTAATTCAGGACTACCCCTGTGGAGTAAGGAAACTGCATCACTAACTTTTTTCGCTTGAGGGTAACGTGAAGAACCAAAATTTGAGAAAGAAAGCATTGCCATAATCGGTTCTAAACCAAACAAACTAGCTGTATTGGCTGTCATTTGAGCAATTTTAGCAAGTTCTTTAGCAGATGGCTCCACATTCATTGTAGTATCAGATAAAAATAAAGGTCCTGATTTTGTCAACATTAAGTTAGTAGCTGCAACTTTATTTACACCTTTTGACTTTGATATCGTTTCTAAAATAGGTTTAACTACCGAACGATAATTTCTGGAATACCCCGAAATCATAGCATCTGCATCTCCATTTTTTATCATCATGGATGCGAAATAGTTTCGTTCACCCATTAAACGCTCAACATCATATAGAGTATATCCTTTTCGATTTTGTTCTTTCCAAAATAACTTAGCATACTCTTTTTTTTGGTTATTATGACTGTAATCTTTTGGATCAATAATTTCAACATCAGCAGTAAAATCAATTTCTTTTCTTAAATCTGTGATGACCTTTTTGTTTCCTAATAAAATAGGATGAGCAATACCTTCTTCCTCAACTATTTGAGCTGCTTTTAGAACATCCATTTGATCAGCCTCAGCGAAAACAAGCCGTTTTGGAGCAGATTTTGCTCGGTCATGGAGTAAGCGAACCATTTTCTGACTATTCCCTAATCTGCCTTCTAAAGTCTCTTTATAACGATCCCAGTCTTCTATTGGAGCTGAAGCAACACCAGAATCCATTGCTGCTTTTGCAACTGCAGGTGGAACGGTTGTAATTAATCGTGGATCAAATGGCTTTGGAATTATATACTCTTTACCAAAACTCAGTCGGGTTTGATCATATACTAAATTTACTTGCTCAGGGACAGATTCTTTTGCTAGATCAGCAAGAGCTTTTACAGCTGCCATTTTCATTGCCTCATTAATGGTGCTTGCTCTAACATCTAACGCACCTCTAAAAATAAATGGAAATCCAAGAACATTATTTACCTGATTGGGATTATCAGAACGCCCAGTGGCCATAATAATATCATCTCTTGTTTTACAGGCTATATCATATCCAATTTCAGGATCAGGATTAGCCATTGCAAAAACAATTGGCTTTTTAGCCATTGTTAAAAGCATCTTAGGAGAAACTATATCAGATTTAGATAATCCAATAAATACATCTGCCCCTTTCATCGCTTCATCAAGAGTATTAAGATCTCTTGATGTTGCAAATTCATCTTTTTCAGGACTAAGATTTTCACGATCTCTTCGAATAACACCACTACTATCCAACATTACAATATTGTCAACTTTAGCACCAAAAGCTTTATAGAGTTTTGTGCAAGAAATTGCTGCAGCACCTGCTCCAGAAACTACAATAGTGACTTCTTCTATCTTTTTATCTGAAAGCTCCAAGGCATTCAAAAGGGCAGCGGCAGAAATTATGGCCGTTCCATGCTGATCATCGTGCATTACTGGAATATCCAATTCATCTTTTAACCTTCTTTCAATCTCAAAGGCTTCAGGAGACTTAATGTCCTCAAGATTAATTCCACCAAAAGTAGGGGCAATTGCTTTGACAGCTTCAATAAATTTATCTGGATCTTTGACGTCAATTTGAATATCAAAAACATCAATATCAGCAAAAATTTTAAAAAGAAGCCCTTTCCCTTCCATGACTGGTTTAGAAGCTTCTGGTCCAATATCACCAAGCCCTAAAACAGCAGTCCCATTTGAAATTACTGCAACTAAATTGCCTTTGTTGGTATATTTATATACATCCTCCTTATTCTTCTCTATCTCTAGACAAGGGATTGCTACACCTGGGGAATATGCCAAGGCTAAGTCTCGTTGCGTATCATAACTTTTTGTAGGGACAACCTCCGTTTTTCCTGGTCTTGGTTTGGCGTGATACACAAGTGCCGCTCTGCGCTGTTGTTCGTTCTGCATATTAATTTCTTTAGTAGCAAGAGTCGTAACGCTCTTTTTAATTTAAATAATTAGCTCTCAATTGTATTAGGCTGACTAACAAACATAGAGAAAATCCCGCCAATTATTAAGAAAACTCCAGCTAGTCTAATAATATTTATTGGGTTTTGGCCTAACAAATCATATACAAAATATTGAACTGAAAAAATTTGTATAATCATAGGGATCACAATAAACATATTGAAAATGCCCATATAAATTCCTGTTTTCCCTTGAGGAATAGAGGCTGCTAACATTTCATATGGCATAGCCATCATTGAGGCCCAGGTTATCCCAAGTCCAAAGGAAAATAAATAAATCTCAGAAACAGGAATTCCATTCCCCAAAGGAAGTGTAAATATTAAATCAGTATCGTTAAGAAAAGGCATGCATAATAGTGAGACTCCACCAATAGTTAAACTAACAAAGTGGAGGTGTTTTGCACCAAATTTTCTTGCTATAGGTATTAAAGCAAAAGCAATTGAAAAACAAATAATATTATAGGTTCCGTTTAAGTTTCCTGTAAGTAATTGTGCTTGATTAAAAAAAGTTGTTGTTTGGTCAAGTGTTCCATAAAGTGAGAGTGATAGAGCAGAGGTAAGATATTGCCAGTAACAAAACATTGCATACCAAGGAAAAAACATCACTGGAATGAGTTGCCTCATTGACAAGGGCATATCTTTAAGGGCAAGCCAAATATCTTTAAATGTTCTAAGTACTATATTTCCTTCTTTTTTTGAGGCTTCAATTATTTTAAGCTCTTCAGCAGTAGGCGGATACTCAGAAGTGGTTAATACAGAAATTAGAATCGTAATGATCGATGCTGCTGCACCAATTCCAAATGCCCAGTAGGTGGCTACGGGAATTCCATTATCCATTTTATCTGACATGGCAAGGATTCCAAAAGACACTAAAATTGCAGGAGTAAAATTTGCAAGAGTTGTTCCTAGACCTGTAAAAAAACTTTGAACCAAAAATCCAATAGAGTATTGCTTTTTTGGAAGCTTATCAGAAATAAAAGCGCGGTAAGGTTCTAAGGCAATGTTATTTGCCGCATCTAGTATCCACAATAAACCTGCAGCCATCCAAATTGAGCTTGAATAGGGCATTGCAATTAAAGCTAAACTGGCAATAACAGCCCCCATAAGAAAAAAGGGTTTGCGTCGCCCAAATTTTGGAGACCATGTACCGTCACTTATGGCTCCAATAATAGGCTGAACAACTAATCCTGTAACGGGTCCTGCAAGCCAAAGCAGAGGTAATTCTGCTTCTTCTGCACCCAAGTATTTATATATAGCACTCATGTTACTTTGCTGAAGTCCAAAGCTAAACTGCACCCCAAAGAATCCGAAATTCATGGTCAAAATTTGCCAAAAATTAAGCCTCTTTTTATCCATTACTCTTTATTTAAGTTATCGGATATAGAACTTCTTACTTTAGTTTGAATTTTTTTAACAATATAATCGCCTACCTCTTGTCCTTGGATAACTCCTTCATCAATAGCCATCATATAATGGATACCACCGTAAAATCTAGAAATAGCTGCTTCTTCTGAAGCGTGAATAAAGGAATTATATTTTCTTTGGCCCAAACCATAAGCTACTTCTGTAGTGTCGGTAAAGCTAAAATTATCCCCAAATAAATCAGTAAGCGTTACAGCTGCTGCTCGAGAGATTACAGAATGACCACTAGTATATTCTGGAAAGGGAGGTGTTTGTAATAAAGGCAACCACTGTTCATCATAATATTGATTGATCAAGGTTTCTGGCCTAACAATTAACGTGTCCCATTTTTCATCCCAACAGCTAATGAAACTGTCGAATAAAGCAATCGATACATTAGTATAAGCATTTATTGTTTCCATAAAGGAACTTCTTGCTTGACGTGTTGCTACTGACGTAATTCCAATCCAGTGACCTCCTGGAGTTATTTTTTTAATTGCAAACATTGCATGTCCTTTATGGTTTGAAACATATGGATTACAATCCCAAAACTTAGCTACTTCAATTTGTTCTTCATCTAGATTATTAATTACCTCATAAACTTCCCAAAGTTGTTTTTGAAATGGACTTCCCTTTGTTAAATCAAACGTTAAAGGTGCTTTAGGTTGAAATTGATTTGAGGAATCTAATACCATTGTTCTGATTTTTTCCCAATGGGGCTCAATTCCATCCATGTAATCGGGAGGTGTAGGCTTCCAAAAACGATCCTCTTGTTTCATAAAGTATTTAGGATAGGTTCTAGTTTGACTATAAAGGTCTTTTGAGGCCCACTCTAAAATTGAATTGGCAGCAATGATTCCATAAGCTTTTGAGGCTTTATCTATGCTACTAGGAACTTTGATTTCTTTGATTTTAGCATCAAAATCTGCTTGGAATACTTCCATTTTCTTTTCAGAAAAAATAAGTGCCTTACCCACATGATTAAAAGCATAAATTGAAGCTAAAAGATAGTTTACCTTCTCAGTTTTTGCCTTCGGTAAAGGAGCTAAGCCTTTTACTTGACCTACTAATGAATTATAGTTTAATGGAGCGGCTTTCCTAGCTACCTGATAAGCAGCAATGGTGGGATATAAATAAACTCTAGAGGCAACCGGAGGAGAAAATATGTCATAAACGACTATATCTGTTAAGTTTTGAATAGAGGCTTGAAAAAGTTCTGGATCTTCAAGTCTTTGCAAGTAAGCTATATCTTCAACCCCGTCATTACAACTAACTAGTAGGATAGAAAGTGTTATAAATAAAAATCTTTTTAAATACATTTTTTTAAATATTGGAAAATTAATATACTTTCAAAATAACTCGTAAAGGTATTTTTACAAACCTTAATCCATTGATTGTCTAAACTACAAGAGTAAAAGTACTATTTTTAGTCGAATTAAAATGGGGATATTCTAGTGGTAAGGTGATTTAAAAGCTGGATTTTACAAAGGTTATTTTTTGATAAAAACCAATAAACGATCTTGATTCTGGGACACTAAAATCAATTGCTTTCCATCTTTTAAATGAACTAATCCAAACTCTTTGGCATCTTTAAATACATGGAATCCTGAATTTTGAGCGCTCATAGTCTCCCATTTATTTTCTTTCCATTGTAGGGTGGTTCCTTGAAATGCATCAAAATTACCTTCAAAAGGTGGTCCCCCAAAATCATTCCCTATAACAAGAACATTCTTACTGTCAGCTTTACCTATTGTTAAAAAGTCATTTATCAGTCCCAGTTGGAGAGCAGGTGGAAGTGAATTCATTTTGTAGGATCCATTTCCAAGATTTTCTACCCATTGAGAGGCGTCATAATTAGCCTTATACGTTTGGTTGTCTTTCAGTAATCCTTTTTCTCGATAATAGTTTAGATTGGCATTGGAAAAGGCCTTATATGTGTTGAATTCTTGCCTAAAATATGGGCTTTGCTGATTAAGATTGTCCCAAAATTGAGTAGGATACATGTCCCAAGTACCGTCGCTGTTTTTTTGAGAAGTGAAAATTAGTGGGTCTACGCTTCCATTTGAATCTACATCTCTTGTAGATATGATCATCGGAGTATCTAGACTAATATTATACATGTTATTTTCTCCAAGATTCCCCACAAGCAAATCCATATCTCCATCCTGATCATAATCAATAGGCTCTATAGCTTTCCATAGCCCAAAAGCTTCATCTAAAACTGAACTAGGTGCAGGTATAAATTTGCCCTCTTTATTTAAAAAAATAGCAATCGGACTGTATTCCCCCACTATGATTATATCTTGAAAACCATCATTATCCATATCGGTCCACTGCGCATCAGTTACAATGCCAAATTCAAATAAGGCCGCAAAAGAAGCTTTTGTTACATCCTCAAAAGAGCCTTGGTTGTTTTTTAATAAAAAACTTGCATCTGATAATGGGTAGGACTTAGGCTTATTATGGCCTCCTATAAAAAGGTCCGTATAACCATCATTATCAAAATCCATGGGACGAACCACACATCCATTAGAGGTAAGAGCAGGAAGTTTTGTTTTATCTAATGTGAAGGAGCCTTTTCCATTATTTAAGAGTAATCTATCCTGATAAAACTCTGAGTTTAAATCAAATTGATTTCCTCCAGAGACTAAATATAAATCTAAGTCACCATCATTATCAACGTCAAAAAGGGTCATGCTTTCAACTTCATAACGCATCGATTCTTTTTTATTAAAAAGTGGTTTTTCAGTAAATTTTGTAGTTTGATTTTGAAAAAATATTACGGGAGAAAACCCTGAGGAGCCCCCTACTATGAAATCTTCATTTCCATCTCCATCAATATCACCTACTGCTAAACAAGGTCCATTTTGAGATAGTTTATGGGGAAGTAAACGCTGATTAAAAAAATCCTGAACATTTTTTTCTTCATGAACATAGTCAATTCCATAGCTCGATGAAACTTCACTAAAAAGATACTCTTTCTCTTTTTCCTTAAACGGAAAGCTCAGCTCACTTGTTAGTGTGCTGTTTTGTTGAGAAAAAGCATAACGCTGGTTGGGTGAAGGGTTTTCAAGAGAAGAGAAGGCACCATTAGGCCATAAAACTTCAAGGGTACGAATGGTTTTACTCGTTGGGATACCAAAATAGACAGTGGGATCTACTGAAGACATATATCCTCTAGATAGCTGCTGTTGATGATACTGAAACGTTCCATCAGAAAAACGAAGCACTACTTGTGCTCCTAGTGCATCCGGATTCTCTTTTGTACCCTCAAGACTACATTGAAGGTATTTAATCTCTGGGGATTGCTCTGTTAATTTATTTTCAAAAATAAAAGCAGGATCATTAATATTGTTGACCACGTAGTCTAAATCACCATCTAAATCAAGATCACTAAAAACCGCACCATTTGAAAAAGAAGGAATGCTTAGACCCCATTTATCCTCCATATTTTCAAAGGTTAAATTTCCTTTATTTCTGTATGCATAATTAGGTATTTTAATGATTGGGACTGAATCTAAAAGCGTGGAAACACTAGTGTATGGGCCATCATTAAATCTATAATTTGAAAAATCCATATCAGTAATATCCCTTGGAAAACCATTAGTAATTAGTAGATCCTTATTACCATCATAATCTACATCTACAAATAAGGGAGACCAACTCCAGTCTGTTTGATAGATCCCTGCATATTGTCCTATTTCATTAAAAGGCAAATCATTCCCGTTATTTTTAAATAACATATTTCGCATGTGCTGATCTTGATACCCATATTTTGTATTCATTTCATTTTGAAAAAACAAACTTTTTGCGATGGTTGTCTTCTGTCTTTGGTGAGTTTCACCAAGCATATCAATTGAGATAATATCTGAATATCCATCATTATTAAAGTCTGCAGCGTCAGAACCCATTGAGAATTTACTTTGGTGTAATAAAATATTTTCTATTTCATTTTTGAAGGTTCCATCTTTTTGATTTATGTATAATAAATCATTTGCTATATAGTCATTGGTCACAAAAAGATCTACCCACTGATCATTATTAGCGTCTAGTGGGGTAACACTCAATCCATAACCTTCAATCGTAATCCCAGCAGCTATGGTTATATCTGAAAAGGTATTATCACCATTATTTCTATATAATCTGTCATTACTTGGGGCTGAGCCATCAATTACTTTTTGTCGATAAATAATAGGGATACTTTGGTTTTGTTCATTATTAACTACATAAAGATCAAGATCTCCATCCTTGTCATAATCTATAAAACTAGCAGCCATGCTATTGCCTGAATCATTAATACCATAGGCTTCTGCCTGTTCTTTAAATGATAGTTTGCCGCTAGTATCTAAACCTTGGTTAATATAGAGCTTGTTGACACGATTATTTTCATGCATTGCGGCACAGATATACAAGTCCATCCAACCATCCGCATTTACATCTGCAACTGCTACTCCTGTAGACCACAAACCTTTAGTATCAAGATTCGCTTGTTGGGTATGTTCTTTGAATTTTAAATTTCCTTGATTGAGGTATAATTGGTTTGAAACCATATTACCCGTAAAAAATAAATCAGGAAGTCCGTCATTATTAAAATCTGAAACAGCAACACCGCCACCATTGAAAATATATTCATTGGTAAGAATATTAAATGAATCAGTTTCTGTAATAGTATTTTGAAAATAAATTTGAGTGTGTTCTTCAGATAATTTTTTAAATAAAGTCTCTGTAGAAGAATTACAGGAGACCGAAAAAGCCAAAATTAAAAGGGTTAAAAGAGATATTTTAATTGGCATAAGTTAAGTATGTATAATAAAAAAAACCATGGAGTAAATATACCCCATGGTTTTAAAATGTACAAGTTAAAAACTACTAGTAGTTAGGATCTTGTGTTAAGGTTGCTTGACCTTCTACAAAGGAACGATCAATAGCCTGTTGAGGAATCGGGTAGTACTGGTTCTTAGGAGAAGTAAATGACTTCCCAGCTAAGTAAATTCTATATCGACCTTCAGATGCAATATAAGCGTCAAGTACTGTTTTCATAACACCCCATCTTTGAAGATCAAAGAAACGGTGTCCTTCCATTGCAGTTTCTAGACGAGACTCATAACGTACTGCTGTTTGAGCAACAGCTGCGCTTGTCCAAGGTGCTGTATAAAGACCTACTTTATAGTTAGCCGCATCGTCAGTAGTCGCAGTATAGTCTCCACGAGTGGCACCTTGAGTAGCTCCTGTTACAAAAGTACCAGCTCTACCTGCACGCTCACGAATATCATTTATTTGCGCTCTAGCATCCTCTAATCTACCAGCAGCAACGTAAGCTTCTGCTAACCATAGTTTAACGAATCCAAGACGCATGATACGGTAGTTGTTTGCAGAGATATTACCCCAGCCACCAACTCCAAAGCCAGCTTTTTCAGCAACATGCTTTTTAGACCAATAAGGACCTGCATAAGTAATATCACGAACGTAATCTACTTGCATGATGTGGAAATCTTTGTATAAAATATTTGGACGTCCAACTGTGTGATCTAAACGAGGATCTACTTGAGGATCTCCAATAGGCATACCAATACCATTTGGATCAACATTATCCCACGTTGAAATAGGTCCTGTTGGATTAGTGATATTCTTTGATTGCCATGAACCATCTAATAGAGGTAATCCATTAGCATCAGTCTGGAAGAAATTAATTAAATCCTGAGGCGCTTGATAGAATCCACAACATCCCCAAGGAGAAATATATGGATGTGCAAGACCAACCCCTTTGTTACCGTTATTATCATCACCACTAGAAACTGCATACTGAATTTCAAAGATAGACTCTGAATTATTATTTGTAGCAACAAGGTGATTTTCAGCAAAAGCAGGAGCTAAATCAAAGGGTCCATTATTTACGATATCCTCCATTACTGGGATAGCAGCTGAAATAAGTGCTGCATCTCCAGAATACATGTGAGTTTTAGCTAAAAATGCTTTAGCTGCCCAGCTTGTAGCTCTACCAACCTCAGCTTGAACTGCAGGAAGACCGGCAGCTGCAGCAGTAAAGTCAGCTCTAATCTGATCCCAAATTGGTCCAGCGTTAGCAATTTTAGAACTTTCAACGTCATTTAAGTCGTATGCAGCATCATCTACATAAGAAGGATTACGAAAGTGTTTTTGCGCTTCTAAAGCGTGAAAACCTCTTAAAAACTGTGCTTCAGCAATGATTTCAGCTTTTCTAGAAGCAGATAAGTCAGTAACATCCTCACTATTTGCACTATCTATAACGTCATTTGCTCTAGACATTCCCCAGTATACTGATCTCCACTTATCTTGAATATGTACATTAAAATTTGTAAAGTCATACTGTTCGATAAAAGAATGCTCAGGCTGGTCACCTGCATCAGTCCCTTTAAGAGCGTTGTCAGAAGCAATTCCTCCAAATATCCACCCGTGGATATCGTAGTACCATGTTCCTCCGCCATTCATACCTTGACCTGAAAGGGTACGGTATGCAGCAATTAATTTACCTTCAACTCCAGCTGCATTAGCTAGTGAAGGACCTGCAATAGAACCCTGAGGCTCTTTCAAAAGAAACTCATCACTACAGCTAACTGTAATAGCAAAGATTCCGATTGTTGCGATTAATAAGTATTTAAGTTTTTTCATTTTCTAGATTTGTTATTATTAAAATAAGTTAAGGTTTAATCCTACAATTAAAGTTTTTGATACTGGCATGTAACCTCCATCAAAACCCATTGTTGTATCTGCTCCTGTTTGGATCTCAGGATTTAAACCTGTATAGTCAGTTATAGTCACTAAGTTTTGTCCCTGAAGATAAATGTTACCTCCCGAAATACCTAAAACATTATTGATTGAATCACCAAATGTGTAAGTTAATTGAATATTTTTCAATCTAAAGTATGAACCATCCTCAATTAAGTAGGAAGAAGTTCTACTACTTACCTGGTCATTTGCATCCATTATAGGTGATGTTGCATTCGGATTAGCTGCGATCCAAGAGCTTCTTGGAGCAGATGGATTACTTGGCTGCCATGCATCATTTAATGCTCTATTTGAGCGGTTACCTTGGAAGGTGTTAAAGTCAGCAAAATAACGAACATAGTTATATATATCGTTTCCTTGTGATCCATTTCCGAATAGGTTTAAGTTTAAGTTCTTGTATGTCAAGTTTAAATTAATACCATATATGAAGTCTGGGTGAGGATTACCGATTATAGTACGGTCATCATCTGTGATTTGACCATCATTATTAACATCTGAAACTTTGAATTTTCCAGCAGCATTATATGCACCATATGCTGGCCATGCAGCTGCTTCAGCATCCGATTGGAAAATACCTTGGTTTTCAAATCCGTAGAACATAGAGATTGGTTGACCTACTTGAGTAATCGTCATTGCAGGTACACGAGAGTTATATCCAAAAATAGGAGTATCAAACTCATCTAACTTAATGATCTCATTTCTGTATTGAGAAATGTTAGCTCCAATAGAATAACTAAAGTCACCTTTTTGGTCGCTGTAGCTTAATCCTAAATCGAAACCGCTATTTAACATCTCACCAACGTTAAGTGCAGGAGCTCCACCATCACCGGCTGAGTATGCAATTGGAACGTTTAGTAAAAGGTCAGTTGTACTTCTATTCCATAAATCAAACTCAATACTTAATTTACGATCTAATAAAAGAGCATCTAAACCTATGTTATTAGAAGTTGTTGTCTCCCATTTTGCATTAGGGTTACCATATTGAGATGCGTTATATCCTGGAGTTGCAGCACCATCACTACCATCAATTGGATAAGAAGAGTTAAACGAAGTAGATTGAAAAGCTGTGTAAGAATTGTAATCCCCAATTTCTTGGTTACCTGTTCTACCCCATCCATATCTGACTTTAAGGTCATCAATAAATGTTAGTCCGCTAAAAAAGTCTTCTTCAGAAACCCTCCATCCTAAACTAAAAGATGGAAAAACTGCACTTGCAGTTGCCGCTTTAAATCTAGAAGAAGCATCATTACGAACTACTACCTGAGCTAAATACTTATCTCCATAACCGTAGTTTAACTTTGCAAACTGAGACCATAAAGCATAATCATTTTCAGAACCCCCGTAGTTACTAGAAGTTCCTTGATTACCAGCATTTAAATAACTAATAATTTCTGTTGTTTGAAAAGGAAAACGTTGTCTTCCAGCTCCAAATACTTCACCAAATGCTTCAAGTGCTTCAACACCTACTAAAGCTTCAACTTTGTGAATATCATTAAATGTTTCTTTATAGTTAACTGTATTGGTGAACGTCCACTGATATGACTGCTGAAATAAAGCAGATGAACCATTCACGAAGTTTCCTTCTACATATTCTGGTTGAGGACGACTAATATACATACCTCTTCTACCGATTACATCAAAACCAAAACTTGATTTAGCAGTAACTTTATCTAAAATTTTTGCTTCAGCAAAAACGTTACCAAACGCTCTAAAACGTTTGCTTCTGTCATCTTGATTTCTAGATAGAGTAGCGTATGGATTGTAGTTGTTACCTAAGTTTAAACCACGAGATCCAGCAAAACCACCATATTGATTTCCTTCAGGTCCAGAAATATCATACACAGGAAGTAACGGGTGGTGCTTGTAAGAAACAGAAACCGCATTTTGCTCTCCATTATTGCTAAAACCACCTTTACGATTATCTAAAGAAAGAGTGAAGTTTTCACCAACCTTTAAACGACCGCCTAGAGTTTTGGTTGAAGAGTTCAAACGAATAGAAGCTCTTTCATAACCTACAAATCTTACTGGAGAATCTTGAGAAAAGTAACTTGCAGTAAATGCATACTGAGAAGTTTCATTCGCACCACTAGCTTGAATCTGGTGATTCAAAATAGGAGCATTTGATTGTGTTACCTCATTCCACCAGTTAGTATCGGCAGCTCTAGTAATTGCATATATGTTTGAAGGAGTTAATGAGTATAAATTCTCGTCCACTGTATTTGCTCCACTAGGGAAAACATATTTAGGAATACTAACTCCAGGGTTTTCAGGAGTTCCTGAAAAACCGTACTGACCGTGAGATGGTGTTTTACCAGCATAAAAATCAGCAAGGTAAAGATACTTTCCAAGATCTGCTGCGTTCATTGCATCAACATCTTGACCTGTATTTTGAGTCCCATAGTAAGTACTGTAAGTAATGCTTCCACTACCTTGCTTACCTTTTTTAGTTGTAATAATTACAACACCGTTTGAAGCACGAGCACCATATATAGAAGATGCAGATGCATCTTTCAATATTTGTATTGTTTCAATATCATTAGGGTTCAAATTTCCTTGAGACTGAGTAGGAACTCCATCAATTACATATAATGGATTATTATTCCCAACGGTAGCAAATCCACGAATACGAACAGTAGACTCTCCACCTGGTGTAGCATCATTTGTAATAGTTACACCTGCTGCACGACCTTGAAGTTGTTGAGCAAAAGTAGTTGCTGGAACTGAAAGAAGCTCATCCGCATCTACAGTAGTTACAGCTCCTGTAATCTCTCTTTTGGATTGTGTACCATAACCAGTAGTTACAATAACTTCTTGTAAAAGATTACCTAGAGCAAGAGTTATGGTGATTTGATCACCGTCAACAGCAACTTCTTGAGTGGTGTATCCCACAAAAGAAACAACAAGCATGTCGCCTTGTGCTGCTTCTACTGAGAAATTACCATCAAAATCTGTTGTGGCAAAATTATTTGTTCCTTTTACCAGAATAGTAGCTCCCGGTAATGGTCCGTCGTCACTAGTTACCGTTCCAGTAACATTTTGTGCATAAATCCCAGCAGAAAGCAAAAATGCAAACATGTACAGGAATTGTTTTATGAACTCTTTTTTCATTTAAGTTAGTTTAAGTTAGTAGTTAATTATTCAGAAAACAATTGTAATGATTGTTTTCCGATTAATCTTAACGTTTTGTTAAAAATGCTTAATATTGTATACGAAATCGATTTAGTTTAGTGTTTTTTCCTCTTTAATTCTCGTTAATTAGTGATAAAAACATTCTTAAATGAATCAAATTGATGAAAATAATTATGAAAATCACCATTAAAGATATTGCTAAAGCATTAGAAATTTCGACTACTACCGTGTCTAAAGCAATGAATGACTATTCTGATATTGGTAGTGAAACTAAAAAAAAAGTGAAAGATTATGCTGAAAAAATTGGCTATGAACCAAATATTCACGCCTCTTTTTTAAGAACTAAAAAAACGAAACTCATCGGAATCGTTGTTCCTAATTTAAATACAAATTTCTATAGCGAACTTGTAGCATCTCTAATTGTTAGAATAACTAAAAATGGATACTTGCCTATCGTGTTAAATTCTGCAGAATCAGAGCAAGTAGAGGGTGAAAATTTAGAACGCCTAATGCGCCAAAAAGTTGATGGGATTTTTATTTCCTTAACTAAAAACACGACCAGTACCGATTATTTAACAAAAGTAATGTCTAGTAGTTGCTCTTTAATTGCATTTAGTAATACCTCCAAAGTAATTTCTTGTAATAAAGTGGTGTTCAATGACAGAGCAATAATCAAGCGAGTAACCGAATATTTGATCAATAAGGGGAATAGCAAAATTGCTTTTATTAGAAAAAGTTTGATCTCACAAAATTCAATTAATCAATTTATTGGCTTTAGAGAAGCCCATGAAGTAAATAAAATATCGATTGATAATCAAAGAATTGTAGTATCTAAGCAGGGTACTTTGTCTGAAGGGTATCGTATTGCCAAAGAATTATTTAATAACGGCATTCAAATAGATGGTTTTATTTCTTACAATGATCCCCTGGCTCATGGTGCAATGATGTTTTACAAAGAAAATGGGTCTAATATACCCAACGACATTCGCTTTATTGGACAAGAAAATTCAGAGGTTGGAACCTTTTTTAGTCCAGAACTAAGCTCAATAAAACAAAACCTTTCTTTAATGGCTGAAAAAATAATGCGCTTATTCTTAGAAGAACAAGCTGAATTAAAACAAAAAAAGATAAGCTCTTTTAAAAGAGAAGAAATTGAAGCTGAATTAATAGAAAGAGCATCTTCAATCTGAAAGAACTTTTAGGTAGATAAAAACTTAATATTACGCTTTAAACCTTCATATTTTGTGCGTTTGATCGCACTATTCTTAAAGATTACAGAAAAAACTTCTTGGGTCATTTCCTCCCACTCGTTTTTAGAAAGAGAAAGCAATTCATCTGGAGGATTAAATGCTGGTTCGCTATGAGGAGTTGCAAAACGATTCCAGGGACAAACGGTTTGGCAAACATCACAGCCGAAAGCCCAATTATCCATTTTACCTTGAAAATCAGTTGGAATTTCATTTTTCAACTCAATGGTGACATATGAAATACACTTACTTCCATCAATTTGATAGGGTGCAAGTAAGGCATCCGTCGGACAAGCATCTATACAGGCTGTACAACTTCCACAATGATCAGTTGCTGGAAGATCGTGTTCTAATTCGAGATCAAGAATCAATTCTGCAATAAAGAAGAAAGAACCTGCTTTTTTTGAGATTAAATTAGTGTTTTTACCTATCCATCCCAATCCGCTTTTAGCAGCCCATGCCTTATCCATCACTGGAGCAGAGTCCACAAAAACTCGTCCTTGTACCTCCCCTATTTCCTGATGAATAAAACTCATCAGTTGCTTTAATTTATCCTTTATAACTTTGTGATAATCGTCACCAAAAGCATAGGAAGCTATTTTTGGCGCCTCAACATCGGTTTGTTTTTCTTTGGAATGATAATTAAGCAATAAGGACACCACGCTTTTTGCACCTGGCACTAAAACTCTTGGATCTAGTCGTTTATCAAAATGATTTGCCATATAGGCCATTTCTCCATGGTAATTTTGACTAAGCCATTGTTCTAAACGAGGAGCTTCTTCTTCCAAAAAATCTGCTTTTGAGATACCACAAGATAAAAAGCCTAGAGCTTTGGCCTTACTTTTAATACTTTCTGAATAGTAACTTTTCTTATCAAGCATGATGATACTTTAGTCGCTAAAAAAGTCCCCCTTGGTTTGCCTTAATTCTTCCCAGGTGTTTATAGGCTAGTTCAGTAACTTCTCTTCCTCGTGGAGTTCTAACAATAAAACCTTGTTGAATTAGGAAGGGCTCATACACTTCTTCTATGGTCTCTGCATTTTCAGAAACAGCTGTAGATAAGGTGGTAATTCCCACTGGACCTCCTTTAAATTTGTCAATTAAAGTAGTTAATATTTTATTATCCATTTCATCCAGTCCATGTGCATCAACTTGCAATGCTTTGAGCGCATATTGAGTAATTTCCATGTTTACAGAGCCGTTCCCTTTTATTTGGGCAAAATCACGAACACGACGCAATAAAGCGTTTGAAATTCTTGGCGTTCCTCTACTTCTCCCTGCAATTTCAATTGCTGCTTCTGGATCAATAGGAACTGTTAAAATTTCAGAACTTCTTTGAACAATTGTTGAAAGTAACTCTGTAGAATAATACTCAAGTCGATTACTTATCCCAAAACGAGCTCTCATGGGTGCGGTTAATAAGCCTGAGCGAGTTGTTGCCCCAACAAGGGTAAAGGGCTCAAGATTAATCTGTACCGAGCGAGCATTAGGGCCAGATTCAATCATAATATCAATTTTATAATCTTCCATAGCAGAATAAAGATATTCCTCAACAATGGGAGACAAACGGTGAATTTCATCAATAAATAAAATATCCCGAGGCTGAAGGTTTGTTAACAAGCCTGCTAGATCTCCGGGTTTATCTAAAACAGGTCCCGAAGTCAGCTTAATACCTACTTGTAATTCATTCGCTAAGATATGGGCAAGGGTAGTTTTTCCCAATCCTGGAGGACCATGAAATAAAGTATGGTCTAGGGCTTCATCTCTTTGTTTTGCAGCTTCAACAAAAACCTTTAAATTTTCTAGAATAGAATCTTGTCCTGCAAAATCATCAAAACTTAGGGGTCTTAAAGCCCTGTCATGGTCTTGTTCTTCAGGTGTAAAACGTTCTTTATCGGGATCTAAATTTTCATTCATCTTTACAAATATAAAGGAACAAAATAAAAAAGAGGCCCTAAGGCCTCTTTCATATTAATATCTCTTTAAATATTAATGCTGTAATTCTTCTTCACCTTGTTTTAAGGGAATGTGTTGCGGTATAAAATCATCATCAGCTCCAGGCTTGGAATAGTCATAGGCCCATCGGTGAACGTGAGGAATTTCTCCTGGCCAGTTACCATGCATATGCTCTACAGGTGCTGTCCATTCGAGTGTATTTGATTTCCAAGGATTTTGTTCAGCTTCTTTTCCATAAAACATGCTAGATATAAAGTTGTATAAAAAAACGAGTTGTGCAGCACCAGCAACTAAAGCAAATACTGTAATCAATACATTTATATCAGCAAGGTCATCAAAGTATGGGAATGCTGTATTTGTATAATAACGTCTTGGAAGACCTGCCATCCCAATAAAGTGCATTGGGAAAAACACACCATAGGCACAAACAGCTGTTACCCAGAAATGGAAATATCCTAAGTTTTTATTCATCATACGGCCAAACATTTTTGGAAACCAGTGATAAACCCCAGCAAACAATCCATATAAAGCAGAAATACCCATTACCAAGTGGAAGTGAGCTACTACAAAATAAGTGTCATGAACATTAATATCTAAGGTGCTATCGCCAAGAATAATTCCCGTCAAACCTCCTGTAATAAAAGTAGAAACTAACCCAATTGAGAATAGCATTGCAGGGTTTAATTGCAAATTACCCTTCCAAAGGGTTGTAATATAATTAAAGGCCTTTACTGCAGATGGAATTGCAATTAAAAGTGTCGTAAAAGTAAATACTGAACCTAAAAATGGATTCATTCCTGAAATAAACATGTGGTGTCCCCACACAATAGTTGAAAGGAATGCAATTGCCAAAATAGAGGCTACCATTGCTCGGTATCCGAAAATTGGCTTTCGTGCATTCGTTGCAATAATTTCTGATGTAATCCCCAGTGCAGGTAGCAATACAATGTATACCTCAGGATGTCCTAAAAACCAAAATAGGTGTTCATACAAAACAGGTGAACCTCCTTGATAATGTAATACTTCTCCTTGAATGAAAATATCTGAAAGGAAGAATGATGTTCCAAAGCTACGATCCATTATCAGTAATAAGGCCGCTGATAATAATACTGGGAATGATACCACACCAATAATAGCTGTTACAAAAAATGCCCAAATGGTCAAAGGAAGACGTGTCATGCTCATTCCCTTGGTTCTTAAGTTAATTACTGTAACTATATAATTAAGAGATCCTAGTAAAGAAGAAGCTACAAAAATTGCCATTGAAACTAACCAAAGGGTCATTCCAGTTCCAGAACCAGGCTGTGCCTGCGGTAAAGCACTAAGGGGTGGGTAAACAGTCCAACCTGCTGCTGCAGGTCCTGCCTCAACAAAAAGAGAGAAAATCATGATAACACTAGAGAGGAAAAACAACCAAAATGAAATCATGTTTAATAAACCTGAAGCCATATCACGTGCTCCAATTTGTAGGGGAATTAATAAGTTACTGAAGGTTCCACTAAGTCCTGCAGTCAATACAAAAAAGACCATAATAGTTCCATGAATCGTAACCAGTGCTAAATAAACATTAGGATCCATTACCCCGTCAGGAGCCCATTTTCCTAAAAGAACTTCAAAAATTCCAAAAGGTTGCTCTGGCCATGCTAATTGAAGCCTAAATAATAGAGACATTGCAATTCCAATGATACCCATGAATAAACCAGTAATTAAATACTGCTTAGAGATCATTTTATGATCTTGACTAAAAATGTATTTTGTTACAAAAGTTTCTTTGTGATGATGTTCGTGATCCTGTTCATGAACTTGTGCTGCTGTTGACATATCTATTATTTTAAATATTTATCTATTGAATAAATTCGGCAAAAGTTTGTTGTTGTTCCATCCATTGATTATACTCTTTCTGTGATTCTACAATTATTTTCATTTGCATATTATAGTGAGAAGCACCGCATACCTTATTGCAAAGTAATAGGTAATCAAATTCATAAGGGTCTAAAGCAGTATCACCACTTGCTACTAAATCCTTACTTTTTTCTACTCTAATTTTGTTTATTTTCTTAACCTTAGCTACCATCTCTGGATTTTGACGCATAGCCTCCGTGGTGGTTTTAGGAGTATAAGCGAATTCGGTGATCATTCCTGGCACACAGTTCATTTGTGCTCTAAAGTGCGGCATGAATGCGGAGTGAAGAACATCTTGAGAACGCATTTTAAAAATAACTTCTCTTCCCACGGGTAGGTGAAGTTCTTGGACTACAACATCATCAAATCCGTTAGGATCTGTTGCGTCAATACCTACAAGATTCTTACCATCAAAATCTTGCAAAAAACGAACGTTAGCATCACCCAAAACACCGTCTTCTCCTGCATAGCGCGCTTTCCAATTAAACTGCTGTGCATATAACTCAACCACAAGAGCTTCATCATTTTCTTCAACCGTCATGATGTCCGTCCATGTATAGAGTCCATATAAAATCAACCCTGCTAATGTAATTACAGGAATGATTGTCCATAACATTTCAAGTTTATCATTGTCAGCATAAAACAATGCTTTTTTACCTTTCTCACCACGATACTTGTATGAAAAATAATATAATAATGCTTGAGTAACGGTTTGAACAAAAAAGATTAATGCGAAAGAAATCCACATTAATTGATCATAATCACCTCCATGCTCTGATGCTGCTTCAGGCAATAAAACATCGCCATAAGCCCAAAAGGAATAGAGTGTAAGAGCATAAATAAAAATCAGAAAGGCAAACATTAATTTACCATTCCAATCATTATCCTTATCCGTTGCAACCTGAGTATTAACTTTCTTCTCTTGAGATAACTCAAAAATCTTTGTTATTTGCCATAATGCTATAGCAATTAAAACAAGAACAGAAAATATCAAAATAACATTCATTTATCTTTTCAATTAAATTTACTAATAATGAAAACGCTCACTTTCACCCATAAAAGGATCCCCTTTCGCAAATAAAGGAGCTTTTGTTAACTCACTAAATACTATAAATATGAACAATCCTAAGAAAAACAAAAAGCCTCCTATTTCAGCAACACCAATAAACCATTGATCTCCTACTGCTGATGGCATTATCATATTATAAACATCCATATAATGTCCTAAAATGACAACTATACCAGCCATTACGATGAAATAATTAATTCGCTTGTAATCACTATTCATTAAGATTAATAATGGGAAAATAAAGTTCATAACAACCATTCCAAAAAAGGGAAGATTGTAATCCTCAATACGTGTCATGAAATAAGTAACTTCTTCAGGGATATTTGAATACCATATCAGCATAAATTGAGAGAACCATAAATAGGTCCAAAAAACACTAAACCCAAACATGAATTTTCCTAAATCATGGATATGACTATCGTTTACAAATTCCAAATAACCTTTAGATTTAAGATAAATTGTTATTAAGGCTATAGTTGTTACTCCTGAAACAATCATACTGGCAAAAACATACCAACCAAATAATGTACTGAACCAATGTGGATCAATTGACATAATCCAGTCCCATGACATAACAGATTCTGAATAAATAAAGAATACTAGAAAAGCTGCTGATATTCTGAAATTTTTCTTGTGGTTTGAAATATTATCGGATTGATCTTGTGCTAAAGAAAATTTACGTGAAAAATACCTGTAGGTTGTCCAGCCTAGAAGAAATAAAACAGCTCTAACAAGAAAAAAGGGCACATTTAAATATCCGGTTTTACCAGCAATTAATTCGTCATGTGCTACTACCTCAGGATCCATCCAGATAAATAAATGATTTAAATGCATTCCCGATAGCGCTAGAATTACGATAATTACAATACCTCCTGGAAGTAAGTATGCAGTAATTCCTTCCATCACTCTATAAAGAACGGGAGACCACCCTGCTTGAGCAGCACGTTGAATTGCATAAAAAGCGAGGACGCCTAAAGAGATCATAAAAAAGAAAAAAGCAGCAACATAAAATGCAGCCCATGGCTTGTTACTCAATTGATGAAAAAGGTGCTCGTCATGACTTGAGTCATGTGTTTCCTGATGTGAAGAAGAGGCGTGATCGTCTACTACAGAAGTCTCGTGACTTTCAGAAACAGCATGAGTATCTTCTTCACCATGATTAGTTGTGGTAGTTTCATCATGAGATTCTCCGTGGCCTTCACCATTACTTGAAGCAACCATTTCTTTGGCTTCTTCAATTGTCTTTGGTGCATTTATAAAACCATATGCAAGACCTAAAAATCCAATTACCATAAAGGCAATTGCTAAATTTCTAAGTTTATTTGGAAAGGTATACATCATTATATTTCCTTAATATTATTTAATAAGTTTATTTCTCAATTCCATTACATGCTGAGCAATTTGCCAACGTTCTTTTGCATTAACCTGACCTGCATGAGACCCCATTGCATTTTTACCATACATTAAGACATGATAAATACTTCCTGGAGTAATTTCTCTATCCGCATAACTAGGGACTCCAAGAAATTTCTCCCGGGTCATTAAAATTCCTTGACCATCACCTTTATTTCCGTGACATACTGCACAATATATTTCGTATAATTCTTTCCCATTCACTTTATTCGCATCAATATCCTCAATTGGAGACATCAAAGTTGTTTTAGCAGATTCATAGCCCTCATTAGTGTCAGGATAATCATAAGGCTCCCAACCTCTAGCAATGGATCCCTCCACAGGTATTTGAGCTTCAATCCCATTTGAAAATGCATCAGAATCTGCATAGGTTTTATACCCAATAGGTTCATACATATTAGGGAAATATTGATAGTTTGGGCGTGAGGGGTCAGCACAAGACTGCATGATTAAAGCAAAAATCATACACAGTAAAAGACTTTTGTAATTCATCTATTGTGGCTTTTCTATAATTGATATATCTATTGCACCTGACTTTTTCAAAAGACTTGTAAGTTCTTTTTCATTGTCTTGAAGTTCAATTTCTACTAAAAATTTATCATCCGTTGTTAAAGGATTTGGATTTTCTGCTTTTTTGAATGGCCACAATTTACTTCGCATATAAAAAGTAAGAACCATTAAATGAGCTGCAAAAAAAACAGTTAACTCAAACATAATTGGAACAAATGAGGGCATATTCTCCAAATAAGAAAAGCTTGGCTTTCCACCAATATTTTGAGGCCAATCATCAATCATAATATATTTCATCATGACCGTTGCAACTACTAAACCAATACATCCATAAATAAATGCCATTATAGCAAGACGCGTTTCTTCCAGACCCATAGCCTTGTCCAAACCATGGACAGGAAAAGGTGTATAAACCTCTTCAATATGATATTTTTCTTTACGAATATTTTTAACTGCGCTTAAAAGCACGTCATCATCATCATAAAGAGCATGTACTACTTTATTACTCATCCTTTTCCATCTCTTAATCGTTTGAAATTGTCTCCTGAAGATTTTAATATTGTCTTAACCTCTGCCTGAGCAATTACTGGGAAGGTTCTTGCGTACAACAAAAACAACACAAAGAAGAATCCTATAGTTCCTATAAAAATCCCAATATCTACAAATGTTGGTGAAAACATTGTCCATGATGATGGAAGGTAATCTCTGTGTAATGATGTCACAATAATAACAAAACGTTCAAACCACATTCCTATATTTACTACAATAGAAATGATGAAAGAGAACATGATACTAGTCCGTAATTTTTTGAACCACATAAACTGTGGTGAAAACACATTACAGGTCATCATTGACCAATAGGCCCACCAGTAGGGTCCAGTTGCTCGGTTCAAAAAGGCGTATTGTTCGTATTCAACTCCTGAATACCAGGCAATAAATAGCTCCGTAATATAGGCAACTCCTACAATAGAACCCGTAATCATTATTACAATGTTCATCAATTCAATATGTTGAACTGTGATATAATTCTCTAGGTTAGATACTTTACGCATAATGATCAACAGCGTATTTACCATCGCAAACCCCGAAAATACTGCTCCAGCAACAAAATAAGGAGGGAAAATAGTGGTGTGCCATCCTGGAATTACAGAGGTAGCAAAATCAAAAGATACAATGGTGTGTACAGAAAGTACTAAGGGTGTTGCCAAACCAGCTAAAACTAATGATACTTCTTCAAAACGCTGCCAGTCTTTTGCACGTCCAGACCACCCAAAACTTAACAAGCTGTAAATCTTTTTTTGAAAAGGCATAACTGCACGATCACGAATCATCGCAAAATCTGGCAACAAGCCGGTCCACCAAAAAACTAGTGAAACGGATAAGTAGGTTGAAATTGCAAATACGTCCCACAGTAAAGGGGAGTTAAAGTTTACCCAAAGAGATCCAAATGAGTTAGGAATAGGCAATACCCAATATGCTAACCAAGGACGCCCCATATGAATAATTGGAAATAATCCTGCTTGAATTACAGAAAAAATTGTCATGGCCTCTGCAGAACGGTTAATTGCCATACGCCATTTTTGTCTAAATAATAAAAGTACTGCAGAGATTAATGTTCCTGCGTGTCCAATTCCAACCCACCACACAAAATTTGTAATATCCCAAGCCCATCCAACGGTCTTATTGAGTCCCCAGGTTCCTATTCCAGTCGAGATGGTGTATATGATACAGCCTACCCCCCACAAAAAAGCAGTTAAGGCAATTCCAAAAACAATCCACCACTGACTATTTGCAGGTCCCTCAACGGGAGCAGCAACATCAACTGTCACATCGTGGTATGATTTATCTCCTGTAACAAGGGGCTTTCTTATCGGTGCTTCGTAATGCGATGCCATATTACAATAATTCTTTTCTAAATTGTTTTATCATCTGTGTTTCTTACCTTAGTATGATACATCACATTCGGCTTTGTTCCTACAGCCTCCAGTAAATGATACATTCTTTTGTCTTCTAATAATTTTGAAACTTCGCTTTCTTTATCGTTAATGTCTCCAAAAGTCATTGCTCCAGTACTACATGCATTAGAACACGCTGTTTGAAAGGTTCCATCTTTGATTTCTTCTCCTTTTAATTTGGCATCTAAAATAGTTTTTTGAGTCATTTGAATACAAAAAGAACATTTTTCCATTACTCCACGTGAACGAACTACCACATCTGGATTTAAGACCATTCTCCCTAAATCATTGTTCATATGATAATCAAACTCATCATTTTTGTTGTATAGAAACCAGTTAAATCGGCGGACTTTATAAGGACAGTTATTTGCACAATAGCGAGTACCTACGCAACGGTTATATGCCATGTGGTTTTGTCCTTGTCTTCCGTGAGAAGTAGCTGCTACCGGACATACCGTTTCACAAGGTGCATGGTTACAGTGTTGGCACATTACGGGTTGGAATGCTACTTGTGGATTCGCAGAGGCCTGCTCCATTTCTCCAAAAGTACTTAGTGAATCTCCAATTCCAGAAATTGCGTCTTTTGTGTCATTGTCACCTTCAAAACTTACTGCTGAAGAATAATAGCGATCAATACGAAGCCAGTGCATATCCCGTGACTTCCTAACTTCGGCTTTTCCAACTACAGGGACATTATTCTCAGCATGGCATGCAATAACACATGCTCCACAACCTGTACATGAATTTAAATCAATCGATAGATTGAAATGATGTCCAATACTTCTATCGAATTCTTGCCACATATCTACTTCAGGTGAAGTAACATCAAATTCCATGTGATTTTTAGAGACTTGTGGCATTGCATTCCAATACTTTTTATCTTTTGTATTGAAAACCTCTAGGGTAGTTTCTTTTATAATATCGCCACGACCCATAAGGGTGTTATGTAGTTGTACGCAAGCAAATTCATGTTCCCCTTCTACTTTTTTTATTTGTACAGATTGTACTTTTTGGAAATTTTCGTAAACAGCATAAGCATTTACTCCTGTCTGCATTTCAGATTTTAATCCCAACCTTTCCCCATAACCAAATGATAATCCGGCAGTTCCGTTGGCTTGACCTGGCTGAATGAGTACCGGGACTTTAATAGTAGTATCTCCAACAGTTACTGAAGCATAACTTCCATTTAATGCTCCATTTGAGGTGTTTATATTTTTTAAGCCCAATGCATTAGCGTCGGTCATAGAAAGGGTCAAGTAATTATCCCAACTGACACGTGTAATTGGATCGGGAAACTCTTGTAACCATGGATTATTTGCTTGCTGACCATCACCCATTCCTGTTTTGGTGTACAACACTAAGCTCATTTGGGTTGCAGTAGATGCTCTTAACCCACTAGGGTCTATTGCTGAAAAATTAGGTTTCGTTAATTTCGCTGATTTTCCATTGGAAAAATAACCATTATGCAAGGCAGTACTCCAAGAGCTTGAACTTAATATAGATTCATTCCAATGTTCTTTTATAAAATCATAATACTTTGTGTTTTCTCCTGTTAAGCGTAAAAGTACATCTTGAAATTGTTGTGTGTCAAACAAGGGCCTGATAGTTGGTTGAGATAATGCAAAATGTCCTGATTTCATTTCGTAATCTCCCCATGACTCTAGATAATGCGGTGTCGATGCTATAAATTTAGAAACTTCTGAAGTTTCATCTTTTTTAGATGCAAAAGCTAATGAGAATTCAAGATTTTTTATAGATTCTCCAAGCTTAGATCCATTCGCAGAGGTAAAAACAGGGTTTACACCAACAGTGATAAGCCCCTTTACTGTTCCATTTTCGATTTCTTTAAATACTTTTTGAACAGATGTTGCATTTCCTTGACGAATTAACTTTGGACTTTCAGGTTGAAAGGCTTTGCTTTTTAACCACGAATTAATTGCTAATACAATTCCTTGAGCTGTTTCATCCTCAATACCTGAAACTAAAACACCGTTAACACCAGCTGCTTTTAAACGAATAATAGCTTTGTCTGCAGATTCTTTTATGGAATTTGGCAAACTTGAGCCTGAAAAACTACCGGTTAGACTGTCGTAAATATAAGCTAAAACATTTTTTTGATCTTCTGGAGTACATGGCACCCTATGATCTGCATTGGCACCTGACAAAGACATATTAGATTCGAACTGAATATGCCATGACATTTCTGCTTTACCATCAACACCTTTTGGTATTCGAGATTTTGCATAACCTCCTTCAAAGCCTCCTCCTTGCCAATCACCTACTACATCAGCATCAATAGAAACTAAAACTTTAACTTCTGAAAAGTCATAATCTGCAAGCCCTCTGATGCCATAATAATTTTGATAAGCATTTAATGCAGCATCTGAAGAGATCACATCATATATAACATGCTCCACATTTGAAAACACTTTAATAAAGTTATTTATAACTTTTTGTGAACTTGGGCTTGCTAATGTTGGTGTCATTAAAACAACCTTTTTATTAGTCGCAGATAAGGCTTTTAACATTGCACCTGTTTGCAAGTATAAATTATCCCAGCTAATCTCTTTTCCATCAGATTCAGGCCCTTGTAAACGCAATGTATCGTAAAGAGACAAAACTGAAGCATGAACTCGGGCATTAGCGCAACCCAAAGTAGGGGCATCAGGGTTACTTTCTACCTTAATTGGTCTTCCTTCTCTGGTTTTAATGAGAATACTACTAAAATCAAAACCGTCTCCAATGGTAGTCGCATAATAATTTGCAATTCCAGGACGAATTTGTTCTGGTTGAACAACATAAGGAACAGACCTTACAACAGGGCCTTCACATGCTGCTAGAGTTGCTGCTGCGGTACTAAATCCTACGTACTTCAAAAAGTCACGCCTAGAAGTGCTACTGTCTTCTAGTGTTTTTTCATCCGTTAAAAAATCTTCTGGTAATTTTGAAACAAATTCATTTTGTTCCATTTTCTGAACCACCTCATTGTCAGGGTTGAGTTGATCAATATTTTTCCAGTATGTTTTCTTTGAAGCCATAAGCCTTTCTTGATCGCCTTTTAATAGTGACATTTACCACATTCTAAGCCACCCATTTGAGCAACTGTTAATTTTTCTACTCCATATTTTTTAGAAAGTGCTTCATGAATTTTAGTATAGTATTCATTGTTTTCGACTTTCACATTTGTTTCTCTATGGCAGTTAATACACCATCCCATGGTCAAAGGAGAATATTGATACATAATTTCCATTTCTTCAACAGGACCATGACATTTTTGGCATGCAATTTCCCCCACTTCAACATGTTGTGCGTGGTTGAAGTATACAAAATCAGGAAGATTATGAATTCTAACCCACTTGACTGGTTGACTCTCTCCTGTATATTCTTGATTGGTCTCATCCCAACCTACAGCAGTATATAGTTTTTTAATTTCTTTGGTGTAGAAATCTTTTGTGTATCCGTTTTCTAAATCTTCTTCACCATTATATTCTGCAATATTCCTATGACAGTTCATACACACATTTAGAGAGGGGATTCCCGAATGTTTAGAAACACGTGCAGAGGAGTGACAATATTTACACTCTATTTGATTGGCACCTGCATGAATTTTATGTGAATAATGTATTGGCTGAACTGGCATATATCCCTGATCAACTCCAATTTGCATCAAGAATCCATAAGCAAAATAAGCGCTACTTAAAAGCAAAAGTATCACACTTACAATAATCAAAAATTGATTTTGAATAAAGGCTTGCCAAAGTGGTGTTCTTTTTGGTTTTTGAGGTGGTGTTATATCAACTCCACTTGCTGCAGCTATTCGGATTAACGTACGTTGAACCAAGAAAAGCATGATTACTAAAACAATAAAAACCATGGCTAGCGCCACTAAAATTATTAAATTACTTATTTCATCTGAAGCTTGTCCTGAAACTACTGGAACTGATGCAGTTATCGCAGGGGCAGGTGGAACATAATCTGTGTAAGCAATAATATTATCTATGTCATCATTAGAAAACTGTTGAAACGAAGTCATTACAGAGCCATTATATTCTTCGTAGATAGCAACCGCTTGAGCATCTCCAGACTTTACCATTGCCGTACTGTTTTTAATCCAACTATAGAGCCACTCTCTATCGTATTTAGAAGAAATACCTCTCAATGCAGGACCAACCGCGCGCTTGTTTAACTTGTGACATGCTGCACAGTTAGCGTTAAAAAGTTTCTTTCCTGCTTGAACTGTTTCATCAGATTGAGCGCTTGCAGTTATGGAGGTCAGAATACCAATTATTACAAGTGAGAAATATAAATAGGATTTCCAGTTTCTATTAATTGTCATACGTACTACAGTAGGTAATTTTTGTTCCAAAGTTAATTTCTAAATCCAGCACAAAAATAAGTCATAGACTTCGCTTTTTATGGCTTACAAATTAAGATTTTATCAATTTATAATGATTCTAAATAAGTGATTGATTCTGTTAAATAACTTTGGATGAAAATATTTTTTTGTTTTTTTGTGCTATGAAAAATATAGTCTATAAGTACCTTTATTTATTGTGTTTTTTTGGAATTAGTAATATTATGACTGCACAAGAAGGTGCCATTACTATTATACAAGATCTGAAAATTGACAGTTTGTTAAACAAGAAAATAGAACTTGATCGCAAACGATTCGCAAACGAGTATTTTACTTTACAGTTGTATTACGGAAATCTTTCCAAAGCAAAAGAAATATTAGAAGTTGTACGTGAAAAATTTTCAGATATTCCAGCTGAAATAAACTATGATAATCCAAATTACAAGGTTCAGGCTGGAAGATTTAAAAACAAAATCAATGGGTTAAAAACATTAGACACACTCAAGCAAATTTTTCCTTCTGCATTTCTTTTAAAGAAAAAAACGATTTAAAGCGTTTTTTTAACAGCTACTTCTTGGAAACATTCAACTACGTCAGCAATTTGAATGTCATTGTAGCTCTTGACCTGAAGACCACAATCATATCCTTTAGCCACTTCTTTTACATCGTCTTTGAAACGTTTTAAAGAAATTAGTGACCCCGAATGGATTACAACTCCTTCTCTAATAATACGAATTCCTGAGTTTCTGTAAATCTTACCGTCAGTCACCATACAACCTGCTATAGTACCTATTTTAGAAATTTTGAACGTTTCACGAATTTCTGCTGTACCTGTAATTTCTTCACGCATTTCAGGTGAAAGCATGCCTTCCATTGCATCTTTAATATCATTAATTGCGTCGTAGATAATAGAATATATACGAATGTCTATTTCCTCTTTATCTGCAATCATTCGAGCATTTCCCATTGGGCGGACATTAAATCCTATTACAATAGCATCTGATGCAGATGCCAATAATACATCGGATTCAGTAATAGCACCCACTCCTTTGTGAATGATATTCACCTCAATTTCACCAGTTGAAAGTTTTTGTAAAGAATCTGTAAGAGCCTCTACAGAACCATCTACATCTCCTTTCAAAATAATATTTAATTCTTTAAATTCTCCTAAAGCTATACGTCTACCAATTTCATCTAAGGTGATGTGACGTTGGGTTCGGACACTTTGTTCACGAATTAGTTGAGTTCGCTTTGCTGCAATCTGTTTGGCTTCGCGTTCGTCTTCTAGGACGTAGAATGTGTCTCCAGCTTGAGGCGCTCCATCAAGACCTAATACGGAAACAGGGGTTGCAGGTGGTGCCTCATTTAGGGTTACACCACGCTCATTGAAAATGGCTTTTACTTTACCACTGTGTTTTCCTGCCAGCATGTAATCTCCCATTTTTAGAGTACCATTTTGAATTAAAACAGTTGAAACATAACCTCTCCCTTTGTCTAAGAATGCTTCGACTACAGCACCTCTTGATTTTCGATTTGGATTAGCTTTTAATTCTAAAAGCTCTGCCTCTAATAGTACTTTTTCAAGGAGTTCTTTTACTCCCGTTCCTTTTAATGCTGAAACATCTTGTGATTGAATTTTACCACCCCATTCTTCAACCATCAAATTCATTCCCGCTAAGGCTTCCTTAATTTTATCAGGATTAGCATCGGGTTTATCAATTTTATTAATCGCGAAAATAATAGGGACAGCCGCTGCTTGTGCATGACTAATTGCTTCTTTGGTTTGCGGCATGATATTATCATCTGCAGCTACTACAATAATTGCAATGTCTGTAACTTGTGCTCCACGGGCCCGCATGGCAGTGAAAGCCTCGTGACCAGGAGTATCTAAAAAGGTGATTTTCTCCCCACTTTCTAATGAAACTCCATAAGCTCCAATATGCTGCGTAATTCCTCCTGACTCACCTGCAATTACATTTTCATTTCTAATATGGTCTAATAAAGATGTTTTTCCATGATCAACATGGCCCATTACAGTGACTATGGGTGCTCTTGGCAATAAGTCTTCTTCCCTATCAAGATCTTCTACTATATTTTCTTCTTGATCTGCTTTTTCAAACGATACTTCAAATCCAAATTCCTCTGCAACAATACTTAAAGTTTCCGCATCCAATCGTTGGTTCATTGTAACCATTATCCCAAGGCTCATACAAGCAGAAATGATTTCAGTAGAGGTAATCTCCATCATAGTTGCAACTTCTCCTACAGTAATGAATTCTGTTACTTTTATAAGTTTGCTTTCGGCTTGTATTTGTGCAATTTCCTCATCAGATTTTTGACGGTGCTGCACTCGCTTATCGCGACGGTATTTAGCTCCTTTGGACTTATTAGATTTTCCCTGGAGCTTTTCAAGGGTTTCTCGAATTTGCTTTTGTACTTCTGCTTCAGTTGGTTCTTCTTTTTTAACTGGCTCTTGACGTGGCCCGGCACCTCTTCTATTATTTCGATTACCGTTGTTATTATTATTTCTATTATTAGAAGTATTACTCGAAGGTTTTATATCTTTGGTGATGCGCTTGCGTTTTCTTTTTCGTGCATCTTCAACTGTTTTTTCTTTTTTATTTACCTCATCCAGATTGATTACTACCCCTGTTTTCTTTGGTCCCGATAATTTTTGATATTTTGTTTTCAGGGTTTCACCTTCATCCTCGCTTATTGCTTCTGCAGCAATTGTGTTCTCAGCAACAGGTATTGCAGATGGATCAGATAAAGGTTTAATTTGACTCTCCTCAGAAGAAGATTCTGCTAAAGCAACGACTTCTTTTTTAGCTACTTTCAACGACTCTTCTGCAGAAGCTTTAGGAGTAACAGTCGAAACTTTTTTAATCTTTTTTGGAGCAGAAGCCTCTATTTTTTTAATAGACTTCTCTTCTTTTTTGGGTTCTTTTTTACTTACACTGAAAGAATCAAGATCAATTTTTCCAAGACTTTTGGGCTTTTCAATATCAACAAAATTTGACTTAAGCTCTTCTCGTTTAGAAATTTGATCTAAACGATCTTGTTCTTTTTTCTCTTGAATTACACGTAAATCTTCTTTCTCTTTACGTTTTTCCTCACTTATCTCGTGAGAAGCTACTTTTTTAGATTTATCCTTTTCGAATTCATCTAAGAGAGTCGTGTATACTTCTTTAGTGATTTTTGTGGTTGGACGTGCTTCAACGTCAACCCCTTTTTGAGCTAGAAATTCAACAGCACGGTCTAAGGAAATATTTAATTCCCTTAAGACTTTATTTAGTCGAATACTCGGTTGGTCAGCCATATTTTAATTTCTATTTACAAAAATAAGAATTATTTCTGCAGTCTATTTTTCAAATTCTTCGTTAAGTATTCTTAGCACGTCTTTAACAGTCTCCTCTTCAAGATCCGTTCTTTTAATTAAATCAGCAACATCTAACTCTAACACACTTTTTGCAGTGTCTAAACCTACTTTTTTGAATTCTTCAATCACCCATCCTTCTATTTCGTCGCTAAATTCTTTTAATTCAATATCCTCTTCAATACCTTCTCTAAAAACATCAATTTCATAGCCTGTAAGCTTACCAGCTAATCGGATATTTGCTCCTCCTTTTCCAATGGCTTTAGAAACTTCCTCTGAATTTAAAAAAACCTCTACCCGTTTGGTTTCTTCATTGATTTTTAATGAATTCACTTTTGCAGGACTAAGCGCTCGAGAAATAAAAAGTTGTATGTTATTGGTATAATTAATTACGTCAATATTTTCATTACCTAGTTCACGAACAATTCCATGTATTCTAGAGCCTTTCATCCCAACACAAGCACCAACTGGATCAATTCTGTCATCATAAGAATCAACGGCTACTTTTGCTTTTTCTCCAGGAATTCGTACTGCTTTTTTAATGGTAATTAAGCCATCAAATACTTCTGGAATTTCTTGTTCAAATAATTTTTCAAGAAAAATAGGCGAAGTCCTTGAAAGAATAATTCTTGGCTTATTTCCGCGCAATTCAACTAATTCAATAATTCCTCTTATGTTATCACCTTTTCTGAAAAAATCACTAGGAATTTGACGGTCTTTAGGTAAAATTATTTCATTACCATCGTCATCTAAAAGGATGATTTCTCTACTTCTAATATGGTGAACTTCAGCAGTGTACAATTCTCCTTCACGATCTTTGAATTGCTTGAAAATAGTTGTGCTGTCATGTTCAAATATTTTAGCTACAAGATTTTGTCTTAAATACTGAATGGATCTTCTTCCTAAATCAACGATTTTCACTTCTTCAGAAACGTCTTCCCCTACCTCAAAATCAGGCTCAATTAAACGTGCTTCTGAAAGCTCAATCTCTTGATTTGAATCTTCTACCATTCCGTCTTTAACAACCACTCGGTTTCTCCAGATTTCTAAATCACCTTTGTCAGGATTTATAATAATGTCAAAGTTTTCGTCTGACCCAAACTTACGCTTTAAAGTGTTTTTAAAAACATCTTCAAGAATAACCATGAGTGTCACACGATCTATTAGTTTATCATCTTTAAATTCTGAAAAAGAATCAATTAAGGCTAGATTTTCCATATTCAACTATTTTCTTTTAAACTAGAACTTTCGCGTTAATGACCTCATCATACGAAAGTGTTTTATTTTTTGTTACTGTTGTTTTTCCTTTGCCTATAGGCTTTGGTTCTCTTTGTTTCCACGTAAGAGTAATCTCCTTTTCATTTGCATCGCTAAGTGTACCTTCAATAGTTGGCTCACCTTCAAGTTCAATACGAAGTTTACGTCCTTTATTATTTACGTATTGTCTAATGTTTTGGAGTGGACTTCCCACTCCAGCCGAAGCCACTTCGAGTGAAAAATCATGCTCTTCACGATCAATATTGTGTTCAATAGCTCTACTTACGTTCATGCAGTCTTTTAAAGTTACCCCTTGATCGCCATCTAAGGTAATGTGGATACTGTTATCACTCCCTATTTTTAAATCAATAAGAAAGAGTGCCTTATCCTCTTCTAAGGCAGCTTGTAATAGAGTTTCAACTTGAGAACGAAAATTCATACCAAAAAAAAAAGGGACTAATAGTCTCCTCTTATTATATATTAGTTCAATAATTTGTGCAAATATATACATTATTATGTAAAAAACATCTCCCCCCTCTTTTTTTTAATGCTTTAAGATTCTTCTTATTACTTTTATATATAAACCAAAGATTCTAATTTAATTTAATACTAGATTTTTTCTGTTAATAAAAGAGATGTTTTAAATGAAGTTTATCAATTTAAAATTAACCTTTAAAAAAAAATAGAAGTATGATTTACTCCTTAAATATTACTTAATTTTGGAGAATTATGAAATTTAAAAAAAATGCTTCAGGCATTCGATTTACCAAACATCTTGCTAAAGTGCAAACACCCTTTGAAAAGTTGTTTGAAATTTTTAAAGAACTTATTACACATACTTCTGGAGATTTTGATGAAGCCATTGACTGGCTTAGAGAGTTGGATAAAGAATACCATCTTACAGATGAGGATTATAGTATTGACGATTTTATTGAAGATTTAAAGGAAAAAGACTACATACAGCCTTCATTAGGGAGTGGTGGAAAAGGAGATGGGTTTAGCCTTACTGCCAAAACTGAAAAATTGTTAAGAGAGCATGCATTAAATCAAATTTTTGGGCAACTCAAAAAAACAAGCTCTGGAAACCACAAAACAAATAAATCTGGACAAGGACAAGACCATACTGGTGAGTTTAAAGCATACCAATTCGGAGATAGCCTAGATAGAATTGCCGTTACAGAAAGCATCAAGAATGCTCAAATAAGATCAATGGGGAATGATTTTACTCTTCAAAATGAAGATCTTGTCATTGAAGATTCTTTTTATAAAACACAAATGAGTACAGTGCTGATGATTGATATTAGCCACAGCATGATTCTCTATGGAGAAGATCGGATTACCCCAGCTAAAAAAGTTGCTATGGCACTAGCGGAATTAATTACCACACGTTACCCAAAAGATACTCTCGATATTTTAGTTTTCGGAAATGACGCTAGACCTATTGCTGTAAAGGATATTCCCTATTTAGAGGTAGGACCTTACCATACAAATACAGTTGCAGGACTTGAATTAGCAATGGATATGCTTAGAAGAAAAAAGAATACAAATAAGCAGATTTTCATGATTACCGATGGAAAACCAAGTTGTTTGAAAATGTCCGATGGAACTTATTATAAAAACAGTGTTGGCTTAGATGAAACTATTGTAGAAAAATGCTACACAATGGCACAGCGTGCAAAAAAATTACACATTCCTATCACTACTTTTATGATTGCTCAAGATCCTTATTTAAAGCAATTTGTGAGGGAATTTACAGAAGCAAATCAAGGAAAAGCATTTTTTACTGGTCTCAAAGGATTGGGAGAAATGATTTTTGAGGATTATGAAAAAAATAGAAAAAAGCGTTTAGAATAACTATCAATAATATTTATGACAAGAAAAGAAAATACTACCCTAGGTGCACTAAAAAAAAGTGGGTATACACCCTTAACCATTCAAGAAGAAATGGCGCAAAACCTTCGTCAACATCTTAAAAGCGGAAAAAGTACTTTTGAAGGTTTAATTGGTTATGAAAATACCGTAATTCCCGATATTGAACGCGCTATTTTGTCAGGGCATAACATTAATTTACTTGGATTACGCGGGCAAGCTAAAACTCGTTTAGCAAGACAAATGACCCAATTATTAAACGAATGGGTTCCTGTTATTGAAGGATCTGAAATTAATGATGATCCACTAGATCCCTTTAGCAATGAGGCAATAGAGATAATTGCAGCTCAGGGTGACGCTTCACCCGTTAGTTGGTTGCATCGAAATGAACGTTTTTTTGAAAAATTAGCAACACCCGATGTAACAGTAGCAGATTTAATTGGTGATGTAGATCCTATTAAAGCATCCAATTTAAAGCTCTCCTATGCTGACGAACGCGTGATTCACTTCGGAATGATTCCAAGGGCACATAGATGTATTTTTGTTTTAAATGAACTACCCGATTTACAGGCACGTATCCAAGTAGCCCTTTTCTCAATTCTACAAGAAAAGGAAATTCAAATTCGTGGATTCAAAGTAAGGCTACCTATAACTCCACAATTAATTTTTACCGCCAATCCGGAAGACTATACTAATAGGGGAAGCATTGTAACACCTTTAAAAGATCGTATTGGATCCCAAATACTAACCCATTATCCTCATACCAGAGATATTGCCAAGGCAATTACTACCCAAGAAGTTATTGTCAGTAAAGAGAAAAAAAACATGATTCATATTCCTGAATTAGCGCGTGATATTTTGGAACAAATTGGTTTTGAAGCTCGAAAAAGTGAATTTGTAGACTCAAAAAGTGGGGTAAGTGCTCGTATGAGTATCACTGCAATGGAAAACCTTATCAGTACTGCAGAAAGAAGATTACTTATAAGCGGAGATCAAAAGACTAGCATTCGTCTTGTAGATTTTCTTGGAGTAATTCCAGCCATTAATGGAAAAATAGAGTTGGTTTACGAAGGGGAACAAGAAGGTGCTGAACAAATATCATATCATTTAATTTCAGAATCAATCAAAACAATTTTTCCAGATTATTTTCCTAAAATAGAAAAACTTGACAAACAAGAAGAAGATGGACCCTATGATAAACTTTTAAGATGGTTTTTTAAAAATAATGAATTAATTCTTGAAGATTCTCTGGCTGAAAAAGAATACAAGCAAACCCTTGAGCAGGTAAAGGGTATTGAGTCAATTATCGATACGTATCAAAAAAATTGTAGCATTGAAGATCGTTACTTTATGATGGAATTTTTACTTTGGGGACTAGAGGCTAATAAAAAATTAAATAAGTATAGAACTCTGGAAGGGTTTCAATTTAAAGACTCATTAGGTAGTTACATTCAAGGGATTTGATTTTCTAATTACTCAAGATCAAGAATACTTTTATATCAAAAAAAAGGTGCCAAAACGATTGGTTTGGAACTCATAAGGAAAAACCATTAATTCCAAGAAGTCATTATTAAAGTATAGATATTAATAAAATCAACAAATCACCAAGGGTGGTTATATTTTCCCAAACAATCTTTTTAATAAAAAAAACCTCCTTTAAAAAGGAGGTTTTTAATTGCTATTGTTGGCCCACTAGGGCTCGAACCTAGACTCTTCGGTACCAAAAACCGACGTGTTGCCAGTTACACCATGGGCCAAAAGCGTGGCAAATTTACATGAAAGTTTTTTTAAGAACAACTTTTTAAGGTAATTTAAACTTTAATATGACTAATCAATCTATTTTTGATAATCAAAAAAAAAATTCGTGAAACAAGAAAAAACCATTCAGATTTTTATTACCGGAGGTACCTTTGACAAAAGTTATGATTACATAGAGGGCACCTTATATTTCAAAGAGACACATTTACCGGAAATGTTAAAAAGAAGCAGGTGCCAACTTGATATTCAGGTTGAAACGTTAATGATGATGGATAGCCTTGAAATGGGAGTCAAAGAAACTGATCAAATTATAGTGGCTTGCCAGAATAGTCCTTGTCAAAAAATTGTCATTACACATGGTACTGATAAGATGGTAGCTACAGCAAAAGCATTAGCAAAGGCGAATTTGAAGAATAAAACCATACTACTAACCGGGGCAATGATCCCGTATGCCTTTGGAGGTTCCTCTGATGGTTTTTTCAACTTAGGCTGTGCGCTTTCATATGTTCAAACTCTAACCCAAGATGTTTACATAACTATGCAAGGACAATCGTTTCTTTGGAACGAAGTTCAAAAAAATAGTCTCCTAGGGCGATTTGAAAAAATATGATTTTATTATACCCTATTAAACAAATTGTAATGATTTTATATTGCTTCATTTATACTTATCTTCGTTTTCTAAATTTTGATCTCAAAAATGACTGACAAAACATACCGTATTTGGAACCTTGGCATAGGTTGGACTGTTTTTGCTATTGCCCTATTCACTTTTGGAAGTACCGTTGAACCTACAGCTAGTTTTTGGGATGCTGGAGAATATATTGCTACTTCTGCTAAGCTTCAAGTTGGTCATCCTCCAGGTGCTCCATTATTTCAAATGATTGGTGCCTTCTTTGCTCTTTTCGCAACTGGGCCTCAACAAATCGCGCTAATGGTCAATTTCATGTCCGTTTTTTCAAGTGCTTTTACCATTCTTTTTTTATTCTGGACTTTAACCTTACTACTCCAAAAGCTACCCTCATTCAAAACTCTAGATTCAGTTTCTGAACGCATTGGTTTTTTTGGAAGTGCAGCCGTTGGATCATTAGCATTTTGCTTTTCAGACAGTTTTTGGTTTAACGCGGTTGAAACCGAGGTTTATGCTATGGCCACTTTAATTTTATCGATATTATTTTGGATGGGATTACGATGGGAACAAGAAATGAATACTTCCCGGGGTGATCGCTGGCTTTTGATGATTGCTTTTGTAATAGGCCTTTCTTTTGGAGTTCACTTTATGGGCCTACTTACTATTCCTGCATTGGGAATGATTTACTATTTTAAAAATTACAGAAAAGTTACAGTTAAAGGATTTATATATGCCAATTTAATTGCAACTGCTATTTTGCTGTTTATTTTTAAATTGTTGTTACCCCTCACCTTAGCATTTTTTGGAAAAGCAGAAGTATTTTTTGTGAATTCAATTGGCTTACCTTTTAATAGCGGAACTATCTTTGCTGCCCTTTTTTTTATTTTATTTTTCTATTACACACTGCGTCTTACAGACAAAAAAAATTGGGTAAACCTTAACACGGGAGTACTTTCTGTTCTTTTTGTATTGCTTGGTTTTTCATCATGGATTATGATTCCAATTCGTGCCAATGCGAATACAGTCATTAACGAAAATTCTCCTTCAGATGCAAGATTGCTTTTAGCTTATTATAATCTAGAACAATATCCGGAAACTAAATTATTTTATGGTCCAATGTTTTCTGATATCTATGCAGGACAAGATCCTGAAGAACCTTTTATAGATGACAAGCCAAAATACGAAAGAGATTATACAACAGGCCGTTATAAAATTGTGAATTTTTGGGAAGATGCACGCTACAATTCAAATAGTGCTCACAATGGTTTACTTCCTCGTTTGTGGAGTAGTGAACACGCAGGAAACTATATGAATTTTACTGAACCATTGGAATTTTCAATCAAATCATCCTACCGCTCCAACCCACAGCTTCAAAAACGAGTAAAAGATTTTAAAGAAGATATTGAAGAGGGTGCTGTTAGTGGAGATCAATACCATGAATTTCTTAAAACCCTTAGTCCTTATCTAAATATTGAAAAACCAACATTTTTTTCTAACCTGCGATTTTTCTTTGAGTACCAATTAGTATATATGTACGGGCGCTACTTCATGTGGAATTTTACTGGCCGTCAAAATGACATCCAAGGAGAATACAATGTGTTAAATGGAAACTGGCTAAGTGGGATTCCTTTTGTTGATGAATTACGTTTAGGAAATCAAGCGGAGCTTAATGATGATGCACTTTCTAATAAAGCAAGAAATACATATTTTTTCCTTCCATTAATATTAGGACTTATTGGATTATACTTTTTATATGAGCAGGATCCAAAGCGGTTTTGGGTGTTAATGCTTTTTTTCTTGTTTACAGGCATTGCACTTAAGGTCTACTTAAACGAACGCCCTTTTGAACCTAGGGAACGAGATTATGCATTAGTTGGCTCATTTTACGTATTTGCTATTTGGATTGGCCTTGGCTGTATGGCCTTGATTCATAAAGCTAAACAATTCTTAAAGTCGAAGGCTTTACAACCTTCCATTGTGATTCTCTGTTTATTGGGTGTACCCGTACTCATGGGGTACCAAAACTGGGATGATCATGACCGCTCCGATAGATATACTGCACAATCTATGGCGCGATCATACTTACAGTCTATTCAAAAAGACACAGGAGCCATGATATTTACTATTGGTGATAATGATACTTTTGCCCTTTGGTATGCCCAAGATATTGAAGAATATCGTACCGATGTAAGAACTATTAATTCAAGCCTTTTAGGCACTGACTGGTATATTGACCAGATGAAACGTAAAACTTATGAAAGTGAGCCAATTCCTTCACAAATGACTCATGACTTGTATGCTTATGGAGTTAGAGATGTAATTCGCTACCAACCTGATGAACGTCTCGATTCTATACGATGGGATATTAAGGATTTTATGAATTGGGTGGCAAGTGATGACCCACGAACTAAAATCAAGGATTTATTATTAAAAACTGGAAGAGATGTAAACCAGCTTCCTGAAAGTCAACGCGAAGGAATTTATTATCCTAATCGAAAAATTCGAATACCCGTAAACAAAGAAAATGTATTAAAAAGTGGAATCGTCAGCCCAAAAGATTCAGATAAAATAGTACCATATATCGATATTGATTTACCGGAAAGTGCCATTCTTAAAAATCAAATGATGATGCTAGATATTGTAGCCAACAATGATTGGAAACGTCCTATTTATTTTACTGGAGGTAGTTTTTCTGACTCTGAGTATTTATGGATGAAAAAGTACCTACAACTAGAAGGACTCGTATATAAATTAGTTCCTATAAAAACAGACATAGGAAAAGACAATCCTTACCTAATGGGAAGGATTGATACCGATTTAATGTATGATATTGTAATGCAATGGGAATGGGGAAATTCTGAGAGCCCATTTATTTATCATGATCCAGAAACAAGAAAAAATAGTATTTCATTTAGAAGTAATATGGCACGTCTTTCAGAGAAGCTGATTGAAGAAGGAAAAGCAGATAAAGCACTTGACATTATAAACTTAGCTCTTGAAAAAATGCCGCTTAATTATTTTGGATATTATAGCTTGATGGTTCCTTTTGTTGATGGATATTACAGTCTTAATGAAAATAATAAAGCACAGGCACTATCCAAAGCTATTGCCTACAAATATAGTGATCGTTTAGAGTATTTTAGCTCTTTAGATGCAGATCTACAGTACTCCCTTGGTGAAGAAATTATTACTGAAATTGAACGTTATCGTGCGTTGATAGAGGCAGATTTAAAACATGCTGAAAAAGCAGATCTTGCCTCAACATTAAATCAATTCCTTGCGGCTTCAAATCCTTTTAAATATTTATATGGTGACTATGAATACAATACAAGTCTTATCGATTTTGTAGAAGGATATTTTATTGAAGATGATACAGAAATGGCAGAGTCGTTAAGCGTGAAAATAGCATTAGAATTTTCAAAAAGACTTCAGTTATATAGTCAGTTTTCTGCTGAAAATCAACTTCAATTAATTAAGCGAATAAAAGATGAATTTTTAAACTACCAATACCTTTTACAGCTAACAAAGATTTATGGGAGTGATTCTTTTTACAAACAACAAGAAAAAGACTACAATAAGAGTGTAGCATTATTCACAGATATACTAGACAATAAAGTTTTGGAATAAATTTTATTTAAGCTACGTGATCTTGAATCAAGCTAATTAAAGTATTAGCATCTTGCTCGCCACTTTGGCGCCAAACCATTTCACTATCTTTATAAATCATTAAAGTAGGTAAAATCTTTACTCGTAAAGCCTCTGAAAGTTTGTGGTTTTTATCTACCTCTATTTTTATTACTTTGCCTTTATCACCAATTGCAGCGGCTACATCTTTTAAAATCGGGTGTAGTTCCAATTCAACATCTTCTTGCCGGTAAAAAACCAACAAAATAGGTATTTTCTCATCTAATAATTCACCAAATTTTGACATAATCATATCGCATTATAAAACAAATGTATAAGAAAAAGGTTAAACCACTGTTTTAGCCTTCTTTAAAGTGATCGAGGTTACTTCTGGCCACATACCTACTCGCCCTGGATATGCAAGGTATCCAAAACCTCTATTAACGTTTATTCGTTGTTCTGGTTGGCCATAAATTCCTGCCCATTGTTTATAGCGCCATTGTACAGGACTCCACTTTATCCAGCCTGGTATTTCTATGCCAAACTGCATTCCATGGGTATGTCCACTTAAAGTTAAATGAATATTATACGGGTGAGGTAGAACCTCTGCTTCCCAATGCGAAGGATCATGTGACATTAATATTTTAAAATCTTCAGGTGCAACATCTTTAAGTGCTTTATTTAAATCTCCTGCTTTTTTAAATCGTCCTGAACCCCAATTCTCTACTCCTACAAGTGCAATACGTTGTCCATTTTTTTCAATAAATCGAGATTCATTTAATAGCAGATCCCATCCCATACTTTTTTGAACTGCATAGAGGTCTTCCATATTTTTAATCTTAGCTTCAGCACTTTCCCATTGAGTATAGTCACCATAATCATGATTACCAAGAACAGAAAATACTCCGTTTGGAGCTTTAATTTCGCCAAAAATTTTGGTCCAAGGAAGCGCCTCATCTGATCTATTATTAACAAGGTCACCAGTAAATAGAACAAGATCTGCTTGTACTTTATTGACTAAATCAACTCCATATTTTACTTTTTCAGGACTGTCAAAACTACCACTATGAATATCTGAAATTTGAGCAATTTTAAAGCCATCAAAAGCTTCTGGTAAATCTTCATATTCCAAAACATAAGAAAGTACTTTATAATTATATCGACCACGGTACATCCCATAAAGTAAAGAAGTAAATGGAATAGCTGCTATTCCTACTGCTAATTGAGCTAAAAACTTTCTTCGATTAGGAAAAAAAGAGGATTGCCCGGGCATTTTAAAGAAATAAGCGTAGATGGACTGGGGCACTCTAATAATGTCCTCCGCCATTAATAAGAGCGTAATGATTGCCTGAAATGAAAAAAGAGTAATAAATAAACCTATAGCATACATAAGCTTTGGCTCCATATTAGCTGCACGTTCTAAGATTAGGGTATGTAGTAATAAATTCCCTACAATAATTGTAACGATTACTCCATAAAGTAACCAAAACCATCGGTTAGACGTTACTGTTTTAATTCCCTGAAAAGCATACCACTGAAGAATACAGAAAATTAAGATTGTAATAACCCATCTCATAGTTTTTTTTTTGCAAAGGTAGTGAGTTCGTATTTATAAAGTAATAGGATTTAACCGCCAATATCTTGTGCCATCCTTAAAGCTTTTCCGTCAGAAAGACTAGCTACATAACATGTCGCATTTAAAAGGGTTTCATACAAGGTATTTCCTTGGATAGATGTTCCCTCATCAACTAAAGAAAGAATTAATTTATCATGAGAATTTGGAATCCCCTTAAACATTCTAACAGCTGCATTGGTATAATGCTCTAATAAGGTTGAAATTGCTCGGTGACCAACTACTTCTTTTTGAACAACCTCTCGTGATTGGTAAATATTTTTAATACTTAGGTTAATAATATCTTCAATTTGAGCCTTGTATTTACTTTTATCTAAAAGTGAAACCTCAAAGGTTCCTTTTAAAATAGATGCTTCATTTGCAATAAAAATATGGATGGCATCTTGAATTAAACTATTAATTGCAAGCGCTCTAAGATAACTTAACCGCTGTGGCTTATATACCAATTGTGCGTACTTCTTTGTATCAATTTTATCTCTAACTAAATTGATTAAATATTCTAAGGCGAAATCTTCTGAAATCCACCCTAAGTTAATCCCATCTTCAAAATCTATAATAGTGTAGCATATGTCATCTGCCGCTTCCACTAAATAAGTTAGCGGATGGCGAATGGGTCCTTGCTCAACAGGTAATGCTAGTTCTTGAATGAGATCTTCAAAAAAAGGAGCTTGAGCCTGAAAATAACCATACTTTTTATCAGCCACATGATCAGAGGGCTTTTTAGGTAGGCTACCTTTGGGATACTTTATAAAAGCGCCCAACGTAGCATAGCTTAATCTTAAACCTCCAGGTGTTCCTATTTGGGATTCTGTTAAAATTTTTAATCCATTTGCATTTCCCTCAAAATCACACAAATCTTGATATTCTATAGGCGTTAATGAATCTTTAAATCCCTTTCCAGATCCCGAAGTAAAGAAATGACCAATAGCCTTTTCTCCACTATGTCCAAAAGGAGGGTTTCCTATGTCATGTGCCAATGCAGCAGCTGCAACTATAGCACCAAAATCATTTGGCTGATAGCCTAGGGTAGCTTGTAAATGAGGATATTTTTCTAGAATAGCTTTCCCTGCGATACGTCCCAAACTTCTTCCTACTACCGAGACTTCTAAACTATGGGTTAAACGTGTATGAACAAAATCTGTTTTTGAAAAAGGAATGACTTGTGTTTTATCCTGCAAGCTTCGAAAAGCATTTGAAAATACAATCCTATCATAATCCACTTCAAACCCTAAACGCAGATCATCTTGTTCTATTCGTAAGCGTTTATTCTTGTCACCAAAGCGTTTTAATGATAATAATGATTCCCATTCCATTTCACAAATTTAAGATTCTAAAATCATATGTAAAGTAAACTTTAATAAAAATAAATATGATAACATTTACTTAATAGTGAACTGAGCATAATTAACATTTAGATAAAATAATCTTATGTGACTAAAAATACATTTGTGTTAATTATTATTAATACAATATATAAAAATGAAAAACCTGAAATTTTTACCAATTTTATTAGCCCTGATGATTATTGTAAGTTGCTCTGATCAAGAACCAATAATTGAGTATGTGACAGTTACTGAAACGGTAGTTGAAACAATTACTGAAACAGTAAAAGTAGAAGAAAATCAATATTCAGACTCTACTCTAGAGGGAAATATCACTTCTAATCTTACACTAGACGCCTCCAAAATGTGGCTTTTAAAAGGTCGTGTATCGGTAGTTGCTGGAGTTACACTCACTATACCTGCTGGAACAATAATTAAAGCTTCTGCTGGTACAGGAGCTGATGCTTCTTCATTAATAATTTCAAGGGGAGCTAAAATCGAAGCTAATGGAACTGAAGAAGCGCCAATTGTTATGACATCAATTTCGGATAACATTGAAATTGGCGGAACTTATCCGACAAATGGTCCTTCACTTTCCGTTGAATCAAGAGGTCTTTGGGGTGGCTTAATCATTTTAGGAAACGCACCTGCTTCTTTCTCTGGAGACGTAAGTGAACTTCAAATCGAAGGTATCCCTACTTCAGACTTAAACGGTCTTTATGGAGGAATAGACTCTTCTGATAGCTCTGGATCAATTCAATACTTCTCTATCCGTCATGGAGGCGCTGAAATTGGAGAAGGAAATGAAATTAATGGTTTAACACTTGGAGGTGTTGGATCTGAAACAATCATAAACCATATTGAGGTAATTGCAAATGTTGATGATGGAATTGAATTTTTTGGTGGATCCGTAAATGCATCAAATCTAAGTGTTTGGGGGCAAGGTGATGATGCTATTGATATTGATCAAGGATATTCTGGAACTATAGATGGTGTATTAGTAATTTTAACCTCAGCTTCTGATCATGGATTAGAAATAGATGGTCCAGAAGGGTCTTTAAAGGGAAGGTTTGCACTTAAAAATGCAACAATTGTAGGTTCAACTTATAATTGTGCTGCACTTGGTGTTGATGGTGAAATGGCTGATTTCAGAAAAGGTGCTACTGGAGATTTACAAAACGTATTATTCAAAAACTTTGCAGGAGGTAAAGACATAGAGCTTGATGCAGCTGCTGATTCAGCATCCTATACTGCAGGTACATTGACATTTTCAAATATAGACATTCTTTATCCTTCAGATTTAGATGCAAATGTTTGTTCAAATGTTGAATCGATAAATCAAATATTTGATGATAAAGTAGATCCTGTACAGAGTAGTTTCGAGTCAGATGCTAGTTCATTTGCTGAAATAGTTTCAGAAAAAAAAGAAGGAAATGGAATTGATGAATCAAAATTATCATGGACTTTTTACGCAAGATATAAATAGAATCTTAGGTCATTACATTTCGATTTTTCTAATGCCCAATGGATAAATCCATTGGGCATTAGTCACTTAAATATACTTTAAAACAATAATGAAAAAAACACTTTTATTCACACTTCAAATAATTTCTCTATCTAGCATACTTTTAAATGCTCAGTCAGGAATTACAGGTACAGTTATAGATGGTGATTTTAATGAATCGCTCCCTTTTGCTAATATTCAAGTTAAAGAAACTGGAGAAGGAATAACCTCCGACTTTGATGGGAAATATTTCTTTGAACTAAGTGAAGGAACCTATACTTTAATTTTTTCTTTTGTGGGATATGAAACTAAAGAGATTACAAATATTATTGTAAGTGGAAATGATTACACTCTAACAGAAGTAGTGTTAAATACTGCTGCACAAGGCCTAGAAGAAGTAATCGTAACAGTAGATGCTAGGAGAAATACCGAATCATCAGTACTTGAAATACAAAGAAAATCTGCAAGTCTGTTAGACGGAATTTCAGCTCAAGCTTTTAAAAAGATTGGTGCAAGTGATATCGCTGGAGCCATTAAAAGTGTCCCAGGTGTCTCTGTCCAAGGAGGGAAATATGTGTATGTGAGGGGTCTAGGTGACCGATATTCCAAATCCATCTTAAATGGCGTTGACATTCCGGGTTTAGATCCTGATAGAAATACGATTCAAATGGATCTATTTCCAACTAATATGATTTCAAATATTCTTGTAATAAAATCTGCTAGAGCAGACTTACCTGCAGACTTTACAGGGGGTGTTATTGATATTATTACAAAGGAATTTCCAACAAAAAAGGAGTTTTCTGTTAAAATAAATACAGCCTATAATCCTAATATGCATTTTAATGAAAATTATTTGAGTTATGACGGTGGGCAAACAGATTTTTTAGGTTTTGATGACGGAACTAGAAAAAATAAAATTGCTAATAGTTTTTTAGGAAATACATTTGATCCTCGTTTTAATCGTACAGAAAATGGCTTGGAATTAATCAATACTGTGGCCAATAAATTCAACTCTCAAATGGCACCGACTATTGATAAAAGTTTTTTAAACTTTGGAATTGGTGTTTCGTATGGAAACCAATTTAAATTTAGTAATGGCAATTCTATTGGTGTATTAGGATCTCTTAACTACAAAAATGAACAAACTATTTTTGAAAATGCACAAAATAATATTTATAATTATAGTAGTAATAAAGACATAAATGAGTTAGAAGAAAATCGCATTCAATATGGAACAATTGGTGGTCATAATATCATTGCAAGTGGTTTGTTTGGTCTTACCTACAAAACAGCAATTAGTAAAATAAAATTTAATGCTCTTCATATTCAAAATGGTGAAAGTACAGCTGGGAGTTTCAGACAATTAACAAGGTTTTCAGATTTTATTGATTTCAATAAGTATAACTTAGAATATAATGAACGAAGTATTACCAATGGAATCTTTTCAGGACTTCACAATTTTTCTGATGGAACTTTCAAGCTTGAATGGACTCTTTCTGGAACTTTAGCCAAAGTTCATGATAAAGATGTTCGAAATACAACCTTTCAAGATGAGGAAGGCGTTTTTAGTTTTCAAGAAAATACCGAGCCAAAAAGGATTTGGAGAAGTTTGGATGAAAATGATCTTGTTGGTAAAATTGATGTAACAAAGCGTTTTAAGTTCTTAGCCTCAGATGCAGTTTTAAAATTTGGAATCTATCGTTCTGAGAAAGAACGTGATTTTTCAATTGCTCAATATTCCACTAGTTCAACGTTTACTTCTGAACAAGATTGGAATCGTTATTCGGGTGATCCTAATCAGCTTTTCAATTCGACTAATTTAATTTCTTCTTCCAATACTAACGGAACCTATATTAATCCACAAACGACTATTCGCCAAGAAGCAAACTTATTTAATGCAAAACAATATAATATAGCTGGTTACGTCTCAAATGAATTTATTCTTTCAGAAAAATTAAAATCTATTATTGGTTTACGGTTTGAAAACTATCAAGTTTTATATACTGGAAAAAATAGTCAATTAGGTCAGGTTTATGATAATCAGAAAATAATAAATAAAAATAATATTTTCCCATCTTTAAACTTCATTTATACCCTAAAGGAAAAACAAAATATTCGCCTTTCTTATTCCCTTACTACAGCAAGACCTAGTTTTAAAGAAGCTTCAATAGCAGAAATTTATGACCCATTATCAAATTTATTTTTTATTGGAAATATTAAAATAAAACCAACGTATATAGATAATTTTGACATTCGTTATGAGGTATTTGGTAAGGATACTCAATTTTTTTCGGTAAGTGCATTTTACAAAAATTTAACAGATCCCATTGAAATTGGATTTGTAGCAGCATCAACTTCAAACTACACTCCTCTAAATCTAGAAAATGCAAAAGTTATAGGAGTTGAATTCGAAATAAGAAGAAATCTTTCAACTATATTTCGAGGTATTAGAAATGTTAACTTCAACTTTAATGGGTCCTATATTATTTCAGACGAAAAGTTTAGTGAAGACGAATTAAGATTAAGAACTTTGGGTTTAAGAACAGGGCAAACATTAGGCACATCTAGACCACTTCAAGGTCAATCTCCATATCTAATAAACGCAGGCATAGATTATAATAATAAAGAAAAAGGAATCCAAACAGGGCTTTACTTTAATGTTCAAGGAAAAACGCTCGAAGTTGTTGGAGATGGTTTTTATCCAGATGTTTTTACCTTACCCTTTAGTAATTTAAATTTAAATTTTATAAAGAAAATTAAAAATAATAGAACTCTAACGTTGAAAATCTCTAACTTATTAGATGATAGTCGTGAAAGTTTATTTCAAGGCTATAAAGTTAAAAGTAAATTCTTCAGCAAAAGGAATGTCGGTCGTCAATTTACGTTGGGATACTCTATTAAATTTTAGATAATACTAAATATCTCAATGATATAATTGACTAGAACTGAAGAGTTTTCTTTTAGGTGATTTTCTTTAAAAAATAAATTACTTCATAACCCCTATTAGGCTTAAAATAATGTCTCTTGGAAGTGCCAATAGTCTTTAATTATTTGACATGGGATCATATTGTTAATAGGTCAATATTTAGCTTATTATCAAGCTAAAAAAAGGTATAGTTGAAAAGCTATCCTCTTATTATAAATATTTCTAATTCAGCAACTATTACATAAGATTTAATTTTAAAGAAATTAAATCTTATTTTTTATAGCTACTATAATATTCTTCCATTAAATTCATGATACTATTAACTAGATCTTTCGTTTCAAGTAAAATATTGAAATAAAGCGTGGTGTTTTTAGGGCTTGATTCTTCCGATCGTGTTCGCTCAATTTGAGTGTCAATTTTCACGGAAATAAGACCTATTAACTCCTTCTTTTGAGCTATCACAAAAGAGATTCTCTCGAATTTTCTGCTATTAAAAATATCAATTATTTCTTTATACAGTAAATACAACCGGTCTTCTATTTCTTTTAAATCTTTGAATTGATTGAATTTTAACTTTTGATGTTGATTGTTAACATGCTTATAACTCTTCCTAGAAATAAATTCTAAAGATTGTGCTATATCTGTAAGATAAGCCAATATTATAATGTAAAAATTACTCCCTCGAACACTGGTTTCATCTAAATTTTTAATCAAAAAGAAAATATTATCTCTAAGGTCCTCTATCTCACTATCTAACTTCGCTACCCCCTTTTTACTCTTTTTTAGTAGATCTGAGTTCTGAGTAGAAAGTCCCTCTAAAAAGTTAGCATAGATTTTACTAGTTCTAGAAATTACAGCAATAATATTTTCGGCACTTTCTGAAATAATACCTTGAACAGTGCTGCTTTCACATTTTTTAAGTTGATTGGAATCTATTTTTACGTCCTTATTTTTATGTTTAATAAAGTTTCTTAAAAGTAAAATAATTGTTAAAAGCAAAAGAATTGGTATCATAGTTACTTTGTCCCATCGGATAAGAAAGACAACCACTCCTGAAGCTAAAAAGGCACCTAAAGCCGTTAAAAACCAGCCCCCTATAACATTTATAACACCTGCAACACGATATACAGCACTTTCTCTACCCCAAGCTCTGTCTGCAAGCGAGGTTCCCATTGCCACCATAAAGGTTACATATGTAGTTGATAAAGGTAATTTCATAGCAGTTGCAATTGAAATTAAAATACCAGCAACCATAAGGTTAACAGATGCTCTAATCATATCAAAAGCTGGTGCGTCTACACTCTGATCTTTAGAAAGCATAAACGCATTATTTCGTTCATAGCTTTTCTCAATTCTATCATGAAAAGATTTTGGCAATACTTCACTTAGTGAGGATGAAATGCCAAAAAATAAATTTACAAGTGTTCTAGAAAAAATATTAGGTTTAAATTTTTCATGTGTATCATTTTGTCTAGATAAACCTATTTCAGTTTCTGCTACAGTTTTTGCTTTTTTAGAAAACCATAAAGTAATTACCATAATTCCACCAGCAATAAATAACAAAAGAGGTTCTGCAGGTACTTTCTTATCTAAAACTTCCATTGAAAATAAGGTTGGATCTATTCCAGAAATACTCCATGCTTCATAAGAATGATATGCTGCCATTGAAACACCTATAAAGTTAACTAAGTCATTTCCTGAAAAAGCAAGGGCTAGTCCAAAAGTACCTACCAATATGATAACTATTAAAATACTTTTTTGTGAGACTTTTTGAAACAGATAGGAAAGGGTTGTTAAAGCAAAAAAAGCAATTGCAACTATTAAAAGCTCATTACTTTTCAAAAAACCAGAAAGCTCAATGTAGTATGGCGTTCCTTTTAGTCCTTTTATGAAAATAAAATAGGTGATTGAGGTAAGGGCAATTCCACCAAAAAAAGCTCCAAAGTTTTTTATTTTCTTTTCAAATTGAAAGGTAAAAATAATTCGTGAAATCCATTGGACAAAAGCACCAACAGAAAAGGCAATGACAACAGACAAGAGGATTCCACTAATAATGGTAATTGCTTTATCTGTATTAATATAATTTCCTATGTCAGCTAACGTTTCAGTATCTGAAGCACCGATTTTAATTAAAGACATCACAACAGAAGCACCTAAGAGGTTAAAAACTATTGAAACCGTTGTTGAAGTAGGAAGACCTAATGTATTAAAGAAATCAAGAAGTAGTATATCCGTTATAATTACAGCCATGAAAATGATCATAATTTCATCAAAGTAAAAAGAGCCTGGATTAAAAATACCTTTTCGAGCCACTTCCATCATACCACTTGAAAAAACAGCACCAATAAAAATCCCTAAACTTGCGACAATCATAATGGTTTTTATTGAGATTGCTTTTGAGCCTATTGCTGAATTCAAAAAGTTAATAGCATCATTACTAACTCCTACAACGATGTCTGCAACTGCCAAAAAGGCAAGAGCAATCAACATATATAAATAAATATTATCCATAAAAAATTTATTATTGGTAAAGATCAGTATTAATATTAATCTCTATGTTACCAAATTATTAAAAATGAAGATCAAATCCTGTTCTGAAAAGTACATTATCTTTTATTCCACTAGCATTTAAAAGGCTAATGTCTGCTTGTATTTTTAAACTATGTCCAACAATATACTTTGACACCCCAAATGTGATTTGTTTAAGGTCTGATAGGCGAGTAATTTTTTTAAAATTAATATTAGTATATCGCGCAGTAATTTCAAAATTATTTTTAAAAAGATAACTTCCTTGTATGTTTGATGCAGATCCTGCACCCACTACAGCTCCTGTTTTTGTTTTACCATCTTCTTCCAAAGCTTCAATTTGATCAGCATCTCTATTTGCATACTCTCCCGTCAATGCAAAGCCGTTATATTTAATAACACCATCCAGAAATATAGTAGTAATATCAGTCTCAAATAATCCTCCACTAGATTGTATTAAATAAGAGCCCATATTACTTCTGCTTTTTACAGCATTTTCATTAATGTCATAGGTGAAACCAAACATGGCTTTAATTGATTTTTCACGTTTTAAGTCTCCTTGGAAATAATCACCCTTAGAAGAGAATTCACCAAAAGGAAGTAATTCAAGTCTTGAGGTATATTGAAGACCCCCTATATTTCCTTCAGTTATATTTCTTCCTTCACCCTGTGAAATTGAAAACTTTTCTTTTATAATCCAGTTACCCCCCAATCTTAATTTGTGCCGTAAATGAATACCCATATCTCGATCAATATTAAATTTACTATTCAATAATGAACGATCAATCAACTGTAAGTTTGCTGAAGAAACAACTCTTTCTATGTTCCCTGGTAACTTTGTTTGGCCAGCCCATAGTTCAAAGTTTTCGTAAAAATTCCACATTACTACTGCATCTAAAATATACCGTGGTGTATTTCTATTGTAAACATTTGCTCCTGAAATATCACGATTGGAAAGACCCAATTCAATTTTGTATTTTAATTTTGGTGAAAAAGCAAAACCCCCAAATTTCAATCGTGCTCTTCTTACTGAAAAATTGATGTCTGCAGGATCATAATCTTCGCCATCATAACTCCATTTGCTTTGGTAACGCGATTGAATTCTGGGGGCAAACTTTACGCTAAAAGAACTGTCTTTTGCAATAAAATTTATCATTCCATTACCAAATTTAGTGTCACTAATTTCTTGAGCTTGAAGTAAAAGACAAAAGGGGATAAACAAAAAAGATGATATTAACTGTTTCATGTAGTTTTTAATATAATTACGTTGTACAAAAATCACATTTAAAAAAGTTAGATATTACCTTTTAAGTAATCTTTAAAATAATATTATTAAGTCATTATGTCAATTAAGATCCACACATCAAGCAATCGTCATCTTCACCTTCTTTGGCTTGCGCAAGCATTTGCTTGAGCTCCTGTGGTGTCAAAGGCTCAACTGGAACAGCTGGCTGTGGGGCTATTGGACTGGCAGCTGCAGTCTGAGAAACTGTTGTTGTTATAGCTTCAGCTATCGGTGTGCTTTTTTCTTTTTTTGAATTGTCTAGTGTGAACTTAATGGCATCAACTGCGGATTTGGTTCTCAAATAATACATTCCTGTTTTTAATCCCGATTTCCATCCATAAAAGTGCATTGATGTTAGTTTGGCCATAGTAGCTCCTTCCATAAAGAGATTCAAGGATTGTGATTGATCAATAAAATATCCTCGTTGGCGAGACATGTCTATGATATCTTTCATGCTCATCTCCCAAACCGTACGATATAGTTCTTTTAAATCATCTGGAATACCTTCGATACTTTGAACAGATCCATTATTGCGCATCAATTCTTGCTTCATATCTTCATCCCATAATCCACGATCCACAAGGTCTTCTAAGAGATGCTTGTTTACAACAATAAACTCTCCAGAAAGGACACGTCTTGTGTAAATATTAGAAGTGTAGGGTTCAAAACATTCGTTATTTCCAAGGATTTGAGAAGTACTAGCAGTTGGCATAGGTGCTACTAAAAGTGAATTTCTAACACCTTGTTTTTTTATTGTTTTGCGTAAAGCAGCCCAGTCCCATCGTCCGCTTAATTCTTCATCTTTTATTCCCCATAAGTTATGTTGGAATTCCCCTTTTGAAATTGGAGAGCCTTTGTAGCTTTCGTAAGGACCATCATTTTTAGCTTCTTCTGCTGAAGCCGTTAAAGCTGCAAAATAAAGAGTTTCAAAAATTTCTTGATTTAGCTCTTTTGCTTTGTCAGACGTAAAAGGCAAGCGTAACATTATGAATGCATCTGCGAGTCCTTGAACTCCTAATCCTACAGGACGATGTCTGAAGTTTGAGTTTTGGGCCTCAATTACCGGATAGTAATTGCGATCAATCACGCGGTTTAAATTTTTCGTTACACGAACTGTTACATCAAATAACGCCTGGTGATCAAAAGCGTCATCTTTAATAAACATAGGTAAAGCTATAGAAGCTAAATTACATACAGCTACCTCATCTGGAGAAGTATACTCCATAATTTCTGTACATAAATTTGAAGAACGAATGGTTCCTAAATTTTTCTGATTAGATTTTCTATTGGCAGCGTCCTTATAAAGCATGTATGGAGTACCTGTTTCAATTTGAGATTCTAAAATCTTCTCCCAAAGTTCTCGTGCTTTGATTGTTTTTCGTCCTTTTCCCTCTGATTCATATTTAAGGTAAAGTTTATCAAATTCATCTCCATGGACATTAAAAAGATCAGGACATTCGTTAGGACACATTAATGTCCATTCTGCGTTTTGTTCTACTCGCTTCATGAATAAATCTGGTGTCCACATAGCATAAAACAAATCGCGTGCACGCATTTCTTCTTTTCCATGATTCTTTTTCAACTCTAAGAATTCAAAAATATCAGCATGCCACGGCTCTACATAAATTGCAAAGGAACCTTTCCTTTTTCCTCCACCTTGATCAACATATCGTGCGGTATCGTTAAAAACACGTAACATCGGTACAATTCCATTAGAAGTTCCATTTGTTCCTGCTATATAAGAACCTGTAGCGCGCACATTGTGAATAGACAGTCCAATACCTCCTGCTGACTGCGAAATTCGAGCAGTCTGCTTTAAAGTGTCGTAGATACCATCAATACTGTCGTCTTTCATAGTCAATAAAAAACATGAAGACATCTGCGGCTTAGGTGTTCCTGAATTAAATAATGTAGGTGTTGCGTGCGTAAAATATCTTTTAGACATCAGCTCGTAAGTCTCAAGAACAGAATCAATATCGTCTAAATGAATTCCCACAGAAACACGCATCAACATGTGCTGTGGCCGTTCTACAATTTCTCCGTTTAACTTCAGTAAATAAGAGCGTTCTAATGTTTTGAAACCAAAGAAGTCATACCCAAAATCTCTATTATAAATAATATTTGAATCTAACTTATCAGCATTTTTTTGAATAATCTCATAAACCTCATCCGAAAGTAAAGGAGCCTTTTTACCTGTTCTAGGATTTACATACTGATACAAGTCAGCTATGGTTTCAGAAAAAGATTTTTTGGTATTCTTGTGTAAATTAGAAACTGATATACGAGCCGCTAATTTTGCGTAGTCAGGATGAGATGTGGTCATCGTGGCAGCAACCTCAGCTGCAAGATTGTCCAAGCCCGAAGTCGTAACTCCATCATAAAGTCCTTCAATTACACGCATTGCAATTCGAACAGGATCTACTAATGGATTTAATCCATAGTTCAACTTACGAATTCGAGCGGTAATTTTATCGAACATAATGGGCTCTTTACGGCCATCTCTCTTGAGTACAAACATAGGGGTGATATTTAAAAATTATTGATTTTTTCTGAAAAACAGAAAAAAATTAGTTAGGGTGTCTTTAGATCAAAAATCTGCGTCAAAGCTGATTTTTGTCTCTTGATCTTCTGCATTTAGAACACCCGCTTTTTGGTATTCACCTACTCGCTTCTCAAAGAAATTTGTTTTTCCTTGTAAGGATATCATATCCATAAAGTCAAATGGATTGGTTACGTTAAACTCTTTCTCCAAGTTTAGTTCTGTAAGAAGTCGATCGGTTACAAATTCTAAATATTGGGTCATCAACTTAGCATTCATACCAATCAAACTGATTGGTAAAGATTCTGTGATAAACTCGCGCTCAATTGTTAATGCGTCAAGAAGAATTTCTTTAATTCGAGCTGGAGGTACTTTATTTACCAAGTGATGATTGTGTAAGTGAACTGCAAAATCACAATGCACTCCTTCATCTCTAGATATTAACTCATTTGAAAATGTAAGACCTGGCATTAATCCTCTTTTCTTTAACCAATAAATAGAACAGAATGCTCCTGAGAAGAAAATTCCTTCAACAGCTGCAAAAGCAATTAAACGCTCGGCAAAAGAATCTGAATCAATCCACTGTAATGCCCAATCTGCTTTTTTCTTAATAGCTGGAAAAACTTCAATAGCCTTGAAAAGATTGTCTTTTTCAGCATCGTCTTTCACATACGTATCGATTAATAAAGAATACGTTTCTGAATGGATATTTTCCATCATAATCTGAAAACCATAGAAAAATTTAGCTTCAGAGTACTGTACTTCATTAACAAAATTCTCAGCAAGATTTTCATTTACAATACCATCCGATGCAGCAAAAAAAGCTAGAATATGCTTAATGAAATATTGTTCATCATTAGTTAATTTTGTATTCCAATCCGTCAAATCTTGATGTAAATCAATTTCTTCGGCTGTCCAAAAACTAGCCTCCATCTTTTTATACCATTCCCATATATCATGGTGTTGGATTGGGAAAATAACGAAACGATTTTCGTTTTCTTGGAGGATAGGTTCTACTGCTGCCATTTTGATTTTTATTTATGATTTAAAATTGGTTGGTTATTGTTTAACAAAGATTCTAAAATGAATCGGAAATTGAAAGAGCAACTTTTCCACAATGAGGGTTAGTTTTTAACAATCTGAGCTTTTTTCAAACTTTTTGAGAAAAAAAATAATATTAAAATAGTCTGATAATTAGAGTGTTACAATAATATATTTTTGTTAGACCGCGTGAACATTAGAACTGAACTAAGACGCCTTTTTTGCATATTTTTCTAAAGCAGTATACCATACTTTTCCAAATTTTCTTATGAGGGCAGTTTTAACAAATTGATATACCGGAATTTTAAGTGATTTTCCTAAATCACATGCGTCAGAACAAATAGACCAGCTATGGTAATTTACAGCCGTCATATCATCATACTTTTGAATTCTGACAGGATATAGATGACATGAAATTGGTTTTTGAAAATCAATTACTCCTTCTTTGTTTGCTTTTTCAATGCCACAAGAAGCGACTCCCGTTTCAGAAAAAACAGTATAAGCACATTCTTTCCCTTTTACTAATGGAGTTTCATAATCCCCATCAATTCCTTTTACAAATACTCCTTGAGCTTCGATAGATGCGATCCCTTTTTCGTTTAAAAAGGGTTTTATTTTGGAATAATTTTGCTGTAAGAATGTAACCTCCTCATTTTCTAGTGGGGCACCAGCCTCACCTGAAACACAACATTGGCCTTTACATTTCGAAATATTGCAAACAAAATCTTCTTTAATTAAGTCATCAGAAATTAATGTATTTTCTATAGCAACCATGTGTATTATTTTCAATAAAAATAACCATTTTAAAATGTACATTTATAATAATGAAAGTACATTTGCAAAAAAAAATCTTCAATGATTGATTTTAAGGAAATCTTCACCGCCAGCATTGTTCTCTTGGCGGTCATTAATATTGTTGGGAGCATTCCCATCATCATCTCACTGCGTGAAAAAGTTGGACATATTGAATCTGAAAAAGCTTCAATTATAGCAGCAATAATTATGATTAGCTTTTTGTTTTTAGGAGATGAAATACTAAAAATTATTGGGGTAGACATAAATTCTTTTGCTGTAGCGGGCGCTTTAATAATTCTGTTCTTAGCCTTAGAAATGATTTTAGGAATTACTATTTTTAAAAATGAAGCTCCTAAAACCGCCTCAATTGTTCCTATTGCTTTTCCTATGATCGCTGGAGCGGGAACTATGACATCATTGCTTTCATTACGTGCAGAATTTGAAGTGAGTAATATTATCATCGCGATTATAATAAATATATTTTTCGTTTATATCATTTTAAGATCCTCTAAAATAATTGAAGGGTGGTTGGGGAAATCTGGAATCAATATTATTCAAAAGGTTTTTGGAATTATTTTATTAGCCATCGCTGTTAAATTATTCACTTCCAATATTGGTCAACTTCTGTAAACCATTATATTTGCCTTATGAAAATTATACTTCCTCTTTTTATGGCACTAGCCATTGCCTCTTGTATTTTTAATCTTACTCAAATAGATTGGAGCGATCCAATAACGGGAAAAAGTAGTGTGGCTGTAATTGGAGTGATATCCTCTGCTAGCGCTTTTTTATTACTCCTGATTTTGATACTTTCAAAAAGAGTTGCTCAAAAACTAAAAAATTCTTAAGGAGTTTTAATTTCAGTCAGAGTTTTTTGAATAAAAGGATCTTTTTCATTTACAATTCTATTGTAAAGATTTTCTCCAAATAATTGAATAGCTATATATGCTTTTATTGCATTAATTAGGATTCCTTCATTGTTTTTAGTTATGGTAATAGGATAGCTGTTTTCTATACAATAGTCTTTGAAAGCTTTTATCAGTTCTTCCCTAAAAGGAAGTGGCTCATTATAAAACATAGCGGCATTATTAAAGATATATTTTTCAGGTTGGGCATCCATTTCCAAAAACACAAACCGATTTAATAAATTAGAGCGAATAAAATAATTATTCAATAACTCATCAGGCGTTTCTCCATTAGAAATATAAAAATCAGGGGTTATTCCTCCCCCACCGTAAACTGTTCTTCCTTTTGAAGTAGTAAATGCTAAACTATCATTTTTTGGAACATTCGATTCATTATACATTTCGCCCGTTTCAAAACGTTGTTGTACCTCACCATAATAATCAGATCTGGAGGTACTGTCATAGGGACGCTGAATAGATCTTCCAGTTGGAGTATAATATCGAGCTGTTGTTAAGCGAATTTGATCACCTCCGCCAAGTGGCATTTGTTGCTGAACAAGTCCTTTCCCAAATGTTCGTCTCCCTACAATAAACCCGCGGTCATTATCTTGAATAGCTCCAGCAATAATCTCACTTGATGAAGCAGAATTTTCATCAACTAGCACATACAAGCCTCCATTTTCATACAAGCCTGAAGAAGAAGCAACAGTTCGTTCCCTAAACCCATTATTTCCTTCCACAATAACAATCGGCTTATTAGCGGCTAAAAAATCGTCTGCAATTTGTTTAGCAGGCAATAAATAGCCTCCAGGGTTACCTCTCAAATCAAGAACTAAATCTTCCATCTCTTGAGCAATCAATTTTTCCAAGGCCTTTCTAAATTCAGGAAAAGTAGTTTGTGAAAAGCGATTTATTTTAATATATCCAATCGTTTCATTTATCATATAAGAAGACGATACACTTGGCAAGGGAACAGGTCCGCGTTTAAATTTAAAAGAATAAATAGAGTCTGTTCTCTTTCTATATACTTGTAATTTAATAAGATTTACAGAGCTCCCTTTTAATTTTGAAACTACAGCCTCGCTAGTAAGTTGTTTTTGGTAAAGAGTATCTTGATCTACCGTTAAAATCCGATCTCCTGATTTTAATCCTGCTTTTTCACTAGGCCCACCTTCTAAGACTCTTACCACTGCAATACTGTCTTGGACTATAAAAAAACTAACGCCAATTCCCATAAAATTTCCTTGCATACTTTCTGAAAGAGCTTGTTTTTGAACAACAGGAATATATACAGAGTGTGGGTCTAATTCATTTACTATTTCTTCAATTACTACTCCAACGATACTGTCTGTATTTATTTTATCAACATAGTCGTTTGACAAATAAATAAGTAATTGATTTAGTTTTTGAACACTTTCATAGACTGGTGCTGGCTTGTCATCATTTAATAAGTTATTTGACCCAATCAAATGACCAATAGCCAATGAAAGAAACACAATTAAAATCAAGAAAAAAGTATTTGTTTTCAATGGTTTTAGTTTTCTAAAGAAACGTATTTTAGTTCAACACCTGCTTTTTTCAAAAACTCTAAGCCTGTTACATCTTTATATGTTTTAGCATATACAACGCGAACTATGCCAGCTTGATGAATTAATTTACTACAATCTCTACAAGGAGAAAGCGTAATATATAAAGTTGCACCCATACAAGATTGAGTTGAGGCTGCTACTTTTAAAATTGCATTTGCCTCAGCATGAAGGACATACCATTTGGTATAATGTTCTTCATCTTCGCATACGTTTTTATAGCCTGAGGGAGTTCCATTAAAACCATCTGAAATAATCATTCGGTCTTTTACTATAAGTGCCCCTACTTTTTTTCGTTCACAATAAGACAACTGTCCCCAAGTAGATGCCATTTTAAGATAGGCTTTATCATACTTCTCTTGCTTTTCTTTCACCATTATAACGAAGATATCAATTTAGGCAGTATTATGTTTTAAATTCTTTCTAAAATCATTTTAAATGAAGCTAGCAAAATTAAGCCGGACACGAAAAATTCCCAACTTCTTTTAGAATTTTTAAAAATTTTTAATACAAGCCAACTCGTGAAAAGAACAAAAACAAGTATGGTTACTTGAGCCAATTCAATACCTAAAGCAAATGAAAACAAAGAAATTGTGACAGCATCATCAAAAATTAGCATCTTAAAATATCGTCCAAAACCTAACCCATGAATAATCCCAAAAAAAATGGTCATTAGCGGAAAAATCTTCTTGCTTCTATAAACACTTTTTTCACTTTTTAAAAAGAAAACAGCAACAGCACTTAAAGCAATGGTAATCGGAATCAAAATCTCTATCCAATAGCTGGAAAAGGAAAATTCTGTATAAAAATTTCCAATAAGTGAAAGGGTGTGACCAATTGTAAAAAGAGTAACCCACCAAAGTAATTTACCGCTCTCCTTAATGCTAAAAGGTAACACTAACGTAACTATAAAATAGAAATGATCAAGTCCATTCCAGTCTATTACATGCCAAAAACCCAAGTTGGAATAAAACCATAGTGTCTCCATCATAATTTTCGTTCTTTTTGAATTGCTTCGTAGGCTCTTTGTACCTCTTGAAACTTCTCTTGAGCTCCTTTAATCATCGCAGGGTCTTTTGACTGGAGCTTATCTGGATGATATTTTTTTGCCATTGATCTGTAAGCTTTTTTAACTTCTGAATCAGTGGCAGAAGGAGATATTTCTAAAATTCTAAAAGCGTTGCCTGTAGCTTTAATAAACATAGCCTTTATACTCTCTAAGTCATTGGACCGTATTCCAATTGCTGCTGCAATTTGATTTATTTTCTGAAGTTCAGATTTAGAAATGCTCCCATCAGCATTTGCAACTCCAAAAAGAAAATGTAGTATTTGTAATTGGGTTTCATATGGAGCTTTCTTTCTGAAAACTTCAGACAATTCATAAATACTGATTGCCTCTTTTTTTATTTGCTCATTAAAAATTTCAAAAATTGAAGATGCTTTATCTGGCCCATAATTTGAAATGAAAAAGGTACGAACAAATTGTAATTCAGCCGCTTTAACCTGTCCATCTGCCTTAATAACAATTGCTGCCAAGGAAATTAAATTGATTTGGAAAAGTGCTGGCTGAATATTTTGAGGCTGTGAATTAAAACTAATTCGCTTTCCATTAAGAAATTGATCAAATAAACCTCCTACAAAATATCCGAAAATCCCTCCCGGAAAGCGAAACAAATAATAACCTATAAACGCTGCAATCCACTTAATCATATTTTATATTTCTAATTAATTGCAAATTTGACAAATAAAATCGGCTCAACAAAACCTTATCATATAGCATTACTTTTATATCTTTGAAAAAAAAACATATGTATCCAGCAGAATTAGTAAAACCCATGCGGGAAGAGTTAACAAATATTGGTTTTGGAGAATTACACACCTCAGAAGATGTTGCAATTGCTATCGATCAAAAAGGAACAACATTAGTTGTCGTAAATTCTGTTTGTGGTTGTGCGGCTGCAAATGCTCGCCCAGGAGTAAACCACTCATTACAAAATGAGAAAACACCTGATCATTTAGTGACTGTATTTGCAGGAGTAGATACTGAAGCTACCAACACTGCTCGTGATTTGATGGTTCCCTTTCCTCCATCCTCTCCTAGTATTGCGTTATTTAAAGATGGGATACTGGTTCATATGGTTGAGCGTCATCATATTGAAGGTCGCCCTGCAGAATTGATATCGGAAAACTTAAAAGCAGCATTTAACGATCATTGTTAAACTACTTTGATCTTTAAAGGATTGATTAGGTCGTGAAAGCACTTTTAAATTTCTCCGTAAGTGTCGTTTACTACGTTTGTTTTGGTTTTTTATTAAGCTTTTTCCATGTAATTCAATGGATAGGTTTTTATATTATAGGGAAGAAAGCTCAGAAAGCTGCAGTAGATGTTTTAAATTTTTTCTTGCTTAAGTGTTTATTAATTGTTGGTTCTAAAATAAGCTTTCAAAACCCATTTATTCTTCCTAAAGATCGTTCTATAATCTTTGTAGCTAATCACCAAAGTACTTATGATGTGCCACCAATAATCTGGCACTTTAGAAAACATAACGCTAAATTTGTAAGCAAAAAAGAATTGGGGAAAGGGATCCCTAGCATTTCATTTAATTTACGTCATGGTGGCTCTGTTCTTATTGACAGAAAAAATCAAAAGAAAGCACTTAAAGACATTGAAATTTTCGGTAAAGACTTAGCTCGAAAAAAACATTCTGCTGTAATATTTCCAGAAGGAACAAGAAGTCGCGATGGTGTTGTCAAGCCGTTTCACAAGTCAGGTCTTTTAATTTTAATGAAAAACATGCCAGACGCGGTAATCGTTCCTTTGAGCATAGGAAATTCATGGAAATTTGCATTTAATAATTATTTTCCAATGCCCCTTGGGGTAAGTCTAAGAGTTACTGTTCATAAACCTATGGAAATTATTGAAGGATCTCATGAAGCACTAATTAATATAATTGAAAAAAAAATTGTTGATGAAGTAAATCGATTACAAAATAATATTTAAAATTATTGCGGTAATCTAATGGTAAATGTGGTGCCCTTTTCTTGTTTGGAGACAAATGAAATAGTACCATTATGCGATTCTATAATATTCTTTACAATTCCAAGTCCCAGGCCCATTCCAGAGTTTTTTGTTGTAAATTTTGGTTCAAAAATCTTACCTGTTAAACTCGGGGAAATTCCTTTTCCATTATCAGATATAATAAGAAGTATTTCTCCCGGCTCTTTAATTAGTTGAATTCCTATTTGAGGGGTTTTATTCTTAGAAATGGATTGAAGTGAATTTTGAATCAAATTTGTAATTACTCTAATCCATTGAGCTTTATCAAGTTTATGGAAAATTTGAGCATGATTTGAAGAGAAAATAATGTGTTCCTGTTGAAAGATTTTTATTGCCTTTGAAGTAACATCTACTATATCACATTCTTTCAAATTAAGCTTTGGGAGGGAAGCAAAATTCGAAAAAGCCTCAGCCACATCACTCATTGTATCTATTTGTTGAATTAATAGATCTGAGAAATTAGATATCCTTTCATCATTATCAGGATCATTTGAATCGTATTTGTGCTGAAAACTCTGGATAGTTAATCGCATTGGAGTCAAAGGATTTTTTATTTCATGGGCAACTTGTTTGGCCATTTCTTGCCATGCTTCTTCTCTTTGGGTTTTTACTAATTTTGCTGCATTTTCGGATAATTCATCAATCATTGTATTGTAAGAATTCACTAAACTATCAATTTCTCTAGTTGCATTTTTTAAATATATTTTTTCATTTTTTTTATCTAAACCTGTTTCTGCCATTCTAACACGAATAATTTCTAGAGATCTAGTAACATATTTAGACAAAAAATATGCTATAAAAATTACTGCAAAAAGAAGAAATATATAAATCTGATATAAATTTTGTAAAAAGGAGTTTAATTCATTTTCAGAAAAGGAAGTGTCTTCAAAATAAGGAAAAAATAATATACCATATGACTTCCCAAATTCATCATTTAAAACACTATAAGAAGCATGAAATTTATCAATATCTGAATTATATCTCTCTAAATAATTACCTGTTTCACTTTTTAAAATTCGTTGTAAGAGTAAAGAATCCAATAAATAATTATTAGCAATAACCTCAAGGGGAGAGTGGTAAACAAAAAGGGGAGTTCCATCTAATGAAAATAATGAATACATAATATTATGAATTCTATTTATTTGTTCAAATTCAGAATTGAATTTTTGCCATACACTATCATGTTTTTCATATAAATCATTCTTAGTGACTAAGTGATTTATATGTCGTTGTATTTGAGCCTCTTTTCTATCCAACCTTCCTAAATGATAGTTTTCTCTTTGTGATTCATACTGGATGGAAGTGGTTCCTAAAATAAGTATGCCAGCAACAAAAAGCATGATGATCATCACTGCAAAAAGGCGAGTCCTAAAAGAAAATTTTTCGGGAAGTTTAATGAGAAATTTCATTCGTCTTTTCGTGTTTTTTTATAAAGTCGAATCCCTAAAAGAAGTACTAATGCTAGACCGACAATCCCTAAAACTCCTGGTATCCAATGAAGGGTGTCTTTTAGAATAACCAAAAAAATAATAGCAAAAAGTAATAAAGAAGCGCCCTCATTCCATATCCGCATATAATTACTACTACAAGTGTTTTGATCTTTTTGAAGTTTTAAAAAAAAATGATGTGTTCTCAAATGATAAGCAATCAAGAGAAGAACAAACGATAGTTTTAAATGCATCCAGGGCTGTGATAACCATGAGGGCATTAGAACCAGCAACCAAATTGCAAATATAATTGCCAACACTGCAGATGGCCATGAAATAATATACCATAACCTTTTGGCCATCAATTTAAATTGTGGAATGAGAATATCTGCTTCATTTTTAGGTTTATTTATAGCTTCAATATGGTAGATAAAAAGTCTTGGGATATAAAAAAGTCCAGCAAACCAAGTTATAACAAAAATAAGATGTAACGCTTTGATGTAATTATAATACAAGACGTTTTATTTTAAGGTTAAAAAATCTAATTTCAAATCAGCAAAAGTCTTGTTAAAGGCTTCCAAATCTTTAGTCAATAGTTTTTTGTAGTGATCTATTTGGATTTTAATTTGACTTGTAAGCAACTTACTTACCTCAACATCCTGATCTGTTGGAGGAAAATCATTCCCCATAACTAAATTGTTTATATGTCCAAGCTTGTTGGTCAAACGAATTGGGAAATTAAGCGGATCTTGATTACTCCTATTTTGAGTTTGATAAAGCGCCTTTTCAATTTCTGAAAATTCTTTTTTAAGGACAGTGGCAGTTTCAACAATTTCTTTAGCTTCTTTTAAATCTCTAAAGTTTTTTTCAAAGGTATCTAGTTTTGCATTAATAACTCTAATGTTTTTAATAGCTTGATGCGCCTCATCTATAGTTTGATTAACTGAATTCACAAAATCAAAATGCTTTTGTCTTTCTTTAGCAGTTACCTCAGCTCTAGGATCAGGTAAAATAGTAAATGTTTGCTCAGTAACCATTTCACCTTTTTGCAAACTCACGGTGTATTGGCCGGGCACTGCTTTTGCTCCAGTTAAAGAAGCTCCCCATAGAATCATTCCGTCAAGAAGCTCTGCTCCCTTGTATCTGGTGTTCCATACAAATCGATTTCCTCCCGACTTTACTTCTAATTTATCCTTTAAAGAGGCTGTACTGAAGGTTTTAATTAAGGCCCCTCCTTCTTCTCTAAAATGCAATTGAATAGTATCTTTTATCGAATCAAAGTCTTTGAGGTTAAAATGTACAATCGCCCCATTAGGTATATTAGTTCCAGCTGTTAAAGAAGTTCTTCCTCCATAGCCTTGAGTACGGTAACTATCCCTAGGTTTAAAGAGTGTCATCTCATTCTTAACTACTTCTTGATTCAGCTGATGAAGAACTGTTAAATCATCAATCATCCACAAACTTCTTCCTTGAGTAGCAACAATCAAACTATTGTCTTTAATGGTCAAATCAGTAATGGGAACTATTGGTAAATTCAATTGAAAAGGGCTCCAAAAAGCACCATCATCATAAGAAATATACATACCTGCTTCTGTTCCTGCATAGAGTAACCCCTCTATAGAAGGATCAGCTCTGAGCACACGAGTAAAATGCTCTTTATTTATACTATTGGTTATTTTTATCCATGTTTGTCCATAATCCATGGTTTTATATAAATAGGGTCTAAAATCACCTGTTTTATAGAGTGTTCCTGCGACATAACAAACCGCTGGATCAAATGGTGACGGATCAATACTATTAATCATTAACCATTTAGGCATTTGAGCGGGGGTAACATTTGACCAATTTTTACCGCCATCACGAGTTAGATGTAACAATCCATCATCACTCCCTACCCATAATAATCCTTCCTCAAGAGGAGATTCATTTGCTGCAAAAATAGTACAGTAATATTCTACTCCGGTATTATCTTGAGTGATGGGTCCACCAGATGATTTTAAACGATCTGGATCATTTCGTGTTAGATCTTGGCTAATGATTTCCCATGACTGTCCCTCATTTTCAGAAACATGAACTTGATTAGAAAATGTATATAGCTTTTTGGGATTGTGCTTACTAAAGATGATCGGAAAATTCCATTGAAAACGATATTTCATTCCTTCGGCGCCATATCCCATCGGATTGTCAGGCCAAACATTGATCGATCTTCTGAGACTTGTTTTGTGATTCACACGCGTTAAAAAACCCCCGTAACTACCTCCATAAACAATGTCATTATCTAATGGATCAATCGCTATATGTGCTGATTCACCTCCCGCTGTTGACTCCCAATCTTCTTCAGAAATGTTTCTACCATCTGAACGATGATTTATACGAATGGTTGAATTATCCTGTTGTGCAGCATAAATACGATATGGAAATGCATTATCAGTGGTAACTCTATAAAACTGTGCGGTAGGTTGATTGTAATAAGTGCTCCAAGTTTCTCCAGCATTTGTTGAAATTTGAGCTCCCCCATCATCAGCAATAATCATTCGTTGATTGTCTTCTGGAGCTATCCATAAATCATGATGATCACCATGAGGAGCGTTATAACCCTTAAAGGTCTTTCCTCCATCTTTAGATTTATGATATGAGACGTTCATTACATAAACAATGTCCTCATCTTGGGTGTCTGCATAAATTTTAGAATAATACCACGCTCGCTGTCTAAGGGCACGACTTTCATTTATATGATTCCATGTGGCCCCTCCGTCGTCAGATTTGTAAACTCCCCCTTGATCTTTATTTTCAACAATTACCCATACTTTTTGAGGATTTAAGGGCGAAACAGTTATACCCATAATACCTAATATTCCACTGGTAAAACCTTTGTTCCTACTAATTTTCTCCCAAGTGGAACCCGCATCTATACTTTTCCATAAAACTGAACCTTCTCCCCCACTATTCATGCTGTAAGGTGTTCTGTTGATTCTCCAGGTAGCGGCATATAAAACTCTTGAGTTTGTGGGGTCCATAACTAACTCAACCGCTCCGGCATGCATATTAGAAAATAATACTTTTTTCCATGTTTTACCCCCATTAACGCTTTTATACACCCCGCGCTCTATGGTTGGCTTGTATAAATTTCCAAGTACCGCTGCATAAACAATCTCTGAATTATTTGGATCTATGACTATTCTGGGGATATGTCTTGATTCTGGTAATCCAGAAAAAGTCCATGTTTTACCAGCATCTTCCGATTTCCATATTCCATATCCTGACGAAACATTACCTCTAACTGTGACTTCTCCTCCGCCAACATAAATAACATTTAAATCACTTTTAGCTACTGCGATTGAACCAATACTTCCGCCAAAATAGCCATCCGAAATATTTTTATAGGTTATGCCTCCATCTTCTGTTTTCCAAACACCCCCACCAGCAGCGCCAAAATAATATAGCTTTGGTTTTCCAGGAACGCCAGTAACTGCAGAAGATCTTCCGCCTCTGAAAGGACCTATAGACCTGTAGGATAATGATTCATAGACTGAATTTGGATATGAGACTGAAGCTACTTGTTTACTTCGCTTTTTTCGCTGTCCATAAAAAGGTTGAATTGAAAAAAACAAAAGGAAAAGAGCTATTATTAAATACTGTGTATTTATGTGTAAAGTCTTCATATTGAATATGTATAAAAACTAAAAGTATAAAATTTAATTGTTTTAAACATAGGTATGCTATTAGATAACCATTTCTTTTAAAAGTTAGGTCGTTTTCAATTTACTAACCTCCCTATTTAAAAAAAATCCTGTAACAATGGTAGAAAGAACATCTGCAATTGGAAAGGCCATCCAAACACCATCTACTCCATAAAAACGAGGTAAAATAAACAACAATGGAATAAAAAAAATACCTTGTCTACTCAAGGTTAGTAGTAAAGCTGGAAGAGCTTTACCTATTGCTTGAAAATAAGCTGCTCCTATAAGTTGTATCCCAACAATAGGGAGAGCTACAAAAACGTAACGTAAAGCAGTTGGCGCATGATTAGCAACATATTGATTATCTGAAAAAACATTTGGAATACTTTCTGCAAAAAAGAAAATTACCGCAAAAATGAGACTTGCTAAAAAAGTTGCATAAGCTATAGATATATTAATTGCATTCCGGACACGTATCCAATTTTTTGCGCCATAATTAAACCCAGCAATGGGTAAAAATCCTTGAGTAATTCCAAGAATTGGAAAAGTTGCAAACATTAACATTCGACTCAATATTGCATAAACTGCTATAGACGATTCTCCTCCAAAAGAGAATAATATATTATTGACCAATAAAACAGTAATACTAACCATTGCTTGGCGAGTTAAAGTAACAGAGCCCAAAGAGGTAATTTCTTTTACCAATGAAAATTTCAGGCTAAAATGTTTTAACTTAGGGTGTAAACTCGTGTGCTTAGAAAAAAAGAAATATACAATATAAGAGGCACAAAAACCATAGGAGAGAGTTGTTGCCCATGCTGCACCCATCATTCCCCAGCCAAAAATTTTAATAAAAACATAATCTAATAAAAGGTTCGTAACAGAAGGAATCATCATAGCATACATTGCGTTTTTAGGTTTTCCTTCTGCGCGTATTGTATTGTTTGACATCATACAAAAAGCCAGTACAGGAACTCCATACAGAACAATCACATAATAGGTTTTAGCGATTTCAAATAAGGAACCCTTACCACCAAATACCGGGATAATTTGATCAACAAAAACAAGTCCTACTATAACAACCGCAATGGTAATTATAAAGGTTAGAGTGATTTGATTACCGAATGTGTTTTCTGCTTTGAGTAGATTTTTTTTTCCCAATGATCTAGAAATAATCGAAGCCCCTCCGATACCTATTGACATTCCTAGAGCAGCAATGAAAAATGAAACTGGCAAAACTACATTGATTGCGGCAATAGCGTCAGATCCTATCCATTGGCCTACAAAAATGGTGTCGATCAAAATATTGAGAGACATCACCAATATACCAATAGAGGCAGGAACAGCCTGTTGAATTAGTAACTTTGGAATGTTTTCAGTACCTAAAATTTCGGTGCTCTTTTTGCTCATTAAACGCTTTTATTTAGCGCCCATTCATCAATCCAACGACTTAATACTTTTACCCAATCATCCCGATCATTTATACATGGAATTACGTGTAGATGTTTTCCTCCGTTATCTTTAAAATCTTCTGTTGCCTCCATTCCTATTTCTTCTAACGTTTCTAGGCAATCTGAAACAAAAGAGGGAGTCGCAATAGCCAATTCCTTAGCCCCATTCTTAGCAAATGCCTCTATTGTTTTATCGGTATAAGGTCTAAGCCATTGACCGATAATAGAAACCCTAGATTGAAAAATAGTGGAATAAGTATTAGGCTTTAATTCAAGATATTCAGCTACTTTTAAAGAAGTCATTTCACATTGATGTTTATAACAATAAGCATGAGCAGGAGATTCCGTAAAACAACATTTTCCGTCAATTTTACAATGTGATTGAGTAATGTCAGATTTTTTAATATGTCTTTCCGGGATACCATGATACGAAAACAATAAATGCTCAAAGTTTTTTCCTTTTAAAAAATCTTGAATAGTATTGGCTAAAACCCTAATATAATCAGGATGGTTATAAAAAGAAGGAAGTGAGGTAAACCTCATTTTAGGGAAATATTTATTTTTCAATTCTTCTGCCAATACCATAATGGTTTCGGTAGTTGCCATGGCATGTTGAGGATATAAAGGAATTATAAATACATCATCCACCCCTAACTTATTTAAAGCGTTTAATCCAGCCTCTATAGACGGATTTCCATAACGCATTGATAATTCCACAGGTACAGAAACATTTTTTTGAACTTTATTTTGAAGTCTTTTAGATAAAACTATAAGAGGAGAGCCTTCTTTCCACCATATCTTACGATATGCTTTAGCTGACTTTTTAGGCCGTGTTTTTAAAATAATTCCTTTAACTAAAAATGTACGTAACCATTTAGGCAAATCAATTACTCGCTCATCCATTAAAAATTCATCTAAATAATCTCTAACATCATTTGTCTTTGTTGTATCTGGTGAGCCAAGATTTACAAGTAATACTCCTTTCATTTAAAATTTTTCACGAAGATACTGAACCTATATATTTCTTTGGAGTTGTTCCATATTTCTTTTTAAAAGCTGCAATAAAGTGACTTGCTGTACTATACCCTAATTTTAAGCCAACTTCATTAACATTAAATTTTTGTGAATCCAACATTCTTCGTGCTTCTTCCATTTTATGGTCTAATAAATAGGAATAAACAGTGTCACCATATAGTTGCTTAAAACCTTCTTTTAATTTTTTTAAAGAAAGTCCAATCTCCACCGAAAGATTTTCTAACGAAGGGGGATCCGTCATTCGTTCCAAAATAATGTCTTTAGCTCTTCTGATTTTTTGAACATTTTCTTCATCTATCAAAAAAGGACATTGTTCCAATGAGGGATCTTCACTTTTATTAAAGTACAAGCTTAAAAGCTCATAAACCTTACCTTTAAAATAAAGTTCTTTCATGCTGTCATGAACTTTTGCTTGTAGAATTTGACTTAAGACTACAGCAATAGAAGATTTGAAAGGAAGGGTATCGTAATATTTTTTAGAACTGTTTTCAGGACTTAAAAAAGAAATGTGATCAGCATCTGAAGAAAATAATGAATGAAATCTAGTAACCGAAATTAGAATGCTCACCAACCAAGTCTGAGGTGCCATTTCTAAATCAATAGGCAGAGTCTTTTGAGGATTAAAAAGCAACATCGAATGGCCATCACTAAGTGGAAAGCTATAATTACCTTGATTAAAAGAAAAATTCATTTGCCCTTTAGAACAAAAATGGAATTGAATAAACTCTTGATCCACAGGGTGTTGAACTGTCTTGGGTAGATCTAAATCATTTCTAATTCTAAGTACCGAAAAATCATCCTCAAGAGCTGTGATTTTTTTAGAACTTTTATCGTTGTTTTTTACATCCATTTTTAATTAAAAATTAATTATTTTAAATAAAGAATAATTTTATATGTTGATCTATACTCACAAAATTAGAATAATTTTAATAATTCATCATTACACTAAAAAAAACTTATAGAGTTGTTTATAAACTTTTTAGCGTTATTTTTTAACTAATGACTCCACTACTTTTGTAACAATCTTAAAATAAATTACTTTTTTTTGATAAAAAGCAAACATTTTCATGTCATTGGTGTGAGTTATAAAACCGCCGATATTGAACTTAGAAGTCAGTTTAGCTTAAACGAAACTCAGCTTCACGGGCTATTTCTTGAAGCTAAAGATGCTAAATTAAGAGACTTTTTAGTTATCAATACCTGCAATAGAACAGAAATTTATGCTTGGACAAGCACCGCAGAAACATTAATTGAGTTGCTTTGCAAACATACTGGAACTTCCAGAAATTTATTTGAAACCATTGGATATACTCATAGTGACTCTGATGGATTTCATCATTTTTTTAGGGTTGGAACTGGTTTAGAAAGTCAAATTTTAGGTGATTTCGAAATTATTGGACAGATTAAAAAAAGTTTTTATCATTCCAAAAAAATGACACTAGCTCATGGACTATTGGAGAGAATCACTAATGCTGTTATTCAGGCTAGTAAACGTATCAAGACAGAAACTGAAATATCTAGTGGGGCAACATCTGTAGCGTTTGCATCCGTTCAATACATTCTTAAAAACGTTATAGATATTTCCAAAAAAAATATCTTGCTCTTTGGTACCGGAAAAATCGGTGCTAACACTTGTGAAAATTTAGTGAAACATACACAAAATGATCATATTGTTTTAATTAACAGAACCCAAGAGAAAGCTGAAAAAATAGCAGTAAAATTTCCTGTAATTGTTAAGCCTTTCGGATCATTGACAGCTGCAATTCATGATGCAGATGTGCTTATTGTGGCTACAGGAGCTCAAAATACTACAGTAAATCTTGACCTTATTCACAACAATAAACCTTTATTAATTCTCGATCTTTCCATTCCTAGAAACGTTTCCCCTGAAGTGAATAATCATCCACTTGTTAAAGTAATTCACTTAGATGAACTATCACAAATTACTGACGCTACTTTCGAGAAAAGAAAAAAACACATACCAAAAGCTGAAAAAATATTAAAGGAGGTAGAAGACGAGTTTTTTATTTGGCTAGAACACAGAAAATACGTGCCTACACTAAAGGCTTTTAAAGAAAAAATTGTGCTGAGTGATAATATGGATAATGAGATTACTTCTTTAGTAGATACAGATCAAATAATCCAAAAAATCACAGGACAAATTGCAGCTTACCTGAGGACAAATCCCGAAAAAGCAGAAGAAACTGTTGCAGTTCTTAAAAACGTGTTTGACCTTGCTCCTGAAAATTATAACGAATGATAAGGATTGGAACCAGAAAAAGTACCCTGGCCTTATGGCAAGCCAATGAAGTTAAAAACAAATTGGAAACATTTGGGCATTCGTGTAAATTAATTCATATTGAAAGTAGTGGTGACCATGATCTTACCCAACCTCTTTACGCCATGGGTATACAAGGAATATTTACTAAAAATCTAGACACTGCATTACTTAACAACACTGTAGACATTGCCGTTCATAGTCTTAAAGATGTACCTACAAAACTTCCTAAGGGAATTAAGATAAGTGCATTACTCCCCAGGGGTAATGTTAACGATCTCATTGTATATAGTCCAAAATTCAAGAGTTGGGAAACACAAACAACCATCGGTTCAGGTAGTTTACGCCGAAAAGCCCAATGGCTGAGAAAATACCCTCACCATAAAGTGGAAAACTTAAGGGGAAATCTACCTAAACGAATGGAAAAACTGAAAAATTCTGATTGGTCAGGAGCAATATTCGCTCAAGCTGGTTTAGAGCGCATTGATTTATTAACTAAAAATTACGAAATATTGAATTGGATGATTCCAGCACCTGCTCAAGGGATCATTGGAATTACAACTCTAGAAAATAATTCTTCTCTAAAAAAAAGTTTGCAAAAAATAAATTGTAAAGAAACGGCTTCGTGTGCACAAATTGAACGCTCGTTTCTAAGCACACTTGAAGGAGGCTGTACTGCACCCATTGGAGCAATTGCTAAAATTTGGGGAGAAATCATTCATTTCAAAGGTGGTTTATTTAGCCTGGATGGAAAAATAGCATTCACTATTGAAGAAGAAATAAATATAAAAGAAGCTAAAGGATATGGTGAGAAAGCTGCAATGAAAATTTTAAAAGAGGGCGGAAAAGAACTAATGAAACAAATAAAACCTAAACTTTAGAATGCGATTATTAAGCACTAAAATATTAGCGCCTTTGTTCAAAAACAACCTTATTGATAATGGCTTCACTGTTATAGAGTATCCTTTTATAAAAATTAAGCCTATTCCAATAAAAATAATATCATTAAACAAATATTTAATTTTTACGAGTCAAAATGCAGTTCGCATTGTATTTAATGACCCTAAAATTATCGAACAAATAGCCCATAAAGATTGTTTTTGTGTAGGTGAAAAAACAAAAATTCTTTTAGAAGAAAATGGCCTAAAAGTTATTAAAATGAGTCAAAAATCCTCATTTTTAGCTGATTTTATTTCAAAAAACTATCAAAATAGCAAATTTTCGTTTTTTTGTGGAAGCAAAAGAAGATTAGAATTAGAGGATGTCTTAAGCGCACATAAAATCCCTTTAAAAATCCACGAAGTATACAACACAATTCTTGCCCCAAGATATTTTGAAGCTATTTTTGATGGTATTTTATTCTTTAGTCCATCTGCGGTATTAAGTTATCAGAAATCAAACTCTTGGAACACTCAAACACATGGTTTTTGTATTGGTTCTTCTACGGCAGAAACATTAAAAAAAATTACCGCAAATTATAGCATTGCTGAACTCCCAAATGATCAACAATTATTAAAAAGTATTCATCACTATTACACCCAACATCATGCTAAAAAATGATTTATTCTTAAAAGCACTCAAAGGAGAAACTTTAGAACGCCCTCCAGTTTGGATGATGCGACAAGCAGGTAGATACCTTCCTGACTTTATGACTTTAAAAGCAAAATATGATTTTTTTACTCGTTGTCAAACCCCAGAATTAGCTACAAAAATCACAATAATGCCTATTGATCAAATAGGGCCTGATGCTGCCATTCTTTTTAGTGATATTTTGGTTGTACTTCAGGCTATGCAAATCCCTGTAGAAATGAAAGATGGTATTGGCCCTTGGATTCCAGATCCTATTCGATCAACTGAAGATGTTGTGCAATCTATCGTTCCTGATATTCATGAACACCTAGGGTATGTTTTAGATGCTGTAAAAATGACAAAACAAGCACTAAATGAACGTGTCCCATTAATTGGATTTGCAGGATCTCCATGGACCCTTTTATGTTATGCAGTTCAAGGGCAAGGATCTAAAAACTTTGATATTGCTAAAGGGTTTTGTTTTAGCCAACCAGATGCTGCTCATTCTTTACTTCAAAAAATAACTGATACAACAATAGCTTACTTAAAAGAAAAGGTGAAAGCGGGTGTAGATGCAGTTCAAATTTTTGATTCCTGGGGCGGCCTCTTATCACCAGAAGATTACCAAATATTCTCATGGCCATATATTCAACAAATAGTAACTGCATTAAAAAATAAGGCACCTGTTATTGTTTTTGGAAAAGGTTGCTGGTTTGCACTAAATGAAATGGGGCGATCGGGTGCATCAGCGCTTGGAGTAGATTGGACTTGTTCTGCAAGAAATGCCCGTTATTTATCAGGAGGACAAATTACACTTCAAGGAAATTTTGACCCCTCGCGTTTACTATCACCAATTCCTAAAATCAAAAAAGATGTTCATGATATGATTAGTGAATTTGGAAAAGACAAGTACATTGTGAACTTAGGTCACGGTATTTTACCAAATATTCCTGTTGATCACGCAAAAGCATTTGTTGACGCCGTAAAAGAATATACTCCCTAAAGAATTTATGAAAAATCAATTCTACACTTACATTCAAAACCTTCAAGAGACCATCACAAAAGCTTTAGAAAAAGAAGATGGTGGAGCTTCGTTTAAAGAAGATATTTGGGAGCGAAAAGAAGGTGGTGGGGGTAGAAGTCGAATTATAGAAAATGGTGCCACTATTGAAAAAGGAGGCGTAAATATTTCTGCAGTTCACGGTCCTTTACCTGATAGCATGCAAGCTTATTTTAACGTGGGGGAAGTTGACTTTTTTGCTTGTGGCTTAAGTATAGTAATTCATCCAAAAAATCCAATGGCTCCAACAGTTCATGCAAATTGTCGTTATTTTGAAATGTATGATACTAATAAAAATTGTGTTGATCAATGGTTTGGAGGTGGCTTAGACTTAACGCCTTATTATCTTTTTAATGAGGATTCACGACACTTTCATGAACAATGTAAAAAAGCTTGTGACCTTCATCATCCTGATTTTTATAATACATTTAAAGAAAAGTGTGATACCTATTTTTACAACAAACACAGAGAAGAGGCAAGAGGTGTAGGAGGATTGTTTTTTGATTACTTGAAGGCGAATGAAACCTTTAGCATTAAGGATCGTTATGATTTCACAACTACTATAGGAGATTCCTTTATAGAGGCTTATATCCCAATTTTAAATAAAAGAAAAAATCTTGATTTTACACCAGAAAATCGTACGTGGCAAGAAATACGAAGAGGGCGGTATGTGGAGTTTAATTTGGTACATGATAAAGGGACTCTTTTTGGTTTAAAAACAAACGGCCGCATGGAAAGCATTTTAATGAGTTTGCCCCCAACAGTTCAGTGGCGTTATGATTATCATCCTAAACAAGGCAGTAAAGAGGAAGAACTATTAAACATTTTAAAAAATCCTAAAAACTGGATTTAATTAATTATAATACACTTTAAAATTTTGTACTTTAAAATCTTTAAACAGATTGTGATATGAATACGCTTTCCATATTATTTGCGCTTCCGTTGATTGTGATTTTTTCATACTTATTTGATACTATAGCGAGAAAAACTAAATTTCCTGCGGTTATTCTTTTAATGTTTACGGGTATTCTCATAAGAACAGTAACTGCTGCTTCTGGCTATAATGACTTTGAATTTTTAGAAAACCTTATCCCTGTTTTAGGAACAATTGGCTTAATTCTTATTGTCTTAGAAGGTGCCTTTGAACTAGAAATTAGTTTTGAAAAATTACCCTTAATTTTAAAAGGATTTCTTGCCGCATTCTTTATTTTAATTGCTAATATTTGGCTTTTACAATGGCTTTTTGGGTTTTTATTCCAAATGGATACTAACGAAGCTGTTTTATATGCAATTCCACTGTCCATAATCAGTAGTGCTGTAGCCATTCCTTCTGCGTCAAGCTTATTAAATCATGAACGTGAATTTGTGATTTATGAATCTACCTTTTCTGATATTTTAGGAATTATGATTTTCAACTATGCGCTAAGACAATTTGATTCTCAAGAACCTCTTGTTGGAGCAGCTCCTCTGATAAATCTAGGCTTTCAAATTATAGGGGTGATTATTATTTCGGTATTAATCACCTACATGCTTTTTCGGTTATTACAAAAAATTGATCATCAAGTAAAGTTTTTTTTAATTCTTGCTTTGCTAATATTGGTCTATGCTTTAGGTAAGTTATTTCACCTTCCAGCATTGGTTACCATTTTCATCTTCGGAGTCTTTTTAGGAAATGTAAAAAGCTTACTGCCACGATTTTTAAGGAATTACTTAGATTTAGAAAAAACAGAAAAAGGACTTCATGAATTTCATGTCCTGACCGCAGAATCTACCTTTATTGTTCGCACCTTCTTTTTCTTATTTTTTGGCTTTTCAATTCAATTAATCAATTTTAATAGCCTTTCTCCTCTCATTTATGGCCTCATTATTTTTATAACTATGCTTTTATTTAGATACCTCTATTTCACAGTGACTACTCTTAAAATAAAACCTAGCCCAATAGTTTATATGTCTCCAAGAGGGCTCATAAGTATTCTTTTATTTATTCAATTAAAGGAAGTTTCGTTTATTAACACAATCCAAGTTCCTATTGATGAACGGGTCTTATTAATTGTGATTTTAAGTTCTATGCTCATCATGTTATTGGGTACCATGAAAAAACAAAAAAAAGAAGAACTTGTTGTTAGCGAATCAAAAGATGATAATAAAAGTATTCCCTTCGATATGCCAATAGAACCTCAAAATCTTTCCCAGAACGAGAATAATAATCCTTAAAAAATAAGTATGTTTCCTTTACATCGCAACAGAAGACTCAGAAAGTCTGCCTCCATGAGAGCACTAGTCCAAGAGCATCAACTAACACCTAATGATTTTATTGTACCTTTATTTGTTATTGAAGGACAACAGAAAAAAGAAGAAATTCTGTCAATGCCTGGATATTATAGATATTCCGAAGATCTGATTGCTGAAAAAGTAAAATCTCTCTGGAACCAAGGACTTAAATCAGTATTAGTTTTTGTTAAAGTGCAAAACTCGCTGAAAGATAATAAAGGCACCGAAGCTCTTAATCCAAAAGGATTAATGCAACGAGCCATTCAAACCATTAAAAATGTAGTTCCTGAAATGATCGTAATGACTGATGTGGCATTAGATCCTTATTCTTCTTTTGGTCATGATGGAATTGTCACTGATGGTAAAATAATTAACGATACTACTGTTGAAGTACTCGCCAAAATAGCTTGCTCTCATGCGCGAGCCGGTGCAGATGTTGTTGCCCCAAGTGATATGATGGATGGACGGATTTTAAGTATTAGAAATTCTTTGGAGGCTTTAAACTTTAATGATACGGCTATTATGAGTTACAGCGCTAAATATGCCTCTTCTTTTTATGGCCCTTTTCGTAATGCTTTAGATTCTTCACCTGGTTTTGGTGATAAAAAAACCTACCAAATGGATTTCGGAAATAGACGCGAAGCAATTACAGAAACTCGTCGCGATATTGAAGAAGGTGCTGATATTGTAATGGTAAAGCCAGGAATGGCTTATTTAGATATCATTAGAGATCTTAGGGAGACTATAGATGCTCCCATTGCCGCATATCAAGTAAGCGGAGAATATGCAATGCTTAAGGCTGCAGCAGAAAAAGGATGGCTAGACCATGATGCTGTCATGATGGAACAACTAATTGCCTTTAAGCGGGCAGGTGCCCAAATGATTGCAACCTATTTTGCGGAAGATGCAGTAAAACTTTTATAGAATTTTCAAAGAATCTAAATGTTCTTTCCATAGGCTCTTTCTGGTGCAAAGGGTTTTAAAGAAAGGGAGGTAGACTTCTCGGAAATTAATTCTGAAACTAATTTGCCTGTAGCAGGCCCTAAACTCCAACCCATCATCGAATGTCCTGTTGCTAATACTAAATTAGAAACAGCAGAATGACGCCCTATAAAAGGAATTCCATCGGGTGAAAGAGGACGAAGTCCGCATTGAACAGTGTTAAGGGTCTCTTGAGAAACTAAAACTTCAGGATAATAGTTTTGGGCAGCTTTTCCTATAGCATTTACTCTTTTGGTAAGAATCTCATGATTGATTCCTGAAATCTCCATAGTCCCGGCAAAACGGGTAAATCCTTGCATAGGAGTAACTGCTACTTTCGACTCCAATAAAATTGCTGGTAAACTGATACCCGTGTCAGAAGCTACATCTATACTATAACCTTTTCCCGCTTGCACAGAAAGATTAATTCCCAATGGTTTTAAAAGTGTTTCTGACCAAGCACCTGTTGCAATAACTACCTCATCTGAAGCGAGTATTTCTTTATCGGTGCAAACATTAATAATTCGAGAGCCTTTTTTTTGAAAGCCTGTCACCTTTCTCTCCAAAATAAATTTAACACCTTTATTTTCAAGATCAATTTTTAAATTTTTCATAAATATTTCTGGTGTGCTATGCGCATCACTTTCATACCAATATGCTCCTGCAATATTCATCGGAGCATTTGGTTGTAGAGACAAAACTTCTTTATTATCTAATTGTTTAATCTTCATGCCTAAATCTCTTGCCCAAGCTACCACATCAGCTTCTTCACTTTCAGCATGTGAAGATTGGTATGCCATCAAAAGTCCTTTTGTTTCAAGATGAAAATCTAATGAGGGTGATTGTTGCATCTCTAAGTAAAGTTCTTTGCTCAATAAATTAATGTCTAGGATTGTTTTTAAAGAACGTTGTACATGATTGGGGGTACACGATTTCATGAATTTTATTCCCCAACTGATCAAATCTTTATTCATTCGAGGCTTAATATAAAATGGACTTGAGGCATCAAACATCCATCGTATTCCTTTTGATATCATGCCAGGAGCTGCCATGGGAACTATATGGCTAGGAGTTAAATAGCCCGCATTTAAATGAGAGGCTCCTTTTTTAAGATTTCCCTTATCTACAATTACAACCTCATGACCTTCGGCCTCTAGGTAATAAGCTGTGGATAAACCAATAATACCCCCTCCAATAATTATAATTTTTTTTTGTGACATCCTAAATCACTTGAAAGCCTTTCACATATGGATCTTCGGGGTCAAAAATTAATTGATTGTATCCAATAATTCGAGCACTGCCTTCAATACTTGGAATGATTCCTAAAAAATTACCAACAGACACAGCAGATTTAATTTGCCCTGTAAAGATTGAGCCAATAATACTTTCATGAACAAATGAATCACCCACCTTAAGTTTTCCTTTTGCATACCATTGAGCCATTCTAGCAGATGTCCCTGTACCACATGGAGATCTATCTATAGCTTTATCACCATAAAAAACAGCATTACTAGCATCCGCCTCTTTTTGTTTAGGTTTACCACCCCAAAGGATATGGCTGCAACCTTTTATATTTTTGTCTAAAGGGTGATGAAAAGAATAGTCTTTGTTAATTTGTGTCCTAATCTGACGACTCCATCTTATCAATTGTCCAGAAGTATATGATCCAATTCCTTTAAAATTTTCTTGAATATCAATTATTGCATAAAAATTTCCTCCATAAGAAACATCTATGGTTAGATTACCTAATTCATCACACATCACATTTAGATCTCTAGCTGCTAAAAAGGCCGGCACATTAGTGAATGAAACCGAGGTTACCTTGTCTTGGTCTTTAATATAGGAAGCAACTACCAAACCAGCCGGTGTTTCTACACGAATCATTCCTGATACTTTTGGATTAATTAATTTTTCTTCAATAAGGATTGTTAAGGCACCTATAAGTCCATGTCCACACATCGGAAGACATCCGCTGGTTTCGATAAATAAAATAGCCACATCATTTTGAGCGTCTAGTGGATCAAAATAAAAACTTCCACTCATCATATCATGGCCATGTGGCTCAAACATTAATCCCGTTCGAATCCAATCATACTCTTTTAAAAAGTATAATCTTTTCTCTCCCATACTTGCACCAATTAATTCTGGAGAGGGACCTTTTACTAATCTAACAGGATTACCAGCTGTATAAGCATCTACACAATCAAAAATAAATTTTTCGCTAGATCTCATAACCTAGTATTTGTCATTACTCCATTTACACGTCTTTGTAATTCAAATGGATTTTCATTTTGTAATGCTTCAGGCAATAATGCATTAGGACAATCTTGGAATGACAAAGGGCGTAACCAACGATAAATAGCATCAGAACCTACCGAGGTAAAACGACTGTCAGTAGATGCAGGAAAGGGCCCACCATGTTGCATAGCCTGATTAACAGCTACTCCTGTGGGGACTCCATCAAAAAGAATTCTCCCAGCCTTGGACTGAATAATAGGTTTTAAAACTCGAAGTGCTTGCTCATCTTCTGGAGTGCTTAAAAGTGTTGCTGTCAGTTGTCCTGAAAGACTACTTGCAACTTTTAACATTTCATCCATGTTTTGACAATGAACAATCAAACTATAGGGACCAAAAACTTCTTCCGACAAATTAGGAGTTTCAATAAAATACTTAGCAGAAACTAGCCCGAGTGCCGCAACACTATTTGAGCATAAGTGCGTATGAATTTTACCTTTTAAATTTTTTAATCTATTGAGTTCTTGTTTATATTTTTTATTAATTTTTGAATGAACCATGGGTTCTAGTTCTAAAGAGTCCATAGCTTCTCCAAGATGAATTGCAAATTCAGTTTCAGGGTCTGAATCGCAAATCACTATCAAACCTGGATTAGTACAAAACTGTCCTGTACCTAGTGTTATTGAGCTTGCTAAAGCATTTGGTAAAGTGCTATCTTTTTTAACTTTATTTTCTAAAATGAAAACAGGATTAACACTCCCCATTTCAGCAAAAAAAGGAATAGGTTCCTCGCGTTGTTGCACTAAGTCAAATAAGGATTTTCCTCCATTAAAACTTCCAGTAAAGCCAACACCTTTAACAAGTGGGTGGCTCACTAAACTCATCCCTAGTTCGTGAGATTGGCCTCCTAAGTGCGAAAATGCCTCGGTGGGCACTTTACTTTTCTTTATTGCTAAATGAATGGCTTGGGCCACTAATTCACTTGTGCCTGCATGGTAAGGATGAGCTTTAACCACTACAGGGCAGCCAGCAGCCAAAGCAGAAATAGTGTCTCCCCCCGCAGTGGAAAAAGCGAGTGGAAAATTACTCGCTCCAAAAACAACAATGGGGCCAATAGGGTATAACATTTTTCTTAAATCAAGCCCATTTGTATTGAGAGTCGCTTGAATAAATGAACCTTCTTTAAGCAGCTCAATAAATCGTTCAATTTGATCTAGGGTACGCTGTAATTCTCCATTAGCCCTACCTTCTGGTAAAGCAGATTCTACCTGAAACGCAGATAATATCTCAATGCTATTTGCTTTTATCTCCTTTTGAATTGCTTTTAAAAAAGAAATTCTTGTCTTAAAACTTGTGGCCGAAAAAGTTTCAAAAGAACCTGCTGCGGCTTTAATTGCTATGTCAATTTGAGAAGCACTTGCCGCCTCAAAACTTGAGGGAAGGATTTCTTCTGTCTTAGGGTTAATGGTATTGTAGGTGGTTGCGTTAGGATTTGTTTCCCAAACTCCACCCACTAAATTATATCCTGTAATCATAGGTAATTTTTATAATCAAGATTCTTAGGTCGCTTTGCTAAACTCTCTTTAATAATGAGTTCTACGCGTTTTAATTCTAATCCTTCAAGAGGAAGTCTGGGTTTTCTTAAATATCCAGTTCCCAGACCAGTTGCTTGCTCACAAAGTTTTATGTTTTGAACTAATTGAGGTGAAATATCTAATTCTAAAAGAGGTAAAAACCAACGGAAAACCGCACGCGCTTTTTCCCATTCTCCAGCTTTACAATAAGTGAATATAGCGACGGTTTCTTCTGGAAAGGAATCTACTAAACCAGCGACCCAACCCTTGGCTCCCATTAAAATAGATTCCATAGCAATGGTATCTACACCACACAAAATCTTATAACGATCTCCAAAACGATTAATCATTCTAGTAATATTCGTAATATCTCGCGTTGATTCTTTTACTGCAGTAATATTTTCATACTTTTTTATTGCCTCAAACATATCCAAGGTTACCTCAATTTTATAATCCACGGGATTATTATAAATCATAATCGGAAGTGATGTTGATGAGGCAACTGCAGAAAAATAAGCAACAGTTTCTATATCAGTTGCCCTATAGCGCATCGGGGGCAATAACATTAAACCACTCGCCCCATTAGTTTCTGCATCTTTGGCACTTACGATTGCTTGATCAGTAGACTGTTCTGCAATATTCATAATCACAGGAATTTTTCCTTCTACTTGTTCAAGAGTCGCTTTTAGTAAGCTCTCTTTTTCTGAGCTTGTCAAGGTGCTTGCCTCTCCCAAAGTTCCTCCTAAAATAATACCATGAACACCAGCTTTAATTTGATGGGCTAAATTATTTTTGAAGGCTTTTAAGGAAAGTGATCCCTCAGAGTCAAACTGAGTTGTTATCGCTGGCATTACACCTTCCCATTTAAAATTTTTCATTCTAAATTGTTTTAAATGAATTATCTAGGCTAATATAAGTTTTTAAAAAAAGATTTTTATCTAACTTCATCAAACATATTATTTCAACCTTAATCTTTTTTTCATGGAGCTTTATACAGTAAAAAGTCCTTTAGGTGTTATAGAGATTGAAATAGACAAAGAAGCTCTTAGCGCAATTCGTTATTCAAATAAACCTTTTTAAAATAAAAAACATCCTTCTAAAGTTGCAAACATTATTATTCAAGAGTTGTAAGAATACGTTACTAATAAAACGATTTTTTCATCCTTTAAGCTAGCACCAATAGGAACCCAATTTCAAAATAAAATATGGTATCTTTTATCTGAAATTCCAATGGGAAAAACTCGATCATACAATGATATAGCAATCCAGTATGGAAATTAAAAAGCGGTTCGAGCTAATAGGAGGCGCAATTGGAAAAAATCCCATTATGATTTTCATACCATGTCATAGGGTAATTTGAATTAATGACTCAATGGTTGGATATGCAGGAGGACTGTTGAATAAGGTTTAGCTTTTAGAGCACGAAGGTCTTCTAATACAAAAAAGATTAAATTTGTGAGACACATCTTATTATACTTGGTAATTAATCTGTTATCTGAATAAATATGAAAAAAGTCTTAAAAACATCAGCTCTAATAATAATTGTTTTATTCGGTGCACTCTATATTTCAGATTATAATTACCTGCTTAAAGGGGTCTCAACAATATACTTAACAGGTCACAAAACAGCTTTTTTAAATGACTATACCTATTTTGATAATGCTACACTTCCCGCTTCAGAGAAACCACAACCGTGGCCACTGCATTCAAAATATAATAAAATTTCTCTTTCAGAGAATTTAGAAAAACATCATAAAGTCACTGAAAGTGTTGCATTTTTAATCGTTAAAAATGATAGCCTTTATTTTGAAAAGTATTATGATGGATATGGTATAGATTCTAAAAGTAATTCCTTTTCCGTTGCCAAAAGCTTTGTGTCCGCATTGTTAGGGAGGGCTATAATGGATGGATATATTCATGGCCTTGATCAACCTGTAATTGATTTTTTACCTGAATTAAAAGGTGCCTATGCCCATCAAGTTACCGTTGGTGATCTAGCCAGTATGGCCTCTGGACAACGTTGGGAAGAAGCATATTATTCTCCTTTTTCAGTGACGGCTTCTGCCTATTTTTTAAAAGACTTAGATAAAGTTGTTTTAGAACAACCTATTGAAGAATTACCTGGTGAATCTTATAGCTATAAAAGTGGAACTACTCATTTATTAGGAATGGTAATTGCAAAAGCTACTGGAAAAAACTTAACAAGTTACTTATACGAAACACTTTGGAATCCAATGGGTGCTGAGCATGAATCATATTGGCAATTAGACAGTAAAGAAAATGGTTCTGAGAAAGCTTATTGCTGTATTGCTTCAAATGCCAGAGATTTCGCGCGCATGGCAAAATTATACAAAGATTATGGTAAATGGAATGGTAAGGTATTATTAGATTCTTCTTATGTTGTAAAATCCATACATCCAAGATTTAAAGAGAGTCCCCAATATGGCTATAGCTGGTGGCTTAAAGAATATAAAGGATATGATGTATTTATGATGCGAGGACATCTAGGACAATACATCATTACTTTTCCTAAAGAAAATCTAATTTTAGTTCGCTTAGGACACCTCAAAGGTCCTAAAAGTAAAAATGGGGATCCTTTTACCCCAGACATCTATACCTATATGGATGCTGCTTTAGAAATCAATCAAAATATTAATAAGAAATAACTATTTAAATAATATGAACTTATTAAATTCAAACCTTGAACAATACGATGCTATTGTAGTAGGAACAGGAGTTAGTGGTGGTTGGGCTGCCAAAGAATTATGTGAAAACGGTCTTAAAACTTTAGTCTTAGAAAGAGGTCGTATGGTAAAACATATTGAAGATTATCCTACTATGCATAAGGATCCTTGGGATATGCCAAATGGAGGAAAAACTCCACAGAAAATTCTCAAAGACTATGACAAACAGAGCCGTTGGGGAATTCATGAAACTACTCGTCATTTTTACAATAAAGATTCAGATCATGATTATGATGAAATCAAACCCTTTGACTGGATTCGAGGAACTCAGGTGGGAGGTCGTTCTCTAATTTGGGGCAGACAATCATATCGTTGGAGCGATTTGGATTTTGAAGCTAATTCAAAAGATGGCTTTGGAGTAGATTGGCCAATTCGATATAGAGATATTGAACCATGGTACAGCTATGTAGAAAAATATATAGGGATTAGTGGTGAAGCACTCAATTTACCCCAGCTTCCTGATAGTCATTTCCTACCGCCAATGGAATTAAATTGTGTTGAAAATCATTTAAAAGAAAGTATTGCCAACAGCCATAATGATCGTTTACTTACCATAGGCAGAGTTGCACATATTACGAAAGGGACAAAGGAAGGCGCAAGTAGAACTGCCTGTCAATACAGGAACAGGTGTGATCGTGGGTGTCCTTTTGGTGCCTATTTTAGTTCCAATTCTTCTACACTCCCTGCAGCAGAAGCTACTGGAAATATGACCTTACGCCCTAATTCTATTGTAGCAGAAGTTTTATATGACGAGAAAACACAAAAAGCAACTGGGGTTCGAGTTATTGATTCGCTCACCAAAGAATCTATAGAATTTAGCTCAAAAATAGTTTTTCTTTGTGCCTCCTCAATGGCTTCTACTGCTATTTTAATGCAATCAAAATCTAGCCGTTTTCCAAACGGAATGGGAAATGATAGCGGTGAATTGGGACACAATATTATGGATCATCAGTTAGGAAGTGGTGCATCTGGAAGATATGATGGATTTAAAGATCAATATTATGCTGGAAGACGCCCCAATGGTTTTTATATCCCACGTTTTAGAAACCTTGGAAATGACAATAAAAAAGTAGATTTTTTAAGAGGCTATGGATATCAGGGTGGTGCTAGCAGATGGGGATGGAATGAATCTGTTGCCGAACTTGCATATGGCAAAGACTTTAAAAAAGAAGTTCTTAAGCCAGGAGATTGGTCAATAGGAATGGGAGGTTTTGGAGAAGTTCTTCCTTACCATGAAAACAAAATGTTTTTGAACTATGAAAAATTAGATCAATGGGGCTTACCTAAAATCGTTTTTGATGCAGAGTTCAAAGAAAATGAAAACAAAATGAAAGAAGACTGGAAAGTTCAAGCTGCAGAAATGCTTGAAAATGCAGGCTTTAAAGATGTTAATATTAATGATTCCAATGCACCTATTGGAAAAGGTATACATGAAATGGGAACCGCTAGAATGGGTAAAGATCCTAAAACCTCAGTTCTTAATAAGCATAACCAAGTACATAGTGTCTCAAATTTATTTGTTACTGATGGAGCCTGTATGACCTCTTCTGCAAATCAAAACCCTTCATTGACTTATATGGCACTTACTGCACGTGCAGCAAACCATGCAATTTCTGAGCTTAAAAAAAGAAATATATAATATCAATGGGTGAAAAAATACCACAAGTATCTCCTTTAGTTGAAGTGGAAAATTTATCGCTTAATATTGGAGATACTGCTATTCTCAAAAAAATATCGTTTACTATTGGAACACAGGAAATTGTTTCCATAGTAGGGGAATCAGGAAGTGGTAAATCAATTACTGCACTAACCTTAATTGGTCTTCACCCAAAAAACGCATTAATAAATGCACAACAGCTTAAATTTGATGGTGAGAATATTAATGGACTTTCTTCCAAGAAATGGTCAAACATAAGAGGAAAATCTATTGGAATGGTCTTTCAAGAGCCCCAATCTAGTTTAAATCCTTCAATGAAATGTGGCAAACAATTACAAGAAGTAATACAGCAACACACTTTACTTAATGCGATTGATCAAAAAAAAACTATTTATGAAGTCATAAAAGAAGTCCAGCTAACAGATACTAGCCGTATTTTATCTTCTTATCCACATCAGTTAAGTGGTGGGCAGAAACAACGAATTATGATTGCAATGGCTTTGTTATGTAAGCCGAAACTTTTAATTGCAGATGAACCCACAACAGCACTTGATGTGACAGTTCAAAAAGAAATTATTCAACTCCTGAAAAATCTGCAAAAAAAGTATCAGATGAGTATTTTATTTATCTCACATGATTTGACTTTAGTTAGACAATTAGCAAACAAAGTTTGGGTTATGTATCAAGGAGAAATTGTTGAAGAAGGAAATACAGAAACTCTTTTCAAAAAACCAAAACATCCCTATACTCAAGGATTACTTTTTGCACGTCCTAAAACAAACGTAAGACTAGATCGACTTCCTACATTAGAAGATTATGCAAAAGGTACTTTTAAGGCAATTCCAATTTCAAAAATTGCACGACAAAAACAACATAAAATACTTTATGAAAAAACACCTTTACTTGAAGTAAAAGGGTTTGAGAAAACTTATATTAAAAGAAATTGGCTAGGAAATAATCAAGAATTTAAAGCATTACATTCACTAGATTTTTCTTTATATCCAGGCGAAACCCTTGGGCTTGTTGGGGAATCTGGTTGTGGGAAATCAACCTTAGCAAAAGCTTTAATTTATTTAGATCCCCCTTCACAAGGAAGTGTTTCTTATAAAGGGAAGTCCATAGTTCAAACTACTACTTCATTACGAAAGTTGCGAAAAGAAATTCAATTTATATTCCAAGATCCTTACGCAGCATTACACCCGTTAAAAACAATTGGTAGTGCGATTGAAGAAGTGCTTTATGTACACGGTATTGCCGTTAGTTCCAAGGCACAAAAAGATCGGAGTCAGCAGCTTTTATACCAAGTAAATTTAGCGCCTTCTTTTTACAATCGCTACCCCCATGAGCTTTCGGGAGGTCAACGACAACGAGCTGTTATTGCTCGGGCCTTGGCGACAGAACCTAAACTTTTAATCTGTGATGAAAGTGTAGCTGCTTTAGACATTTCAGTTCAAGCTCAGGTACTGAATTTATTAAATGATCTTAAAAAAGAATTGGGCTTAAGCTATCTATTTATTTCTCATGATCTAGCCGTGGTAAAATATATGTCTGACCGAGTCATGGTGATGGAGAATGGTTGTCTTTTAGAGCTTCAGGAAGCAGATGCTTTATATGCAACTCCTAAACATCCGTATACGCAAAAACTGCTAGATGCAATTCCTTAATTAAAATAGAATTGATTCATTTAATCTATTTTCTAAAAGCATTTAATCCGTTTTAAATATCATTTCTAACGCAGCGGACACAAAAAAGGTTCTTCTCTTTTTTTTAATTATTAGGGTGCTGGATTAGGCACTAATTCTTGAATAGAATCAATTTTAGCGAGAATATCTTCAGAGAGTCTAATATTTACGGTATCAATATTCTCTTCTAGTTGAGATAAAGATGTTGCACCTATAATATTACTCGTTACAAAAGGGCGATCATTTACAAAGGCAAGTGCCAGTTGTGTTAGAGTCATCCCGTTAGAAGTTGCTAAATCATAGTACATGTCTACTGCTTGATTGCACTGTGTGTTACTATAGCGGTTATAGTTTGGAAATAAAGTTATTCTTCCATCTTTAGGTCTATTTCCTAAACGGTATTTACCACTTAACACACCAAAAGCAAGAGGAGAATAAGCCAATAATCCTACATTTTCTCGATGACAAACTTCTGAGTTTCCAGTTTCAAATGTTCTATTTAAAAGCGAATATGGGTTTTGAATAGTTCGCATTTTTGGGCGGTTTTCATTTTGGGCTTCTAAATAGCGCATTAACCCCCAAGGCGTTTCATTGGAAAGACCAACATGCCGAATGTTTCCAGCTTTAACATGAGTATTAAGTGCATCTAAGACTTCTTCGAAATTCTCCTCCCAAACTTCTCCTTTTGGATACTTGTGTCCCCTTTTCCCAAAATAATTAGTATTTCGTTCGGGCCAGTGAATTTGATAAAGGTCAATATAATCCGTTTGTAGTCGTCTTAAACTTTTCAATACTGCTGAATCTATTGAGGCCTTAGAAAATACTTTATCAGTTCTAATGTGTTCTGTAAAAGCCGCAGGACCAGCAATTTTAGAAGCTAATATTATTTGATCTCGGTTCCTGTTTTTTTTAAACCATGTACCTATAAAGCATTCAGTGTCTCCTTGCTCATCTTTACGAGGTGGTATAGGATATAACTCAGCTGTATCAAAAAAATTTACTCCTTGATCTAATGCAAAATCCATTTGAGCATGAGCATCAGCTTCATTATTCTGCCTCCCCCAAGTCATTGTTCCCAAACAAATTTTGCTAACTTTTACGTCAGTATCAGGCAAAAAATTGAATTTCATAAATTTAGTTGTTTAATAAGGCGTTAATTTCGTCCCATTTTGGACTTAATATCACCTCAATCCTTCGATTCACTGCGCGTCCTGCTGAAGTGTTATTTGGTGCTATAGGCATGAATTCCCCTCGTCCAGCAGCTGTTAAATTTTGAGGTAAAATCAATTTATTTTCTAAAAGAATATTCACCATTGAAGTGGCTCGTTTAGTGGATAAGTCCCAGTTAGAAGCTAATGCTCCTTTTGGACTAAAGGGTACATTATCTGTATGACCTTCAATTAAAACTATAATGTCTGGGTTTTCTGCTAAAACAACCCCCAACTGTTCTAAAGCTTTTTTACCTTCACTACCAACCTCCCAACTGCCTGATTTAAAAAGTAATTTATTTTCCATAGACACGTATACTTTTCCATCTCGGTGCACAACGGTAAGACCGTTTCCTTCAAAGTTTAGTAAAGCATCGGACAAACTTTTCTTTAAAAGTTGCAAAGATTCCTTTTGTTGTGACATTAATTCTTCCAACTGATTCACACGTTCTGAACGTGTTAAAAGCTGAGACTCTTTAATTGATATTTCTTTAAGTAATGAATTATTTCTAGCTATGCTTTCACTAATTTTTTGTTCACTGTTTTTAGCTAGTGAAGTATAGTCTTCTTGTAAAGAGCTTATTTTTTCTAATCCAATACTAACACTATCACGTGATCTTTTTAAATAGTCGGAGGTCTCATACCAATTTTCATCTAAAGCATCAAAGGCTTGTTGTAATGAATCTTGATATTTTATAAGAGCATTGCTGTTTATTTTCATTTCTGAATAGCGTGCCTCCAAATCATTAAATACTTTTGTTGATATACAGCTAGTAAAAGACAGCGCACTCACTAAAAAAAATAAAACTACTTGTTTTTTCATACTTAAAAAATTAATTCAACACCGACTGGACAATGATCTGAATGCTTTGCTTCCTGCAAAATATAAGATCTTTTAATCTTATTTTTTAATGGCTCACTTACAAGGGCGTAGTCTATACGCCAGCCTTTATTATTGTTTCGTGCATTGGCGCGATAACTCCACCAACTATATTGGTTGGGTTCTGAATTTAAATGACGGAAAGAATCTATAAATCCAGAATTCAAAAACCTTCCTATCCATTGACGCTCTTGAGGTAAAAATCCAGAAACCTTTTTATTTCTAATAGGATCATGAATATCAATAGTTTCATGACAAATATTATAATCTCCACAGATTATTAAATTAGAGAAATCCTTTTTTAACTCATTGATATACTCTTGAAACTCATTCATAAACTTAAACTTATATTCCAATCGGTCAATATTAGTTCCTGAAGGTAAATACAAACTCATAATTGAAACCTCATCAAAATCGGCCCTAATAATCCTTCCTTCAAAGTCCATATGATCAATACCCGAACCATAGGTGATGTTATTGGGCTTCTTTTTTGAGAAAATAGCAACCCCACTATATCCTTTTTTTTGAGCAGAAAACCAGTAATGATGATAACCCAATTCTTCTAGAATAGATGTGTCTACTTGCTCTTTAAGAGCTTTTGTCTCTTGTACACAAATAACATCAGCTGCAGTTGCCTTTAGCCATTCTGCAAATCCTTTTTTTAAGGCTGCACGTATTCCGTTTACATTATAGGATAGAATTTTCAAATTCTTTTTTTACTAAGATAAAAAATCTTCAAAGGCCACAAAATAATTTGAAAAGAATGCGGTTTGACATTCAAAATCAGTTAGTTTCATTTTAATATTTATTTTACTAATAAGAAACACTAGCCTAACTTAGGCTTAGGGCTATATATTAAAAATACATCTTATAGTTTGCGCAATAAGTTTTCAAGTGTTACCTGATCTGTAATTCCATTTTTCAAATCAGTTATAGAGATTCGTTCTTGTTTCATACTATCTCTCTCGCGAAGAGTTACCGTCTGATCTTCTAAACTTTGATGATCAACTGTTATGCAATATGGTGTACCCAGTGCATCTTGTCTTCTATAGCGTCTTCCTACAGCATCTTTTTCATCATACGCGGTGGTAAAGCTCCATTTTAGGTCACCAACAATGGTCCGCGACAGTTCGGGTAGACCATCTTTTTTAACTAGTGGTAAAACAGCGACTTTTGTAGGTGCTAGTGCTGGAGGCAACTTAAGAACAGTTCGTGAAGAACCGTCTTCTAAAATCTCTTCGGTTAATGCATTTGAAAAAACTGCTAAAAACATTCGGTCTAAGCCTAAAGATGTTTCAACCACATAAGGCACATAGTTTTCATTTCGTTCAGGATCAAAATATTGTAATTTTTTACCTGTAAATTTTTCATGGCTGCTCAAATCAAAATCTGTTCGAGAGTGAATTCCCTCTAATTCTTTAAAACCAAATGGAAATCGGAATTCTATGTCAGAAGCTGCATCTGCATAATGTGCTAATTTTTCATGATCATGAAAACGATAATTTTCTTTACCTAAACCTAAGGAGGTATGCCACTTAAGACGTTTTTCTTTCCAGTGCTCATACCATTTTTTTTGGGTTCCTGGAGCAATAAAAAATTGCATTTCCATTTGTTCAAATTCTCGCATTCTAAAAATAAACTGACGGGCTACAATTTCATTTCTAAAAGCTTTTCCTGTTTGTGCAATTCCAAAAGGAAGTTTCATTCGTCCTGTTTTTTGAACGTTTAAAAAATTAACGAAAATACCTTGAGCTGTTTCAGGTCGCAAATAAAGATCCATTGCAGAATCTGCAGAAGCCCCCAATTTTGTACCAAACATTAGATTAAATTGCTTTACTTCTGTCCAATCTCTTGATCCAGATTCTGGACAGGAAATTTCTAATTCTTCAATCAATGCTTTTACATCAACTAAGTCTTCCTTTTCTAAAGACTGTCCTAAACGTTTTAAAATAGCAACTGCTTTTTCTTGATATCCAACTACCCTTGGGTTGGTTGATTTAAATTGAGCTTCATCAAAAGAATCTCCAAATCTTTTAGCTGCCTTGTAAACTTCTTTTTCAACTTTTGCCTCAATTTTAGCAACATAATCCTCAACAAGAACATCTGCTCGATAACGTTTTTTAGAAACTTTATTATCAATTAAAGGATCATTAAAAGCATCTACATGACCTGAAGCTTTCCAAATAGTTGGATGCATAAAAATAGCAGAATCAATTCCTACAATATTTTCATTTAACTGTACCATTGATTTCCACCAGTACTCACGAATATTTTTCTTTAACGCAACCCCATTTTGTGCATAATCATACACAGCACTTAAGCCATCGTAAATTTCACTAGAAGGGAATACAAAACCATACTCTTTGGCATGGGAAATTACTTTTTTGAATTGATCTGATTGTTGAGCCATGGGTCAAAAATAATCCTTTTTGTTATTTTTATAGAGCTCTATTATGTTATTTTGTGAAGAATCTAAAAATGATGAAATACCGGTTTTCGCTTTTACTTATTGGCATACTTCTTATTAACACAATTCAATGTGCCAAAAGAGCAACACCCACAGGTGGCCCAAAAGATTCACTTCCTCCAATTATGGTTAACGCTTCTCCAAAAATGAATACTACATTTTTTGATAAAGAAGAAATCACATTAACCTTTGATGAATTTGTAACTTTAAAAGACGTAGGTAAACAACTTATTATTTCACCACCTTTAAGTTCTGAAAAATATAAAGTGTACCCCACCACGGGGGCTTCAAAAAAAGTAAATATTAAATTAACGGATACTCTTTTTGAAAATACTACTTACACTTTTAACTTTGGTGAAAGTATTATTGATTTTAACGAAAATAATCCAACATCATATTTAACATACACCTTATCCACAGGAGCCACTATAGACTCCCTCTTCATTAGAGGACGTATATCTGATGCATTTGAAAAAGATGCAGAACGTTTTATTTCTTTACAACTCTATCCGATAGACTCTACCTATAAAGACTCAACAGTTTTCACGAAAAAGCCTCTGTATGTTACCAGCACACTTGATACTACCATATTTCGTTTTCAAAATTTACGTGCTGGAAAATATGCAATTATTGCACTTGAAGATAAAGCTGGAAATTATTTTTTTGATCAAAGCGAAGATAAGATAGGATACCTTGACCGCCTTATTGAACTTCCAAAGGATTCCATTATAGATTTAAACCTTTTTAAAGAACGCACTAATTTCTTTTGGGACAAACCAAACTTTATAAATGATCATCATATCGCAATAGCTTATTATGGACAACACGATGCCCAGGTTTTTGAAATGACTAGTGATGTTCCTGATTCTTTTGAATCATTAGTAACTAAAAACCGTGTTACAGACACCTTAGATTATTGGTTTAGAGGTGCCTCCTTAGATTCTCTTAAATTTAAAATTGAAATTCAAGACACTCTTAGAACCAAAACGGTCTTTTTTAAAGATCCGATTGAAGACTCATTAATTATCAAAAAGTTTACTAAAGGGAGTTTGCGTTTAAAGAGTAAGCTAGAGCTAGAAAGTAACCTGCCGGTAACAGAAGTGGACTCTGAAAAAATAATTGTAACAAATGTAGATACTATTCAAATACCTGCTTTTTTGAAAATTCAAAAAAATTATGACCGAATTACTGTTGATTTTGAAGTGATTCCTAATGATAGATATGAAATAAAACTTTTGCCCAATGCTTTAAAAGATTTTTGGGGAAGAACTCACGATACTATTATTTTCAGAACATCAACTAAAAAGATAGAAGATTATGGAAATATTTATTTGCGTGTTCAGCATGAAAGCCCCAGTCCCTATATCATTGAATTACTTAATAACAAAAAGGTGGTACGTCGTTATGATAGCCTCATGCCTGGAAACAAGTATTCCTTTGAATTATTAAATGCCGGAAAATATACTGTGCGCTTAATTGAAGATTCTAATGGTAATAGAAAGTGGGATACTGGAAATTATTTGGAGAAAATACAACCAGAAAAAATAATTTATTACTGGAAAGAAATTGACTTACGTGCTAACTGGGATATGAATGAAACTTTTAACACAAGTCAAAATTATCTCGATCTTCCAGAAAGCGCAACTTCTTCCGATATGCTTTTAACTCGTGATAATTAATAGAAGCAAAAATATTTTTTGTTTCAGAGGAAAGATCTCCTGAAATACAATTTCCTAACGAATCATAAATTGCTGAATGTCCAGGATAATCATTCCCTTTTGAATCTTCTCCACAGCGGTTAACTCCAACTACATAACTCATATTTTCGATTGCACGAGCTTTCAAAAGAGTGTCCCATGCGCTGATTCTTGGTTTGGGCCAATTTGCTACATAGATTAATAGATCATAATCTTGGGTGTTTCTAGACCATACAGGAAAGCGTAAATCATAACAAATACGCAAACATATTTTCCAGCCTTTAAAAATTATAATCCCATCATCATTACCTCTTTGATAAACTTGATCTTCTCCAGCCAATGTGAATGTATGGTGCTTATCATAAAAAGAAAGTTTTCCAGAGGGTGTTACCCAAACAAAACGGTTCAAATAAGCTCCATCTTCTTCAATCACTATACTGCCTCCAACAGCTGCATCTAATTTAGATGCCCAGCTTTTCATCCACTTAATGGTTGTTCCGTCCATTGATTCAACTACGGTACTTGGATTCATAGTAAAGCCAGAAGTAAACATTTCCGGTAATAATACTATATCTGTGTCATGAAGCTTAGTTAATTTTTCATCAATACTTTTTCTATTTAGGTCAGGTGCCTCCCAAAATAGCGAGATTTGAAGAGCGGTAATGTGAAGTTTTATTTGCATACCATTAATTTAAAAGTGATGAAACTTGAACAAGTTTCTAAATTACTTATCTTTATTTTAGAGCTGTAATTTAATTAGATTTTACATTATGATGCAAATAATAAAATGTTTACTATTTGTTATTTTTTGCTACCCTTCACTATATTGTCAATACTATTTTCCTCCTGCTCATGGAACATGGCAACAAAAGGATCCTGGTGAATACTCTATTGACTCAGGAAAAATAGCTGAAGCGATTGACTTTGCAAAAAAAAATGAATACAGTGGTTCCAAAGATCTGCGCATTGCGATCTTACGCGGATTTTCTAAAGAACCTTACCACAAAATTTTGGGACCAACAAAAAAAAGAGGGAGCCCCGCGGGGATGATTATAAAAAATGGATATCAAATCGCTTCTTGGGGATCTGTTGAACGTGTGGATATGACCTTTAGCGTTACTAAAAGTTATCTCTCCACAGTTGCAGGATTGGCAGTAGATCGGAATCTAATTTCACCAAAAGAAAAAGTAAGTAAAATAATTTGGGATACCACTTTTGATGGAAATCACAATAGCCAGATTACCTGGGAACATTTACTTAATCAATCATCAGACTGGTCTGGAACACTTTGGGGAGGCCATGATTGGGCAGACAGACCTCCTAGTAAAGGAAGTATTGACGATTGGAAAAATAGAGCTTTTTCCATTCCTGGAACTCAATTTGAATACAATGATGTGAGAGTTAATCTTTTGGCGTATTCTCTACTAAATGTGTGGCGAAAACCTTTACCTCAGGTGTTGAAAGAATATATTATGGACCCTATTGGAGCTAGTAGTTCTTGGAGATGGTATGGTTATAATAATTCTTGGATTGAACTAGATGGCCAACGTGCACAATCGGTTTCCGGTGGAGGACATTCTGGAGGAGGCCTCTTTATTAACACGCTGGATCATGCACGTTTTGGACTTCTTTTCTTAAATGACGGGGCTTGGAAAGGTAATCAATTGATAAGTAAAAATTGGATTATAGATGCCACTACTCCCTCTCCAGCAAATATAAGCTATGGCTATATGTGGTGGTTAAACAAAAAAGGAACCAATCGTTTTTGGGAAGGTGTTCCTCAAAATGTATTTTATGCATCAGGATTTGGTGGAAATTATATTGTCATTATTCCAGATGAAGATATTGTTATTGTTACTCGTTGGTTAGAACCAAGTCAAATCGGACTTTTCGTTAAAAAAGTAATTGATGCATTATAAAGCACTAATTTTTGATATGGATGGAACTCTTATGGATAACATGTCATATCATAAACAATCTTGGATCGAGTTATTTAAACACCATAAATTAGATTTAGACTATGACACTTTTGATGAAAAATATCACAAAGGATCTTTAGTAGAAATTATGGCTCGGCTTTTTCCTGAAATTTCAGACATAGAAACACTTCGGAAAATCGGAAGTTATAAAGAAGAACTCTACCGAGAATTATACCGTCCTCATGTGAAATCAATTTCTGGTTTGATATTGTTTTTAGAAAAAATATTCCAAAAAAATATTCCAATGGGATTAGCGACAATGGGCGATCAACATAATATTGATTTTACATTTAAAGCATTGAATTTGACTAATTTTTTTCACTCCACAACTGGTGGACATGAAGTGAAAAAAGGCAAACCGCATCCTGAAATTTTTTTGGCAGCTGCTGAAAAAATTGGCGTTAATTCCAGCGATTGTCTTGCCTTTGAAGATACATTATCTGGAATACTTTCTGCTAAAGCAGCAGGAATGGATGTAATTGGAGTAACAACTATGTTTGATGAAAAAACTCTAATGAAGATGGGTTGTAAAAGAACAATTAATAGTTATAAAGAAATTAAGCTTTAGTCTAGTTAAAAATCATCGCTTTAAGAAAGTTTATCTAGTTATATAAAATTCTTTAATTTTGCTATCGCTGGGATTTCTTTAAAACAAAGTCACTAATTAACTTTAATGGTGTTTTCTTTTAGCTTCAGAAAGCTAAATTCTTCGAAGTTGTTAACTTCTCTATTGAATACGATGAAAAATACTTAGCCTTTCAAGCTCGCAAATAAATATTCTCGATTCATACGTGCTATGTTTTCTAAAGAAATCCCTTTTGGACACTCTACTTCACAAGCTCCAGTATTAGTACAGTTCCCAAAACCTTCTTCATCCATTTGTTTTACCATATTCATTACACGGTCAGTTGCTTCAACTTTACCTTGAGGGAGTAAAGCATATTGGGATACTTTTGCAGATACAAATAACATTGCCGAAGCATTTTTACAACTAGCTACACAAGCACCACAACCAATACAGGTAGCTGCATCAAAAGCTTTATCTGCATCGTGCTTGCCAATTGGAATCGCGTTTGCATCTTGAGTATTTCCAGATGTATTTACACTTACAAATCCCCCAGCTTGTTGGACACGATCAAATGCTGAACGGTCTACAGTTAAATCTTTAATGACAGGAAATGCTTGGGCACGAAACGGCTCAATTGTTATAGTATCACCGTCTTTAAATTTACGCATATGTAATTGACATGTCGTAACTAAACGGTCTGGACCATGAGCTTCTCCATTAATAAACATAGAACACATTCCGCAAATTCCTTCACGACAATCGTGATCAAAAGCAATTGGATCAATTCCTTGTCCTATTAATTGTTCATTTAAAACATCCATCATTTCTAAAAAGGACATGTCAGGGGAAACATCCGCAATTGAATAGTTTTCCATGTTCCCTTTTGCTTTCGCATTTGCTTGTCTCCAAACTTTTAATGTCAAATTCATAATCTAAATTATCTAATGCCTATTTATAAGATCTTGTTTTTACTTCAATCTCTTCATATTTCAATTCCTCTTTATGCAATTTTGCTTTAGAGGGTTCTCCTTTATATTCCCAAGCTGAAACAAAGGTGAAATCTTTATCATTTCTCAGCGCTTCTCCATCAGGAGTCTGGGATTCTTCTCTAAAGTGACCGCCACAAGATTCATTTCTTTCCAATGCATCTTTTGCAAACAACTCACCTAACTCTAAAAAATCAGCAACGCGGCCTGCTTTAGCAAGTTGCTCATTAAACTCTTTGGTTGTTCCAGGAACATTTACATTTTTATAAAAATCTTTACGTAATGCGCTAATTTCAGTAATAGCCTCTGTTAACCCTTTTTTGTTTCGAGACATACCACATTTGTCCCACATAATTTTACCTAATTTCTTATGGTAATAATCAACTGAATTTTTTCCATTATTATTCACAAAGCTTTCCAACTGTACTTTCACAGCTGCTTCTGCTTTTTCAAACTCAGGAAGGCTGGTGTCTATCTTTCCAGTTCTAATATCATCTGCTAAATAATCGCCAATAGTGTATGGCAGAACAAAGTATCCATCGGCTAAACCTTGCATTAACGCTGAGGCTCCTAACCTATTTGCTCCATGGTCAGAGAAATTTGCTTCTCCAATAGCGTAGCATCCGGGAACAGAGGTCATCAAATTATAATCTACCCATACCCCGCCCATAGTATAATGAACTGCAGGATAAATCATCATCGGCATTTCATATGGATCTTGATCTACAATTTTTTCATACATCTGAAAAAGATTTCCGTATTTAGAGCGCACAACGTCTTGTCCTAATTTTTTAACTAAAGCAGAATCGTTTTCATCAAGTCCTTTTACATGAGCTTGTTCTTTACCGTAGCGAGTAATTGCCGCTGCAAAATCAAGATAAACTGCCTCACCTGTTTTGTTTACTCCATACCCAGCGTCACAACGTTCTTTAGCTGCCCGAGATGCAACATCTCTAGGTACTAAATTCCCAAAAGCAGGGTATCTTCTTTCTAGGTAATAATCCCTATTCTCTTCTGTAATTTCTGTAGCCTTTAGTTTACCTTCATGAATTGATTTTACATCTTCAATATTTTTTGGCACCCAGATTCTACCGTCATTTCTTAAAGATTCTGACATTAAAGTCAATTTAGACTGATGGTCACCAGAAACAGGAATACAAGTAGGATGAATTTGCGTGAAACATGGATTAGCAAAATGAGCTCCTTTTTTGTGAATTTTCCATCCTGCTGAAACATTACTTCCCATTGCGTTTGTGGATAAAAAGAATACATTTCCATACCCTCCAGATGCAATTACAACGGCATGAGCACTGTGGCGTTCAAGTTTTCCATCTACTAAGTTTCGTGCTATAATTCCTCGAGCTTTACCGTCAACAAGGACTAAATCCATCATTTCATGACGATTGTACATTTTAATTTTACCACGACCAATTTGTCGATTCATTGCTGAATAAGCACCTAACAATAATTGCTGTCCAGTTTGTCCTTTTGCATAAAAAGTTCGAGAAACAAGAACTCCACCAAAGGATCGGTTATCCAGCAAACCGCCGTAATCACGTGCAAAAGGTACGCCTTGTGCAACACACTGGTCAATGATATTTGTTGACACCTCTGCTAATCGATGTACGTTGGCCTCTCTAGAGCGATAGTCTCCACCTTTAATAGTGTCGTAAAAAAGTCGGTGGGTTGAATCACCATCTCCTTGATAGTTTTTAGCAGCATTAATTCCTCCTTGTGCAGCAATAGAATGCGCACGTCTTGGAGAATCCTGAAAACAGAAAGTTTTAACATTATATCCTAGCTCTGCTAGGGTAGCTGATGCTGAGGCACCTGCCAATCCTGTTCCAACTACTATAACATCAATTAGACGTTTGTTTGCAGGACTTACTAAATTAATTTTACTCTTATGGTTGGTCCATTTATCGGCTACAGGACCTTTTGGTATTTTTGAATCTAGTGACATACTATAATGAGTTTATGTAATGAAATAGAGCTATAAATATAAATCCAACAGGAATAATCACTGAAAATGCAATTGCAAACTTTTTAATACTAGAACTATATTTATTATTGACACCTACACTTTGAAAAGAAGAAGCGAACCCATGGTTTAAGTGAAGGGCTAAAAAGACAAATGAAACAATATAAAGTCCAACTCTTATGAAGTCATGAAATTTATGGGTCATTTCCTCATAATATCTTTCAGGATCTAACGGAAGAACCTCAATGTATTTATAGTTCATTTCAGGGAACCAAAAATCGTAAAAATGAAGACCTAAAAAAGAAAGTACTACTGCTCCAGACCAAATCATGTTTCTAGATACCCAAGAAGCGTTTGCGCTTCCTTTAAATTCCACATACTGAATGGCTCTTGATTTACGATTTTGTATCTCCAATACAAACCCCATCGTAAAGTGAAAAACTACTCCAAAAATTAGAATCGGCTGAAGGACAAACTGTACTAAAGGATTATTCCCCATAAAGTGAGAAATTTCATTAAAAGTTTTGGCACTGAATACCGAAATGAAATTAATCGTGAAGTGTTGTGTTAAAAAAACAACCAAAAATAAGCCAGAAAGCGCCATTGCTACTTTTCGGCCAATTGTTGAAGATGTAAGACTCATAGAATTTAATTTGCATTACAAAAATAAGGTATAAACTCTAAGGATCAAACCGCTTTACTGTATTTTTCCATTAAATCGTTAACAGGTTAAGTTTACAAACCTGTGTTTAAATAATTAAGTATTACAACCCATCAAAAAGTCAGAAGATGTCTTTAATTTTAAATTAATACTGTTATTTCAAGAGAAGATGATTTTAATTTATCTTTAGAAAACTAGTATCTTAGTAAAAAATAATCATGCGCTATAGTCCCCTTTCTGCTTCATTTTACCAATTAAATAGGGCTAAATTTTCTGCTGAAGTAGACACAAAAAGTTTGGCAATTTTCAACTCGAATGATATTTATCCGATAAGTGCTGATAGTACATTACCTTTTGCGCAACATCGTGATATTTTTTATTTATCAGGTATAGATCAAGAGGAAAGTATACTACTAATTTTTCCAGATGCTCTTGAAAAAAAACATAAAGAAATTCTATTTATTAGAGAAACCAATGAACATATAGCAATTTGGGAAGGTGCTAAATTGACAAAACGTTCTGCAACCAATTTGAGTGGTATTGAAACAGTATACTGGCTCAAAGACTTTGAAAAAGTTTTTCAAGAACTGAGTGCGCAATGTGATCGCTTCTACTTTAATACAAACGAACACTATAGACAAGCAGTAGAAACACAAACCAGAGAAGATCGTTTTATAGCATGGTGTAAAAAACAGTATCCTGCACATGGTGTTGGAAAAAGCAACCCAATTCTTCAAAAATTGCGTGCGGTTAAAAGTGAAGAAGAAATTGCTCAAATTCAAGAGGCGTGTAATATCACTAACAAAGGCTTTAGAAGACTTTTAAATTTCATTAAGCCCAATGTGTGGGAATATGAGATTGAAGCTGAATTAGCACACGAATTCATCAGAAACCGATCAAAAGGATTTGCCTATACGCCCATTATTGCATCTGGAAATAATGCTAATGTATTACATTACACAGAAAACAACATGCAATGTAAAGCTGGCGATTTAATCCTTATGGATGTGGCAGCAGAGTATGGTAATTATTCAAGTGACTTAACTAGAACTGTACCTGTATCAGGAACCTTTAGTGACCGACAAAAAGCAGTTTATCAGTCGGTCTTGGATGTTAAAAAAGAAGCTGCAAAATTACTGATACCAGGAACTATTTGGAAAGAATACCATATAGAAATTGGTAAAATAATGACAAATCAATTACTGAAATTAGGACTTTTAGATAAAGCTGATCTTCAAAATGAAACTGCTGAAAAACCTGCTTACAAAAAGTATTTTATGCATGGTACATCACACCATATGGGCTTAGACACTCATGATTATGGCTTGCTTCATTTACCTATGGAATCTAATATGGTTTTTACCGTAGAACCTGGTATTTATATTCCCGAAGAAGGTTTTGGAGTTCGATTGGAAGACGATGTAGTAATTCAAAAAACGGGAGCTCCTGTTAACCTGATGGAATCCATTCCTATTGAAATTGAAGAAATTGAAACATTAATGAATGCATAAAAAAAGCCACCTATTCAGGTGGCTTTTTTTAATAGTTAAAACACGATCGATTTATACTGCTTCAGTTGATTTTGTGTTGCGTTGCCAGAAATATAAAATCGTAAATAAAACAATTAAGATTACTGGAAAACTGACCATATTTGTTAATGTTTGCTGTCCTGCAGCTAAATCTAAAGCAGTTCCTGTAAGTCCAAGTGCTGCTTGTTCTGCAGTTGAAGAATCAATCCATCCTCCAATGATGGTTTGAAAAATAGAACTGGAGAACATTCCCATTCCTCCAACAATTGACATCCCTAGCGCCCCACTTAATGGTATTTTTTCAGCAACAAAACCAATCATGTTAGGCCAGAAATAACAAACACCTAAGGCAAAGAAAATAGCTGCAACATAAACCATTTCACCTGTTTGTGTACTAAACAAAAAGATCCCAATAGCAGTTAGAATAGCAGAACCTAATAAAACACCAGTTTGGTCAAATTTACTAACAATATCTCCTCCAAAATAACGCCCAATAGCCATAAGGCCTGTTATCAGGGCTAAAATAACCATGGGATGAGCGCCACTATTACTCAAAATAAGTGTCGTCCATTGTTGAGGTCCAAATTCTGAAATTGCAGTGAGGGCCATACATCCTAATATGAATAAGTATAGTGGAGATAACATGGCCTTAAAGTTTTCTCCAATCGAAGCTACTTTTTCCATTTTTGGCTTTGGAAATTCTTGCCCAAAAAATAAATAAACATAAATTAGAGTTGGAATCATAATTACCCATATTTGTGCTTGCCAGCCTAAATCAAGACTAGTCATTAATAAAGAAATTAAGCTACCTAGAACAATTCCACCTGGAAACCACATGTGAAATCTGTTTAAAAGAGTGTTCATTCTCTTTCCTTCATTAGCGTCTGCAATCATTGGATTACAAGCAGCTTCTGTGCAACCATTTCCAATTCCTATCAATAAAGTTGACACTAAAAGGCCAGTATACCCTCCAGAAAAAATAGTTAAGACAATCCCTAAGGTATGAGTTAAAAATGCGAATTGCATGATTTTTTTAGGTCCAATAGTATGGTAAAATAACCCTCCTAAAATCATAGAAATAGGGAAGCCTAAAAACCACATTGAATTAATAAATCCTAATTGCTGGCCACTTAAACTAAAGGTTTCAGCTAGTTGAGGAAGAATACCTGCACGGATACTAAATGAAAAAGCTGTAGTAATTAGAGCAAAACAACTTCCGTAAAAGAGTCTGTTACTATTTGTCATAATAAGTTATTTCAATTTGTTTCCTCTAATATATATCATTTATAATAACCTGAGGAAATCACGAAAATAAAATTATTAATGACACCCACAATCAGGTCCACAGTCTGAATCTTTTGCAGATTTCTTTTTCAACAGATATTTACTTAATAAAAACACAAGTGCTAAACCTCCTGAAAGAAAAACTAAAAGTGATTGAATAAAGTCCATTAACTTAAAATTTGATAGGTTAAAAAAGCAATTATATAAGCTAAAAAAGTCATCCCAAAAAGCTGTATCATGGGCCATTTCCATGAGTTAGTTTCTTTTTTAACAATAGCTAAGGTACTCATACATTGCATTGCAAAGGCATAAAAAAGCATTAATGAAATACCACTTGCTAAATCAAATAAAGGTTTTCCATCCGCCCGAACTTCAGAAGCCATTCTGTTTTTTATTGTTTCTTCTGCACCATTTTCTACGCTATATATTGTAGCCAGAGTTCCCACAAATACTTCGCGTGCTGCAAAAGAACTAATTAGAGCAATTCCAATTTTCCAATCATATCCCAAGGGAGTAATTGCAGGTTCAATTGCTTTTCCTAAAATCCCAATAAAAGAATGCTCTAATTGGTAAGAATTAATTTTTGTTTCTAAAATCTCTCCCGATAAATCAGGGTATTGCTTTTGAACTATTTCTTGGGCGTTTGAAAAATCTTCACCAGGACCATAAGAAGCCATTATCCATAATAAAATAGAAATCGCTAAAATAATTTTTCCCGCTTCTGTTACAAAAGTTCTTGTTTTCTCCCAAACTGTAATTCCAACATTTCTCAACATTGGAAGTTTGTAATTAGGCATTTCAACAACAAAATAACTTTTAGATTCAATTTTAAGAGTAATACTTAAAATCCAAGCAGACAAAAGAGCCATTCCGAATCCAACTAAATAAAGACCCATGAGGGTTAACCCTTTATAATTAAATCCTAAAAAAGAACCCTCAGGAATGACTAAAGCAATTAAAATTGCATAAACAGGTAAGCGGGCAGAACAAGTGGTAAATGGGGTTACTAAAATAGTAATTAGTCGTTCTTTCCAGTTTTCAATATTTCTGGTAGCCATAACAGCTGGAATTGCGCATGCCGTTCCTGAAATTAGTGGTATTATACTTTTTCCGCTTAAGCCAATTCTTCTTAAACCCCTGTCCATCAAAAAGACTACTCTACTCATATAACCTGTTTCTTCCAAGACAGCAATAAATAAAAATAGGAAGGAAATTTGTGGAATAAAAATGACAATTCCACCCAAGCCAGGAATAATTCCCTCTGCTAAGAGGCTTGTAAAAACTCCCGGAGGAAATTGATTCTTAATATATTCACTCAATGCGGCAAAAGAGCTGTCAATAAAATCTTGTGGAATACTACTCCAATCAAAAATAGATTGAAAAATTGTCATTAAAATTCCAAAAAAAATAACATATCCCCAAAATTTATGAATTAATACACGGTCTAACCTACTGCGTAAATCGGTAGCTGAATTCCGGTCTACTCTAAGAGTTGTTTTAAGTGAGTTATTTATGAATTGATAACGCTTAACCGTTTCTTTTTGTTGTAGACGCTTTAAATCAGAATCTGATTGAATTTTAAAATTAGTATCATCGTGGAACCTATTTCTATCAATTTTAGCAAAATTAACGTCTTGTGTAATTACTAACCACAACTTGTATACAGATTGGGTAGGGAAAGCCTTTTCAAGTCTTTTAAAATAGTCATCATCAATTGAAGCTAATGAAATAGTGGACTTGGTAGAAAGCTGTCTATAGTTTAAAATCAATGCCTTAAGCTCTGATAACCCATCATTGTCACGAGTACTAATTAGAGATATTTTAGTGTCTAATTCTTTTTCAAGGGATTCAATATCTATTGTAATTCCTTTACGCTTCATTTGATCGGACATGTTAATGACCAGAAGGGTGGGAATTTCTAAATCTTTAACTTGAGTGAAAAGTAAAAGGTTTCGTTTTAGATTTTCAATATCAGTAACTACTACCGCAACATCTGGAAAATCTTTATTGTTTTTATTGAGTAAAAGCTCAATAACAACGCTTTCATCCATCGAAGAAGCATTAAGGCTATAGGTTCCCGGTAAATCTAAGACATGTGCTTTTGAGGTATGATTAAGCTTACAGACCCCTTCTTTTTTTTCGACAGTAATTCCTGGATAGTTTCCCACTTTTTGGTTTAATCCAGTGAGCTGATTAAAAACAGAAGTTTTTCCTGTATTTGGATTTCCCAATAACGCTACATTCAACGATTTACTCATGATTTACTTTATCAATCGAACGAAAATATGCTGAGCCGTCTCTTTTCGGATGGCTAGATGTGATTCATCGATTTTAAGATACAATGGATCATTTAAGGGTGCTTTTTGTATCAGGGTAATTTCATTCCCTGGCAAACAGCCCATTTCTATTAGTTTTAGTGGCAAAAAATCAGTTTCAATATGCTCAATTTCTGCAATAACACCTTTCTCTAATTGATCTAATGAAATCATTGTTTAGAATCATTTTAAAGAACAAAAGTAATGAAATAACTCACTGAAAAAGTGCTATTCTTAAAAAATTACTTGGAAAGAATTCATCTTTTAGAATTTCTAAATCAATAAGCAATTCTCTCATTGCAAGAGTATCTGTACCGTCATAAAAACCACGTATCCTTTTTTCAGGATCTACCAAAATGAAATTTTCTGTGTGAATCATATCATAAGGTCCCCCGTCGCCATTTTCTTTAACAACCAAATAAGATTTCCTTGCCATAGTGTATATTTCTTTTTTATTTCCAGTAAGTAAATTCCATTTTTCATCGTTTACTCCTTTTTCTATAGCATACTTTTTAAGTTGTGGAACAGAATCAATTTTCGGAGTTACACTATAAGAAAGTAACATAACAGTGGAATCATTCAAAATTTCTTCTTGAATATTCACCATGTTAGCTGTCATTTTTGGGCAAATAGTAGGGCAGGTTGTAAAGAAAAAATCAGCAATGTATATTTTCCCTTCATAATCATCCTGAGTTATGGTTTTACCATTTTGATTTTCAAAAGAGAATGGTGCGATTTTATGATATTTTTTCACATGCTGAAGAGTGCTATCCACGAGTTCATAATTAACCATTGATGGTTGATAGATTGGAAGCACTTTTTTTGGTTTTAAAGCGTCATAAAAAAGAGCAAGAATAATTGTAGAGACTACTAATAAGACCCTTAAAAATATTTTATATTTTTTAAAAAAAAACTGCATATCCCTTGATATATAACAAATTTACGGGTTTTAAAATCGATAATCTAGAAAGAACCTTAAAAGAATCTTAATTATCACAGCAGTAATTTTATTATGAATGCTATTATGCTACTTTTGTAGGAATTAAAATTTAGCTATGAGTCCCTTTTTTATAAAAGCCATTCAGTTATTAATGAGTTTGTCCTTATTAATTGTTCTCCATGAATTAGGCCATTTTATCCCTGCAAGAATATTCAAGACAAGAGTTGAAAAATTCTTTTTGTTTTTTGATGTAAAATTTGCTTTGTTCAAAAAGAAAATAGGTGACACTACCTATGGGATTGGTTGGTTGCCTTTGGGTGGATATGTAAAAATATCCGGAATGATTGATGAAAGTATGGACACCGAACAAATGAAACAACCTGCGCAAGAATGGGAGTTTCGTGCAAAGCCAGCATGGCAACGTCTAATTATCATGCTTGGTGGTGTAACAGTAAATTTAATTTTAGGGTTCCTTATTTACATGATGATTTTGTTTGTTTGGGGTAAAAATACTTTAACAACTGAGGAACTTCCTCTAGGATTTCAACCCTCACCTGTAGCTCAAGAAATAGGTTTTGAAGAAGGAGACCAACTGGTTTCCATTGATGGGAAAATATTGGATAATGTTATGGATATTAACCGTCAATTATTTTTAAGACCCCTCAAAAAGATTACTGTAAAAGGCGCTTCTGGAGGCATTAGGGTTATAAATATCCCTGAAAATATTGGTCAGAAAATGTTTGAATCCGAAGAAATGAGGCCATTGACTCCCTTATTTCCAGCTCTTATAGACAGTATTACGCCCAACTCTCCCGCAGAAATCTCTGGTCTTCAATACAATGATCGTTTGGTGTCGGTAAATAAGATTTCTATTGTTCACTGGGGTGATTTTCAAGAGTTAATGGAAGAGAAAAAACAACTAACCCTTAGTGTTGTAATAGAAAGGGATCAAATGATACAATCTATAGAAATTAATACCCCAGAGGGGGTATTAGGAGTTTATCCTAGAACAGATTCTATAGTCTATACCAATGAAAAGTTAAGCTTAGATGAAAGTATTATTGAAGGTTTTGATTATGGTTATTGGACTTTATATGATTATGTATCTCAATTTCAATACATGTTTACAAAAAAAGGCGCCAAACAATTAGGAGGGTTTGGAGCTATTGGCAGTATGTTTCCAGGGACCTGGAACTGGAAAGGGTTTTGGTCAAGTACTGCTTTAATATCAATAATTTTAGCCTTTATGAATATCCTACCCATACCTGCACTAGATGGAGGTCATGTAATGTTTTTAGCATATGAGATTGTAACAGGACGTAAACCGAATGATAAGTTTATGGAATATGCTCAAATGTTTGGCTTTTTCTTATTGCTTACTTTAGTACTCTATGCTAACGGGAATGATTTGTACCGATTACTATTTAATTAAAATAATTTTTTTTAGGGTTTGTATTATGCTACAAAAAATATATATTTGCCCACCAATTAAAACATTCCTCCTTAGCTCAGTTGGTTAGAGCATCTGACTGTTAATCAGAGGGTCCAAGGTTCGAGTCCTTGAGGGGGAGCAATCATAACCGCTACACTGCACATACTAATTAAGCCCTTCGAGTAATCGAGGGGTTTTTCTTTACAATTAAGTTTAACTAAAGTTAGTCATTTTCTTGGCACTCATTTGGCACTTTCTAATTATTCTCTCATTTTACTCTCTTAAAGTCAATAACTTATTGATAACTACCATACTTAAAATTCTTTTAAAACTCTACAAACACTTAACTTTGTGATAGTTATATATTAAAATACAACAACTATTGTGTTTAATTATTATATAATAGTAACAAGGTATTAACGTCAGGAGTTAATGTTAGCCTTACCACCCAAGATGGACAAAAGTTAGTTATTGGGTTAGAAGTTGGATAGTAGACTGCAAGATTGAGATAACATCTAAACATAGCGGTTGAGGTT
>Ga0209534_10000044_pt1 | contig 140404 bp, 146 predicted proteins | sample COG_07_FD_184751 | JGI IMG/M metagenome (GOLD analysis project Ga0209534, IMG submission 184751) | Pelagic Microbial community sample from North Sea - COGITO 998_met_07 (SPAdes) (version 2) | ecosystem: Environmental > Aquatic > Marine > Neritic zone/Coastal water | place: Helgoland, sampling...
CAAACTCAGGATTATGATGATATCTTAAATGTTTGGTTTCTTGATCAATATTAAAAATAGGTCTACCAGAACCATAAAATACATTAAACTGTTTATTCCTCCAAAACTCTTGTTTTTTATTATTATTTTCTACATTAAATGAATAATTTACTTGAACGGAGTTCATTTATTATAAAAACATATAATAATGACGAATAAAATGTATTTGTATTCACGTAAAAATTAAATAATGAATATCTTCACTCACTTAATCCAAAATAATTAACGAAAGATTTTAAGTCGGACTACGAAATTAACAAAACCAATACAAAATTGAATACAAAAAATAAGTTATTATATATTTAAAAAGAAATGATACAGTTGTGGAAACCAAAGAATAGTAATAATGATATTTATGCTGGAAGAAGGACAAGAATATATTATAAAGGAGATGGTGGAATAGCAGCAGAAGGTGCTTTAAGATTTATATCTGAATCTTCAAATATAAAAGGTAGCTATTCAGTCTCGGTATTAGATGATAATGGATTTACAAATCGTGTATGTACATCAGATATAATAGGTAGAGTATATGTACAAATGTTTGAAATAAGTGATACTGTAAAAAAAATAAGTGGAATATCAGAGGATTGTTGTAATATAGTAAACGAATATCTATGCGATTACATAGAAATATAAAAAATACTATACCATAATAAATATAATTTATTATTTTTCAAAAAAAATAAATTATTCAGTATAAGCATAAGTGACGTTGATAGTAGTAAAATTATAATTAGGATTAATAGATAAAATGAGTGGTTGAATATTTGTAAGAAGTTGATATCACTGTATTGATTGTTCATTCCAATGATATTTATTTTTTGCTTCCTAATCGTGATTGAGGTATTCTAAATCTTTGACACGCCAATACTCTTGACCACCAAACGGCATTGGACGCTTGATGATAAATGGCAACTTCTTCTGTTTTAGTTCTTCAAGTGCAATGAGGTATCCATCATATGTATTTATCGCCTTAGCATCAATTTGTGGTTCAGCCCCGTTATTTATTTGACTAGCACGTTGACCGATAATGCGTGCCTTTTCGTACTTTGTGAGAATCGGTATAGTCCTATGTAATGGGTCAACTATCACACCGTCATCGTCTCGAACAACTACTGCCATTGCATTTACTTCATCCTCATTATGCTGGGATATACTGCTATGATATTTTTCGATAAAACCTTTATTATCTACGTCCTCCAATTTCGTATATGACATTTCATTAAAATCACAATCATCGTCATCTTCGTTGCCAATATCGTAACCATCTATATCATTATCTGGTTGAAGTGAAATTACTCCTTCTAGGTCGACATCATCGTCTACATCTTCTTCATCGACTTCATTATATGATTCGATATCTCCAGCATCAACACTATTATCATCTCCACTGCCATCACTCATCTCACCAAAATCGCTATCTACATCTGAAAGAGCAGTGTCGATATCTTCAATTGGGTCTTCCACTTTTAATTGTGTTGTGTCCATACTTATTACTATATTGAAGTATTATATTTAGGTAATAATATTTCAATTTTTTATAAAAAAATAACAACTGTATATTATCAATCATTCTTGTCCTTATATTCTTTCAGGTCTATGACACGATTCATGAAAGGGATGATTTCTTCGTCATGAGTGATTACCAACAATGTTTTGTCTTTACATTTATTCAACAGTAATCTCATTACCTTTTTACGAGTATTGCCATCTAATCCTGCCAAGGGTTCGTCAAATATGTACACTTGACCATCTTTAAATATTGACCGCAAAATAATTGTAACTTTTTGCATTCCTAGTGACAAATTACTTCCATTACTTCCTGCATGACTGGATACACCTTGTTCCAATTCACCGTATACTGATTGTAATCTATATTCTTCAATTATATTCATTACCTCGTCATCACTGACATTGTGATTTCCATATTTAATATTTTCAAGAATCGTAGTATCGAAAAGAGTTGTGCGTTGATTTACATAAATAACTTTGTCTCTGAGATACGTGGTGTCATATTCTTCTATGAGTGTCCCGTCTATCTTTATGTTTCCGTGCGTTGGACGAATCACTCCCACTAACATCTTTGTTAGTGTAGTTTTACCACTACCTGATGGTCCAACAATCGCGACTTTATCCCCACCGTCTATATGTAGGTTGAAACCATCAAACAAATTACTGCCTGTTTTATCGTAAGCATACACAATGTCATTAAAGTATATTTCCCCTGAATCTATACCGCTTGTAATGCCCTTTGTAGATGAAGCATTCATTATTTCACTCAAAAATGGGTCTGATGCAGATATGATGCCAATTTGCGAAAGTAAAACTGCGCCAATATTATAAATAGATGAAAATGTATAATTCATATAATTTCCGAGGAGTAACATTGATGTTATAAATGTACTTGCTTTCAGCGTGTTGTTTGTAAACTTACCTAACATTTTTAAAACAGACGTACTATACGCAATAATTGCCATTGTCTGGCAGGCAGTTATAATGTATCTTTCTGTTATCAGTAGGTTTTTATACTCAGTGCCATATTCTTTACTCACATCTTCATTCTTTTTGTTCTCAGTCTCTTCTTCATTATTCAAATATACATTCAGTAAATTAGAAAAACTGTCATTTAGTTTTTCGCTCAGTTCGAAATATTTTATCTCTCGTTCGCGAGACCCAGATATAACGTATTCGCTTGTAATGTATATGATTGTATATATAATTATTAGTGCAAATCCCAACACATATGTGATTTCAGAATCAATTGTCAAAAAGTATAAAACAGTCAGTATGAGTGCGAATGTTTCAGGAATCGTGTCTGACATAACCCACTGAAAAATATTTTTCATTGAACGCGTCACCTCCAAAATACGCGAAATATGTTCCCCAGACTTTACTTCGCGGAAATTCTTAGACCGCTCTTCAACTGTTTTCCGGAAAATCTTTTCCCTCGCAAATGTTAGAAAATTAGGAACTAGGTCTGCTTCAATATAGTTTTTAATAGCATGAGCACCCGATATAAATATGTAAACAAGAATTATACTTAGGATTATCCCCTGTAGTCCAAACTTTAAAAGTGATGTATACAAGTTTCCTAGTGTAATTTGTATTGTTGATATATCACCTGAATTTATTTTACCAATCAACATTCCATACAGCTTTGGTAGAATAATTGTTTGAAAAGGATACGTCCCAAATGAAAATATGGCGTATATAATAAAGTATGGTATGTTATCTTTTAGAAAAGGTATATAAAACTCATCAAAAATGTTCATATTATATTCCTTATTATAAATAGAAAATAATATAAAAAATTGATTTAGAATAAATATCAAGGAGCATATATATATATATACAATATGTCACAAACTGATACTGTCCCCGAAGAATCCCTCCATAAACTTAATGATGCTTGGACATTGTGGGCCCATCTACCACATGATACTGACTGGTCACTCAAAAGTTATAAGGAAATCTCCACATTTCATCACGCAGAACATTTCATAGCTCTCAATGAAATGATTCCAGAACCAATGATCAAAAACTGTATGCTATTTCTTATGCGAAAAGGTATTACTCCCCTATGGGAGGATTCGAGAAATAGAAAAGGCGGTTGCTTTTCCTATAAAGTACTCAATAAACACGTTTGTGATGCTTGGAAGAAAATTTGCTATCTTATTGCCGGAGAATCAATAACAGATAACGGTAATCTTCACATTAATGGATGTACTATCAGTCCGAAACGAAACTTTTGTATTATTAAAGTATGGACCGCTAACTGCGATGTTCAAAATCCCAGGGATGTCATCTTGAAGGATACCGCAATTAGTTCGCAAGGATGCCTTTTCAAAACACATAGTGTTCAATATTAATATACATATTCACATATTCACATATTCACATAATTCATCAAATCCGCATACCATTTTATAAATACTTCATGTGTATGAATATTTTCTAATCCATCCAGCTTAAATACATCTTGGGATAGTGACATTTCGCCCATCATATCCTTATGGTATTCTTCACACCTCTCCAAGTAGCCGTTCGAAATACAAGATTCGCCATCACGATTTCTTTCATCGATACGAGATTTACATTCGGACCAAGGTGTGTATACATATACTTGTTTATGTATGGGAATATCTTGCGCAAATACGTCAAACCATTTATTATAAATAGTATAGTTCACTTGCTCTATTTTTTTATCATCAAATAACATTTTTGCAAAAATGTACTTATCTGTATATAATGATCTTTCTGTAATAATTATATATCTCACCGTATCAGGGTGTTCAATAAGATACTGTTTTGCTTTGTCAAGTGAATCTTTTAGAACTTTGTACCTCGTAATGAACGCCATCATTTGGAATGGAAATGCATACTTGTCCTGGTTCTGGTAAAACAAATTTAACATTGTTCGCCCACTGCTGTCTACCACTTCATCCCATTCACTTGTCGGTTCAAGTACGAAGTCTATTACAAATGTACTCGATGTATGGTATTGCTTCATTTTAGATACAAGTGTCGACTTACCAGAACCGATGTTACCATCAATGCTCACAATTTTAATTCGTTTGTCTATAATGCTCATATCGCCTGTTAAATAATGTTAATACTATTATTTTAAGCCAAAATCATAATATTATATTATATGCAACAAAGTGACATACGACAAAATTGCTGGTATATCTTGTATCGTTGATGCTTTGATCGCGCAATGCAATAACTACATATGTACCATAATGATTCGTTAACATGATTAGTAATGAATGTTTGCGTGGGATTGGTTTCAATGTTAAAGCAATGATTAAGTGGACTATTATTTATATTACATAACAGAAATGTATTCGGCGTAGATACAAAACTCTTTATTTTATCATTTAACTTTACCAAGTAATAATGATATACGGTATCAAAAAAACGTTGTCTGAAACAGTAATTATTTAAAAATGTATCCAATTCTTTACATAATTGGGTATGGCTTGTGACCGAGTCTATAACGCGTCGTGTAAATATATCTTGCCAATAATATTTCCAAATAATATCCTGTATTTCAACTGGAAGAGTATCCATATATTAATAAAATATTTGTATATTTTATTAAACACCGTACCAATTAACATGAATTTTGATAATAACACGTTGTTTTTTTTAATACTTGTAGGAATTTCAGTAGCACTTCATATACCAGCAATGGTAATAACACATAAACCGTTGACTAAGTCATTATCTAGTTACTTACGCATTAGTTACATTATTGAATCTGTTTTAATGATTTGGCTTTTCTTGGCACTGTACCCATTTAAAGAATCAAGCGATGTTCAAACTACACTTTCACTTATATCTGGCTCGATGCAAGAAAACTATTTAATTTTGGTATTCTTCTTTATCTTAGTATCATCTTCGTATATATACGGCAAGCGAAACATACAACGTGCTCATACATCTGATAACTATCGATTTTATAGTAGACTTCACGTATTACTTGTATTTATTCAATATATTCTCATTGCTGGATATATATACACAAACTCAAAATTGGAAAATTCATTCGTAGTCACACAGGATATTATTCGTTTTATGCTTCTTGTGTTTGTATGTACTGATGTATTTACATTATTAAAGGTATACACAACAGTAACCCATAATATAACTGACGGATTCACAACCAACATTAAAAAATTATTCATGTAAAACTCAGTTAAAAGTTTTCTCATATAATATAATATTATACCTTTATGGTCAGGATATATCCTGATACAAACGATAATAATTCTAATAAATATGTCAGAAACAACCGATGTCGAAACCAAACAAAAAATTGTATTGGTAATATTATTTGGTTAACATTTGTTGTATTTTCTGTAATTGTCTGCTTTGCAGTATAATTCATTTAACTCATCAAAACATAATATCGAATGTAATATTATGTTTTCTATCGTACCTTCTTCCATGAAACACTCAAAATATTGAGAAAAAAAGTTTTTTGAGAAAAAACAACGTTTTAGAAAGTGTTTTGGATACCGTTTTTTTATGTTTTTAATTTGTAGAAAATAAGAATTTGCTATTAAATCGGTATTAAAAAACGTTAAAAAAACTATTTACACCATTATGATGTAAAACAATAATAATTTACAAATATTCTGTTACCATATTTTTTTGGCATTTTCACCGAATATTAATTCCGCAAATTTTTGGCGCTTTTTATGTTGCCAAATAACATGAAGGAAACGCGCCAAAACGCGCCAAAGAAATATGAATGTGTTGTGTGTGACTATAGATGCTGTAAAAAAAGCGATTATACAAGACATCTATCAACTGATAAACATAAACGGCAACAACGGCAACACTTAGGCAACGCAAAACGCGCCTATTCTTGTACGTGTGGGAAGACCTATCAGAATAGGTCCGGACTGTGGCGCCATAAAGGTAGATGTTTATTTTCTGTAAATAAATGTGAAACTACTAATCTTACTACAATAACACAGAAAAATACCTGTGGTGAACTAGATACATTAGATACTGAGTTATTCAAGGAAGTTATATTACAGAATAGAGAGCTCCAAAGAATTGTTCAAGAACAGCAAAAACAAATAGATAATCAAAATGTGAAACATCACGAGGAAATGATGCGAGTTATTCCTAGTATTGGCAATAATAACAATAATACGAATTTCAATATTAATATGTTCCTGAATGAAGAGTGTAAAGACGCCGTCCCACTCATTGACTTTGTAAATAATTTGCAATTATCTTTGAGTGACCTTTCTGATACAGGTAAAAACGGATTTATTGAGGGGATAAGCAATATTTTTATTCGGGGATTGGCAGAACTTGATATTTCAAAACGTCCCATTCATTGTAGTGACCTGAAACGGGAAATTATGTATGTGAAAAATGAAGCAAACTGGCAGAAAGACGTCGATAAAAAAATCCTCAATGATGCAATAGATCAAGCGCGATACTTGAATCTGAAACAATTACGAAACTGGATGGACATACATCCTAATTATACAGAAAATAACCACCCACACAATGACGACTATATGCAGATTGTTGAAAATACTGTTTTAGATGATGCCGCGCAAGAGAAACAATCTAAAAAAATAATAAAAAATATAGCAGAAAATGTTATTATTAATGGAAAAAAATAGAACTTACACGCGTGTTTGACATATCTTATACGTCAAACCAAACTCCGTCTCCGTCTCCCATAATCCCGACACTTTGAATGTAAGTGTTAACTCTGGCATAGAATCAATGTTGCGATTATGTTTATGTCTATACGGAATTTCACTCCCCTTGTTTTTTTCACTTCTTTTTATTTTTTCACCTTCAACCGTATTATATTGTGACCTGTCGTTGGTACTCTTAGTACCTTTGTTACTTTTAATCTTGAATTTAGGCATCTTATTGTTTGGAGGACAAACAATTTCATTGGTGTTGACAACACTGTCGTCCTCATTGACTTTATCATTACCGTTACCAGAATAACCCTTTTCATTGTCGTCCCTTAGAAAAAACTTAATAAACCCATTTCTAACTTGTTCTAAAATATTGGGTCGCGGTATTTTATTTATAGAGTACATCTGGGTTAGCATGAAGTGTTCGAGATTTATAATGAACTGAATATCGCTACCTATATCGTCTTGTAGAAATAATTTGTGCTTCTGATAGTAGCGCTGAATCTTTACGTTTTTGAATGTTACATCAAATTGTATATTATTTAATGTCATGTATTCATTTGAATACACAAATCTTCTGAAAAGACCATTGTGAATAATTGTGTTTTTTACCGCATCCATTACATATATATTTTCAAACTCAATTGTATCTGGATCTAAAATAATATTGAGTGGCTGTGATTTTTGTATTATTTCTAATGACATTTTTATAGTATGTGGTTATACATATTATAGGTTTTCCTTTATATCTTCCTTCATTCACTATAAGAGTATAGAGAGTTATGAATCTATTTTAGTAAGATAGATGAATACGTTAGCACAAGAATTTACAAATATTATCGATGAATATTTACACCTGACGAAAAAATATTTACAGCAGTACGGCGAACAAACTGTTGTGTTTCTTATGGTGGGCGCATTTTATGAAATGTATGGATTGAAAATAAATGAGAGTGACACACATTTCGTTGAAAGTAACATTGGTGATGTTGCCTTTCTATGTGACCTAAATGTGAGTAAGAAGACATTCAAATGGAATGACAAGAGCGTATATATGGCAGGATTTAGAGATTTTACACTGGAAAAATATATCCAGCGCATGACTGCTCAGAATTATACGTGCGTTGTATATGACCAGGAGGAAGACAACAAACAATCACGAATTATGAGTGGTATCTACTCACCCGGTACATTCTTCCAATATGAACAGCAACGTAAGTTGACTAATAATATGACGTGTATATGGGTTGAGGAATTCAGTAGACGTACTAAAACATACTTTATATTTGGCATCGCATCCATTGATATCTACACGGGTCTTACAAATACATTTGAATATACGGAAGAATATCGTGGTGGAAAACTGTTACTCGACGAAGTTGAACGTTATTTTGCAATACACGAACCGAGTGAGGTTATTGTCATTGACCGCAATGTAACAAATAAAATACTCCATACTGCCCTAAATCCTCTTATTCAATCGCGAGTTGTCCGTAGATTCAGTTCCGATTGCGATACAAGCGTTGAACGATGTAGGTGGGCAGATATTTTAAATTGTGAAAAGCAGGTTTATGTGGTTGAAACATTCAAACGATTCTTTGGATTGAGTGAAGAGTTACTCGACGAACATATGGTTGACCCTATATCTTGTCAGTCAATGGCATATCTACTACATTGGATGACCAAACATAACTTAACACTAACACTCCGATTACATCCACCAAGCATTGAAACTAAATCTACCAGTGTATATTTAGCAAATCATTCACTGAAACAGTTAAATTATGTTGATAATGGGAGTCAATTAAATTCGACCAATATTAATGGTACTCAATACAAATCTGTGGTAGACATTGTAAATAAATGCAAAACTCCAATGGGACGTCGTAAGTTGAATTATGACCTTACCCATCCGGTGTATGATATAAACAAGCTTGAAGTTGAATACCAGATTATAGAAATTACAATAAATACACTGATGGAATCACATACCGATAACTCTGACTCGATTGTGTCTCGCTATAATTGTATATTCAGTAAGCAAATAGACGTTGATAAAGCTGCTCGGTCACTTATCATGAAAAAAATAGTTCCTAGGACTATTTCACAAATATATACTTTCTTTTCTCTAGGCAAATCGATTATGGAAGAATTAATGGTACATTCATATTTCAATAAATATCTAATTGATAAATCATTCCAAGAAATAAATCAGTTGTGTACCGAAGGAGAGAGAAACATAGAAGAAATATTCGACGTCGATAAAATATTGGGGGCAGAGACTCAACAGTTTGAAGACAATATATTTGCACACTCGTATGAAACTGAGGTTCATCAACTCTGTCGGGAACGTCAACACCATAACGAGTGCGTATCCATACTTATACAAACTCTTTGTAATATAATCACTCAACAAGAAAAACCTGGGTCCAAATTAAAGCAATGTGTCAAGTTTCACGAAACTGATAAGCTTTATGGGTATTTAAGCGCAACCAAACGACGATGTGATATATTTAAAAAATGGATGAAGGAGCAGATTAGTATTGACCGAAACGCAACAATTGTTATTGACGGCCAGCTACTTCCCATTTGTGACTTTTACATTGAGTCTGCGTCAGGTGGTAATTCAGCAATTAAACACCCGTTTATCAATTCATTGTTGGAAAAAATATTCCATTCCAATAAACAATGGAAGGAAACACTATTTCGTACATTTATGAAGGCAATTGATGAATTGACTATAATAATTCCATATATTGAGAAGGTAAGCGAGTTTATAGCTACAATAGATTCTATATTCACCAAGGCTGTTATCTCAAAACAATATGGATATTGTCGCCCTTGTATTCGTAACTCAAAATCGGATGAGTCGTACGCATCGGCACAAGCTCTACGCCATTGTATAATAGAACGCATTCAAACTGACCATATATACACACCAAATACAATCGAAATAGGAGGAGATGCCAAGGAAGGTATTTTATTATACGGTACAAATGCTGTAGGCAAAACAAGTTTAATGAAAGCACTCGGTATTGCAGTTATACTAGCACAAAGTGGTATGTATGTGCCGTGTTCAGATTTCACATTCTTTCCATTCAAGAAGATATTCACTCGCATTTTAAATACTGACAATATATTCAGAGGACTTTCTACATTTGCCGTTGAAATGACAGAACTACGAAATATACTGAATAACGCAGATTGTCATAGCCTTGTATTGGGTGATGAACTCTGTTCGGGAACAGAACACGACTCGGCACTTAGTATATTTGTTAGTGGGATTCAATGGCTCTATAAACGTAACGCGAAATTTATATTTGCAACACATTTACACGAAATTGTAAACTACGATGAAATAAAAGCAATAGAAAGCAATCTCGCTATATATCATTTATCTGTTCATTATGATAAGTTGAGTGACATATTAGTCTATGACCGTGTCATAAAAGGGGGTTCTGGGGAATCTGTTTACGGATTAGAAGTATGTAAATCACTACATTTGCCTGATGATTTTATAGATGATGCGTTTGAAGTAAGATCAAAGTATACAACACAGATACTAGATACATTATTAGATAAGCATACATCACGATATAACAGCAAGGTAATAATGGGAATATGTGAGATATGTCGTGAATCACCAGCAGTTGATGTTCATCATTTACAGTTTCAGAAAAATGCGGATAAAAGTAACCTTATTAATGGACACTTGCATAAAAATCATAAATCAAACTTAGTTGCCATATGTAAAAATTGTCATGATGACATTCACAGATGTAAGAATACTACTAATGAAATGAAACGTTTGAAAAGTGGTGCGGGTGAAATTTTATGTACAAATGATTGATATTGATAAACAAAGTGTTATGACGTGGGAGTGGTGTATTCTCGCATTAAATTATAATATTATTTCGAATATTATAATTTTTCATTATTATATGAACTCACGGTTCACTCAACATATATTGCTAACAAATGGGATTGAATAAAGTGTTCGAGTAGTTATATTAACCCATCCTCCGCTACGTTTAGAACTGACATTCCCTAAATATGTTGCATTAGACATTATGGCACTGTATATAGCTTCTACGTCATCATCATTGTTAGGTTCAATACATAGACACGTCTGATGTATCATTGGTTTGCTAATAGTCAGACAAATATTATCGGGATGAAGAAATGCTGGAATAAATATCACTCGTTTTACATTGGACAAGTGTAAAGACTGGCTCCTTCCATACGCATACCATGTAGGATAACGTTTTCTACCATTGTCTCGTTTACCAAGTTCATCCCTAAACTTCTCTAAATATACATATGTCTGCGGGTTTTCAGATTTAAAGCGGTCATCACAAATAATTTTACCATCTTCATATGGATATATAGCATATTTTACACGGCGCGAGTTCGTTATCTCTTGCCAACACGGTTCATTGAATAATCGCGTATTATGAATATATACTTTATCGCGTAGTGTTGCAATACCATTTGATATTTTGCATACATTTTTTAGTGTTTTTGTTTTATTTTGTGCGTGACCATCGGTGATTGGTGTAAACAGCATGTAATTATTGCGATTGCAAATGTCCGTATATTGGATGGGTATGCCGTTATATACGAGAGTATCTGGTTTTGTTTTGGTAAAAATAGTAATACAACAATACACAGATGCGTCAGGAAATACCTTCTCCGACTTAAAATCAATAATTTCTTGAATATATCTATTTTCAAATAGATATTTCCGTAATTCTATTGCTGATTTATTATAAAGGAAGGAATTGGGAGTTATTGATACCATTACACCATTGTCACGCAATAAGTCGATACATTTTATAATAAATGCGTAGTAAATATCAATACACCCTTTTGCTAATATTGGAAACTTACTTTTGATAAATGACCGATACTCATGACTCAAATCCTGAAACTTAATATACGGCGGATTCATAATGATGTTCACGTACTTCATTGAAACATCTACTGACAGAAAATCACCACAGAACTTGTTCACTCCTGATTGATTTATATCATTGAGGAATTCTTGTTTGATATCATACACATCAACACTGTCATATACATCTAAATCAACCCCTTTTAGGAGACACCCTTTACCAACAGATGGTTCTAGTAGGTTACCATTTGGTATAAGATATGAACACATTTGATATGATATGTTATTTGGCGTGAATATATCACATTTTGTGAACATTTCCATCAAAATAACAAGAGAAACAATGATAATGTTATATGTATTTGAGTTTTCTTAAGTCAAAATAGTATACAAAAACATTTAAACCGTTATTGACATATCATAACAATACTTGGTTTTCAACAAAGATAGATGAAGAAATATATTTCGGAAACATTTACCCAGCAACTCGACCGGATGCGGACGACGAATTTACACATTGAAAAGGAATCAAATGTCGACTTACTGCCCGAACAATTAGAACAGATACCATCGCTTATCATGTATGGTCCATCAGGAGTTGGAAAATATACACAGATGTTGAATATAGTGAGTAAATACAGTCCGAGTCAACTTAAATATGAAAAAAAGGTACAAATTATCCATCCGACAAGTAAGGAAGTAATTATGACAGTGCGGATGAGCGATATCCATTACGAAGTAGATATGCAATTACTTGGATGTAATGCAAAAACACAATGGCATATTATATATAATCAACTTCGTGACATTATTGCTTCCCAGAATAGAAATATTTTTGACAAGGATTCCAAGTTGCGCAAAGGGTTTATTGTATGTAGAAACTTCCAGCATATACACTCAGAATTATTAGACTGCTTTTATACATATATGTTCTCGGATGTGGGGTTTTGTATTCGTTTCATTATTCTCACTGACAGTATATCCTTCATACCAGATTGTATAGTCGAATCGTGTATGTTAAATACATATGCGAGGCCTTCGCGAATGAAGTATGCTGAGGTTATTGGGGGTGAAACCGGTAAATTATCTAAAACAATTTACTCTAAACTCAAAGAAAATATGATTCATAATATCAATAATGAATTCATGTCAATCCCACAACTTTCTCCTTGTGAAAAGGTATGTGAACCAATTATAGAGATGATAATACATAAGAAAACACTAGATTATAGTAAGCTACGTGAAATGATTTATGACATTTTAGTTCACCATATTAACGTTCAAGATGCAATGTATCATATTTTGCAACAACTATATAAACAACATATTCTTCGTAACAATCAATTACAAACTGTGACGAATATCACGTACGAGTTTCTTAAATTATATAATAACAATTATCGTCCTATTTTTCATTTAGAGAAATATCTACTACAATTAGTAGTAGTTGTTCATGGAATTAAGTGAAGCATTAAATGTGTTTGATTTATCAATAGATTCCTTGTCAAATCAAACAGTTGAAACATTGGATACATTGTATCGTAAACAAGCTCTTCATTGCCATCCGGATAAAACAGGCGGGTCAAATGAAAAATTCATCGCATTACAAGAAGCGTATGAACTATTGAAAATGAAGATAGTATTTGATAGTACGCACCCTGAAATAGATGTGAATGACGGCGACGATTATAGTCGCAGCGGAAATGAAAAGGTATTCTCGCATATGATGCATTTCTATCAGAAGCACAAGGATACATTTACAGACGTTATGAAATCAATGCATCATACATTCAATGACTACTGTATTGGCAAAATTACATCAATGACTGATGATGACCTCGTACGATGGTATAGCTTTATAAAAGGCACTAAGATGCTTCGTTTTTTACATACCGATACGCGTGCTAGGATAGATGAACGTATTCAAGCTCACCAAAAAAATACAGAAACAAAATGTAATATCAATACTATCACCGTACTAACTACTCTTAGTGACATTATGAATAACACGATATTAAAACGAGAATATAAAAATAGTACCATATTTGTTCCGCTTTGGCACAGTGAGGTATATTATGATGTTTCAATACCAAATACCGATACTGATTCAGACCTGAACAATAATAACATCATTGAATTGTGTGTACAAATTGAATATTGTTCGAGCAGTCAATGGTACATCGACCATAATAGTAATCTATTCATTTTTAAAACAGTACCATTTGACAAGGATATATTATTTCAAGAAAATTTACAAATTAGTGTTGACAATGTAGAGTTCAATATTCCCTGTAAAGACCTTATTATGACACATAAACAAACAGTGCGTTTACGTAAAAAAGGGGCTTGCTGTATCGTAGAGAATGACTTATATAATGTTGGTAAGCGAGGTGATGTTTTTATACTATTAATATTCAATTAGCCCACATTATGTGTTAAATTAAAAAATATATAATAAAAATATTTGATTTTTATTATATTTATTATGAATGGATTATAACAAAAAAACGTTACAATTGAACGCTTTATAATGGATATTTCAACTTAATATTTGATTAATTATAATTTATATTTATAGATTTTTTATTTTTTATGCGGCCTTCTTGCGGATAACCTTCTTCTTCTTAACGGGTTCAGGTTCAGGTTCAGGTTCAGGTACTGCTTCTACCTCATCTTCTGCCTCCTCTTCCTCTTCATCCTCCTCTCCATCGGATTCAACCATAGTAGTCGATTCCCTTTCGAGTGCTTCGGTCACACTGGCTTTAAGAGAATCCTTATCCGTGTCGTCAAGAATAATCTGGCAAACATTTGTGTTATCTTCCATCGGCTCAGTGATGGCTTGATGAAGACGCCAAGTAACTCCAAACTTGCCATTGGCAAACCAAAGACCACCACATTGGATAACTGTCGCAACCTTGGCGTTCTTGTGAATGATATCCATAGGGGTCAGGTTAACATCACTCGTAGGGAAAATCTTCTCGTGCTCCATCGTGAAAATACTAGGCTTCCATACACCATCGTATTTAGGGACCTTCACTTGAAGTCTGGGCGACTTGCTCTTGTCTGGCTCACCCGTTTCCTTGTTCTTCGAATACTTCAACATTGGGGTCCAAAGAGCATCGACAACCTCCGGACTCATCGTAGCCTTTCCGAACCAGTCCTTCGAGTTTTTCACTGCATCACGCTTGATGCTCTCCTCGAAATCAGTCATCACTTGGAGAAACTTTCTCGTCTTGTCATCGTGGTATTCGTCGTTAGGGAATTGAAGGGACATCTCGAAGCGCTCGTTTCCTTCGTAATCACTAATCCCCCACGTCATCATTAGAGGAGTTGTGACGTAAAGTGACTTCTTAGCAGCCTTATTGTAAAGGTTCATATTCTTGCCACCAGCCTTGTTTAGGACAGGCTGGTTGTAACCAATCATATCATTGGTAAAATCGCGGTATTGGATAACGTTAATAGCAGACATTGTTCTTTCTATATATACATCTCAGGTATACGCTTTAAGCCATTTCAATTTTTTTTAATATTGACTCGGATATTTGGATTTCCAAAATAAAATAAAAAATATAATATGATGATAGGTATGGTATGTTGCAATGTTGGTAATATCAGATATAAATTATGCGTGAGGGTGAATATTTCTCTCTCGAATTTTAAAAAAGTGTAATTAGTGTATGATTATTTATTTATTTTATAATAATAGAAAACATCATCATCATAATTTAATCATTACAGAGACACAAAGAGAGAAATACGGATAATATGCCTGTTTATTATAAGTTATTGGTGATATTATAGTTGTAAACAGTTCAATAAGTTATAATACGAGAACTAATAATTTATTATCCAGATAACTTATTGTAAAACTCAACGACCTTTCTGTTAATTTTAATCTTGCTTGGATCAAAAGATGTTAAATATAAACCGTCGAGTGATTTTATGCGAGATAGAGCTACATATGTTTGTCCACACGCAAATATTTCCTTGCCAATATCTAATTGAGCAACATCAATGGTAGCTCCTTGTGCCTTATGGATTGTTATTGCCCACGAAAGCATAAGAGGAATCTGTTTCACTCCAATACTTTTTATATTTTCACTCTGCCACGTGTGGTACCCCATTTCTCGCGTGATACCATTATAAAATGTAACAACTGGTAATTTCGCGGCTGTAAAATCAATGACAACACCTTGACTTCCATTCACAATACCATTCTCAATATCGAGATTAGCCACACACATGACTTGTGCACCCCTTTTCAAAAATAGGGTATCTTCCGAATTTATAGATTTCATAAGATACTCAATTTCTTTATCCTTCTGACTTGTTGAGAATAGTGTATCATCATTATTACAACCCGTATCGGTAACTGAACATCCTTTTTTACGATATATATGAGGTGTCTCAGAAATGCTATCAATCGACTTTTTATTGATAGATTCTACTTTGGCGCGCGTTGGAAGAATAATTGTCGGCTTTATATCTGTATTGGTAGGTATTTGTCTACCTACGTAACGGTTTAATATATCAACCGAAGATGTGGTTAATTTTCCACTTCTTACTTGTGATAAGATTTGTATGTATGATGGGTCAGATTGTCTGAACACTTTGTCAAGCTCTATTTGTTCGTGAAACACGCTATTCCAGTTATCCGATTCAAAACAATATTGAGATTCACTCAACGTTCTTCCGATAGGAGAGAGTTGATTAAAATCGCCAGAAAATATGATCTGAATTCCTCCAAATGGAGCTTTATTTCGACGACTCATTTTACCAGTCATATTTAGTACGTCAAATAGTTTTCGCGACATCATACTTACTTCATCAATGATCAATAGTTCAACAGAATTCCATTTTTTTCTTTTTGAATTATTCTGACTTACATCGGTGACAATCTGCTCTATTACACCATTACACAACCCAACACCACTCCAAGAGTGGATTGTTTTCGCGTTACATTTGAGAAGAATAGAAGCACACCCAGTCAAGGCACAAACCTGAACACGTCTTCCTTGTCTGATCGCATCTTTGACAATATGTCTGATTAATTCCGTTTTACCAGTGCCACCAGCGCCAGTCAAAAATATATTTTCTTTTTTTTGATATGCCTCAAAAACGAGTTGCTGTTTATTTGAAAGCTTCATAATATTCGGTTATTAAATATACGTATTTTATGCTTAAATACATTTGGTATTTACATCATTGTCATACCATATATGATGTAAGAAATCCGGATATGTGATATTACATTTATCTCTTCAAAAAAATATAAATTACACACAGTCCAATTTATTAGACCCTTGATAACAAGTGTGGATGTGTGTTAGTATATGCGAAATTCAAAAAAACAATTTAGGAAAAAGATAATATGTCTATTATATACATCACAATGGTTTCAAATACAATAATAATATCGTCTAATAATGTTGGTATATCTGACAGTGATGTCAGAGAATCTTCATCTAATAAAAAAATCCCAAAGAGACGACGACGCAATAGTAAATCTCATATAGGTCCTTGTAAAGTATCTGATGCTGATTTTGAGATACCATCCACTGATAACGTGGATATCATTTCTAAATTTAATTTTAATTTGAAGCAGTTAAAAAGTATTGCAAAGCATTATAAGGTAAAGGTGTCTGGAAATAAATGCCAGCTTCGCGAACGTATAGTTATATTTTTCAATGAAACAACTGCGGCTATATGTATTCAGAAACATATGCGTCGGTGTTTCGTCAAGTTCCTAATTTCGAATAAAGGGCCTGCAATACACGACCGCAAATCTTGTACAAATGAAACTGATTTTTTTACAATGGAAGACTTATCGTCCATTGGTTTCCATCAATTTATTAGTTATAGAGACAAGGACAAATTTACATATGGATTCGATATTATGTCACTGAATGAATATTTTAAAACCGGTGCAAGAAGTAATCCTTACAACCGCACTCCCTTTCCAAAAAATCTTCGTAGACGCATTAGGAGAATTAAAGCACTGTATAATATTGTTGGTATTAATATTCAGTTGAAAGTAGATAATGTAGTAGATAATATACAAGAAGAATCAATACAAGAACCATCACAAGATAATCAACTATTGAGTGTAACTAATCAAAACCAAAGTAATATTCACAGTAAGGTTATGGAGCTATTTCATATAATGGATACTTTTGGACATACTACTGATGTTCGATGGTTCCTTAACTTAAACTCGAATCAACTCATTCGTTTCTTAAGAGAACTAAACGACATATGGTCTTATCGTGCAAATTTAACACGTACAATTCAGCAGCAAATTGTTCATCCAACCGGTCACCCGTTCAGTATCATACAATTACCTCAATTACAATCAATGGAAACAGACGATTTGCGATACATAGCCCTCAAAGTGATTGAAAATATCATTACAAAAGGTATTAATGATGATAGTAAGGGTCTTGGTGTATATTTCGTTTTAAGCGCATTTACACTCGCAAGTCCTGCTGCTGCACAAACAATGCCTTGGCTATTTGAATCTGTACAACACTTTTAGATAATTTATTCTTGGGTGGTCGATTTATTTATTTCCATTAGGAAAATAAATAATATTATTAAGGGATAAGTACAGTAATTACACGTGATAAGGAGTTATTTTAACGCATAATTAAATGTTATGCGTTAAAATACTTAAATAACTCTCTTTATAGAGTATATAAAATGGCAAAGAAACTCGCAACCACCACTACTACTAATACTCCCGTCGTCAAGAAAATCACCAAGTCGTCCAAAAAGGAAACTGTCTCAGTTGCAGCTCCTATTGCTCCCGAACCTACTCCTATCGTTGAGGCAAAGATTGAAGTCGCCACAGAGGAAGTTGATACCATTGTCCAATTCAAAGACAATTACGAGGAGCAATACAGCGTATTCTCCAAGAAACTTCAAATCGCAATTACTTCCCTCGTGGCATTGAAGAATGAATTTAAGGTTCTTGAAAAGCGCACTACCAAAGAGCTTAAGGCAGCAAAGAAGATCACTGCTAAACGCGCTCGCAAGGGAAACCGTCAACCCAGTGGATTTGTCAAGCCTACTCTTGTCACTGATGAGCTCGCAACTTTCTTGGGAAAACCCTCTGGAACCGAAATGGCTCGTACTGAGGTGACCCGTGAAATCAACAAGTACATCCGGTCCAACGACCTTCAAGACAAGGACAATGGCCGCAAAATCAACCCTGATGCTGCCCTTTCAAAGCTCCTTCGTTTAAAAAAGGAGGACGAACTGACATATTTCAACCTTCAACGCTATATGTCTCCCCATTTTCCCAAGCCTGCGGCAGCTGTCGCCACTGCGGCAATCGCTGTCTAATTTTAATTGGATTATTATTGTCTTGGTATTACCATATGTATTTCGTAAATGAATACATTATTATATAATAGCCGCTAAATATCTCATAATTACAAAATCATTGTTTTGTTATTATGATTACAAACTTTTCTAAAATTTATGTTGTATAAACAATAAAAAATAATTTCATATACATAGTGTAAATTGCGACATTTTAGAATATATTAATAGGAAGGTCGTCTCTGATGAATACGCATGACCCGTCACGCTTCCATTCACAAACAATGACGATTATTTCAACGCCTGCAACCATTGCGCGTCTAACAGAGTCTTGATAAATCTTATCTAGATTCGAAGGTTGGAATGATGATACATCCGTGCGTTGAATTACATAACACATTATTCCCCGACTCTTCTCATTTTCAACTATATACTGTAACTCTTCTATGTGCTTTAGTGCGCGTGGACTAATAACATCTGTTGGTTTTTTACGATACCCATCTGGGAAATATGCAATCTTATCATTGAATGAGAAATGCGACGTGTCCACCATCTTCCTATCTGCTTTTGAACAGTCTACAAAATCGGCAAGTGGTACGTTTTTGACTTCTAAGTAAAATGTATTTCCGTCAGAATCAATTCCCGAAAAATCAAAACGCGATTTCAAGTGTTTAACTTCACGGCGATATTCTCTGACATTATTCAACTGTTTGAGACAATTCATAGAAATACAATTATCAACAATACGTTCGGCCAACTTGGGATTTATTCCACATATTAACTCCCCTCCTTCGGAATTTGTTTTTATTATACTAAGTTCAACACGATGTTTACACACCAAAAGTTTATTTTTGTTTTTAATTGGCATATGAGATACATATACCAAACTATCTTTATTTGATAATCCACAGCACCCCAACGAAGGACAGTGTAATTGTTCTGCATCGCCACTGTCGCATTCTCTTGTTTCATTATCATCGCCTACAATAAACCCATCGGCTACGTACGGGGATTTACATACCGCAGAAGGACGTTTTACGATTAGAGCCCGTTTCAGCTCATCTAGCCTAAAGAGTACTTGCATTATTATACGTAAGCGTCTATATTTCTTGTTTATATATAGTTTTCAGCTTTGTAATAAAATCAATTTTATTTTATCCTACCCTAACATTGTCATTCTTAATGTGGAAAACAAATATTGGTCATCGCGCATACTGATAGATTCTAAAACGCGTGACTGTTTATTTATTTCATTAATCAATAATGGTGACGAATAATGTTGCTGTATAAAATCAATTATACTATTTATCGAATCAAAACTAACATCAAAATTTATTATATTAGTGTTCTTGCGAAGTAATAGCAATATAAATTCATCATAGTTGAATAAAAAAATCATTTTGATTATATAATAGCAAAATACATTAGTCGTTTCATTGTAAGCACTACATTTTTGAGACATACTCAGGATATCATTATAATTGATGGTCATACTACCGAGGATTTTAACTGCTTGAAATACGGCAAACTTCTTCTCTATTTCCAGGTACTTGTGTGCAATTAATGAGAATGTTTTGAATGTTGTATTGACATTAATATCTATGTTTTGTTCGGACGGATGTGTCTCGAAATAAGCAACAAATACGACATTCCAAACTGTTGCCCAAAATTCGCAGTATGATTCGTTCAGCAAGAACTCTGACCTAATCGGGAATAGTTTACCAAGCCGGTGTTGTATTAATGATAAATACTCAATTCCAAAGTCAAGGCCAAAGTTATGCATCGTCTCGTGGCATAATACCTTGAACCATTCTTCCTGTCTAAATATTGTAATTTCTGTCGAATAAGTTGAGCAGAGATACGTAAATGCACTATTGACGTGTTCTGCCCCAATAATCTTACTGAGTTCCGGGAGTTCTTTTATTTTTTCAGTTAGAAAAATATGTATATTCAATACCTTACTACATTGAGATTTAGTGTACATTCCACAGCAATAGTACCACATATATATATTCTTCATGTGGTTGTTTAGTATGTTAATGTTAGTTATGGGATTAGTATGGGTTGTGTAAAAATACACACAATAATGTTTTCCATTGAGTTTGAATGTAAAACGGTGTACATTATCAGTAGTCGCGTGAATATGGGATATAATCGTATGCGGAAGATAATTATTTTTTTTTCCATCTTTAATCGATGTAGGTAATTGCGATATGTTATCTATCGCTGAATATAGGTATTGTATATTATTTTTGTGTTTCAAGTAATGACTGTGTGCTTCGAGCATATTTTCATAAAAAATGCGAAATATGCTTTTGCTTAATCTACTCCCAGTATTCTTATTTTTCTGTCTCTCGTTTTGCTCACGCAAAAAAACGTTTATGTATTTTGATAGCATTATTATAAAAATACATAATATATTTATGAAAAAAACATAACTTTATTAAATCTATTTGTGTAATTGTGTAATTGTGTAATTGTGTAAATGTAATTGTGTAATTGTATCAGTGTTATATTACTGTTTAATATTTTGCTTTTTAATGAAATCTTGGATATCGCAGTACCTAAACTTTGATTTTGATGTAAATCCTGCGTGTTCCTTTGGATTCATATTTTGTACGCGGGATATAGTGTCTTGTAGTTCGCTCCAATGTGATGATTTATTTAGAAGATAGTACGAAGTGATTGTTATAATTTTAACGTTCTCGCAAATCTCGTCGCAAATGTGTGATGATTCGGCATCGTCAATATTGACAAATAGTTGTTTGTGTAAATCCCTTAATATTTGAAATACAAACTCGTCGTGGATGACGTCTTCATTCAAAAGGCACGCTGTAAACTTACTTAATGCCCGACGCTTATCATTTTTAATGTTGTTATTACAAAATTCATCATAATCCTTCTCAGGAGAAATATACTCAATGTTTTGAAAACATCCATTATATTCCATCAGCTTGCTTTCAAGTACGCTTTCGAAGATATCAAACCGAGTCATGAGCTCCTTATATAATTTTGCATACATCACTGAATAAAATGCATTTGAGCTTGCCAATTCAAACATTATTCCGCCAATTGACTCCATATTTTGCAAAAACTCCTGCGATGGTTCTTCTTTATCCAGAGAATGAACACCGTTATTTCCGCTTACATCTTCCACATCAGCTGTCGAACTTGATATACTTTCAACCAAATCACAAATCTTAGGGACAATACTATCATATGTATTATCAGTCAACTTATTAATAAGAAGCTTGATATCGTGTTTAATTTTGTCATAATCACTTGTTATATTAATGAATTTTGACACAGGTGGAGTTGTAGGATAAGGGATACGCTTCTCTTTTCGATGACGTTTAGGAAACGACGGGGTCTTAATATAACTAGGGGACCCAACTTGTTCAGCAATAATTCTGACAATGTCTAGAACTGAACCAGGTAGAGTATAATCAAACCCTTCATCACGAATATTGCCAAAATTATCCAAGTCAAATCTAGTGATATCAGAGCACATCGTTAGTGATGTAAGTGTATTATAAATATACCACATTAGATATTTCTATATTGTTTTCAATTTTTTAAACCTAAGTATATTCTAACAAAAATGCAGTACAAATATATACATGCAAATTCTAAATAGTTGGACTATTAAAATATTGATTGCTACAATGTTATTTGTATACGGCCAGATATTACTGAAAACATCCTTTACAATTAATAAAACATCGTTTAATTCAGTAGCAATCGTATTCGGTATGTTTATAGGAATTGCATCATTGATATATTGGCTATTTCTCAATACGTGTAGTGAACCAATATCAATAGATATTGGTTCAAAATCTATACTTTATGCTGCATTGGCTGGATTGGTGTTTTTCATTGGAAATTTATTATGGATATATACCATTTCTGAAAACGTTCAATTAGGAAACATTAGAACCATCATGGCTGGATTCGAAATGATGCTTTTATTCTTTGCCGGAAGTTTACTGTTCAATGACCACATAAAAGGTGTCCAACTATTTGGTGTATCCATCGTACTATTAGGTATATACATAATTGCAAATGTGTGACTCTTTGTGGAGAAATAAACTAATTATAACGTCAGTGTAATATAAAATGTCATCTGATGAGTCGCGCATATTTAAGTTACCGATATGCTATACAGACGCCGTATCTACATTAAGCAGTACAATCAAGGAAGATATGGAGATAAGTGAAAATAACAGAACATTCAGCGATATGTGTACAACTATACTTAATCCTACTAGCGATGTATCTCTTGTAACCGTTTATAATGATGAAAATAAACAAATGAATTCACTTTACAACAATATGTTTAACCCGACCAATCCTCTTGAAGAGTATATGGTAAACGAATGGAGCACGTATTTTACATCAAATCATTTATTTCTCAAAGACTCACAAAAACTCTATAAATTAAATGTTGTAAATAAGGACAAATATAAGCACGGGGTGACATATGACAACCAAAAGGAGATATTGAATTCTATAACATCAATTACAGGCGAAAACGTCCACTACGAGTCTATGCACTTTTTTGACTGGTCGTGTTTGAGGTTTTTAAACTCTCATTCTATATTTCTACAATGTATTAGTCTATGGACAATAGGTTCTCCTGTCTATACGCTATGTCTACCGATATTCTTGATGATTGTTCCATTTTTTATGTTGAGATATTTAGGGCAATCATTAACAATTACGAGTTATTTTACGAAGTTATTATCGATTATACAAAACACAGTGATAGGTCAGTTTGGTAGTTTATTCAGAACGATTCCTTGGGATAAACGTATATATATATGTATTTCACTCGTCATGTATGGGGTACAAATATACCAAAATATACAAACTATGTTTAGATTCAGACGGTCCATTATAAATATATTCCACAAAAATTCATTATTATGTACATTCATTGGTGAATGTGAATCTAATTTCTCTCTATTCGAACGAATGACAAGGAAAATGGATTCATACAAAAACTTCAATCATGATATTTTATCTTCACTCGAAATTCTAAAAAAATATAGAAAGACTATAGAAGAATACACCAACAGAACATTTCACGCGAATATATTTTTCTCATTCGGAACTATATTAAAAGAGTATTATGTGCTGTGTAACAGTATCGAACTTCAGAATGCTATTGTATATATGATACATTTTAGCATATATTTGAAAAACATATCGTCAATATCTAGTGGAATAGAAACAAAACAATTAAACAAAATTACAATAAAACGAAACACACGCACGAAGTTTGTAGATGGAGTTTACCCTATTATCAAAGAAGGAGTATCTAATGACATATCACTGTCAAATAATATGATAATCACAGGTCCGAATGCATCAGGTAAAACAACGCTACTTAAGAGTACATTATATAACATTCTAATATCACAGCAACTCGGATTAGCATATTGTAAAACGGGAAAAATCGACCCATATGATAAACTTCATTGCTACTTGAATATACCGGATACCAGTGGTCGTGACAGTTTATTTCAATCAGAAGCAAGAAGATGTAAAGAGATACTAGATGATGTAATGGCTGATGAAACTAAACGCCACTTCTGTATCTTCGACGAGCTATATTCGGGCACGAACCCATACGAAGCAACAGCAAGCTCATTTTCATTTGTAAAATATTTAGCAGCAAAACCAAATATTGATTTCATGTTGACGACCCATTTCCAAGATTTATGCCCTTATTTCAAGAAGATAAAGGGTATTCGTAATTACAGTCTACATACAGAATATAAAGACAATGGTCGTGATTTGATATACACATATTGCCTTGAAGAGAAGCCAAGTCTAGTTAAAGGTGGTGTTTCGGTACTTCGTCAATTAGAATATCCATTAGAAATATTGATTGATACTGAAACATTTTTGAACAAAATGATAGCATGAAACTAAAACAGAAAGCCTTTCGTTTAATAAAAGACAATAATATATATCGTAATTTCAAATGGATTTTTTGGCATTATTCGGTGTCGGTACAAACTTGATGTTCTCGCTGGGAATCATTTTTGTTATGATTTTCACAATATTCTACATTCGACAGCGGTTAACAGATTTCGATACAAAGATGACATCGATGTTTCAATTAGTTACAAAGATTACAAGTGAAATTAGAAATATCAAAGAAGCCCATCACGGTATCCAAACTAATGGAACACCACTAGATACAATTCACGAAGACGAGGAATACGAAAATGATACAGAAAATGTAAAGAATATTAGATTCGGGGGTGGTTCACACGATATTGATGATGATGATGATGTTGATGATGATGATGATGATGATGATGATGATGATGACAATCAAGTTGTTGAACTCGTTGATTCGAGTGATGATGATATAAGTGATGATGATACATCTGACGCCGATGATGACAGTGAAACACGTCATGGAGAAGTTGTTTTGGCACGAGCAATAAGTACGCACGGTTTGGAATCTAACACGGAGGACGAAGAAGACACGGTAGTTAAAGTGATTGATTTTAACAAGGAGTTAAGTGATAAGGAGACTATTCAAGAAATTCCAAACTATAAAAAATTCAAATATGATGAATTAAAAACGATGGTTTCCACTCGTGGACTTGCTAATGACGTCAATAAATTAAAAAAAGCGGAACTGGTAGTCATCCTTGAAGATTCTTTCCGGAAATCACAATCTCGTCCCAACGAAGAGGATACACATGAAGCAATAGCGCATTAATAAAATGTTAAATACATATTTCGAAAAATTAAAATATGATTATACTTATATTATGAAACAAACGTCTGCAAACAATGTTTATTATGATATTCCCGCATTTATGAATGATGGGCGCATGGCAACAAACTATTCGCCCGATGCTTATCTTAATAATCAATTATTAACACGCAATCGTATTACAACTAACGCAGAATATAGAGATTATCTAATGCGAAATGCTGATAAAATTATAAATGACAATCAAATAATGTCAATTGAAAATGTAAGCAATGTTCAGGTAAAAGATTCGATTAAAGATAACCAGGGTCCTCGCGGATTCCAAGATAGCGATTTAAAGTCATTATATCTCTCTCGCGACCAACACCAAGAACAGGTGTTACCATCTATTATGAACATTACACAATCATTCCAGAATAAATATTTAAAGTAAACACGTCTGATGTCAATTAATTTTTATTTTTTTTGTATAGAAATAAAAATTATCAGTTTATGCGTTTGTTTCAATCGCACCTCAGTAATTTTGTAAAAAATTGAAACTAATTTAAACACATAGCCGTGTGATAAATATATATAGACATCTCACGCGATGTCGAAATCAAAAAGCAGTATAGATGTCACGAACGAGAGGGATATTAATGATTTTAAAGTCGATGCGAACCACGACATTGAGAAGAATACCCTTTCAGACTCTCCTGAGAACATGTGGACACTCATTGAATCATACTTTGGAAAAAATCATTTGAAACAGATGGTTCGTCACCAGATTGAATCATTTGATGTGTTTGTACAGCATCAAATTAAACAAACAATTGACATGTTTCATCCTTTGAATATCCACTCAGAACAAGATTACAATAGCGAACACGACAAGTACGTCCTTGAAATGAATATCTCGTTTGAAAAGTTCAAGCTCTATCGTCCTCAGATTCACGAAAATAATGGTGCAACAAAGTTAATGTTTCCACAAGAAGCTCGCCTTAGAAACTTCACATATGCCTCAAATATGACACTTGATATCCATATCCAGTATATCACACGAAGTGGGGATAATCTGGAGGATGTTCAACATACAAATAAAATAATCCCGAATGTGTATATTGGCAAATTGCCAATTATGCTAAAATCTTCATCGTGTCTGCTCACCCAGTACAAACATGTTAATCATGACATAACCGGCGAGTGCAAATATGATGCTGGTGGCTACTTCATCATAAACGGTTCAGAAAAAACGGTTCTAGGTCAAGAGCGCGCAGCCGAGAATAAAGTATATTGTTATAACATTTCAAAAAATAATACAAAGTATAACTGGATTGCTGAATTGAAGTCAGTGCCAGACTATAAACAAATTAGTCCAAAACAAATCAACATGTATGTTTCATCGAAAAACAACGGATTTGGTTTTCCATTACATATTCAAATACCTAGAATCAAAGTAAATATCCCATTATTTATACTATTTCGCGCACTGGGTGTGGTGAGTGACGCAGAAATTTGTCGTTATATTCTCCTCAAAGTCGATGGTCTACCAAAAGACAGTACCGAAAGTGTGTTACTTGAACAATTGAAGGCTTCTATTATTGATGCTAATGAATACTTAACGCAGGAATCAGCAATCGAATATATCAAGGAGAATATTATGTATACACCTTTGAACATGGACAAAGAAGCTGGCGAAAAGAAGCGTATTGAATTCACACAAGATGTACTTAAAAATGATTTACTCCCTCATTGCCAAACTACAAAGCATAAAATATACTATCTTGGTTATATGTGTAACTCTATTTTGAAAGTATCGTCAGGTTTTGTCGAACACGATGACAGAGACTCATATTTAAACAAGCGTATTGACACTACCGGAACACTTCTAAATAATTTGTTCAGAAATTACTTCAATAAGTTGGTTAAAGACATGCAGAAATTAATTGTAAAGGAGATAAATACTGGAAGTTGGCGGTCCACATATGATTACACCAACATTGTAAACCACACAAATATATACAAAATCGTCAAGTCTACCACCATTGAGAATGGAATCAAACGAGCACTCAGTACTGGCGATTTTGGCATTAAACAATCAAATTCTTCAAAGGTTGGTGTTGCGCAAGTATTAAATAGGTTGACATATGCATCGAGTTTAAGTCATTCTCGGCGTATTAGCACACCTATTGATAAGAGTGGAAAACTCATTCCGCCTAGAATGCTACATAATACATCTTGGGGGTTTTTATGTCCTGCGGAAACACCAGAAGGTCAGTCAGTTGGTGTTGTGAAGAATCTCAGCTATATGACCCATATTACACTACCTTCTGATACACATAGTATTCACGAATATATCAATGGTCGTTATACAAAAATCGAAGATGTCAATGCGGACGAATTGTTTGATAAAGTAAAGGTATTTGTTAACGGTGTATTTCTAGGAGTTACAGACGACCCGCAAGATTTATACGCATATTTAAAAGACCTCAAGACCAAAGGTATGATAAATATTTATACATCTGTTGTATTCAATTATTCAACAATGGAGATACGTGTATGTAACGAGAGGGGTAGACTGGCACGACCTGTTTTAAGGGTCAAGAACAATGCGGTTTTGTTGAACGATTCAATAGTACAAAAAATCGCTAAGGGACAGATTTCGTGGGATAATTTGCTCACAAATATTCTTACGGATGATTCAGTTATCGAATATATTGACCCGGACGAACAAAACAACACAATGATTGCAATGTACAATCGCGATTTAAAAGCCGCACTCAAAGATACCAACAGACGAACAAATTTTACACACTGTGAAATCCATCCAAGTACAATCTTTGGCGTACTTGCATCTTGTATCCCTTTCCCCGAACATAATCAATCTCCCAGAAATACATACCAGTGTGCCATGTCAAAACAGTCTATGGGTGTTTACATGTCTAACTACGACAATCGAATGGATAAGACGGCGTATGTATTAAACTATCCTATGCGACCCCTTGTTGATACCCGCATCATGAACATCATCAGAATAAATGATATTCCTTCAGGGTCACCTGTGATAGTTGCTATTATGACTCATACTGGGTATAACCAGGAAGACAGTGTGCTTTTCAATAAGGGTGCCATTGACCGAGGACTATTCATCGCTACTGTCTACCACACTGAAAAAGACGAAGATAAGAAAATTAACGGAGACGAAGAGGTGAGATGTAAGCCAGACCCATCGCGTACACGCGGAATGAAGTTTGGAAATTACAATAAGATTAATACAGATGGTGTTATTTCTGAAAACACATTGGTTGAAAATAGAGATGTTATTATTGCCAAAATGGTACCCATAAAAGAGAATAAGAATGACCATACCAAGGTTGTGAAGTTTGAAGACCAGAGTAAAATTTTCAAAACAACAGAAGATACGTACATTGACAAAAACTATATTCAGCGAAATGGCGATGGATACAAGTTTGCAAAGGTTAAAACGCGCATTACTCGCAAACCGGTCATTGGAGACAAGTTCAGTTCACGTCACGGTCAGAAGGGTACTATTGGTAATATCATCCCAGAAGAGGATATGCCGTTTACAAAGGATGGATTGAAACCTGATATTATTATTAATCCACACGCTATTCCATCGCGTATGACAATTGGACAGCTCAAGGAAACACTTCTTGGAAAGGTCCTTGTAGAACTCGGTTTATTCGGCGATGGAACTAGTTTTGGTGAGTTTCAGATTGATGATATTGCGAAGGAACTACTAAACGTGGGGTACGAGCAGAACGGCAATCAGGTAATGTACGATGGGTTGACCGGTGAACAATTAGAATCCAGTATATTCATCGGACCTGTATTTTACCAGCGGTTGAAACATATGGTAAATGATAAACAGCATAGCAGATCTATTGGTCCTATGGTAAACCTGACTCGTCAGCCGGCAGAGGGTCGGTCACGCGATGGTGGTTTGCGGTTCGGTGAGATGGAACGTGACTGTATGATTTCACACGGAGCTTCAAGATTTACAAAAGGTCGTATTTATGACGCATCTGACAAGTTCCAGGTACATTTATGTAAGAAATGCGGAATGATTGCCGCCTATAACGACAAACTACATATACATCACTGCCGAATGTGTGATAACCGAACCGATTTTGTGTATAGCGAGATTCCATATGCCTGTAAATTGTTATTTCAAGAGTTAATGACAATGAACATTGCACCCAGACTGATTACAAACGACATAAATTAAAAATAACAATAAATAAACAAGGTAAGATTACATTTTTTTATTATTATAATGTATATTAATAAAGTAATATACATTTACAATTATGTCTAAAATGCCCAAGACTAAAAAGAAACATAAACGCAAAACAAATGGCAAAACAAAGAAGTATAGAGGAGGTGGGGGCGATGGCATATATGGAACATTAATTTATTATCTAGATAATATCAAACAACGTGAAAATAATACGTGTAGTACAGATTCTAGCGATAATGCCTTGAACACATGCACCATTCCTAATTCGAAAAGTGACCAGATTATTCGTGTATGTAAAAATTCCGTATTCAAAGGCCCTAAACCAGGATATAAACATAACATAAAGGTGTATGATAATTTTATTCGAGTTGACCCGCATACTATGAATCTTCTAGTCCAAGATGCAATAAAAAAACAGTTACCCACAGAACCAATAGAACACTTCAATAATGTTTGTCCTATGGAAGGATATAGTTATGCATTAGAAGGTAAAGCATATAAGTTAGATATGTCTCAAAATTCCACCGGCAGCAACTCTGTGGCTCACTCCGTAGAAGATTATATCAAAATGATTAATAATAACGTAATGACAATCGATTCAAATGAACCTGATATGACGACTCAATACGCTAGACAAATAATCGGTTGGATAGAATCTATTTGTAATAGTTTAGACATTTTATTCGAACAACTACAATTCCATCACTGTGACCCTAAAGCAGCACAATTGTTTCTGGACGGAAATAAAGTAATTGTTGGTGACCTAGATAAAGTTACATTTACATTGAAAATAGACGATAAGTATTATAGAATGTGTTTGGGGTCTACATTAAATCGAACTGCGGCATACGTACAAGGAAGTATACCAGAGAAAATGCGGTATGAAACATATCCACGTCAGACAAATACTTTCGAAAAAGCATCCTTTGTAGCGTCTATACTATTGTTACTAGATAACAATATACGAATGTTAGTTATAGAAAATATCAGAAGCAATGAGAAGTTATCATATCTTATTGATTTCATATTGGAAGACAAGTTATCAGTGTATGCAAATAGACCTTTTTCGAAAAAAACAGGACATCGCATTGCAAGCGAATGTGTTAATATGCAACGAAAGCCATTAAAATCTGAGTTCGTCATCTCAACGTCGAATACAGCAAATAATAATTGAAGTTCGCAACTCCAAAATAATACATTATACTATATCATATGTTTAACAAAATACTTCCAAGACTAGATAATTCACACATTGAATTACCGTCTTCACCTAATAGAAAAACACGTGTTCGCACAAGGTCGAGTTCATATGATGATGAGAATCTGACACTTGTCAATAATATTGCACAGAACCCGTGTATAGGAAAGGATAGTGGTACAATGAATAAACACATCGAGAATGTCGTTATAACAGTTGATACAGATAATGACAGATTACACAATACTGATAGCACAATAACGTGTATATATTTGGTTGATAATAACAAAATAAAACATATATGTGTATTTTTGTACCATATATGTGTACAACTATCACTTTTGTCTGTTCTCGAACCACTCTTATTCTTTTTTTATATTGTGCAAATTGAGGAGTCATTATTTTACAAGCAAATGGCCAAGCTGATATCTCAGGTAAATGGTCTGATAGATACCCACGATGCGCTATGTGTACGAGAAATGGATGAATACATAATATTTATGCAAGTATTACAAGATAATGATACTTGTATCGACTCATTGTATTATGAGTTGGAAAGTAGTGCTGAACGTGGAAATATTGAACAGGAACATTTGTCACATGAACTGATGGCCGTAGCGCTTCGTTTCGCATTTATCATAATTTCAATCACGTTTATATATTCAGTGGGTTTAAAATATGTTTTTAACGAAAAAATAGTACCGATACTAATGCACCACATATCTCTTATAGTTTTTATAGGGATTTATGAAGTATGGTTTTTTTCAAACGTTATCATTAAGTATATCCCGTGGACAGATGACGAAATAATATTTTATATATTTCAATGTTTATGGCAAGGGATGACAAATAAGTTTCCAGAATTACAACAACTTCAATGTAACTCAATAACGATGGATTGTCATTTTTAGTTATCGGTATATTTTGGTATTTATTTTGTCTACAATCTATACATGGTACTAAGGAATAAACATTCCAAATCAAAATCAGATGAAGAAATCATTAAGATTAAAATCAATGCGATAAATCGGTTAAAAAATGATGTAAAATATCTTGAACAAGAACACATCAGTTTGCAAAATGAAATAAACAGTTTATCAGGGTTAGAGTCTCAAGACGACGACCACGAGCATAAGTTGAAGAGTATACGTTTGCGATTGGAGGAAAGCCACGATATGATGCACAAAACGATTGACACACAATCAGCCTTTATCAAAGAAATACTAGATATAATTGATAACACGACAGATACGTTAAAAAGAGACCTTCTCGTAGAAGTAGACTCGGTGATTGGTTCTAAAATACTACGCTAATGAGTATGATATAAAATTGATTTAAAAATGTTTTATATTATACATTTACAAATTACCTCTGGTGTCCCAAAGTAGTACACAATGACAAATGACATTTGGTTTAGAAACCCTCGTGGTCTATCTATGTTAGTGTCACACAACGATATAACCATTCGCATCGCAGCCAATAATCATTTGGACGCACACTATTTGTGTGCGAGAGCGAGACAAGCGTCTTCTGCTGGAAGCATAACAGATGAAGATTCTGATGAAGACGAATATGATGAAGATGAAGATTCTGATGAAGATTCTGATGAAGATTCTAATGAAGACGGTCATGATGAAGATTCTGACGATGAATATTTTACCGATGTCGATTCTACTATCGGCGAATCTCAACAACATTACTCACATCGTTTCGGCGACATTGAAGAAGGTCCAGATTCATTTGAGGTCATTCATAGGTGTCCGTCAGATAGCAGTAGTAGACAGCCTTCATATAGTAGCATTGAACATCAAGACAGTGATACTGATTATGATTCAGATTATTCTGAATATGCATACTAAATTAAAAATATTTACAAATTTATACGACCTTTATTTCACACGTTTTGAATAGAATGTGTGAAATACCTTACATTTTTTACTTACTAGTTACTTTCGGTGGTACAATATATCCTCTATTGCGCACACCATTCAAGCGTCGTTGAATAGAGTGATTCAAAGTTGTACCACTCTCTTGTCCAACGACACTATTGTTCATCTTACCTTGGTTCATCGCATCTCGCTTTAATCGTTCTGTTCGCATTCCTGAATCTTGTTTCGGAATGACGTTACCTGTTTTATTAACTGGTGAAAAAAACATATAATATAATTACATGACATTTTTCTTTTCACAATGTATATTGTGTTTCTAATATGATTCTTTCATTTCTTCCCCCGAGTAGTCATCAAACACATATTCATCGTCATTGTCAGATAAATAATTACAGTCTCCGTTTATGTGGATTTCACCACAAGAATCGTATTCATAATCTTCATAATCATCATCATCATCTAATCTTGTATCTGTAAACCCTTCGTCATGCCATTGTTGGATTTGTATAATACGTTCATCGCGCGTGTAACATTTTGTTGTAAGATGAGACTGGTTTGTTATGGGAATAATGACATCAAGTTCGCACATATTACATATTAGGTTATCGTGGTCAACGTGTTTAAGATTAACGATACGTGTAACGCGTGATATTGATACACAATTAATACACGCAAGTTCTACACCTCCTTTTTGAATAATACTCTCACACGCGAGCAAATAATTATGGCGCGTCTCTTTTACGAAATCTAGCATTATAGGTTATTTTTAATGATTTATTATAAATTTAACGTATAATTTTCAATTTTTGTCGGTATGTTCTGCATCCGACAAGAAAACCTCCCTTGCTATTGTTTTAATCACTCGTTGGGTCTTATTTTGCCGTGAAATTTCATCACTACTACTACCCAAGCAATTCGCGACTAAGTTCATATACTCTTTATTATCGGGGTGACTAACGTTTGTATAATTGGGATGTTCTTCAATCCAACTATCAAGCTGCTTAAAACTGTCGTGTTTGACTTTTGCAATGGCATCTTGTATTCTGGTTTGATTACTGTCCTCCTTACTCCAAGCGTGTTGGTCTTTAATATAAAGTGTTTCCCGCTTCATGTCACTGCAATGAATTGGTCGTTTAGTAACATCGAGTGCCTTTAAACCGCGTAAAAATATACTGCTGACACCTTCAACAAAACCAAGTTCACCTGTTTTCAACAAATCCGGAAGTGATATATGTAAATCGTCGACAAAATCCACAAGTGACATTGCATCTTTACACTGTTCGTTTAAGAATAGATTAATATTAAACTTGTTATTTATATCTCCTTTCACGTTAATCATATTTGTTGTATTATGACCAATTTTTGGCAAGAGGTCCTTAATATTGTTCTGATGTTGTTGTTGTTGTTTATTAATAATGTCTATATATTGCTGCTGTTGGTCACCGAGTAACCGTTGTAGTTCCTGATTCTGTTCTAGTATTTGTAAAACCATTTTCGAATCAATATCAACATCCCCTTGTTTGTTTTTGCCACGTTTTTCTTTCGTTTTTTCAGGGATATCAATCATTTTTATAATTGTACATTTTGGTTTATGCTTCCATAACCCCGATTTTGTTTTATATGTCTTTCCACAAGAACATACGTGACCATTAGAGGTAATCAGATTTTTATCAGATTTTTTAGTTCCAAAAGTTTTTACTATATGTTTTTGCGTTAATAAGTGTTTATTGTAATCGCGTTTATCACCAGTTATGTATTGACAACTGTCGCAACTATATTGTATAATTTTCTCATCAGATTTTTCGGTTTCCATTATTTCCATTTTCCTTATATTTTGGAACTACAAAAAATCTGATGAAAAACCTCATTTTAAGCGAAAAAAAACTTTTTTGAGTTTATGGTAAGGTTTTTTTAACATAAAAAATATTATTTTTACATCTTAATGGTCACAAATAGTTTTTTTGCACGTTTCAAAAACCAAAAATGAAGCTTTTTTCACAATTGGACATGGTTTATTGTCCTTTTTTTCGATCCTAAAACACTTTTGAAAAGTGTGTTTTTAGCCAAAAAACTTTTAATATCCAACATTTATTTTCCAACATTTATTTTCCAATATTTATCTTCCAATATTTATATTAACTTTGCTATGAAAAGTGTCCGCACAATGGAAGACGTAATAGATAAAATTGATTATTTTTATATATCATATGTATAACATATACCTTGAAGCAGTAATGAGAATTCCTTACAATGCAATATTTAATTTTATAGACAGGACTTGTCAATTTTATAATATTGACGAGAGCCACGGATTGAGACATTCAATGGAAGTACTACGCTTCAGTAAAAATATCTTGAACGAGGAGTTGCACATCATGCCATCTCTTGAAGAAAAACAACACATTATATATACGTCAGCATTACTACATGATATGTGTGACTCTAAATACATGGACCAAAATACAGGATTGGATAATATTTCTTGCTTCCTTCAAACCAATAAGTACTCAACTTCGGATATTAATGAAATTCGACAAATAATGTCAACAATGTCATATTCTAAAATAAAAGACAGCGGATTCCCTCATTACAAAGATAAGGTGACTGAAAGGGCATTTCACATTGTTCGCGAATCCGATATTCTTTGCGCATATGATGTAGAAAGGTGTATGCTATATGAACTACACAAAAAAGGTGGTACAATTGAGAACTCTATTAATCACGCGAATACTCTTTTCAATGAACGGATGTTCAAACACTATGATGATAAATTATTTATAACACAATATGGGCTGCGAGAAGGACGTGTGTTACATGTTAAAAGCAAACAGCGAATACGCGAATATATAGAATTATTTTCATAACCTTAAAAATACTTAGAAATATATTATCGAATACAATTATTATACATAATATGCGCAGAGCAGTAAAAGTAGAGTACGTTTGGATTGGAGGCGATTACGAATTGCGCTCGAAAATACGAATGCTATATTATAACCAAACAAGTGATTTTTTTCCTATTATTCCACAATGGAATTATGACGGAAGTTCAACAAACCAACTTTCAACAAAGAATTCGGAAGCAAAAATAATACCTCGCGCCATATTCCATCACAAAGAAAATGAATCCAATCCATTATATGACCACCTTATTGTAATGTGTGATACATACGATGCTGATAATCAACCATTAAAAACAAATGCCAGACAAAGAGCGAACGAAATCTTCAGTAACAATTTATCAGCCGAGCCGTGGTTTGGATTAGAGCAGGAATATTTTTTATTCAAGACCAATTCAATAACCCCATTAGGAGTTGACGAGACAAGTGAAGGACGAGGTCAGGGACAGTATTATTGTAGCGCAGGTAGCGAGAATGCATTTGGGCGTGATATAGCAGAATCACATTTAGATGAATGTTTGAAATGGGGTATTAACCTTTCGGGAATAAATGCCGAGGTCGCGCCAGGACAATGGGAATATCAAGTAGGTCCTTGTACTGGAATAGACGCAGGTGACCATTTATGGATTGCTAGATATTTACTTCTTAAAGTCGGAGAAAAGTACAATGTTCGGGTAAGTATTTCGCCTAAACCAGTGAAAGGAATTTGGAATGGGTCTGGTTGTCACACGAATTTCAGTACAAAGGAAATGCGCGAAGGAACAACTCGTAAGAATGGATTAGTATACATAAATGAGGCTATTGAGAAATTGTCACTTGTTCACAATGAACATATGGAGGTATATGGTCAGGGAAACGAAGAACGGATGACCGGAGAATGTGAGACCGCAAGATATGATACCTTTACACACGGTGCGGCAAATAGAAGCGCATCAATAAGAATAAGCAATGATGTCATAAAAGATGGAAAAGGTTATTTTGAAGACAGACGACCAAGTTCTAACTGCGACCCGTATTTAGTAACAAGTAAAATCTTTGAAACGACTACTCTGTAAAACTTAATGTTGTCAATATATATAACCCCTCCATGTCGTTAGGTATAACAATTGCGATTCCATATTTACAATACCCTAGCTATAACAATGATACTATTAGTGACCCTAATGATTACATTGCGCCGCAGGGAAAACCGAGACCTATGAAACATCATCGTCGGCGATTAACTAATGCGAACCGTAGCAGTCATCTTCCACAGACAGATGCTATACAGTTGTCAACAGTTGATACTCCTGGCGGAGTGTGTATATCGAGTCAAGATACAACATTTTGTATGTATAAAGACTCAAAGCAAGTTAAAACATCTTTGAAGCATCATTTATGTACTATGTGTTACACATCATAGAGTGAATATAGAGTGAACATATTAATATTTCATAATAGATACAATAAAGTATTATGAAATGAGTAAAGTGAAATAAGTAATTTAATTTACGGATTCGCAGCGAATCCAAAATTCTCAATCATACTGGCTGCTTTTGTAATAGGTTGTGATTTACTTTTACGTTTAATTTGAAACGTCGTTTTCTTCATTGTAAGAGAAGTTGTTGAACCGAATGTTTCATTTGATTCTTCGTGAATTTCAGGATATGTTTTGCTGAGCGGTTTCTCTACAACAGACAATGCCTTGCTTCCACCATGTAATTGTCGATATTCTTGGATGGTCAAGTTTCCGTAAAATTTATCGAGAAGGTAATGTGGGTTAGGCGCAGGTTTAATATTACTATCGTAGTTGTATGCGTCAACATATATATAGTTCATGAGGTGATAGCGTTCATACTTCTGAGAAGTGTCAATCAGTTCATTCATGAGAAATGCTACTCCACACTCGGGACTACAGAAACAGCCGTATGTTTGATACTGTCCATTAATTCTGGCCTTAGGAATGGATATAGTGGGTGTATCAAAATCATAGGTACACCAAAAACACGCAGATTGCTTCCCATAATCTGTATTATTATGGAACAGTTTTTGTAATTCTCTAATTTTCCTCCACACCAACTGACGATTTTGTACCTGTGATGTAGGTGAAGACTCAGTATCTGACTTATCATTTGTAACATTAACCTTATCATCAGTGGGTGTTGTACCAAGATTTTCATAGTGTAGTGGTGTTATTTTAGTGTCGTTCATTGACAAAGTACCGAGTGAAATACCAGAGTTATGTAGACTATTCTGCTTACACTTCAAATGCAAAATGACATTCTCCTTTTTAATCGCATTTAAATCGTTCGTCCCAATGGAGTCAATAATTTTGCCACCTTTCGGCTTTCTTCCCCTCTTTTTTGGAGCAGAAACAATAGTCTCATCAACAAGTATGGATTGGTCATCGTTTTCAGGAATTTTTACTTTCGGCTTGCGCCCTCGTTTCTTTTTTATTGGTAATTCCTCGGTTAATGACATTCTTATATACAATTTTTCATAAAAAGGATTTAAGCCTTTTTCAAATAACATTTACGACAACACGGTTTGTAATTCGATGTTCCGATGACACATTGCTCAATCTCGTCTGTAATTCTATGCGAGAACAAGGCATCATTCTTATATCCACAATAATAGCATTGAGATTTGATTTTCATCAAATCGGTGGCAATAGGGATAAGGTCCAAAAACTTACCAAATGGTTTTCGTTTGAAATCACCATCTAATCCATATACAATAACTTTTAGCTTCAATTCATCAACCATATATTTGATTGATTCCAAACAGTCTGGGAAGAATTGACCTTCGTTAATTAAAACCACACTTTCAGGTAAAATGGAATACGTCATTAGCTTAGATAATTCATCAAGTTGAATACAATCTATCTGTACATTGTCGTGAGAGCAAAGATGTGTATCGTGATATCGATTATCTCCTATAAAGTTTACAACTTGGACTGGAATATTTGCACGCTTACATTTATTGTAAGTCTGAATTAGATGTGATGTTTTTCCAGCAAACATTGGTCCGATAATCATTCCCAAATATCCTTCATCTTGATACATTTGATGTACGTTTACGATATCAATAGACATGTAATGGCTACTATTATACTATAGATAAAGAATGTCCTTATCTATATTTCAAAAAACATATTAATACAATGAAACTAAGAATAGTAATGGCCCAATCGCGTACAACAATTCCCTGGATTGAAAAGTATAGACCAACAAATTTCAACGACATTGTCCTTTCTGAAATAAACCGGAAATTACTTGGCAATATTATTCAAACGGGGCGCATACCCAACATGCTATTTTATGGTCCACCTGGTACAGGAAAAACTACAACTGTTGTGAATTTTATTGAAGCTTATCATCGTAAACAAAACGTATTTTCAAATGAATTGCGATTACATTTAAACGCGTCAGACGAAAGAGGCATTGAAGTTATTCGAACTCAAATAAGTCAGTTCGTGAATAGCAAACCACTATTCGAAAAAGGCACAAAATTTGTTATTTTAGATGAAGTCGACTATATGACAAAGGCGGCTCAAATAGCACTAAAATATCTTCTACAAGTTTATGCAAATGACGTTCGTTTTTTTCTGATTTGCAATTACACAAGTAAATTGGAGGAATCGTTGCGCAACGAGTTCGTTAGACTTCGATTTAATCAGCTTCCAACAGAGGAAATTATTACGTTTCTCAGGACACTATGTTTGAAGGAAAATATTAAAGGTGATATACAATACCTTGAATATATAAAAAACACGTTCGACTCTGATATCCGTAGCATGGTGAATAAAATACAATTAGACAATACACATTCTCTTCAACTTAATCGCGCGTATTTAGATGAAGACTGCTTTACCAAAATAATAGACGTTATTAAATCCCCAGACATTAAAAGACTGGATAAAGTGAAGTATATTAAATCAACGTCAGTAGCACATAATATTAGCGTGTATACTCTTATATTAAGTTATTTCAAATATCATATATTCGTCGAGACAGACAACGTTAGACCCGAAATGTTGGATTTGGGTAAACGAGTAATTCGTTCAAAAATGACAGAAGATATGCTTGCATTTTACTTTGTTGAAAACGTTCCATTTTCATAACTGTTCATTCGTGTTTGTAGTTTTTGCATAAACGAATTAGGTGGCGACGATTTTGTTGGGTCAAAACAGTTGCTTTGAATAGATGTATTATCAAACGACGCTACTTGTGCAAGAGGTGTTGGTTGTGGAATGGCAATAATGTCAGTTTTTTTTTTAATAAGAGTCGTTTTGGAATTGTACATCATTGGTATTTATATACTTAAACAAAGATTTAATTCTATATTACCCATAATAATTAAAAAATTGATTTGAAATAATACTTTATATTCAATTCATTAAATATATAAAATGGATATAGACAACGAATGGGACGAATTCAATGAAGACGAATCATTGGAAAAGAGTCCTCAAATTAACGACAAAAATTTGAGGTCTATAAATATAACTGAATTGTACATATCAACTAAAACCAAGATACTTTATTTAAACCAAGTTATTGATTTGCAAGCAACATTCTGGCATCTACCAGTTGAACCTTACCTATCTCGACACGATTGTATAATTAAAAAACAAATCAAGATGCAATGTTCTACTCAGGAAGAAGTAGATACTGTTCAGAGCTATTTGCGAACGTGTGACCGTGTAATTGACCAGGACATTATATTTTCATCTCTTACTGATACTTCTATGCAGCAACGTGAGTTCAAGGACGTTCGAAAGATAAGTATTGGAATGAATAATAAAGACATTCTTAATCATCGTTCGAAAAAGAAAAGTGCATTCTATAACTGTTATGTTGTTATTTTACGAATTTTCCATGAATTACGGTTTCGGGAAGTACACGTCAAAGTTTTCAACACGGGTAAATTAGAAATTCCCGGTATAAGAGACGACAGCCTCCTTATTAAAGTTCAGCGTTATTTCATTGACCTATTGCAGCCGGTCGTGGCAGAAAAATTATGCTTTATCGACGATAAATGTGAAACTGTCCTTATCAACTCGAACTTTAATTGCGGTTACTTTATAAATCGCGACAAACTGTATAACATTTTGCGGAACAAATATAATATCAATGCCACTTTCGACCCTTGTTCGTATCCTGGAATTCAGTGTAAGTATAAGTTTAACGACGATGCTCATATAAGTTTCATGGTGTTTAGGACTGGGAGTGTTTTGATTGTCGGAAAAGCTGATGAAACTATGCTATTTCAAGTGTATGATTTCCTAAAACAATTAATGACGGATGAGTATGATAAAATTGCTGACCACACTCAAATATTTGACCAAACGTGTAAAGGTCAAAAGCTTCAAAAAGTGAGAAAACGCTCAATTAATGTATCATACTAAAAAATGAAAATATTATCTAAATTAGAAAAATCGTTTTTTTGAACAACACTTTCAATACGGGTTAGTTCATTTTTTACGCGTGAGGTCATTTTGATTTTACACAATGACCTATTGTTTTCAATATATGTAGTGAATTGTTTTACAACTCCGTTCAAGTATATTTCGCGTTCGTCGTTATGCATTTCTTTTAGTTGCTTAGACGAAGAAATATTTTCCATTATATTCGAATACACTAAAATAGAATCGTGTATATCCGTTAGTAGAGTCTTCTCATTATTATTAAACGATGTTTTTTGACGTTTATTTTCGTCTAATGTATATATGGATTTGGTATATACATAAATAATAGCGTCTTTCAAAGAAAGGTTGAAAAACATATTATCATCCTTATCTGTAATTTGAGTGATATATTCAACAAAATATATGATACTTGATTTACAGTAGTATATCACGAGCTCTATGTTTTTAGTATGTGAATATAGATGAATAAATATGTGTCCCAACATGTGTATACCTTTTCTGATTATTATGTCATTTTTGTTATTCATGTTTTCCATGAAGTATACAATAAAGTTATTTAATAGAGAAATAAAAGCTATAAAAACAATGTCAACTTCTTCGGTTAAAGTTTCTTTATAGTTTATATCCAATTTCATATTATAAAGGTCTGTTTCAGTATCTGGGGAATGTGTCATTAGTACAATATGTAAATAGTTTAATTCTTATAATTAAACAAATATGTTGAACAAAATGTATATTGGTTATTTGCTTCGTTTAAATGTTTAAAATAATATAAAGATAAATTTTATATCAACATATATGTCATCAGAAGACTCATATACACTCCCAAGTCAAACCGCATTACAACACGCAGCTAAACTAGCCATTGTTGAAGATAAACCCATATTGTTGGATTATTGGACAGCATCGTTAGATGGAAGCGTCTTAATTGGCGTAAAAGAAAATCAAGAAAAATTACTGGTTCGCAACGAAGAAGAATACACAAGTCCTGTTGTAAAGATTTATAAGGTTGAAAGCGAGTACCTTATTGTCACCGAAAATTCGATTTATATGGTATCAGTACAAATTCCAACCAAGCGGATTTCTTAATTTGGTAAACTGTTCGTTTGCTTCATTATAAAAAGCAGCAAGCCTAACACTACATCGGCTGTTAAGGGTACCCATGCGATACGTTGTTTATTAAGTGCCAGCAGGGCAGCAGATAAATAAAGTGCTGCGTGAATTATCCTGTAATTTGCCCACCAAGTATTTCCACCGCCTTCAAATGCATTTAATCTTAAGTTTCCTACGTATAGGACTGTAAATGATAGACCAATTATGAATAACATAATACTCATATATGGAAGGATATACAATGGTACTAACAGTGGTGTTAGCGCAATCAATATTCTACAAGGTATACACATTAATATAAATGCCAATTTAAGTTTTGTCATAACAATATATATATAATTATATAATGTTATCAATTAGAATTAGAATTATAGAATAAAATAATAATATAACTTACCACGAACCTCGTGTCTTTTTTACACTTATACGCGGGCCACTACTCTTTTTCCGCGCTGCCGAAGGGTCATATTGCTCATCTTCGTCATCCGACGGTATATTTTTTGATATTTCCCAAAACTCTTTCGAACCAAGTTTAAAAGGACCGTGAGCATCTGCTTTGTACCAATATATCTGGTCTTGAAGCTTATTTGATTTAGCATTATTGTTTATCACAAGACATTCATAATTCTCAGTACATTGGTCCATGACCTGACAGAATGATTCAAAAGTAGGAAACATGCCGGCATAATTCTCGTAAATACGTTTTCGATTGGCAATGTACGGCTCCCTTAATATAAATACATAATCAATGTTTGTCCTGAGATTCGGAGGAATACCAAGAGGATACTGCATCGTAATCACAAGCATTACTTTCCAGTGACGACCATTCATAAACAATAAACGCATCATTTTATCTTTTGACCATGAAGCATCGTACAGACAATCATCTAATATAAGAAAGGTCCGTGGGTCAATTGTGATTCTTTTCCTCATTTCGGTGTCCTTTTTTATTTGTTTCAATACTGAACGTTGACGTTTAAGTACATTTTCAATGATAGCCGTATTATATTCATTGTGAATAAATATTTTAGGAACGTGAGTACTGTAAAATCCATTTCCCTCCTCTGTTCCGGAGATGACTGTACCGATCGGAATATTCTGTTGATAATATAGCAAATCGCGAACAAGGAAACTCTTACCCGTGTCTCGACGACCAATAAGAACAATAACAGGCCCTTTATTCTCGTCTGCCTTAAAACTTATATTTTTCATATCAAATTTCTTTAACTCTAGTGACATAGATAAGGACGATATTTATAAATGAAATACAAAACGCGTAAATCACTTCAAAAATTAACATCATAGGTTAATAATGACTTCAATGTTAAATATAATATCATCGCTTCAGCAATTAGCATCGTCAAGTAATTTTATTCCTATAGATAATATTTATACTGATGGTAATGATAATGAAAATAATGAAAATAATGAAAATAATGAAAATAATGAAAATAATGAAAATAATGAAAATAATGATACATATTTATGCGATGAAGAAAACACGATTATCAATACCACAAGTGGTGATAAAATGTTTTGTAAATTTGCCCCTCTTGTTGACCCATTGAAATATCTTTTGGGAAAATATACAAACGATGACCTTTCAATACTGCCAAGTCTAAACAGTGTAAATGGAATACCGCATGTAAAGTTAGCAAACAATATGAATTCTTCGTATGTTGATTGTTTGTTTTCACGAATAATATCGCAGTCCGGTTTTATACACGGAGTAAAATATTACGGGTGTAGAAACGGATTAAAAACTAATTTTAAATGTAACATCGACGACGATATAGATTTACTATCAGATAGTGAATATTTTAATGAAAATTTAAACAATGGCTTTTCCATAAATCACTCAATGCTTCCGGAATATACAAATGCCGGCAATATATCAAGCAAATTTCGCGAACCAATTCATATAGCATCAGACATTAGTAATGTAAGTACGTTGGTTGATTTAAGTTTTGAATCAATAACTAAATGTACTGAATCGTATATTGTAAATGATATAGATGTTAGTACTTTACAAGAATGCGATATTGAACTACCAGTTGAAACAGGTGATGTTTTTGATTTGGATAATGATGATGATACGGATGCGTCCCAGTCTACATGCGTGACGGTGTGTGATTCTCTTTCTGATGAAAACGAATCGCAATATTTTGACGACACTAATGACGAATGGTCTGATGAATCGGATGTAGATGATGATGTGGATGAGTGCGATTCATCTGCTAGTGATAATTTTGAAATTGTAGCTACAATAAATTCATTACCTTGCTGTATGATTGTAATGGGGCATTGCGAGGATACTTTGGACAACTATATATGTAATAACAATGTTTCGCAAGATGAGTGGAAGTCAATTCTATTTCAAATAATCGCGACTCTTGTGCATTTACAACGCGAATATTCATTCACACATAACGATCTTCATACGTGTAATATTATGTACACTAATACAAGCGATGAATATATATATTATGAACATGCGGATAATAGGTTCAAGGTACCATCATATGGTAAAATCTATAAAATAATAGACTTTGGAAGGTCTATATTTACTTATAATAAACAACTGTATTGTAGTGATAGTTTCAGTCCTGGCGAAGACGCGCATACACAGTATAACTGTGAGCCTTATCTAAATGACAATAAGCCAAGAATTGACCCAAATTACAGTTTCGACCTATGTCGTCTAGGATGTTCATTATTTGACGTATTTGTGGATGATTTAGACGATATTGTAGAATTAGTAGCATCCAATCCAGTTATAGAAATGGTTTCGAGGTGGTGCAATGATGACCAAAACCGCAATATGCTGTATCGTAAGGATGGAAGTGAACGATATCCAGAGTTTAAATTATATAAGATGATTGCTAGGAATGTTCATCATCATATTCCGTCGAAAGAAATGTATGCCCCTATTTTCTCAGACTTCGTAAGTGAGGTCATAGATGAATCCAAGACTTATTGGAGACTATAGATATTATAGATAACGCCTTACGTGTAAAATTGTATGAGTACAATCAAATTAAATCATATGAAAATAAAATATATATAATTTCCATATGATTTGTATCATAAATTAAAAATCAGGACTATTTGTGAATACTGTTGGTACTCCGGTGTTAATTTCATTGTTCAAGTTGCTAATTTGTTCATAAGAAAATATACCAACACACGCACTCACAAATACAACTAGTCCGTCTCTAAATATGTGTTTCAATGGCTTGTTTTCACTTTCAACCGCATTATTTTCAACCATTTTGAAAACAACAAATATCGTCATGATGACGCCAGCAACCATGAAAATATTATTCATATAAGACTGTGTAACATTATTCTTTTCAAAAGTAAACGTATCCAAACGTTGTAAATATGAATTATAGTACGTAAACATATATAAGAGATGTCCTATACTATTTATTATAACAAGTTGACATATGACTACAAATATAGAAAAACATTATCACGATGACATATATTGTCAAATCAATAAGTTTATTGATAATAATAATCTACCTCATATTCTATTACACGGCAACCAAGGTTCTGGCAAAAAGACAATTATATCAAACACAATAAACAAATTGTACCGTCATATTCCTGAGAAGGACAAATCACTCTATCTCATGTATGAAAATTGTGGTCACGGAAAAGGAATCAAATTTGTCAGGGATAATATCAAGTTTTTTGCTAAGACAAACATAAATTGTCGTGATGGGACATTTAAATGTGTTGTATTACTTAATGCAGATAAACTGACAATGGAAGCTCAATCTGCATTGCGACGATGTATTGAGCTCTTCAGTCATTCAACACGTTTTTTTATTTCAGTTCAAGACAAGAATAAAATGTTATCACCAATTCTTTCACGATTTTGTACAATATACGTTCCTTCTATAAACAGTCGAAACTTACACTTCCAGTCAATACCATGTATCGAATTGATGAAGAACGAAACGCACGGAAAGAAATCTTGGGTAACCAAAACAATTAATAATTGTCTATCTAATGAAGATGTTGACATGTTTACAATGGTTGACACAATATATCAAAAGGGAGTAAATTACAATGATGTATTGTGCTTCCTCCAAACAAAGTTAAAGCGCGATTCCTATAATCACCGTGTTATTCTTGACTTAATATATAATATTACGCAAACACGCTGTGAGTATAGGAATGATAAGCTATTTTTATTGAATATACTGATACAACTTAAAACGAATTCGTTTAAGATTTAGATGAAATATCTTTTTGATTGTATATACACGATGGATGATTTCACATTATCTACGTTACAAGAATCTAGAAATGAATGGTGTTGTCAACTTGTAAATATTATCACGCCACTTATTATTGAAGGATATAACTCTATATTTAAAGAGTCATGGTTGTTATGTGAGGACCAAAATGAAACTGATAAGTACCTCATGACGTTTCAAAATTTCATTCGCAGAGTTCCTCAATGGAATAGCACAACAATTGAGAAGGAGCGTACTCGGATAATGGAAAGAAGTAATTGCGCATATTTAGAAGATTTGTTAACGTGCGTCCATGTCATTCAATTGAAGTTACTCACGTGTATTCGAGCTGGAAAAGAGCAAAGGAAGGTAAATATTAATATACCTAAATTAGATGATTTTATCCATAAATGTTATATTTTAGTTGCTCGCAAGTTATATACGAATGTTTATATTTATGATAGAACCGTGTCTCCCTTACAAAAACAGAAACATAATCGGGAATTTGAGATTATTGTTCAAGAATGTATTTTGAATGCCATACGCGAAAATATGCCTATTCAAGAATTACTAAGGACTTATTTAGATGAAAGCATTGAAGAAGATGTCCAAGAGACTATTAAAGAGGAAAATATAGAAATAGAAGATGACGAACCTCAACAACGCGATGAAGACGCAAGTAAAAATGGAATAGTAAACCACGATGTTCCAATTGTGATGGATAAAGAATTAGATAAAACAATTACTTTCAATAATACTGATAGTGTTAAGGATGAAGATGGACAAGTAGATGAAATATCAGCACCAAAGACAATTGAACGACTCGAAGAGATTAGTGCCCTCCGTAACGCGGACCAAGATGATGACGATGGCGAAGACAATTTACAAATTGCGGAGGATGTAGACATCTCAACACTTGGTATCGAGGATATTTCTCCAAAGAAACAAGTAAATGCCCCCATTGTATTAGACGATATTGAGATATTGGTGTAAACACGACATAGTTGAACTTGACATATATTTGCTGTTGCGATGGCTTTTGAATTATTATTAGCAATGAATGCTGATAATAATTTATTAAAATTTATAACTTTGCTTTCACGTCGAATTTAAAGCGTGTGTATATGGATTCGCTTTGAATGCGTTTAGTAGTCCTGGGTCAATTCTGTCATTATTGTACGCTTCCATACTAGTATCCTGTGTATTTGGCATGTCAAATTGACCGTGAACCTCTTTTGTTGGAGGTACATTACCAAGGGTATTTGGTACCCACATTCTATTGTTGTCTCGGTCACTTTCTACCTTCGCCATGTTGACATTCATTTTGTGATTCAACTTATTAGTATTTCCGTTGGGAGCACGTCCGCCGAGTGTTTCCTCTTTGTATGGAGTAGATTGTATTTCATAAGCAGACGCGTAAGACGTGGATTCTTTGTGTTGACTGTGTCCATTACCAGCATAATACGTTGTAGAATCTTGCCGAGATTGGTACACCGAATCCGGATTGGTCACTTGATATGCCCCACTATTTTGGTTCTGAACGTTATGATGATTTTTAGACTCCGGTTCCATTTGGCGGTTTGTTATTTTGACACGGTCGTTGGGATTATGAGTATAACTTTTTGGAACTTGTGATTGGAATTCACCGTATAAGCGACCATTACCAATTGTATTTTCCTTTCGAGACGGTTTTAATATATCCACAAGAGGTGCGATAGCGGCGGTTAATGCCGACCCAATGTTTCCAAACAAATGAGAATCGTTTTTCGCGTCACGATTCGTTCTGTAATTCTTGAAAGATGACTTGTTAAAATCATCTTTGTTGGCCTGATTTCTTCCTGTTGCACTAGCACTAGGTAAGTTGGTAGACCCATAATTATTGCGGTTTGATTCCTGAAATTCTTGATTTTGATAGTTTACACCTTGACGGTCTGACCCAGCAACACCAGAGTATGATGTAGTTGTGTCAACACGATTGCTGTCGGGAAGGTTGACAATCGCACGATTTGTTTGACCTTTTTCAATACCACCAGTAGTGAACCAACGTTCGCTTCCGTTGTGAAAAAATGTATCTGGTTTATGTTGTTCTACTTTACCAATGTGAGTAGTGTCGCTAATATGCTTGTTATATGAATTGGCTGGACCTTGATGTCCGGATAACTCGTACGAATTTTTTGGGTTGGTCTTTACACGTAATTCGTCAACACTTTTAGGCTCCCACAAACATCTCTCCTCCATACCACTGTTAAATCCAGCACCGCCTTCTGCTGTAAAACCTTTATTCAGACCAGGTGCGACTTGTATACTTTCAAACGGTTTTACATTTGCGTGACGATTACTTTCATTTACACGCGATTGATAAAAGTCGCTTACGTTGGGGGCACCATATGTGTTGTGTAAATTATCCAGAGGTTTGAAAAGCGGTGCTTGCTCTTGTTTTTTTATTTTCTGTGACCCAGAACCTGTCATGTTGTCTAAAATACTTTCACTTGTGTTTGGGTCTTGAATGCCTTTTATTTTTCCTCCAAAAAACGGCTGCATATTGTTATGTTTAAATGTTGTAGTATTAATTTCTTCCCCTTTCATATTATATACGGTTTGCTTGTTCACATTTTCTGATTTTGCGGTACGACTTCCATTAAAGTAAGAATCACGTGCATTATTACTATTTGTATATGGATGCTCTGTTGATGCGTTCACTTGCGCAGTTCCATTGATTTCGTCAGTATTTTGTGCTGAATCAATTACCTCGTTTTCCGGGTTAGTATCTTCACCATTCATCATCTCTTGTAGGTTTTCAAATTGTTCGATTTTTTTATTTGTCTTTTTGCTTATAAATAGACCAGCAACGGCTATGATAGGTATTGCAAATTCCATTAATATTATATACTCTTATAATAAAATATTAACATCGGAATAACACTTAGCAATTAATCTATTTCTTTTTATATTCTCCGTATTTCACATCAATCACTTTTCCAAGCATGACAAGTTGGTTTGAGTCCATGACTGCCACACGTCCAAGGCCTGGACAATTTTCAAATGTTTCTAGATAAATTGGTTGTTGGGGAATAAACTCAATTTCAGCAGTTTCTCCGCGTTCTAGAAATGGGGGATTATCAATCTTTTCATTGCCTGTTTTCTTACCCATTTTCCAAACAATTTTCGACATTTTACAGGCACTTTTTGCCGTTCTAACATGGACACAAGGGCTGAAACCAGGTTTAAGTTGTCCCGGGTGCTCCTGTACAGCAACTTGAACAGTGAAACTTTCAACGGGTTTAAGAATGTCAGTTTGAAGTGAAATGACGTCACCTACTTTTGGCATATTTGCCTTGTCCATTCCTTTAATGTTCATACCCACATTGTCACCCGGCTTTGCGTTTGCCCACGTTTTATGATGCATCTCAATTGTAAAAACTTTGAGATTATTGAGTCCGCGTGGCACAACTCTTACAATATCGCCGGCATTCAATGTACCTTGCTCAATGCGACCAGTGATGACGTCGCCAACACCTTTAATCTTGTATATACCGTTGATAGGAACACGAAGTGACTTTTCAGGAAAACGTTTGGGTGGTTTTACAAACTTTTCAAGTGCGTCGTGTAAAGTAACACCTTCAACGACAGTATCTTTGTTAATATTAGCCTTCCATCCGTTGTACCACGGCATCTTGTCTGTGGGTTCAACTAAATTTTCACCAGCATATCCAGAATAGGGAATAAAAGGAACTTGTTTTGTTTTAAATCCTGCATGTTGAAGCATTTTTGTCATTTCTTCTTTAATTTCATTGAATCTTTGTTCTGACCAGTTACAAGAGTCCATTTTATTGATACCAACAATAATCTTTTCGATACCAAGAAGTCCAAGGAGACGAGCGTGTTGACGAGTCTGACCTTGGACCTCGCCAGTTGTGTGGTCACCTTTTGCAATTGCTGATTCGAAACCACCCGATTCAGCTGGCACTAGCAATAGTGCAACGTCTGCACATCCAGCACCAGTAATCATGTTCTTTACGTAATCTCTATGCCCAGGAGCATCAACAATCGTATAATGATAGCTGTCTGTAAAGAATTCCTTTGTGGTACAGTTTATAGTAACTCCCCTCTCACGCTCTGCCTTGTCTTTGTCCATGTAATATGCGAACGCAAATGAACTTTTACCCTGCTGGTCTGCTTCTACCTGAAGTTTATCCATTTCGCGCTGAGAAATACCACCCAGTTTGAAAATCAAATGTCCCGTTGTTGTAGATTTCCCGGCATCGACGTGACCGCATACAACCATTGAAATGTGTTCTTTCGTATCACTCATATCTTATATATACACTATATGTCTGAACTTTAAACCGTTTAATCATTATATATTTATAGCCTCTTGCCACTTTATCTTTTGAATAATGAATTATTGCGTTTTCTGGGTTTAGTATGTTTTCTGGATTTAGCGAGTTTTCTGGTTTTAGTGCGTTTTTTTGTTTTAATGTGTTTTTTCGCTTTAATATGTTTTTTTGTTTTAATGTGTTTTTTCGTTTTAGTATGTTTTATTTTACTCTTTATCTGCCGGTTTATGTTGTTGCGTTTTCCACCAACAACTGACATACCATTACTGGATTGATTTGTATTTTCTACTGCCATTTGTGTGTTTTTGTCATTTCCTTCTGCCAAATCATTACTGGATTGATTTGTACTTTCTACCGACATTTGCGCGTTTTTGTCATTTCCAAAAATACTATTTGCTATGCCTGATAAATGTTCAGTTGTTGTATTCATAACTTCTTGACCTTTCTCAAATAATGTTGAATTTGTTCCATTGACTGAATTGCCATTGTTTGGATTGCCATTGCCATTGTTTGAATTGTCATTGTTTGAATTGCCATTGTTTGAATTGTCATTGTTTGAATTGCCATTGTTTGAATTGCCATTGTTTAGATTACCATTGCTTGAACTGTCATTGTTTGAATTGCCATTGTTTAGATTACCATTGCTTGAACTGTCATTGTTTGAATTGCCATTGTTTAGATTACCATTGCTTGAACTGTGATTGTTTGATTTTTTACCATTGCTTGAATTGTCATTGTTTGATTTTTTACCATTGCCATTAATGAAGTCTGAAACAGAAGACAAAAATGTTGGTGCGCTTTGCGGTGGGTCAACACTCATATTATTTTCATTAGATTCCGTGACGCCATTATTGTTTGTATTTCTATTTGAAATGAAACCATTTACCTTCATCTCTGTGTTTTGGGGTACACTATTCATATTGTTATTATTACTTATTGTTGGGACCATATTTGAAATGCTCATATCAATAGCATTAATGTCAACATTTGATTGTTGGTTCGCATTATTTTTAGGATTATTGTTTTTATTGTGTGATTTACGTGTGTTATTTGAGTTGTTCTTGCGTGTGTTATTATTGTTATTATTGTTACCACTATTTGTTACGTCCATTCGTTTATTATCTATTACTTCTAACGCATTCGCTATTGGTGAGCCTATTGGTAATGTTTCAGATGTATTTAAGCGTGAACCCATACTATTCATTGGAATTGTATACTCGTTAAAATTACCTTGATTGCCACTGATAGTCGATTCGACAGAAGTTAATTCACCTTTTGGAAAACAATTTCTTAAATCCGATTGGTCGCTTCGAACAAAAATAGTTATGAAATCTATTTTATACTGAATACCATTTAGTTTCAATATTTGAATAGGACCTATGTAATCTATAAACTTTTTAATAAGAATAGAGCATGTATCTGATTGGTCATCTTTTGATTCAACAGTGGTATCTGTGTATGCTTTACACATATCGTAAAGAACAACACGATTTTTGCCTTGTTCAATTGACGCAGTAAAAAATGCGTAAGGGGTTAACCTATTTTCTTTATTGAAAAGCACAAAAAAAACCTTGTTCTTATATTTTTTAAGTTTTTTTTTAAGTGAACCCGGTTTTTTTGTTGTCGTTACATAACAATTTCTGATACACGTTTTAATAATAGTCTTCTCCTCGGCTGGTGTGAAATCTGAATCTTTATCATTTGTAATACCTGGTCCAGGGTTATATGTAATCTGTTTTAATATAAATTTGTTATATTGATTATAATCAAATATGTTTTTTTTCGACATTCGTCTCTGTATATCATGTATATATATATTCTTTTTAATGGAAGATAACCATAATTAGTTGGTCGGATTTAAACCTTGTCCGAAGTAAACAATTTATTCATATTAATAACCTCCATTTTACACTCTTCCTTGTGGAATAATCGATGTAATTGTTCCGCATTGCGGAAACGAGCACTGTAATACTTCTGTACTTTATTGCGACCAACTCTTCCTAGTGCTTGAATGATTTTTTCTTGAGTCATATTTTCCAAATCTTTACCCACATATCCGTGACAAAACTGATAATTCGTTCCATAAATATAATCATCAGTGGCAATAATAAGGTAGAGCATTTGCTGTTGTGCAAGTGACTTTACAATTTCTGTATATCTCACATTCGTCTGCGATTCGTCAAATACGCCAATTCCCATAATCAAGAGTAATTTCCACAAAGTATCTACCCCGTGTAGTTCCATAATTGTTTGGATTGTTACATTGTCGATACTTGTCGTAAATGGACGTATACTGCCTTCATTTATTAGTGTGAGTAAATCATCACTCACGTACCTTTCAATATGTTGTCGTGTATTTGGTACATACTTTGATTCTAATTCTACGGACTTCAACATATTTTGTAGTGCTGATATTTGACGTTGCATATCAACGACGTCCTTGGGTAGAATACCTCTATCTATACGATTTTCTTTGCCTTCTTCTTTTAACATCTTATCCTCGATATCTTTGTGGAGTTTGTCTAATTTATGTGATATTTTTTGATTGTACTCAATTGCATTGAATATATTGTCACATATCTCGCTTGGGATTTTCAATTGCTGTAAACAGAATTTACCGATTATAATAGGTTCTTTTGTCATATAGATTGTTGGTCCATCAGATAAAGAGTATGCGTCGGTTGTTGAAATAAATACACCATTCGTCCTCTTTTTAGAGGTACCTAATCGAACTTCTTCATTTTTAGTGAAATAATGATTCATCTTTACTACGTCATCTTCTCTTAATTGTTGTAACAATTCGAAATAGTAGTTCTTTACTGAATTCATATTCAAGTTTTTTACATCGCTGTCAAAATATTCGTCAACCCGTATGAAATCGTAATTGAACATGTTTTCATTGACAACAAACTTAATGAACCTTCCAATCTCACAAAGGTCGACATAACGATATAAAGTCTTGTTTTCGTTACAATGCTCTATAATCTCTTGGAGGTCGTCGCGAGATGTACATAAAGAATGAGGCATAGAAACAACTCCAAACTCGTTGAGTAACGGAATAGTTTTTTTACAGTCATTACTCTCTATTGTATATACGACCGCGTTTTCGAACCGACACTTAAAATCATCAATGACTGATGGTATTTCACGACACTTTGGCAATGTGGCCGACGATAAAATTACATTGGGAATAAGATTTTTATACCATACATTGTGTACGAGTTCGTGATTGCTATGCTCATCATAGTCCATAAATATCGTTGGTTCATCCCAGAATGTAACAATGTTGGTTTTATCATTAAATGCCATCATATACAACATTGCGTACTCATATGAATGAATATCGCAAATCATAATTTCAACATTGTCGCCAATTGTATTGTCAACCTTGCGAATATTTCCACTTCGCCAATCTTTTGTATATTCTTTCGCAGCATAATAATGTAGACGAATATCCTCACTACACGAGCAACCAAATGCGAATGCGATTTTCTTCCCAGCACTCACGCATAATTTTGACAATGCTAGTCCAACATGACGTGCGGCACATACGAATATGACCCTATACTTTTCACTCAATCCGATTGGAGACATGGTCTTTCCCGTCGCAGTTGGCGCAGTATAAAGAACTAATTTCGGTAGGATTGAATCCTTCTGAAATATTTCAAATAGTCGTTTTTGATGGGTATATAATTTAGTATTGTCGTATTGTAGCAGGTAAGGATTTTTTTCAATGTATTTGTCACAACTGGTTATGAGTTTTAGAAGCGAAATATCTTTATTAAACATTTGAATGATAGTATTTGTAAACGAAATAATACCATTATTTGGATGGATAACATCAGCACTAACAATTTGTGTCAATGTGTAGTAATAGTATACGCTGCGTTCGTTGCTGCGAGCATTGTGTTTCAAAAATTTCTCTATAATACCAAGCAGTACATACTCGTAAATGTCGTCTTTGAAATCTTGCATTTGGCTAATTGTGTTTGTATCAATACGCATCTTATCTATTTTTTTTATGTTTTTTCCTGACTTTCCGATTTCAACTGGATTAAACTGCGGTAATCCATACTTTACAACTATCTTCTTTACATTCTCTGCGAAGTACGTATCGTAGACGTAACATTCAATACTCTTGCTAAATTCCAGTTTCATAAAAGATAGAAGTGTTTTGTTGCTATTATATGAAATATTTGTTTCCGTAAATCCATTTTTTACCAACTGAATAACTTCTTTTTCATCCATACTTACTGGTACTTCAATTGATTCCCATTCCGTTTTAGTTAGCTTCGATTGATTCAAATCCATCTTTTAATGGATGTGAATAATTATAAATATATTGTAATGTTACGAATCTTTAAATGTTTTCAATTTTTTCGAATGTCAACTTATATATTTAATATTCATAGAAGATTGTGGTCTCATTTTATATATGTCTATTAGACGACTTGTCGTTGGAAAATTTTCATCACCATAAATATCTTGTAAACACAACCATTCGAATAATCCACCTAAGTATAAATATACTTTTGAAAACCCGTGTGATTTGATTTGATTATATTTTGTATACACTGTTGTATCATTTGTGTTCAAACCATATATAATTATACATTTATCAAACATTCTTTCGTTGATCATTGCGTTTAACAACCTCTCTTCGTCATTGTAGGGTACCGTATTCTTTATAAGACAACTTTGTTGACCTGTTGGAAGGGTATTTATAAGAAAAGTATCGTCGTTGTTCTGTATATATGACTGGATATCCTCAAATGATGATTTTAATATTAAAGATGGAGCAACTCCCATATCAATAATGTATACAAAAAAAATCAGTTCCAAACGTGTTATTAGATGGTCGTATACGACGATGGAAAATTACACATTTTAACATTATATATATATAAATATATGGTTAAAACAACAATAAATACTGAGTGGAAAAACTATATTCATAAACAAAATGAACGTGGTATTAACAAACAAAAATTGGAAGATATTTTAAAAAAACAAAACTATGATTATGATATTATAAATGCCCTATTATATTCAAATGAAATAGATAATAATTTAGTAACAACTACTCGTAATTCTAGTGATTATATAGTTAATAAAATACTTTACAGTGAAAACCCTATGGTAGAAACATATTCTAATTTTTTATCAGATGAAGAATGTAATTTCTTTGTTAATATTTCTAAAACAGATTTAAAACAGGCCTTGGTTAGTAGTAATAATAAAGGTATTGTATCAACCGGAAGAACTGGGAAAAATACCTGGATTAAACACGATTTTAATGAAATTACAAAAAATATAGGTGAAAGAATATCCAATGTAATAGGCATACCCTTAAAAAATGCAGAATCATTTCAAATAATATATTATGGTAAAACACAGGAATATATGAACCATTATGACAGCTGGGACCATGATAACTCTGAAAAAACATTACGATGTATGAGGTATGGGGTGCAAGATTAGTGACAGCATTATGTTATTTGAATACCGTTGAAAAAGGAGGCGGAACTAGATTAACAAAATTAAATACCATAATCCCACCTGAGAAGGGTAAACTTTTAATATTTCAAAATACAATTGGTAAAGATAATCATAATAAGCATCCTCTATCAGAACACGCTGGAACCCCAGTTGAAATAGGCGAGAAATATGCTTTTAATTTATGGTTCCGAGAATGTCCTATGAATATGCTATATGCAGACTTTAATCCTCATTATTATAATGATAAGTGATAATAAACAAAGTTTTTATATAGAATATTCATAGGTTTAAAGAGTTAACTAATGTATAATATAATGGAAAAGATGATTCGTACCCATACTATGTGGATGACAGTTTCTGAATATAATACATATGCCAATACTAAACGTGAGCCAAACAAAATACGTGTTCAAGATAAACCGGTTGTTGTGAGAACGCACATTTTTTTCAAGTAAATCTGAATATGCTCGGATAGTATTAACAGAACTTAACAACAATTTCGACATCTTCCTTCTTCACACTTTTAGAAGCCAAGATGGATAGTTCCTCTCTTTTTTTTCGCGTTTTATTGTCGCTACTCGGCTCCTTCTTTCTAGACGTGCTATTGCGTGTATTCATATCAGCCTCAATTTCATTGTAATGGTCGCGAATATAATCTACGACTTTATTTTCAATCGCCCATTTAAAAAAGTTTAACTGACCAATTGTGGTTTGAATATGTTTACCATCTTCATATGGAATAGTTATTCTGTCCCATCTACAAAATGGGTCGAAACGCCTCTTTGAATATGCTTTTAGTTTTAGTTTATAGTCGTTGTAAATTTTGAAACGACGTGATTCATCGTTTGACGATATATTATATACAGTGTAATGTTTTTTTGCGTAGTTTGTAGTAAACCAGTCAACAATACGCAATGATATTGACGATTCACCATTAATAATTTGAAGCATGTTCTTCAAGTGACCCGTATTTTCATAAAACGATAATAGATTTTTTAGTAGAAGCTGATTTTGACTTGATAATGAATTACTCATTTTTATATATTTCATAGGGTAACTTATTTAAACCTTTTTGATTTGCATTTGTTTCGTAAACTTGAATGCAATACAATTTGATGTACGTCGCTGTATATTACAGCGGAAACACGCAATTTCACAGTTCATATTTGTATGTCCGATATCATTATCAATACGTTCGAGTGTCCATTGTGTTGGGTCTCTTACATTTTCATAATATAATCTAACGTTCTCTTTACAATAATAGCATTTCATACTACATACTAGCATTTTCTCAATTACATTTGGTAATGAAATCATAGAACAACGTCGGTCTTTCTTTTCGTCTTGGGTCTTGTAGCTTCTTAATTTAGTATTAATGAAAGATATAGCTTGACTCATCATATTTCCCTTGTGTAATTGAGAAAAGTCGTCTATATTCAAATAAAGTCCTCGTATAAAGTTTAATGTGTTCATTTCATAATGTAATGTGCAATCGTCACTTTGTGTACTAATTTGTTTTGAAATTGCTACTCGTTTTGTTGGTTCCGTTATGCGAACTTCATTAACCTTTTTAATATTGTATCTATTATATGTCCCAGTAATTATAATATCTTTTGTATGATTATCGCTCATTAAAAGGACTTATATAATGTTTTTTTATTAAAAAATTGAAAGTATTTTAAATGAATTAACTCAAACTAAATAGATATATATAAATTCATTATATACCATGGATATTGATGAATTATCTTCGAATATTTGCGGACTTGTTAATTGGAGTATTGATGATTGTAATGAATTATATGAAACAATAATGATTAATATGGAGGAATTTGTACACACCAACCCTTATGCAATATCACGTCCTTCATTTGAAGACGACATATATAACTATACAAAGCACGTATTCGATGAACAGTTTATTAATAATAATGTTAATATTATTTGTACATTAGAGCAGCAAGATGAAATAACACAAATGTTTAACATACTCTATAAAATGTGTTCTGGAATCTTTTATCAGATTGTGATACCTAGACGTTCATTTAAGACTTCATTTGTTCGTCACCATATTCAAAACAATATTAATAATGCTCAACTGAAAAGTAAAATTGAGCACATTGATAATAAGCCACAGCCAGAACAACGGACTCCTGAATGGTATTCATATCGTCACAATCTGATTACTGCTAGTAATGCTTGGAAGTGCTTTGAAAGTGAAAAAACAAAAAATAATGTCATATATGAGAAATGTAAACCCATAGACGCAAGTAAATCCCAGATGACCAGTCGAGCACTTGTTTGGGGGCAGAAATATGAACACCTTACAACAATGTTATATGAGCATCATAATCAAACAAATGTAACCGACTACGGGTGTATCCAGCACGATACATATAAATTCTTGGGTGCGTCCCCGGATGGAATTGTTACTGATGAAAAGGCAAGTGTATTTGGTAGAATGTTAGAAATAAAAAATGTCGTAAGTAGAATTATAAATGGTATACCAAAAAAAGAGTATTGGATACAGATGCAGCTCCAGATGGAAGTGTGTAATTTAAACGAGTGTGACTTTATTGAAACTAAATTTACAGAATATGATGACGAAGATATCTTCAAAAGTGATGGAGGATTTGCGCACGAAGCTAATATTGACACAGCGGTTCGGCCTGATTATAAAGATTATATTGGCATTCGAGGCGCGATTGTAGAATTTGTTGTTGATGGAAAGTCTGAATATAAATTTGCTCCATTATTTATTTCAAGTGATGAATTTGAAGTACTTCGTGATAAATGGATTGATGACATGTTAAAGAATGACCACGTATACCTGAAAACTACATACTGGAAGATGGAAGATATCAGTTGTATTCTTGTTCTTCGAAATAAAAGATGGTTCAAATCAACAATTCACGATATATCCAAGGTATGGGATATTATACTTATGGAACGAATAAGTGGATATGAACACAGAGCTCCAAATAAGAGGGTTACAGTTGATAAAATGGCAAAAACATTGCCTAATTATTTTGAGTTTACCAACAGTATCAATAAGGTAGAAAACCCAAATGAACAATGTTTGTTGGGCGCGGATACTAATATAGCTGAATCCTTAGACATTAAAGATGATAACAACAATAATACAAGTGATGTAAAGATTGAAACATCAATTCGCACAGAATCATTCGATGATACGTATATTCACATTGATTATGTGTCCTAATTCCAGATACGTAGTATCCTGGATGATTTATTTTTTATTTCTCTCTTTGTCTCTATATAAACTCTTAGTGTGCGATTGTTAATAATATATACGATAGGTTTACCTGTTATATCTGTTATATTCAATTATATTCGAGACAAAGAGAGAAAGTACTATATTTTATATGTTAATCTTCGTTATTATAAACGCTGTCGTTAATTATACAATGTGTAACCATACCTTCACGTAAATATTATATTGAGAAGTATATAAACGCGAAACTAATTATTTATTTAACCAGTAATTATATACATACATAAATAATGACATTTGATATATTTTTCGCGGGTACAATGAGTGGCATATCCCAGTGTTTAATCGGTCACCCTTTTGATACACTCAAGGTTTGGAGACAGAACGGATTAACTCCACAGTCAGGTTCATTACTGTCAAAAGTTGATAATTTGTTTAAAGGTATTGCTGGACCACTTATACAAACACCAATAGGTGTGGCAATATCGTTTACTTGTAATGAGAGTTTATTAAAAAAATACAATAATATTTATATAAGTTCTGTTGGTACCGGTATACTAAGTGCCATCATAACAACACCAATTGATTACTACAAAGTTAGAAAACAGCAACATATACCATTTTATTTAGCGAATTGTTACAAAAATATACACGCGGTTGCAATGCGCGAAGTCCCTTCAAATACAATATATTTTTCAACGTATCGTCACATAAAACAACATCTTTCTTCCAAAGAAGAAACATATTCACAAACAGCAATAACTATGATTTCAGGTGGTATGGCTGGTTTTTCATCGTGGTTTTTTACATATCCTTTAGATACAATTAAAACACGATTACAAGCAAATACTGCTAAATCAATAAATCACGCTATTTCACAAGGAAACCTTTTCAACGGACTACCTGTATGCTGTACGCGAGCAGTGATTGTAAACGCAATTGGGTTTCAAGTATATGAAAGTAGCCTACAATATTGCTCATCTAATAATGCACATATCTCTAATTGAGTAACATTTATTTGTTACCATAGTAACTAATAAAGTAGTCATCGTGACATTCATCCATAAACAGTCGTAATCCTAGATTTGTTTTTATATTAACAGACGTTCCTGTTATAACCGGAATAATAGTAGACATTCCACATGTATTACATATAACTGTCGCATTTATAACACTAACATCCTCTTTTGATGTATATGTATATATTTTACAGCAAAAAATACATAAAACTCGTACATCATCACATATATTTAGTTGACTAAAAAGTAAATATCCATTATTTTGCATGTATGTGCGATAATTTTGTTTTTTATTGAATATATCCTTCAAAATTAAAGAATTCTGTTCGGGTTTCATTTGTTTATAATTATACTTAGATGAATTATTGAGGTGTAATCGTTTAAGTATAATTTACTCTAATTTACTATAAAGAATCGAATATTGTTCTTCAGTAAGACGAAGTTCTACGGACCTTTCTTGTGTATTTTCGATTGATGTAATCTCATATACGATTCCATATTGGTCAAGAAGGCACTCGATAAACTCTTTGCTGCGTGGGTCGTATACAATTTCATCGTTGCAGTTGCTACTTGACCCAATTCTGATATATCTCTTGTCTGTATCCAGTTTCGTCCAACCAGACGCAGTTTGCATACGCTTTTTCATGATATTCTTAATATGCTGCATGTTTGTTGTTATTTTATACATATTGTCAATAAGATTATTATAATCAATTTTTTATTATATTTGTTGAGTTGTAGATTATAATATGACCACAATTAGTATGATGTATTTTCCGCACGAAATCGAGAATATTATTTATAGATTTGCCCATGAAATACAATACGCATCAGTTGTTAGAGAAATAGAAGAAATGTTGACAGCAAAGTTTCACGTAATTGTTTTTATAGACAAACTCGTCCGAGAATTACGCAGGTTAAAGTTTGCATTAATATCGTCACGGACATATTCTCGTAAAGAAATGTTTGATTTTCACTATAATATAGTCAAAGACACTGAACTTATTGAGGATTACGGTAACCGCACAAATATTACAAAATATAAACAAGACATACATAAAGCTGTAACATTAATAAATAACTTACAAAATACACCTTATAGATTAATTCCACAAGTATCTGGTATTTCATGTCGACACAAACCCAATCATCTTATTAAAAGGGAATATGATGTAATAAATAACATTGACCATAATAATTTGTCTACATATTATGTATTCCTTGAATACTGTATATGTAATTCATTCATTCGTTATAATCAATTAAAACAAATTGTTCAAATTCTATATGACAATTGAGTAGTCTCAAATTAAAAAATAATTTAAGTTTATATTTGGTGTTAAGAATAAGGTTATTTTAGTACAAAGTTAATGTTTTAGTTTTTTTTTGAAATTAATACTTTTTGAGCCATATATTAAATGACAGCAGTCAAAGGGTTTTCGCCAAGTTTATTTTTAATGCGGTCGGTCCGTTCACGAGCAATACTCACTTTCATAGGAACATTCAAGTCATATCCGACCATTATGTCCTTGAAGAACTGTATCCCATCTTCGCGTTCACATCTCTCTACTGCCTTAGCCCACCATAAGTCATTAACATCGGTAGCCCAATTGTGTAGAATATCATAGAATATCAAACAGGTGAGATGGGTGAACGAACGAAGAGTCTTTTGAAAATGTGCCGGTGCGTACGACATATGTTGATAAATGGAAGCAACTCGTGTGAGTGTAACTATTGCTCGCTGAATATCATCAGTGCCGTATTCTTTATTCATAATTACGCTCTTCTTAGAATCTGTCATACCTTTCGTACACAGCGATGAAACATTATTTTCGAGAGATGCGATTAGCATGGGAATCAGTTTGATGAGGTCACTACGAGGGTCTATCGGTCGGTTCATGCGTTCATCAAATGGCACACACTGTTCCTCTTCAAACATGTCGTCATATGTTGACGTTATACCGAATGCTATCATAACGGTTGGATCTAATCCTTGAATCACAGACTGAAACGCACCAAATAGTCTATTGGTACCGCGAATCATCCACGCATTATCGTGCTGCTTAAATGCGGTATGTTGATTAAGACGAGTGAACTGTTCGATTTTCTCTAATTCAGTATCACAATTTATGGTCGCAACACGAATGGTATACATATCAAATCGTATCTTTTCAGATTCAGTCAGAACACGATGGGTTAGAGGGTTTCTAATGCGAATATCATTATAATATACATTCATATCATTGATAATTACGAAAAATTCATTATTCACGTAACGCATAATAGTGTGAATACGCTGCTGACCGTCGATAACTGAATATGATTGGTGGTTTCTTTGGAGTTCTAGGGGATGAAGAGTCAACTCGGGCATGAAGTAATTATTCAAGATGGTAGATATGAGTAGTCGTTGATGTACTAGCTTCCATTGATTTGACAAACGTTGGAAACTTTCGAGGAATAGATGGAGCGTAATCTCTGAAATAAATGCTGATAGCTGGTACGTCGTTTGAGAGAATGAAACAGTCATTATTATGTTTATTATTTGTAATTGTATAACTATTTAATGAAAACAGTCAAATCAATTTTTTATATTCTCTAAACAGTAGCGTAAAGAGTATAAATATTTTTAATATGTATATTTATTTAGATATATACATGTTAATAATTAGGGGGATGTGGAGTATTTACAAACACAATATATTACATTAATTTTCTTAACTCGCGAATTTCTTTGTCGCTGCGTTTTCCCATTAGTTTGTCTTGTAACTTTTCGGCTTTGGTGCGTCTTAGTGCTTTAACCCTTCTCGTTTTAGGATGGCCATATTTTCCCTTCCTTGTGTTTTTGGTCTTGCGGCAGAATGTGCGTTTAGTTCCAATAGCTACTTTGCATCCGGAAACCTTCTTACAGCGATTAGGATTTTTCACACTTTTTCTTTTGCATAAACTTTTTGAATGCGTCATCTAAATATATATAATGAATATATTTTATTTACGCATATAAAAAAATGGTAAGTGTATTATTTTACGCATCATACTAAAATTTAATATAAATGTTCAACCAAAATATAGGTTACTCAAATAGTTCGTCATCACTGAGAACATCATCTTCCATATTATGCCTATCAATGTTGTCAGGATAATCCTCATTATACTGTTTGTATCTCAACATTTCTTCTGTAAATATATCATCCGAACCATACATATTGTAATATTCTTCAGCTCTACAAAATGCTCGGTCTAGTATCTCGTTTACTGCATCAGAACACATTTCAATGTCGTTTTTATGTAATAATTGCTTATATTGTGTGGAGTAAGAATCGCATCGCGATTTATGAAAATTCTTACCATCAGTGCTATATGATATACTATATGTATTTTTATCCAATGAAACAATCATAGAGTTATTTTCAAAGACGTTTTCAATTGGTTCATTCACTATTTTATTTGTCATTTTGTCCTTATATTGAGTTTCCATCGGCGGAAAGTGGTTGTCATTGATTTCTGCTACAATAATGTGAGGACCATTGGTTTGTCTTCTATGTGTATTATTTAGATTGCTGTTACGTGACACACGTTTATTCAGTTGTTGTTTATCATTAATCATACTTTGAGTATTATTGCCACTATATCTTGACGTAGGCTTAGATTCTGTATCTGTGAATGACTTTGAGGTTCTCCACATATCGCACAAAGGATTATTAGGTTTGATAGTTTATAATGAATTATACTATAAGTTATCTTTTCAAATCAATTTTTTATATAGTACTGATTTCGTTACAAACAACTTTCGGGTTTCGTGTGTAAATATTCAGCGATGGCATTTGTTTAGAATAATTATTAGGGGTTGTTCCATTGAATTCATTCATTGTATTCACAACTTTGCGATATATATAATCACTAGAACTAACACCTCCATTTTGTGCGAATTGTACATTATTTGGATGGTAAATCTTTTCACACTCGTTCACAGGGTCGTTTACATTAAATGTATTTTGTAAATATACATTATTTATTACACGGTCTCTGAAATTATATGTGTTACGTTCAATTGATTTATTCGTTTTATATAAATATTGTTCGTATGATGTATTTGCCTGTGTAGTTCTTCTTGTCTTTGAAATTTCATATTTAATATTAGTCATATAAATATGATAGATAAAAATCAACAACATTTACGATTACATCAGTAATATGAAAATATTAATAATATTATCATAATTTAAATATGATAGAATTAGACTTTTTAAAGGACGGAATCGCAGTATTATTTTTTATCTTCGTTTTCGCGAAATTATATTACATGAATCTGGATAATATGAGTTCTACAAAATATGAATTAATGATTTATATAGGAATAGCATTTCTAACAGATGTATTTTATACTATATTTTCAGGAGCGCATAACCAAATAATAGGGTTAAATCTACATAGTTTTGTTTCTGCTTTAATATTTTTGGTATTTATATTATGTGTTATTCACTTTAATATGTGATAGAAACAAGGTACTTTGATGGATGGTTAGAAACAAACGTCATTTAGTAACAACAATTTTCATTGTGTAATAGTATTAATTTGTAAAACAATTATAAATTAATTAGTTCATTTAGTTTGATTTGCTAGATATACTCTTTGTATTAGTAATAATCTAATTAGAGTAAGCAAGACCACCCATACCACTCATCACGCGAAGCACATTGTAGTTGGTAGCGTAGACACGAACCTTGGCAGTGGCTGTACCCTTGACGGTGTTGTTGGAAAGAACAAGTTGGAGGGTTGCGTTATCAATGCGGGAGAAATTGCAACTTCCGGAAGGTTGGTGTTCTTCGGGGCGAAGGGCGAAGGAGTACACGTTGATACCGGCATCGGGGGCACGTGTGTGGTGTTGGAAGGGTTGGACATCACCGAAGTAAGTACCTTCGCGTTCAGAGAAACGGTCTTGACCATTGAGTTGAAGTTTGGCAACGACAACAGGGTTCTCACCCCAGCAATGCATGTCAAGGGCGGCTTCACCAAGAACAAATGTGGCAGCATCAGACACTTGCGCACCAACAAGTTCCATGTTGACGTCGAAATCAGCAGGCTTGGTATCGGCGGCTTGGTTAGCAGTGGCAGTTGTACTGGGGCCGAAAGCGTGGAGGGCGTTGGGGAGGGCATCAACGGCATCAGTGTAATTGAAAGGTTGGGCACCAAGCACGTTGTAGAGGGATTCACCACCGGTGTAGGCGGCACAGTAATCAACATTGGTGTCAGGTTGGACAACCCACACAAGTTCTTTACAGGGGTGGTTGAAGTTGAGCTTGATCTTGTTGGAAGAGGAACCAACAGACTCGTCACCGGTGAATTGAAGTTGCTCGATGAGGTACTCGTGGGGGTTTTGTGCCATTCTGCGACGTTCATCGGTATCAAGGAAGATATAATCAACGTAAAGAGATGCGGCGACAAGAGATTGGTTGTATGCGCTGGTCACTTGTTGGTTTCCGCTGGTGGCGGAAAGAGATTTCATTGCCCATAAGCACTCATCAATGGGGCGAAGGTCAAGGTTGATTTTGACTTCGTGGTATTGAAGGGCAATAAGGGGGAGGGCAAGACCAGGGTTGCGGCAGTACCAGAATTGAAGGGGAATATAGAGAGTAGATTCGGGAAGGGCGTTACGGGGGGCACACACGTTAGCGGGCGCAGAACCACCGCAAGGACCGTTAACATCGGCAAAGTTGGGGTCAGTGATGTATGTGAGTTGAGTGGTGTTACCAATCATCTTGTAGTATCCGCGTTGTTGTTCGGCGGAAAGAGTGAGTTGGCACCAGATGTGCATCCAGTCACCGTATTGACGGTCAACGCGTTGACCACCGATTTCTACCTCAACTTGGGAAATAAGTTGGTGACCGGGGAAATCTAACCAACGAGCATATACGGAATCACCTCCGGCAGGTGCCATAGCTTGGTTAATTTCAGGGAGAGTCACTTGAAGGTAAGTGCGGTAAGCAAGATCACCATTGCGGCTAATGGTGCAGGTAACACGACGGCCGAAATCGGCTTGTCCGTTAAATGTTTGTTCGATAGATTCCATAGCGAAGTTAGTGTAACGACGATAGGTCACTTTCCAGAAAGTGATTTGAGGATTACCGGTAAGATAGACGTCTTGTGCGCCATAGGCTACGAGTTGCATGAGACCACCACCCATAATTTATTATACAATACCCTTAGATAAAATTTTCAGAGAAAACACATAATTACTTTAATTATCTGAATATAAACTCCTTTATATTTGATGTTCAGAATTATAAAGTGATTTCATAGATAATCTGGTATATTATAAGTTTATCACTTGTGTGCCAGTGTTGAATTATCTAGCACGAACTTAGTCAAGTAGTCATCATTAAATACTTCACGCCGGTTCTCGTGTTTTTTACTAAATATGAAAGTATCCTTATTTTTCTTAATTGACCAACCGTTGTTAAGAGCGCTATAAATGAAGTTGAGCTTTTGTAAATGTATCCTATCTTCACAATCAGAACTACTCATGACCGTATTACATAATCAAAACAAAATATTACAACCATTATTCCATAATACGAATATTAATATTTAAATAAAGCTTATTACAAACATATATTATATTACATTGTTGATTAAATGCCATCATTTAAACCGAAAACAAACAAGACCTTAATTGTAGATAAAAATAAAAGTGCGACGTTAGATACAAAGCATCATACACTTTTAGATGAATTTCATAATGATTCAGAACAAATTATACCTGGTTTAGAATTGAAGATTGGTGCATTAGAGGTCGAACTAAAAAAACCGAATATACCGGTGGAAGTTAAGTTAGACCTCAAAGATAAGATAGGAAACTTGACGATGAAAATACGAAGGCTAAAAAGAAGAAAAAATGAGTATTTTTTAAACAATTCCTGTATCATTTTCGATTACTTCGAGTCTAAGAAAGCCATAGCAAATGACGACGTGGAGTTAAAAACAACTGTATTGGACCGTTTTTTTAAAACAAATCAAACAACTGATTCATTGAAGCAAACAGAAAAGCATAATTCGGTTAAACAATACTTTATCGGGTTGGACGATTCATTTATGGAAATAAATGATTATATATTTTCTGACAATGTGTGTAAGTTTTGTAATAAAGGTGAAATGATTCCAGTTGACGATGAAGGTATTGTGGTATGTAATCAATGCGCAAAACACACGCCCTTCATTGTAGAAGGGGAAAAACCATCATACAAAGAACCACCAAAGGAAGTATCTTTTTATGCGTATAAAAGGATCAATCACTTCCGCGAAATCCTGGCACAATTTCAAGCAAAAGAGACAACACAGATACCAGACAAAGTGATTAAAGATGTAAAATCCCAAATTAAAAAGGAACGCATACAATTACATCAATTAACAAACATCAAAGCAAAAGATATATTAAAAAAACTGGGTTATAATAAATACTACGAACATATACCATTTATTAAAGATATCATTGGTATAAAACCACCAGTAATGACACCCGAACTGGAAGAAACATTGTGTAATCTATTTATGGAGATCCAAGCACCATATGCAAAATACTGCCCTGATGATAGAGTAAATTTTTTGAACTATTATTATACAGTATACAAATTATGCGAATTACTCGACCAGCAACATTTTCTTTCATATTTCCCAATGTTGAAAGACCGTGAAAAGAGGATGGAACAGGATGTAATATGGAAGAAAATATGTGACGAACTTGACTGGGAATTTATTCCAACAATATAACTTATCACATTTTGGAAAGTTTAAATGCATATTTAATCCATATATAAGGGTTAATAGGGTTAAAATACACAATTATTATAATAATAATTATTATAATATTATTTATGAAAACAGTTTTAATAGCTGGTGGTTGTGGATTTATCGGGTCAAACTTATGTATACGATTATTAAATGACAATAATAAGATAATTTGCGTAGATAATTTATATTCAAGTAAAATAGCAAATATTAAAGAATGTATAAATAATGATAATTTTACATTTATCAACCATAATATAATTGAACCGCTATATATAGATGATGAAATCGATGAAATATATCATTTAGCGTGTCCTGCTTCGCCGTCAAAATATCAGAAAGACCCCATTTATACATTAAAAACAAACTTTGTAGGTACAATGAATTTGCTTGAACTTGCGAGGGTAAAATCCGCGAAAATTTTACTAGCATCTACATCTGAAATATATGGAGAACCTCAGGTGTCACCACAACCAGAAACTTACAGAGGAAATGTAAATACCACTGGTATTCGCAGTTGTTACGATGAAGGAAAACGAATAGCAGAAACTTTATTTATGGATTACCATACTCAATATAATGTACACATACGAATCGTAAGAATTTTTAATACATATGGACCCAATATGGATAAATATGATGGTCGCGTTGTTACAAATTTTATTAGTCAGATATTAAATAATGAAGCTATAACATTATATGGAGATGGAAGCCAGACGCGGTCGTTCCAGTATATTGATGACCTACTTGATGGTATTATAAAATTAATGGATTCGGAATATATTTATCCAATAAATATAGGGAATCCAACTGAAATTTCTGTAAAACAATTGGCTTCTATATTGATTGATCTTACTCATTCTGATTCTAAGTTTATATATAACCCATTACCTTTGGACGACCCAACAAATAGAAATCCTGATATTCAACTGGCTAAAAAAATATTAAACTGGGAACCACAAGTTGAACTTAAAACAGGATTATTAAACACCATTAAATATTTACAAAATTGTTAGGATGTTCCCATAATCAATAAATTCCATATACATATATTAATTTTAATATACATATAACATATAAATCATAATGGGAAATCCTTGGTTCGAACATTTATCTAAAGTGCGTAAAGCAAATCCCGGAAAGTCTTTAAAAGATGCGATGATTCTTGCAAAGAAAACGTACAATAAGATTGGTACCAAAAGTAACAAGCCGAAATCCAAGACATCCCGAAAAACTAAAATGTCATCAAAGACATCTCGAAAAACTAAAATGTCATCCAAGACTCGGTCAAAATCTAAGGCGTCTCGTAAAACACGTAAACGTTAATATGTTACCCTCTATATATCGCAAATATTTTTACATCTATTATATTAACTAACCTATTTAAAGCAGTTAATATAATACAAATCATATATCGTAATGTTTATATTTGATTTTTCAAAAATTATAATGGTTTCTATATTAGGAGGAATCGTACTTGGCATGAATATAGTGATTAGTTTTTTTAGATTGGTGACACTTTTTACATTTATGTTCGCTCACGTTGCAAATAATCACACATATTATATCTTAGAAATTCTTATCGACGACGCAGCAAACAATGATATAATAGTAATGTTGTCGCAAAATATAGTACAAACATATGACTCGGCGTGCTTATATGTAGAAACAATTAAATTTGTATGTAGTAATGAAAATATTTCTCAAATCTTCGACGAGTATTTAAACGTATTTAATCACACACGTTTATATTACACAATGTATACTATTGATTATGATTCCTCGGATGAATCATCATATGATAGTAGTGTAATATATGATACAGATTCATCAGTTGATGATGGTTATACGAGTATTGAACGTGATTAAACTAGCGAAGAGCAGGAAACCCAACCAAATTAGCACCTATACCGAAACCGGCACCTTGTCTAGCGGATACGCCCATTGCAGGAATAAATGTATCAAGAATACTAAACGTTGCTGCTGCTGTCAACGAAATAAGAGCAATCTCTTCAATCTTTAAACTTTTCTCAGGAATTGCAAATGCGGCAATACCAACCATAAGACCTTCAACTAAATATTTAATGAGACGGCGAAGCAATTCGCTGATATCAACCATTTTATACTATATTCGAAGAAAAAAAAACGATGGTATGACAATTATATATCTTTGGATTACTATATAAATACATATGAATTAATTTAATTATAATATGCAAGAGCAATCAGACCAAGTATATGTTGACCTTTTGGAAGAAGACAAGCCAATTTCCGGACAGAAATTTGTATGTGTATCATTCGTTTCTCCTGAGAAAATCCTTAAACAAAAGGAATTGTACAAATTCGAAAAATTCACGAGTACGTGGGACTTTGTGAAGTCAATGGACCAATTCCAATCATTCCTCAACTTTGTTTCTTACAAATATAATATTCCGAGTGACACACTCGGGGAAGAATACAAAGAGTTTATCAAAGATGAGGGGCATAAAATGAAAGTGAACTCTACTATTGAAGAGGATTATAAGAATTTTATTGACGTAAAATGCGATGAATTGGAAAAACAGTTTAATACGGAACATAAGTTTCAAACATCAACCCGTGGTGTAAAGATTCGTGGCGTGTATTCAACACAGGAAGAGGCTGAAATGAGATGTAAATCTCTTCGGGAAGTCGACGCTAATCACGATGTATACGTTGGCCCCGTTGGACTTTGGATGCCGTGGGATCCCGATGCATACAAAACGGGGCGTGTTGAGTATTTGGAAACAGAGCTCAATCAACTTATGCACGAGAAGGCGAAAAATGAAGATAGTGCTAAGGTTGAATTTGATAAACGTGTAAAGGAAGCGAAAGAAAATGCTATTGAAGAAAATATTAAATTAGCTGAGAAATCTGGAAATACACTTACACAAACAATTAAGGAAGATGGAACACTTTTGAATGTTCGTGAAGTAAATTATGATGAAATCCCAGACGAAAGTGTCGTAATGGACCCAAAAGCATCGACCGACGCAAGAAGACAACTATTTGAAAACCATAATGTAGATACCAGCATGGTGACACATCAATAAGTGTGCTAATAATCATCATAAATGTATTAATTTCATAGATGTTTCTATGAGGCGGTTATGTGCTAATAAATATGAAGAGGTGTATCCATCCAATTAACAGAATGTTATAATATATAAAAAATAGCTTATAACATTTTATTCGAGTGCTTGTTTTAACAGTGACATTTGATTAACACTCAACGACGTGGGAAAATCAATATAAAATTTAACGATTAAATTTCCGTACGAGTTATTATCTTTCTTCCTAAAACCAAGACCGTTGATTGATTTTTGGTAATTTGGTTGTATTATGTTCCCGGGGGAATTATTTATACTATATTGTTTTCCACTAATATGGGTAAATGTCATTACAAAGCCGGTTAATGCGTCGAGTAATGATATATTCTTTGTCATTATTATATCATCGTCTTGTTTTTCGAATGTTTCGTGCTTATTAACTGTGAGTGTAATCACCAAATCACCTCGTTCTCCATTATTGTTATGACCTTCACCAACAAGTTTAATAACCTTTCCATTGATTGTGTCACCTGGAATATTGAATGTAATGTGTGAACTCACTATTATTTTTGTATTTGAATCATCTATTTTATAGTGACTATATTTACACGTTTTCTCACATTGATGAAATATGTCATTCAATGTAACTTCTAGATTAATATGAATAGGTTCTGGTTTTATACTGGGTTGTCTTCCTATATTTACAGGAATGCCATTGTGAAATACTCTTATATTTGGAGACCTATTTTGGCCAACGTTTCCTCCGAAAGAGAATGTTCCGTGTGATTTATGCTGATTTAATATATCTGAAAACAACTCTTGAAACATGTCTGAGCCACTCATCATATTTCTATGGACATTGTTTACATCGGACTGATTTGCAAACATTCCAGATAATGGATTATTTTGTTGTCTATCATATATGTGTTTTTTGTCTCCGTCACCAAGGGTTTCATATGCCTCATTTATTGTTTTGAATTTGTCGTCGTTGCCGCTATTTCTATCGGGATGATATTGAAGACTTAATTTACGATAAGCCTTCTTAATTTCATCGTGTGATGCTGTTTTTGAGACACCGAGTGTTGTATAATATGACATTCTTTATATTTACAATATCTTGATTTAAAAATATCAAGTAATAAACTAATAATGAACTATAAAAATGAATTGATATCGACAAAATATAAACCATCCGCCATTAGTGATTTTGTATTTCCAATTGAATTTCATAATCTTTTACGTGCGTTGATGGATTGCGGACAATTAAATCTGCTATTACTTGGTAGCTGCTGTTCTGGAAAAACAAGTATCATCGATTTATTTATTACACATTATTATAAAGGTTATTCCACGCGTGAACGGAATGAAAATATTTTGTATATTTCACAACTAAAAGATATTGGAGTTCAATATTTTCGCAATGACCTAAAAATATTTTGCCAGTCGTACAGTGGTATTAAAAACAAGAAAAAAATTGTTGTTATTGATGATATTGATGGAATTAGTGAACAAACACAGCAAATACTGCGTAATTGTATCGATAATTACAAATCTAATGTCGGATTCCTGTGTTCTTGTACAACTATGAGCAAGGTTATTGAAAACATACAGTCAAGACTACTAATCCTTAAATTGCCCAATCTAAATACAAGTAGATTATTAACTGTTGCCAACAAAATCATAGACAATGAGCAGTTGTCAATTACGACTGAAGCAATAACAGCATTGGTTGAATTATCAAATAATTCAATGCGTTTGCTGATAAGCTATCTTGAACTTATTTATTTGCTCGATATTCCAGTTACAAAGACAAATATATATGATATGTGTACATGCATATCATTCAAATCATTTGATACTTACCTATCTGAATTGAGTGACGGTAATATTGTAAACGCTATTGGGTTGGTCAAAGAACTCATTGGAAATGGTTTTAATTGTATGGATGTATATACAAACCTATTTACCTATATAAAAATTAAATATAAGACGCGTATTGAACTTCAGTATAAACTCATTCGAATCATATGTTCTTATATATCTGTGTTTCACGAATTGCACGAAGATGATATTGAATTAGCTTTTTTATCAAGAGACCTATCTAAAGTATTACACGCTTCATAATCGAATAATAAAATGTGAATAACTATATATATACACATTTTATCAATGTCCAATTATCTTCCTAATATAAAAATAATAACAAGCAGTTTATTCTTCATTTTTATATTGCTTATTACTCTTACTTGTGTGGTTTATTACTTTCTACATACAACATCTGTTGAGAGACAGTGTAAAGGAATGGCTAACAAGTACAATAATTCAATATCTATTTCGTCGTTGAAATCACACCCCGGACACGGAAAATATAAATTAATCGATTTCTATATTAACTCTGCAAGTAATTGTGCTGCTGTTAGCCCTACATCCGTAAATACGTGTGCTATTAAAACTTGCTTGTCACAGGGAGTCCGTCTTTTAGACTTTCAAGTCCAAAATATGAATAACAGGGCAGTAGTCACGTTATCAAGTGGCGATAATACATTTGAGAAGGCTAGTGTAAATCATATACCGTTAAAGCAAGTATTGAAAACAATCAATAAACACGCTTTTAACAGTACGTCACCTAACGCAAATGATCCACTAATACTTCATATTCGCATAATGACGAATAATCGTGACGTAGTGGATGAAATTGCATCTAACATTAATCGCTATATTAATAGCAATCGATTGCTGACGAGTGAATACAGCTACGGTACGTCAAACAAAAATGTTATCTTGGAGCCAATAAATAAATTATTTGGAAAGGTTATAATTTTTGTAAACGATAAGTATCTCAATATCAAAGATACTTCATTGTACGAATTTGCAAATGGAGTGTCACATAACTCGTCTAACATACGAGTCATAAGACAACAAGGTATTATTGATGGAAATAGCGAAGAGATGGTTGATTATCATACACGCGGGTTTGGAATAGTTGTACCAGATGGACAGAATTCAAACTTAGATACAAAACTTTCCTTTTCTTCTGGTGCACAAAGTGTATGCATGAATTTCAATAAAAAAGACAAACACCTTGATGAATATTTAAGCATATTTACAAATCAAGGGCGTGGATTTGTTTTGAAACCAGATAGTCAACGCGTATTTGACAAAGATAAGGATTCACAAGATGCTAGTTATTTTAATTTTGAAATATATTAAATTGTTAAGCTATGTATATAAGTATAAATTTTGCATTAATGTGTGATAGATCTATGACATTTCAAGAATGTGAATTAACAATCCTAAGAGCAGCAGTTGACAATAAAAATACGCAAGTCAAAACAAGTGAGGCAAAAGCACCACAAATAAAGAAAATGATATCCATCGTAGAAGACTTTATACGTCAAAAGAAACTTATATGTTATGGAGGAACCGCTATTAATAACATTTTACCTGTGAAAGACCAGTTTTACGATTATAATAGTGAAATACCCGATTATGATTTTTTTTCACAAAACGCATTGGAAGATACAAAGGAACTGACCGACATATATTACAAACACGGGTATACCGAAGTTGAAGGCAAGGCAGGAGTTCATCACGGAACTTATAAAGTGTTTGTTAACTTTATACCCATGGCAGACATTACGTACATTCAAAAAGATTTGTTTCAAAAAATTCAGAATGAGTCGACAAAAGTTGACGGCATACTATACTGTGCCCCAAACTACCTGCGTATGTCAATGTATTTGGAATTATCGCGTCCCGATGGGGACACATCAAGATGGGAGAAAGTATTGAAACGGAAAACTCTTTTAGATAAACATTATCCGCTAAAAATAAAGAACTGCTCGTCTTCTAGCGCATTAAGTACGAGTAGTAAAAACACAACAATCAATAACATAACAAAAAGTGTTTGTAGTGAAATGGAGTGTGTTTTCTTTGGAGGATTTGCAATATCATTATATCAGGATTATTCGCAACAGATGAAAAGAAAACTTAAAAATAAGCAAACATATGAACGGATAGATGTGATTAACACTAATCCGAGTAAGGTTGCTAACATAATTAAAGAACGCCTTGAATTGTCCAATGTGTCAGATGTGGCAATTGATAAACACGATGGTGTAATGGATTTAATTAAAACCCATTTTGAAGTGCGGGTCGGAAAACGCATAATTTGTTTGATATATGAGCCAATAGCGTGCCATAGTTTCAATAATATTGAAATTGATACTCGGACATACAAAATTGCCACAATTGATACACTTTTAAGTTTCTATCTTTTATTTACTTTCATAAATAGACCTTATTTCAATAGAGAAAAACTATTATGTACATCTGATTTTCTGTTTGAACTTCAACAGTCGAATCGACTCAAACAAAAGGGGATAATGAAACGGTTTACGACTAAATGTTATGGCAAACAAGACACTTTAATAGAACTTCGAGCCAATAAAGGGGCGGTTTATGAGGAGTTAAGACATAATAAAAATACTCGCGAGTACGATGAATGGTTCCTGAAGTATCGTCCTGATGATATGAAGTCTAATAAGATACAATCAAGAGTGAAGACACGCAAGACAAAGAAAAAAAACAAACTCACTCGGAAATTAAAATTATTACCGTCTCAATTATACGGTCTTCGTAATATTTTTGTATAGATCAAAATATGATATTTTATTATTTGGTAAACTATGTGAATAAATATATCAACTTACTGATATATTTATTTTTGATTCTTCCAGGTGTGAATCGAACACACGACAAATGGATTTACTACCGATGAAACTATTACAGTCCACTGCTCTACCCCTGAGCTACTGGAAGGTTGTTAGGAATATTTTATTATACCTAATATAGAATATATTTATTCTTTAAGTTATTTTAAACCTATAATAATTTTATTATTTGCTTTTGTCAGTCATGTATTTTAACGTCATAATACCAATGCCAACAGATGCTATTAAATACAAGGAATATGTAAGGTAACTATTATGTGTTTCTTCTTTCAGCTCTTTTCTTCGCGCATCGTATGTTTCATAAGTATCTCTGTAGCTCATTGTTGTAAAGTTATATAATATAGCTGCCTATAATTCTATGAGATTATACCCTATAATACACCTATAGTAATCGATAGCACTATACAAGCAATACTTAATATAGCAAGCTCTGCTTGTTCGCGTTTTAGATTAAGTTCATAGTCTTCTTTTCTTCCGTCCAAAGTAATAACATCGGGTTCATTAAATGCCATTTGTTTGTATATATATATATCTCATCAGATATAATCAAAAATATAAATAAATAAAATCTTATCTACATATAAACTATAACTGATGAAAACTTACGTTAGTGAATTTATTGGAACACTTTTCTTCCTTTTCGTGATTATTGCCACCAAAGACCCTATTGCTATTGGAGCGGCACTAGCCATAACCATTGTTCTTCTTGGTCCCATCTCAGGCAGTCACGTAAATCCTGCTGTTTCCCTTATGTTATTCGCTGGTGGTGAAATGAACAAATCTGATTTACTCCCTTACATTACTGCCCAAATAGCAGGTGGATTAAGTGCATATCAATTACACTCTCTACTCAAATAGAACAGTTTCTATTAAATAATTGATTTCTATGTTATCGCGGTTACACCCTAACCGTATATATGTCAGGAGATTTATGTAAACGCGCCTGGCCAACTGTATTACCTTTACTTACATATTTACATCTTAGGTATGAAAACTCTTGACTTTCGCAACTTTCGTCAATTTTACTTTGCTGGATACATAATTTACACGCCGTTTCGATATCCGCATTAGAAATCGCACGCTTCTTTTTATGCTGTATAATCACATAACACGATGGTGAATTGTGTAAATGAATCCAAATATCTTGTGGGTTAGACTCGTCAAGTATGCGCCAATTATCTGATGCATTTTTTCCTACAAAGTATACTGTTCCGTTTATTTTGTACATTATTATTTTAAATTATGTGATGTGTTATATTATCATACATCACATATTTTATATCAATTTTATATCAAATATAAGTCATATTACATAATGGCATTATGTCTGTCTACATGTCATATGTTGTTGATGAATCTAGTTCTGTTTGGTCAACAGGTGTTACTGTGGATTCACTTTCAGATTGGTTGCTTGTGGTCGGTTGAATTGCGCGGTTCATTGCTTGTTCTTTACGGAAGCGTGTGAAGTTTGAGCTATCATAAACATATCGTGTATTACAATTACTTTCTTCAATACCGCTACCATCACATTCATATGAAGCATTTCCTTTATTCATTGGCATATTTGTAAAAACAAGTCCATTTAAAGCATTTGGGCCACTGCACGTATATCCTTGGCGACTAAGTGGGTCGCCAGCATTCATTGTGAGTCTAAACCCACCCATACTTGGTTTGATTGGTGATTGGGAGTTGGTGAATTGTGTATTCCAAGCATATTTTAATACCCGACGAGTTTCGGCACGCGCACTTTGTTTGCCGTATATTACTGAATTTGATGATTTTTCCATTTACTATATTATAATATTAAAAAAAGATTTGTTTATTCAACTAACGTTTGTGGCAAATGTGCTAATATATGAACGTAAGTTATTCTTAATAATTAATTTTATTGGTGAGAACTTATTACACACCAACTGACAAACTTTTATCATGAGTTTGTCATTTATGTATCGATATGTAGCAGTATTCATCAATTCATCGTACGACCATTCATCCAACGGTTTGGAAGGCTCCGTGTAATTTATCTGTTGTGCTAGAAGAAAAAGCTGGTCCATTGTTAGTTTATTTATATTCATTCTATATACTGTACCAAATATTATCACTACGCATAAACGAATCGTCCTTATATTTCTCTCGGCAATAACTTATATTGATTTAACATCCTTAGTTGGTTTTCGCATTATCGAGTATTTTGATATTTATTATCTAATTTTTGCTTTAATAAATTATATAAGAGAGAACAAACCATACACTATTATTCTGAATCATTGACACAATTATTGTATTTACGAATATATTATTAAAGACTTTATATAAGTACATATATTGAAAACAAATGAGTTATTCAGATGAGTACGCAGATAACGTTCTTACTATTAAGACAGTGCAAATTGCACCATTCAGGACTCTTATGACAGCTCTTAAGGATATTCTACTAGAAACGAATATTTCTTTCCACAAGGATGGTATCCGTATTATTAATATGGATAAATCTCATACAATTCTTGCCCATTTATTTCTAGCGGCAGAAAACTTCGAGGTTTATGAATGCAAACAAGAGAAGATTATTATTGGTGTGAATATGTTTCACCTATTTAAACTTATCAACACTATTGATAATGATGACACTCTTACAATGTACATCGAAAACAGTGACTTTTCTGAGGGAATCACGTCATATCTGGGTCTTAAATTTGAAAATGGTGATATCAAGCAATGTAAAACACAGAAGTTACGACTCATTGAACCAGACCATGAAGAACTTGCTGTACCCGACGTTAAGTTCTCATCTATTATAAACATCCCTTCTACTGATTTTCAAAAGATTATTCGCGACCTTGCGTGTATTTCTGATAAATTAGAAATCAAGTCGTTCGGGAATGAACTCACATTTAAATGCTCAGGACAATTCGCATCAGCCGAAATTCATAGAGTAGAGTCAGACGGAAGTATGGAGTTTGTATCAAAACAAACGCCTAACAAAATCATTCAAGGTGAGTTTTCATTGAAAAATCTCGGATATTTCATCAAATGTACTAATTTATGTAGTCAAATTGAGATGTACCTCGAAAACGATTTGCCGTTGGTTGTTAAATATAACGTTGCTAGTCTTGGAGAAATAAAGCTATGTCTCGCACCTTTACCCAGCGCAAATTGATTTCACAAATAAAAATTATATATAACTTATAAATGAGATACATATAATTATAACTTAGGTTAGTCTATGATATTGGACTATGAATTTACTTATTTTTCCATTCTGTTTTAGGTTTTGAGAACTCGTTTGAAATTATATCCATAATTTGTTTTTTATCTACCATTTCAACATCAACATCGTGTGACGACAATCCAATAAACTTTGCCGATTTCATTTTTTTGGTTTTGTAAAATATATATGGACCATATTTACCTTCACGTATAGATATATTGTTTGACTTATCATCAAATACCCGCAAAACTGATGATTTCTTTTCAGTTTTGCTCTCATCGTCAAGGATATCAATAACAGTAGCTAAATTCATACTATCGATTGAATGTTTTTGTTTTTGTTCATTTGATAAGCGGATGTTACGTCCATCATAGAATATATAATGCCCGTATGGTCCGTTCCGGAGTTCAACATCGTTTCCTTTGTATTCACCGAGAACTCTTTTGCCACTTTTATCTACTAAACTTTCGAATGTATATTTGGTTTGATTGCTTCGGATATCTTCCATTGTAAACGTTTTCTTGACTTTATGAAATACTACCTTGTCGTCATTCTGTTCTTTCAAAACAATTCCATACTTGGCAACAAGACATTCATACTTATTATCGATCATGACGCGTTGCTTTTCCGAAATAATTGATTTCTGAGCTGCCATCTGGTGAGCTATGTATTGTTTGAATTCTCTACATACATCTACATATTTCCGTTTTCCAACTGCAATATCATCAATAGATGCCTCCATATCTCTGGTAAAAGTGTAGTTGAATAGTGAATCGTAAAATGTATACAAGAATGTATCGACAGATAACCCCATCGGTTGTACAATAACCTTATTGTGTTCAACTTGGAACATTTTCTCTGATGTATTAGTTTCTACACTGGAAACTCCGTCTTCGATTACATACGTATTAACTTTATATGACTGTCCTTCAACGTCTCCTTTACATACATAGTTCCGACTGAATAGTTTATCAATAATAGATGCGTACGTAGAAGGACGTCCGATATGCTCTTCTTCTAGTCGCTGAATAATGCGCGCTTCGGTGTAATGCGTCTTAGTTTGACTTACATGTACGCTCGTAGATATTTTACTATATTTCATCTTCTGATTTGTTTTTAAACGAGTTAAGTAGCCATAATATTCATCATCTTCGACACCCTCAATTATTTTCCACCCGGCAAATCTCACCTTACGAGGTTTATGCTTGTATAAAATGTTGGTCATAGGAGATGTCACTGAACAAACACATTGTTCCATGACACACTTTGCCATACATGTTTTAAATGTATGATTATAAATGAAATGATATACACTTTGTTCTCGCTTCGTGAATTGTTCATCTGACAACTTGTTAAATGCTAACTGAGTAATACGGATAGCTTCATGAGCTTCTTGTACACCATTATCACACGATTCTTCTCCCTTAGTAATCGGTCCTAATTGTTCACTGTCCCCTATATATGAAGCCCCGTATTTATCGACAATACATCCGACAACTAATTGTATAAATTCAGGAGAATACTTCCGTGAATCTGTGCGCATGTAAGTGATATAACCTTCTTCATAAAGATGCTGACAGATTTTCATTGTTTCCTTCGGTGACATGTGAAATCTGTTACTACATTCTTGCTGAATTGAACTGGTAATTAACGGTTTTGGCGGAGCGATGCTGATATTCGTTGACTTGTCAGATGAAAATATATGGTCGTGTGACTGCGATAATTTTATAAATGATAGAGCATCTTGTTCATCATCGAATGTATGCGAAAGCTGGAAACATATATTTTTACTCGTAAAATATCCGTCCACTTTATGCACTAACTTGGCAATTTGACTCTCACATTCGCGATGATTTTCAGATACCATATGGAGGGCAGGAGTTTGACATCTTCCTGCTGATAAATTATTATTCCGCGATACGTGCTCCCATAAGACAGGTGATATTTTGAATCCAATGAGTAAGTCTATAACTTGCCGAGCCTGCTGCGCATAAACAATATCCATATTAATAACTGTTTGATTCTGCATAGCAGTTAAAATAGCACGTTTGGAAATTTCATTGAATAAAATACGCGGTGTCGTGAGAGGAAGTTTGAAATGGTCACAAATATGCCAACCTATGGCCTCACCTTCTCTATCATCATCCGTCGCAATAATGATATTACGAGCTTCTTTCATATACTTGGTAAGGACTGTCAAATATTTACTCTTTTCTTTCATGAACTCGAATGTTATCTTGAATTCTTCTGTTATTTGTTCGAGTGACGAAATCTTCCTAAAATGACCATATGACGCACATACAACGTAACCGTCACCCAAAAACTCTTCTATTTTTTTACATTTTGCAGGGGATTCAACAATAATAAGTGTGTGGAATGATTTCACCATATATGCTTTATCAGGTAGAAATATATAAGTATACATATGAAGTTGCTTTTAGGTATGTTTCATAGCGCTTAACAGAATTAACACCTTTACGCGGTTCTCACAGCAGTCCATTCCACTATAATTGTGTATTTATTTTTGCGTGTAAGGAATATTGTACATATCCAGCCATTTCAGTGTATGATTTAATTGTTTTCCACGTATCAACGATTCTTTCGAATGTTGTTTATTTAATACGTAATTATGGAAATTGCACAAAACATCAATATGTTCAGATATCATATTTATTAAAATATCATCAATCTTTGTTCTGTAATACAATGGCATGTTTTGATTTAATATGGATGATACATACTTATCATCTGGTTTATGACATATATTTTGAAACAAACCAATCATTTCTTTGAATATTACACCATCTTGTGCATATTGAAATGACTTACAAATAAGGAAATATGTCGGTTCAACCCCCGAGTCACAATTCAAATGAATAATGTATGTTTGCTGAAATAATGACGACATGAGCATAGTAATTTCACACATGAGTTCAGTAAAATGTTCACTTGGAAGTTTAATAACAAGATTACCGTCTTTACACAATCGTACAACAGAGTAACAAATATAAATGAGTAGAACTTCTTCTTGACTGTATCTTTCAAATTTGTCTGTATTTGTGAAATCTATATCAATCAAAACTAAATTCATCGAATAATTCGCAACAGTATCGTTATAAAACGACAAAAAATATTCAGTTGTTGTTATGGTATCAAATGAAGACACGTTTAGCGGAGTGTTGATATATGTTTGATTTATTGAAGAATCTATTACATTAAATGCATTCTGTATATCAAGATATTTGTCACCAACACACGTCCATGATATAGGTTTACAGTGTATTTGTGTACGTAATGAATGATTATTAAATAATTCAATATAAACAAAGCAAGATGGTTGATAGACTTGGTCTAATGTAAAGTATATATTTGGATTATTCAGTAGATATCCTCTCGAAAATAAATGTAATTGATGCTTATGTGTGGTTGTTATATTTTGAATACTTCTTATACGAACATTCATATATCGTTCATTCAATTGACGAGGTTGAGCATAAGTATAATTCAAAAAAGTTCTCAATAGTTGAGAAAGTGATTTATTCAATTTTGGGAGCAGTAAATACATCTGATATTGTGTCTGTTGTATTTACTCCTTATTCATTTGAAAGATATGTAACGAATTTATATATTGTCTATCCATCTATTTCAGTTCAATACTACCGTCTTCCATTAATTTGACTGGTGTTATCTCGTGTCTAATTTTTTTATAAACAAAGTATGTATTTAGGAATGAGATTTTCTTCTCCATTTCAGTCATATTTAAAGTTTTCCCTATCTCTATGTTTAGTGTATTTTCATTCTTCTCTTTTTTTACTGCGTTAAACATTTCTTCGAAATTACCTCTACTTTGTGAGAGTCCTGTTTCTGCAAGCTCATCTTTATTCAGTAATCGAAATCCAAAACGTTCCATAAGACTGTCGAAATACTCATAATTCACAAGAAACTCTCTGAATGTTTTATTGATAGAATCCTGATAAATATCTATGCCATACCCAACACTGGATACAGTATTTTCATTAAAGTTATCTAAATTATACTGTTTGGTCACTTCCCAAATCTTATCACCATCTTCTGTAAATAATGTTTTGGATGAACCAGTGTCAACATCTGTCAGGAAATCAAACATACGTTTCCCGTCATATGAAGTACCGATGAAATATCCACCTACGCTTGTCACATTTATAACATTTTGGATAAAGTTTTCTAGTGAGTATACAGATTCAAAGAAATAATGAATAGCAAACTGACACGAACATACTGAAAAACCATCTTTTCCAATGCCATATTGTTCAAATACATTCTTCCCAAGGGTAGATTTGTCCTTCATTCCTTTACCCATAATTGCCATGAATATGTTCTTATCATTTTCTTTTGTTATGCTCTTATTTCCAAACAACTCTTCACTACTATCTCCCTGGATGAACAAAGAGGATGGCAATGTTTTTGATGATTTTTTACGGAAGTTCAAATACCGAGCATATGCACCATCAATACGATTCTCAATATTATCTCCTGATTTATCGACACCGAAAACGAATTTCAACTGACTTTTTATCCATTTGGGAAAATCACCTCCCTTGCCAACAGCCAAATCAATGAGTGTGTCGCCTGGACGTGTTACACCCTGAATCAATCGCGATTTAACGACATAATTATGGAAATCGCGAAGACACGTCGTATTTGACTTTCCATTTGGATTATAATAGACATCATCTTTATTGTCATTTATTTCAGGAATATTCGCACCACTTGTAATCATTTGTTCTGTTACTGGGTTATGAATGGAAGTCCAATTGCTATTTGCGACAGTGTAATCGTTTCCAAAATTCCTCCGTCCATTTTTCAACTCTCGTGTTTTATCATACCTTACACGAAGAGGCTTCCACTTCCATTCTGCGTTAGCATCATATCGAAACTCAACAATTGTATTATCCGCAATTGGCTCTCCATTTTCGGTTAGAACTGAGGTATTTCCTTGGATTAGTTCAACATTACATATGTGTGCATTTCCATCATATGGGTTCGTTGGGTAGAATAGATGTGGGCGATAGCTATTTGAATCTTCGTGCATGGATAATGGTTTCGATGATGGATAATCGCCATTAATTACCATACGCGCCGGGTTCAAGTACCCGTGACGTTTTTCATCAAACCCACACATTAAGTTGAGTGTCATATGTTGTCTAACAGTCATATTTGCGTTTGAGTAGTCGCTCAACACCTTTGGCACGCCATTTTCTTTTTCGTATGAAATCAAGAAATCAATTGTATTAAACTGAGGAGGTTTCCATTTGAAAGAATCATTCCAGGTAAACTTCCCAGCGTGAATAGGAACCGGTTTATCACTTGGAGTAAATATAAGCCCATCTGTTTCGTAAGGAAATAATCCATCGTTATCTTTGTCGGTGATGGCCTTACACTGTTCAAATATGCTATCACCGTAATAAAACTGTTTTACGCTTATATCAAAGTTTATCCTTTTCGTACTGACTTCATTCTTCATATTACGAATGACTTCCTCCAATAATTGGAGTCGACCTGGCTTATTTTCCGTGGTTGTCATTATAAGTGAACGTTTATCCACATTATTGATAAAGTATACATCAAATGCGGCAAACCGGTTTATGAAATTACCAAACTTATCGTGCGTTATTAATTCACCGTCCAAAAGGGTATTTTTTGTCTCGCTCGTGGTTCGTCCAGTAAATATAATTCGAAGATTTGTATCAATCAAATAAATACGCCCGGTCTCAGAAATGTACATAAGTCTACGTTCACCATCAGCTTTATCAGTTACGGTATAGTTTGTCAGTATATTTGATACACTTCCCACATTTAAATGATGTTGTTGTAATGTAATAGACGAAGGTCCACAAAAGTGTTTGGGGTTTAAGAACCTGTTACTATCTGGAATACCAGCGAGTTTCTGATACGACTTCATAACCGCATTTGTCTCACTAACGGGAATAGGATATCGACTACGTTGAATTCCACATAGGATGCTCTTGATTGTTTTACGGAGACACTGCATTACTCCCGCGTGGTCAATATTATTTCTTATCATCATGTCTTCGTCTACCTCAATCTCGATCTCGTACGTTTCCTTTTTATTGAACAAATCTACATTTTTAATTGACTTGTGGTAGATATAATCTCCATAATTACCCTTTTGATTTTTATCAGATGACTTGACTATGGAAAGGTGACACTTTAGGGGATAATCAGGATGCACAAATTCAATGCGATTAAGTAATCTAAATGCTTTAGGTAAAGATTCCCATGTTTCCAGCAAATTACTTTGAATGATAGGTGATTCGTGATGTAAAGTTGATTCCACTTGGAAAGAGGCTCGAAAATTAAACTCAGAATTATTATACGGATACACTTTCACACCGTTCTCGACAATCGGCATTTTCTTCTGGAAAACCACAAACTTTCGCTGTTCGGGTATACGATTATGGATACAGTAATATTGGATGTGTGTATTATTCTTGATTTCAGTACGAATATTGTTAATAGATGTCCCATTTTTATACTGAGTCAAGATACGCAGCAACTGTTCTCCGTTTTCCATGCCATTTACGTTTTTAAATCCAATAGACAATAAATTTCTTATGGTTTCGTCAAACTCATCTCGACTTAATGCCTTACCTTTGGTACCAAATCGAATTTCAAACTCTTTTTCTAATTTTGGAGATGTCTTTTTATACGAAATGAATTTATGCAGCATTTCTTCCATGGACGATTCTTGCTTTTGCTTTGTAGCCATTGTATTGTATTATTATATGTACTTAATATAATTTCAGTAGATATAATCAATTTTTTAGTTATTACTAATCAGTTAATCGTCATTTGAGTATTTTACAGTAACCTTACTCTTTACGTCATTATATATATCACCTTTTGTTTTACGCTTAACATCAGTCGTTGTGTCAATTAACAACTGTTTTGCGAGAAGGATAATATCATCTACCTTATAACTAGAAATGCCTAATATTGGCTTTGACAACGAAACGACATTGAACCTATTTTTTTTCAAATGGTCAAACTGGGATGATGTATTTGTATCCATTCCATAATAATCATTCATATGGTGAATAATCGTATAGCATTTATCATCATCTTCCGCGTTATTGGAAATCTCATTATCATATGTTGAAAACATAATATCCTTATTAGCAAAGACAAAGTCTAATTTTTCAATATAACACAGGACCTCAAATGTTTTCAATGATATAGAAGCATCGTTCATTAGCTCAGTAGTACAAGTTGATATTTTAGACACCTTCTTATCCTTTAGAAGAGCCTTTGATTTTAGTATCTTTGTAATTAGTTCAATTTTCACCTCTTTCTCACGTACAAAATATCGTTTATTCAATTGATGATAATCCTCCATACCATAGCGCATTACATAAAATATCCAGAAAAGTTGGTCCTTTTCACCTGATATAAATAAACTGTTTCTGTTTCGAGTATTCGCATCTTCACTTGATACCTTCTTAGGCTTTGTGGTTTGATATTTATGAATAGGTACAACATTACGGGTAATTGTTGCCATTAACTTTGGAGTGAGCATATACTTAGTAAGATTTTTAAGTATATTATCGGTACGTGTATGGTGTGTATTCATTTATAAGAAAGTATTATATCTACCTACTACGGTATGTTTAAACATATTTCAAATATAATATTATAGTTGAAATATCTATTATTAGGGAATGGTATGTGTTCATTTTGAAAAATAATTGGCTTCATATTCCTCCCTTGTTTTTTCAACAGTCATTAATTGAGCTTCTTGTGCTTTAACGTGTTCGATATATTGATAGATATCATTGAATACACTACTTGAAAGGTCAGACATATTAATAAATGTGCCAGACTTATTTTCACTGATTATTAGAGAGGGGTCTTTCATAATGAGTTGTAGTACTTCGCGTTGTTGAACTTCTCCGAGGGATTCGATAATATCTCGCACATTTTTTAGCTTATTATAATCAACATCACCGAATGTCTGTGAAGTATCATTATGTATTTCTGTACTTTCTTGTATTGCAGACATAGTTACTAATGTTATACTATCGTATAATGTGTTTAATTCCTTTTTAAGCAGAACACATTTCGCACGGCTCATCTTGCTGTATTGCCGCATCTTTATTTAAGTTAGGGTCTATTGTAAATTGTTGAGCTTGATGTCTAGCTTTACGACGTAAATAATACATCCCTGTTTTTAGTCCGGCATTCCAAGCATAGAAATGCATGGACGTCAATGACCTATAATTAGGGTCTTCTTGCCATAAATTCATACTCTGAGATTGGCATATATACGCACCTCGGTCTCGCGCCATATTGATAACTTGTTTCATAGATATTTCCCATACAATTTTATACTTATCGCGAATAGATTTCGGTAAATGCATCATATGTTGAATACTACCTTTATTTTCAATTATACTACTTTTTGTCGCATCGTTCCAAATACCCGCATCTTGCAGTTCTTTCATGAGATATTTGTTCACTACCATGAACTCGCCAGCAAGCGTTCGTCTGCTATATATATTAGAGGTAAATGGTTCAAAACATTCGTTATTACCTAGAATCTGTGATGTTGATGCTGTTGGCATTGGTGCAATAAGTAACGAATTTCTCACACCGAATTGTATTATACGGCAACGTAAGTGGTCCCAATCATACCGGTTATCTGTGGGTTGAACATTCCACAAATCAAACTGCATTTTCCCATCACTTAATGGACTACCTTCATATGAAGAGTAGCATCCCATATGAGTTCCAGATAGGTGTATTAGTTCTGATTTTATTGGTTTCAACCGTTCCCATTCTTTTTTATTTATTACTTCATTTTCGATGTAGTATAATTCTTCACCACATTCGCTTGTTTTGTAATTTTCAGGCAAACCACCAATCGATTCAACTAGACTTGACAGAATTTTGTACCTTTCTTCTGCCAATTCACAAGATGTTTCCATTGCTGCGTGATATATCGTTTCAAAAATTTGCTTATTTATAAGTGTTGCCCCATCGCTTTCAAACGGAACATTCATCAACGCAAACACATCCGCAAGACCTTGAACACCAATACCTATTGGGCGATGACGGAAATTACTTCGTTTCGTTTTTAATGTTGGATAAAAGTTGATATTTATAATCTCATTCAAATTTCGCGTAATAACCTTAACAACTTCGTGTAATTTAATGTAATCAAAAGAGTCGTCGTCGCGAATAAATGCACTCAATCCGACACTTGCCAGATTACAAACAGCAGTTTCTTCTTCATTACTATATTCTATGATCTCAGTACATAAATTACTACTCTTAATTGTACCTAAGTTATTTTGATTCGACTTTTTATTAGCAGCATCCTTGTATAATAAATAGGGTGTACCTGTTTCCATTTGACTGTCCAGTATTTTAAACCATACATCTCTCGCTTTCAACGTTTGAATACCGCGACCCTCATTCTCGTATTTAACATATAACTCTTCAAACTCGTCACCATAAACATCCGACATTCCAGGACAGACATCTGGACAAAATAAAGTCCACGACGCATCGTTTTCAACCCGTTTCATGAATAAATCAGGAATCCATAATCCATAAAACAAGTCTCGCGCCTTCATTTCCTCATCTCCATGATTTTTTCGCATCTCTAAAAAGTTTAAAACATCGCCGTGCCACGGTTCCATGTAAATCGCAAAACTTCCATTTCGCTTACCGCCTCCTTGGTCTACGTATCGAGCAGTATTGTTAAAAACACGCAACATTGGTACAATACCATTCGACGTACCATTTGTACCGCGGATGTGAGTGCCGGCTGCTCTTATATTGTGAATATGGAGTCCAATGCCGCCGGCATATTTTGATATGGTTGCGCAATCTTTCAAAGTATTATATATTCCGTCAATCGAGTCATCCTCCATTGCTATCAAATAACAAGAACTTAATTGCGGTCTTGGTGTTCCCGCATTAAACAATGTAGGTGTAGCATGCGTAAAATACTTTTCACTCATCAAATCGTATGTTTCCTTCACGCGTTCAAAATTGTCTCCGTGAATACCAATCGCTACCCGCATCCAGAGATGCTGTGGCCGCTCTATATGATTTCCGTGAATCTTAAATAAATATGCACGCTCCAATGTTTTGAATCCAAAAAAATCAAGTAAATAATCCCTCTCATGTACTATCATATCATCAACTGTATTTGCATACTTTGAGCATATATTGTAAACAGCTTCACTTATAATAGGCGAATGACAGCCGTGAATATCTTTAAACATGTACAATTTTGTCATTGTTTCTGAAAACGACGCTGTGGTTTTTTTGTGATAATTTGAAATGATTACTCTACTTGCCAGTGTTGCGTAATCCGTGTGACTCGTTATCTGTGAAGCACATTGCTCGGCAAGCAACTCATCAATCTTGGTAGTTTCTATGTTCGTATAGAGTTGGTCTATAATCTTCATAACAAGCGCAGAGTAGTTGATTTTTATGTCCTTTTCAGAACCAATTCGTTTTATTCTATGCAATATTTTATCGAATGAGATAACTTCTTTTCTACCATCACGCTTAATTACATACATTTCATCACAGTCGTCCATGTGAATAGTATATATATAATTTGCTTATATATTTTTCATTTTATTTACGAGGACCATTCAATATACACTTTTATTTCTCACGAATGTATATATAAAAGCAGATGTTTAAAATGATAAAGAGTATGAAATATATGATAGTACCAACAATATCATTAATCGTAATAGGGTTAACAATATATTGGTTATATACACGAAAAACATATGAAGGCCTTACACATAAATCATCAGACGCACTGAAAAAGAAAATTCTCGAATACGAATGGAAATATTTTGATGAAAAGACAATAATTACACTTACAAAAATGGTTAATACATATGACACTACCGCAAGTAATTTAAAAATAGTTTTTACACAAATCAAAGATTTGGACAATGCTCTAAATAGGGTTGTGAAACAAGGTAAATTGGTTGGGAATATTAAGCAAGTAGTTAAAACATTAGATAAAAGTAAATTAAAGGCAGCTGCAAATAATTTGGGCATAACAGATGAAGGGTTCGATGGTATAATGGAATTATCTACAAAAACCGCGATGCTACTGCCCCATTTAAACATAAATGACCACATTATGCAAGGTGGTATTCAAGTACTCTCTGGCAATCCAGTATTCGAAACGGTTATTTCTCAAATACAACAATATGGAGTTCAATGTAATAAAAGCGAACTTGACCGCAGCCCATTTGTCAAATGTTAAAAAATATCATTAATAATAATAATAATAATAATAATAATAATAATAATAATAATAATAATAATAATAATAATAATATAAATTCAACTAATTTGATTAATTCTAATGGTGCTAACCAGTACAACAATTATAAAATTACTTCAAATCAGCCCACAATCAGTTCAAACTCGGTTGATGCAAAAGGGAATAAAATATCGTAAGATTATACGTGACTAAACCATAAATAAACTACTATACATTAGATAATGTGATAACATTCGATGTAATGGTCGTAGTATACCCATTCATAAATGAATATTTGGGCTGACAGTGTCCTTGTTTATTTGGAATTTCAGTACAACTAGAACGATTGAGTACTTCGCACATCTTCTCTATATTTTTATGTTTCATCATCGGAACCCCTATTTTATGACATACACCCTTTATCACTAATTTCAATAAGTACAATTCTAGAAGTATTGGTTCAATTGGGATAACAATATCAGTCAAACCACCTTGGTTGCTATACGTGATTTTTTTATCAAAATTATCGATAATATGTAAATGAATGATAGAATGAAGCGCATCGCTCTCATCGCCTAGTTTTATCAATGATTGCCTATAATTATTTCCATAACAATCGCTACACGCTGGAAAAATACGCCTTCTCATTTTACCACGACAACTCCAATCTGGTGTGGTGTCTAGGAAATATGGTATCATATGACTGCGAGCAATGTCGTATATATCTTCTTTGTAGTGTCCCAACATTGGTCTATATGTCGTGACACCCAGTACAGATGATACATCATTTAACACTGTTAGGTCCGTCAATTCACGTGTGCCGCGCATTATATTATTAAATATATTTTCACACAAGTCATCTTTATGGTGTGCCAGGAAAACGCCATCACAATTATTAGATTGAATCATCTCTTTGTAATAGTCATATCTAAGTTGTCTTGTTTGTCTTTCGTAGTCGGACCGTTTGATTGAACCTCTTTTGAATAATACATTCACTTGCTCATAATGAATATTTCGAAGCAAACAATATTCTCGTAGAAACGATGCTTCGTCACTGCTTTCATCTCTATTATTGTAGTTGATGTGACAACAGTACAATTTTAGTTCGTGTGTATTGTCTGCTGATTCTTTATTGGAATGTATACTATCATAATTCAAATTTACTATTATGGATTGAACTATTTCGAGCATTACCATCGAATCGACACCGCCACTTAAAGATAATATAATATTTTGAATATTGTGTTTCTTGATAAAGTCACGCACACTTTTTGCGAGAGATGTATTACATACATCTACTTGTTCGTTATTGTTGTGGTATTTTGTATCGACACTATTTGGTTCAAGAATATGGCTATATTTATCAATAAGACATTTCATTAGATTCATTGTGATTATATGGTTGAGCAATTATATAATCAAACTATAAACGATATGTACAATCAATTTTTACACATTTGACATTTCAAACGCCTATTTTTCCAATATATGCAAAATCTTTTATTTTTAAACGCATACTGTTTAAAAAATTTATATTGTTACTTGTTACATATTGACAAGATAATATTACTCTTTTTTCATTTTTACATAGTTTAGATGCTCTATGATATAAATAATTTCCTTCAAAACATATTGAATTATTATTAGTTAGATTTATACTTTTTGTTTCATTGTTATCATTTTTATATTGGAATTCAGTGCCAGTTAAATTATTTGTTATTGGTATCAGTAATGTAAAAAAACGGCCATCATAATAATTATGGTCGTAATGCCAATTAATCCAATCACCTTCATTTTCATAAATTAATAAAGCACAACTTGTTGGTAAATTTAAATCTGTTGGAAATAAATTTATTTTTAATTGTTTTGATACTAATTTACATAATTCGTTTTGATAAAAGTTAATTACATTTGGGGCATATTTAATAATATTATTAGTAGAAATGGTTATCCCTTTTTTATTCGGTAGAGCACAGTTTAAAAATGTTTCTGGAAATGTCGATATATTTACTCTCTTTTGAATTCCTTTATTACCAATTAAATTGTTTATTTCATTTTTTATTACATCTTGTAAATACACATCAAATTCTTTAAACAAACAAAAAAAATCATTACATATATATTCTTTTTTCACTTTACAAGAACCAGAATTATATCCATAAAGACCAAGACAAATACAAATAATAAAGATAAATAACAAGGACAAATACAAATAATAAAATTTACTACTTTTCATTATATACATATATGTTATTATTTATGAAATAACAACCATAGGTTTAAAATGTTAAAAGGTGTAAAAATAATTTAAAAAATGGTGTATTATATTTTATATTAAAAGAATAATAGTTTGTATTATAATGATTAATTTAATTGATAAAGACGAACTTGGATTTGATAAAAAATTTTGTCATAAAGTTATAAGAAAAAGACATAAATTTATAGTTGATAATAATTTACCGAGAATCACATTTTCAAATTTAATTCCACAATCCCATTGGCCCATTAACCTTTTAAATAATGTTAATGACGAAATATATGAAAAGATAGAAAAATCAATCATTCACAAAATGAGCGATGTCTATAAAATTAACGTTAATGATTTAGAACATAATATATGCTATTACGTTGAAAATAATATACAAAATACAAAAATATATAACCACATTGACCATTGTAATTATTCGTACGGTTATTTAATATTACTGAACGAAAACACATATTACGAAGGGGGGGAAATCTATATTAATGATAATTTAATAAATTTAGATAATAAAATTCTATTTTTCAAATTGCAAGACGCAATTAATATAACTAACATACTAGAAGGCGAACAACACAAACTAATCGGTTTTGTAAATTATTGTTTTAACGAAAACAATGATACTATCGGTTCATTTAAATCAAAAAAACTAAATATTTTTAAGACTCAGAACTATATCGCAAGTATTAATGACGTGGTACTTAAAAATAATGCTTGTCATTTATATAAAATATTATTAGACCCAGGTGCCAGACTTTTTGAAGATAAAATAAATAGTAAAAAGTATTATATTTTAAATAATGAGATGGATGTAATACAATATGGAAATTTATTTACTTCACAAATCAATGTAGTAAAAGATTTTTTATCGAAATTTAATTTAGATCATACGCACATGTTGCCAGTAAAATTGTGTAAATATGAAAATATCCGAAAATTATTATCTTTTTCACCAATTATTCAAACGAGGGATTCAAAATATAATTCAGATATCCATATGGATATTAATGATAACATTATAAAGAATACATATATTAAGTTTACATTGTTTGTTTGTATAAATGACGTAGAAGGGAAAATTATTTTCCCTAATCAAAATTTTGAATACGATTTATATGAAGGTGCCGGTTTTATTATTCCAAATAATATTATTTTTTCTTTTTATATTACGCTTCACCGCAACAATATTATAGAAGACTGTGTTTCTTTTGCAGAAATGTCTTTCTATTAAAATTTAAAGAAATATTACAATTATATTCCATAGTATACTAATATTATGGAATGCAAAAAACTACTAATAAGTACTAACCCAGGTGATTTCCATGATTATAGTGTAAATCTGGATAACAATAATTACACTGAAAGAAAACAAAACAATATATTGAAAGAAAAATCAGAATTATTTTGGAAGAATTATTTTTCATATGAAAAATATAGTTTTTGTAAAGAAGATATTAAGGTGTATGATGACGTAATACCACAAAATATCAATGACAAACTTTCTATGTTTTTGAAAAGTTTTGCATGGTTATACGGATATAAAAATAATGAGTCTACCACACTTTTAAATTATAGTGACGACCATGACAGTAATGATGATGACAATGTTGAAATAAATGAGCACATTTTAAAGCAGAATGAAATACAATGCTTTTATGGAAATGTAATAAAAAATCAATATTTTGAAACATTATTCTATCAATTAATATTACCGTCTATTGATATCGAAAATAAAGAAAATATTAAAATCGATAGGGCGCATATTATTAGTAGACTTCATAATTTAAGTGAATTTTTTCATAAAGATGAACGTTCAACAATAAAATATGGACCATCAGTATATGTTTATCTAAATGCAGATTGGAAAACCTATTATGATGGGTTGTTATCATTTGCACTAGATATAAATAATATAGATATTCATCATGTTCATAATAAAATGGGTCGAATTATAGTGTTTCCTCCGAATATATATCACAAAATGTCTGAGGTATCTGGATATGCATTGTTTGAAAATAAAATGTCAATGGTTTTAGAATATCATTTAATTTACGAATAAATATTAAAATCATATCAAATATAATAATTAAGGTATATTCACAAAAAATGTATATACATAAGAAAGCATTTGACCCATTAATATTCAACAAAACGACTAATTCTATTGAAAATGAGAGAATTGACAATGACCATTTTTGGAACCCAAATAATCTGGATAACAAATATTATAAAATATATGATAACCTTATTTCGAAAAAAAAAATAAATGAAATAAATATATTTTGTAAGAAATATAATTGGACTTATATTCAGGAATCTATTTCAACAGGAACTAAAAATATATTCACGACTCACGAGAAGTTTAAAACAATCTATGAAAACCATTGGAATAAAAATATATCATTCACTTTTTTTAAAGTGGACCAGTACAATAGTTTATACATGTATAATTTATTTCATGATAGTATACTTCCAAAGTTAGATTGTATTGAAGACAAATCAAACATTTATATTTCGCGCGCATATTTTAACTCACATACATTAGGTAGTTGTGGCTCTTTACATAAAGACGGGAAACCACTCTCTCATATGAAACCAAATAAAGTACAATACACAGTATTGTTGTTTGTTAATAATGACTGGGATATAAATTTCAATGGCGAAACAGCATTTTTATTAAATGATAATCTAATTGATACTATGGTTCATATACATTCAAAACCAGGGCGAATTGTTGTGTTTGCCTCAGACATATCTCACAAAGCTTGTGAAATTTCTACTTATTCATTACAGTCAAATAGACAACGTTTTGTGTTTGCGTACCATTTATATTATGCCGATTACAAGCAATTACGCACTATAAGCAATTGAATAAACTCTAACAACGCCCTCACCAATATTTGTTGACCTATCAGTATCATTCACCCAATCGGCACCTTTTCCATAAGTCCCCCAACCGTTAATTTGGTCAGAAACGTTATTAGAAGCAAGATTCGGTATACGGGACTTATGTGCTGACCTGATACCCGGTTGTGCGTAGGAACCGTATTGATTACCATTCAGGAATGATGACTGACCACCAGCCACCGCACTTCGTGAGTTGGGGTGTGTATCACCGCTATCATTACCGTTAAGACTATTTCCTTGAAGGCCTGTATTACCTTGGCAATACGCTTCGACTGTATTTCCAGAATTTTTTATTTCGAGTTTTGTATGAGTATCTAGAAATATAATATTAAGTTTTTTGCCGTTTCCGCCTAAACTCATAGGCGACCTCCAACATATAAATCCACCGGTCGAACCCGTAGTTCCTTGCCACTTCTCATCATTATAGTCTCTACCCTTTCCATTATTACCACCCTTTGCTAATAAGAAAACTTTATAATAATCAACCCAGTCTGGAATACTAGCATTTACTAAATTACTAGTATAATCCGTATATTTAGCACAACAACTAGGTCCTATATCAATACCATTATATTTATAACCACAGGTATTTGCATTATCTTCAAAATTCCAATGTGATGTTATTTTACTGTACCTATCGAGTGTGTTATTAAAAGATGTATTTTTAACACTTGGACCACCACCTTGAAGCGTTGGTTCTGAAAATTTTGTATTATCCGATTTATAAACATCACCACCATTATCAGACGATAACGCACTATAACTTGGTTCTTGGTGTAGTAAATCGCCAAGATTCGCGACAGCGCCATTTATTGTTACTTTATAACTATTGGTCCATACTGAATCGCCCATAAATACTAATATTACAATATATAATAAATTTATATAATTATATATTTATATAGTGTAGTATATATATAAATTTATTATATAGTGTAATATAATAAATTTACAGAATTATTAGTATTGGTTGTTAAATAATAATTATGAAAAAACATATAATTCATATCATAACATTTATAATATGTTTCTGTACATATCAAAGTTTACTTTGTGGCTTCTCTATAATATCAAAACTATTCCAAAATTGAGAATCTACTTCGAATAATGTTGATATGTCATTGTTCAACGACATGTAGAACCCATATATAGATCCGTTTATTTTTGACTTATAGATGATATGATGCTTATAACCACCAGACGACGTTGCGTACTCAACAAAAACCCCAGCCTTTGGTTTGTTATAGAACTTTTGAATAAGATGCTGTGCTCGCTCCTGCCACATAATTGATAACGCTGGATGTAAAATCGAATTATAATCTTCACAAGGGATAGCTAAATTGTTTTCAATCATATTTTCGACCATATTTACGAGACTATCTCCATTTTCGGTGTTGCTTTTAGAATGTATCCTAATTATTACTTCTTGCTCGTGCGAATCATTGTCCCAATTGTTGGGGTTGTATCCCTTTTGCGTATCATCGCATTTTCCGAACATATTAATAGAATCTGATGATATTTTGTTATTGTACTTAGTTAATAGTAGATACAAATCAATTTTTTAACAATATATCTCTTTTGTGGTTCGTTTCGTGAAAATAGCATTCCAATTTCCTTTCTCCCAAAATATATCCACGCTGATAAAGTTTTCCAAAGATGATTCTTGAAACTTCACAACATCATTACAAAATTTATTAAATATTTCTTGATTGAATATATAATAAAAACGGTCATTTGTTGATTTCTTAAACGGAACACGATTATCTCCCACTGTAAACCGTCTTTTTTCTGAATATTCGTCCATTTCGTGTGCCCAGCATGTAATAAGTAATTTACCCGCCGGTTTCAGTACCCGAAGCAATTCATTTAATGCATTTAATCGGTCAATATGAGTTTCAATATGATGAACAACAGCTATGCTCATAATAATGTCAAATGTATTGTCGGCATAATGCAGGTTGCAAATATCACCTACATCCACATCTAAGTCTTTGTCATTGCGGCAAATATCTACTAATGCTTCACTTTTATCAACCCCTTTTACACGGCAATTTGTATTGGTAGAAACAAACACCATATTTTTACCGTTCCCGCAACCAGCGTCGAGAACGTATGCATCATCATATATGATTTTTGTGAAATTTCTTACTGACTCCCAAATTGCGTATCGTGTGGATGAAAAGGACGTTGCGTCCTTCTCGTAAAACGTTGACGATAATTGTTCCATATTTAGTTGTTTGAACCATACGTGTAATTATTATATTTTTTCAATTTTATATCTTTTCACCCTTGTCTAATAGAGTGGTGTGTATTACATTCAAAGTAAAAATATTTACACTTACTTCTTTCCGGGGCCACGACGTTTTTTTGTGGCACCGCGACGTTTAGACTTATTAGCCTTTTTAATCGGACGTTTCTTAGTGGCACCGCGACGTTTAGACTTATTAGCCTTTTTAATCGGACGTTTCTTAGTGGCACCGCGACGTTTCTTAGTATCGCTGCGATTAGATTTTCCTCCTTCGAAAGGGGGTAACCGTGCTTCTGGCTCGTTGCTTTCATTTGATGGTGTTTTTACACCCCAGGCTTTCCAAATATCTTCCTCAGTGAGCTCCTTAGTGGGCTCCTTAGTGGGCTCCTCAGTGAGCTCCTTAGTGTGCTCCTGAGTGTGCATTATTATATATTATAACATTATAAAAATATAATTATAAAGTTGCTTTATTACGCGATATATTTCCCCCTTAATTGCGTTTCTGAACCTTAATATGAAATATAATGAAATTAACAATATGGTAACAATTCGTATGGAAAATAAATAATCGATGGTAATCACAATCACTCCCATACTATTTTTAATGGAACAGTCCATTCACTATACGCTAATGCTTTACTCGTGGGACGTTCAAGTGATATGAGTGTATCTAGGGCCTGTTTTCGTCGGTCCAATGGGAATAGTTTTGAAGGCAACTTGCGTGAATAAAACTTCCAGGCCCATTCAAATTGTAGTGCTGCCTGCCACGTTGGAAATCCTTGAATATGACAAACACGTTTCCATACGTGACCCATTGAGACCTTCCTACTAGTTGCTACGGCCCCACCTTTTATTTCTTTATTGTGTTGTCGTAATCGATGTTCCAAATCAACAGTGGCGCCAATATACGTAGAATTGTCTGTAGCTTGTAATAAATATACAAAAAAACACATATGAATATACAATGTATTTACATATTAATTCACTTCTCACGACCAGTAGCGTGGGATACATATAAGCCCAGCCGTAAGGGTTTACAATAACATGGTAATAATGAATGCCGTTAATAATAGTATACCTAAAGATATGAACCCTATCCATAGATATGGGTTTTCATCGTGGTCCGTTTGGTTGATAGGATACATTGGGTAGACTCGGTTAGCCATTATATCTTTCTTGATAAGTGTATAAAGTCTAATACCATTCAATTTTATAAAAGTCTCCCAGTATATAATATTCACGGTTCAAGTCATTGAATGCGAACTATTTGTTACACCACCACGACGACAATCCTAGTACGAGTTATATGAGTTTTGGCTTGTTATGTAAATTAGTTATAAAATCACAACCATTTTGTTGACTTTTTTATCCGCACATTACATAATAAGCAACACCTGACATAATTATGCTACCTGTCGCATTTACAAGTTCATATGGTTATAATAGCCTTTTTAGAGAAGGTGTAATCTATAATATGAATTCATTAGACGACCTATTCTATATTTTGCATACACATTCCGATTTAGTTGTTCTGAATAAGTATTTCATTGATTTTACATATCACGTAAAACGACGATTGCGCGAAATAATATTTATCAAGAAACATTTTTCTATGCGATTTCTGCGTATGCGTGAGTTGGGAGATACTTTGGTACGTATTTGAATACACGTAAAAATGTATTTTTACGTGTATAAGACTAATTGTTCGCTTAATGACAATTCACAAAAATTGTTGTGGGAAATGCTATGAACCGTGTAGTATAACATGCAACCCATTAAGACAACGCACATAAATAATTAAGGTCTAATGATTTTTCCGACGGTATTCTTTCCATGATATGGATTTGGCAGGTTCTGTTTGTTTTGTGGTTTGGTTATCCGTTTGAGAATCCAATCTTTCCGCGTCTTTGAGTGCGCTATCAATGTATATTTCTTTAAGAACCGTTCCCACACTATATGATGCTTCGTGTTGGTCAAGATTACCATCTTCAATCTGTTTTAGAATTCCCACGAAGCGCATCAATAAAGAATGGTCAATCTCGCGGTTTTTCAACTTGTGATAAATTTCAGTATAGTGTGTAAAGATAAAACTACATTCCTCGCGTGTTTTTTCGTGAAACGCTACAATATTCCTTTCACGAAGGTCACCACATGTTTCGTGTAAAATATTCATTTTAATGATATCTTTTTTTATCAAATCACTATGCTTAACCTCGCGAATAAGCGCAGTATTATCAACAACATCATTTTCACCAATTAACTTTTCTAACTGTCTCTTCTCGTTTGAGTTCATTATTAATATTTCGACAGAAAACATTAAGTCAAAATCAACGAATTACATAATATAAACATACACATATCTAGATATATCTATAAATGTTTAATATGAGTGTATATTAAACACCAACAGAATTAATCATGACAACAAGTAAACACTCTAATTTGAAGGCACTTTCTCCAACGACCCTGAATATTTTTAATATGATATTATCATTTACAAAAACAAGTGTTTATGTCGGCGCTGTTGCGTTTATGGTTATTTTAGTGGGATTAATATGCTATTTCATTTATTTACATTTCTTCCAGTATAAATCTATTCATAAAGATTGGAACACATATAAATGTAATCCTCTTGTTACCATTGTTTCTCATTGGTACGTTGACGACACCAGCAAACTTACGGACGAGTGTTTCGCTCAATATAAATCTAAATTGAAATATTGGCTACACTCACCTATCAAATGGATTGTTCTCCAAATGGTAACACTGATTACATTCATACACTCGTTGTTTGAACCATACAATAGCAAATCTTCACCGAAACCATTGCCAGACTTGAAGTTAAAAAGAGTCGTCCCTTAAACGATAAAAATGTTTGGATATAGTATAGTATACACAAAAATGAGTTTAATGAGAATGAATACTACACCTTCATTAAAAACGTTAACTCAAATTGTAAATAAGATACAGAAATGTATTAGAGGACATCCGTATATTGTTTTGATATCTATACTTACATTGATATTCACAGTTTGCTTTATCAAGTCGTCAAAAATGGTCGAGGGGAATACAAACCCATCGACGTTACGGTCTATATTCGAAAGAAATGGTAAAAAAGAGCTTTTTGACCAGTTTACAAATGACCTGACATCATATAAGGAAGAGATTACACGCTCGCGCAATACTGCACAAAATACACGCGCCCAGATGTACAAACTTACTGCCGAATATATTGCTAGAGTAAAGGAAGATGCTACTGATGATGACCGCCGTATTTTAGATACAAAGATTGATAGGCTTCTTAAGAAATACAATATTTTGGTTGACCCAAATATATCAAAGGAAGAAATACAGCAGTCGCTTCTTATACTAGATGAGGACGATGAGATTGATGATGCTATTGCCTCCGCAGAAACAAGTGCAATAGGTGAAAATACATCCCCTACAATCGTCGACGAATTAATGGAAGTCGATGAAGGTGAAGTTATTAGCGACCAAAACCAAGATTATGAGGATGTAGATGAAGTTGTTGACTCATTCCAAGCTCCCAGTGTGTAAATATCAGATTTACTTCATGATAAAAATATTGATAAATAAATAATTTCTCTCTAGTCTATAAATGGTAAAGGGATTTGAAACTACTGGAACACGTATTTTTATTGTTGCGTTATGCCTTATTCTTGGAATGTATATTGGAGTTCAAACATTCTGCTCTTGTAGCACAATCACAGTAGATGAGGGGTTTGATATGATGAAAGATATTGCAAATGTTGTACAAAAACACGCTGGAAAGTCAGAACCAACAAGCGAAGGACTTTCCGCCGAGGACTCATTGCCACCTAACACACAAGCAGAAGCAGACCATTTGAAAAGAGATTACAAGAGTACTCCTATGCCCATGGCTGACGGGAAACTTGATTTTTTCGGCGAAACTACCTTTTCCCCAAACTGCTGCCCTAGCACTTACACTAGTAGCAGTGGGTGTGCTTGTTTATCAAAAGACCAAATGACACACTTAAAGACTCGCGGTTCAAGTGAGTAAAATTTATCTCGCACATTATTTTGTTTACGCCTTTGAAGAATTTAAATGGCGCTTTATGTGTTGGAAATGTATATAAAGTTATTTATACACATTTTACATAAAATATGTTCGATGAAAAATATACCGAAATTGTTGAACCAAAATATGGAGTAAAACGCGATATTTCCCGCGATGAATTATTAACGAACAACATTTATAAGAAACATCAATATTCTATTGAGGAAAACAACCGTGTCGATATGACCATGTATGATACATATAGTATTGACCCAGATGGATGCAACGATGCCGACGATGCGTTTTCGATTTACACTAAAAATGATAAATTATATTTTGCTATACATATTGCTGACCCAACAGAATATATAGAATTAAATTCGATATTGTGGGATGATATTGTAAATAGAACAACTACAAAATATCCATCAAACCGTAAACCGATTCATATGATGCCAAATAAAGTGTTGGAATTGGCAAGTTTACAAGGTGACGACTGCGGCAATACAAAAAAAGCAATTACAGTATTAACGCAAGTTGATAGAACAACGTTTGAACCCATTAATAGAATTAAAATATTATTCACAAATGTCTTTGTAAGGAAGGATAATGCGTATACTTACAAAGAGGCATCCCAAGTATGTGACGAGGTTGAGGCATTCAATATTGGATTAAAAATAAGTGAATCATGTAAACAACGACGTTCATTGAAAACAAAAGGGATAAAATTAAATGAAGTATCCACAGCATATCCAGTATACGATATGAGTGGTGCTCATTTATACGAAGATACATTTGGAGAACGTATGATGAAACAGATGATTGCTGAATTTGCGATTTTTGCTAACGCTTTCGTTGGAGAATATTTGAAAATAAATTTGAATATGGGAATATTCAGGACGTGTAATGCAAGTGAATGGTTACAAACACTGTATAGCGGAATAACCGGTGATGAATTGTTACAGGAGATTATAACAAATGGTATTCGCGCAGATTATATGTCAAATGTAGACTCACACGATTTGGTTGGAATGACTGAATATTGTCACTTTACGTCGCCTATACGCCGTCTATCCGATTGTATATGTCATTATTTATTAAAATATATCCATTTAAAAGGTGTCCATTGTATTATCCCATTTACCGACGTTGAATTAAACAGATTGGCTATAAAATGTGCACACACGACTCGGAGTGAAAAGAAGCATCAATACTTAGATACAAAGTTTCGCTTATTACAAGTTATGGATAAACTTATTTCAGATAATAACGCGATAGAAATCGGTTATTATATTACTGGTTACAGTGGGTTGTTTTTGAATATTATTATTTGCAAAATAAATAATTATCATGTTCATATGTCGTATTCATTGCGCGTTCGTAATTATATTAAGGATATTAATCCAAAGGATATTAAGTTTTTAACAGTTAATCGTGTATATTGTTTTACTCGTTATGACGAAACTACAATACCCGAGTTGGACCGTGAAATTTTACGCGAGTGAATATTTATGATGTTAAGAGATATATATATAGAATATCTTATCATCATAAAGTATATATACGAAATGGGAGGAGGTCTTTTACCAGTTGCTATGTACAAAGGAAAGCTCCATTTTTTATTTGGTTTAGAGAATGACAATGATGACCATCCTGGATGGGCTGATTTTGGAGGGGGCGCGAAAGGGAGTGAAACCCATTTTGAAACCGCTGTACGTGAGGGTACAGAAGAGTTAAATGGGTTTTATGGAACACAGATGCAAATGAAATCGACAATGCGCAAAATGAAGCTTGCCACCGTTTCTCTACCTACATACAAAACATATGTATTTGCCACAACATATGACAAGTCACTTCCTTGCTATTTTAATAATAACTTCAACTTTACATTACAGCAACAACGATTGAAGGGTGTCGTTGACGCAAAGTATAATGGATTATTTGAGAAACAACGAATCAAATGGTTCTCAGAAGATGAAATTAAAACTGAACTGAACTTTCGCCCATTCTACAAACTTATCGTCGCTAAACTCGTTCCTATGTTTACTGATATTCGAAAACGATTATATAAGTATAACCAACTCATCAAGAATAGGAATACTAAAAAGAATATGACCATTAAGAAACAACGAGGTAAATCGTTCATCTCACCTAGTTCTGAAAAGTGTAACCCAGGCGTTTGTCACGGCATTAAGGCTAAAACACGCAAGGTAAAAACAATTCTTTACACACCGTATGTGAAACGTGGTAAAAAGGACACCTTGATGGTGTAACTTGTGTGAATTATATGCTATTCTACTGTTACGACCTTTGCTAGATTTCGAGGCTGGTCAGGATTCAACCCTTTTACACATGCAATCTTGTATGCGAGTTTTTGAATACATATGTTCATCACAATCGGTGCTGTATATTCTGATTGTTCCTGAATATATAATACATTGTTCATATTACGTTTGTCGTGTTGTAACATCTTATTCACAAACGTTTTGCTGTTTGTTATTATACACATTGTTCCATGGCGTCCTATTAATTCCTCATATGCACTGTCTAACTTCACATAATGTGCGTCATCCATGACAAATAATATCACGGGGAAATTATGAGTTACTAGTGCTAATGGGCCGTGCTTCAATCCACTGGCCGAGTACCCCTCTGCATGAATATATGCGACTTCTTTCAGTTTCAATGAACCTTCATAGCAAATGGGTAAAGACCCACCTTTACCAACCAAAAAACACGACGATTGCTCCTTAAAATAGTTTTTCGACCAAGAATCTAACGTTGTGTCTACACTTTCTTCATTTAACACACGATGTATATGTGTCGGAAGATTACGAACATGATGGATTATTTGTGTACATTTATTATGATGAAACGATTCTTGCGAGAACCAACACGATATAAGAGATAATACTGCAACTTGGTTCGTAAACGATTTTGTTGATGCTACTGCAACTTCGCGACCGGCGTTCAGATAACACCCACAATCTACATTTCTTGCTATTTGTGAATCCACTGTATTGACAATCCCTACTAAAACACATCCGCTATCGCGAGCTATTTTAATACAGCGGTATAAATCTCGCGTTTCGCCAGATTGGCTCAAAAAGAATACTGCGGTTCGGTTATCAATGATATTACGTGTTTCAAATTCCGCGCCGTCGATACATGATACCGTTTTAAAATTACACATCTGTTCAAAATATATTTTTCCCATTAGTCCTGCAAAGTACGATGTACCACACCCGAGTATTATTGCGTGCTTACACTCCAACAGTTCAGTCTTTTTTTCTTCAAGACCCCCTAGCTTTACTTCATTTGTTGAAAGAATGCGCCCACCAAGACTTAATGCGCGTAAGTATGCATCTTCTTGCTCATCGATTTCTTTTTCCATCCAATGATTATATTGCGATGGTAGAATCAATGTGTCCCGTGTCCGCGCCAGGTCAATACTGGTATATACACAATTGTCTAATGTTTTACACAAAACTTTTCCACCACTTACGTCTCGTGTTAAAACGCAAACATCATTGTTTTCAAGACACGAAAACTTTGTCACTTTATTACAGAATCCTGATTTTTCACTAACTATAATTGCCAAGTTGTCATTATACGAAATTAAAAGTGGGCTTCCGTGTCTAGTCACATATATCGTATTCGGGGTTAATGTTGATATTATTGTAAGAGCCCATGTTCCTTGTAACATTTCAGATGCCTTTTTGATAACCATTTGAATTGTATCTATTACATTATCCAATGTTTTTGTATTATATTCACACACGTCGTTATTATTTAAGGTATCAGTTGTATGATACAAATGTGATAGCAGATTTACAATGACTTCACTATCTGTCTGTGATTTAAAAACGTATCCGTGCCCAATCAACATAGTTCGCAATGGTAAATAATTTTCAATAATACCATTGTGTACGAGTGTAAATAAATTCCTAGTGTCTGTGTGGGGGTGCGAATTCAGGTCAACTTTCATTCCGTGCGTTGCCCAGCGCGTATGACCTATTCCTACTGAATCACCACTATGACGATTGATATGGCTACGTAGTAATGATAAAGCATTTTCTTTTTCAGTCGTAGCAAACTTAGACGTCACAAACTCTGAGGTATTGTTCTGTTCGCTAATAGTTGTAATTCCTGCGGAGTCATAACCTCTATTTTGAAGTTGCTCTAGTCCATTATACATCATTCCTGCGCAATTATCCGAACATAAAATTCCAACAATACCACACATGATATTATATGTGAATATGTTTTATTGAATTGTACTTACAAGAAATTGAAATTTAAACCCTATTCCTTATATATTCCCATACTATCGTAAATGAACTCAATGAGTGAGTCAAAAAATAAAAAATTACACAATACTTATAATATGAGTATTAATAAGGATGATGTTAATGGACAGAATATGTTTAAAACATTGATTTTCACACGATTACTTTATCCACTTGACGACGTTGTCTACAGTTTTATGAACTCATTCAAATCAAGTATATACTATGAAACACTCGAACATTATGATGAAATTGTATACTGGCTATGTGAATTGTATATGAGCGGGTTTACTAGCAAAACAGTCGATGTTTTATATGACGTATATTATCTATATGCGTATGTTAGTGACGAATCAGGAGAATTACTTACAACAATGAATAGAATATTGTTACAACTAAAGGAAAGAGAAAATACGGGCACTGACAATACGTGCGACCAAGATGGGTTATATATTGTATTATCTACACTCGATTTATTATACACTTTCCCTAAAAAATCATTGTATATGCACACTATTTTAGAGCAGTTTAATGAAGCAAATCATATTCTGAATACAAATGGTCATAATTATTATCCGAAAATCACATTATATCGGGGTAAGAAACCAAAGTGGGTTGAAATTAACATTAATCCTAAATACCATCTATTTGCACGTTCTGTTCAAAAACGTAATGTAGCGAATATTATTTATCACTGTTTGCGATTAGACATGAATGACAATGACGTGTTTACCAACATGCTAAGCTGTATCCAACACGCATTATCGTGTACGGTTATAAATGATAAGGATACAAATGAACTAGAATCAAATGAGTCACTTACATTCAAAACTAACTCAGACAATCAATGTTCTCTAGCATTACAGAAAGGGTTGATGTATTTCATATTGCGTAAATTCATTATAGACGAACACACCGATATAAATGAAAGTATAATTAAAGAAAGAAAGAAACACGACAGAGAGAACATCGATAACCATAATATTTCATATAAATCGATTGACAAGGATAGTCTCTTGTACTATACATCTAATTATGATAATGTAATCTTTCCACCGCATAAAGTTCTTCGCAATGCGCGACATTATGTTACTCATAAAATGGAACGGACAAGTGATGAAAATATAATCCTACAGGATGCGTACTATAACAAATGGCTATACTTTGCATCAAAGTCACCAATTTGGAAAAAAAGATGCACTAAATACGGAGGCGTAGTAAACGATAACACTTATTCAGTTGTCTTTGATGAAAATAATGATTCGTTTGAAGATTTCCACAATAAGTATGCTTACGACCCAGACGAGCAACCCGAATATGTTGATTATGACTTGGGAATAATATAGTGTGCGCGTGTTATCATTTGCGTATATTGTGTAGATTTGATATATACCAATCGTAAGAGTCTTTGATACCTTTATGGAAAGGCGTAAATGCAAAGTTAGGAAAAAAACTTTTGAATGAAGAATTACTAACGGTTTTTCTCATACATCCATCAGATTTGGTTGTATCCCATTGTATTAATGTCGTGTCCATATCCATTACATTCGCTATTTTTTCTACTATTTCTTTGATTTGAAATTCTTCGTCATTACAGCATATAAGAACAGTCGCTTTAATGGTCAAATCAAATAAAGTATTACATATAATATGTGCAAAGTCCGGTGCGAATAGCATTTGACGCAATGGGGTTCCAGTGCCGTAAGCAATGCTATTATCACCACACTGTTTGTTATGATGGAATCGATGCATTAATCCAGGTATTAAATGACTATTATGTGGATTGAAATTATCGTATGGGCCATAAAGGTTTACAGGTATTAGACAAATGAATTTTGTATTCATCGTTTGATTATATTGTTGACACTGCATATGCATCATTCGTTTTGCGTATGCATATCCTTCATTTGAATAATGGGGAGGAGATTCATGTATCATCTCTTCTGTCATAGGGAACACCGATGGTTCGTGTGGAAAAATACATGATGACAAAATAAATACTCCTCTCTTAATATTATTTTTGATACACGCTTCCATAATGTTTTCATTAATTTTTATATTATTAGAAAACATTGATGTATTTCCATTCAAATTCTTGAATAAACCACCTACGTCCGCAGCTAAATGTATGATGTAATCAAATGCGTGGTTTTCAAAATAATTTAATACGTGTTCCCTATTTGTTAAATCCACACTTTGCTCATTATTCAAAGACCTATTCAAAAAAACAAATTCATGTTCTTCATACTTTAATTCAGAAGTCAATACAAAGTCTTGAATACATTTTCCAACCATACCGTTTCCACCGGTACAACAAATTCTCATAATAGTATTACACACATTATGTATTTATATTAGTAGTCATCAAACAATATTTAAACATTATATTATGAATAATACTATTAAATGACTGTTACCAATGGTTGTAAAAAAATTGCGTTTGTTACTGGTATCACCGGTCAAGATGGTTCGTATCTAGCGGAATTTCTTATTGAAAAGGGATATAAAGTATATGGAATTGTTCGTCGTACATCATTGCTTTATTCATACACCAGACTAGACCATATTCGCGATAATATTATTTTAGAATATGGTGACCTATCTGATGGTTCATCATTAACCAACTACATTACGAAAATGACGAGAGAAAATGAAGGACTTGAGGTATTTGAGATTTATAATTTAGCAGCACAAAGTCATGTAAAAATTTCTTTTGAAATTCCCGAATATACATCTTTAATCGATGGTCTAGGGACCCTGAAATTATTGGAAGCAATTCGTACATTACCTGATGATGTTAGAAAGAAGACCAAATTTTATCAAGCGGGAACCAGTGAGATGTTTGGAGATGTATTGGAAAGGCCGCAAAAAGAAACGACTCCATTTAATCCCCAGTCTCCGTATGCGTGTGCAAAAGTATATAGTCATTATTTAGTGAATAATTATCGTGATGCTTATAACCTATTTGCGTGTAATGGAATTTTATTTAATCACGAATCACCTAGGCGTGGTGAAAATTTCGTCACTATGAAAGTTGTCAATGGTGTCAAGAAGATAGTGGAACAAGAAAAACAATACGAACATGAAATGCAAATATTTAATAGTGGTCAACACGAAAGTATTTTACATAACGACAACTTTGAAGAAGAAAGAGTAAAGAAACCAGATTATGTATTAACTCTTGGAAATATTGACAGTAAACGTGATTGGGGACATTCAAAAGACTATGTCTATGGAATGTGGCTCATGCTTCAGCGTGATAAACCAGATAATTATGTATTGGCCACTGGGGAAACCTATACAGTAAGAGACTTTATTGAGAGATGTTTTGCGAAAGTCGGAAAGGAAATTATATGGTCTGGGGAAGGTATAAATGAAGTAGGTAGAGATAAATCTTCAGGTAAAATATTAATCAAAATCGATGAGAAATATTTTAGACCGTGTGAAGTTGAATTCTTGCTAGGGGACGCAACAAAAGCAGAGACTGAGTTAGGATGGACTCGTGAATACGATTTGGACAGATTGATTGATGATATGATGAAGTGAATGATGATAAAATAATATAAACATAATTTTATATTATTTAAAATATGATTATAGACAATAATAATGTACTTGGTGAATCTCCCTTATGGAATCATATGAACCAAACGTTTTATTGGGTCGACATCAACGCCAACAAAATAAAGTCAATGAGTGACCATATAATAACCGAATATATTCTAGACAAAAAACCAACGTGTTTATATTTATTAGATTCTAATAAAATGGTTGTAGCATTAGAAGATGGAATGGGTATTTATGATTATAGAATAAATAAATTTATTTACTTAAAAAAAATAGATGATATAAATGTTAGATGTAATGATGGAAAATGTGACAGAAATGGTAATATTTATATTGGAACAATGGATAAAAATGAAAATGATAATATAGGACATATATATAAATTTAATGGTACAGATTTTGAAATAATAAAAGATAACATTTGTATATCTAATGGGTTGGCATTTAATAGTGATAATAAAATGTATGGATGCGATTCTTTTAAAAAAGAAATTTTTACAATAGAAAATGAAAAAGAAACAATAATTAATACTTATTCTGACGTAAATCCAGACGGAGCAACTATTGATGAAATGGATAATTATTATAGCTGTTTATGGGGCGGTTCTAGAATAGATATTTACAATAAAAATAATAAATTATTTGATAAAATTGATGTTCCCTTTACACATCCAACTTGTTGTTGTTTCGGTGGTATAAACATGAATAAACTATTAATTACAAGTTCTTCTTTATTAAATAATAGTAATGAAAATGGAAAATTATTATTAATTGATTATAAAAGAACCGGGGTTTATGAGAGTATTGCAAAGGTGTAATTAATAAATGAATATTTACATGTTTGAAACATTTATTCAGTTGATAACTTAATCGATGCTCCTCCATCCATTATATAGTTTGAACCAGTCATAAAATTATTACTAATAATATAATATACAAACTCTGATACGTTTTGAGGTGTTCCTATATTTCCCAATATATGCTTTTTTGATAATATACTTATTTGTTCGTCCTTACATCCATTTCCAACATGACCCCGCATTAATCCACTTCTTAACATTTTTGTATCAATTGCTCCAGGAGATATACTATTAACACGAATATTAAATTCAGCTAATTCTAAAGCCATATTTTTGGTTAATCCAACCAATGCTGATTTAGAACAGGCATATGCTGATATATTATTAGATGTTGCTTGAGAATGAACGGAACCAATATTGATAATATTAGGATTATTACTTTTTTTCAAAAGATTTAATCCATATTTTGTGAATAAAAATGTAGGACGCAAATTACAATTCATAGTATTATCCCAATCATTTACACTTAATTCCCACATTGGTTTACAAATTTGAATGGCCGCATTATTTACAATACAATCTAATTTATTTATTTGTAAATTGTTGATTAATTGTTCAATCTTTTTAGGATTACTTATATCACATTGAACGAACTTATCTATATATTCTGTATTTGTATTTTCTACAATATCTATTCCTATAACAAACCAATTATATTTTTTGAATTCTTTTGCTATTGATTGTCCTATATCTCCATTTACTCCAGTAATTAATACATTATTCGTACTATTTAATCCATGATATTTATGTAATTGTTCTGCAAGTATAAAATCACTTTCTATATCGATATCACTTGATTCAATATCATTCATCACATGAATGTATGGTTTATAACCTATTCGGTGATGTCTTTCAAATAAGATGTCTTTTTTGAAAATATATAGACACGAATTTTCCTCATATAAAGGTTCAAGATTTTGAGTTGGAATAAGTTCGTTTGGATTGTGATTTAATGCGGATACATTATTATTTTGATTCCTATATAATCGTGTTTGAAGTTGTTTTGCGGTAAATAAACTGTCATAACCATCCTTTTCTTTTTCCATAAAAGTTTTAATACATTCATCTATTGTTTCTACTTTTAATAACGGATTTGTAACATGTGTTTGTAAATAATAATCATAGTCTAAATTCAGGTTTGTAATGATATTTTCAAGTAACACGTTAGTTGGCGTGTCACCTGATTGTAATTCTAAAGGGCGCTCGTATATGGAAATCGGTGTATCTTTAAAATCGGTTTTAATTGATTCCATTACAATAGGACTATTTGTATCTACATAAATGTGATTAATGTAATTACTTTTTAAAAGAGTATTCAATACAATATGAAATAAGGGGTTTCCATTAAAATCGCGGAAGTTTTTTCCAGGAACACGTTCGGAATTATGCTTGATGGGGACAATAATACATATTTTCATTTAATATATTTGTAAATATGTATTTAAATATCTTCTTGTAAATAATAAGTATAGTATTTCATTAGATTTTTCATAAATTTGATAGGAAATACTGGATCCAGTAATTTATCTCCAGACTCGCTATTAAACCATACACATACAAAAAATGGAAAAATACACAGGGCATTCTTAAAATCATTCATATATGTATCATATGATATAGAATGTGACTCATTTTGTAATTTATAGTAAAAAATTACAACAAATTCAACAGTCGTTATATCAAATTCTATACTTTCAACTAACATAAATACAATATCGCTTACTCCTTTATTTAAATGTATGTATTGCCAATCTAAAAATATTGGTTCAGTATCATTTTTATAAAATATATTTGGACTTTTCAAATCTCCATGACAAAAACTCAACGGGAAACAGGACGCTTCATCGTATATTTTGTCAATATTATTGTATATTTTCTTAATTATATTTTTTTCATTATTGTTTAAAATATACTTTACATTCGTTTCAAATATTTCATATCGTGTATTAATCAACTCTTTAAAATAAGAGATTTCATTAATTTTTTTCAAACACTTCATATTTGGTATTATATCATCATTTGTTTCAAAACAAAATGTGTTATGAATATCATATATATGTTTAATCACATTCAACAATATATATATATTTGAATTTAAATTTATATTAAATGACCCTGAGTACTTATTTAAATCCTCTAATAAAATAGCATCTTTTTTACTATCTTTAAACGAACCAAAATATTTTGGAGTATTCGCGATTAAATGTGATATTTTATCGTAAAAATAAGTTTCATTCTCATACATATTTAATTTTATAGCAGTATTCGACAACTCATTATCGAAGTTGCATATTTTGAGAACGATATTTTCACTTGTACCGTTATCATAATCAATACGATAACTATTTATGTCGCAAATATATCCTGTTTTTAAATTATTACTATCTTTCGTAATACTTTTAATCGGAATGGTATTTATAGATTGTCTTATTTGTTTTGTGTAATCTTCAACACTATTATCATTAGTATTCATATAAAAATCTATTACATTATTTAAATTCAACTTATTATAATCATTATATTTAAATTCGGGTGTATTAGTAATTTCACTACAAGAATTACTGTTTTCAATTAGGCATATATTTTTGACATTCGTTCGTTTTGCACTACAATAACCAGAGTAACTATCTTCAAATATAAATACATCTTCTTTATTCGCATTAAAATAGTCGATTGCTTTTAAATAAGGTTGTGGATCTGGTTTATGGCGACTACAATCTTCCGACGCTATAACCAAATCTACATATTTAGTTAATCCAGTATATTGTAAAATATATTGAGCCGCCTTTTTGTTACAACTTGTAACAATTGCTATTTTATTGTGTTTGTTTTCTTTGAAAAAATTAAGAGAACCGTTAATTAATATTTGATTACCTGTTTCGTTTTGTAAAAAATCTATAAATAATTCATCCTTAACTCGTGATATTTCAACTATTTTATCAGGCGTTATTGATGAATCAATATAACTCATAAAAGTATTATCACTTTTTCCTTTAATGAAATAATCAAAAAATGTTTTATCACATATAATGTTATATTTTTTTAACAATTCGCGCCAAACCTTAATATAAATAAAGTCTGTATCCACCAACGTTCCATCTAAATCAAATAATAATATTTTTGTATTCTTTAAATATTTTTTTACACGATTTGGTGTACCTAGCGAAATAATACTAATGTCTTTTAATTCTATACCGTGAAAAATAATATCTTTTTGTATCATTTCATTTATTACACAAGATGTATATGGTTCATTATTAAATACAATATTTTCGTCTAATATATATTTACAATATTTACACAATATCTCAATATTTTCAAAACAATATGCACCCGTGTTAGCATTGTTAGAAATCTTCTCTTTTTCTTTTATATCTATTATTTTTGAATGCTTATCCATTTGAATGTATGAATATATTGGCTTTTCATTTTCTTTTACACTATAGAATACAGCATTATTGTAGATACTATTTCTATAAATATTTATAATATCTTCATGATAAAATGTATCGCAATCCAATACAATATTCTTATTTGAATTACTTATACCAGTATTTATTCCTTTTAAGCCTAAGTATAATGTTTCAGCAGCACCACTTGTATCATGCGGTAATGGTATAAAATGTATTAATGGATAGTTTTTTTTTATAGTTTGGGTGAAATTTTCATTTTCCAATATTGTGTTATAAATTATATAAATTGTATCATTCTTACTAATATTTAAATTATCTAAAATATATAATATCATTGGCTTCTCAAAAATCTCAATTAATGGTTTTGAGTTAGTATACCCTTCGTTTTTAAATCGTTCTCCTTTCCCACCAATAGGAATTATTATATTCATAATATAAAATATATATATTTTATATTATATTATATATTAGTCTCAATGAAAATAGCATTGATCATTTATGGATTTGTTCGTGATATAGAACAATCATACAAAGAGCATAAGTTTTTTTTAGACAATTATGATTGTGATATTTATATTAGTACATGGAACATATTAGGGAAAAAGAAAAGTCCTAAGGTTTATGGTGATAAAAGCACAGATTGGACTGATTATGAAGAATTGTTAGATGTAAATAAATTATTATCATTATTTAACCCTCGTGCTTATGAAATAGAGGACATACATGATTTTAATAATAAATATGACGATACTTTTATTAATAATTATCTAAAAAAATATAATTTTACATCATACTCAAGATGTAAAAATAGTATTATTGGTCAATATTATCGTATAAAATCATTATGGAACTTGTTTAACACAAATAAAAATGATAATGTACACTACGATTTAATAATAAGAAGTCGTTTTGATAATAAATTTCCAACAAAAATTACTTTAAATAATATACTCAAGGATAATTCTATGTATGTTACAAATTGGTGGGGTAGAAATGTAGACCTAGATGGTGTTGATGATTTTTTTTATATGTCAAATAGTTATGAAACTATGAATATTTTATGTAACGTATTTGATTATGTTTTAACATCAAAAAATATGTTAAGTGATAAATATATTAAACCGCAACAAGGTAGAAGTGGTCCAGTGCCTGAGTTAATAGTAGCGCATTTATTAAGAATTAATAATATTAAAATTAATAATATGGGAATAAAAATGTCATTAATCAAATAACCGTTATCAAATTATTAATTTCTAATAATTGTTTTTTTACTTCGTAATTATAAGAACCTATATTACATATAACAATTACATTTAATTCATCTTTTATTATTTCAGGACTACTACATACTAAGTCATACCCATATAATTGTTTATCCCATTTTGTAGAATCATTATCTAAAATATATTTAATGTTTTTACGATTTAATCCAAAATATAACATAGATTGTGTATTACTATGACATCCAAAAATATATGTATTTTTATTATTATTTATTGTAATATTAATATTATTAATCATATCTTTCATTTCATTTATTTTATCTAATAACAATAATTTATATCCTAAATTAAATTCATTTAATAACGATATGGATATGGTTGTTGGTTGATTTGTTTTTTTTAATTGGTAAAATATTGAATGCTTTTTATAATATTGTTTATTAACTATTTCTAATTTACAAATACTACATAAATATAATATATTGATTTCATTAATGAAATATGTATGTTCAAAATGCATTCCTAAAAATAGTATTTCAAATGAATATGAATGTAAATTCGGAATACTTATAAAAATACTTCCATCTTCTGCTAATATTTCACTCATTTTTAAAAGCATTGTTTTTGGTTCATAAAGATGTTCTAATAAATGACTATGAATAATTGTATCAAATTTACAATTAAATGTAGATTTTTCAGAAAAAAATTCATTTATATTTTGTATATTTTTTTTTGGATATTTTTCGCAATTTGGATCCATTAAAATCCAATGTAAATAATTATTAATATATCTTTCTATTTTATCAGTTGGACTTCCAATTTCTAAAACATTATCATTATATTTTTTAAATTTATTTATCATAGAAGAAAAATCTTGAAAATGTTCTATCCATGTTTTACCAATAATGTTATTATTATGTGGTTTATCATACAAAATTTTTAAATCAATTAATTTTTTAATTTGAATTGTTTTACACTTAATACATTCAGTAAATATCAAATCTTCAAATGTATATTTATTGTTATTTGTTATAGAAAATGAAATAGGATATTTTTCAAAAGCAATTATATTATCCAACTTATTATCACATATACAACATTTATTGCGAATTGTAGTCATTACATTTATATATCGATAAGTATTTATATATTATATAATATAAATACTTATTGATATAATATATCATAAATGTATAATATATTATTAACATGTCCTCCAATGATTAAACAAATATCAAGATATGAAGATTTACTTGATAAATACAATTTTAAAATAACTATCCCAGATTTTCAACAAGTTATGACAGAGGAAGACTTATGTAAAATTATTGGTCAATACGATGGATGGATTATTGGCGATGACCCTGCTACAAAAAAAGTATTTAATACAGGAATCAAAGGCAATTTAAAAGCGTGTGTAAAATGGGGAGTTGGTACAGATAATGTGGATTTTGATGCGTGTAAAGAACTGAACATTCCTATTTGTAATACTCCACAAATGTTTGGTGAAGAAGTATCCGATGTAGCGATAGGATATTTATTGTGTCTATCAAGACAATTGCATACTATTCATACTTCAGTTGTTAATAATGAATGGATTAAACCGTGTGGTGAAACATTAACTGGAAAAAAAGTATGTGTAGTTGGTTTTGGTGACATTGGAAAATGTATTGTTCGCAAGTTACAAGCATTTAATATGGATATTTGGGTTTCAGATCCATTATATCTTGATAAAAAATCAGATTATAATGATATTAAGGTTGATGTATTAGATAAATGCTTAGAAAAATCTAATTATGTTATTACATGCTGTCCCTTAAATAAACATACATTTCACTTATTAAACAAAGAACAAATACTATTATGTCAAAAAGGGGTAAAAATAATTAATGTTGGACGAGGACCGATAATATGCGAAAAGGATATAATTGAATTATTAGAAAAGGGTTTCATAGATAGCGTTGGTTTTGATGTATTTGAAGAAGAACCGTTGCACCATGATAATAGGTTAAGAGATTTTAAACAAAATATTCTTGGAACACATAATGGTTCTAATACATTAGAAGCAGTGGATAAAGTTAGTATAAAAGTTTTGGATATAATGAAATTATATTTACAAAAAATTCTTTCTTCTCAATAATGTAACTATTTTATCATAAATATATTCTGACCCTTCGTATGTTAAATGCATATTATCTATCGTATATTTTTTAATATCGGTACCATTCCAATCTAGATTAATGCAATCAGAAAGTAATTCTTTATTTAAATCCACATAATCATTAATAATATTTATATTTTTTGGTCTTCCCAAAGGATTTATTTTTAGATAATTTCCTTCCCATCCATCTAATATATGATTACTATTAATAAAAATTAATTTATCATATAATTTATGTTTCAAATAAGGTATTACTGTATTTTCGTGCATTTTTGTTGAAACCATATTATTCGTATATTCATCCTTATATTTCACGACGCTATATTTATCAATATGTTCGTTTATTTCATCTTTTGAGAATATTGTTTTCATAAATGACATCTTATTATTTATTATTTTTGATTTTTCATTAGTTAATTTAGAAAATGTTATATCATCATTTATAATATTATTATAACATTCATTTAAGTTTGATAAATTTCTAGGAGAATATTCTACAACACCAGTATATAGTATAATATAATCATATTCGTCAATATTTATCAGTTTATTTTCAATACATTGAATAAAATCAATAGTACTTGTCCATTTAAACGGACAAAGCATTAAATCAGTTTTAATCTTATATGAATTATATAACTCTAATTTAATTTTTTCGGTAAAAAGTAATTCATTTGTAAAAGAACTCTTATGTTGTCCACGACTATCTGTAAATATAAGTATTTTTTTACAAATTGTATCAAATTTCACTTTCTCAAAATATGGTATTTGACTTATTTCCGAACAATTTAATATTTTCACATCTTCTGGACAATTATAAAAAATATTTTTCCATCCACCTATTTGATATTTTTGCGTTTGTGGAAAATTGTATATATCTCCATTAGAATGATATTCAGGAAACCAATAATTGGGATTCTCTTTAATGTTGCCTTTTATTACCAATTGTCCAGTTGAGTTAACAGTAGATCCATTCACCTTTTCTACATAATTACAATCACAACCTAATAATATTATTCTTTTATAACCTTTCATAATACCTATTTGCAAAGCATTTGCACCAGATGCACCAGCATTTACAAATTTATCAAAACTTTTAGAAATTTCTTTAAATCCATCTAAACCTCTATTTATAAAGTTAAAGTTAATAAATCTATCATTATTAACTACTTCTTTTGAATACATTGATTGTCCATTTTTTCCATTCCCTATAAAATAGAATTCTTTTATTCCATTTTTTTCCAATACTAATTTTGAAAAATCCTCTTTCTTACTTTCATTTACTATATAATCAAAACAACCATAATAACATGGTGTAAAATCATATTTTTTCATCATCTTATGAAAACTATTCAAACAAAATGTATCATGTTGCTTGATATATTTAAGATATTTATCATTATTCATGACGTTTGCTAAAGATGGTCCATTACCTAATATAAACAATGTATCAGTCATATTATATAATAATAATAATAATAATAATATAAATAAATCTTTATATATTAATACGTATCATTAATTAAATAATCGCTATAATAAGATATACTTGACTTATAAGCATTATGTTCTGTATAAAACCATAAACTGAATTTATCTAACGTATCTTTATGACTAACTATATTTTCTTTAAAATCATTATCACTCTCACGTTCTCTATCTATTCTAACTTTTAATATATCTTTTTCAATATCATTTTCAGTTTCTATATATTTTAAATCTATACTATTATTCATTATTAATTTATTAAAATAATTGAATATTGTTTGTGTACGATTCATATGAAATTGAGAAGTAATTATATAGCATTCATTCATTTTAAATGGAATAATATAATTTAAAAAGGCAAAATAACCATTTGCTATTGTATCATATGACGCCCATTCACGTATTATTTTATCTGGACTAATTCCTTTGTTAATTAAGTAATTAGCACAACTGGTTGATTCATGTATTACATAATTGTTTGAATCTAATCCTGGCGGTTTATGATATGTTCCGCCACCTAAAACTATTATTATATTATTTGAGGTTAAATTATATAATTCAATAGCCTTATCCAAACGTTTCTTAACAAAATTATTAGGATGATTAGTATTATCTGTACCCCCAGCTAATACAAATATATACATAATTCAATATATATATTTATATTTATATTTATATTTATAACTTTATTTTGTTCCACTTCCAGCCAAACAATCGATACGTCCCTCCATAGAATTTTTAAATATAGTCAATGAACCATGACTAACAATATCTGTTTTTGTCCAATATACATTAGCCTTCATTCTTGATAACATTGTTCCCATGTAATGATCTATTGGTTGTGATATTTTACCATTGGAAATTTTATTTTTTTCAAACTCATCTAAAATCAGTTTACACCCATTCTTAGAAATTATATAGAAATCTGTCCCTTTATTATATGAAATTAAAAACATCTGCTATTATAAAAAAAATAGGCGTTTTAAATGAGAAAAGGTGTAAAATAGAAATTAACTTATATTCCTTCCCAACCCAATATAAATAAATATTTCGATCACTAGACATAAAATATACTATATTTAAATATATTTGATCATTATAACAAAAACCTAAATTTCCACCTTAATAAGTTCTACCATATCGTGTATCATTTTTCGCTCAAGTATGGTATATTCTAAGTTATTTAATCCGGAACTCATAATTTCTTTTAATTTTTGCTCACTATTCAAAGTGTTAAATTTTGTATAATGTTTATTCGTATTTTGCGGGGTATATTTTCTTTCTCTATCATCTACATCATTAAACCGTTGTAAATATAGTGGATTTATCATCTTATTGGTAAGATTTGTTATTTTTTTTACATTATAAAAATCGGCTCTATTTTGTAGAGCCTTGTCCTCAGTTCCCCATCCCCAAATATCATTTGGAAATCCATTTATCTTGTGAATTGTACTATCTTTCATTTTTATTATTCCACCCAATGTATTACATTGAGATGTATAAATACCTAATACATCAGTGTCATTTACTTCTTTTATGTAATGTTCTTCAATACATTTTTTTGTAGGATTTATATCAACATCATGTGTAAAAAAATATTTGGTTTTATTTTCATATTCTTTGAATGTCACATTTAATAATGCACCACGGTTAAATAATTTGCCTTCATTTTGTTCTATAACAACTACCTTACTATTGGGTAAGTGTTGTTGAATAAGAGGTACTGTATTTTTGATAAAATATTCTAAATGCTCGTCTCTATTGCGAAAAGGGATAGCAATTATATTTTCATACATTTAATAATAAATATATTTTATTATTAAGTTATTTTTTAATAATATATTAAAAAAATAATGCTTTCAGTCGTTTACATATATGATTTGACATTATGATTTCCCCTTTTGGAAAAAAGTGAATGTCTTTTGGGCGTTGAACCAAATGTTGTATAGGCTTCATTTTCTCATATATATCCAATAATTCTACTTCCATTATTGTCATTTCATTTTCTATAGATTTGTTGCGATTTATAACTGATTCGTTTGTCAACTGTTGTTGACTTGAATTTGGTCCCTTTACACTATTCGTTTGTCCTTGTGGCATATCTTCTGGAATGGGAGTACAATTACACCATAACAAATTATTTGTATTTTTTCTAATTCTATCTACTAAAAATGGTGTTAATTCTGTATGAACTGTTTCTGTGACACGTTCAGGAAATCCGTGCATTCCATCAAACCAAAATATACAATGATAATGTGTCCATTCATCGATTTTCCACTCTTCTAACCAACTATCGATATTTTTACAATGATGTGGTTGTTGTAGAAAATTCACATTCGCAATACCACGAAACTGTGCTCTAATACTTGAAATACATACATCACCTATAATCGAATCGCCCACAAGTAACATTACTGGCAAGTTACTTGGTATTTTATCAGATGGCGATATTATTTTACTATCATATCCCATGAATCTACCAGCAAATCCATTATTTTTATTCTCCAAATCACCTGGACTTTGTCCGTTAAATTGTCGTGTCCATGTTACAGGGCGTAAATTTAGTTGCATACTATACGTGTTATATGTAAACAACCTTTATATATTAGCAACCTTTGCATATTCATGTCGTCGTAAAATATTTACTGCGCAAATCATCTAAATCAACTATTTGTTGCTTTTTTGTTTCGTTGTCTAGTATTACATTCAAATATTTTTCACGATTACATAAAAATACCTTGTCCAAATCGTATTCCAAATTTAATGTGTTTTTTACACTATTTTTTATAGGTTTATAGTGCCCCCACTCAAATAAATCTGGTTTCAAGTTAAAATTTGATTTATTATAGGTAATATCAAATCCTTGGCATATTTTTTCGATTATTTGGGTAGCAATATATTCCAACATATTCATAGTAGGATGATAATTATCTCTAAAAAATGGAAATTTACAGTGGTTTTCTATAAAGAAATCGTAAAACCGTATATCCGATTCTTTATCTATTTGTTTTAATTTTAAAAGACAATTGTTAAAATAGTTGTTAATTTCATTATTATTATTATTCCCTACTAAATATGATTTGATATTATTCTTGTCTATGTTAGGAAAAAAAGAAACAGCATTACCAGATACATACCGTAATTGTTTATATTGTTCAGGCATCCAATACCCTTCAAATCTCACAAATGGTATAACTATTACCATACAGGACGGTTTTAATATTTTTTTTAAATTACTCATAGTATAATCGTTATATTGTTTAATATTATTGATTATTAATACATCTGCTTTCATGAAATCATCTTTAAAGTTAGCAAAATTATCTAATTGTTGATATGATACTATGTAATTAATATTAAAAATATTATGAATGTTTGTATCTCTTTTAAATATGCTAATATATCTTTCACCGTGACAATTACTGAATACCACCATATTCTTTTGTTTCACATTACGATAATTGTTGCTATAATATTTATATAATTGCATACAATTTTCACGCATTTCAAGTTCTCTATCCTCACTAATATTAGACAAAATTGTAGGTAGTTCTTTTAATTTATTTTCTGGTACGCGGATGATTGCGTCGTCCCATAATTCGTGACTAGGTAGTTCTAATGTATCTGCTAATAAGACCGGAATACTTCCTACTGCCAATGATTCCCAAAATCGAATAGAATTAGGTCCCGAACCAGATGGACATAAAGAATATCTCGAATCTAGTAATAATTTATTATATTTTACAGTCCGTTCCTTATCACTGTCAGATTCATTTAATGTGTATTCGCTATTTTGTAACTTATTATATACAACATTATCAAAATGCCAGTTTCCAATATGATTTACATAACAATTGTCGGGGTGTTTCATTTCAAAGATTCTCTTGCGTATATCAGTTAAATACCAACTTGGATGATATGCGCCCTGAAAACTGTATAAAAATTTACGATTTAAATTCAATGGGTCACATTTTGAAAATACATCGTTCCTTGTATTGTCTTCAATATTAACAGCATATAAGGGGCACGGTTTCAGCTGAATATCACTGAGTTTATCCTCTGTTAATATCTTATGTGGAGTATAAATTGTATATATACCAATTGCTTTAAATAATGGTATTAATTTACGAAAAGAAATATGTTGACAGCAAGTATAATATTGGACGTTTGGTCGTATATATGGTTTCATTAACTTAAATATGACATTTAAATCATATCTTTTATCTATTATAGTTGCCCACGGGAACCCCATATATTTTTCATTAGTTTTATTCTGTTCATAGAATGTTTTTTCAGTAATAACTGGATACTGCCAAAATAACTTAAATTTTGATAATACTTCGACTGTCTGAAATAGTGACATTATATATTACATATAATCGTGTTTATATCCTAATAATATATAAAGCTTTTCTTGTAAGTTTCTTGTAATAATTATGGAATTCACTGATTTAACAACTCCATTTACTGAGAAGCAAAAGATTGAATCCTTCCTTTATTTGCAAAACTACATGTTAGAACAAAGTAAAAAGAATCAACCCTTTTTTATTGGAAGATTATCCGGAAACGAACCTAATTTATGTGGAAAAGCATTAACTAAAACGAATATAGATAATCTGTTATTACACGAAATGCTGACTACTGCCGGGATACAAATGAAATCAACCGATGATATTAAACAATATGTCAAATTATATAATACATCGTGTAAAAATAGTGATATTCTTTCCATATGGTCTGGTGGAATGTATTCTCAAGCAAAACCATATTACGACTTTTTAGATAGGATGTATCCTACACAAAAACGTATTTGTGCTTCATCATTGGAACCGTTTTATTTTGGAGATCATCCAGAATACAAGTTTAATGATATTTTCAAAAATAAAAAGGTATTAATCATTACATCACATAAGGAGACTACGGAAAAACAATTACAACAACACGCTACCATTTTCAACAAGCCATTATTTGACGAAAGTACTGAATTTCATATCTACAAACCAGCACAACAAAATGGTGGAAATCACGATACTAATTCGTGGACATTCCACTTTGACAAAATGAAGAACGATTTGTTTGAATTAAACAAAACATTTGATTTTGATATTGCTCTTGTTAGTTGTGGTGGATTTGGTATGATATTGTCAGATTATATTTATTCCGAATTAAAGAAAAGTGTAATGTATGTTGGAGGGGGGTTACAGTTGTATTTTGGAATAATTGGTAATCGATGGAAAACACATCCGATTATTTCAAAATTATTTAACGAAAAATGGTGTAATGTATTAGACCAAGATAAACCATCTACGTTATCATCCAACCCTAGATTATGTGAAAATAGTTGCTATTGGTAACTAATATGATATAAAAATGATATAATTTATTAACTTGCGGGTTATATGCATTTGGAACGGCTATTTTTGTATATTTCTCTCTATATCGCGTTTTACTAACTCGTTACATTTTTTTCGCATTTTCATGTTTGAATCCTTAAACTGTGTTTGTGTATGAATAGTATCGTTGTTTATATCATATCTGGGCTGGCCACCTAAGTTATTACATACATAATTTCTTAATGGGACAAATTTATTCAATCCTCTATATACTTCATTAATCCAATCGTCACAAAACCAATTAATTATTTCTGGAGGAAAATAATATCCAAATAATTCCATATGCTTTCTAGAAACAAAACTCTGCGTTAATAATCTAGTATTATTTACATCTAGTGGACCAGTTAAGCATATGTCATTATTTTGCATCTGCGTGGAAATACACGTATTTACCCACCCTTTTGTCTGAAACTGTATATCATCTCCGCACTGGAAAAAATAATTACAGTCGTCGTCAAACGCGGTTTTAAATAACTTGTTCCACATAACCGTCAAATGTCCCTTTTGAATATCATCCATATAAATAAATTCAATCTCTACATTTTTCATAACCGAGCATAATTTTATTAGATAACCTTTATTATCCTCGTTGTCGTATATTTTATCATTTTTATCAATACCTACATAGAATTTATATGTATGTTCCTTATCATACGTCACCAACAATGAGCGAATTGTATATTTATATAGATAGGATTCTTTTATGTCAGACCATTCACGATTTCGAGATGTACACGGAATAAGTAAACCAATCTTCATTGCGGTATGTTATGTTAATACAACAAAGAAGTGTTTATATTTATATTATTAAATATATAATATACCATAAACTATAATTCATTTATCGGGTTCGATGTATACCTCTTTCGCTACATTTTTTATAATTTTATTCATATTTTGCTTCTGTTTCCGTTCATCCTCACCACCAATACAGTTTCCAACTATTTCCATATATTCACTATTCTTTTCGTGATTCTGAATGACGAACTCTGGATTATTTTCAGTCCATTCACCAAGCTGTTTTAAGTTATTATGTTTTAAATGTTCTATTGCACGCATCATATGATTTTTTGTTTGCGCATCGCGTTCCCAGGCATTGTTGTCTTTCACGTATAGCACTTCACGTTCTATATCACTGCAGTGAATAGGCCTCTTTGTTACCTCTATATCATTCAATGCGTTCACAAGTATTCCAGTCATTGATTCAACGAATCCAAGCTTACCGGTATTTACCAGGTCTGTCATGTGTAACTGTAATGAATTAATGAAATCAATCAAGTTGTAAGCATCTTTACACTGGTCGTTCAAAAATACATTCATATTCACATTATTTGTAATGTTGATGTTATTCACCGTCTTATTTGTTGTGGAAGAAATCGATGGCATCAACGACGCAATCTGCTCACCTTGTTTGATAATTTGTTTATTTTGATTCACAAGCTCGTGCATCAGATGTTTATAATCAACATCTTTAACGCCAGAACTTTTGGGTACACTTTTTTGCACATAAATATCCTCATTTTCGATCCACATATCGCAAGATTTAGAATGTCGAAAAAAGCTCTGTCTATGACTGAAACTCTTACCACATTCGCAGTCAAAAAAAGTTGCTACTTTTTCGGCAGCATTTGGCAGCATGTTGTGTTTACGTGTGAGTACATGCTTGTCATAGTTAGATTTCCTGCTAGTAACATAGTCACACTTTTCACAATAGAATTTTTTTGCTACTTTTTTGCTACTTTTTGGCAGCATTTTCCCTTAATATATGCTGCCAAAAAAGTAGCAAAAAATGGACGAAATTTGCTTTTTTTGCCAAAAAGGTCTGTTTTTTGTTGTTTTTTGAATAATTTTCAGTTGGTAACGAATATTTCGGGATATCTTGCGTACAATACAAGAATGGTCTGTTTTATTTGATACTTTGTTCAAAAACAAAAACGCGAAAAAAGTTTTTTTTATTTTTTTCGTCGTTTTCAAAGCCTTTTTGCATATTTTACATGAATATTACCAAAAAAACACTATCCAAAACACTTTCTAAAACGTGTTTTTTTTCAAAAAAACTTTTATTGTATATGTTACGATGTTTTTCAAATGATAATATAATCATTATCATAATACATTATAAAATATTGATATTTTAATTATTTTATAATATCATCCTGATATTGATAAGTATAACTCACGCGGTGCACTGAGTATATGAGAATAATCAAAGTTAATAATTTGAATAGCCGCTAATGAAAAAACTGCAATTTGTAAATGATAGCTTTCTGTTTGATCATTACTGAGTGCAATATTGTTTTGACGTGGGTTGAATAAAATAAGTATGATTATGTACATTAAGAAAATAAAACCTTCGTGTAAAATATCCTTTCGATGTTGTATACCATTTTTTATAGAAGCATCGTATGTGGTGAAACCCACAAAGTAAAACCGAATTAATGAAATTATGAAAAGAACCTTCACTAGAATTATGGTATGTAACAATACTTTTGTTAATTTGTCCATCACTCACAACCTTATTATATATATTACAATTTAAAAAATAAAAAATTGATTATATTATATATAATAGAGGAATTCATATAATAGTGTTTAAGTATGGGAGGTAAAATACCGAAGTTTATAAATAATATCTCGCAAAAGAAATTCAAATTATCTATGATTGTTTACAATAAACAACCATCGACCCAAATCAACAAGTTTCTTGTCAAAAAATATACGTACCCCGAGCCATATTATAATGAAACTATTCACTCAATATATCACAATCGTCATAAGAAGATTGTATATCCCCAAACCTATTACGACGAAACCATAGATTCAATTTATCGTAATGGTGGATTGTAACTATATGTATAATAATTATAATAAAGTATAAAAATTGAAAAATAATTTATATACTTTTTAACTAAGGAAACGATAATCACGCGTAATTTGGAATGGCTGTATTTTCTTACGAAATCCAGGCGATATCTAATGGAAATACAACAATGAATATACCACTTGTAGATATTGTAACACATTTTCCTACCCCACTTAGACGTGAAGTTAATGAAACATATAATAGTATTTTCAAATTCGCTCATCAAAACGAGAATATACACGAGTTGGTATGGTTTGTCATATTTACTATTGCGCTTTTTACACCAATTATTGTGGCTATTATATACATTATTCGTTACGTTTATCATTTGTTGTAAAACTGTATGTTTTGACTAAATCACCATTTTTTAAATAGCTTTCATTGACTCATTGATTTTATGTAAAGCCGAATTCAGTTGTGACCGTCCTATAATAAGTGGTGGTGTAAGTCTTAGAGTATTCAGTTTGGTAGGTTTAGTAAGTAATCCATTATTACGCAGATTCGTACACAACTTTTCAGCAATATCATCGTCGACACATTCAATTGCATTCATTAATCCTTTTCCACGAACATCACTTATAAAATCAAAGGGCTTTACCATCTCTGCCAGCTGTGATCTAAAATAACTACCTTGAATTGACGATTTCTCCGACAGGTTTTCATTCAATGTGTATTCAATTGATGCTTTCGCAATTGCACAGCCCAGAGGATTTCCGCCGAAAGTAGACCCGTGCATATTTGGCTTCATATATTGCATTACGTTATTATTCGATAGTACCGCACTTACCGGCATTAATCCACCCGATAGTGCTTTACCAAGAACAAGAATATCCGGTTTTACATCATCATGTTCGCACGCTAACATTTTACCCGTACGGCCTAGACCAGTCTGAACTTCATCTACAATCAATAGAATATTATGCTCTTCGCATACCCCCTTTATTTGTTTAAGGTATCCTCTATCTGGAATAATAATACCCGCTTCACCCTGAATTGGCTCTACCATAAATGCTACTACATTTTTATTATTTTTTATGTATGATTTGAATGAATCAACGCAGTTGTATGGTATTTGGTGGAGATTTGGCGTGTAGGGTCCGAAATGATTGTAGCACATCGGGTCAGATGATGATGATAAAGCTGCAATTGAACGTCCCCAAAAGTTCTGTTTTGCGAATAACACAACCGCTTTATTTGACTCTATACCCTTATTTTTATATCCATATAATCTTGCGAGTTTGATAGCAGTTTCGCCAGCCTCTACGCCTGTATTCGTAGGAAGAACTTTATCATAATTAAAAGTTTTGCAAATATATTCCATATAGTTTCCTGTAACATTATTTGAAAATGCCCTACTTGTCATACAAAGCGACTTCATTTGTACATTTGCTTTCGTAATGATGTATGAATTACAGTGTCCCTGGTTTACACTTGAATAACCTGCTAAAAAATCAAGATATTTTATGCCTTGCGAGTCCCATACGTGTACACCTTTGCCACGGACAAGTTCGATGGGATAGGGTTTATAATTTTGGGCTCCAAACTTCATTTCCTTCTGCAGATATTTCAATAACATAATGTTAAAGTCTAAGATATTATGTCTAAATTATTTTCAATCAAATTAATAATCTACGAAAAATTTATGAGAGAAATCGGCATCTTTATAATGTATAAATCCAGCTAAGATAAAACGTGTACCGTCTGTTATGGAGATACCTGAGTGTTCGTTTTGACCATTGAACACTAGGCATTCACCGACGCCAAGTTTCACATTTGTATCTGTCTCACAGAATCGTGTTCCCCCACCATTATATTCATTTTTGTCATTTAGCGCCACAATAAAGCTGAATTCACTTCCGTCGCGATGAGGTTCTAAATACAGTTGACCTGACATATCATACTTTACAATAAATACTTCGTTTAATCCAAGCTTGTCAGTTCCACTTATATCAAATGTATTGCAAATAGACGGATATATGACAGACTCTAAGAATAATTCTATGTCTGAGAAAACTTGCCACTCTTCTGTAATTTGGTTGTCGACCGTAGGGTAGTATGCGTGGCGACGTGCAGACCAGCCATTCGCGATGGCATATGTGTCACCCTCGTCCTTTATCAACTTACATACATCTTGGGGCATCGCATTATGTATAACTGAATATTGTCTATCAAGTTGAAGGTAAAGACGGTTGTATATTTGGTAATCATCGTCATGTAATGATGAATAAAGTTGGGTTATACTTTCACCGTGTATGAATCGGTATATAATTATCGTTAAAATGATAGATATTAATACTAAATATATAATATTTTTGATATGGTCCATTGTGTATCAATTGACCAAATATTATATGTTCATAAAATAATTCACGTGGTATACTCTAACCCCAATTCGATTCAAATACGTGCGCAAAATTTTAGACCATTATGTCTTTACACCCTTGAATATTTAAAATGGGACAATTTTTAGTTTATTATATCATTAGTTATAATTTTTAGTTTATTATAATATTAGTTATTATAATGAATTGTATTTTTGTCTGTGTATTTAACCAAGAAAAATATGTTGATATGTTTTTCCTTTTGTTAGAAAGTATACTTATCTATGGCAATTTAGATGACAATACTAATATATTAGTATATACATCCACGCAATTTATGAATGTGATAAAGCGAAGTCATTTATTTTGTGATAAAATAAAATTTGAAATAAATGATACATATCATAATATAGATAAAGCGTGTAAGGCAAGATTAGATTTATTTAATTTGCCTTCTATAACAAAGTACAATAAAATACTTTATTTAGATACAGATATTTTAGTTAAAGATAATATCAATAAAGTATTTAATGTTTGTGAAGAAGATATTTTATATGTATTAGAAGAAGGAGAAATAAATGGGAAAATGGATTTTTGGGGAAAATCATTATTTGGAAATGAAATTACAAATTATAACGATAAATCAGCATTTACAAGTGGAATATTATTATTTAATAATTGTGAAAAAATAAAAGATTTATTCCAAAAAATTAATGAAGATATTGTGAATAGACCATACAGTTTTAGTTGTTATGACCAACCATATATCGTATATAATGCGTTCAAGTATAATTTATATAATAATAAGATTTTAAAATCACTTGTTGTGAATAATAGTAAGAATATTCATAGTGATAAAGTTATACATCATTTCCCAGGAGGACCAGGAGTATATCAACATAAAATAATTGGTATGACTATTTTTTTGAATAATATAAAAGATTTTACTATAAATAATAATATAAATTAAACAAAAACATATATTGATACAAATTTATTACCAATTATTCATAATTATGGAGAATTATTAGAAGCAAATATATTTATGCTACATCATACAAGTAATTATACAGATGTATTTTTAAATAAATCAAAAAATATAAGTAATTTGGTATTACACCCTTGAAGATTTAAAACGCCGTTTTCACAACATAAAAAATAATCAAAGGTGTAAAATCAATAGTAGGAGTTTCGCCTACGATGGTCTAACTTTTTCCTCGTCCTTTTGATTATTTGAGGAGGTGAAAGACGAAATTTGAAAACACGCAGGGCGTTCTTGCTTCTCTATCCAGCATTTTGTAATATTCATTATATTGATTGCCGAATTAGCGTCTCTTGTCTTGAATACGGTTTGTTTGACTTGGGGTCTCACGCATCCAGAACATACTAAAGGACGGAATTGCTTGTTTCCATCGCTGTGTCTGTAATAAGATAACTCATTATTACATTCACAGCATAAGAAACATTTGGTGATAGAATTAATATAACAATTGGTGATAGCACAAAAACATTACAAAATATTAATGATAATTATGATTATTCAAGGGTGTAAATTCGTTTGCGTCGTTTACGAGTACGTTTTGACCCTGATTTCCAGTTTCTTCCACATCCTCCTTTATTATTTCCAGCTGCTGCTTTTGTTTGGGACCTTGTCATTCGCGAACTGGAGGGTAAATTGGCTGCTGCTCTTGATTGGGACCTTGTTGTTACCGGGGACGATTGTTGACCACTCGACGCTGACTGCACACTGGTATGCGTTTCGGGTGTATTATCTGCTTTGTGTGTATCTGCGTTGCTATTATTAGCCATCATAACAGATTCATTTTCATAACTATTCAAATCAGCTAACTCCTGATTAATATCTTTTGTCATATCTCTAATAACCTCATAAAACTTTAATTTTACATTTATGTTCAATGTATTCTCCATACGTTCGCGTTCTTGGGACATTTTATTATTATAAAATAATGCGGCGGATTGTATTTCTTTAACAATATCATTGTATTGTAATATATAATCATTCAGGCATTTCAACTGTTCATATACTGTTAAATATACATTACTGGCACTGACGCTGTCTTTTTGTATTATTTCAAATGCGGTTAGCATTTTAGAAATCTTGCGATATACGTCAACTTCCTCTGGTAGTTTGGGTATTTTGTATATGTCTTCTGCTAAATCGGTATTATTATTTGCTTTGACAATATCTAATAATCCTGTCATGTTATCCATGAAATTATCGTGTGATAAGATTAAGTTAGGAATAGTAACAGTGCTTTGTACAATGACTACTTTTGTTTGAATTGTGCCATCTTTCTTAATCTTGTCTTTACCAGAGGCGTCTTTTACAGGAATATGATAATCGCTAATAAACTTAAAAATATCATTTGTTTCTAATTCTGTCATTAACTCATCTAGTAACTTCATCATATTTCTATCGCTGTTATTTCCAAATAGTTGCGCCCATTTAAAATATGTTACTCCCGTTAATTTTTCTACCGATGTCTTATAATCGTTTTTGACATCAATTGCGGGTAAGCATTTATATTTATGTAATGTAGTTGAAGACTTTAATATGGTGGATGGTTTCAATATATTATCTATTACTCTTTCTAAAGTCGTCTCATTGATAGGAGATGTCGTATTTTTGATTTCAGTTTCAATAGAGTACGTAAAATCATAGTAAGGATTTGTGATGATTTCGTTATTATCTTTCTTAACATATGAAGCATGGACGTTTGCTAATTCTTCCGATATACCCGTAACAACTTCCCGCGGATTTCCAGCCAGGACATCCTGTATTTGTTGATTTACATTACTACCAAGTCCTTCTATTCCAAATATGTCCGTCAGATCTGTCGCAATAGACGAAGGTATTGCGTTGTCTGGATTTGTTAATAAGTTGATTTTCTTAAATATAATCGTTTTCGTTGGCTTTAGATTAGCTTGCACCTCATTACTTTCAACTTTCTCTACGTATTTATTCATTGTTGTAACGACTTTAGAGGCTATTGTTGTATTATTAATTTCTTTATCTCCTTCGTAAACGCGAATATAATTTAAGAATTTTGATAATTCCTGTCCTTTTCGTTTTTTCTCATTTGTTAACATTTGATCTATTTCAGAGATATACATATTTGCGTAATCCGCGAAAACGGCTCTGTTTGAAAAGTTTTTCATTTCTTTGGGATCTATACATCCGTGCTTATTTCCTTTTTTACACAATAGACTCTTTATTTGACTAGTTATACGAGGACCAACTCCTCCACGAGGACTAACTTCGGTTAATACTGTGAGAATAGTTATTAACTGATTATGTAAAATTTCTTTTGTACATTCTATTTGAGTATTATAGTTCAAAATAAAATTTTTAGCATTGCTCATATCGACCAATAATTTCCGAAACGTTTTAAGGCTTTCTAGTACGGTTTCATCATTTCCAATGGTGTTATTTAGTTTGAGATTAAATTCCTTTACGCCAGATTCAGTTAAATATTTATTTAGTTTTTCACTAGGTATAACGGGAAATTCATTTCCATTAATAATGGATTCATTATTTACGTCATTTACATTTAATTCAAATAAATCTTTCAAAAATGTTGAAATATTAATACGCACTCGTTCAGGTGTATCGTCTAATAACATCTTATATGTAGATATACATGATTGCGTATCCGCATGGAATTTAGTTTTATTTCCGAGTAAAGGTTCAATAATACTTGCTTCTTCTATGGAGGATTCATTTTCCATTGTATCTATAGCATTTAAAAATGATTTGAATGTTTCTTCAACGCTTGCTACTGCCGACCCTATGCTTTGAGACGATGGTTCTGAAACAGCTGAGTTAAGTGTAGTCTCCCCTTCTATGTCAACATCTACACTTTTGAATGATGGACCGATTAACAATGATGGGGTATCGTATAAAACTGCCTGAGTAAATGTGTTTTTATCATTTGTTGATATAAATATTTTATCTACTAATTCATTCAAAAATGTTGCTATTTTAGGTTGACCGTGTTTGTTTTCAATTAATACATTTTTTAAATGTCTTACAAATTCTACTTGATTCGCGTCGCCGTCTGCTTTGAAACTTAAAACAATCATTTTGAATATAGTATTTGGTTCTACATTTTTTAAAGAGCGTATACCCTTGTTTGGTAATATATTATCATATACCAATCTTGCTAATCTCCATAACCGTAAATGAGAATCGTCGGTTGGCTGTTTATCGTTTTCAGCCGAAGTAACATATTTATCGATATTGCTTATTTCAAAATCCTTGAAGTATATTTCGTATTGATTTGTGTCATTAGACGTCTTTGCTGGTAATTGGACTTTGAAGATAAGTGCTGTATATTTGTCAGCTTCAAATTTAAATCCAACATTAAACAGTGATGATATATCATTGTTTGGTACATCGGAATCTTCTATGATATCAGAATCATTCGATTCTGTCAATTCTTCTTCCTGTACTAAATCCTTAGATACGCCATGGCGCTTAAACATTCCATTCAATACTCTGGTCGTAGCGATTCTAGTAATAAATGCTTTATCGTAATTGAGATTTAATAATAACTGAAATTGTTTAATTGTTTTCATATTAGGAACCTGAAAAGGAGGCGTAAAGTGTCCTTGCGCAGATTGAATTTTTTGTAATTTGCTTAAATTAAAATCATTATCGCTCACTGGTGGCCGCGTTGCTGGGTCCAACAACATAGCACTATTTACTAATTGACCAATGAAAGGAAACATTGTTTTAATAGATTTTGTTCCTATTCCTTCGGTAACTGAAATGGCTGATTTATATGCGTATTCCTCGTCTGGAACCGCAAACACTTCGGATACATTATCATCAAACAAAGGTAAAAGTCGTTTATAATTGTCGCCAGCATCTTTAAATTGGTAATGTAATTTTTCTATTCCTAACTTGTAAGGAGAGTTTCGCACTGTTTTTAGATTTTGGGTACAATAGAAATATTCCGTGTCATCATCGTCGCCATCATCATCATCATTGCCTTCTGGTTTAATATCATAAATGTAACCATTTTTCTTATTGCACCACTTTTTAATACTGTCCTTGAGCTTTGATTTATCAATAGAAAATGACTTCCAGAAAAAAATATCATCTACTCTAACACTGTTTAAATAATTGAAAATAGAAATCATATATCCAAATTCGTTTGTGTATAAATCTTTCTTGAGAAGAGAAGTAACGGGTTCTACTGTTTTTAGCTCCTTATAGGCTATAATCTCCGAATTTTCTGTAAATAGGCGACTGAATATCTCATCAAATTTAGATAGAAGTGGTTTGCTTTTCAGATTGGATTTTCTGAAATCGTGATTGTTTTCAAATGGTTGCTTTAATTCGGCAAGCATCATAGCTAAGTAGTCTTCGCGTATGGTTTTTTCTTCCACTGTATTCGGGTCAAACTTTTTATCCATACGCACCTTGTAAAATTGTGGATTCATCTCATTACTTGTTGAAATTAGATTGCTAGCCTGATCTGTAATAATATCACCGCCTGTCATTAATGTCTGTTTCATTTGAGAAAATTCTGTTTCCGCAATTTTGTCCTGTCCAGTTTGAATAATTCCAAACTTGCCTTTTGCTCTAAGTTCACGCAATTTTTTCATTTGCTCCTCGGATTCCCTTCTCATTTTTTCTTGACTTAATCGTAATTTTTTCTCCCCTTCTGTTTCATCATCATCACTGTCACTGTCACTATCGCTATTATTATTAATAACATCAATCTTATTGCTATTAGTTTGAGATATATCACTGATTTCCGACTCTTTACTCGTTGATAATTGCTCTTCTTTCAGTGGAAGAATTTGGTGAATATAATCACTCATCAAAGTTTCAGCGTCTTCCATTATTTTTCCGTGTATTGCATAATCTGCCAGGGTACTATTCATTCCGCTTATAACTCCTTTACAAAAGTCATAATTGTAATTTGCGTTTTCTAATGCCTTCCATAATAAATATGATTTGCTCTTTGTCAAGTTTTGAGAGGGTAAAGGTGTTAATTGTGACGCACTGCCCCCTGATTGTATTTTATTCCTTTTTGTGTTTCGTCTTCCGCTTTTTTTAAATTTCTTTTTTTTTGTTCTTACTATTGAATCCGACTTAGGATATTGTTTTAAGTGACATGCCATATGATACCATCAGATATTTTTAATTTAGAACTGATGTAAATGTATACTTTAATATGACATTAAACCAAAAAAAATATATATTATTTTATTTTTCCATTACCATATCCTATTATGGTATACAAAAATAATATATATAACTAAAAATGATGTATATAGTACGTTCAATTTGGAAACATATAGGTGTCTGAAACTTTAAATTTTTGAAGAGCATTCAAGTGCTTGCTTTTATTTTCAAGTTTTGTTGCCCTCTTTAATATATCTTTTGCCTTTTCTATTTCGTCTTTGGATAATTTTCCATCGCCGTCTAGGTCAAGTTGTTTTGTATATTTAATTGTTGTATTTTCAGGAACAATCGAATAATCGCTTTCGTCATTTAGGAAAACATCAACAATGAGGGTAAACATAACTGTGATTATGATTGCAAGGTATATATCTCGTGAACCTAACCAGCTTATTGCAAATACTAGTACATTTTTACTAAAGACGTGTCTAAGATATACCTCCTGCGTGTCACTAAACTTCACGTTGACGTACCTGGAACCTATGTTCATTAATATCATAATGAATGCCGCAAATGCTTTACTTGTATTCAAATACTTTATATTATCATCAAGTTGCTTAAGCATATAATCGAATATACTGGGATATATATTCATGATATAATAATCACTTGTCTTTGGTTAATGTTCACCGCTAGATATAGAGGATGGTGTAAACTGATTTTGCGAAGAATATGCAGACGGTTCGACAATTGTCTCATTGTGGAAAAATGATATTGTTTCTTTTGAATCCACTGGTTTACGCATATTCTCGCTAATTGAACAACGGTCCGAACATGAACTTAAATCCGGGTTTTTTTCGCACTCTTTTGTGCATTTTTCGAATTCGGAATTCTTGTCATCCTCGGCTGCTGATGTATCATTTGATTCATCTGATTTGTTATGTTTATCTTTTGGATTTGTTGACTTAGATACTCTGCACCCCATGCCCTCTTTTCTTTGTCCAGGCATAAGCGCAATAAGTATGAAAACGAATAATACGCCCATATTCTTATTTATAATTGTGATTAATGCAATAATAGAGAGTATTAGTAGTTTGACATAGTTACTTTCGTGAAATGAGGATATTGTTGACAAGTATAATACAACAGTCATAGATACGAGAAGTATATTAAGTGTTATAAACGTTGGAACCGATACTGACGACATTGTATTTTATTATATTGGTGTGAGATAAAATTATGAAATCCATTATGTGGATATTTCAACAACATTTTATTGTGTAGTCGTGAATACTTTTTCTATCTTAAATATAAGCCACTGATGTCTTTTGCAATAAATGCTGCTCCATTTGAACAAGTAATACAAAAAAAGAAGATAAGAAAGAATTTCTCGAATAAATTATGCAATTCGAATGAAATGGCAAATAAAATAAAAACAATTCAATCTGATAAAAGGAATGTAAGGGAACAACCATCACAAGGTACCGATGATGATGTAATGACCACATTTGATGACGATGATGATAGTAGTTTGGTTGATTTCCGTCCAATTAATCCACCCGTTTCAGCTGGTGTCGAAAAAACAAAAAATAATGACACTGATGGAAATGTAAACTTTGTATCTCTTTATGATGGTTCTGGTGTTAAAAACGCAGACGATAGTGAACGAACATTTGACTCTAATCCCTTTCTCAGCCACGATTGTGTAAGTGACGCAAATCGCGTAAGTTACACCAAGACATCTTCGAAGGAAGCCCTTACGACATCATCAAACAATAATGCGAAGATAAAGAAGGTCGATGAAATAGAGGTTAAACTGAATTATTTAATAAAGCTTATGGAAAAGGACAAGGAACAAAACACACAATATATTGCAGAAGAGATTATGTTGTATTCATTTTTAGGTATATTTGTAATATATGTCGTTGATTCATTCACACGTGTGGGTAAATATGTACGGTAAGTGATTATAGCATGTATTTGTGCTTATTGTATATACTTCGTGTGTTTTCATATAATAAAATGTGAGTATCAGTTTAACTACAATTATTTGATGATTTTAATCAATGATATGCGGTCGGCAACTTCATTTGGGAAGGTATCATTTTCAAACTTCAAAAAGGTCGACGTGTGTAAAATGTTATTAACGAGTATGGACCAGCGTTCGCAGGATAAATCGACATTCTATGCCGCTGAAATGATTTGTAGTGGGTATTTTTTAGAATTGTGGAATATCATATTCGACTTTGTTTTTGGTAAGATCCATCTTGGAAATCCCCGTTTGATTTTATTATTGAAACGAAAAGTGAACCGATTTAAAGCAATTATAAATACGGTAGATGGCGACTTATGTAAGTTGAGGAATAATGAAGAAGTTCGAACAATGATAACCGAGTTACTCGTGTATGTTTGTAAATCGAAGCGAAAAATACAACTTACAGTAGAGAAAATCCCCAATAACGATTTTAATATAGATGTAATGACATCACGCTTCAAATCACCATCTGTTAAATATATAGAGAACAACTTTAAAGCCGGTGACCCGCGGGAAATATATATGCCTTTGAATGAGTTTGCTTATCACATAAGCAGTGATTCGCAAGATTTCTCTTTAGCGACATATTGGTTTGAATGGATGATACAATTCGATGATATTTGTAAAAAGAGAAAGAAACGATGTACTTGTCATCCACGTGATTTTGTTTTAGTTTCTAAAGGAAGGACTGATTTCGTGTGGTGTATTTGGGATATTTTGATGACTCGTGCGAACGAGCTTGGTAAAGGTGTGACAACCTTAATTAAGGCATTATTGGATATATTCCAGATGAAATATTCATATTTAACCACAAAAAAACGGCGGTTTATCGTGTATACAGCAATAATGTCGTGTATAGATAAGATTGATTTTTCTATTTCAATTGGTGAAGAAATACACTCTAACACAATTCTAATGAATACCGACAAGATGTATCGTGAAGTTAAGAAATATGAAAATATAAAGGAAATTGAACAAAAGTCTACACAGTCTGATAAAATTGAACGGATGAATGAATATATGTATAATTTCTAGTGAGTAATGTTGATTAGTAATGTTGATTAATAATGATAAAATATTATCATTATACATATAATAATGAACTCAGTTATAACAGCCCAATCTCCTGATTATATGAACTCGTCCTTTAATTCAGCATTATCGGACCCAACAAATGACGTTATGACAAGTATGAGTAACAACGTAAGTGGTGTATTGAATAATGCAGCGAATACAGTACAGCAAGCAACCACACAAATAGACAATACAAATTATATATTTTATATAATAATTATTGTTCTGTTACTTTCGATTGTGGGAATTAATTTATTTTTGATATTAGGAAATATTACCGAAGAAACTATTGAGCAGTCTAGTCCATTTTTCAAGTGGGTGTATGGTACACTTGGGTATAGTGTAGGTAATACAATTAAGCAAACAGCGATTGTTTCTGGTGAAGGTGCCAAACTGGGTATAGATGTTGCCAGCGGAACAATAGCAAGTGGTGTGAATGCGTTACAGAAATTAGGTTCGACCGATGACATGTATGAACACCGCATCCAGCGCGATATAGAGAAACTTGAAAAAAACCTTACCAATAGCTCTGTAGGAAGTTATTGTTATGTTGGTACATATGATGGTAAAAGAACATGCGCTAGTATAAATGATTCTACGAAATGTATGTCTGGTGATATATTTAATTCTCTTGACAAATGTAAAAAAAAAGTGTGAGTGTAAGTATATAATGGTTTTAGTTCGTGGAATAGGAAGCAGTCGTTTGACAAATCAAGCAAATTGCGGAGGAGTAAAGAA
>Ga0209534_10000047_pt1 | contig 137009 bp, 118 predicted proteins | sample COG_07_FD_184751 | JGI IMG/M metagenome (GOLD analysis project Ga0209534, IMG submission 184751) | Pelagic Microbial community sample from North Sea - COGITO 998_met_07 (SPAdes) (version 2) | ecosystem: Environmental > Aquatic > Marine > Neritic zone/Coastal water | place: Helgoland, sampling...
TGTCCATATCCCCATCCCCGTCCATATCTGCAGCAAATACAGATCGTGCACCATCTGCACTTGAGCTAGAATCCAAACCTGATACTATATCAGTATCCGCCTCCGGAGGGAACTTTGAAACATAGTTTGTACTACTATTCTCATGCCAAGATATGGTGTCATCACCATTTTGTGCCGCTACGACGTCCATATCACCATCCCCGTCCATATCTGCAACAAATACAGAGACTTGATCAAATCCATCATCAAAAACAGATCGAGCCGTCCAAGTAGGGTTTGCATTACCGTTATTATCATACCAATCTATGTCGCTATCAGACCTAGAAGCCGATACGATATCCATATCCCCATCCCCGTCCATATCTGCAGCAAATACAGAGACTGGGTTACTTGGAGAATTTGTTACCTCACCAAACGCCCACGTAGGGTTTGCATTACCATCATTCTCATACCAAGATATTTTGTTGCTAGTTGCCTCAGCGTTTAAGATGTCCATATCCCCATCCCCGTCCATATCTGCAGCAAATACAGATATTGATAGTCTTGAATTTGAATAAACATGAGCATGCGCCCACGTAGGATTTGCATTACCATCATTCTCATACCAAGATATTTTGCTATCCGAATAATCAGACGATAAGATATCCATATCCCCATCACCGTCCAGATCGGCCGCAAATACATCTGATGCACCATTTGCACTTGTTGATATATTAGTGGCGGTAAAGGAGACACTTCCTGAAGACCCTCCACCCATGACAACATTTGAAAGAAGCCCTCCTGAGATACTGATGGTGGGTGTTGTTGTAAGAGCCTCAGAAAAAGTAGCCGTGATGGTTACTGTATTTGATGCTGCTATTAGATTATCAGAGTCAGAGTTTGTTAATGTTACTGTAGGCGCTCTACTATCTAATGTAATTGTTATTTTATCTGACCCTGCATAGGCATTTCCAGCTAAATCGGTGCCTGTAACAGTTACCGTGTAACTTCCTGCTGAGACTCCAGAGGTACTCCAAGAGTAAGTAAATGTGGTACTATTTGTTGCAGTAAGAGCTACATTACTAACTGCAGAACCAATGGTTATTCTAGGGCCTGAGGCCATAGCCTCATTAAAGGTGACAGTGACTGTTATATTATCTCCAGGTTTAATCGTATTATCCGAATCACTGGTTGTGATATTTACCGTCGGGGCAGAAGTATCTAAGGTAAAGGTGATACTCTGTGTACCGACAACATAAGAATTTCCTATTATATCTGTTCCACTTACTGTGGCAGAATAGGTTCCATCAGAAAGGGTACCTGAAGAAGTATCCCAAGTAAAGGTATACGAATTCGTACCTGATACAGGAGTCATAATTACATTAGTAACAATTCCTGTAATAGATATTGTAGGAGTGGCGGTCATAGCTTTAGAGAAACCAGCGGTTATAGTTACTACTTGAGAAACATTAACAAAATTATCACTATCGGTATCAGTAAGAGTTACCGTAGGAGCAGTGGTATCTAAAGTAAAGGTGATGCTATCTGTACCTGAATAAGCTGTTGAGGTTGCAGAAGCTGTTCCTGCAACAGTTGCTTTATATGTTCCGTTAGAAGGGGCGCTAGGATCATCTACATCCCAAACATACTTGTAGCCTCCCAGATGAAAAATAGAAAATTCTCCCAGATTGGTTCCCGAATTGCCAGAGCCGATTTGGTCAGCACCTCCATCACCTACTAGAATTCTATTACCATCTCCACTAAGTTCTGATGACATAGTTTCCCCTCTATTTTTTGAAGTGCCGTTTGGGTTGGGAGGGGGGGGATTTATTATAAAAATTTCTTCCCACTGGCTTGTTGAAACATTCCAATCATAGATGTATACTATTCCTCCAGCTATGTAATTAAATGATAATCTATTTCCGTCAGAGCTTATGGAAATTGGACCACCTAAACTAAGATTTGGACTTCTAAACTGAATTGGATCTCCTTTAGTAGTCCAAGTGGATGTTCCTGTATTCCAAGTGTAGGCCTGAATATTACCAGAATTAGTGTCTGAGTAATTAAGCGGTCGTCTATTATTCGTTATTAGAGTTAAACCATCATCTGAAAGATCAATAAAACTTCCAAAATAATTCTGATTTACATTCGCCCCTAATAAAGGACCTCCAACTGCAGTCCATGAGGTTGTTCCACTTGGGGTGTAATCCAAAGTAGTAATGTAGCCCGAAGAACTTATCCTACCATTTATGGGTTCGTTATTTTCACTTTGTGCAGTACCCACAATAATTCTATTACCATCTGAACTTATTTTAAGCTCCGTGGGGGTGAATATCTTTTTTCCTAATGCAGCACCGTAAATATTTTCGGCAAGTGATTCTGGTGTTATATATGAAACATTCGTCGTACCTGCATGCTCATGTCTATTCCAATCAGTACCGTCCCAATCAAAAACATCAATATATCCACCATATTGATCCCCAGAGGCAACAATTCTGTTACCATCGTCTGATATGTCTAGAACACGTCCTGAGTGATTTTTATATCTTAAAGGAGAAGGGACCTTAAAATCATTATTATCCCCTAAACGATCCCAAGTACTTCCATTATATCGGTATGCAAATATTTGACCAACCTCTGGGGAAAGGGAAACGCGAGTAAAGTATGATGCAATTGCAATTGTGTAACCATCTTTACTTAAAGCGATATTATGATAAGCTTGATATGCATCTTGTGAACTAACACCTTCAGATTTCTTTGGGTTTTGTGGAAGATTGCTAGTAATATCCGTCCATGAACCATTTATTAATTCCCTAACAAAAATTTCGGGACTTGTCGTTCTTCCTTGTGCATAGGCAATAACTTTTCCATTTTTGCTTAAATGAGTATCTGCATATCCATTTTTAACAGCTCCATAAAAATCATTCCATCCATCCCCATAAAAAGTCTCTCCGATTTGAATTGCTTTTTCAGCACCTGCAAGTGCTGTCATAGTAACGTTTGTTACCACCCCTGTTATAGAGATAGTAGGGGTGGCATTCATAGCCTCACTAAAACCAACTTTTATAGTTACAGTATCTGATGCTGCTAATACATTATCCGCATCGGTATCACTAAGAATTACAGTAGGAGATGTTTGAGAAAAACCAATCTTCGGGGTCAATAGTGTTAAACCCGATAAAAGAATAACCACCGAAAAATATTTTGAGCTCTTTAAAAGATCTAAAAATTTCAGCGACTTAAAACATAGTAGTCTAGACATTAAAAAAAATATTTATACTATTCAAGTATACTTTTTTGTATTACTTTATTTATAACGTAAAATTACTATGCAGTAAGTAGACCTATAGCTTAAGACATTGATTAATATTAAAATGCAGTAGAAATGCAGTGATTTTTTGAAGAATATCCCTATTCACCAATACATGGGAATGAGATTATTAGAACTATTAAGGAATTGCGGTATTTATGCGGTACTAAAAACTACATGTAGAATGACCATACTCAAAAAACAAAAAAAGGAAGCCACCCGAAGGTTATAATGAGATGATTAAAGAATTTAAATCATCTTCTTTTGTCAAGTCAAGCTTTTTGCTCAATCGATATCGCTGACTCTCAACTGTGCGAATTGAAGCACCCGTGATTTGTGCAATTTGACTGTTGGATTGATTCATTTTGATGTATGCCGAGAGTCGTAAATCCGTATTGGAAAGTTTTCCAAATCGGGACAACATATCTTTGAAAAAGTCTGGGTAAACTTTATTAAACTGATTTTCGAAATCTTTAAAGACTTTTTCAGAACCAATGATTCTATTGATATCATTTTTTATTTTCCTAGAGATTTTAGATTCAGAAGTTTCCATTTCCTCCTTATCTATACTCCCCCTTAGTTTCTCTAAGTATTCGTTTCGCTGTGCAATAAAATTAGTCTTATTAACTAGTTCTATCTGTTTATTCTCTAACTCAGCTTCAATTATCTGCTGCTCAGCCTCAAGCCTAATATTTCTTTCTTTTTGATAATTATAGTTTATTCGAATGCTAACAAGTGAAAAGAATAAAATGGTGGTTCCAATGATAAAAATGAATAGATAAGTATTGTATCGAATCTTATTTTGATTTAGCTCACTTTGCTTCTCTGAGAGTAAAATTTGTGTGTCTAGTTTATTGAAATTCGCAATAATTTTATTGGTATTAGCAAATCCTGCAAGTTTAATTATTGAGTCTTTAATATTTATTAATTCACGATTTAAGTTTTGAGATTTATATATTTTTTCTAAAACTTTATAATTATACTTTTTCTCAATTGGACTTAAATTATTCACTTTTAAATTTTCAATCGCAATTTCTTTAGCCTTGGAAAGATCGTTAAGTCCTATATAACATTCCGCTAATCTAGTTGAAATGGAAGGAGTTTCGTTAGGAAATTTAATCAATATTAGCTTAGCCTTATTTAAAATTTCAATGGCCCTTTTATATTCTTTTACAGATTGATAATAGGCTCCATAAAGCGCGTAGATATACCCATAATTCCTTTGGATATAGGATCCATTGTCAAAGCTTTTTTCTGAAACCAGAGTTTCATATAAATTATCTGCAGTTTTTAAAAATTCATTCGCCTTGAAAAAATTCCCTGTTCTTAAGTGTATATTAATTAATTGCGAATAAGAATAGAGCAGATCTTCTTTTTTGTCTAAAATTTTTCTACTCTCAAAAGTCTTTAAATAATACTTTAGAGCTAAATCATAATTTTTATTTACAATCGCGATAAGGGCAAGATTTCCTCGAACCGTATTTAAACCATTTTGTTTATCTCCTTCATTTTCATAGAGCAGAAAATTCTCTTGAGCTTCGAGATTATATTCTTTGGATTTTTTATAATCTTTGATAGGGCTGCTAAAATATATATTGGCAATATTGACAAGCACCCAAGGTGGTTTATTTACTTTTTTTAAATTTCTTTCAGAAACAGGAATCGTCTCAAATGTTTCAAGTGAAATTTGAAAATATGATAAAGCAGCTGCATGAAGCCCTCTTTCGTTTAGTATTTCTCCTATATGAGCATAGACTCCTGACAACCCAGGTGAGGAACTGCCATAATATGAAGCATCTAATGCCTCAAAGGCAAAGTCTAATGCTTTCTGTGGATTCGTTAGCTTGTATTTTCTGATAGAATCATTGAATGACTGAAAATCCGTGTTTGCAGTAACGTTGACTGGGGATAAACTCGTGACAAAAAAAAGTAATGTTAAAAACAATGTTATTTTTTTAGGAATAGAAAAATAATCAATATTAAACCAATAATGATCAGTATTTCAAAAAAATCTTTAATAGACAACTTTGAGTTGTTTGGCTGATTTTCTTTTAAGATACTTTGCCTTCTCGGAATTAAACTTTTCCTTTGAATAAGTTTTACCGTTAAAAAAAATTGTTTTTACATTCTCTGGAAAATCTCTTTCAAACATAAAATCATGACTATACTGCTTAGGCATACCAATATTATTTTTAACAAATTTAAAATATCTCTAGCACATGTAATAATCAAAGAGTACTGCAAAATTACTGCGGGTTTAAATTTTTTAATTTTAATTCATTGAAGAAAATCTTATTGCTTTCTGACACCCATGGTCACTTAGACAAAAAAATAATTGGCTATATTTCCCAGGCCGATCAAGTATGGCATGCAGGTGATATAGGAAATCCCAAGGTATTAGATGATTTAACCGCACTAAAGCCCCTTAGTGCGGTTTATGGAAATATTGACGGGCATGAAATACGACTTCAGGCCCCTGAGGTACTTTATTTCAATTGTGAAGGCGTTTCTGTGTTAATGCTTCACATTGCAGGCTACCCTGGAAGGTATAACCCCCAAGCAAGAGCCCTAATTACAAAACACAAGCCTAAATTATTGATTTGTGGTCATTCTCACATCCTCAAAGTAATGCAGGATAAAAAAAACAATCACCTTCACATGAATCCGGGAGCTGCAGGAATATCTGGCTTCCATAAAGTAAGAACAATGCTTCGTTTTGAAATAGACAAGGGTAAAATTCAAAACCTGGAGGCGATTGAACTTGGAGTAAGAGGCGCTTTAGCGAATGCGGTCGATAGAGCGGACTAACTTTTCATCTTTATCAATGGCCCTTCGTGCTAAAAACAATAGAATGCACTCAACCATAGAGGCTACTAGAACAAGTAAGATAATGGTATGTGTATTTCCTTCAAAGACTTTTAAGCCACAAATCTGAACAACGACAAGATTAAATAGAATTAACACAAAACAAAGGATTGACTGAATCTTTCGTTTTGAGTATAAAAACAAACAGATCGTGGCCAATACCGGAATACTATAAAATCCGTAATAGCCATAAAACCACGAATTTAATTCCATCCCAAAAGAAGGTACAAGAGAAAGGTATAACATTAAAGATGATAGTAAAATAACTACAAGAAGATACAAAGATTGAATCCGTTGAATCATGATAAGGTTTTTGACAAAATTAAGTTTTTTTTAAAAACGAACTTTTTAAAATAAAAATTGTAATATTGTGGCTCTAGAACACAAAATACTTTGAGTATCAAATCTTAATACTCAGAAAGAACTTCATATAAAACTTCATGTACGAAATAGAAACTCTTAAACTAAAGAAACTCGCCGAGTTACAAGAAATCGCGAAAAAAATTGGCATTAAAAGAACTGCCGGTCTGAAAAAATTAGATCTGGTTTATCAAATCGTTGACTTTATAGCCTCTAAGCCAGACGAAACAATAGCCCCAGCAGCTCCTAGTGCTGACGCTAAAAAAGAAAATATTAAAAGTGAGGGGCAAAATAAGCCTGCTGCCAAAGTATTACCTGTTCAAAAGGTAAGTCCAAAACCACAGACAGAAAATACCCCAAACAAGGTGCCACAACATAAGCATCCTCAAAAGAATCCAAATAAAAATAATCCCAACGCGAATCCAAAAGCCAACGCGAATAATCCAAACCAAGGGAATAGAAATAATAACCCCAATCAACATAATAAAAATAATAACCGAAACGAGCCGAATCATAATAAAGACAATCGTAGTAGATACCGTCAGCCTGATTTTGAATTTGATGGTATTGTTGAAACAGAAGGTGTGCTAGATATTATGGCAGAAGGCTATGGTTTTTTAAGATCTTCAGACTACAATTACCTGTCCTCACCTGATGATGTGTATGTGTCTCAATCTCAAATACGACTCTTTGGTCTAAAAACAGGTGATACTGTGCTAGGTTCAGTTCGTCCTCCAAAAGAAGGTGAAAAATATTTCCCCTTAATTAAGGTAACTAAAATGAACGGTTTAGATCCTAAGGTGGTTCGTGATCGTGTTTCATTTGAACACCTAACCCCTTTGTTTCCTCAAGAGAAGTTTAACCTTGCCGACAAGCAAAGTACTATTTCCACACGTATTATGGATTTATTTGCTCCTATTGGTAAGGGTCAAAGAGGAATGATTGTTTCCCAGCCAAAAACAGGTAAAACAATGTTACTTAAAGACATTGCCAATGCCATTGCTGCAAACCATCCTGAGGTTTACCAATTAATTCTATTAATTGATGAACGCCCTGAAGAGGTTACAGACATGCAGCGTAATGTTGATGGAGAGGTGGTCGCCTCTACCTTTGATGAGCCTGCTGACCGTCACGTAAAAGTGGCAAACATTGTTCTTGAAAAGGCAAAACGACTTGTAGAATGCGGACATGATGTAGTTATCCTACTGGATTCTATTACGCGTCTTGCAAGAGCATATAATACTGTTCAACCAGCCTCTGGTAAAATTTTAAGTGGTGGTGTGGACGCTAATGCACTTCACAAACCAAAACGTTTCTTTGGAGCGGCACGTAATATTGAAAACGGAGGATCTCTCTCTATAATTGCTACAGCTCTGACAGAAACAGGATCTAAAATGGATGAAGTAATTTTTGAAGAATTTAAGGGAACTGGAAATATGGAGCTCCAATTGGATCGCCGAATTGCTAACCGAAGAATTTTCCCAGCCATCGACTTAATATCCTCTAGTACGCGTCGTGATGACATATTACTAGATGAAACAACGATTAAACGTATGTGGATTATGCGTAAGTATCTTGCTGACATGAATCCAGTTGAAGCAATGGAATTTATAAATGATCGCTTTAAACGCACACTAAGTAATGAAGAGTTCTTAATCTCAATGAACACATAATTACTTCCGTTTTACAAACAATTAAAGACTCCTTTTAAGGGGTCTTTTTTTTACCCACACAATGGGGTGAAATCTTTAACTTAAGCCTTTAGAAGCCCCATAATGGATCAGAGAAGTTAATTAATTGAAGTGGACTTAAAGTGACGGGCTAGTAAGGAGGTAACTACACTTTAAAATAAAGTGTAAAAAGAAAGAAAAGGGGACTTAGAGGAAGGTGTTACATAAACAAAAAAAGGCCTCTACAATAGAAACCTCTTGTAATAATTAAACAAAGATCTTTTATAAAGAAGCAACGTGCTTAGTCAGCTTAGACTTTAAATTTGCTGCTTTATTAGCATGAATAATATTCTTTTTAGATAACTTATCTATTAAAGAAACTATAGAAGGAAACATCTTTTGTGCATCTTTCTTTACTGTAACATCTCGAAGCCTTTTAATAGCGTTACGAGTAGTCTTGTGCTGGAATCGGTTCAAAAGTCTTTTCTTGTTATTTGAACGTATTCTTTTTAAAGCGGATTTATGATTTGCCATAACTTGTTTTTTTTAAAATTGTAGCCCGTAGGGGAGTCGAACCCCTCTTTCTAGGATGAAAACCTAACGTCCTAACCGATAGACGAACGGGCCATATTTTCGAGCGCAAATGTACATGTAAAAATATTATTTTCCAACCCTAAAATGAACAATACTTGAATTTTATTTAGAAGGCAAGACTTATTGCCACTGATTTGGTTAAATTTTTACAATATGGAGTTCATGAAAATTAAATTTCAATAAGATAAAGATGCAGGGGTTTTTTCACGTCAATAGTTATTTTTGAATCTTGAGGGTTGTAATTGCTAATTATTTTGTTCTCAAATAAAGAGCTACAACCATTTTGAAATTAATAAGATTTTGCGAAAAGAACTCTTTGCTTAGAGGGTTTTCCAGAAAAAACACATACCCCCTCCTCTGCTATATTCTCTAAAGGAATACAACGAATCGTAGCTTTAGTTTTTTTCTTAATCGCTTCTTCAGTTTCATTAGTTCCATCCCAATGAGCAGAAACAAAACCACCTTTTTCTTTGATTATTTTTTGAAAACTTTCAAAGTCATTAACCTCCCTTATATTTTCTTCTCTAAAGTTTTTTGCCTTTTCAAATAAATCGATTTGGATGACCTCCAGCTGGCTAGTAACATGATCTACAATATCATTTTGAGACACGTACTGCTTAGATAAAGTGTCACGGCGTGCAATCTCTAAGGTACCTTTTTCTAAATCTTTAGGACCAATTGCAATTCGAAGTGGCACCCCTTTGAGTTCGTAGTCATTAAATTTATATCCAGGTTTAAATTTATCTCGATTATCAAACTTAACACGAATGTTTTTTTCTTCAAGCAAAGCTTTGATTCTCTGAGCTACTTCTGCAATTTGAGCTTGTTGTTCATCTCCTTTATAAATAGGAATAATCACCACTTGAATGGGTGCTAAATTAGGAGGTAATACGAGTCCATGATCATCACTATGCGTCATAATAAGTGCCCCAATAAGACGTGTAGAAACCCCCCATGAAGTAGCCCATACGTATTCCAATCCACCTTGAGAAGTTGCATATTTAACATCAAATGCTTTTGCAAAATTTTGTCCTAAAAAGTGAGAAGTTCCTGCTTGAAGTGCTTTTCCATCTTGCATTAGCGCCTCAATACAATAGGTTTCTTCGGCGCCTGCAAAACGTTCACTTTCTGATTTTGTTCCCTGAATTACTGGAATTGCCATATAATTCTGAACAAAATCTGAATAGACTTGATTCATTTGTTTTGCCTCTATAAGCGCTTCTGATTTTGTTGCATGTGCAGTGTGACCCTCTTGCCATAAAAACTCAGCCGTTCTTAAAAAAAGACGTGTTCGCATTTCCCAGCGAACAACATTTGCCCATTGATTGATCAAAATAGGGAGATCTCTATAGGACTGAATCCACGATTTATAAGTGTTCCATATTACCGCTTCACTAGTGGGTCTTACCACCAACTCTTCTTCAAGTTTGGCCTCAGGATCTACAATAAGTTTTCCTTTGTTATCAGGATCATTTTTTAATCTGTAGTGGGTCACCACCGCGCATTCTTTTGCAAAACCCTCAGCATTTTTTTCTTCAGCCTCAAATAAACTTTTAGGTACAAAAAGTGGAAAATATGCATTTTCGTGACCCGTAGCCTTAAACATTTTGTCAAGTTCAGCTTGCATTTTTTCCCATATTGCATAGCCATAGGGTTTAATAATCATGCAACCTCGTACTGCAGAATTTTCTGCTAAATCAGCTTGTACAACAATTTCATTATACCATTTAGAATAATCTGTACTTCTAGAAGTTAATTTATTAGCCATATTAGTTTGGCATGGATTTTGCCTATATTTGTTTGTATTAGTTTTATAATACAAAACTAAACTTTTATAACCATATTTCTAAAACGTTTTTACATGAATGCAACCTTCAGTTTAGCAAAAATTAAAAAAATATTTTTAGGGCTTTTATCCTTTGTCCTTTTAGTAAGCTGTGGTAGTTTTCAAAGTGCATCATATTTTGAAACTGATGGTATATACGTTTCAAAGAAGTCAAATTCTCAAGAGTCCTCACAGGAACTAACACAGGACACCTATTACAGTCAATATTTTCAGGATGTTGCCGATGGATACATTCCAGAAACTACTCAGGAAACCTATTTTACAGATACTGACACATACACATCATCAGGTCAAAACCAGTCCAATGATATTGATTCTGTAACAAGTCAAATTCCTTGGGGAGGGCAAACGGCACAAACTGAAATCATTGTAGGAAATAATGGTCCAAACTATTTCTGGGGTGGTCTCTCTGGTTTTGCTTTTAGAACTTCTTCTTTTTGGAATAATTATTATGGAGATTCATTCCGATTTGGGTATGGTAATTTTTTCAATCCATTTTTTAACCCCTATCAGTCAAATTTTGGATTTTGGGGAAATCAATTCTTTAATCCTTTCATGAATCCATACAGTGCATATTCAAACTTTTATAGTCCTTATGGGTATGCGAATTTTTGGAATGTTAATCAAAGATGGCGCAGAAACCGCTTCATGAATGGCTATAATAATCAGAATCTAAATGATAGAGATTTTGCCTCTACAGTTGCCAGAGTTAGATCAGGAAGAGGAGAAAAAAATTATGGAGATTCTTCTGATAGAAATAATAGAAATGATGATTCTAAAGAATCAAAATCTGACGACCGTGATGTGCAAAGAACAATTAATAGAATTAATGTTGGAAGGGGTGTAAGCTCTATTGGAAGAGGCGTTAGTATTGGAACTAATCAATTGAATGAAAATATTTTAAGTAGTTCCAGATCAACAAATATTAGAAATACTCCTTCTACTTCAGGGATCACAGGATTCTATAGATCAAATACAAATATTAATAAATCGCTACAAGGAAATAGTGTGGGTAGGGTTTCATTGTCTAGAAATTCTCTAGGGGCAAGAAATAATACTAAGACATCTTCACCAAGAACCCTTAGACCGGTAAACACCAGAAGACCAGTTGTTGTTAATAATCGACAATCTGCTGTGAGAAGAACTGCACAACAATTAACAAAAGGCGCTAAGAATTCATACAGTCGTACCAAAAAAAATAATTCTTCCCCTGCAAGATCCTATAATCCTAGTCCCGCTAGATCATACAATTCATCCCCTGCAAGATCCTATAATTCTGGCAGCAGCAGCAGAGGTAGTAGTAGTGGTGCAAGTAGTGGCGGATCTGGAAGAAGTTCTTCTGGGGGACGTCGAAATTAATCTAAATAACTTTTTAAAATGCGATACCTTACCATACTTATTGGTAGTCTGCTGATGATACAAGTAACCGAAGCACAGAATGTCAATGATGTAAACCGGTTTTTATCAACAGAGCTAAATGGCTCAGCACGTTACACTTCGATGGCGGGTGCATTTGGAGCCCTAGGGGGTGATTTAACTGCGTTGAGTTTTAATCCAGCCAGTTCTTCAGTTTTTTTAAATTCTGAATTTGGTGCTTCCATAAATTATAAAAACAAACTCACAAAAGGAACTTATTTTGGAACTTCAACAAATAGAGAAAATGATGACCTTAGTTTAGATCATTTTGGGGCAGTCTTTGTATTTAATAACAAGAATACTGAAAGTCCGTGGTCTAGAGTGAGTGTGGGTATAAATCTACACAAAATAGCTACTTACGATCAAAAAGCTTTTGTAAATGGAACTAATACAAATGGTATAGATCAATATTTTGAATATTATGCAGATGGGCTGGACTTTGAGAATCTTCCAATTTACGATGGTGAAACAGTCTCTGAAGTATATAAAATTTTAGGCGCTGAAAATGGCTTTGGGGCTCAGCAAGCATTTTTAGGCTACCAGAGTTATATCGTGAATCCATTTAATTTTGAAAATGGAAATACAGAATATTATTCAAATGTTGATTATAATCAAGTAAATCACCAGCTGTCACTTAACAACGATGGATGGCATAGGAAAACCAGCTTTAATATTAGCGGATTATACCGAAATATTTTTCATATTGGTGTAAATATTAATAGCCATAATTTAAAATTTAGTTCAACTCAAAATTTATTAGAAACCGGACAGTCGCTTAAATCTGATACCTACGATATAGATTTTAAAAATACGCTACTAACTCTTGGAGATGGCACCTCAGTTCAGATTGGTGGAATTCTAAGACTAAAGAATATTAGACTTGGTGTAACATACGATAGTCCACAATGGCTTACTATGATTGATGAAACAACTCAAGGTATTGACACTTTTCATTTTGAAGAAAATTCTGTTGTAAATGAAATAATTAATCCAAATATTACAAATGCTTATGAACCCTATGAATTAAAAATCCCATCTAAAACCACACTAAGTTTTGCCTACATATTTGGCTCAAAAGGGATTATTTCTGCTGATTACAGTTCTCAAAATGCTGGTAATACTATTTTGAGTGATCAGTATGGGAGCAATTATTTAAATACCGTTTCATCGAGAGTAAATTCAGAATTTGGTGCTATAAACACCTTAAAAATAGGTGGAGAATTTCGCTTAAAAGATATTAGCCTTCGCTCTGGAATACTCACCAGAAGCGGAGTGTATAAAAATAGCACTACTAATGATATCGCATTAACCCTTGGGGTGGGTATCGATTTTGGGGCAAGTAACTTGAGTCTATCATTTATAAATTTTGAGCAAAACAAACGTTTCGAACTCTTCTCTGAGGGTCTCACGGATGTTTATAATTTAACTCAAAAATTAACCCAAGTAAGTGTTAGTTATAACATCAAGCTTTGATCAATTTAGTAGTATTTTATTCCTCTTTAAATTAAGTATATTTGTACGCATCTTTATTAAACTATGAAAATCGAAAAAACAATAAACGAAACTAACTTTGAATTAGGAGAAGACCACTTTTCATTAAGTGCCATAACTCCCCTACTCGAAAATGCTTTTGACAAAAGTGATGCTCAAAAAATAGACATCATTCAAGACCATGTTAAAACCATACTCGAAACACTTGGGATGGATCTAAAAGATGACAGCCTTAAGGGAACACCCCTTCGTGTTGCAAAAATGTTTGTCAATGAAATTTTTGGAGGACTAAATCCAGAGAATAAACCTAAAGCTTCTACTTTTAATAATTCCTATAAATATGGGGAAATGTTAGTGGAAAAAAACATCACCCTCTACTCTACTTGTGAACATCATTTACTTCCTATTGTAGGTAAAGCACATGTAGCATATGTTTCAAATGGAACAGTTGTTGGGCTTTCAAAAATGAACCGTATTGTAGATTATTATGCTAAAAGGCCACAGGTTCAAGAGCGTCTTACTCTCCAAATTGTGCAAGAATTACAAGCTACTTTAGGAACAAAAGATGTAGCGTGTGTTATTGATGCGAAACATCTTTGTGTAAATTCAAGAGGAATTAGTGATACAGCTAGCAGTACTGTTACAAGCGAGTTTGGAGGTGTATTTAATACGGAAGAAAAGAAGAGAGATTTTTTAGATTATATAAAATTAGATACTACATTTTAGATGGACACTTCATTAGTGGTTTATAATTCATTAAGCGGGAAAAAAGAGCCTTTTAAATCTATTGACCCGCAACATGTTGGAATGTATGTTTGTGGACCTACTGTATATAGTAATGTTCATTTAGGGAATTGTAGAACTTTTATGTCTTTTGATTTAATCTATAGATATCTTAAGCATTTGGGATATAAAGTTCGCTATGTAAGAAACATAACTGATGCTGGGCATTTAGAAAATGATGCTGATCAAGGGGAAGATAGAATTGCAAAAAAGGCACGTCTCGAATCTTTAGAACCCATGGAAGTTGTTCAGCGCTATACGGTAGATTTCAGAAATACAATGGCGCAATTTAATGCATTGCCTCCAAGTATTGAACCAACAGCTACGGGGCATATAGTCGAACAAATTGAACTTATTAAACAGATCTTGGAAAAAGGATTTGCCTATGAAATAAATGGTTCAGTATACTTTGATGTTATTGAGTTTAATAAAGTAACACCCTACGGAAAACTAAGTGGAAGAAACATTGAAGATCTAATCCACAATACAAGATCATTAGATGGACAAAGCGACAAAAAAAATCCACAAGATTTTGCACTTTGGAAAAAAGCTGAACCTGTTCATATCATGAGATGGCCTTCACCTTGGAGTGATGGTTTTCCTGGATGGCACCTTGAGTGTACTGCAATGAGTACTAAATATTTAGGGAAAACGTTTGATATCCATGGAGGTGGAATGGATTTAAAATTTCCGCATCATGAATGTGAAATTGCTCAATCCGAATCTATTCATGAAATTAGTCCTGTAAATTACTGGCTACACGCTAACATGCTTACCTTAAATGGGAAGAAGATGGCGAAATCTACTGGAAATAATATTTTGCCACAAGAAATGTTTACCGGAACGAATTCTATCTTTAAAAAAGCCTTCTCCCCAATGGTTGTTAGGTTCTTTATGTTCCAAGCCCACTATCGAAGTATTGTAGACATAAGCGAAACTGCCTTAAAAGCTTCTGAAAAAGGATTTAATCGTTTACTAGAGGGTATTACAAAAATGTCTTCATTAACAACAAGTGAAAAAAGTTCAGGATTTGACTTGCAACAATGGAAATCAAAGTGTTATGCCGCAATGAATGATGACTTTAATAGTCCTTTATTAATTGCGAGTCTTTTTGATGCAGTGAAATATATTAATGGAATTGCAAATGGATTACAACAAATTAATTCAGAGGATTTAATTGAACTTTCCGCATTAATGAATGCTTTTTTCTATGACGTATTGGGTTTACTAGCTTTTAAAAATAATACATCAAATGAAACTGATGAAAAGCTTGATGGATCACTTCAGCTAATTATGGAGCTCAGAAATAAAGCACGGTTGAATAAAGATTTTGAAACTTCTGATTTAATTAGGGATTCATTGTCGAAATTAAATATTCAAATTAACGATACCTCAGAGGGAACCTCATTTAAAATCAACTAAAATAAACTCGTGAAGAGAATTTTGATTTTTCCCCTTGTGATACTAATTAAAGGTTATCAACTCCTTATATCTCCACTACTACCTTCTAGTTGTAGATTTCAACCTACATGTTCTCAGTATATACTTGAAGCTTTAAAAAAACACGGTCTTTTTAAAGGAGGCTGGTTGGGAGTTAAACGTATTGTAAAATGTACACCTTGGGGCGGCTCAGGATATGATCCAATTCCTTGAGAATTTATTTATAATGGCATTGATTTTAATTATATTTACATAGATAAAATAGCACATATATGTACTTCACAAAAATAGATTGGGCTCCAAGTGAAACACTATTTAAAATAGGAAGTTTTGGAATTCATTATTATAGCTTAATGTTCATAATTGCCTTTGGACTTGGTTATTATATGATGAAGAAAATTTATGATGAAGAAAAAATTCCACTAGAATATTTAGAATCATTATTTGTCTACATGATCATTTCTGTTCTTTTAGGAGCACGCCTAGGGGATGTCTTTTTTTATAGTTGGGACTATTACCAAAACCATTTGATAGAAATTTTATTACCTATTCGAGATACTCCAACAGGCTATACCTTTACTGGTTTTAGGGGTCTGGCTAGTCATGGAGCTGTTATAGGAACTCTTATTGGACTCTATTTATATAAACGAAAATTTACTCATAAGCCGCTTCTATGGTTACTCGACAGGGTTACCGTTCCCATTGCAATTGGTGCTAGTTTTGTTAGGTTCGGAAATTTACTTAACTCCGAAATCGTAGGTAAATATACCAATACAAACTTTGGTGTTGTCTTTTTAAACAGAGGAGAGTCTTTGCCAAGGCATCCTGCTCAATTATATGAAGCAATAGGATATATTGTCCTATTTTTTATATTAAAACAAACCTATAAATCTGAATACAAAAGCAAACCTGGATTTATGTTAGGATTGTTTTTCACAGGAATGTTTGTAATTCGTTTTCTTGTTGAATATCTTAAAGAAAGCCAGGGAGGCTTTGAAGATCTAATACCCCTATTCTCAACAGGTCAATGGCTTAGTATTCCGTTTATCACCCTTGGAGGATTTCTTATGCTTAGAAGCTCAAAAAAGACTCAAAATGAAGTATAATTCATTTTAAACACTTGGTTATTTTTTAATGTTTCAATAGTTTTAAAGAATTGAAAAAGCATTGACTAATCTTGAATTACTTTAATAAAACCTTTTAAATAAATAATAAAGCTTTATGGAAGATCATGTATTAAAACTTTTAAAACATCCTGTTGGAACTTTTCAATGGAATGAGAGTCCAAATTCAGAAGAAATAAGAAAAGCAATTAAAAAGCTTGAACAATTTCCTGAAGAGCTTAAAAAATCTTTAGCTGGTGTTACCAGAGAAAAACTAAAAAATCGCTACCGACCTCAGGGATGGACTATAGCTCAAGTTGTTCATCATCTTGCAGATAGTCACATGCATAGCTATTTACGATTTAAACATGCAATATTAGAAGATGTACCTTCTATAAAGGATTATAAAGAAGCAGATTGGGCAATGCTGGAAGACGCTTCACATGAAGAAATCTCATGCAGTATTGATTTACTTACTGCACTTCATAAACGATGGACATTTTTTTTAAATTCATGTTCAGAAGCACAATTATCAAGAGCATATTTTCATCCTGAACGAGACAAACATTATCCCTTACATTCTACTATATTATTATATGCTTGGCATGGGGTTCATCACATAGCACACATTGAAAATGCAAAAAAGAAAGGGTATTAACTAAAAAGCCAAATCAAAATGATTTGGCTTTTTTAAAATAATAAAAGAAGCAGCTTATTCTTCTTTTAGCGCCTTTTTAGCTTGAGTATCATACATTACAGGTGTTGCAATAAATACTGAAGAATAAGTACCTACAATCACACCAATAATTAATGCAAACATAAATCCTCTAATGGATTCACCACCAAAGATGAATATGGAGAGAAGAACAATTAAGGTTGTTAATGAAGTATTTAAAGTTCTGCTTAATGTGCTATTCAACGCTGCATTTACAGTAGTATCAAATTCCCATTTAGTATGCTCTCCTATATATTCCCTAATTCGGTCAAACACAACTACGGTATCATTCAATGAGTATCCAATAACCGTAAGAATTGCCGCAATAAAAGCTTGATTAATCTCCATGCTAAATGGCATAAACGTATAGGTTATTGAGAAAATGCCCAATACAATTAATACATCATGGAATACGGCAGCAACTGCTCCTAGTGAAAATTGCCATTTCTGAAATCTCAAAAGAATATATAAAAACACTACGATCAGTGATCCAATAACAGCTAAAAAAGAGTTTTTCTTAATATCATCAGCAATGGTTGGTCCAACTTTAATAGAAGACATGATCCCAATTTGTTTTTCTGAACTTCCATTAACGAAACTTTGATAGGTAGTTCCATCAGGAAGATATGATTGAAGTGCATCAAAAAGCTTATTTTGAATTTCCTCATCGACAGCTATGCCTTCAACATCAACTTTATATTTTGTTGTTATTTTTAATTGATTGTCTTCTCCAAATGTTTTCGCCTCAGCACTACCAAACTCATTTGATAAAACAGCTCCAATTTCAGTTGGATTTACAGACTCATCAAAACGAACAGTATAGGATCTACCTCCAACAAAATCAACACCTTGATTTAATCCTTGAAAACTCAAGGAAGCTAAACTTATAACTATTAAGATCGAAGAAACCAGATAAGCTACTTTTCTGCGTTGTAGGAATGAAATTTTAATGTTTGAAAACAATCCTTTTGTCGCTTTTGTTGAAAAAGAAACATCTTTCCCTTTTTCATTTCTCGAATCAACTAAAATACGAGTAATAAAAATTGCTGTAAATAATGAAGTTCCAATACCTATTAATAAAGTGGTTGCAAATCCTTTAATTGGACCTGTTCCAAAAATAAATAAGATTAGGGCGGTAAGGCCTGTTGTAATATTTGCATCTAAGATTGAAGAAAGAGCGTTATTAAAACCATCGGCAATAGCTTTACGAATTCCTTTTCCCTTACCTAATTCTTCACGAATACGTTCAAAAATAAGAACATTTGCATCAACGGAAATACCAATGGTCAATACAACACCTGCAATACCAGGCAGAGTAAGAACAGCTCCAAGGCCTGCTAAGATTCCGAAAATTAAAAGAATATTCATTACCAGTGCTATATCCGCATAAATTCCTGAGCTTCCGTAATAGAATACCATCCATAATAAAACGAATATAAGGGCTATAACAAAAGAGTTAATTCCAGCCTCAATTGCTTCTTTTCCTAAGGAAGGTCCTACAATTTCAGATTGAATGATTTCTGCTGAAGCAGGAAGCTTACCGGCGCGTAATACATTTGCTAAGTCAATTGCCTCATTAAGAGTAAAACTACCTGTAATTTCAGAACGTCCCCCAGAAATAGGACCACTTGAAACACCAGGAGCAGAATACACTATATTATCTAAAACAATTGCAATATTACTGGCTTCCTTAAAAGCTTTTCCAGTCATATTTTCCCAAATACGTGCACCTCTAGAATCCATTTGCATTGAAACAGCAGCGTTTCCAACTTGATCAAATGTTTGTAAGGCATCAACAACAACACCACCACTTAAAGGGGCCTTATTGTCACGATTTGATTTTAAAGCATATAATTCAACAACATCACTGTCTGTTATAGGTTTTCCCCATGCGAAACGAATATACCTGTATTCAGAGGGTAATAATTTACGTACATCGGGTTGATTTAAATATCCTAAAATTAAATCACTATCACGCGAAGCAAATTGTGCTAAGACTGGACCTCCCTGGAAACCCTGGCCAACGATACGATCTAGAATCGGATTTGATGATGAAAGGATTGAATCTTGAGGTGAAACATCCGCTAATAAATCTTCAATTTTTGAAATATCATCTTTCTCATCAGAAGAAGTCTTCTTTGATGCTTTAACCTGAGGTTTCAAAAGATTATTTGCTTCAATCAAGAAGTTGAGTAGTTGATCGTTTTTATAGGTTTCCCAAAATTCTAATTGAGCTGTGCTTTGTAATAAATTTTTAACACGATCTACATCTTTTGCACCAGGTAATTCAACAAGAATTCTTCCTGAGGCTCCTAAACGTTGAATATTAGGTTGTGTAACCCCAAACTTATCAATACGCTTTCTCAATACCTCAAAGGCAGAAACAATTGACTCATCAATTTTTCTACGAACCACAACCTGAGTATCTTGATCGGTCATTTCAAAATTAATTTCATCGCTTAGTGTACGATTTGCAAATATATCTGGTGATGCTAATTTATCACCACTTTTAACTATATCAAAAGATTTAAAAAATGAATCAATATAGGGTTCATCGGAAGATTTCTGAAGAATATCAGCTTCATCTAAAGCTTTATTGAAAATTGGATTTCGAGTATTTTCTGCTAGACCGCTTAATATGTCACGAATAGAAATTTGAAGAATAACATTAATTCCTCCTTTGAGGTCAAGCCCTTTATTAAGCTCTTTATCTTTGGCGTCATTATATGAAGTAAACCCATATAATGAGTTATTGCCAATAGAATCTAAATAAGAATTTGCTTTTTGGTCACGAACCTCTAAGTAGTTAGGAACATCATCAGAAACGGTTTGCATTGCATAGGTGTCTGCTTGTTTTTCTACATTGCTTGTGATAAATGTAAACGAGAGTTGGTAAATACTTACTAGCGCAAATAAGATACCGAAAACTCTGATGAGAGAATTATTTTGCATTTCAATTATAGTTTAAGCTCAATTAAGGCGAGCAAATATAGGATTAAACCTAAGAATTGACAACTCAAAGGCCGATTAATGAGTAGGATTGGATTTGTGAATTATAGATTATCGCTTAATGCAGCATTCATAGCCTTGACTTTTTCTGCACTATCCTGCATTTTTTGTTTTTCGTCAGCATTTAACTGAACATCAACAATTGACTCAATACCATTTGCACCAATAATACAAGGAACACCAATACATATGTCATTCAAATCATATTCTCCTTCTAAATAAACAGAACATGGAATCATTCGTTTTTGATCACTTAATATACTATCAACAAGATAGGCAACAGAAGCACCAGGAGCATACCATGCGGAAGTACCTAACAATTTTGTTAATGTAGCACCGCCTACCATAGTATCTGCAGTAACTTTATCTAAAGTTTGTGAATCTAAATAATGTGAAACAGGTGCTCCGTTATAACTTGCGATTCTTGTCAAAGGAATCATCGTTGTATCACCATGCCCTCCAATGACCATTCCATGAATATCATTTGCAGGCTTGTCTAATGCCTTTGATAAATAGGTTTTGAAACGGGAACTATCGAGTGCACCACCCATTCCTATAATTCTATTTTTAGGAAGTCCTGTCGATTTAAAAGTCAAATAGGTCATAGTATCCATTGGATTAGAGACTACTACAATAATGGTGTTTGGAGAATGCATTAATACATTTTCAGAAACACTTTTTACAATTCCTGCATTAATACCTATCAACTCTTCACGAGTCATTCCTGGTTTACGAGGAATTCCAGAAGTAATCACAACGACATTACTTCCTGCTGTTGCAGCATAATCGTTTGTGACTCCAATAATTGAAGTATTAAATCCAAGGGTTGTTGCCGTTTGTGATAAATCTAACGCTTTACCTTCGGCAAAACCTTCTTTAATATCTAATAATACAACTTTACTTGCTATTCTTTTTTGAGCAATATATTCAGCACAAGAAGCTCCAACATTTCCAGCACCTATAATCGTAACTTTCATCTTTTATTGTTTTTTTTAATAGTATTCGTTTTGAAGTATGAAAACAAGACTATTTTCTTATTTAATATTAAACATCAATATTTGCATAAATCGCATTTTTTTCAATAAACTCTCTTCGAGGTGGCACTTCATCTCCCATTAACATTGAAAAGACACGATCAGCTTCTCCTCCGTTATCTATTGTGATTCTTCGCATGGTTCGTTCTTCAGGATTCATTGTGGTATCCCAAAGCTGTTCAGCATTCATCTCACCTAAACCTTTGTATCGTTGTACAGATGAACCTTGACCAAACTCTTGCATTAAACGATCACGCTGATCGTCATTCCATGCATAATCCTTTTTCTGTCCCTTTTTAACTAGATATAAAGGTGGAGTTGCAATATATATATACCCAGCTTCAATTAATTCTCGCATGTAGCGGAAAAAGAAAGTTAAAATTAATGTAGAAATATGACTTCCATCAACATCGGCATCACACATAATCACCACTTTGTGGTAACGAAGTTTTTCTAGATTTAATGCCTTACTATCCTCCTCAGTTCCAATTGTTACTCCTAACGCAGTATATATGTTTCTGATTTCTTCATTTTCAAAAACCTTATGCTGCATCGCTTTTTCAACATTCAAAATTTTTCCTCTTAGAGGTAAAATAGCTTGAAAATTTCGATCCCGACCTTGTTTTGCTGTACCTCCTGCAGAATCTCCCTCCACAAGAAAAACTTCACAAAGTGCTGGATCTTGTTCTGAACAGTCAGAAAGTTTACCTGGAAGTCCACCCCCACTCATTACTGTTTTACGCTGAACCATTTCACGTGCTTTTTTAGCAGCATGACGAGCTTGAGCAGCTAATATTACTTTCTGAACTATTATTTTGGCATCATTTGGATTTTCTTCTAAATAGTTTTCAAGCATTTCAGACACAGCCTGAGAAACCGCAGAGGTAACTTCTCGATTTCCTAATTTAGTTTTTGTCTGGCCTTCAAATTGAGGTTCACCAACTTTTACAGATATAATAGCAGTAAGTCCTTCTCTAAAATCATCTCCAGCTATTTCAAATTTAAGTTTATCTAATAAACCTGAACTATCAGCATATTTTTTAAGCGTGGTGGTTAACCCTCTTCTAAAACCAGAAAGATGTGTTCCGCCCTCATGGGTATTGATATTATTAACATAGGAGTGTAGATTTTCAGAAAAAGAGGTGTTGTAAATCATAGCAACTTCAACAGGAACCCCATTTTTTTCTCCTTCCATTGAAATAACATCTCCAATTATAGCTTCACGTGTTTCGTCTAAAAAATGAATGAATTCGATTAAACCTTTCTCTGATAAGAAAGTGTCAGATTTTATTACTCCATTTTCATCAGTTTCTCGACGATCATTAATCGTAATCTTAATCCCCTTGTTTAAATACGCTAACTCACGCATTCTTAGTGATAAGGTATCGTAGTTATATTCTCTAGTTAGTTTGAAAATTTCTGCATCAGGTCGAAAAGTAACAACAGTTCCTTTTTCATTAGTAGTGCCAATACTTTTTACAGGCTCAAGTGGCTTTCCTCTTTCATAGCTCTGTTCCCATATTTTACCATCAACATAAACTGTAGCTGTAAGGCTTTCTGAAAGTGCATTTACACAAGATACACCAACACCGTGAAGCCCACCTGAAACTTTATAAGAATCTTTGTCAAATTTTCCTCCAGCACCAATTTTAGTCATTACAACTTCTAGGGCAGATACACCTTCCTTTTTATGGATTCCAACCGGAATACCACGACCATTATCTTTGGTGGTAATAGAGTTATCTTCATTAATTGTTACTGTAATTTCATCACAATGACCCGCAAGGGCTTCATCAATTGAATTGTCAACAACTTCATATACTAGATGATGAAGTCCTCGAATTCCTATATCTCCAATATACATAGAGGGACGCATACGGACATGCTCCATTCCTTCTAGTGCCTGAATACTATCTGCTGAATACTGTTTATTTTGATTTTCCTCACTCATATTTGGATCATTTTAAGCCATATTAAGACGTATTAACAAATATACTTATTTGAATACTTAAATCACAGCTAAGACCCTATCAATAGTAATGAAGTTATCAACATATAGTAGTATAAAAAATGTACTTTTAAAAGAAAAAAACTGTAATAATGAATTGATTAATAACCTTTTTCATGAACTTTAGCAACTGCTCGACCACTGGGATCATTTTGATTTTGAAAAGCTTCATCCCAAGCTAAGGCAACAGGAGTGCTACAAGCTACTGATGGAACAGATGGAACGCTTAATGCTGCTGCATCACTTGGGAAATGAGATTCAAAAATAGAACGATAAAAAAACTCTTCTTTGTTTTGAGGAGTTTGAACTGGAAAGCGGAAATGAGCATTATCCATTTGTTCATCCGTAACTTTTTCTCCTACAACTTTCTTTAGATTGTCGATCCAACTATAGCCAACTCCATCAGAAAATTGCTCCTTTTGACGCCAAGCAACACTCTTTGGAAGATAATCCTCAAAAGCTTTTCTAAGTACCCATTTCTCCATACGATCATCTGATATCATCTTATCCTTTGGATTGACTCGCATGGCCACTTCAATAAATTCCTTATCTAAAAATGGAACACGTCCTTCAATACCCCATGCTGCCAATGATTTATTAGCTCGCAAACAATCATATTGATGTAGTTTTTCTAATTTTCTGACGGTTTCTTCATGGAATTCTTTCGCATTTGGAGCTTTATGAAAATATAAATATCCTCCAAAAAGTTCATCAGCTCCTTCACCAGATAGAACCATTTTAATTCCTAAAGCCTTAATTGCACGCGCCATTAAAAACATGGGAGTAGAAGCTCTTATTGTAGTAATGTCATAGGTTTCAAGATGATAAATTACTTCTCTTATAGCGTCCAAACCTTCTTGAATAGTAAATTTAATTTCATGATGAACCGTACCTATATGCTCTGCAACTTTTTGAGCAGCAGCTAGATCAGGAGAGCCCTCAAGCCCTACTGAAAAGGAATGTAATTGTGGCCACCATGCCGATTGTGTGTCATCTGATTCAATACGTTTGGCTGCAAATTTTTTAGCTAATGCTGAAGTGATTGAAGAATCTAAGCCCCCAGAAAGTAAAACCCCATAAGGAACATCACTCATTAACTGACGGTGAACAGCATCCGTTAAAGCATCATGAAGCTCTTCTATAGAGGTAGAGTTGTCCTTAACGGCTTCATAGGTATTCCATTCAGGATGGTACCATTTTGTAGGAGCCTCATCCTTGCTATGAAAATAGTGACCTGGAGGGAACAACTCTATTTTTGAACAAACACCCTCTAGTGCTTTTAATTCAGAAGCAACAAAAAAGGTTCCATTTCCATCCCATCCCATGTAAAGTGGAATAATGCCCATGTGGTCACGTGCTATGAAATATTCGTCTTTTTCTTTATCATAGATTGCAAAAGCGAAAATTCCATTTAATTTATTCACAAAACTTTTTCCTTCCTTTTCATATAAAGCAAGTATTACCTCACAATCAGATTTTGTTTTAAATCCATAACTAGCCTCATAAGGTTTTCTCAACTCACTGTGGTTGTATATTTCGCCGTTAGCCGCTAAAATCAAATTATTTGAGGGACTTATTAAAGGTTGTTTTCCTGAAGTGGGGTCGACTATAGCAAGGCGCTCATGACCTAAAATTGCAGTTTCACAATCATAAATTCCACTCCAATCAGGACCACGATGCCTAAGGCGTTTAGACATTTCTAATACTTGAGGCCTTACCTCTGTTGATGACTGCTTTAAATCAAAAGCACATACAATACCACACATAGTTATATTTTTTTATCAAATATAAACTTTTAGATTATAATATTTATCTTAAAAGAATTTTTGATTAATATATGTAATAAAAAAAAGCTAATTAATGTGAATTAATTAGCCTTTTTAATATTATAAGTTTGTTTTGTTAAATATATTAATGAATTCTATTACTGTAAACTACATTGCCGTTAAGTATAGTGGCAACCACACGTGTTTGAAGAATGCGCTTTTCACTAACATTTAAAATATCTCTATCCATAATTATAAAGTCTGCAAATTTACCTACTTCAATAGAACCCTTTTCGGACTCTTCAAAGTTGGCATAGGCTCCCCATATGGTCATTCCTCTGAGGGCATCCATTCTAGATAATTTATTTTGAAAAAGAAATCCTTCTTCCGGAAATTGGTTACTATCTTTTCTTGCTATTGCAGCATAAAAAGTGTTTAAAGGACTTACCTCTTCCACTGGAAAATCAGTCCCTAGGGCAATTCTTCCTGAGCGTTTAAGCAAATCGTTGTAGGCATAAGCGCCTAATAATCGATTTTCTCCTAAACGTTCTTCTGCCCAATACATATCACTTGTTGCATGTGTTGGCTGAATTGAAGGAATGATTTTACGATTAAATAATTTTATGTCGAAAGTATCAATTATTTGAGCATGTTCTATTCGCCATCTTGGATCATCAGAAAATACTAAAGCTTTTTTATAGGCATCTAAAACTACTTTATTAGCATCATCTCCAATAGCATGAGTGTTCATTTGGAAAGGAGTTGCTGCTAACTTGTAAGCTAATTTTTCTATTGAATCTTTTGAGGTTATAAAAACACCTTTATGAGATTTTAAATCACTGTAAGGATTTTTTAATGCAGCACCTCTAGAGCCAAGTGCACCGTCCGCATATACTTTGAAAGAACGTACATTTAACATATTGGTTTTTAATGGACCTGTTTTAAGGAAATAGTCCATATTCTCTTTTGAATTAGAAATCATAGCGTAGACTCGCATATTTAATAGACCTGCAATTTGCAAGCTATCAATTAACATTATATCGTCTTTCTGCATTCCCGCAACTGAAACTGTGGTTAAACCATTTTCAAAACCAATTTGTGCCGCATCATTAAGAGCTTTAATTTTATCTCTTAGGGTGGGCTCAGGCAAAATAGCTTGAACAAGATTCATAGGAGTATCGATGAGTACGCCAGTTAAATTTCCATTTTCAATAATAATTGAACCACCTTCTACTTTAGTTTCAGCAGTTATACCAGCTAAGTCTAACGCCTTTTGATTAACAAGCATAGCATGACCATCAATCCTACTTAAGACAACTGGTATATTTGGAAATAATATATCTATTTGTTTTTTTGAGGGAAGTCTTTTGACTTCCCAATCATTTTGATCCCATCCCCTTCCAATAATTGCATTAGGTTTTGTGTCTTTAGTTGCAGCTTTAATTCTCTCAACAACATCTTCAAAACTTTTAGTTCCTTTTAAATTTATTTGCTGTAAGCTAAGTCCCATTTCTAAAAAATGGCAGTGAGAATCAATAAATCCAGGATATATTGGAAGTTGATTTAGGTTAAGTACTCTTTTAGCATTATATTTTTCTAACAAGTCTTCACCTCCAACAGCTAAAAACTTTCCTTTATCCACAACAAAAGCCGATACTTTACCTAATTGTTCAGACATAGTATATACGGATGCATTATGCACCAATAAATCAACTTTATTTTGACATGAGGCCATAAATATGATTAACAAAATAGAAAGAAAACCTAAAATATTAGTTTTTAAAACTTTTAGAGAAAAAAAGGTGTTCATGGTTATTTATCTAGTTAGTTTGATCAAAATTTAAAGCGAATATAAGTAAAATCAATTATTGAATCTAAAATATTAATACACTAAAAAAAGAAAAAAATCAATACGGGAAATCGAATTTATAAGTCACTCCTCCCAAAATAAGAAATGGAGGCTCCTGAAAGTATGCCCAGCGTCCATAAGGCCCTTTTGAATTTGTCTTTATTTTAGTAAAAACATCAAACTGCTCAGTTAGTTTAACTGATAGATGTGATGTAGTACTGATAAAAATAGGGGCTAATTGTTCTTGAAAAGTTACACTTTCTGCCTGCTGACCAAGAAAAATAGGTCGGTATGCAATAGTTCGATTACCCAGCATAGAACCCTGAAAAGAAAAAGTAACTAGATCTTTCCACTTAAATTGACCCTCCCAATTCATTTCTACAGAAGGAATATTCCATAAAGACTGTAAGTCATTACTCTCAAAATGGCGATAGAGTGTTTCTAAGCGAATAAAGTTGTTTTTAGCTAAGTCTAATCTTAGAGAAGCCCTAAAACCATACATATCAAGATTTGAATACTTATTCTCAAAAGCATTTGATAAGCTATATGAATTTTCAATATTATCAAAGTCAAACGGAAGGCGTTCAAAAAGCATAAAATTTTCAATTTGATCATATAATAATCCGAAATCAAAATTCAAAACGGAAGCTAAACTAGAGCGAACTCCTAATTCAGAATTGTATTTATTAAAAGTAGGCTTTAGTGTCGTAGAGGGTGCTAAATATGGGTTTATTTGAGATAATGATTGATAACTATTTAAAGTGATTCCTCCATTAGCAGTAAAATACGGTATGATTACTGCTGCATTTTTATGAAAGAAGATTTCTACTTCCGGGTAGTATAATAATGAACTAGATAGATCTGTTGTTCCCTGGACATAACTTATTCCTCCACCTATTTTAAGTTTTAAATCACTACTTCTATTTTGCCAAAATAATCGAAAAGAGCCTAATCCCGTCGTTTTTTCTTGAACAATTCCATCATAATATGATTTATTGAAAATAGTATTTATTCCAATAATAGAAGTTGATGCTGTAATTTCTCCTTCACCAAAGGGCATCTCAAAATCAGTATTTAATACTACTTGTTGTTCAGAAGTGTTAAAGTTATCAGTGGTAATATTTGCCTGAAACTCCATATCCTTAACCACAAAATCATACCAATCCCAATGAGTTCTTAATTTAAAAAAATTACGCTTCACCGAAGGATCAGGAAAATTAATTATCTGAAAATCCCACTCCTTGTCATATAATCCATAATAATTATTTTTTGCTCCTATTAGTTGCATAGAACTATTTACGCTATAATTATTACTTCTTAAATTGTGATGTAAGCCAAAACGACTATAATTTTGGTTGCTTTTTAATAGTGTGTTAGTTATATCAGAATCAAATCCATCCCTATATAGCTTTAAACCAAAGCTTTGTTTTCTGTCTATAGCTATCACACTGGAAACATCATAATACACCTGACTCTTTAGTCCGATACCTCCACTGAAAAAAGTATTATATGGAGTAGTTGAGGAGCGTTGCTGAAGCTTCAAAGGAGTCGCTTTATTCGGAACAAAAGTTGAAATTACTGGTATTGATTTAATGAAAAAATTCAAAAACCTCTTATTACTCACAAGTGAGTCTGGAACTTTTAGGGTTGGATTAATCATAAAAGCCTCAAACAGAATTGGAGTATAGGATTTCTGAACTAACACCTCTTGAGTTCCTATTTCATTCTTTTGCTGCGCATATATTTTAATCCCAAAAAACATAATAAAGAATAATCCAAAATATAAAACTTTACTATTCATTTAGATCTTGATTTATAGAACGATTTTCTTTTGCGGTAGCAGCTTTATACGTGACAAGTAAACTTTCAGCTTCCTCAATAACAGAAGGGAAAGCTATAAAATTTTCAATGACAGACTCTAATACAAAACTTGCCTGAAAAGGGTCATCCAACGCATAATAATTTTTTGCAAGGAGCAATAAGGCTTTTGCATTCCAATCTCCTAGTTGTCCACTAGATACTGAAATTCTTTCTATAATTAAATTGGACGCTTTATACTTTTTAAAGCTATATAAGCGCTCAGCTTTAAAATAAAGTGCTTCAGCAGCTATATCTTTTTGAAAACTATTTTCTAGAATTTCATATGCACTTGACGCAGATAAAGTATCATTTAATTTTAAAGCTGATCGAGCTTTAAATTTTAAAGCATCCCATTTCAATCCCTCCTCCAACCTACTGAATTTTAGTACTTCCTCTGAAAGTAAGAGAGATTTTTCAAATTTATTTACGGCAAAATATCCTTGCATTAAATTTAATGTGGCAAAACGTTTATTTCCTTCGAAAGAAGCAATCTCATAAAGATTTTCGAGGTAAGGAAGTGCTTCTTTTAATAAAGCTTCTTTTTTTAATAAAGTTACAATCCTAACTAACGCTTTTTCAGTATAACTTGAAACTTCTTGTTCTACTAAAGATTCATAAAATGGTAATGCTTCTTCAAATTCTTCTTTCTCAAAATAAATTTCAGCAAGATAATATGCTGCAGGATTTCCATAAACCCCTCTAGAATAGATTTCCAAATACTCTTTTAAAAGTTTTTTAGCACTATTTTTATTTCCCTCAAGAAATTGTTTCTCAGCAGCAGTAAAAGTAGATTTTTCTAATTCAATATCAGAAAATGTATTTAAGCCTTCCGATTTAATCCACTTTGTGAAGGCACTGACCTTAGCTTGATCAACTGAAATTTCTCTAAGAGTTCTTACCGCCTGTTGAGCAACTGGATCAAGTCTATATTTTATAGCTACATTTTCTAAAACAAACTTAGCCTCATTATAGTTTTCATTGTTATATAATATCAAGCCTTTATTAAGTAAAGCCCTTGGCACATAGGGACTATTCTGATAGCCGTTTATTAAATCTTCATAGGCTGCTATTGCCTTAACTGTCTTTCTTTCGCGACTGTAACTTGAGGCTAATTCAAATAATGCATCATCTACTAGCGGATCTTTTTTATACTTTGTGACCAAAACTAAAAGTGTTTCTATTTTTTTTGGGTTACGATCAACAAAACCATAACTAATTGCTTTTTGAAATAGAGCATATGCAGCTCTTTTAGAACTTAACGTTATTGAAGTATTATAATGCTCGATAGCGGGCCAATATTTTTTTAATGCAAATTGACAATCTCCCATTCTTAAAAAAGTATCAAGTTGATAAGAAATATCAAAAGAATTATTTGCTTTATTAAACGCATCAAAAGACTTTAAGGCATAATCATATTCTCCTAATTTAAAATAAATGTATCCAATGTCATAACTAAGCCTATTGAAGGTTGATATATGCTCTTTCTTGGGATGTTTTTTAAACATTTTAAAGGCCTCCAGTGCATCATCAAATTGATTCCGCTCATAATAAGATCGTCCTAACCAATACAAAATATAGGCTTCTAAAGACTTATTCTTATTTATTTTCAAAGCTTTTTCAAAATAACTGCTACTAATTGCATACCTGCCTCTTTTAAAATCTTCTATTGCCTTAAGAGCAAGAACACGCTGAAGGATAGCATTCTTTTTATACCTATTTGTTTCTTCTAAAATTTCTAAAGCAGCTTGATAATTTCCGTTTTTAGTGTATGAATTAATTAATAGCTCCTCAATTAAATTAGCTTGTTCGTTTTTAGGAAACTGTTCTAAAAAATCAACCAAAACCATAGGAGGCTCTTTATAAGGATTTCCAATCTCGTATGTTAGCTTGGCATAATTTAAAAAAGCATCTTCTTTAATGATTAAATCAAAATCCATTTGAGATGCGCTTTTGAATGCATTTTGTGCTGCAGCCTTTTGATTAGTTTTTAAATAGCAATCCGCTAAATAGTAATTGGCATTTTGAGCTAAGGAATTCTTTTTGCTAATTATCTTATTAAATTGACCGATGGCTTTATCATAGTCCCCATTTTTATAGTAAGCAAAGCCTAACTGATAAAAATCAGTATTTTCCCAAGTTCCTTTTTTACCCCTATATGCTTCCAAATACGGGATAGCTTGCACAAAAGAGTTAAGATTGAAATAGCTTTCACCAATAATTTTTGAAATTTCAGAAACATCTCCTGAAGTATTATTTTCAAATATCGACCTACCCAAAGTTATCGCTTTTTCAAAACGCCCTAACCTAAAATTCATGTCTGCCTGAAAATAATATAAATTCTCTTTTTGAGCTTTATTTGAAATATTACTAAATTGAGATCTAGCTTCATCAAAATCCTCTAATTGATAGGCAATGTGACCCAAATAATAATGAGCATCTGATTCGTATACTTTATTTTGCTTTACCTTTTCAAGGTATTGCTTAGCCTGTTTATATTTTTTAGCAGAAAACAATGTATAACCCTTATTGAAATTATATTCGTCAATACTTGCCTTGGGTACTTGATTTTCAGACACGCGAGAAAACCATTTTAAAGCATAGCGATACTTTTCATTATTAAAGTAATAATTTGCTACATCAAAATCTATAGAAGTAGCTTCTATTGAATTTGGAAATTCCTTCTTGAATTGAACTAACATTTTTTCTGCTCCCACATAATTTAACCTAAGAGCATTGGAAAGGATATTAAAATCAACCTTTTGTTCAATCTCTCTGGATGCAAATGCATCTTCAAAAAAAATATTTGACTGCCACGAGGCAGGAAAATATCCTAATCCAAAAAAATGATTCCCATTTTCCGGGATTCTTTGTGAATCATATAATTGACCAGCCAATAAAGCAGGAAGAAAAAGAAGAATGATCTTCGTAATACGAAATATTTTAATAAAATAAATCATTGTATTAAAGATATAAGAATCATTCTATTTGACTCGTGCATAAAGCATTTGAAAAGATGTATTTTATTAACAATGTATTAATGAATAAATCAAAAAACATACCTTTATAAGAAATCTACTTTCACTATGCAAAATGCAATTGTCACTCTTGACAACGCCACTATAATTAATGAAAATAATGTAATTTTTTCATCAATTAACTTTAAAGTTAATGCAGGTGAATTTATTTTTTTAATTGGAAAAACTGGTGCTGGAAAAAGCAGTTTATTAAAAGTTTTATATGGTGATTTAACCTTAGCATCTGGAAAAGGATCAATAGTAGGGTTTGATATAACAGAACTTAAAGACAAACAAATTCCATTGTTAAGAAGAAAAATTGGCGTTGTTTTTCAAGATTTTAAATTACTCCCTGACCGAACTATTTTTGAAAATCTTTCATTTGTCTTAAATGCAACAGGATGGAAAGATAAAAGTAAAATAAAAGCAAGAGTAATAGAAGTATTAAATCTTGTGAATATTTCTCCAGAAACACAAAAATATCCTTTTGAATTATCAGGGGGTGAACAACAGCGCGTTGCAATAGCAAGAGCATTATTAAATGAACCTGAATTAATAATAGCAGATGAACCAACTGGAAATCTTGACCCCGAAACAAGCCAAGAAATAATGCAGCTTTTCAGAAAACTTCATTCAGAAGGTATAAGTGTAATTATGGCCACCCATGACTATAACATGATAGTGAAATTTCCAGGTAAAATATATCAATGTGACAATGGAAATTTAAACGAAGTCATTCCAAAAAAATAAGATCTTACTCCCCTCCTCTTAATTTTGAAACTTAGTTTCGTTAAACTTTTTGTTTTTGACGTTTACGTTCGTTTTCATCTAGAAAAACTTTTCGTAATCTAAGAGATTGAGGAGTTACTTCTACATACTCATCTTTCTGAATATATTCCAATGCCTCTTCAAGAGAAAACTTAATTGGTGGTGCTAACTTTACCTTGTCATCAGTTCCAGAAGAACGGACATTTGATAGTTTTTTAGTTTTTGTGACATTTACCACCAAATCATCTTGACGGGTATTTTCACCAATTACTTGTCCTGAATAAATAGCTTCATTAGAAGAAACAAAGAATTTACCCCGATCTTGTAACTTATCTAAAGAATAAGGAATGGCTGAACCTCGTTCCATGGAAATAAGCGAGCCATTAATTCTTCCAGGAATTTCTCCTTTATATGGACTAAATTCCACAAAACGATGATTCATAATTGCCTCACCTGCAGTTGCTGTAAGCAATTGATTTCTTAATCCAATAATTCCTCGTGAAGGAATTTTAAATTCACAAATCATTCGAGAACCTTTAGGATTCATGCTAATCATCTCACCTTTTCTCAATGACACCATTTCAATTGCTTTTCCAGAAATATCTTCCGGTAAATCAATTGTAAGTTCTTCCATTGGTTCCATTTTTTTACCGTCAACTTCTTTTATGATAACTTGAGGTTGGCCAATTTGTAACTCATAACCTTCACGTCTCATTGTTTCGATAAGAACAGAAAGATGAAGTACTCCTCGCCCAAATACAATAAATTTATCAGAGCTATCTGTTGTATCCAAACGCATAGCTAAATTTTTCTCTAACTCCTTATTAAGACGATCTCGAATATGTCGAGAGGTGACTAGTTTTCCTTCTTGTCCGAAAAATGGAGAATTATTAATAGTGAAAAGCATGCTCATGGTAGGCTCATCAATAGCAATGGATGGTAATGCTTCCGGATTTTCAATATCAGCAATTGTATCTCCAATTTCAAATCCTTCAATTCCAATAATAGCACATAAATCGCCAGCCTCAACACTGTCAACTTTTTTACGCCCTAACCCATCAAATAAATGTAATTCTTTAATACGGGAGATCGTTTTTGTGCCATCAGATTTCATTAAATTAACACGCATGTTACTTTCTAAAAGTCCACGCTGTAATCTACCTATAGCAATTCTACCTGTAAACGAAGAATAATCTAAAGAGGTAATTAACATTTGAGTATTTCCCTCTTTAACTACTGGACTTGGAACATGTTCCAAAACCATATCCAGTAATGGAGATACCGAATCTGTTTGTTTGTTCCAATCCAAACTCATCCAATTATTTTTTGCAGATCCATAAACAGTTGGAAAATCAAGCTGCCACTCTTCTGCCTCTAACTCAAACATTAGGTCAAAAACAGCTTCATGAACTAATTCTGGAGTACAATTTTCTTTATCGACTTTATTGATAACTACAATTGGCTTCAGCTTTAGATCAATAGCCTTTTTAAGTACAAATCTAGTTTGTGGCATTGGGCCTTCAAAAGCATCTACTAGAAGTAACACACCATCAGCCATATTTAATACTCGTTCAACTTCACCTCCAAAATCTGCGTGACCAGGGGTATCGATGATATTAATCTTTACATCTTTATATTCAACAGCAACATTTTTAGAAAGAATGGTTATTCCACGTTCTCTTTCTAAATCATTGTTATCTAGAATAAGATCACCTGTTGACTCGTTGCTTCGGAAAAGATTACAGTGATGAAGAATCTTATCAACTAGAGTTGTTTTTCCGTGATCAACGTGTGCGATAATCGCGATATTTTTAATTGCCGTCATAGCGTTTTTTAAGCGTTTGCAAATATATTATTAATTATAACGAGATAAGCTATGAGAATGGATTATTAATTGAGTGTAAAGCTTCGAAAACATAAAGAGCATATCTTCAATAAACCTCTATTATAGTTGACTAAAAGAGATTTCAAAATAAGATAATTTAAAATTCTTGAAAACATGAGGTCTTATAACAAGTTTCAGATTCAATTTAAATCCTCTTTTATTAGGACTAAAACATTGAAACTCATTATAAAAAATAAAATAGATAGATTTGAGGCAATCTTTGTAAATTCGCAATATAATTAGTTCATTGAAAATTCATGGGGTCGACTGGTTTTGACAGCAGGATGCATGAAAAGGTAAGCAAGTCGAGCGCTGAATTACAGCTCGTAAATCTCATTTTTCACATTTTTAAATGGCGAGAATAACTACGCTCTAGCTGCATAATTAACAGAATTATAGTATGTTAATGCCAAGTCCTGACTAGGTCGGGAAGCTGGATGTCTCTGAATAGCCCTTGTTGACGGCGATTTATATTGAGGCACCATAAAAGTCAACATCGAGACATAAGGGCATCGTTTATGTTTTTCAATAAAGATGATAAGATTAATTTGGGCGGATTTCGGTCAGGATTAATTCGAAAATCAATCGAAATCTAAACTTGAAGAAAGCTTTTTAATCGCTTGTTTGGACGCGGGTTCGATTCCCGCCGACTCCACTAATTAAAACCCTAATATATTATTAATTAATATGTTAGGGTTTTTTATTATAGCTATTTGTACGATTATTGTACGGTCAGATGTTAAAAGCCAATAAAATCAGCTACAAACTCTAATTTGATCACCCTATACCCTCAAAACAAATCGGTTTTCATTTTAGGGGGTTTCTTGTTATATGTTGCTATTATCCAACACCGCTGTTAAACTGTTACAGAGTTACACTTAAAGAATAACAAATCCAAGAACATACTGAAGATGATATGCCTATGGTTTAAAAGAAAAAAGCCTCTAAGGTTAATTAGTGAAGTTATTATTTAAAGATGTGCTTGATTTGGTCTATTCTGTAAAGATGTCTTTTAATCTAATACTTTGGGAGGGTAAAACGCTATTAATATTAGGGTTGTTGTTTTTTATTCTAAGTAAGCCAAGAATATAAACTTCAATTTAATGCATTCTCCGCAATAACTTTATTAAGATAATTAAATCATTATCTTATGCATATAAATTCACTTAACAATGAAAATCAATTTTCTTTTAATTCCGACTATTTATCTATTCACTCTTCAGTTATCTATTGCTCAATATGAAGGCTATTCTTCTTCTTCATGGGAGAAACAATTAAGAACAGAAGCCCTTTTTATTAAACATCAAAATTCCAAATCTTTTAAAAATCATTTAAGGGAGTTAACGGTTAGGCCTCATGTTGTTGGAAGTAAGGAAAACAAAAAAGTACAAGAATATATTTCAAAAGTCATGCAAGATGCGGGACTTTCTGTAAAAAACTACCCTTATGACGTCTATCTTCCAAAAGAACCCGGATATTCATTAATTGAAATTGTAACACCCAAAAGAGAAGTTCTTAATCAAAAAGAAGATATTATTTTAAATGATTCATTTTCTAGGGATTCGTTGCTATGGAAGGGATGGAATGCATTTTCTGGAAGTGATGATGTTACAGCTGAAGTGGTTTATGCAAACTATGGTAGAAAAGAAGATTTTGAAAAATTAAAAAAATTGGGAATTGAGGTTGAAGGAAAAATTGTTTTGGCGCGGTATGGAGGAAATTTTAGAGGGTTTAAAGCAAAGTTTGCTGAACTTAGTGGAGCTAAAGGACTCCTTATTTTTACAGATCCTAAAGACAGTGGTTTCACTAAAGGTTTAGTCTATCCTGAAGGACCATATTATAATAATAGTACCATACAAAGAGGATCTTTACTTACCACAGATTTTACTGGGGATCCTTTGACTCCTTTTGAACCTGCATTACCTCTTGATGGAAAACAAAAAATTAAACGTTTAAGTCCAAAGAATGCTCAACTACATAGCATACCAGTAACTCCAATTGCATACGGTGAAGCAGAAAAAATATTAAAACAAATGAAAGGTAATCCTGTTCCCCAAGCATGGCAAGGTGGACTACCGTTCACTTACAGACTGGATGGAGGCAAAGACTTAACAGTGAGATTAAAGGTTGATCAAAAGATTGATTTTGTAAGAGCAACAAATGTTGTGGGGATGATCAAAGGAAGTGATGCTCCAAATGAATGGATTATTTTAGGGAGTCATTATGATGCATGGGGGTTTGGGGCAACAGACCCAAATAGTGGAACCGCTATGCTACTTAATTTAAGTGAAACTCTTGGTAAGTTATTAAAAGAGGGAAACCGTCCTAAAAGATCTATCCTAATTGCACATTGGGATGCTGAAGAACATGGCGTAATTGGATCTAGTGAATGGGTAGAGCAAATGCGGGATGAATTAAATGCTAAGGCGATTGTTTACATGAATTTTGATGGAGGGGTGTCTGGAAAGAATTTTGGTGCCTCATCTGCACCAACACTTAAAAAATTACTCCTTGAAGTTTCTAAGAAAATTCAATATCCTTATTCAAATCAGAATCTATATGAATTTTGGAGAAAAAAGGATCAAATCAAACCTTATATAGGGAATTTAGGAGGAGGGTCTGATCATATTGCTTTCTATATGCATGTTGGTGTACCGTCCCTTAGCGGAGGAGCTGGAGGGCCAAATCTTTATCATTCAAATTATGATAGCTTTCAATTTTATGAGAAGTTTGTGGATCCTGAATTTAAAATGGGTCCAATGGTTGAGCAAATGGCTGGTTTAATGGCACTTCGAATGGCAAATGGTATACTAATACCCTACAATATTAATAAATATCATCATGATTTAAAGATACATTTCGATTCTGCAACTCTAAAAATAAAAAAATATAGTAACACTTTTGAAGGCTTTAAAAAAGCTTCTAATGCAATTATTCAACTTGAAAAAACTAGTGAAATACTAACTAATAATATTGAAATATTTTTAAAGAAAAATAAATTGCCAAAAAAAATAATTTCAAAATTAAACCAACAATTAATTGCTTTGGAAAAAAGTTTCATCTCTGAAAAAGGAATGTATTTTGGATCTTGGTATAAGTCATTATATTCATCTTCAGATCCTTTCAGCGGTTATGCATCTTGGATATTACCTGGACTTGAGTACGAAATAGCTTTAAAATCATCTAGAAGATTAAAAGAGTGGGATGACAGATATACTAAAGCAATAAATTCACTAAATACTAAAATGAAGAGATTAAATGAGGAAATAATCAAATAGTATTTCTTATTTCATTTTTAATCTTTGGTATCAGAGAAGGAGGCATACTCAAAGAGTTTATGTTGATGTTTAGAAAATAAGATAAACATTTTTCATCAGATGCTAGTTCACCACAAACACTGACTTCTTTACCTTCCTTATGAGCGAGTTCCGTAAAATTTTTAATCAAAATAAGAATACTTTCTTTGCTTTGAGATAAGTAATTCGAAACACTTTCGTTAGTTCTATCTGCGGCCATTAAGAATTGAGCCAAATCATTAGTTCCAAAAGAAAAGAAGTCTACATTTTCAATATAAAATTCAGGACGAAAAGCTACGTTTGGAATTTCAACCATAATTCCAACACGAGGCAAATGATTTATTTTGATTCCCTCACTATTTAGTTGATTAAATTCAAGTATTATTGTTTCTTTAATTTGAATCCAATCCTCTTCACTAGCAATCATTGGACATAAAATATGGATATTGAAAAGGTTTGAAAGACGCAATAAAGCTCTGATTTGAGGTTTTAGAAGATTATCATAATGTTTAAATCCTAAACGAAGAGCTCTAGAACCAAGTGCCGGATTTTCTTCTTTTATATTATTTAAATAAGATAAAGGTTTGTCTGAACCAAAATCAAGAAGTCTTATTGTATGCTTAACCTCAGGGAATTCTTTTAAAATAGATTCATAAACTGAATAATGCATGTTTTCATTTGGAAACTTTTCTGAATTTAAAAAACATAATTCAGTTCTAAACAAACCAATTCCATCAGCACCGAAAGACTTTGCTTTTTTAGCATCATCTAATGAACCAATATTTGCGTTAATTTCAATACTAGTTCCAGATTTAGTAGTAACATTATTATGACTTTTTTTAAGTTGAATTGATGATTCATGTTTTTCTTTGAGCAATAATAAATCATATTTTTTTATATAAAATAGAGATGGATTCAAAATGAGTTGGGCTTTTGCACAATCAATAATTAATAAAGATCCAGCCTTAATTTTTGATATACTCTTAGCTAATCCAACTAAAGAGGGAATACCTAAAGCCTTTGAAAGTATTGCGACGTGATCTGTAGGCCCTCCATGTGAAGTGATAATTCCTAACACAAGATTTTTATCAATAGATGACAATTGATTCGTGGTAATTGAATCTGCTACAATTATAGAGGGTGTATTTAGAGTAATTTTGTTTTCTTCTTTTTTCTGAAGTATGAGGATTAGCATCCTACTCAACATTACTATGTCATCAGCACGTGCGCTAATATAGGGATCCCCTAATTCATTTAAAATTTCAGTGTATTCAGCAGTAACTTCATGAACAGCATAATCAGCATTACAACTATTTGATTTTATAAAATCAATTGTTTTCCCTTCTAACTCGGGGTCTTTTAATATTTCTAGGTGAGCATCATAGATTTTTATTTCTTCTTTAGATAAAGAATTAATCATTTTTTGTTTTAAATCTAAAGTCTTCGCCTGAGCAATTAAAAGAGCTTGTTTAAATTGTTTAATTTCACTTTCGATAGATGAAATTTTACTTTTAATTATATTTAAAGAGTAATTTTCATTCAAGAGAAAAGCTGGACCCATGGAGGTACCAAATGAAGCCGATATGCCATTTAAAGTTCTAATAATTTAGGTTGTAAAGTTATTTTTAATCAATTCTTCTAAAGTCTCCAAAGCCTTTATTTCATCAGTACCATTTGCACAAATTTTAATCACATCTTGACTTTTAACACCTAAAGTCATTAATGATAAGGTACTTTTTCCATTTCCCTTTTTATCATTAAATTCTATGAAGATTTCGGATTGAAAAGCAGATGCTTGTTTTGCAAATAATGAAGATGTGCGTGCATGAAATCCAATTTCATCTTTAATTTTAATTATTTTTTCAATCATGAAGTTTGAGATATTAATTCTTCAGCTTGGTTTAATATAGAGATAGGGTCCCTAACTGCCTTATTAACACTTACATCCAAAATTATTTTATTTTCAAAACGATTTTTACCTGATATAGTGATCATTTTAGCAATAATTACTATGTCTGATTCTATTATTTGTTCAGGTGTTAATTTTACAGATATTTTATGCCCTCCTTGTTCTTCAATATAAATTTCGTGACCTCTTTTTAATGCTTCTTTTTTTAAAGCAGTTGCAGCCATTTTACTATGTGCAACTCCTGCAAGACAGGCTGTTATTAAAGATATTTTCATAAACTAATATTTAGGATTCATTAATTTGTTTATCAATTGCATTTAATTTAGCTATATCTCGATTGCTTATACTCTTTAAAAGATTTACAGATAAAGCTGTAATAACTGATCCCACAACTACACAGATTACGAAAACTATTGGTTTATTATAAAAAAACCATTGAGCTATTCCTAAAACAGGAGTGCTTAATTCTAATAAAAAATAACCTGCAATAAATCCAGAAATAGTTGATCCTAAGGCTGTTGCTATTGTAACTCTAATTAAATCACCTACTGCTAATGGTATTACAATTTCTGTAAAACCACCAACTATTGCATAAACCCATGAGCTTTTTGCATATTGAAGTTCAGAAATAGTGTATAATTTTGGTCTTAAAAAAGTTGCTAAGCACAATCCTAAAGGAGGAACAGTTACTATAGATCCACAAATCCCTAGAGGAACAAATAAATTCAAATCCATTACAGCAGTTGCAAATGTACTTTGAGTTTTACTAAACGGTCCACCATAATCAACACCTCCTAAAAATCCCATCACTGCTCCCATAGTGGCTGATCCCTGTTCATTTAGGTTAGTCAAAAAATCAGAAATTACACCCATAATCCATGCAATTGGCGGACCCAAGAAATATACCATAAAAATAACGACAGCTATTGTACTTAGTACAGGAGCCATAAATCCCCATGTGCTCTGTAACATAGACGGAAGTTCAACTTTTAAAAGCATATAGGTCACATATCCAACTAAAATTCCTCCAAGAAGAGCTCCCAAATAACCAGTATCAATTTGTTGAGCCAATACACCAACAATAAAACCTGGCGCTATACCGGGAGTATCGGTAATACTAAAGGCAGTATATGCAGCCATAATTGGAACAAAATAAGTCAGGCCAATAGTTCCAATATCTTTAAACACCATCCATATAGAGTCTTCAGCAATATTATTCCCTCCAATTACAGCTAGGCTTCCTACCATTCCACCAATTAATAAAACAGGTAACATGTAGGAAACACCTGTTCTAAAATGTGTGCCAGTATTTTTAAAAATGCTTATTGTTTCTTTCCAAAAATTCATGATTAAACTTTATTAAACGAACTAAAAATTTCTTTTTCAGAAGTTGCAGATAACCATTTTGCTCTTATGTCTTCCTCTAAGGCTAATTTCGCTACCTCTGACATCATTTCAATATGACTATTTTCTTCTCCCACCTTAGTAATTGGTATTGCGAGTAAAATAACAAACTGGGCTAACTCATCACCTTCATCCCAAGTTAGGCCAGAGGTTCTTCCAAAAGCAAAAGAAGGTTCTATAACTTCATTACTTTCTGCGTGAGGAATAGCGATACCATATCCACAATAGGTAGAAAGTAGATTTTCCCTATCTAATACAGCTTTCAAATAATGTTCTTTATTTTTAATTTTACCTAAATCACAAAGTTGATCGATTAAAAATTTAATTACATCTGTTTTAGATGTAATATTAATATCTAAAGAAATATAAGAAGGAATTAAATTCTCCATTGTATTTATTTAAGATTGCGCTTTATTTATTGCTTCAGCACAACGTTTAAAACCAGCAGTAATACCATCAGGATCCTTAAAAATTGCAGACGATAATACAACTACGTCTGGTTTACAAGCAATAAGTGGAGCTAAATTATCTGCTCGAATTCCACCATCAATTGCAATCTCGCAATCTGGATTTTTTTCATCAACTAGTTTTCTGGCTCGTTTTAATAAATCTAAACATGATCTTCTCCAGCCCCAATTATCTTTTCCGTCAGTTTCATCGACTCCGTGGACCACAACATGTAATCTGTCTATATCGTAAATAGATTCCTCAACAAAAGAGAGTGGTGTATATAGTCCAATAGTCAGTCCTACTTTTATAGATCGTTCTCTACACCAATTGATTATGTATGCTAAGGGTGCTCCAATAAAATGTTCTGCTGGTATAATTAACATATTTGTCCCAACCTGAGCTAGCTTATCAATAAAAAGTAGATCACATGTTTTCGTATATATGTGGCACTCAATGGGTTTAGATGTGTGATTTCTTATACCCTCAATAATTTGATGCCCTCCCATTAATTGCATATTTTTTAAATCATGCATATCTGCAGCATCAGAATGAATATAGTCTGCCCCTGCAGCAGAAGCTTCCTTTACAATATCTGCCAAATGACCATAATCAACATGGGCGAGACCTGCCGCTATTTTAATTTTTTTCATATCTTTTATTTATACAAACTATCTTTCATTAGTTGAACAATAGTTTCACTATTATTAGGCTGCAAATTAATTAACAAAGGATGTCTCATAATATCTTTTGACTCCTCATTTGATATTTTGGATTTTTCCAATACAGTATTTAATCCCGTGACTTTAAACAAATCAACTAAACAATTACGCAAGGAAGAAGGGTCAGATTCTAATCCAAGATATTCTGCTACTTTAATGAATTTTTTTGGAGCTATTTTTTCTTTATATTTTAAAAAAGCAGGATAGACTATTGCAAGAGTATCTCCGTGAGCAATTCTAGAACAAATACCTCCAATAATTTCACCTAATGGGTGAGGTAAATCTGCTCCCCCATTTGCCAAACACATTCCTGCTAGTGTATCTGCCCTAGCTAAATTGCTTCGAACCTTAATGTTATTTGAATCTTTAATGGCTTTTGGTAAGTTTTGAATTACTAGTTTAATAGCTTGTAAAGACATCTGTTCTGTAATCGGAGAGACACGACTTCCAAGAAAACTTTCAAAAGCATGAGTAAAAGCATCAAATCCTGTTGCTGCTGTTACAGAAGAGGGAACTGAAAGCATTAGCTCTGGATCTACAATTGCTAAAGCTGGAAATAATGCAGAATGAAAAAAAGTGACTTTATTTTTAGTTTTTGTATCACTAACTACAGCCGCTTGAGTACAATGCGAACCTGATCCTGAGGTTGTTGAAACAGCAATAAAAGGTAAAGCAGCCTCTGGTTTAGGTGATATCGCAAATGGATCATCATATTTTGATTTAGCTTCCTCCCAGTTAATATTTACATTTTCATTATATAATAAAGCAATAAGTTTTGCCGTATCCAAAACAGATCCACCACCTATTCCAATAACAAAATCAACTTGATTTGCAACTGCTAAGGCTAATCCCTTTTCAACTCCTTCTAATGTTGGGTTAGGAATAACTTCATCAAAAAATGATACCTCAATATTAGCAGACCTAATTATTGATATGATTTCTTCAAAAGTTTCTTTTAATGATCCATTTAAAGGGCGTGAAACCATTAGACACTTCTTTCCATAAAATGGTAAGATATCTTTTAGATCTTTACGTCTCCCTGTTCCAAATCGAATTTGTGTGGGAACAAAAAAATTAAATGAATTCATTCTATTATTTGGATTTAACTTATTGGTTCAAATTTAGCTGTAAAGTGACGTAAACTAATAATAGGACCCTCATATATCAATTTTAAACCTTTCATCTCATTCCGCCGTTCAAATACATCTGCAAGAGCATTAACAACAACATCCATATGCTGATTTGTATATACTCTCCTTGAGACTGTAAGTCGAACAAGTTCTAAGTCTGGAAAAATAATTTTTCCTGTTTCAGGATTTTTTTTTGAAAAGGCACATGAACCAAGTTCAACTCCTCTTACGCCACCTGTTTTAAATAATTCAACCACCATGGCCTGACCAGGAAATTCAGATTGAGGAATATTAGGATAAAATTTTTGAGCATCAACATACACTCCATGTCCGCCTGTTGGTAAAATTATTGGAACTCCTTTTTTTGCTAATTGTTCCCCTAAATAAGCGACTTGATTAATTCTATATTCTAAGTAGTCTTCTTCAACTCCCTCATATAATCCAATTGCGAGTGCCTCTAGATCCCTTCCACTCATTCCGCCATAGGTTACGAATCCCTCATTGATTATTGCTAATTGATTAATAGCAGGAAATAGTTCTTCGTGCCTAGTGCAAATAAAACCTCCTATATTAACCAATCCATCTTTTTTAGAACTCATAACACATCCATCTGCATAGGAAAATAACTCAAGGGCTATCTCTTTGATGGTCTTATCCTCATAACCTTCTTCTCTCATTTTTATGAAATAACAATTTTCTGCAAATCTAGCTGCATCAATCATCAATGGAATCTTGTTAGCTTTTGCAATTACAGAAACCATTCTTATATTATTAATTGAAACAGGTTGCCCTCCATTTCCATTACTTGTAATTGTAATAATGATTAATGGTATATTTTCAGAACCATGTTGTTTAATAAAATTTTGCAATTTTTTGATATCCATGTTTCCTTTAAAAGGATGTGGATTTGAATTTGCAGTTCTTCCTTCTTCAATAATCAGATCAACAGGTATTGAACCTGCAATTTCTGCATGACCTTTAAAACTATCAAAGTGTAAATTTCCTAAAATATATCCTCCTTTTTTTGCATACAATTGTGACATAATAAAATCAGCTGCTCGCCCTTGATGAGTGGGTTGCATATATGGAAATCCCATAATGTCTTGAACGGAATTTCGAAGGTTATAAAAGCTCTTACTTCCAGCATATGACTCGTCTCCTTTCATCACTCCAGCCCACTGATTACTACTCATAGCAGAGGTTCCACTATCAGTAATCATATCGATATAAACCTGTTCAGCTTCAAGTCTAAAAACATTAAAATCTGCTTTTTTTATCCACTCTTCTCTTTCTGGCCTTGTTGACTTTTTTATTGGTTCAATGACCTTAATTCTAAAAGGTTCTGCATTTAAAAATTTCATTCAGTTTATATGTTTTATTTAGTTAAATATAATGATTTTAAAGTTTGAGTATTTTAATCAAATCTTATCATCATTTAATTTCATTTCTTTATTCAACTTATAAACCTTGGCTGGATCATATGATTTTTTATTTAAAATTTCAAGTTGCTTCTTTAGTAAAGATCTTTTTCGGTCAAATTCTTCTTTCCAAAAAGGTAGATTTGATTTTATCAATTTTTGAGGTAATTTATTGAAATTTATTTCCATAGTGTTTAAAACAGCCGTTATTTGATTTGGAATCCAGGAGATAATAGGTGTTCCCCCAGTAGCTTTTGGATAAACAGTATTTTGCATAATGTATTTTTGAACAAACTGCCAATGACCATTTCTAAAAGCATAAATTTCATCAAGTAATAACAACAATATTAATATTCCCTCAAAATTATTTGAATGCTCCAGACGTTCAATTAATGAATTAGATTTTTCTGAAAAATAAACTCTTGTATCTTCCAAAAAAGATTGAATACACATAGGTCTATAACTCCTTAAATCATTTAAATAGTGTGTAAGTTCATTTTTTGGATACTGATTTATAACTCCTGAAAAAATATCCATAAGGGGAATAATATTATCTTGAGCTCCAGTTTGACCTCGATATTTTTGTGGCTCATCACTTACATTTTCATAAACTAAACCATCACCAAAAATTTCATCATTCCCTTTGATACCCATAATAAAAATTCGGAAATCATTATAATGTTCCCATCTAGATGCTGTCCACATTAGTTGTCTTCTTTCATTAATTTTAATCATTGTTTTATAACCTAGATCTAAAGCTTTATTAAGTTGTTTATCAGAATTTGAGTTTTGTAGGTCAATTACGGATTTCACAAGGTTAGGAGAATGTTGATTAATATCTACGTGAAGCATAATAAAACCACGCTCATCGTCCATACCTGAAAAACTACATGCCATTCCAAGATTTTCCCAATTCAGACCTCCTTTTGGATCAATCTTAAAATAATTCCCCAATGAATAAGCATAGTGATAATCTAAAAAAGGATAGACATCTAGTTTTTTGGCTACAATAGAAAATGGTTCAGCAATTTGATTAGGTAAAAAAACATTTGCCTTTCCGTATTTATTATTTTCAAGAAAATAAAAATGGGCAGGGGCAAGTGTGAAAGAAGAAGTTATAAATGCATAACACCGGAACAAGGCTTGAATAATAAACGGATCTTTTTCTAATGTGACTTCATTTTTAAAATTAGTTATGTTTGCAACTCTTTTTTCAACCTCTCCTTTAAATGACAAAATACCTCTATTGTTTTGATCTTTTAAAATAGGAAGATCATCTATAAATATTTGAAGTGATTTATATAATTCAGGCAAATACCTTAAGGGCTCTTTTATTGGAAGGAATCCGTTTTTTTCATTAACGTCAAAAAAGCCATCTGAGTAAATTTTTCTAATCATTAAAAATAATTTTAGTTGATTAATTTTAATAAGTTATTGATTTTAATTTGTTTCTAAATTAATCAACAACTAATTTTTAATACACAACGAGTTTATTAATTAAGTTTTAAATATATTTAGATATAAATAATCGTTAAGCGCTAACTTAAAGTGCTTTTGTATTTTCTAAAGCATGATTAATAATCAACAAAAAGTCATACGAATTCACCCTAAAGACAATGTTCTAGTTGCATTAATTAATTTAAAAAAAGGTGACACAATTGATTTTGAAAATAAATCATATATCTTAAACGAGGATATAGCAGCAAAACATAAATTCACAACAAAAAAAATTGACGAAGGAGATTTAGTCTATATGTATGGGGTTATAGTGGGAAGAGCGATAAAAAAAATCGGGAAAGGATGTATTATTAATAGTTCTAATTTAATTCATGAAACTGAAAATCATAGTATTAAGTCTCATCAAAAAAAGTCTAAATGGAATGCTCCTCCACTTATAGATTTTAAAAATAAAACATTTGATGGATACCACAGAGATAATAAAAGTGTGGGTACTGAAAATAATTGGCTTGTAATTCCATTAGTTTTTTGTCAAAATAGAAATATTGAGGTTTTGAAACAGGCGTTAGTTGAAAAACTAGGCTTTGGAAAAAAAAATCACTTAGGCTTGGATGTTCAATCCTTAATTGATAGTTATAAAGCAAAAGAAAGTAATGAAGTTATCTTAAATAAAAATATAATTGTTGATCCCGAAGAAAAATCCAAAAATCCACTCTTTCCTAATGTTGATGGTATCAAATTCCTAACTCATGATGGTGGTTGTGGTGGTGCTTCCAGTGACGCAATAACACTTTGCAATTTACTTGCTGGATATATTAACAATTCAAATGTAGCGGGTGCAACTATTCTGAGTTTAGGATGTCAACATGCACAAGCAAGTATTTTAGTGACTGCTTTGAAAAGAATGTCACCTAAAATTACAAAACCCGTATACATTTTAGAACAGCAACAAAGTAACTCAGAAAAAGAATTTTTGGCTGCAGCAGTTAAAAAAACATTTATTGGATTAATTGAGGCTAATAAAATAGTTCGAGAGCCTGCTTCATTGAGTAAATTGATTATTGGTTTGGAGTGTGGAGGTTCAGATGGTTTTTCTGGTATTTCAGCAAATCCAACCTTAGGATATGTTTCTGATTTATTAGTTGGACTTGGAGGCACAACCATCTTGTCAGAATTTCCTGAACTAAGTGGCGTGGAACAAGAATTAATTAATCGGTGTGTAGATCCAAAAAAAGCAGTAAAATTCAATTCTCTGATGACAGATTACAACTCAAAGGCCGAGGCACTTGGAGCAGCATTTTCAATGAACCCATCTCCTGGAAATATTAAAGATGGATTAATTACAGATGCAATAAAATCAGCAGGAGCGGCTAAAAAAGGTGGTACCTCTCCTATTATAGATGTATTAGATTATACAGAGCAAGTAATAACTCCTGGATTAAATTTGTTGTGCACCCCAGGAAATGATGTAGAATCGACAACTGGACTTGCAGGCTCCGGTGCTAACATTATATTATTTACTACAGGACTTGGAACCCCTACCGGAAATCCGATTACTCCAGTAATCAAAATATCTTCAAATAGTTACTTGTACAACAAAATGCGAGATATTATTGATTTTAATACGGGTAGCATAATTGAGGGCACATGTTCTATAAAAGAAAGTGGTGAAGACTTATTAAATTTTATTATCAAAATTGCTAGTGGAAAAATAAAGCCAAAAGCACGTAATTTAAATCAAGATGATTTTATTCCTTGGAAAAGAGGAATGTCACTTTAATAATTAATTTAATTGTTTGAGGCAAACAAAAAATAATAGATAATCATACTTATTTTGAAAAATGATAAAATTTAGTTTGAAAAATAAAACAGTAATTGTTACTGGAGGTGGAAGTGGTATTGGAAAAGCAATTTCGAAAACCTTTGCCAAACAGGGAGCTAAAGTACATATTTTAGATTTTAATGAAACAAGTCTCAAAGAGACGGTTTCTGAAATTAATTTATTAACATCCAGTGCTGAAGGATATTTTTGCGATGTATCAATACAGAAGGAGGTAAATTTGATAATTAAAAAAATTACAGAAAAAAACAATATTGATATCTTAATCAATAATGCAGGTATAGCACATGTAGGAAATATAGAATCTGTTGAAGAAAATGATCTTGATTTATTGTATAATGTAAATATAAAAGGAATTTACAATTGCATTAAAGCAACTATTCCTTCAATGAAAAAATCAAAAAGTGGAGTAATTCTAAATTTAGCTTCAATTGCATCCTCTGTAGGTATTAATGATAGGTTTGCTTACTCAATGTCAAAGGGAGCTGTTCTTTCAATGACCTATTCAATCGCAAAAGATTATTTAACATCTAACATCAGATGTAATTGCATTTCACCCGGAAGAGTTCACACACCCTTTGTGGATGGGTTCATTAAGAAAAACTATCCGGAAAAGCAGAAAGACATGTTTAAAAAACTATCTCAATCACAGCCAATTGGTAGAATGGGAAAACCTCAAGAAATTGCTGACTTAGCTTTATTTCTATGTTCGGATGAAGCTGGTTTTATTACAGGTTCTGATTATGCGATAGACGGGGGCTTTATAAAATTAAATGGTAAGTAAATAATAGTTTAAATTATATGAAATTAATTCGATTTGGAGAGGTAGGTAAAGAAAAACCTGGAATAATATTAGCGAATGGAACTAAAATAGACGTCTCAGACTTTGGTGGCGATTATGATGAATTTTTTTTTGGGAATAATGGCCTCCAAAGATTAAAAGATTGGTTAAAAATAAATAAAGAAAATTGTCCTGTTATAGATAAGTCTATTAGACTAGGCGTTCCTTTAGTTCGACCATCTAAAATTGTTTGTGTTGGATTAAATTACACTAAACATGCTGAAGAAAGTGGCATGGAGATTCCTAAGGAACCTGTGCTATTTTTTAAAGCTACTTCTGCATTATCTGGCCCTTTTGATAAAATTATCATTCCAAAAAATAGTAAAAAAACAGATTGGGAGGTTGAGTTGGCGATTATTATCGGAAAAAAAGCATCTTATATTACCAAAGAAGAAGCTTTAGAGCATGTTGCAGGCTATGTTCTTCATAATGATGTCAGCGAACGTGAATTTCAACTAGAACGCTCTGGACAATGGGTTAAGGGAAAAAGCTGCGATACATTTGCACCTATTGGACCTTTCATAGCGACTAAAGATGAAATAAAAAACCCCAATAACTTAAATCTTTGGCTAAAAGTAAATGATAAGATAATGCAAGATAGTTGTACATCAGATTTTATTTTTAACGTCCAACACGTTATTAGCCATATAAGTCAGTTCATGACTCTTTTACCAGGAGATATTATTTCAACAGGTACTCCGTTTGGTGTTGGCTTAGGACTTACTCCACCATTATACTTAAAACATGGAGATATTGTAGAGTTAGGAATTGAGGGTCTGGGAGAATCAAAACAACACGTTATTACTTACGAAAAATGAAAATCGATTCACATCAACACTTTTGGAACTATAATGCAGAAAGAGATAATTGGATTGATGAATCTATGTCGGTTATTAAAAAAGATTTTTCTCCTGAAGACCTTTACCCTATTCTTAAAAAAAACAATATTCATGGATGTGTTGCAATTCAAGCAGATCAATCTGAAGAAGAAACCCATTTTTTACTTGATTTAGCAAAAAAGCACTCCTTTATTAAAGGTGTTATTGGGTGGATAGATTTATGTGATAAAAATGTGGAGAAAAGAATTGCTTATTTTAATAAAAATAAACTTCTCAAAGGATATAGGCATATTGTTCAAACAGAAAAAGAAGATTTTTTGTTGCGAAAAGAATTTCAAAATGGTTTACGCCAATTGGGTAAATTTAAATTAACCTACGATCTATTGATACTTCCCAATCAGATAAATGCAGCTATTAAATTAGTTTCTCTATTTCCTGATCAAGTCTTTATTTTAAATCATATAGCAAAACCGAAAATTTCAAAACCTTTAGAATCGAATTGGGTAAATCACATTAAAATATTAGCAACCCATAGCAATGTAATGTGTAAAATTTCAGGAATGGTTACAGAAACTGAAAAATTCAACTGGAATCAAACTGATTTTATTCCTTTTCTTGATACTGTTACTAATGCTTTTGGAGTAGATAGACTTCTTTTTGGGTCAGACTGGCCTGTTTGTTTAATTGCTGCTTCTTATGATGAGGTAATTAAAATAAACAACGAATATTTTAAAAATTTTTCGAAAAAAGACCGTGATAAAATATTTGGTGAAAATGCACAACGTATTTATAACTTAGATTAATAAAGATGGATTTACAATTAAAAAATAAAGTCATAATAGTAACTGGAGGCTCTAAGGGCATAGGAAATGGAATTTGTAATGTCCTAGCTGAAGAAGGAGCTATTCCTGTAATAATAGGAAGAAATAAAGTAGATGTTATATCTGCAGTAAAAAAAATAAAGGTAAAAGGTTATCAAGTAGCCTATGCATTAGCAGAATTAACAAATCCTGATGAATGCAAGGCTGCAATAGAAAAAGTGACTAAAGAATTTAATAAGATAGATGGGTTAATAAACAATGCTGGAGTAAATGATAGTATAGGTTTAGAGAATGGATCCTATGACGAGTTTATGGAGTCAATTAAAAAAAATGTAGCTCACTATTATTCCATGGCCCACTTAGCACTTCCTGCTTTAAAAAAGAGTAAAGGTTCTATTGTTAATATTGGTTCAAAAACTTCAATTACAGGTCAAGGAGAGACCTCTGGTTATGCAGCTGCAAATGGAGGTAGGAATGCTCTTACAAGAGAATGGGCTTTGGAGCTTCTTCCCTATTCAATTCGTGTTAATGCTGTGATAGTAGCTGAATGTTATACTCCCCTTTATGAAAAATGGATAAATACTTTTGATAATAAAGACGAAAAGTTAGCCTCTATTTTAAAAAATATTCCCTTGGAAAATAGAATGACAACAACACAAGAAATTGCAAACACTGTTGCATTTTTAATTTCTGAAAAATCGAGTCATACTACTGGCCAATTAGTATATGTTGATGGAGGTTACACGCATTTAGACCGAGCCTTAAACTAGCATTTAGTAATATAATTATGAATAAAGATCAAGTAGTTTCAAAAAAAATATTATTTCCTTTTATTTTAGTGAGTTCATTGTTTGCACTTTGGGGTTTTGCGAATGCAGTCACAGACCCTATGGTGCAGGCCTTTAAAAAAGTATTAGAATTATCCAATTCAGAAGCTGCTTGGGTACAAATGGCATTTTACGGAGGCTATTTTTGCATGGCGCTACCCGCGGCATTGTTTATGAGAAAATACTCTTATAAAGTTGGTATTTTAATTGGTTTAGGACTGTATGCTATTGGTGCTCTTTTATTTTATCCAGCTGCTCAGTATCAAAATTTTATGTTTTTTTGTCTTGGATTATACATTCTAACTTTTGGTTTAGCATTTTTAGAAACCGCAGCAAATCCATATATCTTAAGCATGGGAAGTAAAAAAACAGCAACACAGAGGTTAAATTTAGCACAAGCCTTTAATCCTGTTGGATTAATTGCTGGACTTTTTGTTGCACAACAATTTATTCTTAAAAATTTAAAATCAGATGATATAATGGATTTTAACGCTTTAGATGAAGCTAGTAAGATTGCTATTAAAACATATGATTTACTTATAATTCGAAATCCTTATGTGATTCTAGGAATTGTTTTAATTGGAATCTTTATTGTATTTCTGGTAAGTAAAATGCCTCAGTCTAAAGATGAAAATAACTTCCCAAGTATAGGAGATACTATTTTTGCTCTTAAAAACAACACTAACTACATCTTTGGAGTTATTGCCCAAATTTTATATGTAGGTGCACAAATAATGTGTTGGACATACATTTATCAATACGCAGAAGCAATTAGTATTGATGCAGTAACTGCTGGATATTATCAAATAATAGCCTTTATTTTATTCATAATTGGTAGAGCAATTGGAACGTATTTATTGAAACATACAAACCCTGGCAAATTATTACTTTACTTTGCAATCCTATCCATTGCTTTAATTCAAGGAACTATATTTATAACAGGTATTGTTGGGCTTTATGCTTTGGTAGGGGTTTCCTTTTTCATGTCCATAATGTTTCCTACAATTTATGGAATTGCCTTAAGCGATTTAACAGAGGAACAATCTAAAATAGGGTCTGCTGGTCTAGTAATGGCAATTGTCGGAGGTGCGTTAATGCCTAAATTACAGGGACTAATTATAGATACTGGAGGAAATGGAGTCGCTGATATAAAAATTGTAGGAGTATCAGAAGTGAATTTTTCTTTCACACTTCCTTTGATTTGTTTTTTATTTATTGCTTGGTATGGCTTAAAAGTATTTAGAAATGCATCACAAAAAAATAATGTTTAAATAATGAAGAAACTTAAACGACATTGTTATGCTTTAGATTTAATTGATGACATACATCTTATAAGTATTTACAAAAAACATCACCAAGAAGTTTGGCCAGAGATCACTAAAAGTCTTTTAGATTCAGGAATTGAAAATGCAGAAATATATTGTGTCGGTAATCGTTTATTTATGATATTAGAGGTAGTGGATACCTTTACTTTTGAAAAAAAAGAAAAAATGGATATCAAAAATATTAAGGTACAAGAATGGGAAAAGTTGATGTGGTCCTATCAACAAAAACTTCCTGTTGCAAAAAAAGGTGAGAAATGGTTATTGATGGATAAAATCTTCCAATTAAAAAAATAAAAATATACCGATGAAATTAAATATAAACTCTCAATATCCCTCAGTAAGTGACTTAAGGAAAAGAGCTAAATTCAAAATGCCAAAATTTGCCTTTGATTATTTAGATGGGGGTTGTAATGATGATATTAATTTGAATAAAAATCGAACAGATATTCAAAAAATTGAACTAATGCCTAACTACTTATCAGACTTTGATGAGTCTTTAATGAAGACAGAGTTATTTGGACATACCTATGATGCACCATTTGGAATCGCACCTATTGGCCTTCAGGGATTAATGTGGCCAAATTCACCAGAGATACTTGCAAAAGCAGCAATGGAGCATAATATTCCATTTATACTTAGTACTGTCACTACTTCAAGTATAGAAACGATTGCAGAGATAACAGAGGGTAAATCGTGGTTTCAATTATATCATCCTGCAGATGAAAAAATAAAAAATGATTTATTGGATAGAGCTGAAAATGCTGGTATGAGTGTTTTAGTAATTTTAGCTGACGTACCAACTTTTGGGTTTAGGCCTAGGGATATTAAAAATGGCCTGTCAATGCCACCAAAAATGAATTTAAATAATATTATTGAGGTAATAAAAAATCCTGAATGGACACTTAAAACACTCCTGTATGGAAAACCTGCTTTTAAAACAATGATGCCCTACATTCCTAAAGGATTGAATCTTCAAAAATTAGGAGAGTTTATGAATATAACTTTTTCTGGACGTTTAAATGAAGAAAGGATAGCTTCCATTAGATCAAAGTGGAAAGGAACGTTAATAATCAAAGGAATTGTTGGTGAGCAGGATGCCGAAAAGGCAATACGTTTAGGTGCAGATGGTTTGATAATATCTAATCATGGTGGACGTCAACTAGATGCAGGGCAATCCTCAATAGTATCTATGACAGATTTAGCCAAAAAATATAAAAATAAAATAAAAATAATGATAGATTCTGGATTACAAAGTGGCCCAGATATTGCCAGGGCAATGGCAAGTGGTGCAGAATTTACCTTTATGGGAAGAAGCTTTATGTATGGAGTCGGTGCCCTTGGAAATGAAGGGGGAAATCATACCATTTCATTAATTAAAAAGGAGTTACTTCAAGTAATGGAACAAATTTGCTGTGAGAAAACATCTGATTTTAAAAATCACTTAATCTAGTAAAAAAAGTTAGGTCCTATATTACCCATTTAGGATGAAAATTATTTCAATAATGGACCATCTCATTATTATAAAAGAAAATTTATATCGATAGGCTACTTAGTTACCATTAAATTCTTGACTAATATTTCTTAAAATTGTTTGATTATATATAATTAATTCGTGTAATTTAATGATAGAAATCTTCTAAAGATTATTTTTTAGATTAGCATCAGAATTAAGTTTAATTATTATTAATGGTCAAATTGTTTGATGTTCTATTTTTTCCAAAAATTTAAGGTATGATAAGTGACAAAATTAATGCTTTATGGCACCCAGAATGTTATCATGGCTGGGGGAAATCTAAACGATTTTTTGAAGGTTGGTACTATAAAGTTGTAAGTGAAAATCAAAGACACGCTGTTGCTATTATTCCTGGGATAGCTATGGATGAAAACGGAAAAAAACAAGCATTTATTCAAATCTTGGATGGTAAGAATTTAAATTCTACCTATCATCGATTTAATCCTGAAAAATTTGAACCTACTCCCAAAATACATTCTCTAAAGATTGAAAATAATTTTTTCAGTCAAAAAAAAGTAATCCTTAATTTACCTGAGATTAAGGGAGAACTTATTTTTGATAATCTATCACCATGGCCTAGTAGTATTTTATCACCTGGTATAATGGGACCATTTTCATTTGTTCCTTTTATGGAATGCTATCATGGAATTTTGAGTATGAATCATAGTATAAATGGAACATTGATGCTTAATGGTAAAACTTTATCGTTCGATAAAGGCAGAGGTTATATGGAAAAAGACTGGGGACACTCTTTTCCAGAGGGATATATTTGGATGCAGAGTAATCATTTTAGTAAAAAAGAAACCTCCATCAAGATTTCTATTGCTAAAATACCTTGGCTAAGAAGTTCTTTTATAGGATTTATAGCAGGCTTGATGATTGAAGGGCGTTTAATCCAATTTACCACCTACAATAGAACAATACTTGAAAATTGTAGTGTAAATCAAAAAGAAGTTAGAATTGTTATGGAAAATAAAAAATATAAACTCAGTATCGTTGCACAAAGAGAAAAAGGAACTTCATTAGCAGCACCAATATCAGGTTTTATGAATGGCCGCATAGAGGAAAGTATGAATGCTGAAATCCATGTTGTATTATTCAATAAGAAAAACAACAATAAGATATTAGATGACACTGGTTTATCAGCTGGAATAGAAGTTGCTGGCAAATATGAATTATTACTAAAATGATTTTAAATTAAAATAACCTCTTTTTATTAGTCATCTCAAATCTATTTATCATCAATAACTTTCAAAACTAGTTTTCCAAGTTTTTTTCCAGAGAATAATCGTAAAAAAGTTTCATGAAAATTATCGATTCCTTCATAAACATCTTCATTACTTTTTAATTTTCTCTCTTTTATCCATTTAGTCATATTTTCAAAAGCTTCTTGATACCTGTCTGCATAATCAAAGACAACCATTCCTTTCATACTAGCACGATTTACTAACAACGATAAATAATTTTTAGGCCCTTGTACTTCCATGCTATTATATTGAGAAATAGCTCCACAAATTACGACTCTTGCATTTCTTCTAAGAAATATCAAAGCGTCATCTAAAATTTCTCCTCCTACATTATCAAAATAGATGTCAATCCCTTTAGGGCAGTGTTTTTTTATTCCCTTTTGAATAGATTCATTTTTATAATCAATTGCACCATCAAAGCCAAGCTCATCAGTTAAATAATCACATTTTTCTTTTCCTCCTGCAATACCTATAACAAATGCCCCTTTAAGTTTAGCGATTTGACCTACAATACTTCCAACGGCGCCTGCTGCTCCAGAAACCAAAACAACATCATTTTTTTTTAATTTTCCAACTTCAAGAATTCCAAAATAAGCTGTCATGCCAGGCATTCCAAGGATCCCTAAATACTTAGGAATAGAGGCTTTATTAGGATCAACTTTAAAATAACCTTCACCATCTGAAATACTGTAAAGTTGAACTCCTCCCCAGCCGCTAACATAATCTCCTATTTTAAATTTTGTCGTGCCATTAACTTGAATCACTTTTCCAACAGAACCTGACCTCATAACAGAATTTAGTTCAACAGGAGGGATATAGGATCGAGTATTATTAATCCAACCACGCATTGCAGGGTCAAGAGAGATATAATGATTTTCGATTAAAATCTCTCCAGAATTTAATTCAGGAATTAAACTTTCTTCTAAACTCCATGTTTCTTTTGTTGGAAATCCTACAGGGTGTTTAACAAGTATTTGAGCTTTGTTTTTCATCAAACGAATATACGTTTTTCTCTCAATTTTAATTTAAATCATTATATTTTGAAATTAAAAATTTAATGATTTTAAAAATTAAAAAATGGATCAAAATAAAATTACTCAACTTTTAGGGATTAAATATCCAATTATTCAGGCGGGAATGGTTTGGGCTAGTGGTTGGCGATTAGCTTCTTCTGTAAGTAATAACGGAGGCTTAGGTCTTATTGGTGCAGGATCAATGTATCCTGATATTTTAAGAGAACACATACAGAAATGTAAAAAAGCAACCGATAAACCATTTGGAGTAAATGTACCTTTGTTATATCCTAATATTGAGCAGTTGATGGAGATAATTGTTGAAGAAAAAGTTTCAATTGTTTTTACAGCAGCAGGTAATCCTAAGTTATGGACCGAACACTTGAAGTCTCATGGTTGTATTGTAATACACGTTGTTAGCTCTGTTAAATTTGCATTAAAAGCACAAGATTGTGGTGTAGATGCATTAGTTGCAGAGGGTTTTGAAGCTGGAGGACACAATGGTCGTGAAGAAACTACCACAATGACTCTAATACCTTTGGTTAAAAAAGCCATTAAAATTCCTTTAATTGCTGCTGGGGGAATAGGTTCTGGTCCTGCAATGTTGGCAGCTATTGCTCTAGGCGCTGATGGGGTTCAAGTGGGCTCCCGCTTTGTCGCAACTCCAGAGGCATCTTCACATTTAAATTTCAAAGAAGAAGTTCTAAGGTCAAAGCAAGGATCAACTTTATTAACACTCAAAGAATTGACGCCCGTTAGAATGATCAAAAATCCTTTTTATCAAAAAATTAGTGCACTCTATAAATCAGGAGCTGATATTGACGAGCTCAAAAAAACTTTGGGCAGAGGAAGAGCAAAAAAAGGAATGTTTGAAGGTGACCTTATTGAAGGTGAATTAGAAATTGGTCAAGTTTCTGCACAAATAAATTCAATTATTCCTGCAGCTGACATATTAAAAGAATTTATTGAATCATATAATAAAACATTAAGTTCTTTAAGTAAAATGAATGCCTTTAAATAATTCTTTGCTATTACATTAAAAAAAGATATACTCTAATGATAAAACGATTTTGCTATGAAAACGTAACTGACTTGAACAAAGAATTAATCCATATCAAAATTTAGATGTTTTATTCCCCTTTTCGAATCATAATATTTCGATATTCAACTTTTCCATGATCCCCCTGAAGCATCAAAGGACCTTTATCCGCCTCGTTACTATCTGTAGCTCCTCCTGTTATTCCAGGTATTATTTGATCATTAATGATGGTTTTTCCATTTGCTATTATTGTTACTCTCCTTCCTATCAAAGTAATATCAAAAACTTGCCATTCACCAGCAGGATTTGCAGCCATCTCATTTGGTGTTAAAAACCCATAAACGGCACCAAACAAAATATTACTTGGATCCTTTCCATAGCTATCTTCAACTTGAACTTCATAACGCCCTCGTAAGTATATACCAGAATTACTACCCTTTGGAATTCGAGCTTCAATGTGTAATTGAAAATCTTCATATGTATCAGTCGTTAATAAGTTAATACCTGATTTTGGATTAACTAAAATACCATTATCTACTAACCATTGATTTTTTCTGTTGGGATATTCTGGCTGCCAACCGTTCAAATTAGTTTTATTAAAAATTGAGATTGCTTCACCAAACTTTACAGGATTTGATCGAATTAATTTAGGAGCTCTTTTACCCTCAAAAGAATAGGCTTTTGCATTACTTCCTAAAATAGTACCTATTAACTTACCTTCTTTAACTTTTGCTGAGAAATGAAGATCAGTTTCTCCATTCCATTGAGGAGGAATACTAAAATCTATAATGCCATTATTAAAATGAACTTCAGAAATTGGACGGGCACTTCCATTGTATTCGACGAAATATCCAACCAAAGTTTTACTTCCAGATAATTTCACTTCCAACCAAGAGGGTGAAATACGTTTATCCATTTTCACATTTATATCCCATTTTCCAATAATGGCATCATTGTTTTGTGCAGAAATTATTCCACAAAAAAATGTGGCTATAAAAAATTTATATTTAATTATTTTCATTATTCTATACATAGTATAATCGAGTAATAAGTAAGTTATGTTAATATAATCATAAAAATGATATTTTTTTATATGGGAGAAACAAAAGTTGCTAGCTCTTGTATAGTTATACTGGGATTTGCTCCTTTACATGAAGCTACTAATGCCCCCATTCCACAAGCATCATTTAAAGTACTTTGTATAGGATTACCCTGCAAAAGACCCAATACTAATGTTGCTAAAAAAGAATCTCCCGCTCCAACGGTATCTTTAACCTCAATGCGATAACCACTGTTATAGAACCAATCACCATGATAATACAATACTGCTCCGTACATTCCTTTAGTTACACAAATTACAGGAGTATTTGTTTTGGCCACTAGGTATACAATATGCTGATCTAAAGAATGATAAGGAGATCCTAAAGCATTTGCTATTTCATAAAGCTCATTATCGTTAAACTTTAGCATATTGGACTTGATCATAAATTGAGTTAACGTTTCAAGAGTATAGAAAGGAGGACGTAAGTTTAAATCAAATACACTAAACTTTGAATGATTAAGCAATGTGTCTAATGTTTCTTTTGAAGCTGATCTTGAAACTAAACTTCCAAAAATAAATGCATTTGCTTCAGAAACAGCATTGACAATAGTTGAAGTTGGCTCAATGAAATCCCAGGCAGCATCTAATGCAATTTCATATTTAGCAATACCATCTTTATCTAAAGAAACCAAAACCTTTCCTGTAGCGTGAAAATTATCTGATTGAATAAATTTTATTGAAAGGCCTTGAGCTTTCATTTTTTCTGTAATTTCATGTCCCAAAGAATCGTTTCCAACCCGACTAATAAACTGGACGTTTCCTCCTAAACCATGAATAGAAGCTGCAACATTAAAAGGAGCTCCACCTAACATTTTTCCTCCTGGAAAAATATCCCATAAAATTTCACCAAAGCAAATAATATTATTTGAACTCATCTCATTATTTTACTAAATAAATATAAATATTTATTTAGTTGTGACTATTGAAATTTAAAATTATAAGCTAATGAAACTAAAGCGCCTTTTAATACCGAAAGCTGATAAGAACCTAGGGGGTCATCTGAAAATACACTTCCATCTTGAGATCCATTTCGCTGTGAATAGTAAACATTAAAAGGATTGGTTCTTCCATATAAATTATATACAGTAAAAGTCCAATCTCCTTTATAACGTTTATTAGGATCTTTTTTATATGCAATTTTCCAAGAAAAATCTAAACGATGGTATACAGGAAGTCTTCCATTATTTCTAGACAAAAAGATTGGAATTGTTACATTTTCTTGTTTATAAACTCCATTAGCAACAGTATATGGGCGTCCAGTTTGACCAGTAAAGTTAAAACTAAAAGAATTGAAGGCATCTCCTTCAAAATTTATAGATGCATTTACAGTATGTGGACGGTCAAAATCTGATGAAAACCAATTATTATTATTAATCCTATTTTTTATTAAAGGCTCATTTGTTTTAAGTTGACTTCTTGACCATGTATAATTAAAAAATCCATTTACTTTTCCTGTGGTTTTACGAAGACTTATCTCTAAACCGTATGATTTCCCTTGAGCTTGGGTTACTTCTTGTTCTAAAAACTCAGAGAGAAAAAAGTTTGCTCCAGGTTTGTACGTTAAGTTGTTTTGAGTATTCCGATAATAACTCTCTACAGAAAAATCAATACCTATTTTTGGATAATTTTTATATAATCCCAAGCCGTAAGTATCATTTTTTTGGGGTAAAATGTATGAGTCTGATATTTTCCATCGAGAGGTTGGCAAAGGTGTAGAGGTATTATAAATATTCTGGATGTATTGATATATACTAGCATAACTCATTTTTAAGGAGCTATTCTCACCTAACTTATAATTTAATCCTAAACGAGGTTCCGGATTTGTATAACTAGCAATACTTTCATTTGAAGCTATTGTATTAAACCCTCCAAAAAAACCATCTTTATTATATAATCCTTGATCATAGGGACCTAATAACGAAAAATGAGTGAGTCTAATACCAGATGAAATTGACAAACGTTTGGATAGATTCCAATTAAAATTGGTAAAAAATGAAAATTCTTGACTTTTTTCTTTACTTAAATCAACTGGTATTATGGAGTTTCCAGAGCCAGGATCTAGGCTTCCTGGATTAATATTGTATTGATTAAATTGTATACCTGCATAATAATCAAATTCATCTTTTCTATTGTCTTTATATTCAAACTGAGCACTGGTATATTGAATTTGAGATTCAAATTGAATTACATTACTAGAATCAATTTCAGGAAATAAATTTTTTGGTAAATAGCTACTATGAACTAAAGTTCCAACTAAATTAGTATTGTTTTCAAAACCATGAAGCCATCTTAAGGTGTGGTTGGAAGTTCCGAAATCGTACTGATTGGATGATGAAACTATATTTTCAATTGAAGAAATAAGATCCAATTGATAAAAATCTTTGGAATAAAAATGAGTATATGTTAGCTGGTTGTTTGCATTTGGAAGGTATAGAAGTTTTACAGTACTGTCAGAAAAATTAGCTTTAGTATTTTTTAATCTTGGAATTAATAAGGGAAATAAGAAATCTGTAAATCCAACACGGCCTCCTGCCAATAACATTAACTTATCTCTTATAATGGGTGTTGAAATAGTAAAACGACTTGAAATAACTCCAATTCCACCCTCAATTTTCAACCGATCTGTGTATGGGTTTTTTACTTTAACATCAACAACAGAAGCTATTCTACCTCCATACTTAGCAGGAATATTAGCTTGATAAATGTTAACACCAGAAATTACATCTGGAGTGAAAACTGAAAACAATCCAAATAAATGAGTAGGATTAAAAACTGGAGCTGACTCGTATAACATAAGGTTTTGATCCAATGAACCCCCACGAATAGAAACACCATTACTTACATCCCCAGTATTATTAACACCTGCTAGAAGAGTAATACTTCTTAAAACATCAAATTCTCCAAGAGCAGTTGGAATTTTAATCAAATCTCTTGCATTTAATTCAAATACTCCCATTTGAGTACTCTCTACATTTTGATTTCGTTTTTTAGCTAAAACAATAATTTCCGAAAGCTTTTCCTCTTCTGCTTCCATCAAAATGTTTATAGTTTTATTTTTATCTAAAACTACCTTAACTGTTTCTTTTCTATATCCTAAATATTCAATTATTAAAGTATAAGAATCTGGTTTTAATTTTTTTATGAGAAGTCCGCTATCGTTTGTGATTCCTCCACAACTGCACGGATCAATCAGAATAGTTACGCTAGAAAGAGGATCTTTTGTTTCACTATCTGTAATAGAAAGTGTTAATGTATTTTGTTGGGCAAGAATTCCTTCCGAAAATAAAAAAGCGAAGAACATCAATAATCCGAATTTTATTTTTTTTGATTTTATTCTACCCATCTCGATGGTTTTATAGTCGTTCGAAAGCGTCCTTCAATGCAGGGAGATTCGTAAGTTATTGGATTCGGCAAAGGATCTCCTAAAAGTTCGGGTACAGAGGGCTTATACTCACCTAAAGCCCTTTGGGGAATACTTCCTCTTTCAATAAATAAAGATTTGTTATTACCTGCAGCGGCAGTAAACCTTCCTAAAATAGGATCTTCATCGTCAGAAGGATTATAAAAATTACCGATTAATGCTGAAGGAAGGGGAGCATTAAAACCACTATTATTATCCACTATATCCTTAAGTGTTTTATAATATTTATGAGCTTCTTCTGTAATATTTAATTGTAAAATTTCAACCAAAACAGCTTGCTTGCTGTTAAGAGGAACTCTCCCAACTAGGAGGTTTGAAATCATTTTACCATTAGTGAATGCATCATCAAAAAGTGAAATTTCTTGATTATAGCTAACTTTCCAGCATGTTTGATTACATAAATATGTGTAATAATCTTTAGCTTGGGGATTATTTATTTGAGATAAACATTCTCCATTTCTTAAAACACCATAATTACAAAGTTTACAATAGACCTCTTTTTCATATGCACGATATTGAAAATAATAAAAATTCTTTTGATCTTGTGGTTCTTGAAAATCGACACGAATTTCATGACCTGGAATATATTTACCAAGACCTTCATTAAAAGACATTTCTTTATTATATGTTTCAAAAACAGATTCAATACGAACTTCATCAGGTGTTATTTCTGAAAAAGATTTAAATGTTTTTCCCTCTAAAGTAGTAATTTCAAGTTCCCACCTTGAGCCAGAAGTTATCTTAAAATCTGGTGAAACTAGATAACTATTCGAACCTTCAAAGAAGGGAATGACTTCCTGAGTATCTGAATTGATTAAGTTTACGGTACAACCTGTTAAAAATTCAGATTTGTATTGACCATATTCAATAAAAGTTTTTTTAACGGTAGCAAAAGTTGTTCCAGGTACAGTTGATGCAACTGCATCAATTATTATAAGATCTTCTTTGTAATCAAATATGGCTGGAACAGGATCAATACATGCGTATTGAAGTAAAAGATATAAAACAATTATTAATGATTTAATCCCAATAGGACTTCTTTTTTGAAGCATTAGATATAAAATTGCTTTACACCATGCCCTAAGGTATAGTTTTTAATGTTTTTTTCTTTTTAAAATTCATGCATAAATTAAGTGATTTAATTTGGAATATTTTCTGATTAATAGATCTATTTCAAATAGTTGAATTTTATATATAAAACATATCATACTGTTTTCTTTACAAGTGAGTATAAATTCTAGTTGAGCAAATATTTTATTAAATAATAATACAAAAGATTTATATATTTGATAGAATCAAATTTTACAAATATGAAAGATAAAATAAAAAATCCTTTAGACTCATTAGATCATTGGGAAGATGACCTATTGGAGCGTTATCCAGAAAAGAATTTGAAATCAAAGGAGGAATATAGAGATTATGATACTTCTGACAGAGCTGAAGGTGTTAAAAACTTTTACAGGTTAAACCATCAGTATCAAACTTATGATTTTGTTTCTAAAAAAGAAAAGGAGTTTTTAGCTTTCAATAGAAAAAAAATGTCCCTGTGGGATGCAGTTGACTTTTTAAATACATTGGTAGATGATAGTGATCCAGATATTGAATTAGATCAATTTCAACATCTACTACAAACCTCAGAATCGATTAGAGCTGATGGTCATGAAGACTGGTTTGTATTGACTGGATTTATTCATGATTTGGGAAAAGTTTTATGCCTTTTTGGAGAACCACAATGGGCTGTAGTTGGAGATACTTTTCCTGTTGGATGTGAATTTTCAAACAAAATTGTTTATCCAGAATTTTTTGATTTTAACCCTGACGCCAAAAATCCTATCTACAACACACCTCTAGGAATTTACTCTCAAAACTGCGGACTTGATAAAGTTAAAATGAGCTGGGGTCATGATGAATATTTATATCAAATATTAAAAAATTATTTACCCAAACCAGCTTTGTATATGATTCGATATCATTCCTTTTATGCTCAGCATAGAGAAGAATCCTATAATCACTTAATGAGTGAAGAAGATCATGAGCTTTTTAAATGGGTAAAGAAATTTAATGCTTATGATTTATATTCAAAGGCACCTACTCCTCCAGATAGTAAAGCACTTCGTCCTTACTATGAAACTTTAGTTGCAAAATACTTACCTAAAACACTTAACTTTTAAATGTTACCAATTAAAAAAAATGCAACTTAAAGTTGGGAATAGCTTAAGGGTTTTAAAAATATTCGCTTTATATCACTAACTGTATTTGCATATTCAGGAAGAATAGAAATACGTTTCCATTCAGGGTGAATACTGAATTTATTCCAATTTCTGTTACGTTCCTCCATATCCTTAAAAGCAAGCATATAGGTTAATGCAGGCATTAATGGCCCTGATACTTGACTTCCAAAAAATACTGAATGTAGCCCTGTATCTTCAAAAATAGTTAGTTCTTCATCATTAAACATATTCGTTTTTCGTTGAACTGCATCTTCACTGTAACCCTCATATGTTCTTAATTCAAATAATTGTGATCCCTTTTCTGGAACTATTAATTTAGGAAGGCCATCAAAAGCAAAATAAAAAGAACTAGTAAATCTTGTATAGGCAGGTCGCGAAAAAGTGATTGCATCATATCCAACTTTATTTTCCTGGAATACATTGTCTTTAGTCAATCCTTTTAATACTTTACCATAAGTAGCAATGTCATTGTAAGGGATTAACAAGACTAATTCTTTAGGCGTTGGTTGACCAATAGTTTCAAATACACCAATATTTTTAACACCTTGACGATTTAAAGCGGGTAATAAAGATTTTGATAAATAGTTGTGTAGACCTTTTTCTGCTGCATTATAAGGGATAATGTAAGTTCTTAATTCGTAATATTCATTTTGTGCTGTCATTATAAATGAAAACAATAACAAAAATGAAAGGATATTTATTTTAATATTCATGGTTTTGATTATTTAAACTTAATTTTAAAGATATATAATAGATTTATTATGAAAGCACTCCCTGTGTTTTTATTTCTCCCACTTATACTATTAAGTCAGCAAGAGTGTTTTAAACTCACTTTCAATCATCAAGCCCTCCCTTTAATAAAGCTTCAAGAAACAGGAGATTTTATATTAAAATTCTAGGCTTTGAAGAAATTGAAATGACTGCAAACCAATATCCTCTTAAAAGATGGTTAAAGAATCATGAAGGAAAACAACAACATCTAATTAATAGTGATGCTGGTATTCCAAACACGATTATTAATCACATGGCATTTTCCACAAAAAAACTAGAAAGTGTTGTTGAACACTTAAGAAAAAACATAATAGATTATTGGACTGATGAAGGCAAGAAAAATATTGTTAGAATCAGAAAAGATGGTGTGCGTCAAATTAAGATCCAAGACCCTGAAGGACATTGGATTGAAATAAATGAAGCCAATTAATAAACGCTTTTTTTTATTCCCATGGCCAGTCCCCTTAGTTCAGCCAAACCTCTTAATCTTCCAATAGCTGTATATCCTGGATTTGTTTTTTTCTTAAGATCATCTAACATTTGATGTCCATGATCTGGACGCATTGGGATTTCAAAATTTTTTAGTCCTGAAGTCTTTCGTCGTTTTTCTTCAGTTAAAGCAGCTTTGACCATTTCATACATATCAACATTTCCTTCTAAATGATTAGCTTCAATAAAATTGCCTTTTCCATCACGCTGAGTACTCCTAAGGTGCAAGAAATGAATTCTTTGCGCATGATCAGTAAACATTTTTAAAAGATTATTTTCTGCTAGAACCCCGAAGGAACCTGTACAAAAAGTTAATCCATTATTTATTGAAGGTACAGCAGTAAATAATGCATTTAAATCATCTGCATTACTGACAACACGCGGAATTCCAAAAAGAGAAAATGGTGGATCATCTGGGTGAATACTCATATTTATTTTACAGGTTTCAGCTATTGGAATAACAGCTTCTAAAAATTGAATTAAATGATTTTTTAATTTTTCAGAACTAAAATCTCTGTAAGCATCAATTTGTTGATTAAATTCCTTTATGGTGTAATCTTCCTCCGATCCAGGCAGACCAGCTATAATACTATCGGTTAATATCTTAATTTCTAAGTTAGTTTGAGACTCAAAAAATAATTTTGCTTTTTTTATTTGACTTAGTGAATAACTTTTTAATGCATTTTTTCGTTTTAATATAAATAAATCAAAAGCGTGAACGGCAACAATATTAAAAGAAAGTGCAGTAGATCCTGATTTTAAGGGAGTATATAGATGAGTTCTTGTCCAATCAAGAACAGGCATAAAATTATAACAGACAGTCGTAATTCCACAAACGGCTAAGTTTTTTAATGTGAGTTTATAATTTTCTATATACTTTTTAAAATTACCCGTGCGAAGCTTAATATCTTCATGAACAGGAACTGATTCTACAACATCCCATTTAAGACCTGCATTTTTAATTAAGGTTTGATGGTTTTGAATATTTTCAATTGACCAAACATCACCATTTGAAATTTCATGAAGAGCTGATACAATTGTTGTAGCTCCAGCTTGGCTAATGTTTTTTAAAGAAACAGGGTCAGAGGGACCGAACCACCTAAAAGATTCCTTCATACAAATATTTTTTTATTATTAATTTTAATAATCATACTCCTGTAAAAGCACTGAAACCTCCATCAATAGGCAAAACTATTCCTGTAATAAAACTAGCATTCTCACTACACAAAAAGTGAATTGCACCATTAAGTTCTTTAGCTTCACCAAACCGCTTCATTGGGGTGTTTTGTATGATTTTTTTTCCTCTTTCTGTTAGACTACCATCATCATTCAATAATAATTTTTGATTTTGTTTGCCAATAAAAAATCCTGGCGCAACAGCATTTACTCGAATTCCATCTCCAAATTTTATGGCCATTTCGACTGCCATCCAGCGAGTGAAATTTTCCATTGCTGCTTTTCCTGCGGAATAACCAACAACACGAGTCATAGCTTGCTTTACAGTCATAGATGAGTAATTAACAATGGCACCCTTTCCTTTTTCACTCATAGGTTTACCAAAAACAATAGAAGGAAGAAGTGTGCCTTTTAAATTTAAATCTACTACTTCATCAAAGTCAGTTTCTGAAATGTCAAAAATAGATTGATCATCTGAAATTACTGCACCAGGGAGGTTACCTCCTACTGCATTAATTAAAACATCAATTTGACCATATTTATCCATAATACTTTTTTTTACACTCTCTAAACTATCACGATTCAATACATTAACGACATAAGAGGAAACTTCAGTTAACTGAGACAATTTTGCAACCAAAACATTTAAAAGATCTTGACTCCGGCCTAATAAAATTATTTTGGCTTTAGCATTAGCTAAACTGAAGGCTAAACTTCCCGCTAAAGAACCTGTTGCTCCTGTTAAAATAATCACTTTATTTTGTAATGAAAACATATAATTAGTTGTTAAAAATTATAGGAAGAATCCCAGTAAATAGTTTTGTTTTGATCCATAGCACGAATTCCCATGTCTATTGCGAAAGCAGTTTTTGATCCAGAAATTATATTTGACATAGGAAGTTGTGAATTTAGAATTGAATCTCTAAAATCTTCTAAAGCCTGTCTAGTCGGATCAATATGTTCAAATTTTATAGGAATTCCTTTTCCTTTTTCCCAATTAGTAGTGGCTCCTGAAACACCGTCTAAATCCCCAAACTCTTTTGTGTAAGAACCCTCTGGATAAAACCATGCTTTGGCATAATCTAACACCATGGTACCTTTGTCTCCCATAACGTAAATTTTATAATCATCTTTTGAATTTCCTGTTAAACAAGTAAAACTAGCTTTTACTCCATTAGGATACGCATATACAACATTTGTATTATCATAAGTTTCTCTTCCATCCTTCCAATAATCAATACCACCAAACCCACTCACTTTTAATGGATTGGAATTAAATACCCAATTTACAAAATCAATTTGATGAGAACTTAACTCGGCAAGTAAACCATAAGAATACTCGCGATACATGCGCCAATTAATTTGTCTTTCGTATTTTTTATCAGAAACTGGTCTTCGCCAATTTCCATTTCTATTCCATTGTGCTCTAACACTGTTTACCTTCCCAAGTTTTCCGCCTTGTATTAAATCAACAGCATGAGAATATAGCCGAGAACTATGATATTGGTGACCTGTTTGAAATATTTTTGTGTGATCATTTTTTACTTTTTGGACAAGATTTTTTGTTTCTTGAGCACCTTTTACCAGTGTTTTTTCACAATAAATATGCAAGTTGGCGTTAACCGCATCTGATGCAATTTGAGCATGAGTATTAAGAGGAGTACTTATAATAATTGCATCTAAATTCTTGTGCTGTAATAGTTCTAAATAATCTGTATATGCTTTAGCTTTAGGAGCAATTTCTAAAGCTTCATTTAAACGAAAAGTTAGAACATCGCAATAAGCAATTAAGTTAACATTATTAGTGTTAACAAGAATTCTCATTAATCCTTTTCCTCTAGCACCGGTTCCAATCACAGCAACATTTACAGAAGCTATATTCGTTGAATTTAAAATTGAAAAAACATCAGTTTTAGCAATAATAATTGGAGAAACTAAAGTAGCAGCTCCTTTAGATAAAAAAGTTCTTCGGTTTAACATAAATCTTTGATATTAGTATTAAACAGTAGTAGATTAAAGATTTTTTATCAAGCAATTTAATGAAAAGTTTTTCTATATTAGATAATTATAACACAGTTTTATCAATACCATACTTTTGAAGAAAAAACACAGAAACCTTCTTTTTTTACTAGTTTTAATCGGATTAATATTTCCTACAACCAAAATAAAAGCACAAAATAATAATTGGAAAAATTTACTTGAGAATAACTCTTTAAGCAAATTCAAACAATTAAATGGGTCTGCTCAATTTTACCTTAAAAATGATGAACTTGTTGGTGTTTCTAAAGCAAATACATCTAATAGTTTTTTAGCTACCAAAAAGCTATACAAAGATTTTATTTTAGAATTTGAAGTTAATATCGATATTGGTTTAAACTCAGGAGTTCAGTTTAGAAGCAATAGCAGTCAAAACTTTCAGGAAGGAAGAGTATATGGTTATCAATGTGAAATTGAAACTAGCACAAGAAAGTGGGGTGGTGGAATATATGATGAAGCTCGTAGAGGCTGGCTCTATCCCCTTACGAGGAATTTAAATGCACAAGAGGCTTTTGTTAATGGAACATGGAATCATTACAGAATTGAAGCTTTTGGAAATAAGATACGAACTTATATTAATGGAGTTCAATGTGCAAATCTTGTTGATTCTATGTCATCAGAAGGGTTTATTGCGTTTCAGGTACATTCAATCGAAGATATTTCAGATGAAGGTAAAATAGTAAGATGGCGAAACATTATGATTATGGAATCACCTGGTTTCAGTGAGTTAAATAATAAATCAAATTCAGCACCGGAAATTAGCTATTTAGAAAATGAATTGTCAGAAAACGAAAAACGTATTGGTTTTCGAATGTTATGGGACGGAGAGTCCAAAAAAGGATGGCGAGGAGTAAAATTAAGTGGTTTTCCTCTAAAAGGATGGGAGATTCATGACAACATTTTATCAGTGGAATCAGCAGATGGTTATGAATCTTCTAATGGTGGTGATATTATTACAATACAAACTTTTTCAGATTTTGAACTAAGTTTAGACTTTCTATTGACCCCAGGAGCCAATAGTGGCATTAAATATCTTGTAAATCCAAACTTAAATAAGGGAAATGGTTCTGCTATTGGATTAGAATTTCAGCTTTTAGATGACAACCTTCATCCTGATGCTAAAGCTGGTAAAAATGGAAACAGGACTGTTGGATCTCTATATGATTTAATAAGAGCTGAAAACACAGAAAATGGTAGTCGAGGTAAAAACTTTAAAGGAGTTGGGCAATGGAATAATGCTAGAATTGTTGTCAAAAATGGATACGTTGAGCACTGGCTTAATCATGTTAAAGTAGTAGCCTATAGCAGATTTAGTCAAACATTTAAGGCGTTAATTGAAAAAAGCAAATATGAAAAATGGGATCAATTTGGTGTCTGGCCTTCAGGCAAAATTTTACTTCAAGATCATGGAGACAGAGTTTCATTTAAAAATATCAAAATCCGGGAATTTTAAAAAATAGTGTCTATGAATCATACTAGAAGAAGTTTCATAAAAAAAACATCCTTAGGGACAATGGCATTGGGAGGTTTTACCTCTACATCATTAATAAGCGAAAATGTTTTGGGCTCTAATGATCGGATTAATTGTGCGGTGATTGGAGTACGTAGTAGAGCAAAAGCACATGTACTGGCAATACATGGTCAGAAAAATACTAAAATCTTATACAGCTGCGATGTAGATGATCTTATTCTAGAGGAACATAATATCTGGTCAAAAAATAATATTGGTTATGTCCCAAAAAACGAAAAAGATTTTAGAAAAATTCTTGAAGATAAAAAAATAGATGCAGTATTTATTGCAACTCCTGAACACTGGCATGCACCCATGGCAATTTTAGCATTAAAAGCAGGAAAGCATGTTTATATTGAAAAACCTTGTAGTCATAACCCACATGAAAATGATTTATTAGTAACCGCACAAAAAAAATATGGGCTTAAGGTACAAATGGGAAACCAACAACGCTCTGCTAGAACTTCTATACTGGCAATGCAAGATATTAAAGAAGGTATTATTGGTAAAACATATAAAGGTGAAGCATATTACTCAAACAACAGGGGTTCAATTGGTGTTGGAAAAGAAATATCTGTTCCTAAAACATTAGATTGGGATTTATGGCAAGGACCTGCTCCAAGACAAATATATAAGGATAATATTCATCCTTATAATTGGCATTGGTTTAGAAAATGGGGAACAGGTGAAATGCATAACAACGGAACACATGAGGTGGATATTTGTCGATGGGCACTTGATGTTGGTCTTCCGGAAAGTGTTACTTCTTTTGGAGGAAAATACACCTATAATGATGATTGGGAATTTGCAGACAACCAACAGGTTACTTTTAAATACCCTAAAAATAAATTTATTACTTGGACCGGTCATAGCAGAGGATTAATTAAACCTGAACAACCGGGTCGAGGGGTCACCATCTATGGAAGCAAAGGAAGCATTCAATTGGACAGAAACTTTTATAAACTGTATGATTTACAAGGAAACCTATTAAAATCAGAATTTGAAAAATCCGTAAATGCTACTACTGATACAATGGGTCAAGGAGATTTAGATGTTAACCATGTAAAAAACTTTTTTGAAGCAATTAGAGAAGGAAAATCTTTAAATGCAGAAATAAAAGATGCTAGTATTTCAACCATGCTTTGTCATTTGGGAAACATGGCACAAGATGCTGGGGAAACATTAAAAATTGATCAAACAACTGCTAAAGTTTTGAATAATAAAAAAATAATGCAACAATGGAAGAGAGAATATGCTAAAGGCTGGGAGCCTAAAGTTTAGAATTTGGCTAAATAACTCACAAAACAAATGATGCTTATTGAATAGTAATTAAAATAATCCTGTAGACACTTAAATTTCGATGCAAAATTTTATTACCAATGATTTTTTACTTGAATCTGAAACAGCGAAAAAACTTTACCATGATTTTGCTGCACACCTTCCTATTATAGATTATCATTGTCATCTTTCTCCAAAAGCAATAGCAGAAAATACTCAATTTGAAAATATTACAAAACTATGGATTGATGGAGATCATTATAAATGGAGAGCTTTACGAACACTTGGAGTTGAAGAGAAGTATATTACCGGTTCTGCAAGTGATCAGGAAAAGTTTTTAGAATGGGCAAAAGCAATGCCTTTTACAGTCCGAAATCCAATTTATCATTGGTCCCATTTGGAACTACTTCGATATTTTAATTGTAATGAATTACTTTCAGATAAAAATGGAATAAATATTTACCAAGAAACTACTGCTCTGGTAAAAACCAAAGACTTTAGAACACAGAATTTATTAGAAAAAATGAATGTTGAATTAATTTGCACAACTGAGGATCCTATTGAGAATCTTAATTACCACCAACAACTAAAAAAATCAAGTTTTAAAACAAAAGTAAGCACTTCATTTCGTCCTGATAAGGCTATTATGATTGAAAGCAATACATATAATACTTATATTAATTCATTAGAAGCGCGGACTAATAGTGAAATAAAAAGCTATAAAAAATTAAAAGATGCGCTAATTAATCTAGTAGAATATTTTCACGAAAATGGTTGTAGGATTTCAGACCACGGCCTCACCTTCATTCCTTTTGAAATAACCTCAGAAAAAACTATAGAAACAATTTTTGAAAAAAGAAGGCTGGGTAATAATATTTCAGAAAAAGAAAAAAATCAATATCAAACATCTTTAATGATTTTTCTCGGGAAACTTTACCACAGAAAAGGATGGGTACAACAGTTTCACTTGGGAGCAATGCGCAACAACAATACCAGAAAATTTAAACTATTAGGACCTGATACTGGTTGGGACTCTATTGGAAATTACCCCATTGCACAAAATTTATCAAAATTTTTAGATTGTTTAGATCAAAACAATGAGTTAACCAAAACCATCTTATACAACCTAAATCCCTCAGATAATGCTATAATGGCGACCTTAATTGGTAATTTTAATGATGGAAGTGAAAAAGGAAAAGTTCAATGGGGATCTGGTTGGTGGTTTATGGATCAATTAGAAGGAATGACCAATCAGTTAAACACATTATCTAACATAGGACTTATTAGTTGTTTTGTGGGAATGTTAACTGACTCAAGAAGTTTTCTTTCATTTCCAAGACATGAATATTTCAGAAGATTAGTTTGCAACTTATTTGGTGAAGATATTGAAAAGGGACGACTACCAAATGATCTATCATGGGTTGGTAAAATAATTTCTGATATCTGTTATAATAATGCTAAAAACTATTTTGATTTCTAAAAAATGCATTCATTAAAGACGATAGGTCACCTATTTATTTTAGTAATATTTTCTCTTTTTGGTTGCACTAAATCAAAAACAATAAGAGTTATTAAATTAGCACACGGTCTTGATGTTAAACACTCTGTACATCAGGCTATGCTCAAGGCAGATGAATACATAAATACCGTATCAAAAGGGAATATGCGTATTCAAATTTATCCAAATCAGCAACTAGGAAGTGAACGTGAGTGTTTAGAATTATTACAGATTGGAAGCCTAGACATGACTAAAGTTTCAGGTGCTGTAATGGAAAATTTTGCTCCAAAAACTAGAGTTTTTGGACTTCCATTCTTATTTGAAAGTAAAGAACACTTATTTAGAGTTCTTGATGGAGCGATCGGTAAAGAATTGCTAGATGAAGGTAAGGAATATTGGCTAAAAGGAATGGGGTATTATGATTCAGGTAGTAGAAGTTTTTATACTCGGGAAAAACTAATCACTAAGCCCGAAGATTTAATAGGACTAAAAATAAGAGTTCAGGAAAGTGCTTCAGCTATAGAGATGGTAAAACAATTAGGTGCTTCCCCTACACCAATTTCATGGGGAGAGTTATATACATCAATTCAACAAGGTGTCGTGGATGGAGCTGAAAATAATCCTCCAAGCTTTTACTTATCTAAACATTACGAAGTTTGTAAATATTATGTGATTGATGAACACACTATGATTCCTGATCTTTTAGTGATAAGTACCCACACATGGAAACGACTTAATACTCAAGAAAAAGAATGGCTTCAAAAAGCAATTAATTTTTCTATTCCCTACCAACGAAAATTATGGATTCAATCAGAAAAAGAATCATTAGATGCTGTAATTAAAGCTGGAGTTCAAGTTAGTTATCCTGAGAAAAAAAAATTTAAAGAAGCTACTTACTCTATGTATAATTCTTTTCGAAAAAATTTTGAAATGAACCAATTAATTGATTGTATTCAAAATGAAAAAAATTAAAACATACCTCGATCGAGTTATTGAAAAACTTCTTATAACAATATTTGGGTTAATGGTTATCAATGTAATTTGGCAAGTCATTACACGTTATTTTAGTGAAAATCCGAGTTCATTTACTGATGAGTTATCTCGTTATCTTATGATTTGGCTTGGCATCTTAGGAGCTGCTTACGTTACTGGAAAAAACGAACATGTCTCTATTGATTTTTTTATAAAAAAAATAAGTGTACAAAATCGTAAAATACTTACTCTGTTTATAACATTAAGTATAATTTGTTTTGCGATTATAGCGCTAGTTATAGGTGGCGGTCGTTTGGTCTACATAACCCTAATTTTACAACAATATTCACCATCACTAAAAATACCTTTGGCATTAGTTTATAGTATCCTTCCTATCAGTGGAATCTTAATTATATTTTATAAAATAACAGAAATACCTAAGTAATTAAATATGGAAAATCTGCCTGTAATTGTTCTTATTTTAAGTTTTATTATTTTTATTTCTATTGGTACTCCAGTGGCATGGAGCATTGCTATTTCATCACTACTAACTATTATTATTTCTCTTCCATTTATCCCTGCTGCAACAACTATTGCACAGCGGATGGCTACAGGTTTAGACAGTTTTACGCTTTTAGCTATTCCGTTTTTTATTCTTTCTGGACAGCTAATGACACACGGGGGTATTGCAAGTCGTCTAATAGGTTTTGCTAAAACTATTGTTGGAGCTTTACCTGGTGGATTAGCATTAATTAATATAATGTCAGCAATGCTAATGGGTGCTATTGCAGGGTCAGCTATGGCATCTGCATCAGCAATGGGATCTATTCTAGGTCCTGAAATGGAAAAAGAAGGTTATGATAAAGAATATGGTGCAGCTGTTAATATTACATCCTCTACAATTGGATTGGTTATCCCACCCAGTAATGTGTTAATTGTATATTCACTTGCCAGTGGAGGCGTTTCAATTGCCGCCTTATTTTTAGCAGGATATATTCCTGGAATTCTAACAGGACTATTTTTAATGATTGTTGCCTCTATTTGGGCAAAAAAGAAAGGATACCCCACTTCTAAAAAAAGTTCCTTAAACAACATATTTAAAACATTTATTGTTGCAATTCCTAGTTTATTTCTACTTTTTATAGTTATTGGAGGTATTGTTTCTGGAATCTTTACCGCTACAGAAGCATCAGCAATAGCAGTTATATACACTTTAATTCTAGGAATGGTTTATAAAGAAATTAAATTGAAAAATATTCCTAATATTCTCATGGAGGCATCTAAAACTAGTGCGGTTATAATGCTTCTAATTGCGGCCTCAATGAGTATGTCTTGGATTATGTCCTTTGAAAATATACCTCAAAATTTAAGTGAATTTTTATTGAGCCTGAGTGATAATAAGATTATCATTTTATTGATTGTTAATCTTTTGTTGCTCTTTGTTGGAATATTTATGGACATGACTCCTGCGGTATTGATTTTTACTCCAATTTTCTTACCTATTGTTACTTCTATTGGTATAAATCCTATTCAATTTGGAATTATAATGGTCTTGAATTTATGCATTGGCTTATGTACTCCTCCAGTAGGATCAGTCCTATTTGTTGGGATTGGACTTGCAAAAACAAGTATCGAAAAGGTTATAAAGCCATTACTCCCTTTATTTATTGCCATGATATTTTCCTTAATACTCATTACTCTTTTCCCAGCACTTACGCTTTGGCTCCCTAGTCTATATAGTATTTAATAAATAATCATCTTAAAAAGAAACAAATTTGATTATTTTTAGGCATTGAAAAAAATCGATGAATTACCAAAAAGATGAAAACACAGTGCCTTTTAAAGAGGTGAATTTTGAAATAAGTGCACTCCTGGAAAATTATATAGAGAAAAGCCGTGAAGGAAAAACCTCTGTTCTGAAACAAAGAAGTCCTAAAAGCATTGCAGAGGCACTCCAAGCAGAATACTATTTTAGAAATGGTTTTAAAACAACTGCTGCATTAAAAAAATTTATTTCTATCTATTTAGACAATACTAATCATTTGCGTAATCCGAAATATATGGGTCATCAGGTAGCTGTTCCTCAAGATCTTTCAGGTATTCCTGATTGGATTCATGGTACCGTTAACAACCCTAGTTCATTATATGAAATGGGTCCAGCTGGAGCAACATTAGAAGGATTTATGATAAATTGGATGTTACAACATTTAGGCTGGTTTAAAGGCAAAAATCTTTATGATTTTAAATTAAATAAAAATAATGGAAGCGGTGTTTTAACACATGGAGGTTCTATTGCAAATCTGACTGCACTATCAGCTGCTAGAGCTGCAATTTCTCCTGAAGCATGGACAAATGGCTCTCCAAAAGATTTAGTTGTAATAGGTCCAAGTACGGCACATTACTCAATTGCTAGAGCACTATCAATAATGGGAATGGGTAAGAATGCATTTATTCCTGTTTCTGTTGATGAAAATGAAGTACTTATAATAGAAAATCTTGAAAAAGTTTATACTCAACAATTAAACGAAGGGAAACGAATAATGGCAGTAGTTGCAAATGCCTGCGCAACCTCTACTGGTCTTTTTGACAAATTGGAAGATGTTGCTGATTTTTGTGAGAAACATGCTCTCTGGTTTCATGTAGATGGAGCTCATGGAGCTGCTGCTTTGTTGTCTAAAAAAGACAAACATAATGTAAAAGGAATAGAACGTGCAGATTCATTAATATGGGATGCTCACAAAATGATGCGAGTTCCTGCGCTTTGCACCGCTGTTCTCTACAAAAACGTTATTTCTCAAATAAACGCCTTTCAGCAAAAAGGAAGTTATGTATTCCATGATGAAGATGTCATTGGAATGGACTCAATGCCCTATACGATTGAATGCACTAAATCTGCTCTAGGAATGAAGCTCTATTGGAGTTTTGCTTTAGAAGGAGAAAAAGCAATAGGGAACTTTATTCAAAATAGCTTCCAACAAGCAAGAGACTTATATCATTATTTAAACAATCATAAAGAGTTTTATTGTCCTTATGAACCAGAATCTAATATACTTTGTTTTCAATATCGCCCTGATTTACTGACAAACAAACAACAACTTGAGCTTCGCTATCAATTGATTAATACAGGTGATTTTTATATCACATCATGTGAAATTAAAGGAAAAAGATATCTAAGAACCGTATTAATGAATCCGTTAACCCAAAAAGAAGATTACATTTCATTGTCTATTGCTATCGAAACACAAGCGAAAATACTTCTTGAGACTTATAAATAAAGAGATTATAGTAATCCATTAAAAAAGTATAAAAATTTGGATCTATTATGCCACTTGTAAGAAGAACATAATTGTTTAATTTTGTATTCTTTAATAAATTTTATCATGATGGATCTTGTAATGCGTTTTGTAACGTTTCTTTCGGAAAAAGGATTAAACAATTTCTGGGCTCAATTTTTAGGCAGAGCATTAATTATTTTATTTCTCCTTACAATCAGTTATTTGATATACTGGTTTACTAGGAAAATTATTTTACAAATTTTTAGCAAACTCGCTAAAAAAACAAAATCTAGTTTTGATGATTTATTATTGAAGAATAAAACGGCTAAACGTATATCACATTTTTTACCGATTTTATTTTTATATGAATTTTTACCAGAAGTAATTTCAAACTACCCCGCAGGATCCTCTATATTAAAGAATATATTAGAAGCACTTACCATTGTAGCAGTAATTAATTTGATAATGGCTGTACTTAATACTTTGAAGGATTACATAAAACTATACCCCTCCTTTAAAGATAAGCCTATAGATAGCTACATTCAGGTATTTATGATTTTTCTGTGGTTCATAGGAATCATACTGATTTTATCTGTATTAACAGGAAAGGATATTGGCACATTTTTAACAACTCTTGGAGCTTTATCTGCTGTACTCCTTTTTGTATTTAAAGATACTATTCTTGGGTTTGTAGCTAGTGTTCAAATTACAGTAAATGATACTGTTCGAATTGGCGATTGGATTAGTATGCCAAATAATAATGCAGATGGAGATGTAATTTCCATTAGTCTTTCTTCGGTTCAAATTCAAAACTTTGACAATACGATTACTTCGATACCCACTTATAAACTCATTTCAGATTCTTTTATTAATTGGCGTGGTATGAGTGAATCGCAAGGAAGAAGAATCAAGCGATCCCTATTAATAAAAATTGACAGTATTCACTTTATGGAGGATAAAGCTTTGAAGGATTTAGAAAAAATTGAACGTATTAAATCTTTTTTACAGTCTAGAAAAACTGAGATTGAATCTCATAACAAGAAAAAAAACATTGATAAGTCAATGCTAATTAATGGTAGAAACTTGACTAATTTAGGGCTATTTAGAAACTATGCAGAAGCATACTTGGAAGAACACCCAATGGTAAATTCAAATATGACTATTATGTGTCGACAGCTTTCCCCAACTTCTCAAGGTATTCCATTAGAAGTTTATGCTTTTTGTTCTGATAAAAATTGGAAAAATTACGAACATATATCAGCTGATATTTTTGATCATTTACTTGCTGCCACACAATATTTTGGTTTAGTATGTTTTGAATTGTCCCCTCAAACTCCTATTAATTAGATTTTTTAAATAAAAAAGACTGCCCATTAGAACAGTCTTTTAATAATCTAAATCATATTAACTAGTCAATTCCTTGTCCGTTTATATGAGGTGCTCCAGCTGCTATTAAGGCAATCTCAATTGGCAAGATAGAAGCATAAACTGCTTTCACCTTCGCTTTTATAGTAACAAGAATCTCTTTTGCAGTTTCATAACTTTTTCTATGAACTCCTGTAGGTCCATAACTATTTCTCATACCATTCATTGCATTAGAGAGATAGTTTTGCATGCCTGCAGGATTACGTTCTCCAATAGCACTTCTTGAGTTACTTCCATTAAGCATTTTTTCAATTGCATCAATAGCATTTTTTAAATCAACTAACTGACCCTCTATTTCACCAGGCGTTATATTTGATCGAGATAAAGCTATAGTCATGGCTTTATGTTTTCTTGTACTTGAATTCAGCAAGTCTTGAACACTATTAATCTCTCGTAACAATTCAACTAAAGAAACCCGGAAAGTATTGAAATCTTGATAACTAGTTCCTTTTAATACTCCCTCATAAATAGGGGTAACTTCAAAAGTGATAGGACCATCTAGTGGAGATACGATTCCATTTTTTTCTAGATGAAGTGAGGCAGAATAAGTTCCAGGAGTAGCCATCGTTCCTCCTCTTCTATAACTTCTCCTAGTATTTCCATCACTTGAAATTGCAAAAGGATTAAAATGGGATAAGTTCCAAGAAATTCGGTGACTTCCTTTTGATGCCTTCTGATATACTTTTTGAATAACGTTTCCATCAGTATCGTGAATGGTTAAAATAATCTGAGCTGATTTTTCAGAAGCTTCAGAATCTAGAGCATCCCATCCTGGAAAACGAATATTTGTATTTTTAAGCTTCTTTTCAGCTGTTTTTCTTAATTGCTTTTTGGTTTTATAATCCTCAGAAAGATGGTAAGTAAATACAGCCCCAAACTCAGGATTTTTAGCAAAATAATAATCTGCACCTGTATTCCCAACTTTACTGCGAGGAACAAACCACTTAGCAGGTCTTGGAGAAAATAGTTTTGCTTTTTTAGCTAAATTTTCTTCGGTAAAATCACGTAAGGCAGAATAATCATCTAACACGTAAAAGCCTCTTCCAAAAGAAGCAGCTACCAGGTCATTTTCTCGTTTTTGAATGGTTAAATCACGAAATGAAATTGTTGGAGTGCCTGGAAGTTTTTGCCAAGCCTCTCCACCATTTAGTGAGGTATAAATTCCATATTCAGTGGCTGCAAAAAGTAAATTCTTTTTAACAGGATCTTGTACCATTCTCCATACCAATGTTCGCTTTGGAATGTTGTTTGAAATGGATTTCCAAGTCATTCCTTTATCTGTACTTTTAAATAAAAATGGTCTAAAATCACCTTCTTTATGATTATCAAGTGCAACGTATACAGTGTTTGCATCAAATAAATCAGCTTTAATATCATTCACAAAAGAACGAGTAGGTACTCCTAGTTTTGTTACAGAAATTGAACGCCATGAATCCCCACCATTTTCAGAAACTTGTATAAATCCATCATCTGTTCCAGCATATAAAAGTCCTTCTTGAACTGGTGATTCTGCTAATGAAGTAATTGTATTGTAGTTTGACATAGCTCCAACGTCCCAAGCATTATCCCAACTTTGTTGACGCCCCATAATAGGAAGTGTAATTCGATCTTCATTTCTTGTTAAATCACCAGAAATAGCGATCCAGTCGTCACCACGGCTTTCAGACTTCCACACTCTATACGATGCAAAATATAAACGAGAAGGATTATGGGGACTAACCAAAATGGGTGCGTCCCAATTAAAACGCTCGTGCGGTTCACCAAAAGAGGCTTGTGGCTGAATAGACACCTGCTCCCCTGTAGTTAGATCTACACGATGCAAACCTCCTTGCTGAGTTTCTGCATAGACAATATTATTATATACTGGATCGGTTGCAGACTGATGTCCATCAGCAAATAAAGTTTTATACCAGTGTTTATTTGCTATGCCTTCACGCTCATCGCTAGCAGATGGACCTCCAGCAGATCCGTTATCCTGTGTTCCTCCAAAAATATGATAAAAAGGTTCCGCATTATTAACTGCTACTTTATAAAACTGAGTTAATGGTAGATTTTTAATATAACGCCATGTTTTAGCATTGTCAAAGCTTTCATAAATTCCAGCATCCGTTCCTAACATAATGTAATTTGGATCGTCGTCTTTAAAAACAATTGCATGGTTATCTGAGTGCTTATCGCGTTCTGGTAATTGATTAAAAGTTTTTCCCCCATCTCCAGAAGTTAAAACGCGAACATTCATTAAGTATAATCGATCAAATTCGTGTGGACTAGCATAGAGTTCCTGATAATAATGTGGCCCTGTCCCACCAGAAACAGTATTAGACATTTTTGTCCAAGACTCACCTCTATTTGAAGATCTATAAACTCCACCTTGTGTTCTTTCTAATTCTATTGCTGCATAAATAACATCTGGTTGTTGTGGTGAAATTGCTAATCCAATTTTTCCCATATTTATTATAGGAGAATCATCATTATTCACAATACCATCATTATTTGAGTCTGGATTATTAGGCAATCCAACACTCAGTATATTCCATGAATCACCCCCATTATCAGATCGATAAATTGCAGTTCCGGGACCACCACCCATAAGTGCTGCAACGGTTCTGTGTCGATCCCAAGTAGCGGCATAAATCACATTAGGATCTCTTGGATCTAACATAATATCTGTTACCCCAGTCCATTCTTTATTCCCTAGGACCTGTTTCCAAGTGATTCCTCCATTTAAGGTTTTAAATAATCCACGCTCTCCACCTTTACTCCAAAGAGGACCTTGAGCTGCTACCCAAACAACATCTGAATTTGTGGGATGTACAATAATTTCTGAAATATGTTCAGAGTTTTTAAGCCCCATGTTTTTCCAACTTTTTCCGTCGTCAGTACTTTTAAAAATACCATCTCCATAAGCAACATGTCTACCTCCAACATTTTCTCCAGAACCAACCCAAACGGTAGAGGGGTTGCTTGGATCTAGGGTAATACACCCAGTAGAATAAGTCGATTGATCGTCAAAAATAGGAGACCAAGTGGTACCTGCATTTTCAGTTTTCCAAACACCTCCAGAACCTACTGCAACATACCAAACATTATCGTTGTCTGGATGGGTGACAATATCGGCGATTCGTCCAGATAAAAAAGCAGGACCTACATTTCTAAATTTAAATGCATCCAAAGAAACCTCTTTGGTTTGCGCTTTTATATTTTTACGTTTACGTTGAGCCTCAATTTCATGAAAAGGAATTAAAAACAAGAAGCATAAAAATGATCCATATAACAAAAAGAATACTTTATTTTTCATCTTAAATTAAGTTTAATTAAAAAGCTTTATTACAAAGACAAATAGTTTATGGTGATTTATTAAAAGTAGTGAATTTTATAAAAAAAACCATTTAATCATTTATTTTATTAATCTTTTAATCAAACTAATCTTTTTTTTAGATATTAGTATTTTATGACTTTAAAAGCAAAAAATGAAATACTTTAAAATATTATTATTTATCTCATTCCTTTACTTTGGTCCCTTTGTTTTAGCTCAAAAACCGAAAAATAAAAATGGGCTAAAGTCCATTGATTCTTTAACTAAAAAAATGCAAAAACAATCTGGATTAATTACTTCCTATTATGAAAATGATAAAGTTTTTTTCGAACTCTCAGACTCACTTTTGGAAAAAGATTTACTGATGGTGAGCCGTTTTGTTCAACTCCCCTCTAATTATCAAGCTTATTTGAATGCTGGATCTAAAACAAGTCAACAGTTAATCAATTTCAAGAAAAAAGGAACAAAAATATTATTAACTCAGAAAAGTTTCGTGAATATTGCAAGTGTAAAAGATCCAATATCATTAAGTGTTGATCTTAATAACTTCCCTCCTATTTTAGCTGCTTTTGATATTAAAAATAATGAAGAAAATATTCATTTAATTGATGTTAGCAATTATTTTAATAATGATTCTCCAGGCTTCAATATTATTAGGAAAGGCTTGAAAAAAGAATACGGTATCGGAAATCCAGATAGCAAAAGAAGTTACATTGATACCGTTAAGAGTTTCCCTAAAAACATTGAGATAAGACATACACTAACCTTTAATACTTCTAGTCCACCAAGAAATAATTCTGCAAGTACTCTAAGTTTTCAAATAAACCATTCAATTATTGCATTACCAGAAACTCCAATGCCTTTTAGATACACAGATGAAAGAGTAGGCTGGTTCAGTTTAAAAAAATACAATTATAGCTCTAATGCATTAAAATCTGATGACATTAAAATCATTCGAAGATGGCGCCTTGAACCTTCTGATGTGGAAGCTTATAATAGAGGAGAATTAGTTGAGCCTATTAAGTCCATAATATATTATTTAGATCCCGCAACTCCCTTAAAATGGCGTTCTTATTTTAAACTAGGAATTGAAGATTGGAATACTGTTTTTGAGAAAGCAGGTTTTAAAAATGCAATTATTGCTAAAGACCCTCCCTCCAAAGAAGAAGATCCTGAATTTAGTCCTGAAGACATTCGTTATTCAACTATTAGATATGTTGCAACCACCACACGTAATGCAACTGGACCAAGTGTTTCAGATCCTAGAAGTGGAGAGATTATTGAAAGTGATATTATATGGTATCATAATCATTTACGTTCCTATCGCAATCGTTATTTATTAGAAACAGGGGCTGCGAATCCAAAAGCAAGAAGTTTAGATACGCCCGAAGAAGAAATTGGTGAAATGATGCGTCGGGTAATTTCTCATGAGGTAGGACATGCCCTAGGATTGCCTCATAATATGAAAGCGAGTTCAGCTTATCCCGTAGACTCTCTTCGTTCAGGTAGTTTTACACAAAAAATGGGAATTGCCACTACCATAATGGATTATGCTAGGTTTAATTATATTGCGCAACCTGGTGATAAAAACATTCGTTTTGTACGTCAATTGGGTCCTTACGATGATTATGCAATTGAATGGGGCTATCGTTACTTTTCTAATCAAACACCAGAAAGTGAAAAAATACTTTTAAATGAGATGGTCGATCAAAATAGTATGAATCCCATCTATATGTTTGGTTCCGGTGGAAATGATCCTAATACCCAAACTGAAAACATTGGAGATGATCCCATAAAAGCAAGCGAGTACGGATTAAAAAATTTAAAAATAGTTGCTAAAAATCTAGAAAAATGGACTACTGCCAAAGGTCAATCTTACAATGATCTAAATGAACTATATAATGAAATGATTGGTGTTTATCGAAGATATATTTACCATGTCATCCGAATGATTGGAGGAGTAAATGAAACACTTATGCACAAAGGACAGGATAATATTCCTTTTAAAAATTTAGATCAACAAGCTCAAATACAAGCCTTAAACTTTTTAAATACACATTTATGGAAAACCCAAGATTGGTTAATGCAAAAGCCATTGATTTCAAAGATTAAAAACGAAGGAGTGCTAAAACTTCTTCAAAACTTACAACTCAGCGCATTAAATAGAATTCTAAGTGTTAAGAATTTAAACCGAATTTTATCCTCTCATTCCACACTTGTTGGAAAGGGCTTTCACCCTGACGGAATTTTAGATCATTTTTTTTTACAATTCATAATTAAGCCTGCCTCTACAGATGACTCCTTTAAAACACTTCAAATTCGATATGTTGAACAAATCCTTGAACTTTCTGAAGAAAAAGACTTAAATCCAATAATAAAGACGAGCATTGAAGCATTTAAAAAGGAAATCCATCGAATTGCCAAAAAGAGAAGTAAATCTGGTACTGTCGCAGAGAAAAATCAATATTCTTACTTAAAGAGTCTTGTCTCAAAGTAAGAATAGAGAAAATCTCTGTGGGATTCTGTGTTGAGATCAATTAAAAAATTGAATCTATCACTTCAAAGGCAGCCTCAGCCATGCGGTTGCCTTTATTATCCAATAAAGGATTAATTTCACAAACTTCCAGTGCAACAACTTTTTCACTAGATTTTATTCCTTTAATAATCCTTACAACCTCATCAATATCAAATCCATTGGAAACAGGTGTTCCAGTACCGTAAGAAACCAAATCACAATCTAAAGCATCCACATCGAAAGTGATATAAATCATATCCACTTCAGTTAATTTTGTTAAACATTCTTGAATACAAACATCAAAACCTCGATTACGCATTTCATGAACTCTGTAGTTTTTTATTTTACAACTTTCTATGATGTCATCTTCCTGAGATTCAGTATCTCGGACACCAAAATAAATCAAATTCTCTGGCTTTAAAATGGGAGAAACAGATCCCATCTCTTTCATTTGATTCCAATCGGATATAGTTTCAAGGCTTACGTGATTGATTTTTTGATTAATATTATCATGTGCTAACGCGGCTGCAAGTGGCATTCCATGGACATTGCCTGAGGGAGAACTATAAGGAGTGTGTAAATCAGCATGGGCATCAATCCAAATTACTCCCAGAGTTTTATCTGGGTTTGCACTTTTAATTCCTGCCAATGATCCTAAAGCAGATGAATGATCACCTGATAAAATCAAAGGGAATAGCCCTTGCTCGAGGGTTTTTTTTACTTCTGCCTTCAGTCGTTCGCATTGAGCTTTAACAAATTTGATCCGCTTTGCTGTAGTATTTTTAACTTTATTATAAACTGTTTCATTATGAGTAGGTATATCAATGAAAGGATGACGATTAAAAAAATCATGTTTCATATTTATAGCTGCAATTTCTAGCGCATCAATACCCATATCAGATCCACGTGTTCCGGCTCCAATATCTGATCTATTTTTTAAAATTTTAATTGGTTTCATAATAAATTTACCAGAAGTTAAAAATACAATCAAAATTAAAACCCTTTGCCAATTCCATTTTTTATATTTGGTAAAAATATATTTAAATGTCATTTTCAGACTTATATACTCCAGGATTCAAATCCCGTAACAGAGATCATTTTGCTGCTATAATAAAAATAGCCCTAGCAGATGGTATAATTTCAAAGGAAGAAGAAGCCTTTATTAATAGAACCGCAATCAATTTAGAAATTGAAGATAGTGAGGTTGTAGAAATCAAAGCAAATATTGATTCTTACCCTATTAATCCTCCAGCAACTGAACAAAGTCGTTTAGAAAGATTGTATGATTTGTCTCGAATGGTTTTTGCAGATAACATTGCTGATGAGGCTGAAAAAAATCTTTTAAAACGTCTAGTAATTGGGCTTGGATTTAATGTTGACAAAGTAGATCAAGTTATTGAGAAATCCTTTTTAGAAATTAGTAAAGGAAGCGATGAAGAAGAATTCATTGCATCTTTTAGATAATTTTTTTTTTAGTCATTTTACATTTTAGCACAATAGCCTCCCCTACTAGCGCAATTCCACTATTAAACACAACTAGAGCTGCTGTACCCCAATAAAACCAATTAAAATCATCTTGAAACTTGTAAGTAATTGCCTCACCTAATAAGGAAAGTCCAAATCCAAGGAGCAAAAGTCCCAATACAGAATACATCCACCATTTCTTTTTCATTCACTGATATATTAAATTTTAACTAAAATAGCTATTCAATCAATTGAATTCATTCTGTTAAAATGAACACAGTTGAAATATACATTATATAAAAGTAAAGTTTTATTTAGTAGGTGTAAAATTAGTAATGGTATAGCCAATTTCATCATCCGCAATCATTTCACTGATATCGAAATAAGTATAGCTAGGGAAACCATATATAGAATCAAATTCTAAATTTTCAATCACTGGATTTTGATTTTGACGATCTTCAATGTAATCAAAGAATTCATCAAATGTCATATGAATTTCATACTCTAAATCAGCATAAGTAATACCATTAATGGATTTGATTTGATTATTTTTCACCACTATAGCCTTGGGAAGAGTATAGTCTGTTTTGGCAGAAGCATGCGATTTGTGAGGTAAACTCATAATCTGTAATTCCTTGCTCTTTCCACTTTTGTTCTTGAAGTTGAACTTCATCTTCTGAAATTGCTTCTGTATTTTTTGTGCAATTTAAAAAAATAAATAAAAGAAAAGGAGGAGCAGAATATAATTTCATATTTTCATTTTTGAGAATATTATCAAGAACTATGCATCACTTTTTCTATAAAGTACTTTGGATTTAAAATAAGAAGCTATTCCTAGAATAGATACAAACACAATAGCATAATAAATAAAACTAGGGGTTATAATTTTATCCCCACTCGCATAGGAATGGAGTCCTACTAAATAAAAATTAACTCCAAAATAAGTCATTAATATACTGGCAAAAGCAACCACACTCATGAGATTAAAAATCCATGCTCCACGCAAACCTGGAACCAGTCGCATATGAATCACAAAAGCATAAACCATAATACTAATTAATGCCCATGTCTCTTTAGGATCCCAGCCCCAATATCGACCCCAACTTTCATTTGCCCACATTCCACCAAGAAAATTTCCAATGGTCAGCATTATTAATCCAACAGTTAAAGCAAGTTCATTTATAATGGTAAGTTCCTTGATTTGAAGTTTTATTTTTTCTTTATTCTTTTTTGTAGCTACCAACATTAAAAGTAATGACACCCCTCCAATGATCATTCCCAATGCAAAGGGGCCGTAACTTCCCACAATTACTGCTACGTGAATCATTAACCAATAACTGTCCAACACAGGCACTAAATTAGCAATTGCTGGATCCATCCAATTCCAATGCGCAATCATTAATATCATTCCTGCTACAAATGCTGTAGAAGCCATAGTGAGTGTTGACTTTCTCCCAAAAGCTAATCCGAAAAATTGGGTTGCCCAAGCAACGTAAATCATGGACTCATAGGCATCACTCCAAGGGGCATGACCTGATATATACCATCGGGATATTAATCCCCCTGTATGTAAGACAAAAAGTAATACCATTAAAATTTTAAAGGCATTTACTGTGATAGAAATAATTTTATTTGATTTAAAAATCTGAATTAATAAAAGAACAAAAAAGAGAGTTCCTGCATAAATGTACCAACTGTACAATTTTTTAAATATATCGTATTTGTTGTAGCTAATTTCTGCTTTAACACGATCCTCAGATGGGAGTATATCACTTCCGAATTTTTTTTGAAAACCGTAGATACTTTCTAATAAACTTTCTGCTTGAGTGTAATCATTATCTTGCTGAGCTAAACGCAAAGACTGGAAATATAAAGGTAAAATGTTTTGTACATAAAGAGAGTCCTTTCCAGTGAAATTTGCCTCTTTTAATTCCGGAAAAGAAACCCATTTGTTGTTTTTATTATTGGGAATAGGGAAGATCCGCATCACTTTTCCTTCTAAAGCAGAATACAAAAGATTTACACGACGATCTAACTCAATAAAGTCTTTTTGAAATTGATTAGGAACAGACTCTCGATAGGCTTCCTCAAGAGGGCCTGCTAATTTATAATTGCCTTTGTTGTCAAAAAAAGAAAGCAAGGGAGCGTATTCTGCCGTTTTTCTGAAAATTGACTCTTTTAATTGAATACCAACAAGTTTTCGAATGCTATCGTTCCCACGCTTTAAATAAATCAATGGTACATTATACCATACAGCAGGATTATTCATGATAGATAAAAGTACCTGATCAGAATTCAACCCCTTATAAGTGTCGCTTTTACTTACTTTTCTTAATAATTCCGATGAAAAAGTATTGGCAGGTTTCATTCGTCCACCAGAATCTTGAATAATTAGCTCTCCAAATTTTTCGGCATGTTCTAATGAAAATGCATCCGCTTGAATAATAGAATCAAAGTCAATTGCACTTTTTTGTTTATTAGAATGATCTTGAGCTTTAAGAGAAGTAAACGTCAATCCAAATACAAGAACTAAAGCTGTTAATGCTTTTTTCTTTAAATTAATTTTATCTAAAGAATTTGACAAGTCTTTAAAACGAGTTTTACCAATAAAAAATATTCCGATCATACTTAAATAGAGCAACATATAGCCTGTATAAGTAATCCAAGTACCCCATTGGTCATGATTTACAGAAAGAATAGTTCCTTTTTCATCTGGATTAAATGAGGCTTGAAAAAAACGATAGCCTTTGTGGTCTAAGACATGATTCATAAACACCTCATAATCAAAAGGGGATTTATCCACCACGGTCACTTTACTCATAAAAGAAGAATAACTCTTTTCAGTACCAGGATATTTTTCTGCAATAAAATCATTCAATTTAATTGCAAAAGGAAGTTCTTTAGACAAGGATCCAAATTTCAAATTAAAATCAAGCCCTCCTACAGTAATTTGTTTGGGATCATTTGAAGTCCCTTTGCCTCCTAAAAGAGTGACTAATTCCACCTCTCCCTGAGAGGAAACTTCTAGACGTAGGGCATTTTGTATGGCGTCACTTTGATTTTCAGCTTTAACAATATCAAATTTGCCGCGAAGCGCTGGTTCTGGAATTACAAATTGAAAATTAGGAAGTGTATAAAGAGATCGAAGTTGTAAAGGAGATTCTGAATCTGATTTCAAAGTACCTTTAAATTGATCAGCCATTCTCATATATTCACCTTCGAATGGTGAAGTTATAAAATACAGTCCAGCATCTAAACGGATATTAATTGCACCCGCCTGAAACTTATTGAGGGTAAATAAAATATTATGGATGTTTGCTATCTCTCCCTCTTTCAAATAATGATCATGTCGATTTCCATCGCCTGCTTCAACTATTTTAAGATAACGTTCACCGGATTCATCAATAACAAGTCCCTCTGTAGCATTTTCCATAAAATCCACAAAAGAGATACTGAAATCTTGACCGTTAAAATCATTATTCCAACTAAAGTCATTATTAACATGCTCGGATAGTAACAGATCAGTTTCTAATTTTTTTCTTCTAGGCTCCTCGTTAATTTCACCATCAACATAAACAGTTAAGTACGTTTTTTCAGTCAGAAATTTACTTTCTGTAGCTCCTTCTCTAATTGGCATCATTCCTTCATACCCAATATAGCGAGTTACAAATGCTCCTAATAGAATTAATAAAAATGATAAGTGAATCATTAATGTGGCCCATTTTTCTTTTCGAAGCAAACGATATTTAAAAATATTTCCGAAAAAATTAATTGCCATAAATACCATTATCAATTCAAACCACCTGGCATTGTATATCCATATTTTAGCGGTATCAGTGCTATACCAACTTTCTATAAAAGTTCCAAAAGCCATTGCTGTTGGATAAAATATGAAAAGTACTGCTGTTAATCGTGTGGAAAAGAGATATTTAAATAACTGTTTTTTCATCAAAATTTATTATCCTAGAATGCAAATATATAGCATGTAATGGGAACCTTCCTATGAATTTTAAATTTAAAAAAGTATCCTTTTAATAAATATTTATCATTAACGAAATCGACCTATAAAAGGAAGAAAAAATAAAACAGATATTACTTTCTAATTCGTCATTTAGGTTTAGTATTTTTACACATTAACTATGAAAGTCATTTTACTTGGTGCCGGAAAGCTTGGTAAGCAATTGTATAAATCTTTTGTGAATAATCAAACTATTGATCTCATTCAATGGTATAATCGTTCTGAAACTAATCTAATAAGCCCCGAGGGAATTGCACTAACCAACTCGCTAGATGCGATTGAAAAAGCGGATCTATATATTCTAGCGGTTTCTGATGACGTGATATCTAGTATATCTAAAAAACTACCTACAGATGTTTTGTTAATTCATACTGCTGGAAGTATTTCTATGGACGTAATGAAGAGTCATAAAAGACGTGGTGTATGGTATCCCATCCAAAGTTTTAATGATCAGCAAGAAATTGATTTTTCTGAAGTAACTTTTGGCATAGAAACAAACAAATTGTCGGATAAACAATTAATTTATGAATTAACTAAGAGTATTGAAGCAAAGCCAATTGACATTAATTCTGAACAAAGAGAAAAATTACATTTAGCGGCTGTAATTGTAAATAATTTCATCAATCATTTGTTTACACAAGCTTTTCTATTTTGTGAAGACAACGAACTATCTTTTGATTTACTACGTCCATTAATTAGAGAAACCTTTAATAAAATTGACGAGATTTCACCTCAAAAAGCACAATCAGGACCAGCAATAAGAAACGATAAAAACACCTTGAAAAGACATCTAGAGTTAATTAAAAATCCAGTATTAAAAAAGATTTACACAACCTTAACTACTGCGATCCAAAAGCATCATTTGAATGAAAAATTATAAAAATTTATTACCCTTTATCAAAACATTTATTTTTGATGTAGATGGGGTGCTAACAGATGGTAAAATTTTAATAACCAACGAGGGGGAACTTCTCAGAAGTTTTGATGCTAAAGATGGATATGCAATAAAATGTGCCTTAGTTCAAGGGTATAAAATCGTTATTATTTCAGGCGCAAGAAATGAAGGAGTTCGTAAACGTTTTAAAGAATTAGGTGTTTTTGATATTTATATGGGAGCTAACTATAAAATAGAAGCCTATAATGATCTAATAGATAATTATAGTATAGACCCTCAAACAATTTTATTTGTAGGAGATGATGTTCCTGATATTCCAGTAATGGAAAAAGTAGGATTAAGCTGTTGTCCTTCAGATGCTGTAACAGACGTGAAATCAATTGCTACATATATATCTCATAAAAACGGAGGAGAAGGTTGTGTAAGAGAAATAATAGAACAGGTCTTAAGGGTCCAAGGAAAGTGGCGTATTGATATTGGTTCTAAAGATATTGGTGTTGGAAAAGATTAAAATGGATACAAAAGGATATACTATTATTTTAGCATCAGGTTCTCCTAGAAGACAACAATTTTTTAAGGAAATGAAAATTCCCTTTATAAAAAAAGTGATTCCTGTGGAAGAAAGTTTTCCATCAACCTCATTTGGATCTGCGATAGCAGAACACATAGTTGCTCAAAAAGCAAACGCTTTCAAAAATATTATAAAAGAAAATGAAATCATAATTACTGCAGACACTATTGTTTGGCATCGAAATAAATGTCTAGGAAAACCAACCTCTATCCAAAATGCTGAAGAAATTCTAAAGACACTTTCTGACGATACACATCAAGTAATAACTGCTGTAGGGTTCTTACAAAAAGAAACTTGGGAATGTATTAATGTTGTTTCTGAAGTAACCTTTGGTCTCGTCTCCAAAAAAGCGATTCAAGATTATATTGCCACAGGCTCCCCAATGGATAAAGCAGGTGCATATGGCATACAAGACTTATTTGGCACTTTATATATTGAATCAATCTCTGGAAGTTATACTAATATCATTGGTCTTCCTGTGTCACATGTATATAAAAAATTACAAGAAATAATAAAAATTAATCATCTAAAAAAATCATCTTAAAGCATTTATTTTAGTAAAAAAAATAAAACACTTAAATTACCAAACAGGATGATTAAAAAATCTCGTAGAAGAGGTTTTTGTTAATTATTCAGCAAAAAATAATTCGCTATGAAACAAAGAATATACATATTTCTTATGATTGCTGTAACTTCTGTTAGTGGACAAAGTAGCTCAGAGATCTATAAAAAAATACAAAAACTAAATACTCTAGGATCAGTGCTATATGTTGCAGCACATCCAGATGATGAAAATACTAGATTAATTTCGTTATTTTCAAATCAATACAATTACAATACAGCTTACCTTTCAATGACCCGAGGAGATGGGGGACAAAATTTAATTGGAACAGAACTCCGAGAAAGTCTAGGACTCATAAGAACACAGGAGCTTTTAGAGGCAAGAAAAATAGATGGAGGACAGCAATTTTTCACTACTGCTAATGATTTTGGATATTCTAAACATCCTGACGAAACACTTGAAATTTGGAATAAAAACGAGATTTTAGCACAAATTGTTTTTCGTATCCGGGAATTTAAACCTGATGTTATTATTAATCGATTTGACCATAGAACTCCTGGAAGTACTCACGGACATCATAGTAGTTCTGCTATTTTAAGTGAAATAGCCTTTTCGCTTGCAGCCAATCCAAAAGCATATCCTGAGCAATTAAATGATGTTGCTATTTGGCAACCTACTCGCCAATTTTATAACACTTCATGGTGGGCTTATGGTAGTAGAGAAAAATTTAAAAATGCTGACAAATCAAATATGATTACTCTAGAAAGTAATCCCATTAATAATTTATTAGGTCGCTCGAATGCTGAGATTGCTTCTAAAAGTAGAAGTCAGCATAAATCACAGGGGTTTGGAAGCTCTCCTGGCCTTGGAAGTCAAGAAGAATATTTAGAACTCATTAACGGAAGTATTCCAAAAAAAAACAACCCTTTTCAAGGAATTGATACTAACTGGAGTAGAGTTAAAGGAGGCAAAGCTATTGGCTTACTTATTGAAGAGATACTTGCTGATTTTAATTTTGAAAAACCTTATAAAAGTATCCAACAATTATTGAAGATTCACTCTAAAATTAAAGCTTTAAAACCCGGCCATTGGCGCACAGTAAAACTCAAGGAAGTGACCAACCTTGTTCAATATTGCTTAGGTCTTAGATTACAATTCAACACCTCTAAACCAATAGGTGTTGCCAATACTTTAACCGAAATAACTTTAAAAGCACTAAATCCAAGTCCAATTAAGGTGTCAATAGAGAAAATAGTAGGAGCAGTAAATCTTGACACAAAGCTATCATTGTCTAAAAACAAAGCGTGGCAAAAAATTAAGTCTATACTTTTACCTAAAGTACAAACTACTCCTTATTGGTTAATTGAAAAAGGAGATATAGGAAACTATAAAGTTAGTAATCCTGATTTAAAAGGATTAGCAGAAACACCTAACCCTATTCAAGCTATTTTTGAATTAAATATAGATGGTAATCTGATTTTAATTAATGTTCCCCTCACCTTCCGATCCACGGATCGAGTTAAGGGTGAAGTTGTAGAAAACTTTCAATTAGTTCCTAAAATAACCACACAAATTAATGAACGGGTAATCCTCTTTAAAGAAAACGCTCCAAAAAAGGTTAGTTTAATTGTCACATCACATACTGAAAATTTAAAAGGAATTGTGACTCTTTCTACTCCAAAACACTGGAAAATCAATCCTACATCACAAGATTTTGATATTCCCATGGCAGAGGTTTCACAAGAATTTATCTTTGAAGTTACCCCTCCAGAAGGAAATACTACTGGGCTATTTACATCACTTGTAACGCAAGGAGATCAGAATTATAATATGCAATTAAACGAAATATCCTACCCCCATATTTCAAAACAATATCTATTAACTCCCAATGAAACAAAAGTTGTTAAAATAGATCTTAAAACAAATGTAAATCACATCGCATACCTTAAAGGAGCAGGAGATAAAATAGCAGAAAATCTGCGAAATATTGGGATAGAAGTAACAGAATTTAATATAACCAACCTTCGTTTGGAACGTCTAATAAACTTTCCAACTCTAGTTGTAGGGATTCGTGCTTTTAATGTTCATAAAGACCTTACATTTAAAAATCAAATACTTTGGGATTATGTCAAGCAAGGTGGAACAGTGGTTGTACAATACAATACCAGTAGTGGGTTTAACAGTGATTTAGCTGGTCCATATCCAATAAGTTTCAATAGAGATCGTGTTACAAATGAAAATTCAAAGGTTACCCTATTAAACTCTTTGCACCCCCTTTTAAACAAACCCAATAAAATTACTAATAATGATTTTGATGGTTGGGTTCAAGAACGTGGCTTATATTTCTCTGATGAATGGGATGCTAAGTATGAACCTCTTTTATCAATGAATGACAAAGGAGAAACTCCCAAAAAGGGAAGCCTTTTAGTAGCTGATCACGGAAAAGGTAAATTTATTTTTACAGGACTTAGTTTTTTTAGACAACTTCCTGCTGGAGTTCCTGGGGCATACAGATTGTTTGCCAATATAATTTCTTATGGACAATGAAGAAATCTACATATATTTTATTAATCGTAATAAATTTACTGTATTGGGTAGTGTTTTATCAATTTATGAATATGTATAACTAATGCAGATATTCGATTGGATCATTTTAGGTGTAACCATAGCTTTTATTGTACTCTATGGTATATGGAAAAATAATAGTCATGAAAACATTAAAGAATATTTAAAGGGTGGTAATGAAGCTCGTTGGTGGACTGTGGGTCTATCAGTAATGGCTACACAAGCTAGTGCCATCACTTTTTTATCAACTCCTGGACAAGCTTTCCATGATGGAATGGGTTTTGTTCAATTTTATTTTGGATTGCCTTTTGCGATGCTAATTATATGCTTGTTTTTTATTCCAGTATATCACCGTCTAAATGTCTACACTGCTTATGAGTTTTTAGAAAAACGTTTTGACCTCAAAGTGAGAACCCTTACCGCCTTATTGTTTTTAATTCAAAGAGGACTTGCTGCAGGAATTACAATATATGCTCCCGCTATTATTTTAAGTGTAGTGCTTGGGTGGAATTTAAAAGTATTGGTTTTACTTGTAGGAAGTTTAGTAATTACCTACACAATGATTGGAGGAACAAAAGCTGTAAATGTGACGCAAAAACAGCAAATGTTTATCATATTTCTAGGAATGTTTCTTGCCTTCGGTTTTATAATTAAACAATTCCCTGAAGGCATTGGTTTTCATGAAGCAATTCAAATTGCAGGAAAAGCTGGAAAATTAAATGTGCTTGATTTTAGTTTTAATCTAAACAGTAGATATACCTTTTGGAGTGGCTTAACGGGAGGATTTTTCTTAGCACTTTCATATTTTGGTACAGATCAATCACAAGTTCAACGTTATCTTTCAGGAAAATCCTTAAAGGAAAGTCAAATGGGACTTGTAATGAATGGTGTTTTGAAAATTCCAATGCAATTTTTCATTCTCCTTGTTGGAGTCATGGTATTTATATTCTATCAATTTGAGCCTTCACCAATAAACTTTAATCCTAAAGCTATTGCTGCCGTTAAAAAATCTGAAGTAGCTGAAGCTTTCAATTTATTAGAACTTAAAAATAAAGCTACCCAAAAGGAAATAAGAACAAAGCTTTTGAATAAGACTTTAAGTGTTTCTTTTCAAGAAGAAATAACACAACTTAGTACAATTGAAAAAGCGCAAAGACAAGAAGCTAAAAACCTTATTAAGTCAGTGAATCCATCATTAGAAACAAATGATAAAGATTATGTCTTTATCTCATTTATTTTAGGTCATCTCCCAACAGGTCTCATTGGCTTATTACTGGCTGTTATCTTTTCTGCTGCAATGAGTTCTACTGCTTCAGAGCTTAATGCATTGGCAGCAACAACAACAATTGATTTATATCAAAGAAATGTTGTTGAAAAATCACCAGCACATTATGTAACTGTCTCCAAAGGATTTACATTGTTATGGGGTATAATTGCCATATTATTTGCAAGTATTGGAAATTTATTTGAAAACCTTATTCAATTGGTAAACATAATTGGCTCTGTTTTTTATGGAACAATTTTAGGAATTTTTCTAATAGCAATTTTCATAAAGCATCTGAAAGGAATGGCTGTTTTTTGGGCAGCAATTATTTCAGAAGGAATTGTTTTATTGCTTTTTTCAAATGACATGGTTAGCTTTTTATGGCTTAATTTAATTGGGGCTATACTTACAGTTCTTTTTGCACTTCTTTTACAAATAATAATTTCTACTAAAAATGAATGAAAAATTATTACACTTTTTGACGCGTATAGATAGCTTAACGCCAAATCATAAAACAAAATATGGTAAAATGAATGTACATCAAATGGTATGTCATTGCTCAGATTTTTATCGTATTGCTTTGGAGGAGCTTACCCTAACAGAAACTCCTAAGCTCTCAAAAGAAGAAGTGCTAATATTAGCAAAAGAACGGAAAACAGTTCCAGCCCCAAAAGACATAAATCAAGTCGCTGGAAAAGGAACTAAACTTACAAACTTTCAAAATGACATTCGCCTTTTAAAAGAAAAAATGACTTTATTTTTTAATTCACCTAAAAAAGTAGAATTTCATTCGCATTTTTATTTTGGCTTTTTAACACGAGTACAATGGAATGAAACTTCAATCTATCATTTACATCATCACTTAAGACAGTTTAATACTTAGGCTAGATAACAGAAAAGTCAATACATATAAAGGTATGAAAGAAATTAATAATGTAGCTGTATTAGGGGGCGGAGCTGCAGGTTTTTTTGCAGCACTTTCAGTAAAAAAACACCATCCACAGGCGAAGGTTATACTTTATGAAAAAACAACAAAGGTACTTGCTAAAGTTAAAATATCTGGTGGTGGTCGTTGTAATGTAACAAATTCAGACAGTGACATTAACACCTTGTGTATGGCCTATCCAAGGGGAGGAAAGCAATTAAGAAATCTGTTTTATCGTTTTAACACAACCGACACACAAGAATGGTTTAAATCTCGAGGGATACCTTTAAAATCAGAAGCTGATGGAAGAGTATTTCCCGTCTCTAATAAGTCACAAAGTATTATTGATTGCTTAATGCAAGAGGCTGAAGATTTAGGTATTGATCTTTATTATAATAAAACGATTACATCATTAAAAAAAGATGGAATACTGTGGAATCTATCTATTAAAAATGAAACAGCAACCAAAAACTTCAATACTGTAGTTATCGCAACTGGAGGTAATCCTAAGATCTCTGGATTTGATTGGCTAAAAACTCTAAATCATAAAATTATTGCTCCGGTACCATCACTTTTTACCTTTAATATGCCCAATGAAAAGATCACAGAACTCATGGGAGTAACGGTTGAAAATGTTTTTATAAAAATTAAAGAACATGGCATAGAAGTCACTGGTCCATTACTAATTACTCATTGGGGAATGAGCGGACCTACTATTTTAAAAGGATCTGCTTTTGGCGCCCAGAAACTTGCTAAATGTCAATATCAATTTGAACTACTAATAAATTGGGTTGGAGAAAAAAACACGACAATACTTTTCAATCAACTTCAGGCCTTTGCAAAACAAAATCCTCAAAAGACAGTCTTTAATCAGAAAATATTTTCACTCCCCCAACGATTATGGCAATTTCTAGTTCAAAAAAATAACATTCCTCAAACTAAAAAATGGATTGATTTAAGTAAAAAAGAAGGTCGTAAGTTTGTTGAATGTTTGGTTAATGATAAGTATCTCGTTTCTGGAAAAACAACTTTTAAAGATGAATTTGTTACTTGTGGAGGGGTTTCGCTTTCAAGTATTAATCTAAAAACAATGCAAAGCAAAGCCTCACCAGGACTCTACTTTGCAGGTGAAGTACTAAATATTGATGGAATTACAGGCGGATATAATTTTCAATCAGCTTGGACTACTGGTTTTGTTGCAGGACAATTAGAAACATAATTTATTAACACTAAAATTTAAGTGCTAAATGAGTTTTCCTTTTTATTTAAATTATTAATTAAATTTTAATTCATAAAAAAAGGTCTTTAAGAAAATAGAGTTTTAACAAATAAACCTTTCAAATAATTGAAAGGTTTGTATAATGTAGCGAGAGGGGGGCACGATCCCCCGACCTCCGGGTTATGAATCCGACGCTCTAACCAGCTGAGCTACCTCGCCATTTAAGGTGGCAAATATATAATATATTACTGACAGTAAAAACTGACAGTATGAAATATTGGAAATTATCAATTGGTCGTCAACACAGAGTTTCATAAGTTTTTTATCTATGTATTATTCGCAAATTTTACCTAAAAGTTGGATATAAATTAAATTTAATATTAGTTAGTTTATTCCATACTGTTACTCAATAAAAAAGGTACGGGTTCACCAGGTTCATTTTCTGCTAAATCCCAACGTTCCCAATAACCATCTGAAATACGATAAAGTATCCAATTATCAGGATATAGTTCAGTTGAAGTGTATTTTGCTATTAACCAACCATTTAAATTTAGACTTTCCGAATAGCCAACTTCTTGAAAATCATCACCCATTCCACCTGGAATATTGTCATCATATAATCCAAAATTGCAATATTCTTCATTTAAACGATCTACAATTCCACTAAGAGCCATTTGTCTTAAACCATCTGTATGAAAAAGCATAAACCCATTTAAATCCCAAGTTGTGTTTGTTATCTGGTCATAAGTCGGGCAGTTCAATAATTTATAACGAGCAAGCCAACTTGTATCTTCTGTAAAATCTATAGTTTTTATTATCAAATCTTTTTTGCAACATATTTGTGATAGAATACAAACCATAAAAAGATATTTTTTCATAAAACAAACTATTTATAACAAATCTTATAGTTCTTTGAATGTGATTAAATACACGAGATTTAGTCTTTGAACTTTTTTGATTTAAGATTTATTGAATCAAGTAACTGAATCATTTTATCAAACTTGACTTGTTCATCTGCGTGTTGTTGAATGTGTTGAATTCTAGTATTTATAGGCGCATTATTACTGTCTCTAATTAATTCAGAAGCAATTCCAAATAAAGCAATAGAACCGAAAAAAAGACATCCCAATATAAAAAAAGTTGTATTAATAGCAATAGTTGACAAGGGGTCCTTTAAATATTTTTTAAACATGATAATTTAAATTTACAAAAAATTGAATAACTTAAAACTATAAAAAAAATCAAATGGGTTTTAAAGAAAACATATGCTAAAAAAAATGATATTCATGATTTAATTAATTATTTTTAGACTTGATTCTTGACAAATTTTAACCAAAATAATATTCTCTAAAATAGCTGTACAAATTCGAATGTTATTAAAAAGTTTTTAGTGCATTTCAAATATTTTTTAATCAATAAAAATCATTAATTATGTCAGAAAAAAAAATGGAAATGTCATTTTTAGCCGAACCAAATGATGCTAATTATAAAGGAAATGTTCATGGTGGTAAGGTCATGAAATGGATTGATGAAATTGGATATGCATTATCTGTAAAATACACAAAGAAATATTGTGTTACAAAGTTTGTAGATGATATTGAATTTTTAAAACCAATAAATATTGGGGATTTAGTGAAATTAGATGCTGAAATAATTAAAGTTGGCGTTTCATCATTAAGAATTAAAATTATAGTTAATAGTGAAAATTTAATAAAAAATAGTTTGAAAAAAAATTGTGAATGTTTTATTGTCTTTGTTGCAATTGATGAAAATGGAAATAAAATCAAAATCAATAATTAAGAATAATCTTAACTATTTAAAAGTTAAAAGTTTTTGAATCAGGTGACTAGTTTGATTCAACTTGAATGATAATGGCTATAAAAGAATAAAAATCTATAAAACCTCCAAATTGAAGGTTTTATGATAACTAGAAACGTTACTAGACATGTATGTATTATTTGAACAATCACAACCTAAGCAATCACAATTATCACATGTGCAACTTTTACACCAACCATTTAAACATTGCATACAATTACAATTACATTCTTTCATAAAGAATTATCATTAAATATATGGGAATAAAATACCAAGGACATATCCTAAAATAATTCCTAATACTAACATTATAATTCCCTTAGACGAAAAAAACCAACCAAATTTTTCTTCCCAAGCATCTGGTATAAAATTTCCATCAGCATCTTCTGCTTTTCCAGATTTTGTTAAATAAGTAGCATAAGAATATACACTGAAAACGAGTACTATTATAAATACAATTGTTATTAAAAATTCATTCATGATTATTATTTTTTGTGAATTCCTTATTAAATATAAATTTAAGATATGCATATATAGTCATATAAAAAACTATTATGTTTAATTTTAAGTATTAAATATTCTGATTTTAGTGTTTTTAATTAAACATTCTTGACGAATTTAATCACTTAAATTTTTAGTAGACAAAAATTAATGATGATTTATTAATGAAATATCTAATAAATTTCTTTGCTACAATAGCAGAAAGTATTGAAGAATATTGAACTTCAAATATTTTGTTTAAGACTAAATATATTATGAATAATTCATTATAAATAAACTTTATAATAATAGCCCAATTATTAATTGTTTTGAAAATAAACTTTATAATAAAATCAATAAAATATTAGAAAATAAACATGCTTCTTAATGTTTTTTCAATATATTGGGAACTTGAAAAATTAAACATGAGCGATAAAAAAAGTTACTCCATAGAATATGATTTCCATTCATCACCTCAGTTATTATTTCAATACCTATCTACCCCTTCTGGGCTTTCAGAATGGTTTGCAGATAATGTAAACTCTAGGGGAGAAATGTTCACTTTCATATGGGATGACTCAGAAGAGCATGCTAAAATGATACAAAAAAAAAATAATAATAAAGTTCGTTTTCAATGGCAAAATAATGATGCTGATCAAGACAAATACTACTTCGAATTTAAAATTCAAGTAGATGAGATCACAAAAGATGTTTCATTAATTATATCAGACTTTTCAGATGAAGATGAAATTGAAGAATCTAAAATGTTATGGGACAATCTTATTTCAGATTTAAAACAAGTGTTAGGTGCTAGTTAATTCCTTTCAATGATTAATTGTAATGGCAACTTAATTCCTAGTATTACAGAAGCTTCAGAATCTATTTTACAAAGCCTGTTGACTGGATTTACCGTAAAAGAAACGCTTCGTTATCAAAAGAATAATCTCCTTTTTTGGGAATTACATTATTTCAGAATGATGGCTGCCCTTAGAAGACATCGATTTAATATTCCAGTTGAATATACACTTGTTTATTTAGAAAATGAATTAATTAAAACTATTAAAAAAAATGTCTCTACTCAAGCTGATTTTCTTTTAAGCATCACGTTTATTAAACATCAAGAAAATATTTTATTCATTATATCAGCGACTAATATTTTGCCATTTTCAATAAATCCTTCAGACTACTATTCAGTTGACCTTTATAAAGAAGAGTTTATTTCTAGTGGATTCTTTTCAAATTTAACAAATACAAACAACTCGCTTCGAATTATTTCAACAAGTTATTCGATTGAAAATGGTTTAGAAGATTGTATTTTACTAAATGATAAAAAAAATCTAGTAGAATCAATCAAAGGAACGCTCTACTTATTTCAGGGTAATACTATATTAACTCCAAATATAGAGTCTGGCTGTCAAGATTTATCTTTAAGAGCAGCTTTTAATGAATGGATTTTAGAGAAAAAAACTATTTATGTTCTTAAGGAACAAGCCATCAATCCTTTTGAATTACAAAAATCAGATGAATTGATGGTATTGTCTATTAATCAGGGCGTTCAAAACATCACAAAATACAGAAAAACAACCTACAATAAAGGAAAGGCAGCTTCATTGTTTGAAAAATTCAAAGAAAGCTTAGGTTAATTCCAATTTGGATTTTTTGGAGCATTTGACCAGATTAAATAGTTACCCCCTATTGCTTTCATATGCTCTTTCCATAAATTAATTGCATTTTTTTTGAGCCAAGTGTTATTTGTTATATCATCTACAACTCTCCAAGATTTTAAAGATATTTCATCTTTTAATTGTGCTTTAGTCCAACCTGAGTATCCTAAAAAGAAACGGATTTCATTTTTAGTGAGTGTCCCATTATTAATTTGGGTGATGACAGTTTTAAAGTCACCACTCCAATAAAGATCTTTTTCTATGCAAATACTATTTGGAATTAAGTGCGAAGCACGATGGATGAAAAATAGATTATCATCCTCTACAGGACCTCCAAAATAAAGAGGGATTTCAAAATTAATCCCATCCATTACATCGTTTAATGTATATTCTAATTTCTTGTTAATAATAAAACCAATGGTGCCACTGGTTTTATGATCTACTAAAAGAATAACGGCCCGATGAAAGTTAGTGTCACTCATAATAGAGGGGGTTGCAATAAGAAATTTTCCAGATTTCATAAATTCTAATATAAAAAAAGCTCCACAAGGGAGCTTTTTGTATGAGTAATATAAAAATTTAGTTTACAGAACCTGATAATTCAGCACCTGCTTTAAACTTTACAACGTTTTTAGCTGCAATTTTGATAGTAGCTCCTGTTTGAGGATTTCTTCCATCACGTGCTGCTCTTCTGGATACTGACCAAGATCCGAAACCTACTAGAGAAACACGTCCACCTTTTTTAAGAGTTCCGCCTACACTTCCTAAGAATGATTCAAGTGCTTTTTTTGCTGCTGCTTTAGAAATACCAGCATCTGCTGACATTGCGTCAATTAAATCTGTTTTGTTCATAATATTTTATGTTTATTTAAGGTTATTTAACAAATTTATATGGAATTTGATAGTAGACATCAAAAACGCTAGAAAATAAGCTCTTTTGTTAATAAGTAAGGGGTTTTGTTAATAATGAGGGGGGTAAATACTATAAAACAGTTGCATTCTCATCAAAAGAATACCCATTTAATAGAGCACTAGCGGTCATTCGCTTCTTATTTGGCAGTTGTAATTCAATACAATTTAAATAGCCGCCTTTAGTTACAATTAAAATTTCACCATGTTTTACAACAATTTTATTTATTGACTCATTGGGTAAAGAGGTAACTATTTTAGTTTTAAAAATTTTCATTCTACCCTCCTCATCTTTATTCTTATAAACTGTCCATGCACCAGGATTAGGACTTAACCCATTAATTTTATTTTGAACCTCCTCAATTTGAAGTGCCCAATCCAAACGGGTATTCTCAGTTGTTAACTTTGGTGCTTCTTTTTCTTGCCCTGAAATTTCTTGGCTTATTGCACTTAGAGATCCTGAAACCACTCCTTCAATAGTTTTTATAATTAGTGGTGCACCTAGTTTCAAAAGTATATCATGAAGGATTCCCACGTTATACTCTTTACCAATAGAAACTTCTTTTTGTAATAAAACAGCTCCTGTATCAATTTTCTCATTAATTAAAAAGGTGCTAACCCCTGTCCTTTTCTCACCATTAATAAGCACCCAATTAATAGGAGCAGCACCACGATAATTGGGTAAAAGAGAGGCGTGAAGGTTTATAGTCCCGTAAGAAGGGACTTTCCACACTACTTTTGGTAACATTCTAAAGGCAACTACTATTTGAATTTCAGGTTGAAGGTTCTTTAAACGAGAAATAAAATTTGAATCTTTTAAATTTACTGGCTGTAAAAGCGGTAATTTTTTTTTAATACTATATTCTTTAACCGCAGAGGAGTTTATTTTTTTTCCCCTTCCCGATCTTCTATCGGGAGCAGTAATAACCATAACTATAGGATATCCAGCTACAATTAATGCATCTAAACAATAACGGGCAAATTCTGGAGTACCATAAAAAATTACTTTTGGAAATAAGGGTGATTCATTCATTGATCCAATGGTATTGTTGAAGGTGATTAATATAAATTTTTTGTGTTTTTAGTAATCTCTCTATAACTTCTTTTAAAGCAGCTGGTTCAAAATACAACTTTTCATTTAGGTCTTGAATTGATTGAGGACGATCTTTTAGAAGAAGTATTAATTTTTTTTCAAAATTATTTTCTGTAATATATAACTCAGAACAAGAACGAGAAGAGCACTGATGACAATTCCCTTTAAATAAAGTTCCAAAATATGTTAAAATTTTATTGCGCTTGCAGTTAGTCTCATCTTCCACAAACGCTATCATTGAATCAATTTTTCGCTTCTTCTGTTGATGTAAGGTGGTATTATTTTTAATTATAGTTTGAAGTGTATAGCTATCTTCCCTTGGAGTTTTAGGAGTGTAATAAAAATAAGCTCTTTGCTCAGTGAAATCTAATATTCCATTTCGCTGAAGCCTCTCTAAAGCTTCTGTAAATTGATCAAAAGAAAGATGTAATGCGTCAATTATTTTTGGTGGACTTATTTGAATTTTTTCTTTAAAAAAATAAGGGTTTTTTCGCATTAAATATTCCAATACTTTAGCGGAAGTATTTTGAGATTTAATAAATTCAGTAGCTTGATGTACAGAACATTTAGTTTTAATATCAATATACTTTTCATTAGATGCATTTAGGGATATAATCCCTTCTCTATCAAATTGCTCTAAACAATATAATGTTTTTCTAAAGTTTCGGTTATACTGACTACAAAAACTTTCAAAGTTCAATTCATACAATATGCCCTCGCCTTCTCCATAGGCAATCTGCAAAAAATTACACAAGTCTTTATAGATTTCTTTTAAGTCTTTAGTCGAAGGTAGTTGACTTAAAAGGTGATGTTTGGTTTTCTCTGAATCCGAACCACTAAATAATAAAAAAGTATTAGCTAAATCACCGTCTCTACCTGCTCTTCCTGTTTCTTGATAATAATGTTCCATACTTTCTGGAAGGTTCATGTGAATTACAGTACGAACATTAGATTTATCTATTCCCATTCCAAAAGCACTTGTAGCGGTCATATGTAGTAATGTCCCTTTTTGCCATTCACTTAGTTTTGTCTTTTTATCTTTTAATAAAAGGCCTCCATGAAAGAAATCAGCAGCAAGTCCATGGCGAATCATTTTGTATGCCAACTGCTCCGATATTTTGCGCGTGTTACAATAAATTATACTACTACCTTTATAATGAGTTAAAATTTGAATCACAGCATTTAACTTATCGTCTGTTTTCCATATGTTATACGATAAATTAGGACGTTCAAACGACTGTTGAAATAGTTTAGGTGATTTTAACATTAATTGAGTCTGGATATCACGAACAACTTTGGATGTTGCTGAAGCTGTTAGAGCTAATATTGGTATCTCAGGAAGTAGTTCAAGTAATAAATTGATTTTTCGGTATGATGGTCTAAAATCATGGCCCCATTCAGAAATGCAATGTGCTTCATCAATTGCTATCAAAGAAATTGGCGCATGAATAATTTGCTGTAAAAATAAAGTATTAGTTAATTTCTCTGGAGAAACATATACTACCTTATAATCACCGAAGGTGCAATTATCTAGTTGCTGAGTCAAAGAAATACTTTTTTTATGCGATTCAAAATACATGGCTTTAATATCACGTTTTAACAAGTCTTGAACTTGATCCTCCATAAGTGCTATTAAAGGTGAGATAACCAAAACAAAACCTTCCTTAAGTAATGATGGTAATTGATAACACAATGACTTCCCACCTCCAGTTGGGAGTAGACCAACGGTATCGTGTCCAGCCATTGTAGAGTTAATAATATCTTTTTGTAATGGCTTAAATGTTGTGAAGCCCCAATATTTTTTCAAGAGTGTTTCCTTATCCATTCAATTTCATGTGATGTTCAATAAAAAGAACACGATTTATTATCGTGTCTTTAGGAACTGTAACAATAGAATGAGATTGCTCATAAACGTTTTTAATATATGGAAAGTACCGTTTAGCTTCAATAAATGTTTCCATTCTTTGAATGTCTTTTTTGTAGATTTCTTTCCAAGGCTCAACCAAAAAAACAAGATCATATTTAAAAGGCATTATTCTTTTTTTCCAAGAATTGTCTCTTTCGTTTACTGCAAGTAAATAAGCGTATATATCTAGAATACCGCGATCAAAAAAGACAAAAGGCTTTGCGGCATTAACATAAAGTGAGGAAGATGCATCATACTGAGCTTTCCTTCCAGTAAATAAGAGTTTACTAAACTCTTCAGGATTCGAAAGAAAAAAATTAGCTTTTCCACTTGCTTTACCTTCATCAATTAAGGTTCTTGAATACTCTTCAAAAACAGTATATCCTTTATCCTTAAGGCCTCTAATTATGCTTGTTTTTCCTGCACCAGGACTACCACTAATTACGATTCTTTTATTTTTCATAAAGCACTTTTAATCAATTGTAAAAACTAGTATCTTTATACAAAAATACTTGCCTTGTTGCAAAAAAATACTAACTCCGACGAATTTTATTCAAGATTTCATGTTCAACTTCTTGAATCACAAGCCTGGCCTGGAATATATATGTTTAAATTTGTAGTGAAATCCGAAGCACTTCATCTAGAAACATTAAAATCTTATTTTAATGGAAAACAGGCTAAATTCTTTGAGAAATTATCTTCAAAAAATACTTTTACTAGCTTAACCATCAAAGTAAAAATGAAAAGCGCAGATGCCGTTATTTCGATTTACAAAAAAGCAAGTCTACTAGAGGGCATAATGGCCTTGTAATTATTAAATAAAGTAGTGGCGATTCAATTGAATTTATTAATTTGCAGTATAATTTTACTTCACTAAGTAATTAGTAATCTTTTTTTTTATGGAAACCTTGCAGTACAATACAAAGCGCAAGCAATTAATCATCCCAGAATACGGGAGGCACATTCACATTATGATAGAGCAAACCATGGCAACTGAAGATGCCCTGGAGCGCAATAAAAAAGCAAAAGCTATTATTGGGGTTATGGGAAATCTTAATCCTCACCTGAGAGATGTTCCAGATTTTCAACACAAATTATGGGATCAATTTTTTATAATGGCCAATTTTGACATTGACGTTGAAAGTCCTTTTGAAATGCCAGAAAAAGAGATTCTTAATGCAAAACCTGCGAAACTTCCTTATCCTCAAAACTATCCTAAATACCGTTTTTATGGAAATAACATAAAACGTATGATTGATGTGGCTATCCACTGGGAAGAAAATGAAATGAAAGAGGTGTTAGTATATACAATTGCCAACCATATGAAAAAATGTTTCCTTGGCTGGAATAAAGATACAGTTGATGATGATATTATTATGGGTCATTTGGATGAACTCTCTGTCGGAAAATTAAAAGTTGTGGCTACTCAACTACCTTTAACAGATTCTAATGATTTATTAAAGTTGAAAACAAAAAATGGTAATGGCCCTAAGAGTAACATGCATAAAGCAAAAAAGAGAAACATACGAAAACGTTACTAAAAGTTGATGGAATCATTTATCATTGAAGGGGGACAACCTCTAAAAGGATCAATAACTCCCCAAGGAGCAAAAAACGAAGCTTTACAAATTTTGTGTGCAGTGTTACTCACGCCGGAAGTTGTTAACATCCACAACATACCTGACATTGTAGATGTCAATAAACTAATCAAACTTCTTGAAAATTTCGGAGTATTGGTTAAGAAAATTTCCAAAGGTCATTTTAGCTTTCAAGCAAATAGTATTGATCTTGACTACCTAAGCTCTGATAAATTTAAAAACGACGGAAAAGGACTGCGTGGTTCTATAATGCTCGTAGGACCGCTTCTTGCTAGGTTTGGAAAAGGAAGTATTCCTAGGCCTGGAGGAGATAAAATTGGACGGCGCCGATTAGATACCCACTTTGAAGGACTAATTAAACTTGGAGCAACTTTCAACTATAACCGTGAAGATTATTTTTATAGTGTTGAGGCAAAAAAATTGACTGGAACTGATATGCTACTTGATGAAGCTTCAGTTACTGGAACTGCAAATATTGTTATGGCAGCAGTTTTAGCAGAGGGTAGAACTACCATATACAATGCTGCTTGCGAACCCTATCTGCAACAACTCTGTAATATGCTTAACAGGATGGGGGCAAAAATTAGTGGAATAGGATCCAACCTATTAGTTATTGATGGGATAACGAAGCTTAAAGGAACAGTCCACACAATACTTCCCGACATGATTGAAATTGGTAGCTGGGTGGGTTTAGCTGCAATGACACAAAGTGAAATTACAATAAAAAATGTACGTTGGGAATACTTAGGACAAATGCCTAGTGTTTTTAGGAAATTAGGAATTACCCTAGAACAAAAAGGTGATGATATATATATTCCTGCCCATACTGATGGTTACGAAGTTCAAAGCTATATAGATGGATCTATTCTCACCATTTCAGATGCGCCATGGCCAGGATTTACTCCAGACCTCTTAAGTATTATCTTAGTTGTTGCTACTCAAGCCAGGGGAAGTATTTTAGTGCATCAAAAAATGTTTGAAAGTCGTTTGTTTTTTGTTGATAAATTGATTGATATGGGAGCAAAAATAATTTTGTGTGACCCGCATAGAGCGACTGTTATTGGACATGATTTTAAATCAAAACTTAAAGCAACAACATTAACATCCCCAGACATTCGCGCAGGTGTATCGTTACTTATCGCTGCACTTTCTGCAAAAGGTATAAGTACTATACATAACATTGAACAAATCGACAGAGGATATGAGGATATCGAAAATCGACTACGAAAAATTGGAGCTAAAATAAAACGTGTTAAAACACAATAGCTTCAATAATTAAAAAAAAGAAGTGAAAGATTAACGTTTTGAAATTTTATTATTATTAATATTACGTTGTCTTGTGCACTTGAAACGATCTACAGTTTCAGATCGACTTTTACTATGTTTTGTCTTTCTTCCTTGAACACGAGCTCTCCACATTTTAAAACTAGAAGCCTTCATTTCTGTTCGCATTAAAGTTATTACCTCTTGTTCTTTTAATCCAAATTGCATTAAAATGGCATCAAAAGGAGTTCTATCTTCCCATGCCATTTCAATAACACGATCAATTTGAATTTCATTAAGTTCAAGTTTCTTTTTCATGGTATTATCTTATTGATAAAGTGTGTTTGTTTAATATGCGCTTACTTTCTTTTTTTACTAATGTGTTTTTTTTAAGGTTCCAAAGTATTTGACTTGCTTTCTTATGCATTGCTTCAAGATCTATGATGGGTTTTGGATAATCTACTCCCAATTCAAAATTATACAATGCTGCTTCCATAGGGGTTAATTCCCACGGAGTATGTAAAAAATTAGTTGGTAGTTTATTTAATTCTGGAAGCCATTGCAAAACAAAAACACCTTCTGGGTCATGCTCTAAACCATTTTTAACTGGATTATAAATTCTTAGGGTATTAATTCCTGTTTCTCCAGCCTGCATCTGAATTTGAGGAAAATGAATTCCAGGTTCAAAGTCAAGAAATTGGCAAGCTAAAAATGAGGAAATCGCTTGCCATGGCTGCCACAAATGATGAATAACAAAAGATACGACAAGTGCACGCATTCTAAAATTTAAATAACCCGTAGATATTAAACATCGCATTGCAGCATCTACCATTGGAACTCCTGTTTGTCCAGTTTTCCAAGCTTTCAAATAGTCTGCACGCTTCGCTTTTACTAGACTATGGTATCCTTTGTTTATACTGTTAAATTCCATACCACACTCCATTTCAAACTTTTGAATAAAATGCGATTGCCACCGTAATCTTGATTCAAAAGAGGAAAGAGCCCTGCCCCTTTTCCCATTTTCTTTTTCCTCTTCTGTACGTTGTAAAATCTGTCGCATTGAAATATTACCCCAAGCTATGTATGGAGATAAACGACTACAACTTTTACGAGCCAAATCAGGTTTTGAAATATGTTTTTGATAATTTAAATATCGTTTATCAAAAAAGGAATTTAAATACCGTTGTGCATTTTGCTCGCCTCCAGGTTGAAACCATTTTGAAGAATTTGTTTCTTTAGAGACAGGAGTTAATAAAGCTTCTAGTCTAGAAATTTCATTTAAAGAAAGAAGTTGTGCATTGTCTGGAGAAAAATTAAATAAAGGACGATTCATATGCTTAGACCAAAGTTGAATCCATTTTTTTCGGTTTGATAGTCTTCTAAAGACACCTTGTTGCAAATATTCATTCCAAACAACCTTATGTTTATCTGTCCAATATTTAACTTTTTTATCACGCTCAAAAGTAATTCCAATTCCAGTTTCTTGATGTGAATACAAGGTGAAATTATAGAATTCTTTTAAGTTTTCTAATACATCTAAAAATGAACCTTTTACAGTCATAACTTTAGAATTAAAAATAGCTAATTGAGAATCTAACTGAACTATGGACTGTTTTATAAAATCAAAATGTCGCGGACTATAATGAGAATCCGTTTGAAGTATATCTTCAAAAACATATAATAAAAGACAAGGTCTCTTGCTAGATAAAGCTGCATGCAGAGCCTCATGATCTAAAAGTCGTAAATCACGTTTTAGCCAGACAATATTTAAAGATTCGCGCTTAAAAAGCATCAGGATTGGCAATAATTTTGTAGGCTCTTTCTTTAACATCAGCAAGATCTGCAGGAGATATTTTTTCTAATAATCGTAACATCATTCCCATTCTGTTATTTTTATAAAAATATTGTTTTTTATCATCTAAAAAATTCCAATATAGACTGTTAAATGGACAAGCATCTTCTCCAACACGTTTCTTTTTATCATATATACATTCATCACAATAATTACTCATTTTATTAATATATGAAGCGGCAGAAACATAAGGTTTAGTGGCAACAATTCCACCATCTGCCCACTGACTCATACCTCTAGTGTTTGGAAGCTGGACCCATTCTACAGCATCGGCGTAAATACCTAAATACCAACGATCAACTTCATCTGGATTTACCTGTGCTAGCAAAGCAAAATTACCTGTAATCATCAAACGCTGAATATGGTGGGCATAACCAGTATCTAAAGAATTTTGTATGCTTGTATTTAGACAATTCATTTTCGTGTCAGCAGTCCAATAAAAATTAGGAAGTGGATTATAATTCTCTAGCGCATTCTTTTTTGAATATTCTGGCATTTCACGCCAATAAATACCCCTCATATATTCACGCCATCCTATTATTTGTCGAACAAATCCTTCAACTTGTGATAGTTCAATGTCTTTAGTATTGTCGTGATAATAGCTAATAACAGACTCCACAACCTCTAAAGGATTTATCATTTTAGTGTTTAAAGCAAATGATATTCTTGAGTGAAATAAGTTGGTTTCATTCGTATTCATTGCATCTTGATAGGTGCCAAAATGACGCAATAAATTCTCATTAAAATACTGTAGTTGTTGCAAGGCTTCTTCTCTATTTGAAGGATATAGAAAAGCTGTTAAATCTATGGTTCCCAATGTATTGACATCATTTGATTTCAAGAGGCTTACTAAAGATTCTAAAGCAACTTTATTGGGAATAAAAGGTGCAGGAATTCCAGGAGATCCTTTCCATTTATTACGATTATTTTTATCGAAATTCCAAGCACCTCCTAGAGGCTTTTCCCCCTCCATTAACAAATGAAAATCCTTTCGTATTCTTCGATAGAAAAATTCCATTATTGATTGCTTTTTTCCTTCAAAAAAATTTGTTAAAAAAATTCGTGTTGTCATAAAATGCTCAGTGTCATATGCCAGTGATGGAATTGAAAGAGCAGTACAAAATTTTTTTAATTGTTGGTCCAAACGAAATTCATCTGGATATAAGTATTGAAATTGTGAAACTTTATATTCCTTAATTAGAAGGTTTAGATTTAATAATAGGTTTTGTTTGTTTTCTGGTGCATCCAAAGCAAGATATCTAACCATATGTCCTTGACTTTCCAATGTAATTTTAAATTGTCTCATGGCATTGAAAAATGCCACAACTTTTTGCAGGTGATGATCTACATAATCCGTTTCTTGACGCATTTCCATGATAACGTAACAAACAGTGGGATTCACTTCTTTAAACCAAGAATGTTGACTATTGAGTTGATCACCAAGAATAAGTCTTAAAATCATTTAAATAAGGTATTTTGAAGCCATTTTTTTTGATATGTGCCTTTAGCATCATATCTACTTGCCTGAAACTGAATGTTAAACTTTCGATCCCTAGGGTCATTTCCTACTCCAGCAACATACATCCAATTTCCCCAATTACTATGAACATCATAATCTATTAATTGTTGTTCAAAATATGCGGCACCCATTCGCCAATCCATTAACATATTTTTTGTGAAATAACTTGCTACATTTTGCCTACCACGATTACTCATAAAACCTGTTTTTTTAAGTTCAATCATATTGGCGTTAACAAAAGGCTCTGAAGTTTTACCTTCTATCCATTTTTTATATATCTCATGGTTAGTTTTCCAAGTATACTTTTGTGATAAAATTCCACCCAACTTAAATATCTTAGTGCCGTGCTTCAAGGAGATGTATTTAAAATAATCACGCCAAATTAATTCAAAAATTAACCAATAAGTTGATTCATTTTCATGAACTTCTTTTTCATATTTTTTGATACTCCAATAAATAGTTTTAGCAGAAAGTGATCCATTTGCAAGCCAGGGAGAAAATTTTGAGCTATAGTTAGAACCAAGCATTCCATTTCTTGTTTTTTTATAAAATGAAAGCCGTTTGGATTTCCAAAAATAATCATCTAGTCGGTCTATTGCTGAATTTGTACCTCCAGAAAAAGGAAATGCTGTATTTACAAGTGTTTCAAAAGAATTAAATCCTAGAGATTTAAGTGAAAGAAGTGGATAGGTTTTGGCAAGTAATGAATCTTTGGACAATAGTTTAGGACTTGAAATACAGGATCTTACTTGAGTAAATTTCTCGCATTGTTTCCTAAAAACAGTAAAAACCTCTGGGATTGAATCTATTGTCATTGGAAGATCTTCAGGATGAAATAAAAATTGATCATAATGAGAATCTAAAATAACTTTTTTTGGCAGTGAGGCAATTAGAGAATCTGTTACAAATTTTTCTTCTGAAGTCCACTCTTTTTGATAAAAAACAGTGGAAGCGTTAATTGTATTTACCCAATAAGGGATTCTCTCACTTGCAGTTTTATTTTCTACAATTAGTGTTATGTTTTTTTGAAGTAGTTCTATTTTTAAAGCAGCTAATGTTTCAAGGATAAAATTAATTCTATAGGCTCCTGATTTTTGAAAACCCCATTGTGTATTTAAAAATTCTTTAGGCTCAAATGTATAATAAGCCACTACCCTATCAAAATCATTACATGCCTTATAAAAAGACTGCTGATCCTGAAAACGTAAATCATTTCTTAACCAAACAATAGCAGTTTTCATACTCCTTTACATTTTTTACTACAATATTTTACAGATTCCCAGTCTCGTTCCCATTTTTTTCTCCAATGAAACGAACGTTTACAGCTAAGGCAAATTTTTTGAGGTAGATGCTGTTTTAATACTCTTTTCATAAAGTACTTAAGGCAGTCTTATAAACCATTAGACAGCGTTCACGAGCCTTCTTATGATCTACCATGGGAGCAGGATAATCAATTTCCTGAAAATTAGGCACCCATTTTTGAATATATCGTAACTCCTTATCAAATTTTTTAACTTGCTCTGATGGGTTGAAAATCCTAAAATAAGGAGCGGCATCTACTCCACAGCCTGCAACCCACTGCCAATTCCCAACGTTGCTAGACATTTCATAGTCTAGTAGTTTTTCAGCAAAATATGCTTCCCCCCAACGCCAATCAATTAATAAGTGTTTACACAGAAAACTACCTACAAGCATTCGCACTCTATTGTGCATAAAACCAGTTTGATTTAACTGACGCATCCCTGCATCAACAAGAGGATAACCAGTATCACCTTTACACCACTTTTCAAAATCCGCTGGATTGTTTAACCATTCAATTTTATCGTATTGTGGCTTAAAGCTTTTATAAGACGTATGGGGAAAATGCCATAATATTTGCATGAAAAATTCACGCCAAATCAATTCTTTTAAAAAAATATTGTTAGAACGCGAAGCTGCTTTTTGAACCAAAGCACGAACACTAACTATTCCAAAACGCAAATAAGATCCTAATCTAGAAGTTGAGTCTAATGAAGGAAAATTTCTTGTCTCTTCATATTCATCAATAACTTTATTATCAAAGGAATATTTTGGCTCTACAATAATACTTTTATCAAATCCTAAGTCAGCAAGATTGATTTTAGGGAACGATTCGTTTAAAGTTAAATTTCCTAATAAAGTTTCTGAAGGATATGTTTTTAATGGATTCTCTTCAAAACGTTCAAGCCATTTTCTTGAAAATGGTGTATAAACTTTATAAGGGCTACCATCTTTTTTAACGATTTCATCTTTTGCAAAAATCACCTGATCCTTATACATTTCAAAAGCTACCCCCTCTTTTTCTAATAGTCGATGAATTTCAGCATCTCGATTGGTAGCATAAGGTTCATAGTCTTCATTACAAATAACTTTTTCAACCCTCCATTTGTTTATTAACTCTGGGAAAATAGTCTTTGGATTACCATGAAATCTTCTAACAGAACATCGTTTGGTCTTCATAGCAAGATCAATATTGTTCAAGGACATTAATATCAATTCAAGGCGAGCGTCTTGCTTTGGAAGTTTTTTAAGAATCTTTTTATCAAAAATAAAGATCGGCAATACTTTGTTTTTACCGTTCAAAGCATGAAATAATCCACAATTATCTTTAATCCTAAGATCTCTTCTGAACCAAAATAACGTGATTTTTTCCATTAATATGTTTATGTTTTTAAATTACCAATTCCGCCATCAATTTGTAATATTCTTCCAGTCATCCAACTACTCTTATCACCTAATAAAAAAGCTGTTACATCTGCTAACTCCTCAGCGGTACCAATTCTTCCTAGCGGATGACGCTCATTAGCTTTTTCCATTTTAATATCGTTATTTAAAAACTTTGAGGCTAAGGGAGTGTCAACGATTGAAGGTGCAATCGCATTTACCCTAATCTTAGGAGCAAACTCTGCTGCTAAAGACCTAGTTAATCCTTCTATAGCACCTTTTGAAGCAGAAATAGAACTGTGAAAGGGCATTCCCGTTTGGACGGCTACAGTACTGTAAAAAACAACTGAAGCTTTAGCACTTGCTTGCAACAATCCTAAGACTGATTTCAAGGACTTAATAGCTCCCATAACATTAATCTCAAAATCATCTGTAAAGGCTTCAATTTTCAGCCCCTTAAAGGGCCTTAAGTTAATGGACCCTGGACAGTATACAAAACCGTCTAAAATTTCAGGTAAAAGTGAGGTGTCAATTGTATCTTTAGTAGCATCAAAAGGAATGTAATTAACCTTCAGACCAGCAATTCCCTCGTTAGAACGACTTGCAACATAAACATTATTATCTGGTGATAATAATGTAACTAAAGCTAGACCAATGCCTGAACTTCCACCGATCACTAATATATTTTTATTTTTCATCATTTGTATATTCTCCAAAAAGGTTAATAAGTGCTTTTTCTCTGTATTCAAAAATTTCTTTTAATTTGGGTGCCACTATAATTGGATGGAATAATTGACCTAAAATTCCTAATGGAATTTTATAATCAATAATATCAATCATTTCTACTCCATTTTTTATGGGTTTAATAAAATGTTTATGGTGCCATAGTGCATATGGGCCAAAACGTTGCTCATCTACAAAATAATTTCCCTCATCAACATGAGTTATTTCAGTGACCCATTTTGTTGGTATATTTAATAATGGCGTAACAATGTATTGAATGATTTGTCCTGCATACATTTTATCTGCGGCTCCTTCTAAAATATTAAAGCTCATATAGTCAGGAGTAATCCTTTTTAAATTTTTTGGATCAGAAAGAAAATCCCATGCTTTTTTTTGAGAAATTGGAAGGTTTTGAACCGTTTTTAAACGATATATTTTCATTTATTTTTTTATAAAAACAAATCTACTAAATGTTTAAATATTATAACACATGGTTAAACAACAAATATTCAGTTGATTTAATTTAGAATAATAAATAAAAAACATCCGTTAATAAATTATATTTGACAAACTAAAAAAACATCATGAAAAAATTGAAATATTTAGTGCTTTTGATAAGCTCTTTTGGATTTGCTCAAATCTTAACGCCACAACCTAGCCCATATAGTAAAATTCAACAAACTGTTGGGTTAACTAAAGTGACTATTGAATATTCTAGACCTGCACTACGGGGTAGAACTGTAATGGGTGATCTAGTCCCTTACGGTGAACTATGGAGAGCTGGTGCAAACAAAAATACCATGATCAACTTTTCTGATGATGTAATTTTAGATGGCACCAAAATAGCTAAAGGAAATTATGCTTTATTTATTCGTCCAGGCAAAACCTTATGGGAGGTTTTTTTCTACAGTAATACTGAAAATTCAGGGCTCCCAAAAAACTGGAATACGAACTTAATTGTAGCGGTTGCGGAAGTTGTTCCTCATACAACTGAAACTACCTGGGAATCTTTTACTATTTCAATTGATGATCTTAATAATACTGGAGCTACTTTAAATATTAAATGGGAAAACACCGAGGTTAAAATTCCTTTTAAAGTACCTACAGATAAAAAAACAATGGCTTCAATAAAGGAAACCATGAAAGGATCCCCCAAATCTAGAGATTACTATAGTGCTGCCATTTATTATAGAGAAACTGGAAAGGATTTAAGACAAGCTAAGAAATGGATTGCTAAAGCAATTGATCTTGATGAAGGGAAATACTGGATGTATCGTCAACAATCACTTATCCTTGCAGAATTAAAAGAAACAGAAGCTGCCATTGTAGCTGCGAAAACCTCTTTGAAGTTAGCGAAAGAGGCGGGTAATAATGACTATATTCGTTTAAATACTAAATCCATTGAAGAATGGTCTAAGTAATAATAAACCCTTTAAAAAAAAATCACTTTAGAGTGGTTTTTTTTTGCTCTTTTTTAAGATAACTTTTATATATGATATTAAAAACCAAGCCAAAAATAACTAAGAAAGTCCCCACTAATTGAAAAAACTCATACTGTTCTGATAACACAAAAAAACCAAATAATAAAGTAAATAATACCTCTACATACTTAAAAGGTGCCACCATGTGTGCCTCTACATTTCGAAAAGCTTTAGTCATAAATAATTGTCCAAAAAAACCAAAAAAACCTAGGCTAATTAAAAGAAATAGATTCTCACCAGAAGGGGTCTTCCAGGAAAAAAAACTTCCAATTCCTCCAACAACTGTTGCGAGTAACATAAAATAATGAACAACAACTACGGGATGGTCTCCACTTCCAATTTTTGCAATTAAAATGTAAACGATGGCAGAAAAAAAAGCAGCTAATAAGACAAGAAAAACTCCAAAACTTGATCCAGAGCTATCATAACTTTTTATTAGAAAAACTCCTGTAAACGCCATAAAAAAGAAAATCCATTGTATGGGTTTGATTACTTCTTTAAGATATACTACAGCCAATAAAGCAGCAAAAATAGGAGATACATAGCGAAGAGTTACTGCACTTCCAATAGATATATAGTGTAATCCCCAAAAAAATAAAATCATTGAAGTTACACCCACTAAAGATCTAAGGATCAATAATTTCTTTTGATTTCCCCACTGCGGAATCCCTTGAGATTTCAGAAAACTATACGTTATTAGCAATGAACCTATTGACCTAAAAAAAACGAGTTGAAAGGTTGAAAAATTTACTAAATACTTTACAATAGCATTCATAAAAGCAAATGATAATGTACTAAGTAACATATATTTTACGGCCTTATAAAAAGTTGAATTCAATTAATGATTATTTTTTGCAAATATGCATAAATTGAGTGATTTAGTAAAGGTTTTATCACTAGATAAAATAAGTAGTATCTTCGAAATTCATTAAAAAATGATGTCTTTTGGGTTCACTTTCTCTTTTTAATTTTGCACTTGCTGCTTTTTGTGCTTTTTTACTTGGTATTTCAAAATCTGGCCTCAAGGGAATTGCAGCATTAATAGTTACTGGTTTTGCATTAGTGTATGATGCACGAAATTCAACAGGTGTACTAATGCCTCTTTTATTAGTGGGAGATGTTTTTGCAATTATCTATTACAAAAGGCATGTGAAATGGAAATATATAGCCAAACTACTACCCTGGATGATTGCAGGTGTTCTTATGGGAGTTCTTGGCGGAAAATTTATCTCAGAGGATATTTTTAAATATGGGATGGCTTCAATCATTCTTTTTAGCGTTGCCTTAATGTATTATTGGGAAAATAAAAAAGATAAAACTATACCCTCGCATTGGACTTTCGCTAGTTCTATGGGTATTCTTGCGGGCTTTACAACCATGATAGGAAATTTAGCAGGGGCATTTTCTAATATTTATTTTTTAGCGATGCGCCTTCCTAAAAATACTTTCATTGGAACAGCTGCATGGCTTTTTTTTTTGATAAATACATTTAAATTGCCTTTTCACATTTGGAGTTGGGAAACTATAAACGAAGTTTCTATTCTAAAAAGTATTGAGCTTGTACCATTTGTCATTATTGGATTATTTTCAGGAGTTTTTATTGTTAAAAAAATTAAAGATGATAACTACCGCAAGCTGATTTTATTTTTCACTGCTATAGGAGGTATTACCATTTTATTTAATTAGTCAATTTATCGACAACTGCTCGAATATTTTTCTGATTACTTTCTCCTATTTTCTGATGTAAGAATGATATTTTTGAATTTACTTTTTCAGGAATTGAAATGGAAGGTAATAATTTAGAGCCTGAAAGATGAAGCGCTTTAAAACCATATTTTTTAAATTCTAAACAATTTGAGGCATTTATTCCACTTCCCGGCATAATTGTTATCTGTGCACCTAGATTATTATGCAAGTTTTTTAAATTAACGAGACCATCGATTGCCTTCTCTTCTTGTCCCGAAGTTAAGACAGAATTAAACCCTAAATCTATCAAGATTTGTAAAGCTTCCATTGGGCTGGTAACCACATCAAAAGCTCTATGAAATGTTAAACTCATAGAACCGGCCAATGAAATCCAATGCTTCAAACGTTTCTTGTCTAAATTAAAATTTTGAGTTAGTGCCCCTAAAACAATACCTTTACAGCCCATTTCTTTAGCAAGTAAGACATCTTGACTTATAACGTTAACTTCTGAATCTGTATATATAAAATGACCTTCTCTAGGTCGTATTAAGCAATAAATAGGCAATAAATCCAAAGCAACTGCCTCAGCTATTAAACCTTTTGAAGGTGTAATTCCTCCGACTCCTAGAGCGCTACACAATTCAATGCGATCTGCACCTGCTTGTGCAGCATTTTTAACAGAGGCAATTGAACTTGCACAAACTTCTACAATCATAATTCATTTTTATTAACTTAAACAAAGTTAAAATAACTCTCTAAAAAGATGTTTTATTGACAACAAATTTTCTTTTAAAAAAAATCTTTTTATATTGTTAACCAATTGAAAAGAAAGCTTTTTTTAGGACAAAGTTCATTAGCCACTCTAGGTGTTTTAGTTGCTCCGAGCATCCTGAAAGAAAAAAAAATAGTCAAACCCTTAACCACTAACAACATACACATTTCATATGCAATTAGCACTTGGAATGTTCCGCAGGCAACTAAAATTGCAGGTGAAGCTTTAGATAATGGTGCTAATGCCCTTGATGCTGCTGTTAAAGGCGTGGCTTTTGAAGAGTCTAATATTTTAAATACAACTGTGGGTAGAGGTGGAACACCTGATAGGGACGGCTCAGTAACTTTAGATGCTTGTGTAATGAATCATAAAGGTGACTGTGGATCCGTTCTTGCTGTTGAAGATATCACTCATGTTGCTTCACTAGCCAAAGAGGTTATGGAAAAAACACCACATGTTATATTAGCGGGTGTAGGTGCTCGAACTTTTGCTATCAGTCAAGGATATCTTCCTGAAAACTTATTGAGTGATGAAGGAGAAAAAGCTTGGAGAAAATGGTTAGAAAATGGAAACTATCGCCCTGAAATTAATATAGAAAATCATGATACCATTGGAATGCTTTGCTGTGATCAGGAAGGTTTGCTATCGGGTGTCTGTACAACTAGTGGTCTTGCTTATAAAATGAAAGGTCGCGTTGGAGACTCCCCTATTATTGGTTCAGGTCTATTCATAGATAACAACATAGGAGGAGCAGTTGCAACTGGTCTTGGCGAAGAAGTTATAAAAACAGTAGGAAGTTTTCTTATAGTAGAACTTATGAGACAAGGCAGAACACCACAAGAAGCCTGTGAGGAAGCCGTAGGAAGAATTGTTGAAAAACAAAACGGTAAACCTGATTTTCAAGTAGCGTATTTAGCAACAAATAAAAAAGGTGACACAGGAGCCTATAGTATCCATAAAGGATTTTCCTTTACCAAGTATAAAAATAAAACAAATCATAACATTACTTCAAAAGCAATGTTTTAATTCCAAAATAAATGGAAATAATTGAAAATGAAAAAAAATACGATGTAGTTATTGTTGGCTCTGGAGCAGGAGGTGGAATGGCGACTAAAATATTATCTGAAGCTGGTTTAAAAGTAGCAGTAATTGAAGCTGGTCCCTACTTTGATCCAGCAAATCCAGCACAACAAACTCAGCTTAAATGGCCACATGAATCACCAAGAAGAGGGGCTGGAACTACACGTGCTTTTGGAGAATTTGACATGGCCTATGGCGGTTGGGAAATTGAAGGAGAACCTTATAATCAAGTAGGTGATTCACAGTTTGATTGGTTTCGATCACGTATGCTAGGTGGAAGAACAAATCACTGGGGGCGTATCTCTTTACGCTTTGGCCCTCGAGACTTTAAAGGGAAAGATAGGGATGGTTTGGGAGAAAACTGGCCAATTAGCTATGAGGATGTAAAACCTTATTATGATAAAGTAGATAAACTTATTGGTGTTTTCGGAAGTAAAGAGGGAATGTATAATGAACCCGATGGTTTTTTCTTACCTGCTCCCAAACCAAGACTACACGAATTATATTACAAAAAAGGTGCTGAAAAATCTGGAGTTAAAGTAATGCCTTCAAGACTTTCTATTTTAACCAAAAGGATTAACAATGAACGTGGTATTTGTTTTTATTGTAACCAGTGTAGTAGATCTTGTTCTGTATATGGTGACTTTTCTGCAGGCTCTTGTTTGATTTTTCCTGCTCAAAAATCTGGTGGACAAGTTGATCTTTATGTAAATAGTATGGTGCGTGAAGTAACCGTGAATGATGAAGGAAAAGCTACAGGTGTATTATATATAAATAAGGAGGACCGAAAAGAATACCGTATCACAGGAAAAGTGGTTGTATTAGCAGCTTCTGCCTGCAGTACTGCAAGAATTTTACTTAACTCAAAAAGTCCCCAGCATCCAAACGGTCTTGGTAATAGCAGTAATATGGTAGGAAAATATGTACATGATTCTACAGGAAGTGATCGCATGGCATTTGTTCCAGAAATGATGAATAGAAAACGCTATAACGAAGATGGAGTTGGAGGAATGCACTTATATTCACCGTGGTGGCTTGATAATAAAAAATTAGACTTTCCTAGAGGTTACCATATTGAGGTATGGGGTGGTTTAGGTATGCCAAGTTATGGGACCGGATTTGATCCAAATAGCTTAAATAAACATCTTGGTCTTAAAGTTGGTGGCTACGGAAATGGATTACGTGAAGATGTGAAAAAATTCTATGGTTCTGTCATGGGAATGTCAGGACGTGGAGAATCTATTGCTAATGTCAATAACTATTGTGAAATTGATCCTACAACTGTGGATGAATTTGGAATTCCAGTGTTAAGGTTCAACTATAGTTGGTCTGACCACGAAAGAAAGCAGGCTCGTCACATGCATGAAACATTTGAAGAAATAATTCATAACATGGGAGGAGTTGTCTTAGGAGATAAGCCTGGAGCTGATAAAGATTATGGTTTACTTAATCCAGGTAGGATAATACATGAGGTGGGTACTACAAGAATGGGGAGTAATCCTAAAACATCAGTTGTAAATGAATTTGAACAACTTCACGATGTTGATAATGTCTTTGTTGTTGATGCTGGACCGTTTGTTTCACAAGCAGATAAAAATCCAACTTGGACAATTATGGCACTTTCGTGGAGAACCTCAGAATTTATTATTGAAGAATTAAAAAAACAAAATATATAGTCATGAATAGAAGAGATAGTATACGTTCCCTTTTTTTAGGAAGCATGGCGGGAGGATTGGCCCTTGAAAGTTGTATATCAGCATCTGAAGAAACAATTAATGAAAAAATATGGGAATATCAATATGGACGAACTCCAGAGGAAGCCGCGAGAGATGAAAAATTACTTGCTACCCAATATTTTGAAAATACCGAAATAAATGTAATCACTCGACTCGCAAGTTTAATTTTACCTCCAACTACTGATGGGACAATTGAAGATGCTGGCGTGCCTAAATTTATAGAGTTTATGGCTAAAGATTTTCCTGGACTTCAAACACCAATAAGAGGTGGGATTATGTGGCTTGATAATCATGCTAATAGACATTTTGATAATGATTTTATAAATATTACCGAAGACCAGCAACATGAGATTTTAGATCAAATAGCCTATCCTGAGTCAAAAGGAGAGCAAAAACAAGAAGTTAAATTCTTTTCCTTAATGAGAAATTTAGTCATGACTGGTTATTTTACTTCTGCAGTTGGGATTAAAGAATTAGGATATAAAGGAAATCAACCAAATGTTTGGGATGGTGTGCCGGAAGATGTTTTGAAAGATCACGGAATGTCTTATGATGCTTCATGGATGCCGAAATTTGTTGACCAATCTAAACGCAATGATATGGCTGAATGGGATGAAGAAGGTAATTTATTGTCATAAATCATAATCCTAGTAAAATGTTGCTTTTTAAATAGAGCAAAAAATAACATAAAATATGAAAGATTTTATTTTAGCTGTAGATGCTGGTACGACTAGTTCTAGAGCAATTATATTTGACCGAAATGGCACCACTATTGGAACATCACAACATGAATTTACACAACATTTTCCAAAAGAAAGTTGGGTTGAACACGATGCCCTAGAAATATGGGATACTCAATTATTGGCCATAAGAGAAGTACTAGAAAAAACCGATACTAAAGCCTCCCAAATTCATGCAATAGGGATAACTAACCAAAGAGAAACCACAGTTCTTTGGAACCGCTACACTGGAAAACCTGTTCATAAAGCAATTGTGTGGCAAGACAGAAGAACTGCTTTTATTTGTGATGAATTAAAAAAATCAGGAAAAGCTTCTGTTTTTTATGAAAAAACTGGACTTTTATTAGATGCCTATTTTTCTGGAACAAAAATAAAATGGATTTTAGATCAAGATCCTGTACTAAAAAAACAAGCTTTAAATGGAGAGCTAGCTTTCGGAACTATAGATAGTTGGTTAATTTGGAATTTAACCAATGGAAAATTACACGTGACAGATGTTACCAATGCTAGCAGAACCCTTTTATTTAATATTCATACCTTAAAATGGGATAAAGAATTACTTGACATTCTGGATATTCCAGCAGCACTTCTTCCCGAAGTAGTTTCTTCCTCAGAAAAAGTAGGGGTAACTTCTTTTAATCTTTTTGGACATGAAATATTAATTTCTGGAATTGCTGGGGATCAACAAGCAGCTTTATTTGGTCAAATGTGTATCAATCCTGGTGATGTGAAAAACACCTACGGAACAGGATGTTTTTGTATAATGAACACAGGAGAAAAACCTGTTCAATCTAAAAATAAAATGCTCACCACAATTGGGTATCAACTAAACGGAAAAGTGACCTATGCACTAGAAGGAAGTGTATTTATTGCAGGAGCAGTAGTCCAATGGCTAAGAGATCAAATGGGTATTATCTCCTCTGCCCCTGAAATAGAAGTATTGGCTAAAACTGTTGAAAATAATGGAGGTGTTACTTTTATTCCTGCACTTTCTGGACTTGGTGCGCCTTACTGGGATCCACATGCCACTGGTACTATATTAGGAATTACCAGAGGTACGCAAAAAGGACATATAGCAAGAGCTGCACTTGAAGCTATCGCAATGCGAACAAGGGAGATTATAATAGAAATGCAAAAAGATGCTAACACTACCTTTGAAAGTTTAAAGGTAGATGGAGGCGGAAGTACAAACGACCTCTTAATGCAAATTCAATCGAACCTTATTCAAACTAAGGTTATTCGACCTAAAACAACTGAAACAACCGCATTGGGAGCTGCTTTTTTTGCAGGACTAGCAAGTGGTTATTGGCCCTCATTAGAAAGTCTTGCTAGTATTTGGAAAATTGATAAGAAATTTAATCCCGTTCAAGAAATAGAAAATCAAAAAATTATTGAATCATGGCAAAAAAGGATTGTTCAAGTCACCAATACTAATAAGAATGAATAGAACTATTAACCTAAAACGACTTGATGAAACTATACAATGGGATGTAATTATTATTGGCGGAGGAGCATCGGGCTTAGGAGTAGCAGTTGATGCAGCAAATCGGGGATTCAAAACGCTACTCTTAGAAAAAAATGATTTTGCCAAAGGTACTTCATCACGAAGTACAAAATTAGTTCATGGCGGGGTTAGATACCTTCAAAATGGAGATGTTTCGCTTGTTATAGAAGCTTTAAAAGAACGTGGTATTATGAGAAAAAATGCACCGCATTTAGTTCACGACATGAGTTTTGTAATTCCTTCATATGATTGGTGGACCAGTCCATTTTATGGCTTAGGATTAAAAATTTATGATATGATGTCAGGAAAATTAGGTTTAGGTCCCTCTACAATTTTAGATCGAAAAGAAACAATTTCATTAATACCCAATGTTAATAAAAAGGGTTTAAAAGGTGGAGTAATTTACCAAGACGGCCAGTTTGATGATGCCAGAATGGCCATAAGCCTAGCACTAACTGCATCACAAGAAGGAGCTTGCCTCCTAAATTATATTAATGTAATAGGAATTAATAAAGAAAATAACCTGATAACAGGAGTGACAATCAGAGATGAATGTGGTGATTTAGAAAAAGAAATTAAGGGAAAAGTAGTTATAAATGCAACCGGAGTTTTCTCTGATGAAATAGTTGCTCTAGATTTTCCTGAATCAAAACCTAAGATACGTCCTTCCCAAGGAGTTCATTTAGTTATTGATAAAACATTTTTAGACGGTCCACATGCAATTATGGTTCCCCACACTTCAGATGGACGTGTTCTTTTTGCTGTCCCATGGAATGGTTATGTTGTTTTAGGAACAACAGATACCCCTGTAAAATTAGCTTTAGATGAACCTATTGCTATGGAAAGTGAAATTGATTTTATTCTTGAAAATGCTGGAGTATATATGACAAAAAAACCAACTAGAAAAGATGTAAAAAGTGTCTTTACTGGACTTAGACCTTTAGCTGCTTCAAAAGGAGATTCAGAAAAAACAAAAGAAATTTCAAGAAGCCATAAAATAAACATTAGTAATAGTGGACTAGTAAGTATCTTGGGTGGTAAATGGACAACTTACAGGAAAATTGCTGAAGATGCTTTAAATAAAGCACAAGCAGTTGGTGGACTACCTGAAAGAAAGTGTAATACGGAACACCTGCCCATTTTTGGACATGATCACAAATCAAAATGGACAGACCCTCTGTACTTTTATGGAACAGAAGCTCTCAAGATTAAAGCCATTAATCCTGAAAAAGCAGGCACGTCATTATCAAAAAATTTTTTTATTTCAGAAAATCAAATTATATGGGCCATCCAACAAGAAATGGCGCTTAACTTAGAGGATGTTTTAGCTCGAAGGACTCGTTGTTTATTTCTTGACGCCAAAGAAACTGGAATTATAGCACCTAAAGTTGCTGAAATAATGTCTAAAACACTCGGTTTTGAAAAGACTTGGGAAGAAAAACAAGTAAAACAATTTAATGAATTAATAAAAACGTATCAATTATGATTATGCATCCATTCATTGCTGAATTTATAGGGACTACTATCTTACTCCTTCTTGGAGCAGGAGTTGTAGCAAATGTAAAATTAAAGAAAACAATAGCTGAAGCACAGAATCCCTGGATATTAATCACTAGTGCATGGGGATTTGCAGTATTCGTAGGTGTTTTTATAAGTGCACAATCAAGTGGTGCCCATTTAAACCCTGCTGTTACAGTTGGATTAGCAATGGCCGGAAAATTTTCTTGGTCTTTAGTTCCGATGTACTTTGGTGCACAATTATTAGGAGCAATGCTAGGAAGTTGGCTTGCTTATTTAACCTACATTGATCACTATAAAGCTACCAAAGACGAAGATGTCGTTAGAAGTACATTTTGTACTGGGCCTGCCATTAGAAATATAAAAAATAATTTATTTAGTGAAGGTATTGGAACATTCTTATTGGTATTTGGAGCACTATTTATTGTAAGTCCTAATATAGAAATTGCAGGGACAGAAGTAGAAAATTTTGGCTTAGGTGCCCTTGATGCATTACCCATTGGAATTGTGGTTTGGGTAATTGGAATTGCACTTGGTGGAACTACTGGCTATGCGATTAATCCTGCACGTGACTTTGGTCCACGTTTAGTATATCAAATGCTTCCTAGAAAAAATAAAAATGCAGATTGGTCTTATGCTTGGGTGCCAATAGTAGGCCCTTTCATAGGGGGAAGTATAGCAGGATTACTTTATTCAATTATTGCTTCTTTTTAAAAAACCTGTATTAGCGTGCCTTTTGTATAAACTCCTAAAAATCACGTTTAAGGCTACTCCACTGTTCAAGGATCTGCTCAAGGCAGCTTGCTTTAGCAACAGAAACTCGCCTTTCTGAATTAAAAGCTCGTTGAGTTTATCAAAAAAATACTAATACAGGTAGTGTTATAATTTTATTAAAACTTAATATGCCGCCATATGGACCTCAATCATATCAATGAGTTCTTTTACCTTCTCTTTCGATTCATCTTTGATAGAACTTGTATTTCCTTTTGATTGTTCAGATTGAGCTGCAAATTGAAGGGCACACATAGCAAGGACATCTTGCTTATCTCTAACAGCATAATTCTTTTCAAGTTGTTGTATGGTAGTTTCAATTTTTTTTGCAGAGGCTCTTAGGGAGGCTTCCTGTTCAGGAGCAACCGAAAGAGGATAAACCCTATTTGCGATTGTTATCTTTATTTTTAATAAATCACTCATAATTCTCAATTCATTTCTGAAACTTGTTGAATGCAAAAATCAACTTCTTTTATTAAACTATTTATCTTACTTTTTGTTTCTTGATTTCCTTCATTACTGCCAAGTAAATTATTTGCAATTTTCAATGACTTGTTTTCACTCTCAAGAATAGCATATTTTTGATTAATCTCTTTAAATTTAAATTCTAAAATATCGTTTTGTTCCTTAAGTTTAAGTAAATCTAAGTGATTCCCTTTTAGTTTATTGAGTAGCCCAATAATTTTTTCTTCTAAAATTATAATCTCTGATTTATTTTCTTGCATTTTTATTAATATAATAATTCACCTAAACAAAGTTATTCAATCTTTTTGAATTCAAACCAGAAGCTAACATCGTTTTAAATAATTTAATAAACCTACTCATTATACTTTTTTTATTTAATTAAAATAGCTTGTAAATATTTGATTTTTTATATTGCATATCAATCATCATAATCTTTAAAGAGTTATTTCCTTTGATTTTAAAACGTTTTTTAATTATCCTGTTAATTTCTAAAATATTAGTAAGTCAGGAAAAAAATAATTTTGTTGTCCCTCTTGACATCCCGCTTAGACTTTCAGGAACTTTTGGAGAATTAAGGGGTAATCATTTTCATGCTGGAATTGATATTAGAACTCAAGGTCGTGAGGGTTTTAAAATAGGAAGCGTTAAGTCTGGCAAAATAAATCGTATTCGTGTAAGCACCAGTGGCTATGGAAAAGCGCTTTACATAGAGCACCTTGATGGAACTACTTCTGTTTATGGACATCTTAAAAAATTTTCGCCTAGAATAGAGGCTTATGTTAAAGAGCAACAATACCTTAAAGAAACATATACAATTCAAATTTTTCCAAAAGGGAATAAATTAAATATTGATCAAGGTGAAATAATTGGGTATTCAGGAAATACAGGTGGATCTAATGGACCTCACCTTCATTTTGAAATACGAAACTCTAAAGATCAAAGTCCTATTAATCCGATGTTGTTTCCTTTTAAAATTGAAGATACACAGCGACCTCAAATTAAAAATTTCTATTTATTTACATCAAATGAAAATGACTACATAAAAAAAGAATATTCTCTTATTCGTAAAAACGATAGTGTTTATTCAACTCCAACCATTAACACCGAAGGTTCTATTCATGTTGGATTAAGTCTATTTGATAGACAAGATTTTTCTTTTAATAAAAACGGAATTTACAAAGCATCCGTTCTTTTAAATGGTAAAGAGAAATTTTCTTTTACCATGGATACAATATCATTTAATGATTCGGATAAAATTAATTTAATGATTGATTATGAAACACTCAAAAAAGATAAAAGAAGAATTCAACGTTTTGCTAATATAGAAGATTCTGATTTTAGTTTTGTTGATTCTAAAAAACAGAATGGAGAATTAAACATTAAACCCAACAACTCATACCAACTAATATTAAAAATAAGTGATTTTAAAGGGAATACAAGTTATGTAGAGAGTTATATATTAGGTGTGTCAAAACTTTTGTTACCTAAAAAAAAATCCATAAGCTTAATGAATCCTATTATGGACTACTCCTATGAATTTAAATCAAGTAGTGTTTATTTCCCAAAAGAAGCTTTTTACAAAGAAGTATCTGTTTATTCAGAACAAGTTGGAGATACCTTAAAAGTTGGTAAAGATATTATCCCACTCAAAAAGTCATTTGAAGTAAGTTTTAGTATACCTAAAATGGACAGTTTGAAAAGTGCTCAGTCTTTTATTGCTAAAATAGACTCAAAAGGAAAATTTCGATTTTTAAGTAATAAAATTAAAAATGGGGTTTTGGAAGGATCTTCGAAAACCCTTGGAAGCTTCATGATTTTAAGAGATAGTGTAGCTCCAAAAATTGTGCCTGTTAATTTCAAAAACAAGCAATGGCTCACAAATTATAATTTTCTTAAACTTAAAATTGATGATGATTTTACAGGAATAAAATCATATCGAGGTGAACTGGACGGTGAATGGATTCTATTAGAATACGAACCAAAAAACAAAACATTAATCTATGATCTTAACGACCTTACTTCTGATAAAGCATTACACCAATTAACGATTGAAGCCGAAGATCTTGTTGGAAATAAGACTGAGTATTCCATTGAGTTTTACAGAAAAAAATAACGAATTTATTAGATCTAATTAATTTTTAAACTCTTTAAAAACCTCAATCAGGTAATCTACTTCTTTTTTGGAATTATAAATGGAGAATGAAAATCGTAAAGAGGGCCAATTGTTTATGGGTGCACGTTGAATAGCATTTAAAACATGTGAGCCTGATCCAGTTCCTGACTGACATGCACTTCCCTTAGAACAGGCAATTCCTTTTAAGTCAAGATGAAAATCTAATAATGATGCTTTTTCTTTAGAAATAGGGAAAGACACATTTACAAGTGTAAAAGTACTTCCGTTGTCAGAACCTGAAAGTCCATTAAAAACTATATTTGGGAAAAGCTTACTTAATTCTTTAATAAAATATTTTTTTATTCCTAATATCTTCTTTTTTTCAAAGGCTAAATTAGCGTAAGCTATTTCAAGCGCTTTAAACATTCCAACAATATTGTGAACTGATTCTGTTCCAGCACGAAGTCCTCGTTCTTGTGATCCTCCATAAATGGATGGTTGAAGCCCAGAATTTTTTCGTATAAAAGAAAATCCAACTCCTTTAGGTCCATGGAATTTATGTGCAGCTGCAGATAAAAAATCAATAGGAAGTTCTTTCATATCAAACACATAATGTCCAACTCCTTGAACAGCATCGGTGTGAAATAATGCGTCATTGGCGTGACATAACTCCCCTACTTTTTTTAAATCCAATATATTTCCTATTTCATTATTAACATGCATTAAGGAAACTAATTTTTTAGAATTATCTTTTTGTAATAAAAAAGCAAGATTTTTTAAATCTATTGAACCATCATCCAAAAGATTTACAAATAACACTTCTATACCATGTAATAGTTTCAAAGCATCCATTGCATGAAGTATAGCGTGATGTTCAATAGAAGATGAAATGATCGTCTTAACTCCTAAATCTTTAACTGCACTATGCAATATCATATTATCAGACTCTGTTCCACCAGAAGTAAAGATGATTTCTTGAGGAGCAGCATTTAATGCAGCAGCAATTCCTTTTCTGGAAGTTTCAAGATTTGTTTTAGCTGTTCTTCCATAAGCATGAACTGAAGATGGATTTCCAAAACAATTTTCCATAACAGAAGAAATTACTTGAATCACTTCTGTTCTAATAGGCGTGGTTGCAGCGTTATCAAAATACACATTCATTTTAATAGTCTTTAAGGATTATTATTTTTCGAAAGCTTTGAGTGTTTTTGTGATAATTTCAACACACTCATAAAGTTGGTCTTCAGAAATAACCAAAGGAGGAGCAAAACGGATAATATTTCCGTGAGTTGGCTTAGCCAACAAACCATTCTCTTTCAATTGTATGCAAATATTCCAAGCAGTGTTACTTGTTTCTGTATCATTAATAACAATTGCATTTAGTAAACCTTTACCACGAACTTTTAATACAATAGTACTTGTTTCTATATACTCTTGCATAGCAGTTCTAAAAAGCTCTCCCAAATGACGTGCATTTTGAGTTAATTTTTCATCACGAATAACTTCTAGGGCTTCCATAGCTACACTACACGCCATTGGATTTCCTCCAAAAGTACTTCCGTGTTGTCCTGGCTGGATAACATCCATAATAGAACTGTCACATAAAACAGCTGAAACTGGATAAGTACCACCGCTAATTGCTTTACCTAATATCAATATATCTGGTCGTGTGTATGAATTTTCTTGACGTTCACAATTACCAGCGCATGAACAATTTCCACAGACAGCCAATAAAGAACCTGTTCGACCTATTCCTGTTTGTATTTCATCTGCTATAAGAAGTACATTATATTCAGAACATAATGAACGTGCTTTACTAATAAAATTTTCATCTGGAGTATATACACCAGCCTCACCTTGAATTGGTTCAACCAGAAATCCAGCAATATTTGGGTGCGTTTCTAAAATAGCCTCTAGAGCTTCTAAATCATTATAAGGAATCGTGATAAATCCTGAAGCATGTGGACCAAAATTAACTTTGGACTCTGAATCACTTGAAAAAGAAATAATAGTAGAAGTACGTCCATGAAAATTCTGAGAACACACAATAATTTCTGCTTTATCGGAAGGAATGTTTTTGACAGTATACCCCCACTTACGAGTGATTTTTATTGAAGCTTCTACAGCTTCAGCACCGGTGTTAGATGGAAGCAATCTTTCAAAATCAAAGTATTTGGTAACATATTCCATGTACTTTCCCAACTTATTATTGTGAAAAGCACGAGAAGTTAACGTTAAAACTTGAGCTTGTTTTTGTAATGCATTTACTATTCTAGGATGACAATGTCCTTGATTGACTGCAGAATATGCAGAAAGAAAATCAAAATATTTTTTTCCTTTAACATCCCATAAATAAACACCTTCACCACGCTCTAAGACAACAGGTAATGGATGATAATCATGAGCACCATGTCTTTGCTCAAGCTCTATAAAATGATTAGCGTTTATGATTGTTTCCATCTAAAATTAATTTAATTACTTTTCTGAAGTAGCTTATGATTCAAAAGTAATCAATATCTATTCCAAAAACCTAGCGTAAATAACGATTTATTTTATGAAGCCCGTTACATTTGTAAAATGTCAAGAAAAAAAATTGATCGGACTGAAACCGGATTAAAAATACATGACATCAATGCAAAAGGCATGGGTGTTGCAAAAAATGAAGAAGGGGCTGTTTTTTTTATAAAAAATGTAGTTCCTGATGATGTTGTGGACGTAAGGGTTTATAAAAAAAGAAGAGGATATTTTGAAGCAGAACCGCTAAAATGGGTTAAGACTTCTAAATACAGAGTCACCCCACCTTGTGAACATTTTGGTGTTTGTGGAGGCTGTAAATGGCAACATCTAGACTATGAAGCTCAACTTTCTTTTAAAGAAAAAGGTGTGCTTCATAATTTAAAAAATATAGGAAAACTTGATATTAAAGAGGTCCTCCCAATTCTTGGGGTTGAAAATCCTTACTATTATCGAAATAAGATGGAGTTTTCTTTTTCAAATAAACGTTGGCTAACTTCAGAGGAAATTTCTAGTGAAAATGAAATTGAAAGGAACGGATTAGGATTTCATAAACCTAATATGTGGGATAAAGTTGTTGATATTAATAAGTGTCATCTTCAAGCAGATCCTTCAAATGAAATTAGAAACGCCGTTAGAACTTTTGCCATTGAACATAAGCTTGAGTTCTATGATCCACGTGCACAAAAAGGTTTTTTACGCACTTTAATGATTCGGAATACCCTTGGAGGAGAGCTAATGGTTTTACTCCAGTTTTATAAAGAACAAAAAGAAAAAAGAACACACCTCTTAAGCTTCTTGAAAGAACGTTTCCCATCAATCACCTCACTCCTTTATTGCATAAATAATAAAGGAAATGATAGCCTTTATGATCAAAACATTTTTTGTTTTTATGGACAAAATTATATAACAGAACATCTTGGGAAATTACAGTTTAAGATTACAGCTAAGTCATTTTACCAAACGAACCCAAAACAAGCAGAGACACTTTATGCTATTGGAATGAAATTTGCAAACTTAAAAGGATCCGAAACGGTCTATGACTTGTATACGGGAACTGGAACAATTGCTCTTTCTATTGCAAATTCTTGTGCTAAAGTAGTTGGAGTTGAATCAGTTCCAGAAGCTATTGATGCTGCAATAGAGAATGCCATCTTTAATAAAACAGAAAACACTTCTTTTGAAGTAGGTGATATGAAAGATTGCTTTAATGATGAATTCGTTGAGCGACATGGTAAGGCAGATGTCGTGATTACTGACCCTCCAAGAAATGGTATGCATACAGATGTTATTAAGCAATTACTAAAATTAGGACCAGAAAAAATTGTGTATATAAGCTGTAATAGTGCTACACAAGCAAGAGACTTAGAATTAATGAAAAACGACTATAGTGTTCTTAAAAGTCAGGCAGTAGATATGTTTCCACAAACTCACCATGTAGAAAATGTTGTACTTTTACAGCGTAATGAAATCAATGAGTAACTTCAATATAAAATTATTTTTTACTTTAATTTTTGGATGTTTCTTTTTTACCTGTGAAAAAGATGATATCTGTATTTCAAGTGTGGAAGAGTCCCCTGATTTAGTAATACTGCTTCTAGATCATCAAAATCCTGAAATAAGAAAATCTCCCCTTGGATTTATTATTAAACCTATTGGTAATGATAAAGAAATTCAAAAAAGCGGTGATGATTCTTTAGCTCTTCCTCTAAATCTTCAAGAGAAAGTAACACAATTTGAGTTTATTCAAAATTCAGGGAGCGAAAATGAAAATATTGATACTCTACAAATTAATTATGATCGTATTGATAAATTCATCAATAGAGCCTGTGGCTATCGCGCTAACTTTATATTAGAACCTCCCTCAGCAATCATTTTGAATTCAGGAAATAATTGGATTAAAGGATTTATCATATTAAAAGACACTGTATCAGATGAAAAAGCTGCGCATTTGGGTATTTTACATTAGTATTCTTGGGTATGGGTTTCCTATACTAGCACAGGAAGAACATCAGGAATCAAGCTCTAAGAAAGAGGTCTTGAAAAACAGCATGAGCCCCAGTAAAAAAGCAGCACTTAGTTTACGTTTTGGATTGGATCTTTACCGAATTAGTTTGACACAATTTTCAAATGATTATAGTGGTCTTGAGTTAGTTGGAGATTTTAAAATTAGTAAAGAATTTTATCTTGCTGTTGAAATTGGAAGAGAAGAAACCACAAAACAGTCGGAACAAGTTAATTTCACGACAGACGGTTCTTATTACAAACTTGGCTTTGACTATAATATGTATGAGAATTTAGCGGGCTTAAACAACCAAGTACATTTAGGGCTTCGATTTGCTACTAGTAACTATCTTCATGTTTTAAATAAGTATACTCTATTAGATCGAACTCCTTTTTGGCCAAATTCAGCGAATGAAATAACTAATGGTTTTGCAACCGGTAAACGTGATGATCTAAATGCTCAATGGCTTGAATTTGTAGCTGGATTTAAAGTTCAACTTCTTAAAAACATCTATTTAGGATTAAGTATTAGATTAAATAGATTGATTAACGATACGGTACCTGAAAACTTTGATAATATATACATACCTGGTTTTAATCAAAAAACAGATGAAAATAAATTTGGTGCAGGATTTAATTATACACTAACGTATAAAATTCCGCTTTCTTTTAAAAAAAAATAAATTACTCTTCTTTTAATTTATGCAGCCTTTTAGTCCCTTCATAGATTGGATAATAAAGCAATCTAGACTCTAACTTTCCATTAAATAATTTAATTTTCCTGCTAGGCCTCAAGCCTACATGTTTAATGGCTTCCATATTAGAGCTAATAATCCAAGCATGTGTGTTTGGAAAACTCTGTTTAAATGAGTCCCCTATCCCTTGATAAAGAACATTCATATCTCCCTCTAAACGTTCTCCATAAGGAGGATTTGTTAGTAAATGTAATGGTCCAACGGTATCCTTTTCAACTTGAAAAAAATCTTTTTTTTCAACTTTAATAAAATCACTCAAATTTGCATTTTCAATGTTCTGAATTGATTTTTCAATTGCAGAAGGAGCTTTATCAGATCCTTTAATTTGAATATTTGGATTTATGATTTTTTTGAGCTGACTATTTTTTATGGTTTCAAACAACTCTGAATCCCAATCACTCCATTTTTCAAAAGCAAAAAGCTTACGATTAATATTAGCTGGAATATTACAAGCGAAAAGAGCAGCTTCAATTAAAATGGTGCCACTTCCACATAAAGGATCTAAGAAATCAGTATTCCCTTTCCATCCAGAAAGCTGAATTAATCCTGCTGCAAGTACTTCGTTTAAAGGAGCAATATTCGTTGCAATGCGATATCCTCGATGATGAAGTGATGCCCCAGAGCTGTCTAATGAAATAGTACATTGATCCATATAAATATGTAAGTTTATTCGGAGGTCGGGTCTATTTAAATCTACACTTGGGCGAGCATTATATTTATCCCTAAACTGATCAACTAAACCATCTTTAGCCTTCTGAGACGCATATTGTGAATGGTTAAAATTCTCACCAAAAACTACACTATCAATTACAAATTTTGAATCAACGTTTAGAAAATCTCCCCAAGGAAAGTCATAAAACAATTGATAAAGTGCTTGATCATCTTTAACAGTTGCGGTATGTATAGGTTTTAATACTTTTAAGGCTGTTCTTAAGCAAAGATTTGCTTTATACATAAACCCTTTATCACCAACAAAAGAGACCATTCTATTTCCCTTTTCTACCTCTTGAGCTCCAAGTTGCTTTAATTCTTTTTCAAGTAATTCTTCAAAGCCAAAAAAAGTTTTGGCTATCATTTTAAAATTTTGTTCCATGAGCAGTATTAGCCTTCAAAAATACTTTAATTTTATTGACCATTAATATAGATGCATTAACACATGAGTATTTTTAATTCTTTGAATAATATTTTACCCTTTCTTGGTGCTGTCTTAGGTATGGGTATTGGATATAAAATACGTGATAAATCATCAAACGGACTCAAACTTATCCTTTCGTTTAGTGGAGCATTCCTTCTTGGTGTTACAATTTTTCATTTAATGCCTGAAGTATTTTTTAAGGTTAATAACAAACCAGGACTATGGATTGTTAGTGGAATCATATTACAAATACTTTTAGAATATTTATCACAAGGAACTGAACATGGTCATAGTCACATAAAGTCAAATGAATACTTACCATGGGTATTATTTCTAAGTTTATGCCTGCATGCATTCATTGAAGGTTTGCCACTCGGACACGAATCTTCATTAGTATGGGGGATTTTTATTCATAAAATTCCAATAGGAATGGTACTGTTTTATATGATTTGGGATACTAAAAGCTCGAAAATTTTAAAAATAACAGCTCTTTTTATTTTTGCTATCATGAGTCCTTTCGGCAGTATTACATTAGAATATAATGATGCTTTACAGAATTATCAGACTCAAATTACGGCTATAGTAATAGGAATGCTACTGCATATAGCTACAACTATATTATTTGAAAGTAATCAAGGACACGCTTTTAATATCAGAAAGCTTTTCAGTATACTTCTTGCTTTTTTAATCTCTTATTTTATATAGTAAAACAATATATGTTTTTTACAGATTGGCTATATCTATAGTTTAAAAAGCAAACTTTTAGGCAAAAAAAAGACCCACTCACGATTGTGAATGGGTCTTCGAGGAAGGCGGCGACATACTCTCCCACCGGATGGCAGTACCATCTGCGCTAATAGGCTTAACTTCTCTGT